>Ga0155442_120_pt1 | contig 6200 bp, 4 predicted proteins | sample RifCSPhighO2_02_FD_111890 | JGI IMG/M metagenome (GOLD analysis project Ga0155442, IMG submission 111890) | Candidatus Portnoybacteria bacterium RIFCSPHIGHO2_12_FULL_38_9 | reverse complement strand
CTCTATCATAATAGACAACACCATCTGAATCAATCGTTTTTGGCATATTTCTTGATTCTATGGGTGTCACCTATGTATCTCATCATGTGCAGGCAAAGGGGATTGTCATGGTTTTGCTGTTTGTGTTAAGATGTTATAAAGTGCGATTTATTGCGTTGAGTCCAAAAGCATCAGCCGAGCTCTGATTTTTTTGGGAACAGCGCGATAATGTTTAAATATGAAACATAAAACAATCATTCTTATTGCCTTGATGGCCGCTGTATTTTCTTTTTCGGGCGTTGCTCTGGCCCAAGAAGAAGCGGAATTGCCTGAACCGGGCTTAACGCCAACCAGCCCGTTTTATTTCCTTGACCGTCTTGGCGACTGGGCCAAGGTTAATATCTTGACTTTTAATTCGGTTAGAAAAACGGAAATTAAGATAGAAATCACCGAAGAACGGCTGGCCGAATTAAACGATGTTTCCCAAAAAGCTCCGTCAAGAACGGATATTTTAGAAAAACTGGAGGCCGATGTCGAAGCCGGAGCCAATGAGGCAAACAGCGGGGCGGAGAAATTGGATTCCCAGAATCGCAATGTTTCAGGGCTAATGGAGAAATTCAATAATTTTTCCCTTAAGCGGCAAGAAGTGCTGGAAAAAGTGATAGAAAGAGTGCCGGAAAAAGTAAAAGAAAAAATAGAAAAGAGGTTTGAAAATATCCAGGAACAAATTGAAAAGCATCGCGAAATTTTGTTAAAACAAAAAGAAAAGGGATTTATTTCGGAAGAAAAACTTGGTTCCATTATCCAAAAAAGTTTAAGCCGGCTTAAAGACCAGCTTGAAGAGAGAAAGGAGCGGCTTGAAGAAATTGAAGACGAAGCCCTCAAAGAGAAGCTGGAAAATATTATTGAGAAAAAGACAGAGATTCTTGAGGGCGGCGTTTTAGCCGTAGAATCGCGGGATGACTTGAAGGATTTGCGCGATAAAATCACCGAAACGAGAAAAGAGGCGATTAAATCAATTTTAGAAACCAGAAAGGAATTAAAAATGGAAGCGCCGACTACTGAAGAAGCGCTGGAAAAAATTCATGAAAATAAGCTGGACCTAAAAGAAGAAGCGGAAAAAATTATAAGAGAAGTCGGAGAAAAAATTTCTAAAACAGAAGAAGAATTGAGCCAATTAAAAGAAGAAGGAGTTTCTATAACTCAAAATATTGACGAGCTGTTGGTTCGGACAAAGGAACATTTAAAAAAGGCAAAAGCGGCTTTTGGGGAATCGCGCTTTGGCGAGGCGTTTGGCCAGGCCGCGGCCGCTTTAAGAAACATCAATAACGCCCGGCGCTCCGTTGAGCGAATCTCGGAAGGTAAAGAAGAACTGCCGGAAAAAATTGATAATCTAAAGGAAGATTTGGCTCAACTTGAAGAAAAAATCAAATCATTCGGCGAAACCGCGCCCCAAGACATTGAAGAATTGTTTGAAGCAGGCAAAGCAGAGCTCTTAAAAGCCGAAAATTTTTTTAAAGAAGCCGATTTTCAAGAAGCCCTTAGACACTTTAAAATTTCTGAAAGGATTGTTGATAAATTAACTCGTTATCTTGAGAGAGTGACCGAAGCCAAAGAAGAAGATGAAGAATTTTCTGAAAAATCCATAGAGGAGAAAAAAGATATTTTAGAAAAGGGATTGGAAAAAGCGAAAAAAATCAGAAAAATTGAGCGGCTTGAAGAGAAAAAAGAAGCGCGGCTGGAAATGCCGGCCAGCATAAAATCCCAAGAAGACAAAAAAGAAGAAATTAATAAAACAGACGAAAAACAAGAAGAGATAAAAGAAAATGAAGATGAAGGAGAAACAGAAGATAAAGAAGCCAGCAGGAAAACAAATAAAGAAACCGGCTCAATAGAGAGAATTGATATGACTGCCCGGCAATGGTCTTTTGAGCCGGCAACCATTAAAGTAAAGAAAGGCGCCAAAGTTATTTTGAATATCAAAAGCGTTGATGTTAAACACGGATTTTCTTTGCCGGAATTTGATGTTAAAGCGGATTTAGAGCCGGGCCGGACAGAAAAAGTTGAGTTTGTCGCTTCTAAAACTGGAAGATTTCAATTTCGTTGCAGTGTTTTTTGCGGAGCCGGACATTTTGGAATGACGGGTACATTGGTTGTTGAATAAGAAACAATCTATCGTCATCGCAAGAGGATAGATTATATGTCAGGAAGAAAGCTTCAAGGGCAGCCCAAAACTGTCCTTGAATTGTAATATGCCCAAGGTTTTTATTATCATTTTACATTGGAATAATTTAGCCGACACTTTAGAATGTTTGGAATCGCTTGAAAAAATCGACTATCCGAATTATCAAGTAGTGGTGATTGACAATGGCTCATCTAAAAAATTTCCAATTTCCAATTTCCAATTTCCAATTAAATTAGAAGTTATTTATAACGAGGAGAATTTGGGGTTTGCGGGCGGAAATAATGTAGGGATAAAATACGCTTTGAAACAAGGCGCGGATTATGTTTTACTTTTAAATAATGATACGGTGGTTGATGAAGAATTTTTAAAAGAATTAGTTAAAGCAGGGGAGAGCGATAAAAAGATTGGCTTGCTTGGTTCTAAAATTTATTTTTATGACGAGCCAAAAAGAATCTGGTTTGCCGGCGGCAAAATAAGCCCTTTTTTAATAAAAGGCGCTCATCTCGGCCTAAATGAAATAGATAACGGGCAATATAACAGAATAAGGAATGTTGATTATATTACCGGCTGCTGCCTTTTAATAAAGCGAAAAGCGATAGAGAAAATTGGTTTACTTGATGAAGATTATTTTTTGTACTACGAAGATGCGGATTGGTCTTGGCGGGCTCAAAAAGCCGGCTATCAATGCGTTTTTGCGCCGCAAGCTAAAATTTGGCATAAGTGTTCTCGCGGCGCTCAAGAGGGTTCTCCTTCTTATATTTACTATCATTTAAGAAATAGTTTATTATTGATTCAAAAAAACGGCTCTTTTTTTATGCGTTTAAACGCTTATCTAATGAGTTTTGGGATTATAACCAAACAAATCATTAAGCTGATTTTCTTGCCCAAAAAACGAGTTTGGGCTAAGTATATTTTATTAGGCATAAGGGATTTTTATTTAGGCAAACGAGGGAAGATATGATTATTGGAATTGACGGCCACAATTTAGAAGGCCGGCGCACCGGGGTGGGCCGTTATCTTATCAATCTGCTTAAAGAGTGGGCTAAATTTGATTTGCCTCAAGGTCTGAAATTCACTCTTTATTTCAAAAAAGAAATTCCAGATGATCTATTAAATCTATCAGGGTCGGACCCTTCAGGGTCAGACCCTGATAGATTTAAAAAGAAGATTCTCAAAGCGCCTTTTGGCTGGCAAAGCAACGCGCTTTTTACACATTATCTTCTGCCGCGGGCGGCTAAAAAAGATAAAGCGGAGATTTTATTTTGCCCCGGCTATATCGCTCCTTTATTTTATCAAGAAAAAATCGCTTTGGCTCTTCATGATATCATTTATGAAGCCCGACCAGAACTTTACAACTGGCCTAGTTTTTTAGATAAAATTCTTCTTAGAAAAGTTTCTAAAATTTCCGCCAGAAAGGCCGCGGTTATTTTTACCTGTTCGGAATTCAGCCAAAAAGAGATTTTAAAATACTATCAGGTTAGCCCCGATAAAGTTTTTGTCATTCCTTTGGCCGCTGATGAATGCTTTTATAGCCAGACGGGAAGTCTCTCTTCCCGCATAAAAGAAAAATATCAAATTAAAGATAAATTCATTTTTTATATTGGTTCAATTTTTAACCGCCGACATCTGCCGGAAATCATCCAGGCCTTTGGAAACCTGACTTCCAAATTGCCAGATTATCAATTTTTAATTATCGGCGTTAACCATACTTCACCCTTTACCCCGCGCCTTTCGAGGATAAAAAAAATTCTGCGCAGAGCGCAATCCTTAAAAGGCGCGGGGTTTATTGATATAGACGGCTTAATTTCTCAAGTTAATCAAAACCTTAATCGTCAGGTAATTTTACGAAAAGATTATTCAAGCGAAGAAGATTTGACCTTTCTTTACAGCGCGGCTGATTTATTGATTTGGCTTTCTGATTATGAAGGTTTTGGCCTACCCATTTTAGAGGCAATGGCTTCGGCCGTGCCTGTTATCACTAATCCGGCCGCTTCTATTCCCGAAGTGGCTGGCGAGGCGGCTATTTATGTTCAGGACCCAAAAAACATTGATGAAATCAGCCAAGCGATTTATCGGGGGCTGACAGATGAACAAATGCGCCAAGATTTAATCAAAAGGGGACTGGAACAAGCCCAAAAATTCTCCTGGCCAAGATGCGCCGAAAAAACTCTAAGGGCATTATTGGACTCTTAAGAAAAAACTTGTTTTTTAAAGATAAATTTAGTATGATTAAAAGTGAATAAGTAAAGACCAAAAACTCCATGCCCGAAAAAATTAAAAATTCTTTTGAATCCACACCCCGAAAACCAAATAAAGAAAAGCCGGACAAAACATCGGAATTATTCCCTTTGCTAAAAGAGAGAATCTATTTTTTATACCGGCTGGAAATCGGCAAATTTCCTTTATTAACCCAGGCGGAAGAAGAATCTTTGGGGAGGAAAATTAACGCCGCCAGAGAAGAAATTGAAAAAGAAAGAGGGAAACAGAATCCTGAAATTATTGAACAAGGCAATGAAGCGGTCAATAAAATGGTTTGCGCTAATTTAAGATTGGCGCTGTCGGTTACAAACAAAGAATTTAAAGAATATCAGGAGCAGCAGCTTGATTTAATCCAGATAGGCAATATAGCTTTAATATCAGCAGCCAGAGAATTTGATATTGATAAGGGAATTAAGTTTTCCACTTACGCCTCTGAATGTATTAAGAATAAAATTAAAACCACTGTTACGGAAAAACAGGGATTGATTGAAATTCCCCATTATCTTTTTCCTATTTATCATATTTATAAGGAAGAAGAAGAAAAATTAAGGAAAGAATTAAAAATAAAGGGTTCATTATCATTAACAGAAAATGAAGAAGAAGTATTAATTCAAAGAACACATAACCGTCTTATAGAAAGTTACAAGACAAAGATTGATAAAGAAAGAACTAGAGAAATCCCCGAATACTTTGCGCTTCAGAAAGAACCAATTTCTTTGGAGCAAACAACACACCGGGGAGAAAAAGGGGTATCTTTAGAGGAAAAGCTGGCTGACACAGAGCATTCTTACGCTCAAGACCCTGAAAAACGGTTAGTCGGGGAAGCAGCTAAAGAAATAACCGATAAAATATTATTGGTCGCGGAATTGGGTTCGGATAAAGCGCTGAATTTATCTGACAAGGAGATGAAAATAATAAGGATGTTATTCGGTATAGATTATCCGGAACATACTTTTCAAGCAGTGGGTGATGAATTTGGAGTCAGCCGCGAGGCCATCCGCCAAAGAAAAGAAAGAATACTTGAAAAAATAAGGGGATACTTAAAAGAAACCGGCCAGTTTGATAAATTAAAAGAGGAAATTGAGTAAGGGAAAGTTTTTTAAAAGAAAAGTTCTTAAAATCGGGTCAAGGAAGAAAATTCCTTGATTTAAATATTCCGCGGTAGCTCAATGGTAGAGCAACTGGCTGTGAAAATATTGCAGCTTTCCGTCGAAAGACGGATTGAAAAACGAGGTGAAATCGGGGAAGTCCTCCTTCATAAAGAAGTGAGGATAATCCCGAGCCAAGTCCTGTTTTACAGCAGGGAAGGCGTAGAGACTATCTTTTTATAAGAGTACTCCATATTGATATGGGGGAAGCGCCTCGCCCCCTCTTTTTGATCAAAAAGAGGGGGATGATATAGTCCGCACCTTAAAGCAATTTAGGGATAAGTGTAACCAGTGGGTTGCAGGTTCGAGTCCTGCCCGCGGAGCCAAGAAACTAGATACGAACTCGGATTTTGAAGATGATAGGGTTCGCTCGCCCAGCCCCGCCAATGGCGGGACTGGGCTTCGCTCTGCGAGGACAACGCCCTCGCTTTGGCGGGAAATGAAGCGGATTTTAATGCTTTCGGGGGAATAGAAAATGTTTGAAAGAAACTTTTTGGCAAAAAGATTTCTTTCAATTCCTTTGGTGGTTTTGAGTCCGGAGAGGAAAAATTTTAGAGTGTCCGAAAGGTTTTCGGTGGAAAATTTAGAGCATCCGTCCGTTAGTTCGTATCCAGCGCGGTGTCCAGCTT
>Ga0155442_114_pt1 | contig 7402 bp, 8 predicted proteins | sample RifCSPhighO2_02_FD_111890 | JGI IMG/M metagenome (GOLD analysis project Ga0155442, IMG submission 111890) | Candidatus Portnoybacteria bacterium RIFCSPHIGHO2_12_FULL_38_9 | reverse complement strand
ATTCTTGAATTAGTCCGAACGCATTTCGCCGCCGCAGGCGGCGAGGAAGTCCCCCCGCGAAAATTCGGAAAGGCGGCGGAACCGCACCGCTGACAATTTCAAGTTTTTCTTTGGCGGCAATCCGAATTAAAACTCTGGCGGCTGAATAATGAAGGGGTTGAAGTTGGTATCTCGGTCGTAGTAATCTTCACCCTCTAACCGCTTTAATTTTCCAACCGCAAGATAGGTCAGTGGAGTAAATATAACTTCGACCCCAACTTTTATGACCCAGCCGGTAATAATGGAAGCGAACAATAAATTATTTGGTAATACCGCATACAATGCAATCGTATAAAACAAAACCGTATTCGCAAACTCACCAACGACGGTTGAACCGATTGTTCGCGTCCAAAGATATTTTCCGTTGGTCCACACTTTCATTTTTGCGAGGACATAGTCGTTTAACATGCCGCCAACCCACACTGCTATCCAACCACCAAGCAAAATGCGAGGGACAGAGCCGAGAACACGCGCATAGGCATCACCTGCATCAAAGCCAGCGATTGGCGGCAGATAAACGACTAATTGATAAATCAAACCAGCTATGATTGAACTAAAGAAAACAGTCCACACAACACTTCGCGAACGAGCATACCCGTATACTTCCGTAAGGAGGTCGGCAAAAATATATGTGATCGGAAAAAATAAAACTGTTACCGAAACCGGAAATCCGAGGAATGAAATTATTTTTCCTGCGCTTATGTCAGAGACAAGTTGGAAAGTTATGTATAGCGCAAGAAGAAGACCGAGATATTTATATTGTTTCATAAAGTTTATTCAAAAATTTTCTTCCCCCAAAATGCGAAACCGCCAATTCGTTTTTGCCCCCAAAATTGAATACGAATTAGTCGCCGAGCGGAGCGAGGCGAACCCTTCAAACTTGCAATTTCCTACTTGGTGCCGCGGGTGGGACTCGAACCCACATGGATTTTCATCCACACGATTTTAAGTCGTGCGCGTAAACCTATTCCGCCACCGCGGCAAATCACAGAGGCCATGACCGGAATTAAACCGGTGTAAACGGTTTTGCCCGCCCGCCAATACTTAAGCTTGAGGCCAGGATGGGAATTGCACCCACGTATATTGGTTTTGCAGACCAATGCCTTACTGCTTGGCTACCTGGCCGTATTGGCGAAAGCGGGCGGGCAGACCGTTGCGTAACCACTCCGCTACATGGCCTTTTTTTATCCTACCACATCTTTTTTATTAAATTCAAGTTTTATTTATTTTTTGTAAAAGCTCTTCAATTCTTTGAGCGCCGGCCGCTGACCTGTCTATTTCAAAGCGGATTTTTGGCACCGGCCGCATCTTTAATTTTTTATTGAGAAGCTGCTGTAAATCAAAAATATTTTTTTCTAAAATCCGAAGGGCTGACTCTGTTTTTTCCAACGGCATGGCGCTGAACGTAATTTTTGCCTCTCTTAAATCCGCAGAAGTTTCTACCTTGGTAATACTGACTAAGACATTATAAAAATTAAGTTCACGCAAAATTAATTGGCTTATTTCCCGATAAAGAAGTTCGTTGACGCGCTCTAAACGTTTAGACACGTTTTTATCCCATTGGAGCAGGCCAGGGTCAGACCCTAAGGAGACGACCTTATAAGGTCGTCTCCTTAGGGTCTGACCCTGGGAGTTCCCTTTTCTTCTTTTCTTCTTCATAAACTTCTAAAATATCTCCTTTTTCAATTATTGCTTCTCCTTCAAACATAATTCCGCACTCCTGACCCTTAGCCGCCTCTTCCGCCTCTTTTTTATTATGCTGAAGCTGGAGCAATTTGCCTTGGCCGATTTTTTTATCCTCGCGTTTTACTTCAATCAGCGTTCCTCTTTTTATCCGGCCGCTCATAACTTTGCCGCCGACAATTTGTCGTCCTTTTTTAGGGGGGAATAAAGCCAAAACTTTTAATCTGCCCAGGACATTTTTAATAATTTCAGGCGGTAAAAGTCCGGACATTAGCTCCCTTGCTTTTTGAATCAGCTCATAAATAATTTCAAAAGTTAAAATTTTTACTTTTTGCTGTTGGGCAATTTGGTTAATTTTTGAGCCGGCCTTAATGCGAAAACCAATAATTTTGGCTTGGCCGGACTGGGCCAATTTAATGTCAGTTTCATTAACTTCGCCAACTTCGGCTTTTAAAACGCGTAAAATCACTTCTTCTTGGGGAATAACTTGGAGAGATTCGCGGATTGCTTCCAGAGAGCCGTGGACATCGGCTTTTAAAATAATATTTAAAACTTTTTTATCGGCTGGGATAAAGAATACTTCTTTATCCTCTTTTCTTTTCGCCGCTTTTTGTTCTATTTTTTCTTGGGCGGCTGACGCTTTTTCAAAAACATTAAATTTTTCGCCTATTTGAGGAACCTGATTAAAACCAGTGATAATTACCGGCGCCGATGGTCCGGCTTTTTGAATGGCTTTACCCTGAAAATCTTCCATAACTTTTATTCGGCCGTAGGCAGAAGCCGCGCCAATAATATCAGTATTTTTTAAAGTTCCGTCTTTAATTAAAATAGTGGCGGTGGGGCCGCGTAAATGGTCAAGGCGAGATTCAATAATCACTCCGTCAGCCGGCTTGTCAGATTGGCTTTTTAATTCTTCCATTTCCGCTATCAAGCTAATCATTTCTAAAAGTTCGTCTAGGCCTTGTCCGGTTTTAGCTGAAACATTTATTGACGGCGTTTGGCCCCCTAAAGATTCAACTATAACATCAGCGTCTTTTAATTCTCTTTTTACTTTTTCCGGTTGAGCTTCTTTTTTGTCAATTTTATTTAAAGCCACAATTAAAGGCAGGCCGGCGCGCTTAATATGTTTGATTGCTTCTTTGGTTTGCGGTTTTATTCCTTCTTCGGCCGCCACCACCAAAACCGCGATATCAGCCACCTTGGCCCCTCTGGAGCGCATAGCGGAAAACGCTTCATGGCCCGGGGTGTCAATAAAAATAATAGTTTTATTTTGATGCTCAATCTGATAGGCGCCGATATGCTGGGTAATGCCCCCAGCTTCTTTTTCCGCCAGATGGGTTTTTCTGATATAATCAAGAATACTTGTTTTTCCATGGTCAACATGCCCTAAAATAACCACGACTGGCGGTCTGATTTCCGTATTACCTTGTTTTTTTTGCGGAGTTTTTTTCATGTTAATTTTACCCCGGCTTTTTTTAGGGCTTCTTTTTCTTCTTGAGACAAAGCGTATTTTGATTGCCCGGCTTCAATCGGCTTGCTGTAAATTCTTGTTCCTTCGCGGGCGTATAAACTGGAAATTACCAGACCGTTATTGAAGGCGTCGAGCAGGGCAATGGCAAAGCTTTGGTCGCCGCCCATTTCTTTAAAGGGATTGAAGCGAACCACCCCGACTTTTTGGACGCTTAAAGAGGTCATTTTTTCTAAATTTTTTAAAGATTTAAGAATCTTTTTTATCTCATCTTCGGATTTTTTTAATCTTTTAATTTCTTCAAATAATACCCCTTCCAAATCAGAACCGTTTTTGCCGGCAAAAAATATTTTCAATTTTTTCTGATTTTTGAAAAGCCGGAAATGAAGATAGGCGCTCCAAAGCGCCAAGAGAGCCATCACCGTAAAAAATAGAATAAAAATCGGATTGTCGGCTGAAACGATATTCATACTCTTTACCATTTTACCAAAAACTCCGATTTTTACAAGAAGCCAAAAATGGCGTCCTTAAAGGACGCCATTTTTGGCTTCGCTTATAATGTTATTTTGATTTACAACAAAACAGCGCTCGGTGAGCGCCAATTAAAAAATTGTATAGATAAACGGCGCCAAAGCTGAAGATTCGGCAAAAATAATCAAGAGGGAGAAAAGCAATAAAATCAGAACCATGGGCCAGAGCCACCATTTTTTGCGGATTCGCAAAAAAGCCCAGAGATCCCCGATAATCGTTAATCGGCTTGAAAAATTCTTTAACCAGTCCATAAATTTTTGCCGGGGAAATATTTTTTTCCAACGGCCAGACACAGTCTTAGTCTAATTCAAATTCCTTTTGCCAGTCAATATCATCTGTTAAGGGCTTCATTTTATTTTTATCCAATAAAAATTTATCCATAACCAAATAATCCATTTCTGTCCTCATAAAACAAAGAAAGGCCTCGTGAGGAGAACAAACAATCGGCTCGCCCCGCACATTAAAAGAAGTATTGATAATGACCGGCACATTGGTCAGGTCTTTAAATGACTTAATCAGTTGATAAAACAGCGGGTTTTCTTTAAAAGAAACTGTCTGGATTCTGGCCGAGCCGTCTAAATGAGTGACGGCCGGAATAACCTTCTTTTTTACTTGAGCGGTTAAAAGCATAAAAGGGCTGGGCTTGTCCATTTCAAAGTATTCATCGCAATCTTCTTCTAAAACACTGGGCGCAAAGGGCCGAAAACTTTCCCGAAACTTTATTTTCAAATTAACCCGCTGCCAATTTTTTTGATTTCTGGCATCGGCTAAAATACTCCGATTGCCCAAAGCCCGGGGCCCGAATTCCATTCTTCCCTCAAACCAACCAATCACTTTTTGGTCTTTTATCAATTGAGCTGTTTGTCTGACCAAATCTTTCCCTGATAATTCCTCATAAGAGATATTATTTTTTTCTAAATATTCTTTGATGGTCCGATGAGAATATTGTGGTCCCCAATAAGTATGGGTCATTGTAAAATTCCGTTCTTTTTTTAAGAGGCAGTGATAGATATAGAAAGCCGCGCCCAAAGCGCCGCCGGCGTCGCCGGCCGCCGGCTGAATAAAAATATCCTCAAAAGACGTTTCTTTTAAAATCCGGCTGTTGGCCACGCAGTTAAGGGCCACGCCGCCGGCCAAACAGAGATTTTTCATTTTTGTTTCTTGATAAAGATAATCCGCCATTTTTATTAGGATAGTTTCTGTTGCTTTTTGAAGAGAAGCGGCTATGTCTTTATGGATTTGTTTTAGTTCTGTTTCCGGCTGACGGGGCAAGAGTCCGAACAGCTGATTGAATTTTTGATTAGTCATGGTCAGGCCGTATTCATAAGCAAAGTAATCCATATTCATTTTAAAACTGCCGTCGTCTTTTAAGTCAATCAATTCTTTCATTATTAAATCATAATATTTTGGCTGGCCATAAGGCGCCAAGCCCATAACTTTATATTCGGCGCTGTTGACCTTAAAGCCCAAATAATAAGTAAAAGCGCTGTAAAAAAGGCCCAAAGAGTCGGGAAAATGAATTTCTTGTTTTAGTTCAATTTTTTTATCCTGGCCAAGACCGTAAGCCGTGGTGGCCCATTCACCCACGCCGTCAATCGTTAAAATCGCCGCTGACTTAAAAGGCGAAACTAAAAAAGCGCTGGCCGCATGGGAAAGATGATGTTCAATAAAAATAATTTTGCCTTGATAATCCAATTCTTTTTTAATGATTTGAGGGATCCAAATTTTTTCTTTAAGCCAAACCGGCATACTTTTAACAAAAGAAGACCAGCCGCGGGGGAAAACTTCAAGATAGGTTTCTAATAAACGTTCAAATTTTAAAAAGGGCTTATCATAAAAGCCGATATAATTTAAGTCGTCGGTTTTAATTTTCGCTTCTTTTAGGCAATAACGGATCGCCTTTGACGGGAAGCCGGCCTCGTGTTTTTTGCGGGTGAATCTTTCTTCTTGGGCCGCGGCAACCAATTGGCCGTCTTTGACCAGACAAGCAGCCGCGTCATGATAAAAACAGGAAATTCCTAAGATATACATAATCAAAAAGGCCGATAATAATCTTCTATATTTTTCTTTTCGGATTCTTTTTTAACCCAAAAAGTGTTCTGAAATCGCTTTTTTAAAAACAGCCGCGGAATCTTTTTTATTAAAGCAATCGGGCCAAGGATTAGAAAGAAAAACAAAGTCAATAAAATCAAAGTATTGATTTTACCCAAGGTCTTGGCAAAAATTTTCCAGCCCTGCCAAATTTTTCTTAAAATAAACATTTTCCTCTTTCGCCCAAAATTTGTAGGGCGGGTGGAATTCCCCCTTAGATTTTTCTTTCGCCGCGCCCTCATTTAGGTTGGTTTGAAATACTGAAGTTTGTGGTTGAAATTTATTGATCTTTTATATCTTTAAATAATTTTAACATTAATGGATTAATTTTGACGCTTCCAGCATCTGCCAATCCTATTCCTGTGATATCTTTAAATAGTTTAAAAGTCTTTTTAAAAACTTTTAAGGCATCATCTTTTTCGCTTGATAAATCTGCAGACCACAAATGTAAATACGGCTTCCGGCTATTTTTTATATCAATAAATTCCTGATATTGTTTTTCTGTAATTTGACCAAAGGTTTTTAAAATCTTCAATCGTCTATCCTGGCCTAATTTTTCAATCGATTCACCAAAAAGTCCTTTTTCGTCTTGTTCAGTAATGAGATTATTTTTTAATCTTACTTCGTTAATTTTCCATAAAAGTATGGCCAGCATTTCTCCAACTGTTCCGCAAAGAGCAATAGTTGCGGAATAATCATTTAGACAATAATTTTTCTTAGCACTTTTTAAAGGTTTTAATAGTCTTTCAAATATTTCTTTTGTATGTGGAACAATATTACAATGCGATTCTTCTGTTGTTATTTCTACATATCTTTCAATAACTTCTCTTGATAAAGAATTGAAAGGTAATTCAAAAAACCATTTAAATAAATCTCGTTGGTGCTGATACGCTAAATTAGATACTTTTGGATCCAAAATTTTTTCTATTTCCTCTTTTTTAAGAAAAGGGCCGAAAAAGTTAAATTGGACGGTTATTCTACTCATACGCTTGTTGTGGATAAGTATGTTTGTTTTTATATAGGTATCATACTATAATATAGGCATGCCAAGCAACCAATTTTTCAAAGCAATTTACTTTTCCGACCATAAAAAGGTAGATTCCAAAACAAAAGGGGTTGTTTTGGCTTTTGGTAAGAGAAATGAAAATTTGTATAAAAGCGTTGCCGAACTTGAGAGCAATGAATTAAGAAAATTATTAGGTACCGATTCATTATTGGAGCTAGGACAGCGAGCAAAGCAAGAAGGCTTGCCAATCAACACCTACTGTCTTTGGTATTTGCGTAAAAATTTATTTACCAAAGAAAAAGCAACTGACAATAAAAAATACTTCAAAGAGAAACCTATTTCCTATTTCGCTAATAATGTAATTGAAGATGATTGTTTGGAAGTAATGAAAGAAATTCCATCAAAATCAATAGATATGGTTTTATGCGATTTGCCCTATGGTATCACTCAAAATAGTTGGGATAGTTTTATTCCTCTTGATTTGCTTTGGACTCAATATGAACGCATCATTAAAGATTCGGGCGTTATTGCCTTAACTGGGCAAGGTTTATTTACTGCAAAACTGGCATTATCAAATCCAAAAT
>Ga0155442_111_pt1 | contig 8285 bp, 8 predicted proteins | sample RifCSPhighO2_02_FD_111890 | JGI IMG/M metagenome (GOLD analysis project Ga0155442, IMG submission 111890) | Candidatus Portnoybacteria bacterium RIFCSPHIGHO2_12_FULL_38_9 | reverse complement strand
CAGGCGAGCCCTTTTATGTATTGTCATATTGTCTACACTTTATCCTGAAGGGACTAAAAGTGTAAACAACGCTAGGATTTCTTACATTATAGTATAGCAAACTTTAGAATAATTTTAAATTAGGCCGAGCTTGGACTAATGGCCATTTGGGGATTTGACCGGTTTTTGTTTGATAATAGGCGGCCAGAGCAATCATTGCGGCGTTATCGGTGCAAAACTTTGGAGCTGGTATCTGGTATTTTATATTTGGAACCAGAGCACAAATTTTTGTGCTCGGCCGAGCACTCAAATTTATAAATTTGAGTGCTCTAGTTTCTTTTTTTATGGCCTTGGCTATTTGCTTTCGCAGTTCTTGATTGGCCGCCACTCCGCCGGAAAGCATAATCGTTTTTATCTTATGCTCTTTAGCCGCTTTGATGGTTTTGGCGATTAAAACATCAATCACCGCTTGCTCAAAAGAAGCGCAGAGATTATGGAGGTTGGGGGCTTTGGGGATTGCCCCCCTCTTTAAGCGGGGGCAGCCCCCATTTTTAACTAAATACAGCACAGCGGTTTTTAATCCGGAAAAACTAAAATCATAATTAGGCGAATTTATCATTGGCCGAGGAAAATTAATGGCCTTGGGGTCGCCTTTTTCAGCCATTTTTGAAATAATCGGCCCGCCCGGATAGCCCAGGTTTAAAAGTTTGGCCACTTTATCAAAGGCCTCGCCAGCCGCGTCATCTCTTGTCTCACCTAAAATTTTGTATTGACCGTGATTTTTCATTAGAACTAACTGCGTATGCCCACCGGAAACAATTAGACAAAGAGCGGGAAATTCTGGAGATTTTGGAGCAGCTCCAAAGCCAGTTGGCATAGATATGCCCTTCTAAATGATTGATTCCTAAAATCGGCTTTTGCCATGCATAAGCCAAGGCCTTGGAAAAATTAACGCCGACCAAAAGAGACGGGATAAGCCCGGGTCCGATTGTTACAGCTATCAAATCAATGTCTCTTGGACTTTTGTCGGATTCTTTCAGCGCCTTTTTAAGGCAAGGTTTGATATTTTTCAGATGTTCGCGGCTGGCTAAATTTGGCACTATACCGCCAAAAGGCGCGTGAACTTTTATCTGCGAAGAAACTATGTTAGCCAAAATCCGATGGCCTTTTGGGTCGCTTTTAACCACAGCCACGCAAGTATCGTCGCAACTTGTCTCAATGCCTAAAATAATCATAAAGTCAGCGAACAAAGAATAATAAACAGCGAACAATATTTTTTCTTATTCATTTATCATTGTTTTGTGCTCTTGTTTACTCTACTAAATTCCTTGATATTTTTCAATTTTTCTGGTAGAATAACAAAATCACGGCCCCGTCGTCTAATGGTCAGGACGCGATTCTTTCAAGATCGCAATAGGAGTTCGATTCTCCTCGGGGCTGCTTTTAACCTATGTCGGAAAATAATTATTATAAAACCCTTCCAAAAAGCGAATAGCGGCCGGGGCTTTGTTTTTTAATGAGAATAATGAGCTGTTGATTTTAAAAACAACCTATAAAGATTATTGGTCGATACCGGGCGGGCGTGGTTGATGAAAACGAATCGCCGCGGCAGGGCTGTATTCGTGAGGTTAAAGAAGAAATGGGATTAGATATTGATATTAAAAGATTTTTATGTGTTAGTTATCGGAAATATTGCTCTTTTACAAAACATTGTTCAAAAATAGAAAAGGTTTTAAAATCAAAAGGTAAAAATTCAAAAGAGGGAGGTGATAAGAATGGCTAAGTTTCGATATTGGTGCGAAAGAGTGGAAAGGATTTTCTCAGAAGATAAAGAAATGAGAACAATGAGTCTCGTATTTAAGGGGGGTCTAATAACCAGAGACTTAAAGAAAGGCAACAAAAAACTTTCTTTTAAAGAAGGAGAATTAGTTGTTGTGCAGGGAGGATTAATAACGGGGGCAGTTTATAAGATTGTAGGTGTCTCTGATTTTCTCCTTCTCAAGAGGGTCTTAGGAGAGACAGGTCCACGTGTTAAAAAAGTATCACATTTGGGTTTTTGTTAGCTTTTAAGCTTGGATAAAAAATGAATGGGCTAACTACTCAGGTTAGCCCTCTTTTTTAAAAAGCATCTCTGATCGCTACCGATAGACATATCATTTAAAGAGCAATACATCCGATAACACGGCATATGCGGTTCGGACTTTTCCGAAAGCCCCCAAATTGCCGATTTTCTCTATTTCTGATAAAATTAAGGTAGAAAATCGGCAACTTCACATATGCCGAAACGTTATACTTCAATTGCCTCAAGAAAAGACGAGCATATATCGCTTATATTTTACGGCGGAACATTAACTCCTTTTCAAATAAAAAGCATCAAGTTTCCCAAAGAAGAGATAAAAGAATATAAATTTTTGAAAATTAAAGAAGCCTTGCCATTATTAAGTGAAAGAATACAGGAAAGTATACCTAAATGCTTAGAAGCTTTCAAAAATAATACCCCAATTTATTTAGAAAATTTTTACTAAAATACAATCTACTTTTTATGCTCCCAAAGGAAAAATATTATATTAAAGTTGGCAAGGCCGCGGATTTAAAAAGCCCGAGAGAGAGATTACTCTATCGGGCTTTTGAGATTTTGCCGGGCGCTTTGGCTTGGGGAACTCTTTTAGCGGTTTTTTTTCTTTCTTGGCTTTGGCCGATTTGGCTCGCTCTTTTTATTATTATTTTTGATTTTTATTGGTTTATCAGGGCTCTTCATTTTTCTTTTCATTTAGTGATGTCTTATTTAAAGACGAGAAAGCATTTGAAGATAGATTGGCTGCGGGAGATCGCGAATTTGAATCAAGGACAGCCCCTTGAGGGCAACCCTCAAATGACCGCCCTTGAAGATATCTATCATTTAGTCATTTTGCCAATGTATAAAGAAGGCCTTGAAATTGCCAACGGCAGCTTTGAGGCCTTAGTTAAGTCCGATTACCCTAAAGAAAAAATGATTGTAGTTTTAGCGACTGAAGAGCGGGCTGGTCAGGTAGCTCAAAAAACAGCTCAAGCGATTGAAAAAAAGTTTGGTCATAAGTTTTATAGATTTCTAATCACCTGTCATCCTCAAAACATTGTTGGCGAAATAGCCGGTAAGGGCTCTAATGAGACCTGGGCCGGCCGGCAAATCAGGGAGAAAATTATTGACCCCTTAAAAATTCCCTATGAAAATATTATTGTTTCTTGTCTTGATATTGATACCCAGGTTTATCCTAAATATTTTTCCTGTTTAACTTATCATTATTTGACTTGTTCTAATCCAACCCGTTCAAGTTTTCAGCCAATTCCTTTATACAATAATAATATCTGGCAAGCGCCGATTTTTTCGCGAATAGTGGCCACCTGTAATGTTTTTTGGCAAATGATGCAGCAGGAGCGGCCGGAAAAATTAGTCACTTATTCTTCCCATGCGATGAGCTTTAAGGCCTTAGTAGAAATGGATTTTTGGCAGACCAATGTTGTTTCAGAAGACGCCGGCATCTTTTGGAAGGCCTATCTATTTTACGATGGCCAGTATCAAATTATTCCTTTGTTTTATCCTGTTTCAATGGACGCTTGTTTGGCTGAAAGTTTATGGCGGACAGCAATAAACCAGTATAAACAACAACGGCGCTGGGCCTGGGGAGTTGAAGGCATCCCTTATTTGCTTTTTGGATTTTTTAAAAATATTTTTAGCGCCGGGCCTAAAATTCCTTGGACTAAAAAATTCCGCTATTCTATTTTATTATTAGGCGGTTTCTGGGCCTGGGCCGTGACCGCCTTTATCATTTTATTTTTAGGCTGGCTGCCTTTGATTTTGGGCGGTCAGAAATTTAATACGACAATTTTATCCTATAACCTGCCTCAATTAACCAGCCGAATTATGACTTTGGCGATGATTGGCATATTGATTTCAGCTATTGTCAGCAGTTTGCTCTTGCCGCCTCGGCCAGCCCAATTTGGCTTTAGAAGGAGTTTACCCCGCACCTTTCGGGGATTGCGCTTTGCGCAAAAACTTTTTTATCACCGAAAGGTGCGGGGTTTATTTATGTTTCTTCAGTGGGTTCTTTTACCTGCGACTTTGATTATTTTCGGCGCTATTCCGGCCATAGACGCCCAAACCAGATTGATGCTGGGTAAATATATGGGTTTTTGGGTGACCGAGAAAAAGAGATAAGGGAGCTGTTCCCTCTGACGGGGGCTGCCCCCAGAAAAGGGGGCAGCCCCCGTCAGAGATATTACTCAAAATGGACTTTAGTTTGGAAGGCCTTGAGTTTTTCTTGAAGAGCCGGGAATAATAAATTTTTCCCTAAAATCTCTTTGGCGGCCTGGCGAGCTTTTTGGATTAGTTCCAAATCATTTAAAGAGGCCATGGCTAAATCAGGCAGGCCCCACTGACGAGAGCCGATTAAATCTCCCGGACCCCGGATTTTTAAATCTTTTTCCGCCAGCTCAAAACCGTTTTCTGATTTTAATAAAGCTTTTAATCTCTGATGAGTTTTTTTAGCCGTAGAGTCGGTAAAAAGAAAACAATAAGATTGTTGCTCGGAGCGGCCGACCCGGCCGCGGAATTGATGAAGCTGGGCCAGGCCGAATCTCTCGGCCCCTTCAATTATCATAATGGTCGCATTGGGCACATCAACGCCTACTTCAACAACCGAAGTAGAAACTAAAATATTGCTTTTCTTTTCTTTAAACTTTTTCATAATTTCTTCTTTTTCTTTTGATTTCATTTGGCCGTGAAGCATGGCTATTTTTAAATCCGGGAAAATTTTAGAAGAGAGCTTTTTATACTCTTCAGTTACTGACTTTACCTCTAATTTTTCTGATTCTTCAATTAAGGGGCAGATGACAAAACCCTGCCTGCCTTTTTTGACTTGCGTTCGGATAAAATCATAGGTCTTTTTCCGAAGAGCCGGCGCCGCTACTTTGGTAATAATTTTCTGCCGGCCTTTGGGCATTTCTTTTAAAAGAGAAATATCTAAATCGCCGTAAATAGTCAAAGCCAAAGTTCTTGGAATGGGCGTGGCCGTCATTGATAAAAGATGGGGGATAGTCGTTAGACCGTCTTCCATCTGATAGATTTTTTTCTGAAGCGCCGCCCTTTGAACCACGCCAAAACGATGCTGTTCATCAACAATGGCTAAGCCCAATTTATTAAAAGTTAGGCCTTCTTGGATTAAAGCGTGGGTGCCGATAATAATGTCTATTTCCCCGTCAGCTATTTGTTTTTTTAGGGTAGAAACGGGGGCAGCCCCCATTTCACGGGGGCTGCCCCCGTTTCTACGTGATTCAGAACTAGTCAGCAGAGCAATCTTTAAATTATAATTTTTAAGTAGGTTTTTTAATGTTTCAAAATGCTGTTTGGCCAAAACTTCGGTCGGCGCCATAAAAGCGGCTTGATACCCGGCTTTGGCTGTTTCTAAAGCAGCCATAGTTGCCACTATCGTCTTACCCGAACCAACATCGCCGTTAAGTAGGCGATTCATTGGCTTTGGTTTGGCCAAATCCTGAAAAATCTGCCAGGCAGCCAGACGCTGGTCATCGGTTAATTTAAATGGCAACCTTTTAACAAATAACTGAATTAGTTTTTGGTGAAAAGCGATAGCCGGCGCTTTTTCTTTTGATAAATCCTGACGCTGTTTAAGAATCGTCAGCTGGGTTAAAAAAAGTTCGTCAAAACTTAGACGAGAACGGGCTTTCCGGGCTGATTCTAAATTATCAGGGAAATGAATTTGTCTAATAGCTTGGTTTAAATCTATTAAACCAAATTTTTGTTTAATTTGGACTGGCAGAAAATCAAGGATTTGAGCAGTTAAAGGCAGAAGCGGTTTAATCAGATAGCGAAGATAACGGGAAGACAAGCCATAGGTTTCATGATAGATTGGTACAAGACGGCCTGTATGAGTGTGAGGGGCAGCCCCTCTCCAGGAGGGGCTGCCCCTCATTGTTTTTAATGTCTCATACGCCGGATTAGAAAGACAGAGACTTTGACCGGCAAAAGTCGCTTTGCCCGAAAGGTTGATTAATCGGCCCTTTTGCAAAGTTTGAATTAAATACGGCTGATTAAACCAGACTGCTTTAATACTGCCGCTTTTGTCCTCAATCAGCGCTTCGGTTACATACATTCTTTTTTTCCAAGTCCGAATATTTTTAATATCCGAAATTTTCCCAGAAATAGTGGCGGTTTGGCCGACCCGCAACTGGCTAATCGGAACAATCTGGCTAAAATCATCATAACGGTGAGGGAAATAAAAAAGCAGGTCCTTGACGGTTTTAATGCCGACTTTATGAAGGATTTTTAAATAAGACGGGCCTACTTTTTTCAGATGTTCAATTGGGCTGTTTAAGGAAATAACAGGCAACATAGTAGAATCATAAAAAAAATAGGGCAGAATGTCCAGCTATTCTTTATCGATTTTTTATTTAAAAATAAAAGAGAGAGCTTTTCGCTCTCCCTTTTTGTTTTACATAAGCAAGCCTCCTTAGTAGAAAATAGAGTCATCTTATTCAGGACGCTCCATTATTTTTTTGACTATTTCCGGAATGAGTTTTTTTTCGAGTTGCTCTAAACGGGCGCGACGAGTCTTCGTTCTCGTAGTCCCGTTTGATAGAGCTTTTTCAAGGGATGCCTTTTCCATTAGATAGCATCCCAATAATTCGCTAACCCGACCGTCGTTTCCAATGTTTTCATTAACCTTCATTTTATCCCCCTCCTTAAAAGAAGTTAAAGTTTTGCGCCATAGGCGCCATTAAAAAAAATATTGTTAATTGTTAAAGGGCTGCTAAAAAACAAGAACTACAAACTAAACCAGCCAGTTTCTTTTTTGGAAACTGGCTGGTTTAGTTTGATTTATTTTAATCTACTTATGAGTTTTTTAATTTTTTATTCAACAGCCAGTTTCTCTTATTCAAAATTAAAATATCACCCAACAAAAGCTGGCTAATGATATTTTTCTTTTGACTGGCCGCGAATAAACTCATCTTATTTTGAGTATAATTTATTTCAATAAAACTTGTCAAGAGCCGATGGCTGTGGATATTTTTTTAGCGTTCTGACGAGGGTTAAAAAACGAAAAGGCCTCAAGGATTGAATGGTTTACTATTTTTCCTTGAGGCCGAAAAATTTATTCCCTTTTCCGGGGGAAACCGCCAATTACCCCCATTTTTCTACGAATTTTTCTATTACCATTTCGTCTATTTTCTCTATCATTCCCACCCTCCTTTTTTTGTTAGTAATCATGATAACTAACCAATTTATAGGTGTCTCTATAATTATCACTGTTAATAAGAGACACATTAAAAAAAGATAGGTTACCAGCACCAACAACTTTGAGATTACCATAGCAATTTCTATCATAGCTTCCTTTCTGGGACTAAAGACATCAGCATCCATTTTTTTCACCTCCCTTCCTTTTATGAAGTTGTAAAGTAACTATTTTATTTCAAGCGCGCCCGAGAGGATTTTCACCCCGCACCTTCTGGCGTCCCTACGAGGAGTCGAACCTCGATTTCAGCCTCCGCAGGGCTGCGCTCTATCCTTTGAGCTATAGGGACAACAGAAGGTGCGGGGCGGGCCTCTATCCTTTGGCTCCGCAAGCCAATGCTCTATCCGCTGAGCTACGGGCGCTTTATTTAAGGTCTGACCCTGAGGAGACGACCTTAAGGTCGTCTCCTCAGGGTCAGACCTTAGTTAAAACCTTAAACTCCGCGCCAAATTATCAATAATTGATTCTTCTTGCTTTTTTTCCGGAAGATATTTAAGCAAAATTTTTCTGACTTCAACCGGATTTTGCTCGCCTAAGGGAATCTTAATAAAGGGCATGGTCATTTTTTTGCTGCGCAGGCTCAATTCTTTTATTTCCGGCGGAGAATAAAAAATCCAGAACGATTTTAAATTATCATAGGTATAAAGCAGATTGTCAATCATTATTCCTTTTGAAGTAATGGCCAGATGAATTTTTCTCGGCTGTTTTAAACCAAAAGCCGCCACGGAAAAATATCCCAAAACAATTATAATGATTAGAAGAATGTTTTTAGTTAAAGCCGCCCAGACGACCAAACCAAAAGCAATCAAAGCGCTGATGTTAAACCAAGACTGGCTTTTGCTGTATTGGGTGAATTCCGGGGCGGTCCATTCTATTTTATCCATATAAATTGGTTATTCGCGTATTCGGCTGTTTTTTCTCCATAGAAAAGAAGAAGTAGAGAATATAAATTCATGGGCGGTGTCTGTTTGAAAATATCCGAACGGAACTGGCTGGGCTCGGCGGGCGGAATTCCCCCCA
>Ga0155442_126_pt2 | contig 15715 bp, 17 predicted proteins | sample RifCSPhighO2_02_FD_111890 | JGI IMG/M metagenome (GOLD analysis project Ga0155442, IMG submission 111890) | Candidatus Portnoybacteria bacterium RIFCSPHIGHO2_12_FULL_38_9 | reverse complement strand
TAAACTTGAAACTTGAAACTTGAAACTTGAAACTTTTTGATGGTTCTATTTTTAAAAAAATACTTTTTTCTTTTTTAGCAATACCTTGAACTTCTTTTAAGAATGGCTCCCATAAATCTAAGTCCCAAACTGGGCGCGGACAATATAAATAATTCTTGCCTAAGGGTAAATCGCGCTTTATAACCAAAGTTTTCAGCTTTTCTCCTATTTCTATTCTCCATATCTCTCGGCCAAGAGATTCTTGAAACTCGCTCCATTCAAAAGACTGCAAAAAAGAGCCTTGATTGTCCCTAATAAACTGATTCCATTTTTCTTTTTGGTTGTTCATTGAACTAATTTTAACTTAGAATTTAAAAATAGAAAAGGGCTGTCGGATTTTACGCCAACAGCCCTGTTATCACCTCCTTATTTGAATTTTTAAATTGAAAGGTTTAAGAAACTACTCGGCGGGGACGCAGACTGTCGTAGGCATCGCCGGAATAAAACCCACTGACCCTCAGCCTGTCGCCATAATACCAGCGGACGTACGGCACAGAGCCAAAAGAATAACGCGAGCCCGTACAAAGTGTTATGTTTTTAACATCTAAATGATGTCCGCCTGATTCCCTAAAATACTTAATTTCATGAACGAGTCTCTCTGCGAGGGTCTCGGTTGTTAAACCTTCTTCTCTTACCCTATCCGCAGAAAAATTCTTTAATTCCTCGTCTGCCTCCGCGCAGTCACGAACCCAAACAGCATAAGCGCCATTTTTGCTGGTTCTCTCTGAATAAACGACAACGTTGTCGAGGGAATCACCGGTCCATTTCCAGCAAGGAAAGAATTCTCCACATTTATCATAAAGCCGTTGAGGTGTCATTCCTTCGGCCATAATGATAAGCCGGTTAAAACCAGACTCTTTTTCCGGAATCTGCAGATTTGAAAAATCTGTTTTAATCCAGAAAATATCCTGGTAAAAACCTTCCCATTCAGCAATCAATTCCTCAATGCTTATTTTCTTGTCCATAGTCAGTCCCTCCTTCTTTTTTATAAATTTTAAAAAACAATTCTCCCTAAGATGCATTAGGGAAACTAAAGGACCATTTCTTTTGGCATCTTGACGCTAACACATCCTACAAGATTTGTCAAATTTCAGCGGGCTTTGAATTTACTTTTTTAAAAACTTGTCAATAAATTTCAAGTAATCTAAATTAATCATATTGTTTGCAAGAATTTATTTAATGATAACTCTCTTAAGTCTAAAAGTTTTTTTGCCTCCATAAAGCGCTTCAAGGCATAAATTCTAAAATTAGCGAATAAAGACGGCTCTTCCTCATAAAGGAGTATTGATTTTTTGGCTATTTGCTTTAATAAAAGAGGCGGAGCGTTTTTTAAATCAACCAGTTCTAAATCCTTGACGCCTAATCGGCTGGAAAATTCAAAATTCAATTTAGCGATATCGCTAGGCCTTAATTGTTCCCGTGATAAAAAAGCTAAATCCACATCGCTTTGCGGATGAGTTTTGTTATTTACTTGAGAACCAAAAAGAACCACCAAAGAAAGGTGATATTTTGGGGCTAATCTTTCTATTTCTGATTTGATTTTTTGATTATTTAATAGCATTTTATTAACTTCTCTAACGCTTTTCATATACCGCTATTATACTTGTTTGACGAAAAAAGACAAGAATAGGTAAAATCGTCTCTTTTAATAAATCCGTGGGATAAAAGACATTATTTCCCCAAAATCTTCAAGGCCTCTTTGATTCTTTTTTCCGGGCCTTTAATCTTTTCCGGCACCTGCCTTAAGGCCTCTCTGATTTGGCCGGCTGAATAACCCAAGCTCCTTAAAGCGTCAAAGACTTCGTCGTCAGCAACCAATTCTTTAACATCTTTTCCGGAAACCAATATTTTATTTCTCAATTCTAAAATCACCCGCTCGGCTGTTTTTTTGCCGACCCCGGAAACTTTGGTCAATAAACCAATTTGGCCGCTTGAAATAGCGGCCCTTAAATCTTTCAACGAAGCGACAGATAAAATGCCCAAACCGGCCTTTGGGCCCAAGCCGCTGATAGAAATCAAAAGCTCAAAAAATTCCAGTTCTTCAAAAGACAAAAACCCGTAAAGTTCCAGAATATTTTCCCTGACATAAAGATGGATAAATAGTTTTACTTTTTCTCCTTTTTCCGGCATTTTAGCCAAAATCTGAACCGGACAAAAAACCCTATAACCCACCCCATTGACATTAACCAAGATAAATCTCTCAGTTTTTAATTCAATTTTTCCCTCAATTGAAGCAAGCATCTATTAAATCCTATCATAAACTTGTAAAAAATGAAATATAATGCTACGATGCCAAATAGCTACGAAATTACGAAAAATAATAATTTCGTATATTCGTAAACAATTCGTAATTCGTAGAGAATATGCCAATAACCAAATCAGCTAAAAAAGCCCTGAGGCAGAACAAAAGAAGAAGAATTATCAATTTAAGGCGGGTTAAAAAAATGAAATCCCTGATTAAACAAATCAGGGGCTTGATTAGCTCCAAAAAAAAAGAAGAGGCGCTGAAACTCTTATCCCAAGTTTATTCTGCGATTGACAAAGCGGCTAAACGAGGGGTGATTAAAAAAAATACCGCGGCCCGGAAAAAGTCGCGATTGAGTAAAGCAATAAATCAAACTATATAAGCGAGATAAGCTAATAAGTAAATTAAGCAAGATAAGCTAATAAGCTTAATTTACTTATTAGCTTATTTTGTTTATCTTACTTACTCAATTTCTCTCCAACCGCTAATCTTATAACCGCCGCCAGGACCTGACTTAAAAAGCAAATCAGCCAATCCAGTTTCATAAATGACATTGGCGGTATTTTGAAGTTTAATCTTATATCCAGCCGCCTCTTTTAGATAATTAGCATGATTTTTTAATAAAATCTCTCCGTGGCTGGCATAAAGTAATAAATCACCAGAAACAGAATTTTCAGTTTCAATTGCCCTTTCACTTCCCCCATTTTCAGAGCTATTATTTTGAGAAATGACTAAAATATAAGATCCGGCAATGCCTGAATCCTCAAACCTAACACTATTTTTAAGCATGACCCGACTATTTTCTAATCTATTAGACGGGTTATCAGCTATAATAGCCACGCTCTTTTTGCCTAAAGAAGAGTCAAGACGGATGACGGCAGAGTTTTCTATTTCCAGATTGCCCGTCACCCAAACCGGCCCAAAAAGAGTGACAATGGGACTGCCCTGGATTTTCAAATCACAAGCAATTTTTATTGGCCCTAAGCTAATATCTGATTTAATCACATAAGGACAGGGAGAGGTAATTTCTGATAGAGCGGCGGCATTTTCCCATTCTTCAATAGTGCTATCCGGGATAGGTAAAGTACTTGTGGCCTGATCCGAGCTATTTGGATAAAGAATTCCACCCACAGTACTATTAAAAATATCAACATAATAGGCATCGCCATCGATGGTAGTATTAGAGATATTATGGCTATAAACCGAACTAGTAGCGTAAATACCGTCAACTAAACCATCAGGTCCGGCTGAAACAACATCTCCTTTAACTAAATTAGAATTAAATCCCTGAACCGGCCCATTGGAATAAACATTGCCGGAAACTAAAGAATTATTTTCCATGACCAAGCCCCCTTCGCCCACTTGAAGACCGTAATGAAAAGAAACACCTGAATCAGTGGTTAATTTTATTTTGATTTTTCTGATTAAATTAAAAACATCGGCTGTTGAAATTATTTCCTTTTCATCGCCCGATAAATCAACCGTCGCCACGGCCGCTGAAAATCCATTAAGCTCTAAATTTTCATTAATATTATATTGCCGGCCGGTCTTTAAACGATAAACTAAATCCTCTGCCCCGGCCTCGGCTAAAAAATAACTTTGCTTGGAGAGAATTAAATCCCGTGAAATCTTTGATTCTCTAAGAACCGGCGAAACTAACCCGAAAATAACGGCCAAAGAAATCAAAAGCAGAAAAATGACCGCGGTAATCACCGCCTGCCCTTGACTATATTCTTGATTCTTAATTCTTGATTCTTGATTCTTCATTTGTAGCTTCTTCTTAAAATTGCTGTATTATAAAATTTTTCTGATTTTTGTAAATTGCCTTCTCCGCTTTGAAGTTCCAGTTCAATTTTAATCGCTTTTGAAAGAGGCGTTTCAATTAGCCGAAAAATCAAGCTGGTCGCCTCCACTTTAGAACCGGTCAAAGATTGAGGACTGGATAAATCCCCTTGAAGCGTTAAAGCGGCGGCGGCTAAAAAAATTTCTTTTTGAACGGTTGTTTCAGTCAGCGGGTCAATGGTTTTTAAGATAAGGCGGCCCGGCGAAACATTCAAAATACTTCCCGAAACGTCTATGTCATCGGCTAACCTTATTTCTCTAACCATTCTTTCCAGAGCCACTTCAGCCGAAGAGTTAATGCGATTAGCTGTTTTAAACCGACCAAAGGATTCGGTCAGAACCAAAATTATATCCACGACCAAAATAGAAAAAACAGCCAAAACCGCCACATAGATTATTATTTCAATAAAAGTAAAGCCCCTTGATGGGATTTTCATACAGAGGCGGGAGATTAACTCCCGAAAAGATTAGTCAGGTAAATGGAAATGCTTTTTGTCGTAGTGCCTAATCTCTCTTTCCAGGCAACAGAAACGGAAACTTTTTTTGTTCCCGGATCTAAAAAGCCAAAGGCGGCAATATCGTCATTTGTATCGCGATAAACATCTTCAATTATAAAACTTCTCTCAAAAATACCGTCAATATAGACATTAGTGAATGTTGGCTGCCAATTCAAGCCGTCAAAATCAAGATAATAAACAGTATCAGCGCTTAAGGGAGCGATTTTGGCGCTCCAACCGCCATCTCTTAAAGTCCTGACCGCTTCCAGGCCCTCTTCTATCAAGAAACCGGCCTTAACTCGGTTGGCGCTTTGGAAAACCATTTCTAAAGAAAGGCGAGAAACCGCCATTAAGCTGAAAAGCGAAATTGAAATAATGGCTGCGCCGACAATAATTTCCAGCGCCCCGAAGCCGGATTTTTGATGTCTTAAGCTCATCTTTCATTAGGGTCAGACCCTCTTGAGGGTCGGACCTTTGTTTACTAATCTGCGCCAATAATACCGCTTGGCTCAATGATAATGCTTTTTATCTTTAACGGATTGGCTTTTGACCTGAAAAAAACTTCGCCGTATTTGTCGGTTTCGCCTGTCAGCCGTTTAAATATCAGGTCAGCGCCGCCGCCATTTAAAGAAATATCGTATATTTCTACCGAAGCCGGGAGAACCAACTCTCTATTATTTGAATTTGGCTCAACAAAGCTTACTCCCTTAAAAAGGACTATTCGCGATGTTTCAAAATGAAGACTGTATTGAGAGGCGTTCTCTGACGATAAGGTCATTGAACGCGCCTGACTTATAAAAGAGATAGTCTGGCTAACTGCGCTATTCAGTGTTTGACTCTTGTAAAAAGAAGAAAATCCGGCAACCATGACAAGGATAATAATAGCTGAAACAGCTATAACGACTAATATCTCAATAAAAGAAAAACCCTTGTTCATGATTAAAGTCCCGACATTACTGAATACATAGGCTGAATCATAGAGATGGCGAAAAAACCGACAATCGCTCCGATAATAACCATCAGCACCGGCTCAATGATAGACGACAGGCCCTTAGTCAGATTGGCCACTTCTTCATCGTAAAAATCAGCCAAAGTTTTTAGGGTCTCGCTTAAGCTGCCTGTTTCTTCGCCGACCTGAATCATCTGAATAATCATTAATGGATAGAGGTCTTTATATTTTCCCAGGGACTGGCTTAACGGCTTTCCTTTCTGGACCTGTTGAGCAGAATCAAAAAGCGCTTCTTTGAAATAAATATTGCCTAAGGTGTCGGCTGTAATCTGAAGCGCCTTGACAAAAGCCACTCCGCTGTTCACCAAGGAAGATAAAGTTCTGGCCAAACGGGCTGAATTAACTTTTTGGACAATGCCGCCAAAGGGAGGAAGCAGCAAAAAAAATTTATGAAATATTTTCTGGCCGGATTTTGTTTTAACGCTTAATCTCAATAAAATAACGGCGGCCGCTAAACCAACCAGCCCTAAAATTAAGTTATTTTTTAAAAAATTACTAACGGAAATAATAGTTCTGGTGGTGAACGGCAAATCTATCTTTAATTCAATAAAAGTTTCATTCAGCTTAGGAACCACCATCACCATCATCAAAACGCCAATGCCAACCATTGCGGTTAAAACAACGGCCGGATACATCATCGCTCCCCTTACCCGGGAAATCAATTGGTGGTCTTTGTCCATCTGCTCTGATAAAACCTTCAAGATCTCTTCCAGATTGCCGGCTGTTTCTCCGGCTTTAACCATATTGACATAAAGTTCGTTAAAGGCGGCCGGGTGTTTGGCTAAAGCGCCGCTAAAAGATTGGCCGGCCCTGACATCTATTTCTACTTGGCTAATAATTTTTCTGAACTTGGAATTTTTACTTTGTTTAGCCAAGGTCTCTAAGGCGCGGTTCAAAGAAAGGCCGGCTTCAATCATGACGGCCAAATGCCGGCTAAACATCATTTTTTCCACCAAGGAAACATGGCGAAGCCCGTTTAACAAGGACAAAAAACCAAAATCAGGCCGACCTGTTTTTTCCTCCCGACCTGTCTTTTTCGCTGAAATTAAAAACAGGCCTTCTTGACGAAGATTATTGGCTAATTCATGTTCATCAACCGCTTCTTGAGTCCCGGTTTTAGTCTCCCCTTTTTCAGTTTTAGCGGTATAGAGATAAGCAGGCATACAGAAGTAAATCAAGCGAGATAAGCGAGATAAGCGAGATAAGTAAAATAAGTAAATTAAGCAAGATAAGCTTATTTTACTTATTAACTTAATTTACTTATTTCACTTATCAGCTTATCAGCTTATCAGTTTATTCTTTCGTCACCCTCAACACTTCCTCAATACTCGTCATGCCCTGAACCGCCTTAACAAACCCGTCTTCTAACATTGTGAACATCCCTTCTTTTTTGGCTTGAACTTCAATAGCATCGGTCGTCGCTTCCCGGGTAATTAAATCTTTAATACTCTGGCTGACTTCTAAAACCTCATAAATGCCGACCCGGCCTTTATAGCCGTCTGGACATTCTTTGGATTCCCCGGGACGATAAAACTCAATATCGGGCCAATCAAGATTCGGGGCGATAATTTTTTCCTGCTTGAGAGTGTTAAGAACGCGCTCTAAATCAAACTGCTCTTTTAAGCTTTTTATCTCCGGCTGGCTCAATTTATAATTCTTTTTACTGTCCGGATAAAGCCGCCTGACCAATCTTTGAGCAATAATGACATTGGCGGTTGAACCGATCAGAAATGGCTCAACTTTCATATCAATTAAACGCGGGAAAGCGCCGGCCGCGTTATTGGTATGCAAAGTGGAAAGAAGCAAATGCCCGGTTAAAGCCGCATTAACCGCCAGAGAAGCGGTTTCGTTGTCCCGAATCTCGCCCACCATAATGATATCCGGGTCCTGCCTGACTAAAGACCTCAAACCATTAGCAAAAGTCAAACCGATGCGGGGTTGGACCTGGGTTTGGTTAATCCGCGGCATGCGGTATTCAATCGGGTCTTCAATGGTGGAAATGTTAACTTCAGGCGTATTTAAAATATCCATAATAGTATAAAGAGTGGTGGTTTTGCCGCAGCCGGTCGGTCCGGTCACCAAAATCATCCCGTTTGGTTTTTTGATATTTTGATGAATTATTTCCAAAGGCGAGCCTCTTAATCCAAGAATTTCCAAAGTCAGGCCTTTGGCGTTTTCCGGCAAAAGCCGCATGACAATCTTTTCTCCGTCATAAACCGGCAGAATTGACACCCGAAAAGAAACCTTGGTCTCGTTGGTTTCAATTTTAAAACGGCCGTCTTGGGGCAGACGATGTTCGTCAAGTTTAAGATTTGAAAGAACCTTAATTCTGGCCGCCAAACCGGAATGAATATTTTTTGGCAGGGTCATGGCGTCGTGTAAAATACCGTCAATGCGATAACGAACAATGACTTCTTTTTCCAAGGGCTCAATATGAATATCAGAAGCAAGTTGTAAAATGGCGTGTTTTAAAAGAGTGTCAATTATCCTTATGATTGACACTTCCTCGGCCGCTTTCGCCAATTCCTCCTTTGTCTTCTGAAGGCCTTTTCCCGGCCAAGAAATAATCTTGGCTTCTTTTTTAATCAGTTCGCCAAACTCCGCTTCTAAACTCTTTTGATATTGCTTGAGGGTATTTTTAAGGCTCTCTTTGGTGGTTAAACAGGGCAAAATCTTTAAATCTGATTTTTTCTTAATAAATTCAATGGTTTGCAGGTCTTCCGGGTCCAACATCGCCACTTCCAGCTCTTTGCCCCGCTTTCTAAAAGAGATAATATTATGCTTTCGGGCGATTGGTTCAGGAATAATTTGTAAAACTTCTTTGGGAATAATTTCTTTTTCCAGATTAACAAAAGGAATGCCTAAGATATAGGCCTCCAATCTGATGAGCCGTTCCTCGGCGATAAGTTTTTGCCCAATTAAAACATCGCCTAGTTTTTTACCCGTTTTTTGGGCTTCCTTCTCCGCTTTCTCAAGCTGTTTTTCAGTCGCTAAATTAGCGTCTAATAAAAAAGCTTTTAGTTGCGATGGCTCAACGCGCATGTTTGAATTGTTGGATCGCTCGCTCCGCTCGCTTATTATAATTGTTAGAAATGTTGAAATTGCTTAAACAATTCTAACAAGGCCGAAGGCCGATCTAACAAGCGAAGCGATCAAACATTCCAACATTATTTTAAGATGTCTTTTATCTTCGCGACCACTTCTTCTAATTCGTAGTTGGCTTTGACTAAATAGGTGCTGGCCCCCAGGTCCAAGGCCCTTTCTACATCCGCGCTGCTTTCCAGGTTGGTCAAAATAATCACCGGAATAGACCTGGTCGCCTCGTCTTGTTTTAATCCCTTTAAAACCTCAAAACCGTCCAGTTTAGGCAGAATTAAATCTAAAAGAATTAAATCCGGCTTTTCTCTTTTAGCCAAAGCCAGGCCGGTTTCTCCGTCCAAAGCGCCTTTAATTTCGTAACCCTCTTGTTCCAAAATCTGCCCAACAGTTTTTTGAAGAGTTGATTCGTCTTCAATAAATAAAATTGTTTTCATGTTTGAATTGTTGGATCGCTCGCTCCGCTCGCTTGTTGAAATTGTTAAAATTGTTTATTCAATTCTAACAAGGCCAAAGGCCGATCTAACAAACGAAGCGGTCAAACATTCCAACATTATTTAATTGGCAACTCAAACCAAAAAATACTGCCCTTCCCTTCCCGGCTCTTAAAACCGATTTTTCCCCCCGAGGCCTTGATAATCGCCCGGGCAATAAATAGACCAAGACCGGTCCCCTCGGTCTGATATTTCATAATATTTTGACTGCGAAAAAATTTATGAAAAATATATTTTTGTTCATTTTTCGGAATACCAACTCCATTGTCATTCACTTCGCATCTGATAAAATTATTTTGCCGCCTTAATCTGATTTTTACCCGGCCGCCGCCGGTAATGTATCTTATGGCATTATCAATTAAATTCTGGATAACCAGTTTTATCCGCCTGGGGTCGGCTGAAACTTCAGGAAGATTCTTTTCCGCCTCAAATTCAAGGTCAACATTGCTGGCCTGGGCCAAAGAAGCGTATTCGCCGATTAAATCATTGAGTAATTTCAATAAATCTATTTTTTCCGGCCTAAGGCCCATTTCCCCTTGTTCAATCCGCGAAACATCTAAAAGGTCGTTGACCAAGTCAATCATCCGCTGGTTGGTCTCGGCCATCATTTTTAGTTGGGCTTCCTGTTCCTGAAATCCCTTAAGCCGGCCGCTTAAAATCAGATTAAGCGACCATTTTAAGCTGGATAAAGGAGTCCGCAACTGATGCGAAGCCACGCTCACAAATTCGGACTTCATCTGGCTGACTTCGGCCAACTGGTTAAAACCCTGGATAATAAAATAGCCGATAATCATTAAAACAGCGGTCACGCCTAAAATAATTAAAGCGACTATTTCCGGCTCTTGGGCATATTGATTGGCAATAAAGTAAATCCCCAACATGGCCCCAATGGTAATCAGGCCGATAAGAATCACTAAAAAACTCGGGCATTGCCAGAGCCCTAAGCCATAACGCCGGCATTGTTTAACAAAATTTAATTGCTGATAGAATTTTCTGAAAGCCACTCCTTAATTATACTAAAATTTGGAAAACAAGTAAAATTAAGCAAGACAAGCGAGATAAGTAAATAAAGCTTATCTTGCTTAATTTACTTATCCAAGATAGGATAAAAACAACGGGGTATAGTGTAATGGCAGCACGATTCCTTCTTGCCCGCCAAAATTTCGTCGGAGCGTAGCCTAGCGGCTTAAGGCGTCTGCTTTGGGAGCAGAAGATCCTGGGTTCGAATCCCAGCGCTCCGACCAGACGAAACTTAACGGATTTTGCGGGCGGTTTGTTTGCCCGCCCGGCCTTATTTTAATATGAATTATTTAAAAGAAGAATTAGAAAAAGTTAAAAAAGAAACCAAAGAAAAGATTATTACCTTGATTCTGGCTGGATTCGGGCTGGCCGCGGCCCTGGCCTGGAACGAAGCTATTCAAAGCTTATTTAGTTTTTTATTTCCAAAAACCAATGGAATAATCGGAAAATTTGTCTATGCCGCAGTCATTACAGCGGTGGTAGTGCTTATCACTTTACAATTAAAGAAAATAGCCGACCAAAACAACAAAAAGAAAGAATAAAATCAGATGCGGGTGTAGCTCAATGGCAGAGTTTCTGGTTTCCAACCAGATTACGTGGGTTCGATTCCCATCACCCGCTCCAGAATTAGACTTTCCGATTTTTGACCAGCCATTTCGTGGGCGGCGCACAGCGCCGCCCATTGATTTTGGGGGTTTCCGCGCGCTTCGCGCGCGGCCAAGCGGAGGTTCGAGCCGAACACTTGTTCGGCAACAACCTTTTTCTCAAAAAGGTTGTTATCCCTTACGATTTTTTCAAGATTTGAAGCGACTTTTATCCAGTTTTCCATCGGTTCGAGCCAATCATTCTGCTTTTGTTCAAGTTTTGTATTTTGCTCGTCCAGCGACTTCTTTTCGGAAAGCAGTTTTGCTTTTTCTACGCGATATATTTCTCGGTCTATGTCCTGCTCTAAATAGCCATCAAGAAGTCGCTGGAGCTTTATTTGTATAACTTTGATTTTTTCTTGCGATTCTTGAACAAAAGCAGAAACGAATTGGGCGGATTTTGTTTTGTCTTTTTCTAATCTTGTTTGTAATTTCTTCGCCCAATCCTGACGCAAAGAAACTTTTTGAAGCAGAGAAGAAATTTGTTTATCCAATTCCTCTTGGCGAATACAGGGTTCGCCGCACTTAAAACCTTTTCGTTTTTTTGTGCAGTGATAATAAGTGTAATAATGCTCGTTGCCGTTTTTTTGTTTTTTAACCCTGTATTCGCCCGTAATCATCATACCGCAAGTGCCGCAACGCAATAATCCGCAAAAAACTTGTGGCTCTATAGTGGTTTTATGGTGCGGTCTTCCTCTCTGCTTCAAAACTTCCTGAACTTTATCAAAAAGTTTCTTTGCGATGATTGGCTCGTATTTGCCCTCGTGTATTTCTCCGGCATAGCGGAATAACCCGCAATAAAATGGATTTGAAAGGATAAAAGTCGTTCTTGTTATGTGGATTTTCTTTCCGCTTTTTGAAACAATTTTACTTTGCGCCAAAAAGTCGGAAATATCTTCCAGCCGATGATTACCCTCGGCGTATAACTCAAATGCTTGGCGAATAATCGGGGCGCGCTTTTTGTCCACCACAACAGTTTTAACGCGCGAATCATTGAGATAGCCGACCGGAGCAAGCGAGGGATATTCTCCTCGTCTCACTTTTTGGCGCAATCCTCGTTTCGTGTTTTCGGAAAGAGAATCCACATAGTATTTGCTTTGCCCAAAAGCGATATTCAACATAAATTTTCCTTGCGGCGTTGGCTCAAACCAAAACTGTGGGAACTTCAATGCCGTAATATGCCCGCAATCAATCAGATAAATTATTTGCCCGCCGTCCACAGAATTGCGCGCCAATCTATCGGGGTGCCATGCCAAAATTCCGTCCGCTTCACCGTGTTCAATTCTTTTCAGCATTTCTCCGAATATCGGACGGCCCGGAATTTTGGCTGATTGTTTCTCCACTAATTCGTCAATAATGTTGAGGTTGTTTTGTTTGGCAAAGCCGCGCAATTCTGTGATCTGGGCTTCTATGCTCAAAATCTGTTTATCCTCAACATCCGTTGATTTGCGGGCGTATAAAAAGAATTTTTGCGATTGGTTATTGTCCATAAATTTTTAAAATTATTAAAATTTAAATGGCCGCCCTTGGTGCGCTCAACTCGATTGCTCAAGCTGAATCCAAAGACGGCCATTAAAATAAGCAATCGAATCGTTGAGCGCAAATTCATTATAGCAAAAATTCTTTTTTGGGCAAAGCAAATACAAAAACCGCAAGGGATTTCGAACCTCCGCTTGGCCGCGCGCGAAGCGCGCGGAAACCCCCAAAATCAATGGGCGGCGCTGTGCGCCGCCCACGAAATGGCTGGTCAAAAATCCGAAAGTCAAATCTTGGAGTATATTTATGATTTCGCTCGAACCTACTTTATCAAAAATTTCTGACGCTGGATTGCGCCGCGCTTACGGCGCGGCGCAAAACCGCAACGGCTCGCGGGCAAAAATTTCCTCCCCCTCGCCCCCTCCATTTTTGCCCGCTCGCTTTGACCAAATCGTGCGCGGGCGCGCGGCGGAAAAAATTGATATAATTTGAAAAATCATATACAATTACATTGAAACGTATGAATGGTTACTCTAAATCAAAAATTAACGACTTAAACCTGAAAGATTGGAAAGAATATCAAGATATTCTGACCGATAGTTTATGGTTGATTGGCGAGCGCGACAAGTCCGGCGCGCATAATAACGCTTATCACGGCAATTTCATTCCACAAATCCCGAATCAAATGATGCGGAGGTTTACCAAAAAAGGCGATGTCGTCCTGGACGCTTTTTTGGGGAACGGCACAACCCTTATTGAATCAAAGAGATTGGGGCGGCACGGCATAGGGGTTGAGCTCATACCGGAAGTCGCGCGCTCGGCAGTACAAAATATCAACCGCGAGCTTCCAAATGGCGGAAAAGTTTTTACGGAAGTTATTGTCGCAGATAGTACGACAAAAGACGCGCGCGAAAAAGTTTTAGACACACTTAAAAAAATTGACCAAAAAAGCGTCCACTTGATTATTTTACATCCTCCATATCACGACATAATAAAATTCAGCAACAAGAAAGAAAATTTGTGTAACGCCGCAACAGTTGAGGAATTTACCTCAAAATTTGGCGATGTTATAGAAAACTTTTCCGATTTGTTGGATCGGAATAGATACTTGGCTATTGTTATCGGCGATAAATACACAAATAGCGAATGGGTGCCGCTCGGCTTTTATCTCATGCAGGAAACGCTGAAGCGTGGAAACGGCTTGAAGCTAAAGAGCATACTTGTAAAAAATATGGTAAATAATCGCGCGAAATTGAATCAAGAGCACCTCTGGCGTTATCGTGCACTTGTAGGTGGTTTTTACATTTTCAAACACGAATATATTTTAGTTTTCAAAAAAACTTAACTATGTTAGTTAGCACAAAAGAACTGACAAACTTAAAATTGAAAGCAATAAAAGCCGATGACTTGAAAGAGCTTGCGGCGAGTGTTGGTGTTGAGTCGAAAGGTAGCGCGGGCGACCTTATTAAAAAACTCATAGACCTCCCCCAGAATAAAATTGATGCTTTTATTAAGACAAAATATCAGTTGCAAGTTAGAGAACGGCAAAAGATGATTTCTGATAATGAACTTATCAAGGAGGTTCAAAAAGTAACGGATTTTAACTGGGGTGTCGTGCAAGGACAATTAGACCAAAAAATTCAGGCGGAGTATGTCAGGAAATTTTTCCGTTACCAAGATTTAATCAACGGCGTTAAAAGCAAGCTCCATGACGATGTAACCTCGTATGTGATAGCAACTTGGTATAATCACTGGACTACTGTTTTAATTGAGGACCATATTGGCTTACACCCCAAAATAGTGCCTACACTTAAAAATAACTTTGGAGTTGATATTTTCTTTGATGGGCAACCCTTTGACTTAAAAACAACTTATTTGCCGCGCGGCTACTCAATTGATGAGGCGATTAAAAATCCGCGCCAACTGGCAATTTGGATGTACGAAAATCAAGGGGCACAACGCTTCGGGGCAGACAATCGGTTGTTTGTAATCCTTGCGGATAAAGATAATTTAGACCAAAGCTGGAAACTCAAAAGAGATTTTGATTTTGTTTTTGGAAAGATTGACCAATTTTTCAATGAGGCAACAGTATCAGCCAAAGACGAGATAGTTTTCACTTTCAAGAAAAAGACGTATACTACTATATCCAAAGTTTTAATAATAACCAAGTAGTTATTTTTATGAATAACTTTTTACAATCCACATATAATCCCTTTTCAGCGGAGCGCGAAGATAAGGGAACAGAAAAGAAAATTGCCCCAACAAAAAATTTCGGCGAAAATACCGATAATAATTTCTCTACCTCTGTTTTTGATCTACCGGAGGAAAAATTAGCAGAGATGATAAAAGAGACTCAACCTAAAAAGAACCCTGAAAAACCATAACTATGTCAAACGGAAATAACACAACCGAAAATCAAAATAATGCGGTCAATGGAAGAAAAACCGCATTGAAGGCACTTCAACAAAAAAGAGGGTCAAAAATTATTTCTTATGTCGTCAACACCAGACAAGGGGTCAATTATCAAATTGCAGACGACGCAGTAAGAATAATTTATGACCATTTATTAGATGCGGGAGTAGGTAACGATACGAAAATAGACCTTTTCCTTCATAGTTTTGGAGGAGCGGGAGTTGTGCCGTGGAAATTAGTAAATTTAATTAGAGAATTTAGCAAGAAGTTCGAGGTAATTATTCCCTACAAAGCATATAGTGCCGCTACTCTTATTGCCTTAGGCGCAAACAAAATTATAATGCACCCCATGGGAGAATTGGGGCCAGTTGATCCAAAAGTAGGAAATGAATTTAATCCGGTTACTCCACAGGGACAATCCGTTGGAATAAACGTTGAAGATGTAGTTTCCTATATATCACTCATTAAGGAACAAGTTGGCATTAGGCATGAGGACGAATTAGTGCAAGCCTTTAATATTTTGGCAAACCAAGTTCACCCACTCGCCTTAGGTAATGTCCATAGATTTTATTCGCAGTCAAGAATGATGACTCGTAAATTATTAAAGTTGCATACAGAAAAAGACCAAGAGCACAAAATAGACGAAATAGTCGAAACCCTAACTTCAAAACTATTTTTCCACGGCCACCCGATAAATAGGAAGGAGGCAAAAGAAATAAATCTAAAAGTGGAAGAGCCAGATAGTGAGACAGAAAAGTTAATTTGGAAGTTATATCAAGAGTATGAATCCAACCTTGAATTAACAACGCCCTTCAATCCAAATGAGCTTTTGAATAGCTCCAATCAAAACGATATCAATGTAAATGTTAGAGGCGCTTGTGTTGAAAGTGAAAATCTATGTCATGCTTTCATTTCTGAGTTGAGAATAATGCGGCCACCAA
>Ga0155442_127_pt1 | contig 18912 bp, 19 predicted proteins | sample RifCSPhighO2_02_FD_111890 | JGI IMG/M metagenome (GOLD analysis project Ga0155442, IMG submission 111890) | Candidatus Portnoybacteria bacterium RIFCSPHIGHO2_12_FULL_38_9 | reverse complement strand
TTTTAGAAGACCCCACCAATCACTCAACTACGAGACGCCGATAAAGTTCAATAATTCTATTAAAGTGTCACCTATGTGCCCGTCAAGTACAACTACTTGACAACAGACATTAGTCTGCTATACTAATAATGTCTTTCGGTTCTACCATAGAACCGTTAGGGTTATACATCCCAGGGACACCCTCTTAGCTGAGGGTGTCTTTATTTTGTACGATGTTTTAAATCTTTGCCCCAAAGTTCATTTATGTCTTTCAAATCAAAATAGCCGTCTCCTCCTGTTTTTAATTCGTGAGAAATATTGTCTTTTGACGAAAAAATATAAACTTTCTTACCACGATTTTTTAAATAATTTACCAACGCCAAAAAATCAGCATCGCCACTAAATAAAACAGCTATGTCATATTTATTTATATTATGGAGAGCATCTATTGTCAGTTCTACATCCATATTTCCTTTTTCTAAAATAGATTCTTCGTTTCCACTAATGGTAGAGATTCTCTTTAGTTCTTTTTTTCTTATGGTAAAACCAAGCCCCTTTTTAAGATATGTGTAAAATTTGTGTTTCCCATCCAGGTTATAATCCCTTGTGCCGTCTTTTGGATAAGCATCATAATAAAAAATTTCAACTTTGCCGGCGTTTAATTCATTTTTAAAATAATCTTTGAGCTTTTTGTACTCAATAAATTTCTTCACCGACTTTACGGCATTCCAGACATTAGACGCGTCAATAAAAACATAGACGACACTCCCATTTTTTATTTCTTTATCTTTTTGATTAAACATATTTACAAAAACTAAACTTTTGTTTTTTCGCAAACTCTCTAAACGCCTCGGCGATTTCCTCCAAATCGTGGTCTAAGATTTTACGGCCGTCAGAATCCGAGGCGAAATTGCCTTTGCCGTCTTTTTTATAAACATAATCGCCGGAATTGTTTTTGCCGGCTTTTTTAGAAACCGCCATAAAAATTGGGTAATCTTTTTGCGGCTTACCAGCCTCGTTGCCCCATTTTTGTAAAAATAAAACACTGGTCTTTGTACCGGTATGAGGTTTAAATGAATTGCCGTGCAGGCCAACTACGGCTAAAATTCTCGCTCTGTCAAAAAGCCATTCGCGGATATATTTCATATTGGTATTATTTAAAACTCCTTGCGGCAGGACAATGGCCAAGCGGCCGCCCGGCCGAATCGCGTCAAGCGAGCGCTCAATAAAAAGAATGTGCCGCTCAACATTATTTTTCAATTTGCCGTTTTTCTTAGCCAGCTCATATTGACGAAGAAGGCCTGATTCCGGGTTTTCTCCGGCAAAAGGAGGATTACTCAATAAAACATCAAAATCTAAATGACGATAAGTGAGCTGGTTTTCTTTCTCGTCCGGGGAATTGTCAATTTTAGCCAGAAGCGGCTTAAGAGCGACTCTGGCTTCCTCGGCTTCTCTGCCCTGCCAATCCCTGGCGTCAAGCGCGTCTCTTTTAAAAATATGATGACGGCCATCGCCGGCAATAAGCATCAACGCCTGGGAAATGCGCCTCATATTATCGTCAAAATCAAGCCCAAAAAGATATTTAACGGCATAACCTTTTTCAGCCGCTTCTGTTTTTAATTTCTTCCAGACATAATACATTGTATGAAGAAGAAATCCTCCGGAGCCGCAGGCCGGGTCTATTACATATTCGTTATCTTTCGGATTAAGCATTTCAACGCACATTTTAATCACATGCCGGGGAGTAAAATATTGTCCTTTTTTACCTTTAGAAACCTCGGCTATCAGATATTCAAAAGCGCCGTCAATAATTTCTAATTCTCCTTTGCCAAGCTCTAGAAGACGGACTTTTTCTAAAAAAGGAACGCAGATATTGAGTCGGGCCGGAGAAATTTTAATCCTGTCGGATTCTTCAAAGGTATCCGACCATTCATGAATCGCTTTTTTAAAAAGCTGATTATTGATTACTTCGTACGTTTTTTCCTGGTCTTGATATTTTCTAAAAATCACCTCCTGGTCTTTTCTTTTTTCACGCGCCAATTTCTCATCGTAGAGCTTGGCGTAAATGAGCTTAAAAATCTCGTCAAAAACATTGGCTCCGGAACCGGCCAAAGCCAATTCTTCTATTCTTTTAACGATAGAAACAAAATCAAATTTCGGGTTTAATTCTTTATAGGTTTTTTTGACTTCAAACAAATCGTCTATGGTTTGGTCAGCTCGCGGTATTTCGCTTAATGAATCCTGATATTCTTTTGGAAAAGGCCGATAAAGAATCACTCTTTCACTGCCGTTAGACCAAACGCCAATTTCCGCGCCTTCTGCGGAAAGATAACTTTTAAGTTGTTCAACTCCTTTTTTCTCGGTTGGGCTTTTAACTTCTATGATAATAAAAGGAGTAATTTTGTCTTTTTTATAGACAACTATGTCGGCTGATTTAGCGTGGATTTCGTGGCCAAAATGAATGCTTTTTTCAATATCTATCCGGTCAAACGGATAACCGTAATCTTTATTTAATTTATAAAGCCAAAGCTGACGGATAATTTCTTCCGGCCTTCCTTTTTGCTTTTTTGCGTCAAAAACAATTCTTGGTTTTTTTGTTTTCAGGTCTTTGATGTTAAATTTGCCCTTTGATTCTTCGGTGATTTTTAAAATATCCTCAAAATCGGTAATATTTTTAAATTCATTCAAGCCATAAATAATATCCGGCTGGCGAAAAATTTTATTGATTATTTCTTTGGCTTTGTTTTGTTTTTGAGTTGGCATAAGTTTAATTATTTAACTGATTTCCATTGTCCATTTTTAAAAACCGAAATTACTTTTCCCACAAGACGCATTCCGTCTTCAAAAAGAATAACTTTATGTTTTGGATCTGGATTTTCCGGTTTGAGATAGACATAAGGCGGGTTATCGTCAGAGATAAAACGCTTAACAGTTGACTCGTCTTTTACATTTGCTAAAACCACATCGCCTGAAAAAAATTCTTTTTGACTTTTCACTAAAACCATATCTCCGTCATCAATGCCAGCGTTAATCATTGAATCTCCAGAGATTTTTAAAAGGAAAACTTCGTCTTTAAGTCTGGCTACTTCTGAAGAAACTGACTGCCATTCACCCGATATTTCAATCGCCTCAATAGGCGCGCCGGCGCTTGTTGCGCCCAAAAAAGGAATAAGTGGGAGCTTATTAAGAACTTTATAACCTAATGGTAAAATATTTATACTTCGCGCTGATGATTCGTTTCGTTTTATAAAATCTTGCTTTTCTAATTTAACTAAAAGATCAATAATTGATTGATTTGAAGAAACATTTAAATCTTCTTTCATTTCTTCAAAAGTTGGCGGGTAGCCGCTGTTCTTAATATAATTATAAATAATAGACAATAATTCTTTTTGTCTTTTTGTAATTGTCCCTTTTCCCATAACACCTCCTTTCTTATATTATCTTATATTATAATACCCGACTAAATAGTCGGGGTCAATGTTGATACTGTGGATAACTTTTTTTGTTTAATATTTAAAAAACACCTAAGTTTCTTTTTGATTTCTAATCTTTTGAGATCTCTTGATAATGAATTCTTTTTTGCTATTTGTATTCCCGAATAATTTCTTCCCGCTCTTTATCGGTGATTGGACAATTATTACAGCGATATACTCCGCAGAGCGATGAATATCCGCCGCGGGATATTTCGTCTTTCTTTTTTATTTTTCGTTATCGTTTTTGGCATAAATTTCATTTGAACCGCTAAAATTTGTATTGGAATCCCTCTCCGATTTTCCATACCCCTTTTTCACGAAAAGCAGGGATGGTCTGGCGGCGGGCGGCATTGGTAATAGCGGAAGCTGAAAGTTTATTTTTCTTAATATATTCTGATAAATTGACAATAATCTCGGCCTTGAGATAAGTTACTCTTTTGCGCAGTGACTCCATCAGCGCCAGGGCCATAATTTTTTCCATGACTTTCGTGTTTTTCTTTTCCAGATAATCCTTAAACGCGCGATAATACACGTCTTTTTCTTTATCTCGAATGATAACTCGCGGGAAGCCGTATTGGAGCAACTGGAGATTTATAATTACCCTCCCTAGGCGGCCGTTGCCGTCGTAAAAGGGATGAATGGTTTCAAAATCAAGATGAAATTTGGCGATTTTGTCTAAAAAATAAGTATCGAGGTCGCTCCCGTACTCAAGCAAAATGCTTTCTATCATTTGTTCAACATGTTCGGGCGCAGGAGCAATGTAGGTACCCACACGCACAAATTCTCCTTGCTTGCGGAAGCGGCCGGCAATAGGATCGTCAATGCCGCCGATAAGCATTTGATGTAAAAGCAATATCAAGTCTTTCGTCAACGTGTCATTTTGAGCTTTATCGCGCTTGTAGGTGATGACTCTGGCTAAGTTTTTTGCCTCAAAAACTTCACGTAGAGATACATCGCGGGATAATTCCTGTTCCAGTAGAATTTTTTCTGTTTCTTTCAGGGTAAGTGTTGAATTTTCTATAGCGTTTGAGTTATAAACATTTTCCGGTATTTCCACCTCATCAATCATTGCCAAAAGCGCCTCTTTCCCCGTTTTTAAAAAGTCGTATTCCGCTTTTAACGCTTTGATTCGTTTTTTAATGGGTTGTGGGCTAGCCATATTTCTATTCTATACAATTCACTATATTTTGTCAATATGACGTGAATTGCGTAAAAAAGTAAGGCACATTCACTATACCCCGCAAATTACCTCTGGTCAAACTAAAAAAGCCCCGGTTTTAAGGGCTGTTTTGCTTAGTGATTTAATATTTTGACATCAGACGTCCGCCACTGTATCTTCTTGGTAATTGACAAATTTATTCGCCAAAGAATTGCAATTTAAAAAAGAGGCTTCAGTGGAGGACGTCGGATGTCTATAAACAAAGCTTATAAATCTCCATAATTTCTTTGAGCCGGTTTTTGTCTAAAGCCGGCATTTTGAGGCCGAGGGATTTGGCTTTGGCATTGCTTAAAACGCAGTTGCTTCTTTTGGCTTTGACCAAGCCGTGTTTGCCTTCTAATTCTTCTAAGGTGATTAAAGCGTATTTATGGTTTGGGTTAATAATTTTTTTGTATTGCTCAAGAATCTGGCTGTGTTCAATATAGCCGTCATTGGTTAAATTTAAAATGCCGATTGGTTTAATCTCGGCTAATTTTTCTAAAGCCGGAAAAAGGTCTTCAATTAAAGTTGCGGAATTGGGCAAAGAGATTACTTTTTGATAAGAAATAATTTTGCTGATTAAATTGCGCGGGTGCGGCTCAACTGAAATGGGCATTCTGATTCTTGCTTGTAAAACCGGTAATTCTTTGAGGGCTAATTGCATGGCGATTCTTGCCCGGGAATAAAAACTTCCGAAAAAATTCGGCTCGTCTTCTTCGGTAAAAGGCGTGTCCGGCCCGCCCGAGTAAACACAGCCGGATGAAATTTGAATTGGATAAGCCCCGGATTTTAAGGCGGCCAGCGCCGCGTTAAGAGCGCCGAGAACATTAATCCGAACAGTCGTTTCTTTATTGTCTTCGCACCAATCAATGTTTGGCTCGGCCCTGGCTCCGGTAAAGTTTATCACCGCTTCCGGCTGTGTTTGTTTAAAAGTTTTAACCAATAACGGAAAATCAGTTATTTCCACTCGCTTGGTTAAAACAATATGGCCTTTGCTTTTTAAATATTTAGCGCAGCGGCTGCCTAAAAAGCCGGTTGAGCCGAGAATGTAGAATTTCATAAATTCGGGAGCAAGTTCAGGAGCAGCTCCATTGGAGCAGTTCTGAAATTCAGAACTGCTCCAATGGAGCTGCTCCTGTTCCATACTGCTTCCTATAATACTCCAAATACTTGCCGGATTTAAGCGGCTGCCACCATTGAGAGTTGTTTTTATACCACTGAACTGTTTTAGCCATGGCTTCGGAAAAATCATATTTTGGCTGCCAGCCCAGATTTCGCAATTTAGAACAATCCAAAGAATAACGCCGGTCATGGCCGGGCCGGTCTTTAACAAATTCAATAGAGCTTTCGTCTTTGTTTAAATAATTTAAAATCAGCCGGGTTATTTCTAAATTGGTTTTTTCATTAGCGGCCGCGATATTATAAACTTCGCCAATTCGGCCGTGATGCAGAATATAATCAATAGCCGCGCAATTATCTAAAACAAAAATCCAATCACGCACTTGCAAACCATCGCCGTAGACCGGCGCTTTTTTATTTTCCAGGAGATTAGTGATAAAAAGAGAAATAAGTTTTTCAGGGTATTGAAATTGGCCAAAATTATTGGAAGAACGAGTTATAATAACCGGCAAATCATAAGTTTTAAAGTAAGAAAGAGCTAAAAGAGAAGCCGCGGCCTTACTGCTTGAATAAGGGCTGGAGGGATTTAAAATATCTGATTCTTTGAAAGAGCCGCTTTCAATAGAGCCGTATTCTTCATCTGTGCCAATATGAATAAAACGAGAAATTTTACACTGACGAGCCGCTTCTAATAAAACATGGACGCCTAAAATATTTGTTCTTAAAAACTCATCCGGATCTATAATAGAACGGTCTACGTGGCTGAAGGCGGCAAAATTTATTATGGCGTCCGGCTGGCGGGAAACTAATTGCTCCACTATTTTTTTATCGCCAATATCTCCTTTAACAAAACTATAACGAGGGCTATTTTTAATGTCTCGTAAATTCTCAAAATTAGCGCAGTAACTAACAATATCAAGATTAATAATCCGATAATCTGGATATTTATTCAAAATATAACGGATAAAATTAGAGCCAATAAACCCTAGCCCTCCTGTAATCAATAAATTCATATTTTATTTCTCCTTCCGGGGGCAGCCCCCGGCGCCGGGGGCTGCCCCCTCATAATTAATCAATTAATTCTTTAATTTTAGTAACGGGCACTGTGTTGACCAAACCATTTTGATTGACTAAATTCAGGCCGATCACTTCGCCTTTGATATTGACCAAAGGCCCGCCATTGGCCAGAAAACTTTCTTCGTCTAAATTAAGAAAGATAATTTCTTCCTGAATGCCCCTGATAGTTCCGATGTTAATAAAACGATAGAATTTATTTTCCCGGACCTCTCCGGTAGTTTTTTCAAGAAGAGGCAGGACCTGGGCGCCGATTAAAACAATTCTTTCTCCTAAAAACAGCTCGCTAAGATTGGCCAAAGAAACAACCGGCAGATTAGTTTCGTTTATTTTTAATAAGGCCAAATTATTTTTTAAATCTTTTTTGACGACTCTGGCCGTTGAAGAGCTGTTTTCTCTAAAAACCAGATAATCGGCGCGTTGAGAAATCAGGTCAGCCGTTGTTATCACCAGGCCGTCGGAAAAAACAATAAAGCCGGTTCCTTCTTTGATAATTTTTTTATTAGCCACGGCCTGAACCGCCACCACCGAAGAACTTATTTTTTTAATCGCTTCCTCAACGGCCGTATTTTCAATAACGACAATTTTTTCCGTTTTATTGATAATCGTTGTCCCGTCTTTGGCTCTTTGAATAAATCCTAGGCCGGAAAAAGGAGGAAAGCCGGCCAAATACGGCAAAAAAAACTGGTCAGCCAAGACGCCTCCCAATCCGCCGATGATTAAAATAGCGATAAGTTTAAGAATTTTTTGCTTCATTAGTCCAAAGGACGCAACAAGGTCAGACCCTAAGGAGACGACCTTATAAGGTCGTCTCCTTAGGGTCTGACCTTGTCTCTACGCTTCCACTCTCTAACCCAACATAAACCAATTAAGAGCTTGGGTCAAATAATCATTAAAAAGCATCGTTAAAACAGTCGCGCCGGCCAAAAATGGACCAAAGGGAATTTGAGATTTCATAGTTTTCTTTTTAGCCGCGATTAAACCGAGCCCGACCACGGCTCCGCCAAAAATCGCCAAAAACAGGGCTGATAAGATATTGGGCCAGCCCAAAACCAACCCCATCAAAATTCCCAGTTTAACATCGCCCAAACCGAGCCATTTGCCTTTGGAAATAAGAACCAAAATTAAAAAAAATCCGGCGCCAGCTAAAACTGCCATTATTGTATTTGGTATTTGGTATTTGGTATTTGGTATAAAAAAACCAGATACCAGATACCAGATACCAGACGCTAAAATGGCCGGATAAACGATTTTATCCGGAATAAGATAATGTTTCAAATCGTAAACGAAAATAATGATTAAAAAAGAGATAATAAGAAAATAATAAAAAAGACTGAAGACAGAAGACTGAAGGCTGAAGATTATTAAAAAGAGTAATCCGGTGGCTATTTCTACGGTTGGATACTGCCAGGAAATTTTCTGGCGGCAATACCGGCATTTGGCTTTTTGCCAAATAAAACTAAAAATCGGAATTAAATCAAACGATGATAAAATAGCCCCGCATTTGGGGCAATGGGAACGGCCAATTAAAATCGGCTCTTCGGTCTCAAGCCGATAGATAACGACATTTAAGAAACTGCCGACGGCCAAGCCAAAAATAAAAATTAGGATAGAAAACATAAGTTTGGAGCAGCTCCAAATAACTCCAAGTAATTAAACAGCCTGACAACCCTAAGTTTAGCAGCAAATTAAACCCTGCTAAACTCTTCGGCTGTCAGGCTGTCTAAATACAAAAACTAAGGCGAGACGCAATAAGCCGGGTCAGCGCAAGCCGCGCCTAAAACCGTTCCATCCAAATCATCATCAAGGGCCGCGTTGGTGGCATTCTCTAAAGTCCCTTTCAAAACATAACCCTGGTTGCCGCTGGCTACCCAATATTCATAACTGCCGGTGCCCGGATCACCCGGTATAGAAGAAATATAACCGCCTGCTTCTATGGCTGTTTCCATAACTGACCATTGGTTGCTAGCGGCTGTGCCCGGATAACCGGTGCTCGTATTATCATCGTAATACATTTCCAGAGCCAAAGCCACCTGCCTCATATCGCTGACTCTTCGGGTGTCTCGGGCCTTGCTTCTGGCTGTATTTAAAGAAACCAAAACAATGGTGGCTAAAATACCGATAATGGCAATAACAACCAATAGCTCAATTAAGGTAAAGCCCTTTTGTCCCCGGCTTCTCTTTAAGTATTGCAACATTATTTTCACCCCCTTTCGTTATTTTATTTTTATTTTTATTTTTATTTTCGACCTTTTTACTATTCGCTATTCATTGTCCGCTGTTCACTAATTATAATCCGCCGGCTATATTATAAATCGGCATTAAAATAGCGGCCACTAAAATAGCCACCATAATGCCCAAGCCGATAATTAAAAGCGGTTCAATCAACTGGCTTAAATTATTGACAATATTATCCACTTCCCGGCTGTAGAAAACGGCTAAATTTTGTAAAATAGAATCTAATTTTCCGGTTTTCTCGCCTGTTTTTATCATTTGAGAAACCAACGGAGGAAATTGCTTTTGCTTTTCTAAAACAGAACTGATGGTATTGCCGGCCTTAACCTCGTCGCGGGCCTGATAAATTATTTTCTGAAAAACAGTATTGCCAACCACCTCGCCGGAAACATTTAAGGCCTGGATAATCGGCAAACCGCCCTTGATTAAAGTGCTCAAATTTTCCGTAAAGCGGGCTAAATAAGTTTCTCTGAAAATCCGGCCCAAAACCGGCAGTTTCAGCTTGGCGATGTCCCAAATTCGGCGGCCGGAAGAAGTTTTTATATATCGCCAAAGACCAATGACAAAACCGATAAAAATCAGGCCAAGGAGCCAACCGCTTTCCCTGATAAAACCGCTCAAACTGATAATAATTCTAGTCGGCAGAGGCAAGGCCTGACCGGATTCTTCTAAAATACTGGTGAGCTGCGGCACCACCATAACCATCATTAAAACGCCGATTAAAACAAAAGCGCCTAAAACAAAAACAGGATAAATCATCGCGCCTCTAACCTTGGAAGCAAGATAATATTCTTTTTCCAAGTGCTCGGCCAGATAATCCAGGGACTCCTGCAACCGGCCGGTCACTTCGCCCGATTTAATCAGATTGATATAAAAAGCGGAAAATATTTTAGGGTGTTTGGCCAAGGCCTTAGACAAAAGCAGGCCGCCGTCCACATCAGCGGCAATTTCTAAAAGGGATTCTTTAAAAAATTGATTTTTGACCTGCGCTCCCAAAACTCTAAGCGATTGAACTAAAGGCACGTCAGCGCCGACCAGAGTGGACAACTGACGGGAGAAAACAACCGTTTCTTTTTTCTTAACCCGCTCAAAGAGTTTAATTTTTTTGGAAAAAAATGGCGCTTGGCGGGCCGATTTTATATTAACCACCACCAAATCATTATTTTGCAGAATTTTAATTGCCGCTGTCTCGTCAACCGCTTCAATCTTACCGGTCTGAATTTCCCCTTTTTTGGTACGGGCGAGATAGTTAAATTTCATACCAATTTTGCCTAAATTTATGAGCGGAGCTCAAGCATAGCGAAATAAATTTAGCTACAACATTGAGCACCCCCTCTTTTTAGACCCCCTCCTTTTCGCCCCGCAAAAGGAGGGGGCTCAAAAAGAGGGGGTAAGGGTTTTCTAACAAAATTTTCTGCGCCTATCGGCTTGAAAATTTTGAGAAAATCCTTTATTTTTTCAACAGCATCCTCAACTCCGAAACATTGGTTGAATAAACCTCGGCGCTCTCCAGAGAAATTATACCACGATTAACCAAATCGGCCAAAGAGCGGTTCAAAGAAATCATCCCTTCTTCGGAACTGGTCTCAATAACCATATCTATTTGATGAACTTTGCCTTCGCGGATTAAATTTCTAATGGCTGAATTAACAATCATCAATTCCACCGCGTTAATTACGCCTCCTTTAACGCTGGGGATAAGCCGGCGGGAAAGTATGCCTAAAAGAGTGGCGGCCAATTGCATCCTGATTTGATTCTGTTGATACGGAGGAAAGCTATCAATAATCCGGTCAATGGTTTGGGCGGCTGTATTGGTATGAAGAGTAGTTAAAACCAGATGGCCGGTCTCGGCCGCGGTCACGGCCGAAGAAATTGTCTCCGGGTCGCGCATCTCGCCAATCATAATCACATCCGGGTCCTGACGGAAAACTTCTCTTAAACCGCGATGAAAATTCTGGACATCTTCGCCCACCTCTCTCTGGTCAATAACGCATTTGTCTTCTTTGAAAATATATTCTATCGGATCCTCAATGGTGATTATATGGTCAGAGCGAGTATGGTTAATTTCGTCAATCAAAGCGGCCAGAGCCGTGGATTTGCCTTGGCCCGAAGGACCGACTACCAGAAAAAATCCCTGTGAAACCTTGACAAACTGATGGCAGATTTGAGGCAAATTTAATTCTTCAATGGTTCTAATTTTGGTCGGAATATGCCGCAAAGCCACGCTCACCTGGCCTAACTGGCGATAGATATTAATTCTAAATCTGGCTTCGTCTTTATAGCCAAAAGATAAATCAATATCTCTCTGGCTGATAAATTGCTCCTTTCTCTCTTCTGAAAGAAGCGAAAAAGCAATGGCTTCTGTGTCTTGGGCCGTTAAAGCCGGTGTTTCAGGCAATGCGGTTAGGTGGCCGCTAATTCTCAAAATCGGCGGCCGGCCCGCGGTTAAATGAATGTCTGAAGCGTCTTTATTGACGGCGATGTTTAAAATTTCTTCAAGTTGTTTTTTATAGTTATTAGTCACGGATTTTAAGGTCTGACCTTTTTACTTTAGGTTACTTTAGGAGCCTCGCTCCTAAAGAAGGAGCGAAAGAATTTAGGAGCGAGGCTCCTAAAAAAAGGCTCCTAAAAAAGTCGGGGTTTATTTTTTCGCTAATATCTCCTTAACTTTCGCCACGACCGCGGTCGGCGTAAAATGAGCTTTAATAATATATTCATCAGCTCCCAAACTCAATCCTTTTTCCACTTCATTTCTTTGACCGAGATTAGTCAAAAGCACCACCGGAATTTTTTTAAGTTGCGGATTATTTTTAATTTTTTCCAGAATTTCAAAACCATCCATTTTGGGCAAAACAATATCTAAAAGAATTAAATCGGGTTTATTCTTCTCAATTTTTTGCAGCCCTTCTTGGCCGTCAATAGCTACCTCCACCTCAAAATTAGCTTGAGTGAATTTAGTGACGTACATTTCGTTTAAAAACGGGTCGTCTTCAATGATGAGAATTTTAGACATAGTCGGCTAACAGCTAACAACAAACAGCTAACAACAATTATCTAGTTGTAAGTTGTAAGTTGTAAATTGTAAGTTGTCAGCTCCTTTAGGGCGAGGCCGTATTTAATCCTTTTGACCTCCCGTTAATAGAATTTGTCTCTAAATAATATTTAAGAAGATAAACGCTTCCATTGACCGATTGATAATAATATTTATAGATTACTCCATCAACCGCGGCGTTTAAGGGATCAATTGGCACCGCCTGCATGGAGTCGGCCGAAACAAGGGCTTGAGACATATTATCAGAGCCGGTGAGATAGCCGTCATAGACAGGAAAAATCCGGGCGTCTATGTTATACAAAGACAAACCCTCCTGAATGGATTTGATATCGCTCACCCGTCGGGCGTCTCTGCTTTTCTGCTTGATGTTTTTGACGCTGATTAAAACAATAGCGGCGATTAAACCGATAATGGCGATAACGACAAGCAGTTCAATTAAAGTAAAAGCTTTTTTAGTCATAAAACTTGAAAATTGAAACTTGAAACATAATTTTAAAGGTTTTAGTTTTTAGGAAGTTACTCCTCCACCGCCTTTAACATCTCTTCAAAGGAAATAATACCCTGAAGGGCCTTAAAAACGCCGTCCTGTCTCATTGTAACCATTCCCTGTTTTTTTGCCTCTTCTTCTATGGCCGCCTCAGTCGGATTTTTAGTAATAATTTCTTCTAAGGCTGGAGTCATTAAAACTACCTCAAAAAGAGCGATTCTTCCTTTAGTGCCCTTATTGGCGCAAAACTTACAACCCTGGGCCTGATAAACTTTATATGGTTTTTTCCAAACGATTTTCTTTTTATGTTCCGGATTTAATTTCCCCAGTTCTTCCTCAATAATAGCGGTAATCTGCGGCGAGGCGCTCACTTCTTTCTTGCATTCCTCGCACAGCCGTTTTATTAAACGTTGGGCCACGGCTAAATTCAAAGCTGAAGGCAAAAGAAAAGCGCCCACACCCATATCAATCAAACGGGGAATTACGCCGACCGCATTGTTGGTATGAAGAGTAGAAAGGACTATGTGACCGGTCAAAGCCGCGTGAATTGCCAAACTGGCCGTTTCTTCGTCTCTGATTTCGCCCACCATTATCACATCGGGGTCCTGACGCAAAATACTGCGGAGGCCCGAAGCAAAACTATAGTTGATTTCCGGCCTGATTTGAGACTGATTAATTCCTTCAATATAATATTCAACCGGATCTTCCAAACTGATGATGTTTACTCCTTCTTGGTTTAACACATTAAGTATAGCATAAAGAGTTGTCGTCTTGCCAGAGCCGGTCGGCCCGGTTATCAAAATCATCCCGAATGGTTTTTCAATGGCTGCTTCAAGCGCCTTTAGATTATAACCGAAAAGACCCAAATCAGCAAAACCTTTTAATCCGATACTTGGATCCAAAACCCTTAAAGCCGCTTTTTCTCCGCTCACCGTCGGCAGGGTGGAAACCCTAAAATCTATTTTTCTCTTATCAATAATAGTATGAAAACGGCCGTCTTGGGGAACCCTTGTTTCGTCAATTTTCAAATTGGAAAGAATCTTTATCCGCGAAATGACAGCTGAATGAATTTCTTTCGGTAAAAAAAGGCTGGTGCGCAAGCCCCCGTCAACCCGGAAACGAATCCTAACTTTATCTTCTGTCGGCTCAATGTGAATATCCGAAGCCCGGCCTTCGGTGGCATGCCTTAAAATAACCGCGACTATTTTAGTCACCGGCGCTTCGGCCGTAATTTTTTGAACCAGTTCTTCTGGTTTTATTTTAGCGGCCGGCGCTTTTACTTCTTCTATTTTCAATTCCTGCTCCAGTTCTTTAAGGGCCTTTTCAACTTCGCCGCGCAAGCTCCGGTACTGCTTAAGAACATTAAAAAAATCAGTCGGTTTGATAATAAATATCTTTGGTTCCAGCTGGCTGCGCAAAGCAATAAACCTCAAGGCCTCCCTGGCTTTCAAGTCATCGGGATTAACCAAGCCGACTTCTAAAATCCCTTTATCTCTTTTTATGGGAATAAGTTGATAAAAAGCGGCCGCCTCCTCGGGAATTTCTTTTAAGACCTCAACAGGAATATCTTTATTGGCTAAATCAGCAAAAGGCACTTTAAGCTCTTTAGCCCTCTTTTGAACTTCTTCTGTTTCTTTATTTTGATGATTGCTCATTTTATCGAAATTTTGGAGCTCCATTTTGGAGCGAACGAAATTTCGCTACAAAATGGAGCGCCCAGCCCCCTAAGCTGTCACCTGATAAGATAAATTTATAAAATCATTTATATTTATCCATTACCTTTGAATTTTCTAAGCAACAGCTTAGAGGGCTGGGTAAGGGTTTTGTTGCCAAAAATCCTGCGCCTGACGGCTTGGATTTTTGGACAAAGCCCTTAATATGGCGCAAACGGATTCTCTCTTCCCGCTTCTCCCACTTCTATGGGCCCGGCGCCATCGGTTTTTAAGGCCTGATACTGGGGGTTTTTAAATAAACTGGTGTCTAATTCTATTTCTTCAAGCGAGCGTTCTTTTTTTTGAGAATCAACGGCCGGCGGCGCGCTGTCGGAAGGGATTTTTTCTTTGCGAAAACCAAAGTATAAAACAAGGATAGTGATAAGAACCACTCCGATTAAAACAAGAAGTAATTTTTTTTGTTTTGCTTGAAAGGGAAAAGAGATGCCCATTTTATCGAAATTTTGGAGCTCCATTTTGGAGCGAACAAAATTTCGCTACAAAATGGAGCACCCAGCCCCCTAAGCTGTCATCTGATAAGATAAATTTATAAAATCATTTATATTTATCCATTACCTTTGAATTTTCTAAGCAACAGCTTAGGGGGCTGGGTAAAGGTTTTGTTACCAAAATCACTTCGGCTTTGCCTCGTGATTTTGGACAAAGCCCTTTATTGATAATACACTTTAACTTTTAAACGGAATTCAAAAAAATCAGCTGTTGATTCTTTTAACGATAATTGCCCGCTGTTAAAATTAATGGAGCTCACATTGATGGAGCGGATATTGTTTTCCAGGGCCCCTAAAAAATTCTTAAAAGAGCCGTAAGCGCCGCTCAAAGTTAAATTGACTTCCATGGTTTTAAACGGCCCTTCGGATTTTTTTTCGTTTTGCGGCACGGTCCATTTTACTCCGGCCGCTGATTTTTCCACTGCTTCATCTCCTCCTTCAAAATCTATTGATTCCAAAATAAGACCGTTCATTGAAGCCAGAGTTTCAAACTGAACCAATAACCCCGGGATATCTTTTTTTTCCGGCAGAGCCAGCGAGACCTTGGCTGTTTCTTTTTCCAGTTCTCTTTGTTCTTTTTTTATCCGGCCGGTTTTGACGATAAGATTTTCAATGGCGGACAGCTCTCCTTTTTTCTCCTTAATCTCGCTTCTGCTCTCTCTGACCGATCGCCAAGCCGGCGCTATCAAAACAATAATAATTCCCAAGGCGGCCGCAAGACAAATTATAGTTGCGATTAATTTTTTATTTTTCATGCCAATTATGTCCAAAATTTCAAGCCGGTAAGCGTAGAAATTTTGGTTATCAGAATTGAGCGCCCAGCCCCCTAAGCTGTCACTTGATAAGATAAATTTATAAAATCATTTATATTTATCCATTACCTTTGAATTTTCCAAACAACAGCTTAGGGGGCTGGGTAAGGGTTTTGTTGCCAAAATTACTGCGGCTTCGCCTTGTAATTTTGGACAAAGCCCCTTAAAAGCTCGGGGTCAAATTTTAAAACCATATTAAAATCCACGCCGCCGGTCTCGCCCAAAACAATTCTTGAAGTCTCCACTTTTAAAATACGCGGGTCGTTCTCCAAAACGACGATCTGCTTGGCCAAATCGCCGTAAGTGCGCGCTTTGCCTCTCGGGCTTATTTTACTCCCCGATAAATCGGCGCTAAACTGGGTCCATTGAACTTTGACCAGAGTCAATTCTTCCAGCATCTTAAAAAGACGCGAAGGATAAATATGAATTTCTAAAAGTTTTTTTACGTCCTGAATGTTTTTTTCCAGCTTAATCAACCCTTTTTCAAATTCCAAATCTCTTTTTGATTCCTTCTCTTTTATCTGGTCGGCCAAAACAATTTTTTGCCGCTGAAGCGAGCTTTTATAAACAACCAGCCCCAAATAAATTAAAATACTTAAAACCAATAAACCAACAGCCAAAAACAGCCATAGATTTGTTTCTGACTTCAAAAAATCAAACTTTGGCCGGCTGAATTTAAGGGCGGGCAATTTAAACCCCCGCGAGACAGTCGGCCCTTCCCGATATTCTTTTGGAAGAAGTTTAATATCCATACTCTTTATTCTCTCATCGCTAACCCCGCGGCCACGGCCAAAGACGGCCCCAATTCTTTGATGGCCGGCTCAAGAGTTGACGGGTAGGCGATGCGGGCAAAAGGACTGCCTAAAGAAATTTCCAGACCGAGCTTGGAGGAAAAATAATCAAGCAAACCAGCCACCATCACTCCGCCGCCGGCTAAAATGCACTTTTCTATCCGGCGATTATATTTAATCTGATAATGGTTGACTATTTTTTTAATTTCGGCGGCAATAATATCCAAAACTGAAATAACGCTTTCCCGGCCGACCAATTGGCCGCTTTGTCCTCCGGTTGTCTTTTTCATCTCTTCGGCCGCTTCAAAACTAATATTCATTTTTTGGCTTAAATTTCTGGTTAATTCCCCTCCGCCTACTTCCAAATTATGAGTGACTCTGATATAGCCGTCGTCAATAATGCTGATATTGCTGGAACGGGCCCCGGTATCAACTATAACAATAGGGCTTTTATCATTGCCGACTAAAGAACGGGCTAAACTAAAGGTCTCTGCCTCAAGGGCTTTTAATTCCAAGCCGGTTAATTGGATGACCCGGGCATATCTGGTTACTGTTTTTTTCGGCACCGCCACTAAAAGAATCTGAATTCCTTGAGCGTCTGTTTTTTTCTCCGGCTCCGGCTGATTATTGGATTTATCTTGTCCGGCCGAGCCGGCTAAAATATCTGTTTGGGTTTGGTCAATAGAAGGACGGTCAACCCCGCTTTTGACTCGCTTGATTACACTCCAATCTAAAATAACTTCAGAAATAGGCACCGGCACATATTTTTTTGCCTCAAAAGGAATGGCCTTGGCAATTTCTTGAGCGGGCATAAATGGCAAATCAATCAAGGTGGAAAAACTGGAATAAACCGGAACGGAAAGGCAAACTTCTCTGCTTTCCGTTCTTGCTTCCCTAAGGATTTTTTTAATCATTTCAGCCAATTGCGGCTCCGGCATCTTTAAGGGTTCTATTCTCAAATATTCCCCCAAATGATTCAGGTATCCGGTCAAAGGGAAAATACCATAAGTTTTTAATTTGTATCTTCCTTCTGCCTGCTCCAATTCTACTAATTTAATGGCTGAAGTGCCGATATCCAGGCCTAAACGCGTTTTTGACTTTTTTTTAAATAAAAACATTTTGATAACGGATCTGTTTTAAGTATAACACACTCTAAAAACTACTCAAAAAACTTATCCACATATGAGATATGAGAGGTGAGAAATGAGAGGTGAGAAACTTGAATTTTGAAACTTAAAATATTAAAATAAAAATAAGTTTTATGTTTCAAGTTTCCCGCCTGCCATCGGCTTTGCCTTAGGCGAATGGCGGGCAAGCAAGTTTTATGAATTTTATTTTAGACCTTCTTTTTCCTATCCAATGCCTGGGCTGCGGTCAGGAAGAAAATTTTACCCCGCGCCTTTTAGAAAAAAATAATGGGCAAAATATCTATTCCGCAAAAAAGGGCGCGGGGTTTATTTGCCCGGCTTGTTTTGAAAAAATTCCTTTGGATCCAAAAATAATCTACTTTAAACAATCTCCCTTAATCGGACTTATGACAGTTAGCTCTTATAAACATCCGCTTCTTAAAGAAGCGATTCGCAGATATAAATATGATTTTGTTAAAGGCCTGGCTAAGCCATTGGCGCAATTGTTGGTTATAGGAATGAGGGGCAGCCCCCCTTTTTGGGGGGCTGCCCCTCATTCCTCTTTCCTTTTGGTTCCCGTCCCGCTTCATCAAAAACGGCTGCGCTGGCGGGGATTTAATCAGGCCGAACTTCTGGCCCAAGAAATCAGCCAAGCGTTAAACATTCCTTTAATCAATAATGTTTTAAAACGCGTCAGGCACGGCCTGGCCCAAGCGCAAATTAAAAATTCCCAAGAAAGGGAAAAAAATGTAAAAGAAGCGTTTGCTTTAGGGGCCTTAGGGTCAGACCCTTACGAGGGTCTGACCCTAACAACCATTATTTTAATTGACGATATTTCAACCACCGGCGCCACCTTAAAAGAATGTGCCCGAGTCCTTAAAAAAGCCGGCGCCCAAAAAATCTGGGGCCTGGTTTTGGCTAAAGGGTGATGTGTTGACTGAATGTATAACAAAATGGTAAAGTAAAATAAAATTTGGAGGAGTGAGGCGAATGGCAAGCCAGCAGTTTGCTAAACTGTAGCCGTCTAAAAAACGGCTTGTGGGTTCGAGTCCCACCTCCTCCGCCATAAGGTGGGTTGCGCCGAATGGCAAGGCACTAGTCTTGAAAACTAGCGGGCAGCAATGCCCTTAGAGGTTCGAGTCCTCTACCCACCGCCAGTTAGGAAATGAAGTCATTGGCTCGCCCGCTATGCGGGCTCGCCAGCCGTTTTTCGGGGAAATTTCAAGCCGTTTTGAATTCAGCATAAAGTTCGAGCCGATATTTTTGAGAAATCAGCCGTTTTTCGGGGAAATTTCAAGCCGTTTTGAATTCAGCATAAAGTTCGAGCCGATATTTTTGAGAAAT
>Ga0155442_108_pt1 | contig 20479 bp, 20 predicted proteins | sample RifCSPhighO2_02_FD_111890 | JGI IMG/M metagenome (GOLD analysis project Ga0155442, IMG submission 111890) | Candidatus Portnoybacteria bacterium RIFCSPHIGHO2_12_FULL_38_9 | reverse complement strand
GCGGCGGGATTCGTTCGGGCGGCTCGGCATTCCTTCCCTTGAACCTCCATTTTTTACCCACTCGCTTTAATTTTTGTTAAGATTTATGGGAAAATAAAAAAGGACAGTGTGTCTAATCTCTTACAAGATTAAAAACACACTGCCTTTGAGCGGAAGCTTTAAATGCGGATATCGCCAATTCCGCTTAATTCCGGTGACTGGACTACTTTAGAAACAAGTCCAGGCAGTTGGTCTTCTGAGATTTCTCGAAGACATTTCCTTTCTTCATCGGTCAAGTTGTGGCGGGAAAGAATATTTTCTTTTTCGCCAGCAAAGAACTTCTTGCGCAGTTCGCTATTAATCCCGAGCTGCAAAATAATTTTTTTCAGCTCTTCTGTCATCTCAATCACCTCCTTTCTTTTAGTTTTCAGTGGACATCCGTTTATCCATTTTTTTCGCAGTTGAGCGCTGAATATTTTATTTTGAATTAATCCCCACGCGTCCCTTAGCCCAACCTCTCGAATATTCCCGAGAAAATTATAATCCTGCGGGCAAATGGCTATTTCGCCCTTTTTCCGAATAGTGATTCCGGAAAATAAGCGACATCCATTGGTAGACGCTCCACCGTCAAAGAACTGAGCTGGATTTAATCCGAGAGCTAATTTCATTGATTGCGCATGTTTCAGCGCATCAACGGCAAGCTCTTGAATATTTGGCACGGCGTCACCGTGGCAATTCAAGCTTTCCATCATCCAACGCGCGTTCTGCTCGGTAGCAAAGCGGGCAATGCTAACATACTCATCCACATTCAAACCACAGCCGACAGTGGAAAGTAAAATACGCACCATCCTTTGGTTATCACTTTTGCAAACCACTTTCCCAATTGAAGTTTGCTGAATAATATCAAGTGCCTGGCGAAATTGCTTATAAGCTCCTTTTTTTCCGACAAGATAGTCATACTTCCTCGGTATCAGAGTATCGCATTTGAGCGCGATGCTCACATTCTGATCCGCTAAAAATTCAGCCATCTCTTTTGTAATCTGCGAACCATTGGTATAGATAACTGTGATCATCCCGGCTCCATGAATCGCCTCTATCACCTTACGGCTTATTCCCCAGATTTTTTTAAGCAGCACTTCTCCACCAAGGAAAAGAACAGAGCGAATCCCTAGTTCAGCGGCTTCGCTGATAATTATTTTCATTTCCTCAAGTGTGAGTTCGCCGCCTTCTTTAACTCGCCTGTCTTGATGACAATACCGACAGTCCCAGTTGCAAAACTCCCAAGGAACTAAAGAGAGATAGATTGGTTGATTGACAAAATCCATTCTTTCTTTCTCCAGTTCCTCTCTAAAAGAGAGACCTTGGAATCTAATCACTTTTTTGTTCAACTTCCATCACCTCCTTCAAAGTTTAGAGCCGTAATGAAAATATACTTGATTAAACCAATATCAATTTTCTTTTCGCCCAATTCATCAGTTTGGACATCACTAAAATGATTTTTGAGCTTTTCTAAAACCGACGAGCGGTCTTCTAAAAACCAAGCAATCATCTGAAAAGTACCATTAGCGATTAGATAATTTGGCATACAGCTAACGACCCTTTGGATAATTGCCGTTCCATCATTGCCACCGTCAGAATGCAGGCACCGCGACAACGGCCGAAAATCGCGCGGTTCAAATGGCGGATTTGCCATAACAAGATTGAATTTTTCGTTTTTAACCGGCTCCCAAAGATTGCCTTGCCGAAATTCAATCTTATTCTCAACGCCATTTAACACTGCGTTAAATCTGGCAAATTCCAAAGCGCGCGGATTTATATCCACGGCAATGACTTTTGTCGCTTTCTCCGCCGCAAAAATTGCCAAAACACCCGAGCCGGTGCACATATCAAGAACAGCCCCATTTTTAGGAGCGAGAATATGTTTAGCAAAGTAGCAATTCTCGCGACAAATTGGAAACACCGCATCAGGCCGCTCGTTTCCCGGAAAATCAGTTAAGATTACCTTTCCGTTACAATTCCATATTTTTCCCTCTTTTAAAGAAGCCAAACCAGTCATTTTTTCTTACCTCCTAGAATTTTCTAATTCAGTTGTTAAAGAATTCTGCTTTCTGTATATTAAGGATACTGACAAATGTAAATGAAATTACTACAATTTCGTCAAAAATATTGACGTTTTATTTATTTAAAGATATACTTAAAATATGGAAAATTTTCAAAAAACATTGCAAGAATATGGTCTTTCTGACAAGGAAGCCGAATTGTATTTAGCGGCTATTTCCGTTGGCACGGCAACTATTACGCAACTTTCAAAAAAATCTGGCTTAAAAAGACCGACAACTTATCTTGTTATTGATGAACTCCTAAAGAGAAAATTACTGATTCTTGTGCCAAAAGGGAAAAAGATTTATTACAAAGCGGAAAGTCCGCAAATGTTAATCAGCCAATCAGAAGAAATCAAGAGAAAAATTGAAAAAATCCTTCCGAACCTCAAATCAATTTATGTTAAGAATTCAAAACAGCCTCGCGTAAGATTCTACGAAGGCAAAGCCAATCTTTATAAAGTATATGAAGAATTTTTTCAATCAAATGAAATTTGGGCCATGGTTTCCATTGACAGATTTTTGAGTGTTTTTAACGATGAAGATAATAAACATTTTTTTAGGATTCTCACAAGAGCAGGCGGGATAATTTATGACATGTTTGAAAACACAAAAAAAGCTCGTGAATCTTCACGAGAAAAATACAGATTTGCAATTAGCGAAAATAGATTACTGCCTAAAGCAATGAAGCTATCAACCGATATTTTAGTGTCAAGCGATAAAATTGCGATAATATCTTTTGAAAATGTATCTGGTGTAATTATTGAAGATAAAGATATGACAAAAACACATAAAATGATTTTACAATTTATTTGGAATAACCTTCCCATAAATCTTAACAAAAATTAAAGCGAGTGGGTAAAAAATGGAGGTTCAAGGGAAGGAATGCCGAGCCGCCCGAACGAATCCCGCCGCCCGCGCGTAATCGCGCGGAGCCGAGCAGAAAAATTGTCTTTACATTTTTTTATTTTGCGCGCGCCGTTTTTTCTTTTAAAAGGAAAGACAATTTTTCTGCGAGGCAGGCCGCCGCTTTGCGGCGGCTGGCGGCGGGTCAGTAAAGGTTTCGCTTTTTGGATTTATGTATCAGATTTGGCAAAATAATTTCAAAAGTTTGCGAAGGTTTTAATTCGGGAGCCAGAAAATTAGATACGAACTTCCGATTTTCCGTAAAATAAATGAATTTTATAAAATAAACTTACGAAGCTGAACAATTTTGTAAAATTGATTATCGCCGTCGGCGTTTGTGAACTGGTCGGGGTTGTCGGCTGGATATTTACTGTTTCGGCAATTCCGACTTGGTATGTTGGGTTTGTGAAGCCGGCGCTCAATCCTCCAAGCTGGGTTTTCGGGCCGGTGTGGACAATGCTGTATTTTCTTATGGGCATTGCCGTATTTCTGATTTGGAAGAAAGGTTTTGAGCGGAAGGATGTAAAAATGGCGCTCGGTATATTCAGCGTTCAGCTTTTCTTGAATGCGATTTGGTCAATTATCTTTTTTGGATTAAAAAGTCCCGGCTGGGCATTTATTGACATAATTCTTCTTTGGTTGGTAATTCTCGGAACAATCATTGTTTTTTATAAAATCTCGCGGCCGGCAACTTGGCTTCTTTTGCCGTATATCTTTTGGGTGAGCTTTGCGGGTTATCTCAATTATTCTATTTGGATTCTTAATCAGGCAAAGCCGGTTGCCTGCGCAATGGACGCAAAGCTCTGTTTAGATGGTTCTTATGTTTCAAGAATTCCGCCTGCTTGCGATTTTGCAATGTGTCCGCCCGAAGCTCTATGCGAAGAAGGAGTCTGTCCGGAAACAAGAACGGTGAAATTATATTATTACAATTACGAACTAGACAAAGATGAATTAGGTAATATCGCTTGCAGTAAAAATGGATTAGTGGCAATTGAAAGAGAAATTCCAATCACTCAAACGCCGATTCAAGATGCCATCAAACTTTTGCTTTTAGGCGAACTCGCCGAAGAAGAGCGAGCCCAAGGAATTGAGACTGAATACCCTCTAAAAGGGTTTTCGTTGAAAGGGACTTCACTAAAAGACGGAGTTTTAACTCTTGAATTTAACGATTCTAAAAATAAAACAGTTGGCGGCGCCTGCCGGGTGGGCATTCTCTGGTTTCAAATTGAAGCCACCGCCAAACAATTTTCTGAAGTCCGGCAGGTTCGTTTTCTACCCGAGGAAATTTTCCAGCCGTAAATTATTTACCATTGAAAAATATGAACTATGTAGACCGAGTATATGGGGAGTTTGAGATTGAAGAGCCGATTATTCTGGAGCTTATAAAATCCGCTCCTCTAAAAAGATTAAAAGAAATTGACCAGATCGGATATTTTGAACCTTATTTCCCCGGCACAACACATTCTCGTTTTGAACATTCAGTCGGCGTTTATTTGCTTCTAAAAATGTATAATGCGCCGATTAAGGAACAAGTCGCCGGGTTTATTCACGATGTCTCTCATTCGGCTTTTTCTCATTGTATTGATTATGTCTTGGACAGCGGCTCGGAAAAAGAGCAAAATCATCAAGATAATCTTTTTAAGGGTTATGTAAGAAAAACAGAAATACCGGAAATTATCAAAAAATATGGCTTTGATTTGAAGTATATTTTGGACGATAAAAATTTTCCCTTAAAAGAGAAAAACCTGCCTGATTTGTGCGCCGACAGGATTGATTATTCCTTGAAAACAGCGGTAATTTTTGGCGAACTTAATGATAATGGCAAGAAATATCTTTTGGATAATTTAACAACAGAAAACAATAATTGGGTCTTTAAGGATTTTGAAAGCGCCAAAAAATACGCGGAGCTGTTTTTAAAACTTAACACCGATTATTACGCCGGTCTTGCTTCGGCAATAATGTTTAGAACGGTTGGCGATTGTCTGCGATGCGCTTTGCAAAAAGGATACATTTTAAAAGACGATCTCTACACAACCGATAAATTAGTGATAGAGAAAATTAAGGGATTTTTAAAGAAAGACAGGAGATTAAGCCTGTTTTTTGACCGAATGAACAATAAGGTCAAAATTATTAATGACCCGAATAATTATGATGCCAGTGTTTTTTGTAAATCAAGAGTCGTTGACCCCTTATTTAAACAGGGCCGAGAAATAAAAAAGGTCTCTGAAGTTGACCCGAGTTGGAATAATATAATTAAGCGGGAATTGAAGCCGAAGCAGTATTTTTTAAAATTTGAAAAATAAGCTGATTTTTTAAATATCGCTCCGTCGCGTTTAAGCATAATTTCCGGGCACGCCAGCCGGCAAAAAGTAATTGAGTTTTTAAATAAATAGTAAGGTAGACAGCAAAAACATCTCTTTTAAGAGGTTTTTTTGTTTAGTTTCTGCTTGCCTTTTTAGTTATTTATGATATGATTAATCGTCTATCAGAGGGTCTCGTTTTGAACGAGGCGTTTTAATTTTAATTAGAAATAAACATATGGAAATCAGAAATATTGCCATTATTGCCCATGTTGATCATGGAAAAACAACAATTACCGACGCTTTGATGCGCCAAACAGGAGCGGCGGCTAATGAGTCGGTCAGTATGGACTCAAACGCGTTGGAAAAAGAGCGCGGCATTACGATTTACGCCAAAAATGCCTCCATGTTTTATAAAAATACAAAGATTAATATTGTTGACACGCCGGGGCATACGGATTTTGGTTCAGAAGTTGAACGGGTTTTGCGTTCAATTGATTCCGTGATTCTTGTTGTTGACGCGCAGGAAGGTCCCATGTCGCAAACAAAGTTTGTTTTGAAAAAATCATTAGACATTGGCCTTAAGCCGCTGGTTGTTTTAAATAAAATAGACAAACCAGCCGCTCGGCCCAAAGAAGTCATTGAAGAGGTAATTGAGTTGTTTATGGATCTGGGAGCCAATGATGACCAGCTGAATTTTCAGACGGTTTATACTATTGGAAAAAATGGGATAGCCAAAAAGGAATTAGACCAGGATTCAAAGGATATGACGCCCTTGCTTGACGCGATAGTAAAAAATATTTCTCCGGCGCCGGCAGAAACGGATAAACCATTGCTTATGCAGTCGTTTAACTTGGATTACGACAACTATCTTGGCCGTTTAGCGATCGCCCGCATCTATGAAGGAAGTTTAAAAGAAAAAGACCAGCTCTTTGTCAAGCGAGCCGATGGGACAACGCAAAAGGGGACAGTAACCAAGTTTTTCACCTTTGAGGGTTTTACAAAAAAAGAAGTCAGGCGCGCCGAAGCGGGAGATATTGTCGTTGTCGCGGGATTTCCCGAAGTCAATATCGGCGATACAATGACAACCGATGAATCAGCCGGCCTTTTGCCGCATATTGCCGTTGATGAGCCGACTATTTCTCTTGGGTTTATGGTCAACAGTTCCCCCTTTTCCGGCCAAGAGGGAAAGTTTGTAACGAATTCACAACTGAAAGAACGTTTGGAAAAAGAATTAGAAGTGAATGTGGGAATTAAAATTGATTTTTCCCAAGCAGACCAATATATTGTTTATGGCCGCGGAGAAATGCATATTGCGATACTTTTGGAAAATATGCGCCGTGAAGGTTATGAAGTGCAAGTTTCTCAACCGCAAGTGATTTTAAAAGAAGAAAAGGGGCAAATCTTTGAGCCGTTTGAAGAGCTTGTTATTGACGCGCCGGAATATTTATCCGGTGTCATTATTGAAAAGATTGCCAAACGTAAAGGAACTATGATGGAAATAAAAACGCATCATGTCAACACGCGGTTAGTGTTTGAGATTCCAACACGCGGCCTGCTCGGGCTTCGTTGGGAATTTATGATTAATACGCGAGGGGAAGGAATTATGTCCTCGCGCGTTATTGGCTTTCGGCCATATGCGGGGGATATTAAACGTCGCGAAGTTGGTTCTATGATTTCCATGGCAGCCGGCAAAACGCTTGGTTACGCCCTTTATAATTTACAAGACCGCGGAACCCTTTATATTGGTCCGAATATAAAAGTGTATGAAGGTATGGTTGTTGGAAATGTAACCAAGGGAATGGATATGACCGTCAATCCAACCAAGGGAAAACACCTGACCAATATGCGCGCGTCCGGATCCGATGAGGCCTTGAGTTTAACGCCCACAATGGAACTTACTTTAGAACGCGGTTTGGAGATTATGGCTGATGATGAGTTGTTAGAAATTACCCCGCGCTCCGTTCGACTTAGAAAAAAAGTATTAAATAGGGGGCGTTGCGCTTGATTCTTTTTAAAAAATAAGTTAAAATAGATATGCGCGATGGTCGTTTAGGCGGCAGAGGTCGAATCGCGCGTTAATAATTTAATTTAAGTCCCCAACCGGAATTTTTATCTCGGTGGGGGCTGGAAAAATTTATGGCTTACAAATGTCCAAAATGCGGTCATGTTTCAGAGGAGCTCGGCGATTGCCCGAGCTGCAATGTTGAGATGACTGAAAGCGCCCAAGAAGATTTATCTCAAGAAGATTCATCCCAGCCAGCCGAGTCCCAAACCGAATCTCAACCAGAAAACAATTAACCGCGACAAGACCCCGTCAAAAAACGGGGTTTTTGTTTTTTCAAAATATGCAAACAACGTTCGGAATTATTACAAAACATCCTTGAATTACGAAATGGGTTTTGAGATATTTTTTAGACAATTTTTAAGTGAGGCGAAGCAAAAATTTTGAAGGCGTATATAGAATATACATCAAGAAATTTTTGCAAAACCGCAACCAAAATTGTCAAAAAAGAGCCAAAATTCGCATTTCGTAATTCAAGGAAACATGTTATAATATTTCCTATGAGCAAACCGTGGCATAGTTTTTCGCTTGAAAAAACATTTAAGGAATTAGAAAGCCGGCCAGCCGGCTTAACCGAAGCCGAAGCTAACCAAAGATTAAAAAAATTCGGTCCCAATAGGCTGCCTCAAGAAAAACCGTATTCAAAAATACGGCTATTTTTGAACCAATTTAACAGCCCCCTAATGTATATTTTGCTTGTATCGGTCGCGATTTCTTTTTCATTAAAGCATTATTCAGACACTATTTTCATTGCTATTGTTTTACTTATAAATACGACCGTTGGATTTTACCAAGAAAATAAAGCAAGCAGAGCGCTCGCCGTTTTGAAAAAAATGGTAAAAATTCGCGCCAGAGTTTTGCGCGGCGGCAATGAGAAAGAAATAGACAGCGAGGAGTTGGTGGCGGGCGATGTGGCGTTTCTGAAGCCCGGAGATAAAGTGCCCGCTGACGGGCGCATTATTGATTCAAGAGGTTTGAAAATAAACGAAGCGAGTCTTACCGGCGAATCAGAGGCAATTGAAAAAAAATCTCTTGATGCTCTTGGAGAAGACACTATTCTTCCGGAACGCGCCAATATGGTATTTATGGGCGCTATTGTTGAGGAGGGGCAGGGGACAATAGTAATTACCGCAACGGCTGTTGATACGCAAATCGGCAAGATTGTCTCTTTGCTTAAAAAAACAAAGGAACGCAAGACCCCGCTTCAGAAAAAAATCGTCTCCCTTTCCAAAATTCTCGGAGCATTTATTCTTTTTGTTGTTTTTGTTGTTTTTATTATCGGCTATTTTACGCTCAAGCCCTTTGCTGATATTTTTATTACTTCTTTGGCTCTTGTGGTTTCAGCGATACCAGAGGGACTGCTTGCCATTATTACCGTTATACTGGTGTTGGGAATGCGCCGCATCTTAAAACAAAAAGGACTGGTAAGAAAACTGGTTGCAACCGAGGCATTGGGAAGCGTTACTGTTATTTGTACCGATAAAACCGGCACTTTAACAGAAGGAAAAATGAAAGTCAGTCATATTTTAACAAGCGCCAAAGAACTTTTAGGCGATGGTATTAACGGGACTTTAAGAGAAGAAAACGTCAACGGCGCCCAATCGCATATTTTGGCGCTTAAAATAGCGACTATGGTCAATGACGCCTTTGTTGAAAATCCGGAGGCGGAACTTCAGGAATGGATTGCGCGCGGGAGCCCGACCGAGAAGGCCCTTCTTTTTGCCGGAATGCAGGCGGGGCTTGATAAAAAAGAACTTGAATCCCGCTACCGGTTAATTGACAGAATTTTTTTTAAACCCGAACATAAATATGCCGCCAACTTATATAAAACTAAAGAGCAAAAATATCTATTGTACGCTGTGGGCGCGCCCGAAGAAATTATAGGGCGCTCTGTTAATTTGGATATTAATTCAAGAATTGAAAATCTTGGCGGCGGGGAGTCAAAAAAATTAATAAAAAAATCAGAAGAATTAGCGGGCAAGGGCTTGCGGGTGCTCGCCTGCGCTTATAGAAATTATGGCGCGGGACCTATAAATGAAGAACAAAATCTTGCCGCGCTAATAAAAGACTTGACGCTTGTCGGCTTTATCGCCCTTAAAGACCCGCTTCGCCAGGACGCCAAAGAGGCGGTAATGACAACCAAGAGGGCCGGCATCCGCACCATTATTGTGACCGGAGACCACAAATTAACCGCCAGAACCATTGCCAAGGAAATCGGTCTTGAAGCGGAAGATAGAAACATTTTAGAAGGAAAAGAAATAGAAACAATTGATGACGCGAAATTGCAAGAATTAGCCAAACATGTTTCCATTTACGCCCGCGTCTCTCCCCGTCACAAATTGCGCATTGTGGGCGCTCTGCGCTCAAACGGAGAAGTGGTGGCAATGTTGGGCGACGGCGTTAATGACGCGCCGGCTCTGAAATCCGCTGATATCGGAGTAGCGGTTGGCTCAGGCGCCGATGTCGCCAAAGAAGTGGCTGATTTGGTGCTTTTAGACGACAATTTCAGAACAGTGGTCGGGGCAATTGAACAAGGAAGGATTGTTTTTGAAAACATAAGAAAAGTATTCGTCTATTTAATCGCCGATGATTTCTCCGAAATCTTTTTATTTTTGGCGAGCGTGAGCATGGGATTGCCCCTGCCTTTGCTCCCGGCGCAAATTCTTTGGATAAATATTGTTGAAGATGGTTTTCCGGGGATTGGTTTAACCGTTGAACAAGAAACAAAAGGGGTGATGGGGGAAAAACCAAGAAATCCCAAAGAGCCGATATTAAATAAATCCATAAAGTTATGGATGACCGCCATTTTCTTTATCACCGGCATTGCGGCGTTTCTTTTCTTTTTGATTCTTTTAAAAACAACGGGCGATCTTTTAAAAACCCGGACAATGGTGTTTGCCCTGATGTGCGTAGATTCTCTTATTTTTGCTTTTTGCGTCCGCTCGTTTAAAAGAACAATCTTTAGAAAAGATATATTTTCCAATCGTTATTTAGCGGCGGGAGTAATGATTGGCGCTATTTTACTTGCGGGAGCCGTATACCTGCCGCCTTTGCAAAAACTTTTGGATACCCGGCCGTTGGACTTAAACGAATGGTTGATTATTTTTGGCATCAGCGCGGCGGAAATTATGTTAATTGAGTTTTCCAAGAAACGATTTTTTAAAAATAAGGTCTTGCAATGAGGTTATTTTTGCTTCTAAGAGGTTTACCATCGGTCTGTAATATGATAAAATAATTTACAATAACGCTGTTCGTGGTCGGGAACAGCCAATTAATAAAATTAAAATATATTTGAACTTACAAATAAAATCGCTTTAATTACCGGCGCTACATTTTATGTGGACGGCGGCTGGCTTGTCCAGTAATACGATACAACTTTATAAAAAGTTAATCAAAGGTCGAAAAATTAAATAACAATAAACAACAAATCTATGAACAACGAAAAACATTATTGCCAAATCAATAAAAATGGTTTTGCTTTAGCCGCCGGCGGAGTAATGGGCGGTCTGTATGTTCTTTGCGCGATTTTTATCACGCTCTGGCCGGGTTTTGCGCTTCGGCTTTTCGGCTGGCTCGCGCATTTGGTCAATGTTGAAAAGTTTGCCGGCGATGTGGTGATAACTTTTAATGGCTTTATTGCCGGTTTCTTGCAAGCGATAATCTACACTTATATCGGCGCTTGGCTTGTTGCCTGGCTTCACAATAAGTTCTGCGGAGCAAATAAATGAAGCTCCACGGGCAAGCCCGTGGTATCCTCACTTTACGGTCAAGCCCTTCGGGCTTGCCCGTGGTGCGAAATCTTCACCCCGCACCTTTTCTACAATTGAATCCGCAGAAAAACAACAGAGGTATAGGAGAGATGCGATCGCTGTCTTCGGAGATTTCATCAGTAGAAAAGGTGCGGGGCAAGCCGAAGACCATTCATCCACGGGTAAACCCGTGGTCTTCTGGTGCGTGGATAAAAAGAATTGAAAATACCAAAAACTATCACTTTAAAGATTTTAGGGGTCGGAGGCATTGAAGAACGAAACTTTATTTGGTTTTTGAAATAATATTAAAATAAAATATAATAGATATAATGGTTAAAGCCGTTCAAAAAGAGAATAAAGAATTATATCAATTGCCGGATAAAAAACGTTTTCTTTTTAGAATAATTGTTCCGGCTTTTCCGTCTTTTAATATCTATACAAAAATCGCCAAGCGCACTACCGCTCTGGGTCCGATTTTAGTGGCCACCTCGGCCAACAAGCTGGAGAAATGGGATGTTGAGGTTGTTGATGAAAATAATTGCCGGAGCGGATTTTGTCCCAAAGATTATTCGGGCCGGCCCGACCATATTGAATTGCAAAAGATAAGACCGGCTGACGTTGTCGGCTTTTACGGTTCTTTGACTTCAACTATTCCGCGCTTATATAAATTAGCCGAATTATATAAAAAATACGGAGTCAAGACCGCGGCCGGCGGCAAACATATTGAGAATCTGCCAAAAGAAGCCTTAAAAAATAATATTGACGCGGTTGTTTTTGGCGATGGCGAGCAAACCATAAAGGAATTATTGTTGGCCTGGCAGGAGGGCAAAAATTTGAAAAAAACGGCGGGCCTCGCTTTTTTAATTGGGCGTAAGCTGTTTAAAACAAAGCCGAGGAAATTATTAACGGATTTTGAAGAACTGCCTTTGCCGGATTTCAATCTTCTTCGCTACGCTAAAATGAAAATCTATCCGGTGAGCTGGTGGCGCGGCTGTCCTTATAATTGCGAATTTTGCGCCGTAAAAGATAAAACCCGCTGCGCTCCTTCAGAAAGATTATTGGCCGCGGTTGTCCATTTAGCCGAGACCAGAAAAGCAAAAAACTTTTTCATTGTTGACGACCACTTTGGCGGCAATCATTACGATAAAAAACAACTTGAAGAAACAATTAAATTTTGCCGACAGATTGCAAAGTACCGGAAAAAGTTCGGGAAAAAATTAAGTTTTACGGTTCAGATTCGTCTGACCGCCGCCAGCCGGCCAAAGCTTCTTGAAGCGATGCGCCAAGCCGACATTTCCACTGTTTGTATCGGCTATGAGTCGCCGATTGATGAAGAATTAATCGCTATGCGAAAAGGGATTGTTTCCAAACAAATGGTTGAGCGGACAAAGATATTTCATAAATTCGGTTTTTTCATTCACGGAATGTTTATTTTCGGCTATCCGCATAAAAAGGGGAGCGTTGTGGATAAGGCCGGTTTGCGCTTATCGCTAAAAGATAAAATTAAAAGGTTCGGTAATTTTATCGCCCGGGCAAAAATTGACACGGTCCAAGTTCTTTTAACGGTTCCTTTGCCGGGCACTGAATTGCGCCAGAGATTAAAAAAAGAAGGCCGCTTGTATCCATTAAGGCAAATTGGCTGGGAATATTATGACGGTCAATTTCCGCTTTTTAAACCCGACAACGGCGTCAGCCCGGAAAAAATTCAACAAGCGGTCAAGAAAATAATGAGCCGTTTTTATCGCTTCAACTGTATTATAAAAATCATTTTTAATATTGGATTCCATTTTCCCCGCGTTGTCTTCCCAATAACCCTGACGCTTTTTACTTTAAGGGTTAGGCACCTGACTAAGGCTTTTAAAAAGTGGCGTCGGCTTTATTTTAGAAATCAGACCCGGCGTTTTGGCGGCTATCTAATAATCAGACGCTGGCTTAAAAAATTCCGCGAGGGCGATTTTTTAGAAAAATTAGCCAGAGCCAAACTTCAATTTAATAAACGAAAAGCAGTGGATAAAGAAGACGGGGAAATATTTGGTTTCTAATTTAAATTATGGTATTATAGTCATAAGGGCCGTTGTCTGATAATTTTTTTCTAACGGACATCGCTGAATTTCGTTAGAAAAAATTACAGGGCAAAGGATTTAATTTATGAAAGGGTACATAACAAACATTGAAAAAGCGACAGAAGAAAACAACGATTTCCGAAGGGTTTTATACACGGCCAAAAACAGCCAGTTAGTCGTGATGAGTTTAAAGCCGAACGAGGAAATCGGCGAAGAAACGCATGATTTGGACCAGTTTATCAGAGTTGAAGAAGGAGAGGGGAAGGCGGTTTTAGACGATATTGAGCAGCCGATAGAAAGCGGCTGGGCAGTTGTTGTGCCGGCCGGAACAAAACACAATATTATAAACATTTCAAACGACGAAGAGATGAAGCTCTACACTATCTATTCTCCGCCTAATCACCGCGACGGCGTGACGCATCAAACCAAAGAAGAAGCAATGGTTGACGACGAATATTTTGACGGAAAGATTACAGAGCCGGGGAATTAAACGCTATCCACAGGCGAGGTATGCGCAAATTTCGTTTTATAAAATACAATAGAAGAAAACAGCGGCCGGTGTCTTTGAAACAAATCAATTAAAAAGGTCGGGGTTTGTTTTGGAGAACGGATAAATTTAAATAATTTAAAAAATATGAATAAATTAAATACTTTGGACTGGATTACTTTGATTCTGCTTGTTATCGGCGGCTTGAACTGGGGTTTGATTGGAATTTTAGACCTTGATTTGGTGGCGGTCATATTCGGCGAAATGTCGATTTTATCGCGCATAATATATCTTTTAGTCGGTTTGTCAGGTCTGTATGTATTGTTAACCCTCGGTCGGCTGGGAAAAAAATAATTTTTTAGTTTTTTCAGAGGGGCAATAAAGTATTTTTGACATAACGGCTGGTTATTGCCAAAATAACCAAAGTATTTTATTATCTATTCAAAACCTAAAATATGCCGGAAATATGCTGTCATCATAATTGCCTAGAGGAATTAAGAGCCGACCATGAAGAAATCTCAAAAGAACTCGGCTTTTTGGAAGAGGCGATGAAAGAATCTCCGGTTAATAAAAAACAAGTGGAGCATTTTTTGCGTTTTACCGAAACCTTTGCCGAGCCCCATCACAGAAAAGAAGAGGAAGTTTTATTCCCTGAACTTGAAAGAAAAGGGATACCAAAAGAAGACGGCCCTATCGGGATGATGCTGATGGAGCACGAAATAAAAAGGGAATATGTAAAAAATTTAGAAAAGGCAGCCGGGGACAACAACGGCGATGAAATGAAAAGAAACAGCTTAGCTATAGTTTCTCTTATGAGAGACCATATTTTTAAAGAAAATAATATTTTATATCCGATGGCCGAGGAAGTTTTAAGTGAAGAAGATTTGTCAGAACTTTCGCATAAATGCCAAAAATTGGGCAGGTAATTGGAGCAGCTCCACTGGAGCAGTTCTTAAGAACTGCTCCAGTGGAGCTGCTCCAAAAAAGATTATGAAAAAAATAAACATTATAGGCGTTGTTATCGCGATTCTTTTGCTCGGCGGAATTATCTGGGCCTCGCGGTCAGCGGATAAAAACGCGGCTTTGAACAATACCTCAAATAAAAGCGCGGCCGCGGACAGCTTGACGAATCTATCGGGCAGTCTTTCTGCCGAAGAAGCCGCTTTTGATTTCGGCGCGGTTTCAATGGCGGCCGGAAATGTCAGACATTCGTTTAAAATCAAAAATAACAGCGGCCAGCCGGTTACTATCGCCAAAATATACACTTCGTGTATGTGCACCACGGCCGAGCTTATAAAAGGCGATAAAAAATTCGGCCCATTTGAAATGCCCGGCCACGGCTATATTCCAAAGATTAACGAAATAGTTGCGCCGGGAGAGGAAGCGGAAATTGAAGTTGTTTTTGACCCAACGGCGCACGGACCAGCCGGCGTTGGCAGAATTCAAAGAGCGGTTACCGTAGAAAACAGTTCAGGACAGCCGTTTAATCTTCAAATCAGCGCCCTGGTTACGCCTTAGATAGCGCTTCGCCCTTGATTTGATATTTTTCTTTTATGTGGGAAACTTGGTTTCACACATAAAAACACTTGTCAGCGGCTAAAGGAATGGCCAGAACTTTTTTTATGTGTCTATGAGTAAAAAACTGATTGCGCTTATTATCGCAGCCGCTGCTCTTTTGGGCTTAACGGCGTTTTTAAAAACCGACTCATCAGCAGCCCAAACTCTCTGGAGTTTGAGCAACGGCGGCCAGTGGCTTTTGCCGCTGGTCGGGGTTTCGGCCTTGATTGATAGTATCAATCCCTGCGCTTTTTCCATTCTTCTTTTGTCCATTGCTTTTCTTTTTAGCATCGGCCGGCTGCGTTCAGATATTCTAAAACTCGGAAGCAGTTATATTCTCGGTATTTTTCTGGTTTATCTGCTTATCGGGCTCGGCATTTTACAAACGCTTCATCTTTTTAACACCCCGCATTTTATGGCTAAATTGGGCGCTGTTCTTTTAATCGGGCTGGGCTTTCTCAATATTATCAATGAAATTTTTCCGGCTTTTCCGATTAAATTAAAAATTCCCGGCGCCGCGCACCATAAGATGGCTGAATTGATGGAAAAAGCGTCTTTGCCTGCGGCTTTTCTTTTGGGAGGACTGGTGGGAGTCTGCGAATTTCCCTGCACCGGCGGGCCGTACCTGATGGTTTTAGGACTTTTACACGACCAAACAACTTATCTCAAAGGGCTCGGCTATCTTTTTGTTTATAACGCGGTATTTATTCTGCCGCTTGTCATTATTCTTCTTATGGCCGGAGACCGGCTGCTTTTGGAAAAAGTTCAGATGTGGAAAAAGAGAGAAACTAAAAATATGCGCTTTTGGGCGGGCGCGGCCATGATTATTCTGGGTCTGGTGATTTTAGCGCTTTGATTATTTCGTAATTCAAGGATTTGAAATAACCTCCATGAATGCCCTCCAACAAACTTTTGACCAACTGCTTCAAAAAATTGAAGAATTAAAAAAAACGGGAAAGATTGATTTGTCCGTTGAAGAAGATTTAAGCGTCGCGGTGATGAATCTGATTAGTTTAGAAGAGCATTTTTTCTTTACCGGAGAAAGAACCGAAAAATCAGAATACTTTGACCTGATGAACGAAATCCGCTCGCTTCGCAAGGACTTACTTAAAAACTTGATTGACAAGCACGAAGGCGAGACCTGGTGTATTTCCAAACATCTTTTAGCCGCCTCAATGCGGCTTATTGAAGTCGGCGCGAAATTTCAAGCTGACGGAAAAAAGATAGAGGCGCGGGAAATGTTTGACCGGGCCTTTAGGGCTTATTCAATGTTTTGGGCCTTGCGGCTTAAACTTATTGATATTAAAGAGTTTAAAAAGATTGCTTCTGAAGAAAAACCCTGGACTCTTCGGGATATAGTCAATAAACTCGTTGATTGCTGCGATGAATAAAAAATCTTTTATTTTTACCGCCATATTTCTGGTTCTTGCCGTTATTATCGCGGCTTGGTTTTTCATCTTTAAAAAGCCGGAAAAGAGCGGAGTTAGTCAGCTTGATGTCTTTGCCCAATGCTTGAGCGAAAAAGGCGCGGAGATGTACGGAGCCGACTGGTGTCCATACTGCCAAAACGAAAAAAAAGCGTTCGGAGACGCCTTTCGTTTTATTTCCTATATTGAGTGCCCGGACAATCCGAAGCAATGCTTGGCCGCCGGCATTACGGGCTATCCCACTTGGCTGTTTCCCGACGGCAAAAGATTTGAAGGCGAGCAGGGTCTTCAAAACCTTTCCAAAGAAAGCGGCTGTTCTTTGCCGGAACAATAAAGTGGGATTTTAAAAAATCTCCGCTTTTGCTTCTTTTACGGCTTTTTGGATTAATTTGCCAAGATTAAGATTTTTTTCAAGTTCTTTGGCTGTTTTCAGTTGACCCGAGGCAGTAGGATGTTTAGGGACAAAAAGAGAACAGCAATCTTCCTGCGGTTTAATGGAAATCTCATAGGTGTTGATTTTTTGGGCCAAACTGATAATTTCCTGTTTGTCCCAGCCAATGACCGGCCTTAAAACAGGCATTTTAATCGCTTCTTCAATAATAGAAAGATTGGTCGTTGTTTGAGAACTGACTTGTCCTAAACTTTCGCCGGTTATGAGCGCCTGGCAATTTTCTTTTCGGGCCAGTTTTTCGGCTATTTTAAACATAAGCCGTCGGTAGAGAAGAATCCGGTATTTTGCCGGAGCATTGGTTTTAATCCGGAGCTGAATTTCAGAAAAGGGGAGATACCATACTTTTAATTTTGGCTGATAATTGATAAAAACTTTGGCTAATTCTTTTGTTTTTTCAATGCTCTTTTGAGAAACGAGCGGAAAGCTGTGAAAATGAAGCCAGATATTTTCCGCGCCCCTTTTGGCTGTGAGCCAGGCCGCGACCGGCGAATCAATGCCGCCGGAAACTAAAGTCATTACTCTTCCTTGGCTATTGATCGGCAAGCCGCCCAAGCCGGCTTGTTTTTTAAAGAAAACAAACCAGCCGTCAGCTCTTCCTTCTATAAATATTTCTTTGCTTGGGTTGTCTAAATTAACTTTTCTTTTTATTTGAGCGGCGATTTCTTTAATAATTTTTTCCCGGCTTTCTTTAATTTCTCCGCTTTTTTTAACTCTCAAAGCAAAAGTTTGATTTTCTCCTATCCATTTAGAATAATTGTTTTTAATAAACCGGCTTAGCTCTTTTAACCCGGCCTTTGGCAGAAAAAATGTTTGGGCAAACCAGGCCAAGCCGAAGGTATTTTGGAGAACTTTGGTGAATTTTCCGAGTCCCGTTTTCGGGGAAATTACCCGAGAACGGGACTCGGGAGCAGGAGATTCTATAAAAAACCTTTCTCTGTATTGGCGCAGCTTAAAATCGCATTTCTCTTTTTTTAAGAAAAAAATCAGATGATTAGCCAAGTTTCTTTTAAGAATTTTAAAAACGCCATCTGATTTTAAAAACATCTCGCCAAAAGCCAAAAGAAACCCCTGTTGGGACGGTTGAGAATTAGTTAAATTTTTCCTTAATTCTTTGGGCATCGGGTCTGTTCTTGATTATGTATTATAACTTTGCTATACTGTAATTACAAGGATAAAGGGCTTGGTCTGACCGAGCGCTCGAAATTTGATTTTGAGCACTCGGTCAGTTGCCAAACCTTTACCCCCTCCTTTTACGCAAGCGCGAAAAGGAGGGGGTGCTCAATTTTCTAACCAAAAATTTCTCGCTTAACAGCTCGAATTTTTGGAGAAAATTGGCAAATTAGATGGACAAAGAAAATTTTATTAAAATTACTCCCAAAGATGTTTTTACGCATTTGTTGGGCTTTGCGGCTTTGTATGTGAGCATTGTTAGTTTAATTACTCTTTTATTTCAATACATCAACGCTCTTTTTCCAGACCCGCTGAATTTTTATTACCAGGGGATTTTAAATCAAATTCGCTGGTCCACTTCGGCTCTTCTTGTGGTGTTTTCAGTCTATCTTGTGATCTCTTGGCTTCTGGAAAAAGATTTTAGAAAAGAGCCGGCCAAGCGGAAACTAAAATTCAGGGGCTGGCTGGTTTATCTGACTCTTTTTATCGCCGCCATTACAATTATTGTTGACTTAATCACTTTAATTTATAATTTTTACAGCGGGGAGCTGACTGTAAAATTTGCTCTAAAAGTTTTAACCGTAATGGTGGTGGCCGTTGGAGTTTTCGGATACTATTTTTGGGATTTAAAAAGAGAAGCCAAAGAAAAATCTAAAAAATTAAAAATGATTGCCTGGCTTGTTTCTTTTGTTGTCATTATCAGCGTGGTTGCCGGTTTTTTTATTGTCGGCAGTCCGGCTGCTCAACGCCAAGTGAGATTTGACGAACAAAGAAAGAGTGATTTACAGATTCTACAAGGCCAGATTGTTAATTACTGGATTCAAAAAGAAAGATTGCCGGCGTCTTTAGACGACTTAAAAGACAGTATTTCCGGATTTAGCCCGCCCAAAGACCCGGAATCATTTGCTGATTATGAATATAATATTATTACTCCTCTTTCTTTTGAGCTCTGCGCCGCGTTTAAGACCGTCAGCCGCGATTCATCAAAAGCTCAATTAAGAGCTGTTGGGCCAGTTTCTTATCCTGATAGTCTAGGTCCCTACGGAGAGAACTGGAGCCATGACCAAGGCCGGGTCTGCTTTAGCCGGACCATTGACCCGGAATTATACAAACAGCCGGAAAAAGCGGAAAGATTAAACTATGGAGGTTCAACCTCCATAGTAGTCAATCTCTACGAGGACTGTCCTTGTAGAGACGCCGTAATGCGCTTGGGCTTGACTTTTTTATTAGGTATGGTAGGGTGAAAAATATAGAGGGGAAATAATGTATCAACTCTTTTAAGAAGGAGGGATAGAAAATGATGAAAAAGGTTGTTATTGTAAGGGAAGGTCAATGGGGGCTTGTCAAAAAAGAAAGTTATGAAGAATTTATAGAAATATTGAAAGAGATATTAGAGAAGGCAGTTTCTCCTGATGGCAAAGAAAAAATAGCTGAAGTGGAAGTAGTAGAGACCTCGGCCGAGGCGCTACTAAAGCTAAGGATGGGAGGAATAGACACTTTGATTTTTATTTCCAGAGACAAGCTGGCTGAAGCCCGACAGATTAAAAAAGTCCATCGCAGATTAAAAGTTGTCCTCTTCACCGGGCTAATCCCAGAAGAAGAGATCATCTTGGTGGACAAAGGATGGCTCCTCGACTCAAGAGAAATAAAACATATCGTCCTTTATTAAAAAGGCGTACACTTCAAGGGGAGCAGAAGTCTTGCTCCCTTTTTTCTTTTAATTATTTTTGATATAATAATATAATCCAGCCGGAAAAAGCGGAAAGATTAAACTATGGAGGTTCAACCTCCATAGAGCGGCTCTGATAGAAAACAAAAAGCCCGGCTGGATTCGGCCGGGCTTTTTGTTTTCTTGATTATCGTTCTAAGCTTTTCTTCTTTTTGACCAGCATTCCCGGCAGTAAATCGGCCGGTCAGGCGCCGGTTTAAACGGCAGTTCGGTTATCTCCATTCCGCAATCAGCGCAATTCCACTTTCCTTTAACCATTGGCCTGGGAGCAAAACCGCCTCCTGAACGAAAATCGTCGTTAGATTTTTTAAAAGGCATAAATTTTATTTTTAACGAAAAAGCGACCTTTAGCTTTTAAGCCGCTCTACTTATATTAAATATCTCGACTTATAAGCTTAGAATCATTATAGCCGTTATTTAGAACAAGTCAAGCCCTTGTACTTGACGGGCACATAGGTGACACTTTAATAGAATTATTGAACTTTATCGGCGTCTCG
>Ga0155442_105_pt1 | contig 20978 bp, 18 predicted proteins | sample RifCSPhighO2_02_FD_111890 | JGI IMG/M metagenome (GOLD analysis project Ga0155442, IMG submission 111890) | Candidatus Portnoybacteria bacterium RIFCSPHIGHO2_12_FULL_38_9 | reverse complement strand
CAAACGAGCCAATCTTTTTTTCGCCCGAAGGGCGAACGCAAAACGGCAATTTTCTGCCCAAAAACGATTACAAATATAATCAAATAAAAATATGACAAAATATTTTCTCTACGCCAGAAAATCAACGGACGAGCCGGACAGGCAAATTCTTTCCATTGAAGCCCAAATAACCGAGCTGAAAGAGTTTGTCGAGCGGGAAAACCTGAATGTCGTTAAAGAATTTATTGAATCACAGACCGCCAAAATTCCGGGTCGTCCGATTTTCAACGAGATGATAAAAAGAATTGGGTACGGCGAGGCCGAAGGAATTTTAGCGTGGCACCCCGACCGATTGGCAAGAAATTCCATAGACGGCGGACAAATTATTTATCTCATAGACACGGAAAAAATCACCGCGCTAAAATTCCCGACATTCTGGTTTGACGCAACCCCACAGGGAAAATTTATGTTGAATATCGCTTTTGGGCAGTCAAAATACTACATTGATAATCTTTCAGAGAATGTAAAAAGAGGTTTGCGGCAAAAAGTCAGACGGGGCGAACAATCGGGAGTGGCCATAACCGGCTATCTCAACGACAAAGTGAACCATAAAATAATTCCCGATCCGGAAAGATTTCCGCTTGTCAGAAAACTTTTTGAGATTTACGCCACCGGCGAACATTCTCTGAAAGATTTACGAAATAAAATGACTTCTTTGGGCTTGATTAGCAGAAACGGCAAAGTTTTTACGATTTCCAATATCCAGATGTTTTTGAAAAATCCATTTTACTACGGAGCTTTTATTTTCAACGGCGAACTTTATCAAGGAAGCCATAAGCCAGCGATTGCAAAGAAACTTTTTGATAAATGCCAAGAAGTGATGAATACCAAAGCCCACAAAATGAAGCGAGGCCAAAAGGAATACGCTTTTCGCTCGCTTTTAAAATGCGGGGAGTGCGGCTGTTCCATTACTTCGGAAACCCACAAAGGACACAATTATTACCGATGCACCAAAAAGAAAGACAGCTGCTCGCAAAAATACATTCGCGAGGAACTTTTGGCCGAGCAAATTTCAAATCTCATTCAAAAAGTTTCTTTGCCTCCGGCTTGGACCAAAAAAATGATTAACAAACTGGACAAAGAAAAAGAGGAAAATGTCCAAACCGAAATGACTTTCGCTCAAAATCTAAAATCTCAAATTTTGGAACACGAAAAAACATTAGACAAACTTTTAGACCTTCGATTATCAAGTGCTATTTCCACCGGAGAATACGCCGCCAAAAAACAGAAAATTCTCAACCAAAAGATTGAGATTTCCGAAAAATTAAAGGATTTTGAGCGAAAGGGCAATCGCTGGCTCGAACTTTGTAAAAACTTCATTTTAACGGCTAATCAAGCACAAATTACCGCTTTGCGGGGAAATTTTTCCGAAAAGAAAAATTTCCTGAAAAAGATTGGCTCGAACCCACTCCTGCGGGAGCGGCTGGTTTTTGTAGAATACAAAAACCCCTGGAAATTGCTTGAAAATTCTTCCGCCGAAGCGAGGGGCGAAGCCCCGAGCGAGGCGGGAAACGCAAACTTTACAACTTGGCTGGGGAGGCAGGATTCGAACCTGCGTATGGCGGCTTCAAAGGCCGCTGCCTTACCGCTTGGCTACTCCCCAATATTACTCTCCTCCACAACACTCCACTATGGCCAATTCAAGCGGCAGCTGCGGGAGGTTGGAAAAACGGATTTCGTTTTCCGCTTGGATGAAAAGGCGGATGAGTTTGGTTAGTTCGGCTTCGGAAAATTTTTGGCTCTGGCTGATAACGGCTCCCACCTGTTCTTCGGTCATTTCCGGCGCGGCCAAACCGGCCAATCCGGCGTCTATTTTCAAAACCATCATTTTTCTCAAATAGTTAATCAGAGATTTGGCGAATTGATTCAAATCATAACCCTCATTGGCCACCTGATTAATATGATTGACGGCTTGAGAAATATTTTTTTCTCCCAAGCAGCCGATTAAATTCTCTACCATCTGAATATCAGCTATTCCCAAAATAGTCCGGACTTCCTCTAAAGTGATATTTTTATCTTCGCCGGCAATGGCCATCACCTGGTCAAGCAGACTTTCTCCGTCGCGAATTGAACCGTCGGCGTTTAGAGCGATAAGCTGGAGGGCTGTTTTTTCTATTTTGACTTTTTCCAGTTCGGCTAATCGGGCCAGCCGGCCGCTGATTTTTTCCAAAGGCAGTTTATGAAAATCAAATCTCTGGCAGCGAGAAATAATGGTTTGGGGAACTTTACCGGCTTCGGTGGTGGCTAAAATAAAAATAATGTGGGCCGGCGGCTCTTCCAGAGTTTTAAGCAGGGCATTGAAAGCCGGAGGCGTTAATTGATGAACTTCGTCAATCACAAAAACTTTATATTTCAATCTATTAGGACTAAACTTAATCCCCTCTCGCAATTCTCTGATTTCATCAATGCCCCGGTTAGAAGCCGCGTCAATTTCAATTAAGTCCAAAGAGCGGCTATTATTGATTTCAGAACAAGCCGGGCATTGATTGCAGGGCTCAAATTTAGAATTTGAAATGTTTTTCTCACAATTAACCGCCTTGGCTAATAATCTGGCCACGGTCGTTTTTCCGGTGCCGCGCGGGCCGGTGAATAAATAAGCGTGAGCCACTTTGTTTTGCCTCAAAGCATTGGTTAGGGTCATGACAATATGCTCCTGACCAACTATTTCAGAGAAAGTTTTAGGCCGATATTTGCGATAAAGGACTAAATTTTCCATACGCTCATTATACACAATAAACCCCGCACCTTTCAAGGATTTTATTAAAAAAGCAAATTCACAAAGTGAATTTGCCTATCCTTGAAAGGTGCGGGGTAAAAAATCCTTCAACTTGAAGAATTAGCAGATTTGGAGCAGCTCCATTGGAGCAGTTCTCGGAGAGAACTGCTCCAATGGAGCTGCTCCAAATTATCTCCTAAACACCACAAATTTATAGCCCAAAAAGTTCCAGATTAGAGAAAGTCCCGTGGCCATCACTTTGGCGAAATTAGCCCAGCCCGCAGCGCTACGCAAAGCGTTGCTGACGGGCCAGAGTTCTCTGCCCAAGCCAAAAGCCGGCGGGATATAAGTGGTCAGGCCGAAAATAACGCCGCTATTGATGACAGTTCCAATTAAACTCACAATTAAAAACTGGCTCATTTCAAGCGGCGCCACAGCCGGCCCCTTGGCCCTAAATGTCCAATACTTATTCCAAAAATAACTGTTGCTGATAGCGATTGAAAAACTAATGGCATTGAGAGAAATTATCCATTTACCCTGATAAATTCCTGTCTGCCACATTAAAAAATTCAGAACCAAAAAATCAATGGCCGTGTTCATAAAGCCGACTACTATAAATTTAAAAAATTGGCCCAGGCCCGGGTATTTTAGAATAATTTTTTTTATCATAGTCATTGTTATTGCCTTCGCTTTAAAATCTCTTGCTCCACCAATATCTTATCCCGTCCGTATTTCATTCGGGAAAGCTCTTTGATAGGGCTGATGATTTCCATGCTCCCTTTTTCCGGCGGCTCGGTTAAAAGATTAAAGGGCTTGGAAGTTTCGTTATTAACCATTAATTTGATATGGGCGTTGAAATTGTCAATGTTAATTAAATCATTGGGAGTAAAAATCGGCTCAAATTGTTTAACCAGAAATTCAGCGTCAGCGGCCCCGACCCGAAAGGCCGCTATTGAACCGACATTGCCAAAAACCGCGTCGCGTATTTTCTCCTCCAACTGGCTGATAAATTGATGAGCCACGATTAAGCATAATTTGTATTTTCTCGCTTCAGAAAGAATAGTGGCGATGCTGTCAGTGGCAAACCTTTGAAACTCGTCCATGTAAAGATAAAAATCCCGACGTTCTTCTTGAGAAATATCAATCCGGGAAAAAGCCGCCATTAATAATTTACCAGTGACAATCAAGCCCAATAAAGAGCTGTTAATCTCCCCTAAGCGGCCGATGCTTAAATTAACCAAAAGAATTTTTTTCTTATCCATAATCTCACGGAAATTCAGACTGCTTTTTGTTTGGCCGATTATCGGCCGCATATAATCATTGGCGATAAAAATATTGAACTTGGAGGTGATATAAGGAACTATATTTTGGAGAGCCGCTTCGCCGCCGGCTTTTTCCGCTTCTTTTTCCCAAAAATCCTTGACTACCGGATTTTGACATTTAACCAACAAGCGCTGCCTGAAATCTTGGTCAGACAAAACTTTGGGCACTTCCATTAAAGTGAACTCTTCGCTCGGGTCGTCCATTAAAAGGAGGAGCGCGTTTCTCGTATACTGCTCAAACATCGGCCCGCCGGTCTGTTTCAAGTCATATAATTTGTCAAAAATACTAATCAGTTCGTTGACTACGAAAGTTTTCTGCTCCGGATATTTTGGGTCGTATTCAAGCATATTCAAGCCAATCGGCCTTTCTAAATCAGCCGGGTCAAGAAGAATTACATCTTCGGCCCGCTCTTTTGGAATCAGCCCTAAAATTTCCTGAACTAAATCGCCGTGCGGGTCTAAAACGCCGACTCCTTCTCCGCTTTTAATGTCCTGAACAATCATATTTTTTAGAAAAACGGATTTGCCGGTCCCGGTCTGGCCGACAGTATAGAGATGGCGTCTGCGGTCGTCTCTTTGAAGACGCACTATTGTTTCCTGGCCCCGATAAAGATTCTTGCCTAAGATAACGCCTTCCTTGGGCAGGTTGGCCGGGGGGCTGGCTGGCTCGGCTTTGATGAATTTTACTTTGGGCGTTTCAAGGATTGAAGTGGGAAAATGAAAAATACTGGTCAGTTCTTCGGTATTTAAAAGAGAACTCTGTTTTTTATTAAAAAGCCGGAAAGAAAATTGATAGACAAATTTTTTAAAAGCCCGGCCCTTAAGCCGAAAGCCCTTTAGTTTATTTAAATTGGGCGCGTTAAATTGGACAAAAGCGCTTTCTAAATGAGTCAACAGCTCGTCAGCCCGATTTTGGCTCCCGGCTGAAACCAAGAGCCGGATATTGGTTTCAAAACCAACTTTAGACGCCTTGCCTTCAATGGCCTTTATAATTTCTTCTCCCAGAGGCGTTATAGACGGCTTGGCTGGCTGGCCAACGGCTAATTCTTTTTGGGCTTTGCCTTTAAATAGTGTTTCAAGAGCAAATTCAAAATTTCTTCTTAACCAGCCGTAGCCGGCTCTGATTCTGGCTGTTTCATATTTTTTGCCTGCCTGCATTTCTCTGGCGATTTTTAATCCAAAATTCTGCCATTTGGCTAAACTCGGTTGGATAACAATCTGAACCGCGGCTCCCTCGCCTTTTTCTTCCAATTTGGACAAAGTATTGACAATTTCGTTTAAGGGGTCGGTTTCAAGATGTTGATAAGTCTTTAATGGCAGAACATAGGACTTGGCAAGTTTTAAATAAGCGCCGGCCGCGCCGCCTTCCGGATTAAAAATATTGTAGTCCTCTGTTTTTTCTACGGCCGCTTGAGGAAAAAAGCCGTGAATCTGCTTTTCAATCACCTCTCCGTAATTTTTTGGCGCGGCCAAGTAAAATGCGATTTCTTCGCCGATTTGCGGCGTGGCGATTTCAAAAACCAGATAGGGCTGGCCGTAAACAAAAGTCCCTTTCGTTTCTTTGATATTGCTCAAACTGGCAAAAAGCTGTTCCATGACCGAGATTATTTCTTTTTTAGTTTTCGGCGCTTCGCCTTCTTCTTTTTTCGCTTTTTTGGGCAAAGTAATTAAAAACAGGCTCATATTCAAAGCCCGGGTAATCTGCCCTTTATTTTTAAGGCGGCGGACAAAAAGCCAGCTGCCCAAAATAATGATGGCTAAAAGGAGTAAATAAGTAATGGGTAAAAGGATTTGGTTGAGATCCATTAAAAGAATTTAGAATATAGAATATAGAATTTAGAATGAGAATCAAGAATCAAGAATATGGGCATTAAAATTTTTTATTCTAAATTCTGTATTCCACATTCTCATTCAAAATTCTAAATTCCAGATTCTAAATTCTATCTAAAGCTTCTTCAGCTTCCCTTTCTCTATTAACTCTTTACGCAACTCATCAACCAAGCTGTCATGAAATTCGTCTAAAACATAAGCGTTGTCTAAGCCCTTGGCTACTTCAATAGCAAAATCAAGCCCTTGTTGAAAAGCTAAATCAGACAGGGCCTTAACTTGATTTTGGCGGTCCAGATTTTTCAACTGCTTAACCTTTTGCTGGACTTTGGCTAAAGGCGGCTCTGAAGCGCTCGGCGCCAAATCGGTTTCTTCCAATCGCTCTTCTATCTTTTCTCTTGGCGGCTCGGCTTCAAGTCTCCGTTCTGTTTTTATCTCTTTTTCCGGCTCCCCTTCTTTTTTAGGCAACAATGAAATCTCTTTTTCGGGTAAAGGACTCTCTTTGTGGACTTGGGTCTCTCCTTCAATTGGCTCTTTATATTTATCTTGGGTCTTTTCTTCCATGATTTTATTGAGATAGTTACAAAACCATTTCGTGGCGAAATCTTAGATTTTCTGGTGAGGCGAGGAAGACAAGCAAAAAGGTTTGAGCCGTAGTAGAACTACGGTGAAAACCTTTTTGCACAGTCTGACGAAGCCGCAGCCGAAAATCTAAGATTGCAGTAGAAATGGTTTTGTAACTATCTCATTATACCAGAATTTAACGAATAACGCTAAAATTTATTTTCTATGGACATCACATTATGAAATAGCGCTTAGAAGCAACAAAAATTGATGAGTCGCGCAGTTTTGGAGCGAGGAAAAACCACAGATGTATTAGACATACATTGAGGATTTTTCCTCGCGAAAAACAAGCGAATCGCAATTTTTGTTGTCTTATGGAGCGCTATTTCATAATGTGATGTCCATAATAAGCAACTCTATTGCCTTTTCCATTTGCGGGTCGCTGTTTTCATCCATATCTTCCTTGGTCATTTCAATTATTATATCCGGCTCAAGGCCCGAATCCTGAATTGAAGTGCCGTTCGGGGTCAGCCACTTGGCAATGGTGATTTTCAAGCTGGAGCCGCCTTTTAATTTTTCCAACTCCTGAACCGAACCCTTGCCAAAACTTTTCTCGCCGACAATTTTAATGCCTAATTGGTCGCGCAGAGCGCCGGCGACAATCTCTGAAGCCGAGGCAGAACCCTGATTAAGCAGAATAACCGTGGGTAATTCTTTTAAGGCCTCATAGCCCTGACTCCGGTATTCTGTCTTTTCACCATTTCCAAAATCTTCAAGGGCCACGATCTCTCCTTTGGCTAAAAACCAACTGGCAATATCTACGGCTGTCTCCAGATAGCCGCCCGGATTGTTGCGCAGATCTAAAATCAGTCCTTTGGGATTTTTTTCTAAAATCTGCCCGACTGTTTTTCTAAATTCATTGCCTGAATTTTCAGTAAAGTGATAAAGCCCGACATAGGCCAGATCGCCTTCTTTCATTTCCCATTTAAGAATGGGAATTTTAATCGTCTCTCTGATAATTTTAATTTCTTTAGTTTGTTCCCAGCCCTCGCGGCTGACTAATAAAACAACTTCTTTGCCGATTGGCCCGCGAATTAATCTGACCGCTTCGTCTAAATTCAGGTCAGCCGTCAGGGTCTCGTCAATTTTGAGAATTTTATCGCCGGCTAAAAGGCCAACTCTTTTAGCCGGTGAATCTTCTAAGGGGGCAATAACCGTTAAGATATCCTTTCTGATGCCGACTTCGGCGCCGATGCCGCCAAAACTGCCGCCCATATCATCAATAAATTGTTTGCTTTCGGTCGGCTCCATAAAAACTGAATATGGGTCTTCTAACGACTTGACTAAACCCGTAATCGCTCCATAAATCATTTTCTGCGGATCTAAATTCCGGCGGTTAACATATTTTTTCTGGATAACAGCCCAAGCATCCCAAAAAAGTCCGAAATCCACCTCGGCTGGCTGGCCGAATGTTTTATTGGAAAGCCCGGCGACTTCTTCAATTGAGGGCCGGCTGGTCTGACCAATATAAAAACCAAGGCTGAAAGCGGCGCCCAAGGCGAAAATGAGAATTGGGATAAGGATGTATCTTTTTATGCTTCGCATAAAATAATTAAATTATTCTAATTGACCTAATTATTCTAATCAAATCCCAAATCCCAATATCCAATTTCAAATAAAATCTCAATGTCCAAATCCCAAATTTATTATTATATTGGACATTGGGATTTGAGATTTTATTTGACCTTGGGATTTTGAAATTGGGATTTGATTTAGGTTAATTAGGTTAATTAGAAATTAGGTTAATTTTATTCCTCTCCATTTCCAAAAATATTTAAACGCGCTGATTAAATGAATCCTGGCGTATCTATTAAATAATAAATCAAAAAGTCCGCCCCGGCTCTGACTGCTTCTATAATAATAGTGGGCCATTTGAGCAGTCGGCAGATAAACCACTTCAAATCCATTCTGCCAAAACCGGCGGCACCAGTCAGCGTCTTCCAAATACATAAAAAATCGCTCGTCAAGCAGACCCACTTTTTCCACAGCTGACCGACGAACCATCATCGCCGACCCCTGAACCCAATCAACCGCCATATTGGATATGTGGGACATGTGGCCCATGTGGGACACTCGGTGTCCCACATTTGATGTGGGACACCGAGTGTCCCACATGGGTCTAACTACAAACTCCTCAATTTTTTTTCTGCCCCACTTCAACTTTCCTAAAAATGTCCGGCGGGCCAAAATCGCCCCTAAAGTCGGAAAATGAAAACAAGAATCCTGAACCTTATTGGTAAAAGTCAATAATTGAGGGCCGACCAAACCGACTAAAGGCCGCTCTTTTAAAAAATTTAATAATCTTTCAATCGCCCCTTTTAAAATAATTATATCGGCGTTAAGAATTAAAATGTATTCTCCTTTGGCCAGCTCTAAGCCGGCATTAACTATTTTAGCATAGCCAATGTTTTTTTTAAAAGTAATAAATTTGATGGCTGGGAACTTTTCTTGAATTTCTGCCCGAACTTCTCTATCGCTTTCGCTGTCGCCGATAATAGTTTCGTATTCAAGTTCGCCAATGTTTTCCTTGATTGATTTAAGGCAAAGTTTTAATAAAACGGGCGTCTTGTGATGAGTGATGATGATGGAAAGCACTTATCTCTACGAATTACGAATATCTCTACGAATTACGAATTTATTACCTGTCTAGCGGACAGGCAGGCAAATATACAAATAATTTGTATATTTGTAAGTTATTTGTAATTTGTAGAGATATTCGTATAATTTTCGTAATTTCGTAGGGTTAATTAATCAAATATCTTTTTCACCGCCTCCTGAATCTTATTGTAATCATCGCCGATTGGCAAAAGCACATACTGGCCGTCAATAAAGGTCTGGTAAAGCAATCCTTCGGGCGTGGTGTCAAAAACTTTTGTTCTAATGTGTTCCGTATCTGATTCAAAAACCAAGTTAATCAAATTTTTAATATCTTTTAAATTCATGTCTGTTTTAATATTTTTGCCCAAAATATCCAAGAGTTCGTAAATTTTAAATGGATTGGCCAAAACGCCCAAAGACAGGGCCTTATCCTTAACCGCCATTAAAACCTGCTGCTGGCGGCGCATTCTGTCAAAATCGCTGGTGGAAAAACGGGAGCGGACATAATAGAGGGCGGTTTGCCCGTCTAAAAAATTTTGGCCGGCCGGCAGATGAAAAACCCATTTTTCTTCGCCCCCTATTTCTTTCTTAAACCAATATCTATTTTCTTCCCGGCCTTCTTGGGCCCATTGAAAAGTTTCTTCAAAGGGGTACTCTAAATAAACATTGACTCCGCCGAGCGCTTCAATAACTTCCTGAAAAGCGTTGAAGTTGCCGACCAAGGCGTGGTCTATATAAACATTGGTTGTGTAAGAAATTACTTTTTTGGCAAAATCAAGCCCGCCGTAAGCATAAGCAAAATTAATTTTTTCTTTTTTGCCCAAACCGGGCGCCGGGATATAGAGATCGCGGGGAACAGAAATCAAAGCCAGTTGGCCGGCGCTTTTTTTAATGCTGACCAAAACAACAGTGTCGGTTAAAAGGTCGCCGGTGTTCTCTTCGCCGGTTCCCCTGATTCCCAAAAGGAGAATATTAATCCGGTCCGGATCTTTTTGGGGTAATGGTTCAGAAAACGGCAAAACCCGGGCATCTGACTGCCAATCTTTTATTTGGCTGACCGTAAAACTGGTCTTTAAAAAGAAAAGACCGAAAAAGCCAGCTAAAATCAGAGTGAAAATCCATAGCCAAATCCATTTTTTCTTCTTTGGTTGTGGCGTAAGTTGGTTTTCCATTAAATAAATTAACCTAATTTATAATTAACCTAAATCAAATCCCAATATCCAATTTCCAATTTCAAATAAAATCTCAATGTCCAAATCCCAAATTTATTATTATTTGGACATTGGGATTTGAGATTTTATTTGACCTTGGGATTTTGAAATTGGGATTTGATTAGAATAATTAGAATAATTTTATCTAAACCATCTCTCCATTTCCCTTCCCACCACTCTTTTTTTCGCCATAATAACCCTTCTCTTTTGCCAAGCCCCTGGCATTTGCTTAAATAAATCTTTAATCGCTTTTACGGCGTGTCTTTCAAATAAAATCACATAAATCCAGGCAGCGATTTCTTTGGGCAAAAACCAAGGCAGGTGTTTTAATAAAAGCCAAACTTGTTCATTTTTAATCTGCATCAGGCGCTGATTTTTAAAAGATAAATATTTGGCAAATTTATTAATCTTTAGTCGTTCCTGAATAATTTTAAAATAATTGGTAGCCGCGCTATCACCAGCTCCCCGCCGATGCCAAGCCGCGGCCTTGGGCTGATAAATTGTCTTCCAGCCGTAAAGTCGCAGACGCCAAGCCGAATCCACATCTTCTTTATAACAAAAAAAATCTTCGTCAAAGTACTCGCCGTTTATTTTTATATCTTCTAAAGCGTTTCGCCGATAAACCGGCGCGGCGCCGTCTGCCCCAAAAATTTCTTCTGAACTCTCATACTGCCCTTCATCAATTTGCCCTTGGCCTCGGCTAATAATCCGTCTATTCTTTAAGATAACTAAACCAGTAGTGTCAATGTGAGTAATTCGTGGGCTGCCCCCAAGGATGGGGGCAGCCCCCGGAAATCTTAAAAGTTTTCCCTGAACCGCGGCAATTTTATCATCCTCTTCAAGAACCTCAATCGCTTTTTTAACAAAATCTTTATCTAAAACCACATCTTGATTCAGGCATAAAATAAACTCTCCCCTGCTTTCCTTAATGCCTTGATTATGGCCGGCGGCAAAGCCAACATTTTTTTGATTGAAAATAAGCCGTAATCGGTAGTCGTTAGTAGGTAAGCTCTTTAAATAATTTTCTATTCTATCCGTTGAAGCGTTATCAATAATTAAAATTTCAACATTGGGATAAGATTGAGCTAAAACAGAATCAAGGCACGCTTTAATATATTTTTTTCCATTATAAGTCAGAAGATTTACGGAAATTAAAGGGAGATTGAAAAGCATATAATAGGGCTAAATTAACCGTAAAAAATAATAGCACTTTGTCGTTTAAAAGCACTATATCAAATAAACTATAAACCAAAATCCAAATAAAAACAAGCCCGAAAAATCCGGCCCAGTATTTGGGAGCCAGGCTCCCAATGGGAGCCTGGCTCCCAAATACTTGCCAAGCGGTTTTTAATATTTCCCAAAAAATAACCAAGAGAATCAGCAAAGCGAAAATTCCCGCTTCGGCCGCCACATCCAAATAAAGATTATGGGCCGAGGCGCCCCGCTTGCCGGCTGAAATATCTTCATTTAAAACTATTGGATAATTAGCCAAACCGACTCCCAAAACCGGACGAGCGGCAATTGAATCAATTGTTCTTTGCCAAATTTCTAATCTGCCCCTAACTGAAACTTCACTTAAGTCAGCAATAGATTTTGCTCTTTCAAAAACTAAAAACGCGTCTTTTGATAAATCCAGGTCATCCATTTGGGCTTTCTGGGAAAGAAAAAGAAACCAGGAAGAAATCGGAAATAAAAAGAAAAAAATAACGAGCGAACCCGCAACTAATTGAGAGATTTTTATTCCTTCCGGCCTTAGCTTAAAACTAGCCGGAAATCCTATCTCTATTATGGCGAAACGGCGCAATCGGTCAAACAATTCCGCGCCTGAGCCAAATTTCCGAAAGGTCGCTTCGGTCGCTTTAGACGGCCTTAAGATAATAATGGATATTAATAAAAATATTAAAAGTCCGAAAGCGCTTACCCAAATACCCCGCGAGCCAGAAAAAATAAGAGCCAAAAGAAAAAAAATTAAAAGCGGGTACCAAAAAAATAACGGTCTTTTATTTTCCACGCCCGTCCGTTGATTAGGCGGGCCCGCCTGACCAACAGGCAGGTTGCCACATTTTTTTAGAGAAAAAAGCCAAAAGGGCGAAAGCCGCAAAAAAACAGCGGTCAATAAAAGCGGCAAACCGATGATTAAAAATAAAGCGAAAGAATGGGAGTCGGGAAAAACGGAAAACATCCGGAGAGTCGGCGGCTGGCTGACGTAATAGGAAAACCAGGTATTGCTGTAAGACAAAAGATTTCCCAGTTTCTCGCCGTAAAAAACTGGAATCATATTTTTAGCCCAGAATTGCCAGAAAGTATAAAGAGGCGTAAAGAAAACAGAAAAAAACTGAAGATAGCCGATAAGCAAAGTTAAACCCAAAGCTGCTCCCATGGCCTGAAAAATTTTCAGAAGATTATTTTTATTCTTAACCGTTTCTGCCACTATTAAAAAAAGCATAAAAATATTGATAAAATAGAGAAGTCTTTTAAGACCAACTATTATATCAGCGGCATTTATTAAAGATAGAACTCCCAAGCCTAAAAAAATACCGCTTAAAATCGCTAAAGTCGGGATACGCGGCCCATATGGGACACTCGGTGTCCCGCATTTTAATATGGGACACTCGGTGTCCCGCATAAGCTGCGTTATGCTCTTTCGACTCTCCCATAACCAAACCAAAAAAAGCACGGTCAATAGTATCCGCCAATTAGCCATTGAGTCAAAATTTTCCGTCAGCGGCAAAGCGGCAAACAAAGGGATAGAAGCGATAAAAACCCAGAGTGAATCTTCTAAAGGAGAAAAAATAAAATAAAAAATCAAAAGACCGGTTAAAAACAAAGCTCCTTCCCGCGGCCAGACATTAAAAACCATTAAAAAAATAACGGCTATTTCGGTTAAAATAATGACTAAGTTCTTCATGGCGTTTTGGGAGTCCTTCTCCCAAATAATTTAGGAGAAGGACTCCCAATCCTAATTTCCACCCCAAAAAACTCTTAATAGCCCTTTAATTTCTTTAGCCCCCGATGTTGCCGGATTTTTTCCAGGGACTTGGCTTCAATCTGACGAATCCGTTCTCTGGTCACGCCGAACTCATTCCCCACTTCTTCTAAAGTATGGGTAATGCCGTCGTCTAAGCCAAAACGCATTTTTAAAATCCTTTGCTCGCGGGGAGCCAAATCAATCAAAATCTCTTTAATCTGGTCTGTCAGTAATTTTCTGGCCGCGGCTTGAGAAGGCAAAATACTTTTTTCGTCTTCAATAAATTCTCCCAAAATACCCCCCTCGTCATCGTCCCCTACCGGCACCTCTAAGGAAAGCGTTTCTTGAGAAATCTTCATAATTTGTCTGATTTTATCAACGCTTTCATTCATCTCGGAAGCAATCTCTTCGGGCAACGGCTCTCTTCCTAAATCCTGCAAAAGCCGGCGCTTGGTTTGAGTGTATTTACTGATGGTCTCAACCATATGAACGGGAATTCTGATGGTCCTGGACTGGTCAGCCAGGGCTCGGGTAATGGCTTGACGAATCCACCAAGTGGCGTAAGTGGAAAATTTATAGCCCCGATGATAATCAAATTTTTCTACGGCTTTAAAAAGCCCGATATTCCCCTCTTGAATCAAATCAAGAAGAGTTAAATTGGGACTGCGACCCACGTATCTTTTCGCAATGCTCACCACCAGCCGCAAATTAGATTGGGTTAATTTCTGCCTGGCCGCCTCGTCTCCTTTTTCAATCCGTTTAGCCAATTCAATTTCCTCCTGACCCGAGATTAAAGATATTTGTCCTATTTCCCTCAAATACATCTGGACATTATCAAAGACCCCCGGCTCCAAAGGCGGCTTTTTTTTATCTTCGGCAGTTTCTTCTTCTAATAAGCCGGCTGATTCAACCAATCTGATATTAACCGCTTCCAAACGCAAATAAAGCTCTTCTAGTCCGGCGATGTCTCTTTCTATGTTTGGAATCGCCCGTAATAATTCGGACTCGGTAATAAAACCGCGGTCTTTACCCCGTTTAATCAATCCCTGAATTTTTTCTTCGGTCACTAAAATTCGCCTTCTCCTCTTTTTGGCTGGTTTCTTCTTTCTAATTTTTTTCTTTTGAATGCCTTTCTTTCTTAATTTTTTCCTCGGCTTCTTTTTTACCCGCCTAAGTTTTCTTTTAGAAAATTTTGGCAGGTGAATTCGCTTTTTTTTAATTTTATTCTTTTTTCTTTTTTTGGGCATAAAAATTAAAATTACAAATTACAAACTGTTGAGAATTTTGAATTTGTGATTTGTTTGGGATTTGTAATTTGTAATTTGAGATTTAATTACCGGCTACCATCTGCCTGGACAATTTATTAAACTCTTCGGTTAAATCCTTTAGGGCGCTTTTATCTTTTCTCCTCTCTGCTTCCCTGATAGCCAAATTTAATTGGGTTAATTTCTGACGAAAAAAACGGCTCTTTAATTGAGCGAAGCAAAATTCAATTTCTTTCTTCGGGCTAAAATTTTCCGTTGGCTCTATTTCTTTTTTAAAAACTAAAAAATTAATCCGGTCGGCTAAATCAACCGAGATATTTTCTTTTAAAGCATCCTGATTGATTGTCTTTAGTTTTTTAATTTTTTTGAAAGCGTTGGCTAACTCGGGATTGACAAATAAATAACTTGGCTGATTTTTAAAATCATTAATCAATTCCGGCTGGCTCCAAAAAAGACTAAAAAGATATTCTTCAAGCCGGTTTGAATTAATTCGGGGGCTGCCCCCATTTTTTTCAAAAGAACTGGGGGCAGCCCCCGAATTAATCGGGGATTGTCCCCGAGATAAATCTTTTGTTTTTTTCATTTCCTCCATTAAAATTTTTTCATCTGTTTGAAATCGTTTTCCCAGTTCCTGCACCCAATGGGCTTGCTCAATCTTATTGGGAATCTTTTTTATCACCGGCAATAAAATTTTAGCAATCTCTTTTTTCCCTTGAGCCAAAGCCGGGTTGAATTTGGAAAAAGCGGCTGAGAAATAAAATTCCATAATAGAGCCGGCTTTTTTTATGAGTTGGGGCCAAAGAGATGAATTATTTTTCAGACAGTCGGCCGGGTCCTGATTGGCCGGCATCTGAATGATTCTGGCGTCAAAGCCAAAAGAAATAGCCAAATCAACGCTTCTTTTGGTGGCTGTTTCGCCGGCCAGGTCCATATCAAAAGCAGTGGCTAAATTATCCGTATATCGCTTAATAATTTTTAGATGCTCCTCGGTTAAGGCAGTGCCCGAACAAGCGACAGTATTTTTAACGCCGGCTTGATGAGACATTAAAACATCCATTTGTCCTTCAACCAAAACGCATAAATTCTCTTTTCTGATGTCTAATTTTGCTTTGTCCAAGCCATATAAAATCCGGCTTTTGTCATAAATTAAAGTATTGGAAGTATTAAGATATTTTGGCTCTCCTTCTCCAAAAATCCTGCCGCTAAAGCCAACTACTGCTCCGTTAAGGTCAAAGATAGGAAAAATAATCCGGTGGCGGAAACGGTCGTAAGAATTAGTATTTTGTATCTGGTATTTTGTATCTTGCCCGCCCGCCTTTGACTTCGTCAAAGACGAAGTCGGGCGCGGTATTTCATCCTTCTTAACGCTTAAGCCTGTTTTAAAAATTTCTTCCTCTCCATATCCCCTGCCTCCTAAAAAATCCGACAAGGACCGCCATTTAAGAGGCCAGCCCGCATCGCTACGCGAAGCGTTGCTGGCGGGCGCAAAACCAAGCCGCCACTCTTGAATAGTTTTTGGTTTTAATCCCCGTTCTTTAAGATATTTTTGAACCAATAGGCCGGTCTTGCCGGCTTCCAACTGCTTTTCAAAAAACCGAGCGGCTAATTCGCAAATTTCGTAAAGCCGGGTTTTTTCCGTCCGCCACTTAGCGGATAATTTCGGATTTATTTTTTTTAATTCCACGCCGGCTCGCTGGGCAAGAATTTTCAAAGCCTCGCCGAATTCAATCCCCTCTATCGCCATGACAAAATCAAAAATACTGCCGCCCTTTTGGCACCCAAAACAATACCACATCTGACGTTCCGGCGAAACAGAAAATGAGGGGGTCTTTTCCGAATGAAAAGGGCAAAGCGCCCGGTAATTCCTACCGGCTTTAGAAAGACGAATATACCCCTGAATCACTTCAACCACATCTAATTTACTTTTGATTTCATCAATTGGCGAATGCATAAGTTATTGAGATGGTTACAAAACCCTTTCGTGGCGAAATCTTAGATTTTCTGACGAGGTAAGGAAGACAAGCAAAAAGGTTTGAGCCGTAGTAGAACTACGGCGAAAACCTTTTTGCGCCGCCTGACGAAGCCGCAGCCGAAACTCCCCCGCGCCAATTTCTTTATCGTTTCTGTCAACCAAAATAACTTTCTCTTCCTTGGGGTTAAAATTGGATTTTCCTAAATCCTTCCGCATATTTTACCTTTGATTTTTTGCCCATTTCTTTAGCCCAACCCCTGACCAGTTCCCTTGTCGTTTCGAAATCTTTAATCTGGCTCTGATGCTGTTTTAAGGCCTCTGTCTTTTTATCAATAGTTTGAGAAATATCAACATAAACATTGGGCTGGTCGGACGCAAAAAACCAAAGCTCTTTAATTTGATGAGGCGGATATTTCTTAGCTATTTCCGGAAAAAACGCCTCACTGCCCGCATCGGGATAAATTGCGTCAAAAACCGCTTCAGCGCCAAAACGATGGTCCCGGTGAGAGCGATAAAAATTATCAAATTTCCGGTTAGACGGATCAAAACTAACCACTATCTCCGGCCTAATCCCTCTAATCACTTGCGCTATTTTTTTTCTCAATCTTTTATTATTTTCAATTTCGCCGTCTTTTTCTCTAAGAAAAATAACTTTTTTGACCCCGACTACTTGAGCCGCTTTTTTCTGCTCCTCTTCTCTTATTTTTCTCAACTCTCTTTCGGAAACTTTTAGATTATGGCTCCCCCGACAGCCGCCGCTTAAAATACAATAAACAACTTCTCTCCCTTCCTTAACCCATTTAGCCGCGGTCCCGGAACAGCCAAAATCCAAATCATCGGGATGAGGCGAAAAAACCAAGACTTTTTTCATAATTAAATCTCAACTCCTTATTTTCTCGCTCGGAAAGAAAATCAGATTAAATCTTTTTTCTTATCTTCAAACTCTTTTTTATCAATCTCGCCGCGGGCGTATCGTTCTTTTAAAATCTCAAACGGCGATTTTTCGCGATGGCGGGCGCCGCCAGATTGACTTATCAACCATTTAATAAGCGCTATAATCACGACAATTATCAGCGCCCACCAAAGAATCATAAAAATCCAGCCAAACCCGCCAAAAGATGTAAATCCAAAGTTCATCATATTGTTTGTTGAATTATTACTAAGGGGAGACGACCAGCCTCGACTCGCCCGCTCGTCGGGCGAGGCAGGCCACCCTCCCCACATCATGTTCATCATCGGCATCCAACCGCCGCTTACGGCCGGAAAAGAGGCCGAAGTATCGCAGCCGCTTAAACGTTTAGCCATAACCACATGCGTCTGTTCCTCATTTTCTTCGCCCATCATCTGAATCATCATATTATTCATTGCTTCGTGCGATGTCCCCATTATTTGACCCATAAAGTATTCGCCCAAAACTCCGAAATCATCATCGGACAAATCCGCGCAGGTTGTTTGCTTTGCTTTCAGCTTCTCCCAAACAATTTTACCTTCGGCTTCCTCGCGAGCAGTATGATCGTCTATGGCTATGGAATTATTCTCCGTCCCCGCGCTATCGCCTGCGGCAAAATGCGGAACAGGCATTTCTTGCGCAAAGACAAAACTATCCAAGATAAAAATAAATCCTATTACGCTTATGACGATAAAAATATTTTTTTTCATGGACATAGTATTAACGAGTGATGTGAAATTCAATTAGTTTATTCCCTGAGCGGAGCGAGCAAAGCGAGCGAAGTCGAAGGGTCTTTAGCCCTTCGATGCGGCGCCTTTGGCGCCTTACTCAGGCAATAATAGTCATTTTAAGCTAAGGAATTTCACATTACTCGTAGTTATTAGTTAAAATATTAGCCGTTTTAGCCAGGCCGGCGCTTTGGCTTTCTCAACTCTGTCAAATTGAGGAGTATAGGGCTTGATGTCTATAATCGGCGTATTATTAACAATGTCCAAGCCCTTAACTCTTATCTTATTTCCCTTTCTTGAGAGTAATTTAACCGTGGAGACGGCAATCCGGTTTGGCCTTTGCGGACAGCGGCAGGCAAAAATTCCCACATACGGAATATCTTTTTTTCCTTGAGGATGATGTTTGAGATGGCACTCTACTTCTTTATCCATCCAATAGACAACAATAATATGCGAATAATCTTTAAGGCCGTCTAAGCCCCTGGCGTACTTTTTGTCAATTATAATCTCGGTGATAATATTTTTCCAGCCCGGCAGCGTCGGTTTACCGACAATGTTTTTGGCTTTTCCCAGCGGTTTGATTTTAATAATATTGTTTTTGTCTCTCTTATCAAGAAACTTGCAAAAAATTGTTTTCATAAAACTATTTAAATAATTCTTTGAATGACTTAGGCCAGCCGATTAAAAGAAGCAATGCCAGCGGCGCGCCCCAATTAGCCCACCTTTCAATAAAATCCCAAATCGGTTCTCCGACAATGGGACGTAAAAGCGCGGTCCGAAATCCCCAAAACGCCATCCATAAAAGAACGAGGCGGATTGGCTTTATAAGAATGAGGATTGCTAAGGCAATATCTATTAGATAGACCGATTAGAAACAAAAGTTGTGTTGCCAAAGCAGCATCGGAAATTCCAAACGTGGCAAATCAGCCAATCCACATTTTCTTGCCCTGTAATGCAAAAACCCCGTGGCCAATAAACTCGCCGGCGACAGAAATCCGCAAAACCCATTCAATAAGTTTTGTGTTTATGTATTTGTGGAAAAAGGTTCCTGACGCCTTTTTCTTTATTCTTTATCTTGGCCTTTCTCGGAGTTTTTTTGTTTTTCTTCCGCAGTCCTTTTTGCAGTTACATCATGTTCTGGGTTTGGAATTATAATTTCCGGAACTTCTTCTGTCCTTTCACGGTCCCTCGCTTTGGCTTTTTTCTTTTCCAATATCTCTTTTTCTTTCTTTCTAAATATATTTTCAGGGGTGTCATAACCCCCTTCATGATTATTCATAAATACTATATCAATGATAAATTTATGCTTATTTTAAATTAGTGTGTCGACCTTTGACTAAATTATATCATTTTTAATGGAATTTTTCAAATATAAGATAGAGTAAAGTTTGAAAGATAAAAAATTCAATTTTGCGCCTAAAATCGGCTGGCGAGTCCCGACGGTTATGTTGAAGCGAGGCAACAATCGCCCAAAAGTCGCAATCTGAAAATTGGCGGAGTATTCTAAAAATAGCTCGAACGGAATTCTGTCTTCGCCGCGCTGTGCGCGGCTCGGAATGGACGTGGCAAAAATGATCGGCTCCGCCGCGAACATTAACAATTTCAAGTTTTTCTTTGGCGACAAATCAGTCCAAGAACCTAAAAGTCGAAAGAATTTGTCGAGGAAACGAATTCATTATATTTTGCAATTCTTCAGTTGGTCCCGGCGTCCCCTCTTGTTGTACAAGCGCATTTTCTTTTAAACATCCGGTGATAGATACCAAAACAGTCTTCTCTTGATATAGAATATAGGTTTGTGAGTAGCTGCAACCACGTGACCATAATGGCTTAAAAAGTAAATAGCCATCGGGAATAGCTGTCGTGGTTTCTAGACTTCCTTTTCTAAAAATATGAGAACCATCATCGAATGGAGCAATGGGCGCGCCCCAATTCCAGTGAGTGTTGATATCGTAGTCAAGAACCATTATCCAAAGGTAGATTTTATCAATACTTTCATAAATCTCGTTATCGGTTTCAAAAAGCATAGTTTCGAATATTTTGATTGGTTTTTCAGATCCTTCATTTATGTTAAAAAGGGTGTTACGCATTTTTGATAACGAAAAAATACTGGGGTACCTTAATTCAAACTTATTCTCTTCGCTTCTATGGGTTTTCGAAGCTGTTGTTCTGTCATCTCCCGCTTCGCCAAATCGCAAAGTAGATACTATTTTGTTTAATATATCTTCGTTGTAGCTACTTATTGTAAATATATTTTGGTTACCGGGTTTTAAAAAGAAAATAATAAACCAATCATTACCTATTGTTGCTGGGTCTCTGACTTTGATTGCCTTAGCGCCCGCCACAATTATATCTTCGTTCAATATTTCGTAAGGAAAATCTTTGTGGCTTTCTTCTGTTTGAATAAATTCTTTGACTGATTTGTTGGCTGGATTATCTAAAACAGCCATCTCCAAAGACCAACCCTCATAAGGTTCTTTTTTCCAATGAATCCCGTCGGTATAACTGCCTATACTCCACTCCCAGGGATATTTAAATCCAAAACCATACTGGTCATTCCAATAACTTTCCCAGTTCGCGGTTTCAACTATGGGCGTCTGGGAAGAGGATGTTTGTGGAATAGATGTTTGAGTTGTGGTTGGAATCGGCATTGTTGTTTTTTTATCTAATTTTAAATAGGGGCATTAGTCGTTTGACGAACTAAAATTCATTAAGATTTTGATAATTTTTTCAACCATTTCGTCAGTTTCCAAATGCCGATT
>Ga0155442_126_pt1 | contig 21516 bp, 26 predicted proteins | sample RifCSPhighO2_02_FD_111890 | JGI IMG/M metagenome (GOLD analysis project Ga0155442, IMG submission 111890) | Candidatus Portnoybacteria bacterium RIFCSPHIGHO2_12_FULL_38_9 | reverse complement strand
GTTGCGGTTTTGCGCCGCGCCGTAAGCGCGGCGCAATCCAGCGTCAGAAATTTTTGATAAAGTAGGTTCGAGCGAAATCATAAATATACTCCAATAAGTGATAAAATATATAAAAAAATGACAAGGAAGTTACAATAAAAAATTATGCAATATAGTATTTGGATTATTCCTCCAGAACCAATTTTTAGCCAATTAAAGAATGTGATTAAGAAGTTATCTGAAAAATACGATAGCCCTATATTTGAACCCCATATGACTTTATTGGGGAATATTAACCAGAACTTGCCTGACATTGAACAAAAACTTACAGAGTTGGCTTCTCGTACAAATAAATTAGAACTTAGTCTTGGCCCTATTTCCTTTAGCGCCACTTATTTTCAATCAGTTTTTGTAAGAGTAAATTCAACCGCGCAATTAATGCAGTTGAACCTTGATGCTAAAAAACTATTTAATATGGAGAATAAAGTTTTTATGCCCCATATTAGTTTGCTTTATGGTAACCATGATATGATTATTAGAGAAAAGGCGGCTTTAGAAGTACAACTCCCATTATCTTCATTTGTGGTAAATGAATTTATTGTTACCCCGGCTATCCCCGATCCGAACCAATGGGAACACTCCTTAATTATCTCCTTTGGTTTAAAAAATTAAATCTACAACTACGAGGACATTCCTCGTAGTATTATAATAAAATCCCGAAGAAATTCGGGATTTTATTTGTGTCAATCAATGCAGAAAAATATTTATTTCACCGCGTCTTTTAGGGCTTTACCGGCTTTAAATTTCGGGACCTTGGTCGCGGCAATCTTAATTTTTTCTCCGGTGCGGGGATTAACGCCGGTTCTGGCCGCCCGATTGGAAATACTAAAAACACCAAAGCCGGTCAAAGCCACTTTATCTCCCTTACTCAAAGCCTTGGTAATGGCGTCAAGCACTGCGTTAACCACTTCAGAGGCCTGTTTTTTAGAATCACAATGACTGGCTATTGCTTCAATAAGTTCGTCTTTAGTCATTTTTAATTGTTGGATCGCTCGCTTCGCTCGCTTGTTATAATTGTTAGAAATGTTGAAATTGTTTAAACAATTCTAACAAGGCCGAAGGCCGATTTAACAAGCGAAGCGATCAAACATTTCCAACACCTTTTGTTTCTTTCGACCTTTAATGTATTCTACTAAACTTCCTTATTTTAAATCAACCCCGCGCCTATTGAAAATAAGTAAATTATCTTTATGGATTTGCTAATTTATTAAATCAATTTTCAATAGGCGCGGGGTCAACAATTTCCTGTAGTTTCTTTATTTTTTTCGCTCTGGCTTGATTATCTATTTCTACTATGACCGCGTTGACTTCTACTGGTCCATCAGCCACTTCTAATTTTTGGGGTATTTGAGTCAAAAACATCTTAAGAGCCATTTCTTTGTCTGCGCCTAAGCTTGAATCCCTCACTCCAACCATGCCTACATCGGAAATATAAGCGGTGCCCTTAGGCAAAATCCGAGCGTCAGCGGTCGGGATATGGGTATGAGTGCCTAAAACCGCGGAAACCCGGCCGTCTAAATACCAACCCAAAGCAACTTTTTCAGAAGTAGCTTCAGAGTGCCAATCAACAATTATGCCATCCGTTTCTTCGGCCAGCTCTTCTAAAAGTTCATCGGCGCGCCTAAAAGGACAATCATAGTCCATATGCATAAAGACGCGGCTGATTAAGTTAATGACTAAAATCTTCTTAGTTCTAATTTCAATTATTCTCGCGCCTTGACCAGGCACGCCTTTTGGAAAATTAGCTGGCCGCAATAGCGGAATCTCTTTATCTTCTAAAAGACTGACTATGCCTTTTTGATTCCAAATATGATCGCCTGAAGTGACTAAATCCACCCCGGCCTCTAAAATTTCTTTTAAAGCTTTTTCAGTAATTCCTCTGCCATGAGCCAAATTTTCTCCATTGGCTAAAATTAAATCGGGCTGATATTTCTTTTTCCATTGAGGGATGATTTCTCTTAATGCCTCACGACCAGGCCGGCCAACAATGTCGCCAAAAAACAAAATCTTCATTATATTAGAATTGTTGGATCGCTCGCTTCGCTCGCTTGTTATAATTGTTAGAAATGTTGAAATTGTTTAAACAATTCTAACAAGGCCGAAGGCCGATTTAACAAGCGAAGCGATCAAACATTTCCAACATTTTACCTCGCATATTCCACCACTCTGGTCTCTCTAATCAAGTTAACCTTAATCTCGCCCGGGTATTTCAAATCATCATGAATCTTATTGGCAATTTCTTTGGCTAATTTATAAGCTCCCAAATCGTCTATTTCTTCCGGCTTGACAAAAACCCTCACTTCCCGGCCGGCCTGAATCGCGTAAGATTTTTCCACGCCGGCAAACGAATTGGCGATATTCTCCAATTCTTCCAGCCGTTTAAGATAAGCCTCCAAAGTGTCTTTTCTGGCGCCGGGTCTGGCTCCGGAAATTGCGTCAGCCACCTGAACAATAATTGACTCCAGCGTTTCGTACGGATATTCCTCATGATGGGCCTGCATGGCCGTAATCACCTTTTCATCCACATTGAATTTTTTAAGAATATTTCTGCCGATTTCCACATGCGAGCCCTGAATTTCATGGTCAACCGCTTTGCCGATGTCGTGGAGAAGTCCGGCTTTTTTAGTTAAAACCGTATCAGCGCCCAATTCAGCGGCTATGGCCGCGGCCAAATGAGCCACTTCCAAAGAATGTAAAAGCACATTCTGGCCGTAACTGGTTCTAAAACGCAAACGACCCAAAAGCTTGATTAGCCGCGGGTCAAGTCCGGCCACACCTGTGTCGTAAACCGCCGCTTCGCCGGCTTCCTGAATTTTCCGGCCGATTTCTTCTTTGGCTTTTTCCACTGTTTCTTCAATCCGGGCCGGCTGAATCCGGCCGTCTAAAAGCAATTTGTCCAAAGTCATCTTGGCAATCTGCCGGCGAACCGGGTCAAAAGCGGAAACCACCACCGCGCCAGGCGTGTCGTCAACTAAAATCTCCACGCCGGTTAATCTTTCCAAAACCTTGATATTTCTGCCTTCTTTGCCGATAATCCGGCCCTTTAATTCGTCGCTGGGCAGATTAACGGTGGTTGAGGTAATTTCCGAAGCCACCGAAGAAGCGTAACGTTGAATAGCCAAGGCAATAATTTCCTGGGCTTTCTTGTTCAATTCCGCTTCCCCTTCCCTTTTTAATCTTACTATTCGCTCCCAAAGAACATCCTGATGTTCTTTTTCGGCCAAAGCCAGGAGTTCTTCGCGCGCCTGATCCTGGGAAAGTTTGGCAACTTCCTCCAATTTCTTAAACTGCGTCTGACGAAGATCTTCCAGTTCGTCTTTGATCTTTCTAATTTTTTGAACTTTAGTTTTAAGAAGAAAATCCTGTTTTTCTATTTCGCCGACTCTCTGTTCCAGGTTCCTTTCGCGTCTTTCCATCCGCTCTTCCGTTTTTGTAAAATGAATCTGACTTTCTTTTTCCCTTTCCTTAATTTCTTCTAAAATTTTATTGTACTTCTCCTGGCCCCTTAACAACGTCTCTTTGGCTTGGGTCTTGGCGTCAGTGATTAATTTATTTAGTTTTGCTTCAATTGTGCCGGCTTGCTTTCTGGCGATGGTCTGACGGGCGTAATAGCCCAAAACCGAACCAACAACCAAAGCGCCGACTGTGATTCCAATCGATAAAATTAAACTGTTCATATAAGTAATGATTTAATATGGCTAAATTGTCCATTGTTGTGAGCTTAAATTAATAAAGCGGTTTTGTCAACTCTTTTTTGTCTTTTTTTTCGCGTCTTTTTTGGTTTTTTCTTTTTTGGGCTTCTTTTCAGCCGGCGCCGTGGTTTTTTTAGTTTTCTTAAATTTTGTTTCCTTAGTCTTTTCGGCTTCTAATCCTTTTACTCTTTTTTCCGAGACCACATCTATTTTCCAGCCGGTTAATTTGGCGGCTAAACGAACATTCTGGCCCCTGATGCCGATAGCCAAAGAAAGCTGGTCTTCAGGCACTATGGCTCTGGCCAGTCCCCTTTTTTTCTCTACTTCCACTTCAGTGACTTTGGCCGGCGAAAGGGCGCTTTTAATAAATTCAGCCGGATCTGACGACCATTTGATAATGTCAATTTTTTCGCCGCCTAATTCATTAATCACCGCCAAAACCCGCGTGCCTTTTTGACCGACCATTGAACCGATCGGATCCACGCCTTCCTCTATGGAAGCCGCGGCGATTTTGGAACGGGAACCAGGCTCTCGGGCAATAGATTTAATCTGAACGCTTCCCCCGCTGATTTCCGGCACCTCTAAAGCAAAAAGCTTGCTGACCATTTTTGGATGGGCCCGCGAAAGAATAATGCTCGGTCCCCGCGAGTCTTTCTGGACCTCTAAAATATAGACCTTCAGGCGCTGGCCGGGCCGATACCGGTCATTAAATACCTGTTCCTCTGGAAACAAAATGCCGGTGGCTTTGCCGATGTCTAAAAAAACATTCTGCCCTTCTATCCGCTGGACCAGGCCGCTGACTATCTCGCCTTCCTTTTCTTTATATTCATTATAGATTGCTTCCCGCTCGGCTTCCCGCAGACGTTGAATAATCACTTGTTTGGCTGTTTGAGCGGCGATCCGGCCGTATTCTTCATGGACTTCTAATGGAAATTCCAATTCATCGCCCGGCTTAACTTTTTTTATCTTGCCAAGAGCCGGGTCCTTAATTTTTTTCGCTTCTTCAATCATTATATGCTTTTCCGGATTGAACCTAAATCTCTTTTCTTCTTCTTCTTTCTCTATCTCTATCTCTATCTCTTTCTCTCTTCTCTTTTCTTCTTCCGTTTCTTCTTCGGTCTTTAACATTGACTGGTCAACGACCAGCTTAACCTGAAAAATCTCCATTTTGCCGGTTTCTAAATAAAACTTCACTTTGATATTCTGGCCTTTTCGGCCGTAATCTCTTTTATAGGCCGCAGCAATGGCCATCTCAATGGTTTCAATCACTTTTTCTCTGGCAATGCCTTTTTCCTCGCAAATTTGTTCAATGGCTGAAAGAAATGGTTGTTTGTCCATAATGTTAAAAGTTTATCATAAATAAGCTCAACGTCAACTTAATAATTGGTCAATTATTGGAGCAGCTCCATTGGAGCAGTTCTGGTTCCAGAACTGCTCCAATGGAGCTGCTCCAATTAAATATTCTCTACCCCTGTAATTTGAGCAATAAAAGGACTCATGGCTCGCAAATCATTTTTGTTTAATTTATAAATATCGTTATAGCCAACGGCGCCGGCCAGCATTTTAATATTCTCTGTTTCAGTCAATAAAAACTTGGCAATTTTTTTAGCTGTTTCATCAACGTCTAATTTAGCGGTGAGCTTGGGGTCTTGAGTGGCTATGCCGATCTGGCATATTCCCTTATGACAAAGACCGCATTCGGTGCATCCCATGGCCTTAATTAAAGCAAAGCTCATAAAAACAAGGTCAGCTCCGAGCGCTATTGCCTTGGCCGCGTCAGCGCCGCTCTTTAACCCGCCGCCAATCCAAAGTTCCTGCGGCGCTTTTAACTTATTCAAGGTCTTTCTCGCCCTGACCAAAGCAGCCATAGTCGGCAAGCCAACCTGATTAAGCATTACTTCCGGCGCCGCGCCGGTCGCCCCCTCATGGCCGTCAATGGCAATAATATCTGGCTTGGCCAAAACCGCTATTTTCACGTCTTCTTCAATACGGCCGGCGGCCAATTTTAAAATAATCGGTTTGCCGGCGGTTAATTTTCTCAACCAGTTAATTTTATTTTTCAAATCTTTGACTGAATTAATGTCCGGGTGAGCGGCCGGCGAATGCGCCGCTTCATTCGTATTTATTTTCCTTATTTGAGCAATCTCCGGCGTCACTTTAAAGGCCGGCAATAATCCTCCTTCTCCCCCTTTAGCGCCTTGCCCAATTTTAATTTCAATGGCGTCGGCGCTTTTAAGATATTTCTCATCAACGCCAAACCTGGCCGTGCTGTACTGGGCGATTAAAAATTTCGCCAGCTTTCTTTCTTCGATCAGCATGCCGCCTTCGCCGGTATTGGCTATGGTGCCGGCCAAAGCGCCGGCTTTAGCCAAAGATAGTTTGGCATTCTTTGAGACGGACCCGAAGCTCATGGCCCCGATAACAATCGGAATATCTATTTTAACCGGCTGTCTGCTTTTTTTGCCGATAACCGCGGCTGAATTTATTTTTTCTTTGAAATAATCAACCGGCCTTTTGGCCAACTGGGCCGGCAGAAAAATCAAGTCCTCCCAACTAATCTGGCCGGTCTTTTTAGACCGGCCGCTTGAAATAGCTGGCTGAATAGGAATGTTGTTTGGATTAGTCATAGATTTAGCAAAATAAGCGAGATAAGTAAATTAAGCAAGATAAGCTTAACATAAATTTGCTTTTGAAGCGCAACACCTCATAATTACAAACTATGGAGGTTCAACCTCCATAGTTTTATGCTTAATAAACCGCGTTTTTAATATGTCTTAAATTTGCTCGCCGGGTTTGTTCGTCTAATTCTACGGCGATTACATCAATCTGCCAATTGGTTTCCGGCGGATAATTTTCTTTCAAAAGATAAGTTTGAGCTGTCCTAATTAATCTTTTTTGTTTAAAAAAACCGACTGATTCTTCGGGCCCGATGAAACTATTTTGATTTTTCTTTCTGGTTTTCACTTCAACAAAAACAATCTCTTTGTCTTTAGAAGTAATAATATCAATTTCACCCCACTTCCTCTGATAATTCCTGTCTAAAATATGATAGTTTTGTTTTTTCAAATAGTCAAGAGCGATTTTTTCGCCTAAATTTCCTAATTGTCTTTTTGAAGCGGACATAAAGAAATATTACAATAATTTTTCCGGCCTGACAAATTCTATCTAATTCTATCTATAAGAAAATAGGCCCAGTACGAAACTGGGCCATAAAAAATTAACAGAACTAAAACCAATAGGACCATCTATCTTCGGGCTTAAGCGGTATTTCTTCAGTAATTAACAGCCCATCAATTAGCCAGTCCTCTCCTATGTGTTTAAGCAAATAAATTTCTACTTGGGTTGAAATTCCATCAACAGCCGCAATAACTGCCTTAACAACAACTATAGCCGTTGAACCATTGATTTTTTCTTTGGTAATTTTCCCTCCTAAATGCTCGTAGCGAATTTTCGCTAGAGCGCTTTGAATCTGCTTTCCCCATTCTTCTGGAGACATTCCCTAAAGTTGAATCCATTCCTTCACCACTTCCTTTATAAAAAAACTTTACTAAATTGAATTTCTTTTTTGGTGGACCTGATGGGAATCGAACCCATATCCCTGCAATGCGAATGCAGTGCTCTGCCACTAAGCTACAGGCCCGAATCTAAATTTTTACTTTCGGGCTGCCCGGGGTCGAACCGGGGCTAAATCCTCCCGAAGGACTCGTGCTACCACTACACTACAGCCCGCTATTATTTTAAACATTGGAGCAGCTCCAATCCGCAACTACTTCACCCAATATCTCTTTTTTATTTCCAAATCAACTTCTTCTTTTTTTTCTTTGACTTTTCCGAGCGTTTCTTTTAGTTCTTTATCGGAAAGCTGATTTAATTCTTGGGCCCGTTTCCCAAGATATTGGCTGGTATTTTTCTTTGGCTCATCCAAGACCTCTGAAAGCAAAGCGTTTAAAATCAGGCCGACTCTTGGGCCGGGCCCAATGCCTAAAATCTTCATCACTTCGTCGCCGTTTATTTTTAACATCTTAACGGAAATCGGGTCTTTGGAAACTTTTTCAATCACATATTGAAGATGACGCAGTTTATAAGGCACGGCTTTGGGCACGCCGCTACCTAATCTATCAGCCACGCGCAAATTGAGTAAGTCCTGGATATTTTCCGGGCCGACCCGGCGAAGTAGCCGGCGCACCGCCGCTTCGGTTACCTCGCCTACGCCGTAAACAAACATATGATTGCGAACCAAAGTGGCCACTTTTTCAATTGTCTTTTTAGGAAACTTCAACCGCTCTAAAATAACCGCGCTGAATCTGGCGCCTAATTGGTCATGATTGTAAAAAGTGGCGTCCGGACCCTCCCCTCTTTTGGTCTGGGGCTTGGCGATATCATGAAACAAGGCGGCTAATCTGACTTCCAAATTATAGCCCCGCTCGGCCGCGTATTTTAAAGAAAGAATTGAGTGCTGATAAATAGTGTAAATATGGTGCTTATTCTGGCTTACGCTAACGCCTTTTTCTAATTCCGGAATAATATATTTCAAAAGATTGGCTTCTCTTAAAAGTTCAATTCCCTTATCCGGCTCCTCTGACATAATAATTTTTATCATTTCATCCCTGACTCTTTCTTTGGCGATGGCCTGAAGCCAGCCCGCGTTTTTCAAAATGGCCTTAAAGGTTTTTGACTCAATCTGAAAATCCAATTCTACGGCAAACCTTACTGCTCTTAACATTCTTAGGGCATCCTCATTAAATCTTTCTTCCGGCTCGCCCACCGCTCTGATAATTTTATTTTTCAAATCCTTTTGCCCGTCAAAATAATCTATAATTTTTGCCCCGTCTAAAGCCAAAGCATTGACAGTAAAATCACGGCGCGCCAAATCTTCTTTCAAATTTCTGGTGAACCTTACTTTATCCGGGTGCCGCTTGTCAGTGTATTTTTCGTCAATTCGGTAAGTGGTGATTTGAATTTCTTTTAAAGCCGGTTTTTGACTTTTGGTTTGAATTGTCACGGTGCCGAATTTATTCTCATAAAAACTTCCGGGGAATATTTTCTGGACTTGTTCCGGCTCGGCATTAGTGCAAACATCCCAATCATTAGGCTCCAGACCGCGCCCGCCTTCGCTAAAGCTTCGGCCGACGCTAAAGCTTTGGCGGACAAGTCGGCGGGCAAGCAAAAAATCGCGCACGCAACCGCCCACCGCGTAGGCCTCAAAACCGCTCTTTTTTAATTTTTCTAAAATAACCTGAACTTCTTTTGGAATAATCACTCCTTTAATCGTAATCTAAAAATCTTTTTTTGGCAATTGCAAATTTAAAAGATTTATGCTATGATAGCCGCATGAAAAGATTACCTCCTTTCCTTAAAAAATACTTTTGGGATGTTGATTTTGAGAAACTTAATCCTCATAAATATCCTTATTTTGTTATTGAAAGGATTTTAGAATACGGAGACGACAAACCGGCCAAATGGATGTTAAGGCATTTTAATAGAGCCGAACTCAAACAAACTCTTTCTAAAAGACGAGGGATCTCGCGCCGCAGCGCTAATTATTGGGCCTTAATTTTAGGTATCCCTAAAAATCAAATTCTATGTTTGAAGAAACAATATCAAAGCAATCTTCAAAAAACCTGGCCCTATTAGGAAGTTCAAAAATATTGAATAACGCCTATTTGGCCGGCGGCACGGCCCTAGCCTTACAACTGGGTCACCGTATTTCTTATGACCTTGACTTTTTTACAGAGAAAAAATTTAAAGCCCAAATTTTCCTAAAAAAAATTAGCCAATTTAAAGATTATCGCCATGAACGGGTTGGTTGGAGAACGATTTTAGGTAAATTGGGCGATGTTAAGTTTAGTCTATTTTATTACTCTTATCCCCTTTTAAAGAAACCTGTTAAATTTAAAAATATTAATTTAGCGAGTATTGATGATATCAGCGCAATGAAAATAGCTGCTATTAGTGAAAGAGGAACAAAAAGAGATTTTGTAGATTTGTATTTCATTCTCCAAAAGATTCAAATTAATGATGTTTTGCGTTTTTATGAGCAAAAATATAAAAAATTAGCTTCTAATTCAGTCCATATAAGAAAAAGTTTAATTTATTTCGATGACGCCGAAGACGAAAATATGCCAAAAATGTTAAAACAAATTTCGTGGAAAGAAGTAAAAAGTTTTTATGAACAAGAAGTCAAAAAAATCAGCCAAGAAATTTTAAGATAAAATTGCGCCCGTAGCTCAATGGATAGAGCGTCTGGCTTCGGACCAGAAGGTTGCGCGTTCGAATCGTGCCGGGCGCGCCAAGCGCCCATAGCTCAATTGGCAGAGCAGGACTCTCTTAAAGTCAAGGTTCCAGGTTCGATCCCTGGTGGGCGCACCACTATAAATATGGCTCAAATTTCCAAAAAGTTTGGGGAGAACATCAAACGCATACGCTTGAAAAAGCGTATGTCGCAGGGCGATATTTGCCGAGCTATTGATATAGATGAAGCTACATGAGCGCGATTGAGGGCGGTAAGATAAATGTTACTTTAGTGGTTTTAGAAAAGCTCGCCAATGCGCTTGATGTTTCAGTTGATGAGTTATTGAAATAATTTTATGAAAAAAGTTTTTATCATTCATGGTTTTGAAGGAAGTCCAAATGGCGGTTGGCGGCCTTGGTTAATGGGCGAATTGGAAAAGCAAGAAATTTATACTTGCGCGCTTTCAATGCCAACGCCAGAAAATCCAGTTTGTGGTGAATGGGTTGATGAAATTTCGCGACACATTGAAAGAAATACTAATAACGGAATTTATCTTGTAGGACATTCTCTTGGTGCGTCAGCAATTTTACGCTATTTAGAAAGCGCTCAAGCAAAACCTATTTCCGGTGCTGTTTTGGTTTCGGGCCCATCTGAAAAGAACGACAACAGGAAAATTGATAGTTTTCTGGATAAAAATTTTAATTTTGAAAAGATAAAATCAAATTGTAAAAGGTTTTCCATTATTCATGGTGATAACGACCAGAACGTACCGATAGACAACGCAAAATTTTTATCCCAAAAATTAAATGATGAGCTTATTATTGTTGAAAATGGAGGTCACTTAAATGGATCGGACGGTTGGTTTAAACTTCCACAATGTCTCGAGGCGTTAAATAAAATAATGAAATAATATGTCATTACAGAATGTAAAATTTGTTGTTTTTGTTCCAATTCCCCACGCTGACGCTGTACGTCAAGCTCTCGGCGAAGCCGGAGCGGGAAAGATAGGAAATTATGACTTCTGCTCTTTTTCTTCTCACGGCACGGGTCGTTTTCGCGGAAATGAAAAGGCAAATCCTACTATTGGTAAAGCCGGAAAATATGAAGTTATTGAAGAAGAAAGAATTGAAGCAATTGTGCCGCGAGAAATTTTGAATGAAGTCATTAAAAAAGTAAAAGCGGTTCATCCATATGAGGAAGTTGCTTTTGATATTTATCCGCTGGAAAATTTATGAACACCACAATTTTAGTAATCGGAATAGTTAAAAATGGAGATCGGGTTTTGCTTCGCAAAAAGCCCGACGGTTCGCCGCCCTACAAAGAAACTTGGTATTTATTCGGCGGCGAACTCAATGCCGATAATCAAAACCCAGATGAGGTTTTAATATCAACCCTGAAAAAACAAGCTGGGGTAGATATTAAAACCACTGAACGCCTCGGCTGGGACACGGAAACAAAACCTGACCATGATGGAAACATGACTTTTTATATCTATCTCGATTGTCTGTGCGAGTATATTTCCGGTGAGCTTGTCCCAGCCGAGGGTATTGAAAAACTAGAGTGGGCTCCAGTGGAACAACTTTCGAGTTATGATTTAGTTCCGCCATCTCGAAAGTTGTTTAAAAAGATTGGTTATTTATAAAATTGGCGGCGAAAAAATTTTGGCCTCCCGCGAGGGCGCGGCGGAAGGGATGTGGCCCGCTTCGCCGGAGCTTCAGCGAGACGAGGAAGAATTCCGCCGCGCCCGAGCGTTCCGCCGGAGCGCCTGCCCGCCGAAGCCTCGGCGCAGGCGGGAAGCGGAGGCGGTCAGTTCCGTTCAAAAAATGTTTGAGCAGAGTTGTATAATTCCACCCCTAAACAAAACACCCGCATCAAGCGGGTGTTTTGTTTGTTAATTCGTCCACAAGTAAAATTTGCCTTAATTAAAAAGATATGATAAACTAAAAGCGCTATGTTGACTTCAAAAGAAAAACAGAAAATTATTGAGGGGCATAAACTGCATGAGAAAGACACCGGCTCTTCGGAAGTCCAAATCGCGATTTTAACCGAACAAATTGAACAATTAGCCAAACACTTGAAAAAACACTCCAAAGACAATCATTCCCGCCGGGGGCTTTTGAAAATGGTCATAAAGCGCAAAAAGCTTTTAGATTACCTCAAAAATGAAGACGAAAAAAGGTATCATAGCGTAATAAAAAAATTAGGATTAAAAAAATGACCATCATTAAACATAAAGAACAACGGGTCGGCGTTCTGATTGATGTTCAAAATATGTATCACTCGGCTAAAAACCTCTATGGGGCGCGGGTTAATTTCAAAGAGGTGATGAAAGCGGCCGTGGCCGGCCGAAAGCTAATCCGGGCCATTGCCTATGTGATAAAAACGGAAACCGGCGAAGAAAAGGCCTTTTTTGAGGCCTTAACTAAAATGGGCATTGAAGTAAAAACGAAAGACCTCCAGATTTTTTACGGCGGACTAAAGAAAGCGGACTGGGATGTGGGTATGGCGGTTGACGCCATCCGGCTCCTGCCTCTTTTAGATGTTATTGTTTTAATCAGCGGCGACGGAGATTTTTGCCCCTTGGTTGAATATCTTAGAAATGAAGGCCGGCAAGTGGAAACAATCGCCTTTGGCAAAAGCGCCTCGGCTAAATTGAAAGAGCTGGCTGACGATTTTATTGATTTAAGCGAAAATCAAAATAAGTATTTATTAAAATTAAAAACATAAAAAGTCATTTCAAATAATAATTTTATGCAACCTAAACAATTTAAGATTGATTTTGGCGGACGCGAATTAAAAATTGAAATCGGCCGATTAGCCGAACAGGCAAATGGCGCGGTTCTGATTAGTTACGGAGAAACGGTTGTCTTGGCCACGGCCGTTATGAGCCGATTCCCAAGAGAAGTAAATTATCTGCCTCTTTTGGTGGATTACGAAGAAAAACTCTACGCGGCCGGAAAAATCAAAGGCAGCCGCTTTATCAAAAGAGAAGGCCGAGCCACCGACGAAGCTCTTTTGACCGACCGAATGATTGACCGATGTTTAAGGCCGCGTTTTGACCAAAGAATCAGAAACGACATCCAGATTGTCGCGACCGTCCTTTCTTTTGACAAAGAAAACGACCCTGATATCCCCTCTCTGATCGCTTCCTCATGCGCTCTTTTAATCTCTGATATCCCCTGGAATGGCCCGATTGCCGGCTTAAGGGTCGGCCGAATTGATAAAAATTGGATTCTTAATCCCACCTATGAGGCCCGGGAGAAATCAGACCTTGACTTGGTCGTCGCCGGCACGGCTGAAAAAATCAATATGCTGGAAATCGGCGGCCAAGAAGTTCCGGAAAAAGAAGTGTTAGAGGGTATAGAGTTCGGCTTTAAACACTTAAAGAAAATCATTGATTTTCAAAAAGAAATTGCCGTCTCTCTAAATGTTTCCAAAGCTGTTTTGGAAATAAAAGAGCCGACTAAAGAACTGATTGAAAAAGTTAAAGATTTTCTGTCTCCCCGGCTAAATGAAATTATCTATCAGCCCCAAAAAACCCAGCGAGAAATCGGCTTGAATCTCCTAAAAAAAGAAACAATTGAAGCGCTGGCCGGCCAAGACGAGGAAACGCAAAAACAGGTTGACGGACTTTTTGAAGAAGAAATTGACCAGCTGGTCCGCCGGAATATTTTAAAAAATGAAAAAAGGCCGGATGGCCGGCGCCTGGACGAAATCCGGCCGATTGACTGCCAAATTTCATATCTTTTTCGCGCTCACGGCTCCGGACTTTTTAAACGAGGCAATACCCAAGCTCTTTCTGTGGTCACTTTGGGCGCGCCGGGCGACGAACAAACTATTGATAATATGGAAATAGAAGAAAAGAAGCGCTTTATGCATCACTATAATTTTCCTCCTTTTTCAACCGGCGAAACTGGACCAATGCGGGGTCCGGGACGCCGGGAAATCGGCCACGGCGCCTTAGCGGAAAAAGCTCTTTTGCCTTTAATGCCTCAAAAAGAAGAATTTCCCTACGCGGTCAGGGTAGTTTCAGAAATTCTCTCTTCCAACGGCTCTTCTTCCATGGCTTCGGTCTGCGGCTCCAGCTTGGCTTTAATGGACGCCGGAGTGCCGATTAAGGCCCAGGCGGCCGGCATTGCCATGGGACTGATGCTAACGCAGCCAACAGCCAACCTGTCTCGCGACAAGACGGGCATGTCTCGCGACAAGGCGGACATCCAACAGCCAATGGATTACAAAATTCTCACCGACATTCAGGGGCCAGAAGACCATCATGGCGATATGGACTGTAAAATCGCCGGCACAAAAAAGGGCGTGACAGCCGGCCAAATGGATGTTAAAATAGAAGGAATCAATTTAGAAATTCTTAAAAATGTTTTTGAACAAGCCAGAAAAGCCCGGCTCTTTATTCTTCAGGAGATGGATAAAGCTATCAGCCGGCCCAGAGCCGAGCTTTCGCCTTTTGCTCCTCGTATTTTAACCATCCAAATTGACCCCAAGAAAATCCGCAATGTGATTGGGCCGCAAGGTAAAATAATCAACGGCATTATCAGCGAAACCAAAGTGGCCAGCATTGATATTGATGACAGCGGTTTAATCTATATCACGGCCAAAGACGAAGCGAGCGGCCAAAAAGCTCTGTCTTGGATTGAAAGCCTCACCAGGGAAGCAAAGCCGGGTGAAATTTTTCAGGGCAAAGTCACAAGAATTCTTGACTTCGGCGCTTTTGTGGAAATTCTTCCGGGCCAGGAAGGTTTGGTCCATATTTCCGAATTAGCCCCCCATCGCGTGGAATGGGTAGAAGACGTTGTAAAGCTCGGCCAAATTATTCAAGTAAAAGTAAAGAATATTGATGAATTGGGAAGAATAAATTTATCGCTAAAAGACGCTCAAAAATAAAAATCACAAATCACAAATCCCATCCCTTCGACCCCCGCTTCGCCGAGGCGAGTAAGCTCAGGGACTAATAGCAGTTAGTTCTTGAGCGAAGCGAGCGTAAGTGAGTTGAGTCGAAGGATTGAAATTTGGCGCTTGTGATTTGGAATTTATTAAAAATGGATCTCCAGCCTCCTACTAATCAAGCTCCATCATTTCCCAATCCGGCCAAGCAGGAAAAACCGGCAATTCGGACAATGCGGGGCGACCTTGAGCGTCTAAGTAAAGCAAAGACAGCCCAAGCGCCGGAAAAACTGCCGGTTTCGCCTGTTCACCCGTCCAGCGAATCCCAGCCCAGCCAACCGGCTCCGCCTCTGCCGCCTCGACCTCTACCGCCAAAAAAAATTCCTGAAAAATCGAAAGGACCAACGCCTAAAAAAAGCAAGCGCGGCTTAAAATGGTTTATCGGCTTAATTATTGTTTTATTTGTCGGAGCCGGCGGTTTTCTTTATTGGTGGAACTACATCCGCTTTCTTCCTCCTCTGGCCTCCCTGACTCATTTTGAATGCCAAAATAGCCAATGTATTGAGGTTGAAGGTGAAGGGGAAAATCAATGTCTGGCTAACGCTGATTGTCTGCCTGAAGAGCCGGAAGAGCCAAATTCATTGATTCCCGTCTCTGAAACCAAAACCATTGAAATTTCAATCAGTCAGCCCGAAAATCAAACGCCTGAATCGTTACTTTTGGAAAAAATCAAGACCGCGGTCCTTCAAGAACAAGGCCCGGGTCTTTTAAAACGGATTTTAGTTAAGATAATTAACGGAGAAAAAAAATACGCTTCTTTAGGAGAGCTGATTTCGGGCTTAGGCATAAATATCCCTCAAAATATTTTAACTGATTTAAAGGATTATACTTTATTCTTTTATACTCAAAATGAAGGACCGCGCTTAGGTTTGATTATAGAAACAGCCGGAGATATAAAAGAAAATTTGACCCTTTGGGAAACGGCTATGACGGCCGATTTAGAGCCGTTATTTTTAGAAGCGGTCAAAGAAGAACCGGAGAACCGGACATTCCAAGATAATGTTTACCAAAATATCGCTATCCGCTACTTAAACCTGCCTGACCCGTCTTTAACCATTGATTATGCTTCAATCGGCAATAAACTTATTATTACCACTTCCAAAGAAACTATTTATCAGGCGCTTGAGGTCTTGCTAAAATAATAATGGCTAACCTTAATTTAGAAAAAGCGATTATTTCTGTTTTAGTTTATCATGACCTTTTGGATTATCCTTTGACCGCCTTAGAGATTTTCAAATATCTGGATAAAAGTTTTTTAAAAGATCATCCTTCTCTTTTTGAAGTCCAGACTTGCTTGGAGAAAAGCCCTTGGCTTAAAAATATCCTTGAACAAAAAAAAGGATTTTATTTTATTCAAGGCCGGGAAAAACTCGCGGCTAAAAGAATCAGCCGGCGAAAAATTGCTGACAAAAAATGGAAAAAAATTCAGAAAATCGCGAATTTTTTGCAGTTTTTGCCCTATTTAAGAATGATGGGAGTAACCGGCTCTCTTACTTTAAATAACACGCGACCGGGAAGCGATTTGGATTTACTGCTAATTGTAAAACCGGGCAGAATCTGGACCAGCCGTTTTTTAATCACCGGCCTAATCAGCTTAATGGGCAAAAAAAGGCAGGCGCAAAACACCAAGGATAAAATCTGTCTCAATTCTTATCTGACTGAAGACGCTTTAGAAATTAAACCCGAGATTAAGCCCCATGACCGACACGCGGCTTATGAGTATTTCCGCTTAATCCCCCTTTTAGAAATAAAACCGGGACTTTTTCAGAGTTTCCAAAAAGCCAATGCCTGGCTTAAAAACAATTTCTTCTTCTCTGACAATCAAAAAAATAACTTAAGGACTATTAAAGCGAATAAATGGCTCGGCTGGTTAAGATTTTTCTTGGAAAAATCGCTCAATAATAAATTAGGCGACTTTTTAGAAAAAAATTTAAGCCAATGGCAAAAAAATAAAATTAAAAAAAATCTCAAAATCCTTCAGCCGGATGACCAAATATTTTTTAGCGACCAATTCCTGATGTTTCATCCTCATTCTAAAGCGCCTCGTTTAGCCAAGGCCTACCGACTAAAAATGAAGAGGCTTTTGGGTTAATAGCGTAAGATTTGCCGGTGTTATTGTTTAAGAGATATAAAAGTGTAAACAACGCTAGAAAATCTTACAAATATCAACTCCTTTCTACTTGTTTACAACTATTTACGGAATTGCTACTATGAAAATACCTATGGCCTCACACTTCACAAAAACTCTAAAGGCACAAGATGTAGGCCGCTATTTCTTATATCTCGCTAAGCAGAAAGGGAAGCCGATAACGAATAAAAAGCTCCAAAAGCTGGTCTATTACGCACAGGCCTGGTCTTTAGTTTTGAATAACAAAAAGCTCTTCAGCGAACCGATTGAGGCGTGGGTGCACGGGCCAGCAGTTCGCAGCTTGTATCTACAATATAAAAAGTTCGGCTTTGAACCGATAAAGGAAGAAATAAAAGCCGATACACTCAACATTTCAGGTAAAACAAAAGAGCTTCTTGATACTGTATGGAACGCATACGGAAAACTGGATGCTGGTTATTTGGAAATGCTCACTCATTCCGAGGAGCCGTGGCGAGAAGCGAGAGAGGGACTTCAGAGTTCGGAAAGTTCTGGAAACGAAATATCACTTAGGACAATGAAAAGCTATTATTCCAAGAAAATGGAAGAAGCCAAGAAGAGAAAATGACCGATATTCCAAAACTAGCAACAGAACCGAGCGATGAACAAAACAAACTTTCGCAAATCGCTCAAGAATTGCCTCAGGAGACAGAAGCACCTGAGGCAATTCCTTATGTAATCTCTTTTGCTAGATATAAGAACAAACTCTGCGAAATTGATGGTTTGGGTAAAAATAAAGGAAACATGGCCTTATCTATTCTAAAAGAAATCGGGACTAAGGTTTTTTCAAGAGCAGATTTTCAGCGGCACAATATCAAAACGGATGGTATTACGAACAATAGCGAGTATAAGAAACTCTACAATGGGTTGGCTCCCGATATTGAGGTTAGAGAACTTTTTTTACAAGGAACTGGTCGCATTTTTTATTTTGACATTGAACCAGAAAGGATTTTGTATATCGTGGCCATCAGAGAAAACCACCTTGAAACCGATAAGGTTAGACGCTAACAAAACCTCTTTGGCCCAGTAGCGTCATAATACCGCTAAGCTCAAGTTCTTTGCTTTATACCCTTCCAATCTACTGCTTTGAACTCGTTCAGCAGTGGGAGCCAGTAAAATAACCCTCATTTGCGAGGGTTGTTTTGTTTAAACTTTATTTAAACGGTAATTTATGATATTCTTAATGATAAGAAGATAAAAAATTAACTTTATGTTGACGAAAGTGGTTCAAGAAAAAAAATCAACAAAAATTAAGACTAACAAAGTGCCTGACTTTGAATATGGGACTATTTGGGAAGACCCTGTAAGCGGTCACAAAATAGGTTGTTTGGATGCCTCAAAAAAAGAAGATGTTGAAAAGTTAATGGACAACAAAAAGGCGGCCCTGGCCATTCAGGATCCGCCCTATAATGTTGACATAAATAACGAATTTGGAAATCTTCCTCTGAATAAATACATCAATTGGAGCGAGAAATGGATTGATGATACAATAAACGCTCTTGGGGAAAATTCATCGCTTTATATTTGGCTCGGCGCTGATATTAGGAACGGTCTTCAGCCATTGCCCGACTTTATAATTATGATGAGAAATAAGCCGGTAAGAGTGAGAAATTTTATTACAATGAGAAATCAAAGGGGTTATGGAACGCAAAAAAACTGGATGGCAATTAGACAGGAACTGCTCTATTATATTAAGGGCGAACCGATCTTCAATGTTGATGCAGAATATACTGACATTCCTAAAAAAACAAAAGGATACTATAAACGGGTTAATGGAAAATTGACCGAGAATTTTGAGAGAAGCAAATCGCTGACCATACGAGCTGGGAACGTTTGGCACGATATCCAACAAGTTTTTTATTTAATGCATGAAAATATTGAAGGATGTTTTGCTCAAAAACCACTTAAGTCCGCAGAGAGAATTATTGAGGCGAGTAGTAAACCCGGTGATATCGTCATTGACTTTTTTAGTCATTCTGGGTCAACTTTATTACAGGCCGAGATGAATAAACGAATTGCTTATACAATGGACATAGATCCGTCTTATTGTAAAGTTACTGCCGCCCGCCTTCTTCGTTTCCGCCGCACAGGAGAGACGGGCTGGGGCCGGACTAATGTTTTAAAAGATGGTAAAATATTGTTAAGCGACGAAGATTTAATTGGCTCACCTACATTACTTGATTTAATATAGTTTTATGAACAGAAAAGATTTAGATAAAAGATTAAACGAATGGATAAAGGATTTGCCTCAAGAAGACCGAAAAAGTCTTCTGGCTCGTTTGTCCGGGTTGAAATCTGTTTTTCCTTTTAACGAATACGAATACCGCTTGATGTATTTATTGGATAAAGAAATTATATCTTTTAAGGAATACGAGGTTTTGAGAAAGGCATATGTAGATGTAAATCCTTATTTGCGTTTGTATGGGATTGCTCCGCGCGTTTTTGGTGAAATTTGGGCCCAACAACATCTCGTAGATATTGACCAGCGTTTTAAGAAACCGTCAAAAGAAATAGATAAAAATTATTCCGGGGACTACGACCTTTACTTAAAAAATGACAAAAAGATAATAAAGATTGAAGTTAAGGCGTCGCGGGCAATAAATACCAAAGTCAGGGGCGGTTTGGAAGAAACGGCTTTGAACTTCAAATCAAAAGAGCCATACTGGATGAATTTTCAACAGCTGAAATTGGATATGGCTGATGCTTTTGTTTTTATTGGCGTCTGGATAGATAAAATCATTTATTGGGTTTTAACTAATGACGAAGTAAGGAAACATCCGACCAGAAGCCATCAACATAGAGGCGGCATAGAATACCAAATCGGAATTACGAACAAAAATTTTAATGAATTTAAACAATTTATCGTAAAACCAACTCGTCTTGTCAGCACAATTAAGAAAAAAGTAGAAAAATAGAGTTGACGCCATTTTCCTCCTAAACTCAATGGTCAAAATCCCCATTAAGGTTAAAAAAGATGAAGTTTTAGATAAAGAAGTCAGCGACGAGCTGAAAGTTGATTTAAGGAGCCGGCCGCTCGGCTCTGACGCTCTTATAAAAAGAGCCGGCGTAAATGAAGAAAAAATCAGGCCGGCCTCAAAAACAAACAGCCGGTTTAAGCAGGGAATAATTCTCTTGTTGGTTATCGCCGGCGCTGGCCTAAGTATTTGGTTTTTTAAATCCTCCCGAGAGCCGTTTCCGGCTAAAATTATTCCTCCGTCAGCCATCACCTCGTCTCTTATCAGTCAAGAAGCGCTTTATGGCCAAATCCTTCCTTTTCATCAAAATCTCTTAACGCAATCATCGTTCTATCAACAACTTACTGGTGGAATAAACGATTATCTGACGCGGCTTAATTTAGATTTTCAAAAAGACATTTTGCCTCTCTTTAAAAAACAGTCAATCATCGCCTCTTTCCCGGCTGATAATGGCCAAGCGCTTCCTTTTGTTGTTATTCTTCAAAAAGAAGCATCCTCGGCCAAAATTGACCAAATTCTAAACCAATTGGAACAAGAGCTAAAAAAAGACTTCTATTTATCTCCTCGAATTTACCGCCAGATTAAAATTACCAATTTTAAGCCCCTTTCTTCAAGCTCTTCCGATTATTTTTACGCTCAAACAGAGAATTATTTAATAATTGGCAATTCTCTTAAGTATCTGGAAAAAACCATTGATTTAATTATTAGATAATGTGAATAAGATGTGGATAAACTGGGGTTGACAAAGCGCCTTTGACTAAAGTAAACTGATAAGGCAATCTTCTGCTGATTAAATAATTTTGTTCTTTATCAAAAGCTTCGGAGGGAAGCTCTTAATTGGCAGGAGATTAAAAGGTCTGTTTTTCTGAATCAAATAAAATAATAACTGATGGTCGTTTGCCCTACAGAAAAAAGAAGACAAAAATTTGCCTTCTCTTTTCTGTAGGGCAACGCCTCCTCTGATTTAGAAAAACAAAGAGGGGCATTGACCCTTAAAACAATACTTTCGGGGTTTTCAATGCCCCTCTATCATATCATAGATTTTTATTATAGTCAATATCTTATTGGCTTTTTTTAATATTTATCCAAGAGGACAAGGCCGTAGGCCGCAGTCCGATTGGAAATGAAGCTCCACGGGCAAGCCCGTGGTATCCTCACTTTACGGTTAAGCCCTTCGGGCTTGCCCGTGGTGCGGAATCCCGCACCGAAGACCATTCATCAACGGGTAAACCCGTGGTCTTCTGGTGCGTGGATAAATATTAACCCCGCCCTAATTTTGCCAAGCTTCTTAGCCAATAATGTAATGTACGAAATAGCCCTTGGATTAGTCTTGCGGCGCAGAGGGCGAACCCCAATAGTATAAATCCTTCGGATTTAACTACGGGACAAGTAGCCCCGACCCCGCCCTCTATGCTATTGGATTTAATCTTCAGAGTAAATTTTATTCTAATAATATGACAGGTTCTCTGGATA
>Ga0155442_122_pt1 | contig 24990 bp, 25 predicted proteins | sample RifCSPhighO2_02_FD_111890 | JGI IMG/M metagenome (GOLD analysis project Ga0155442, IMG submission 111890) | Candidatus Portnoybacteria bacterium RIFCSPHIGHO2_12_FULL_38_9 | reverse complement strand
GGGGCTGCCCCCCATGGGGGGCAGCCCCCCAGCCTGGCTGCGGCTGTCCCTGTCCCCCAAAAACCCTATGTGCTTTATGTGGGCAATGCCTATCCGCATAAGAATTTAGAAAGACTGATTTTAGCCTTTGCTAAAATCAAAAATCAAGAATATCAATTGGTGTTGGTTGGAGAGATAGATTATTTTTATAATAAATTAAAAGAATTTGTCCATAATTCAAAATTCATAATTCATGATTCCGTTGTTTTTATTGGTCTTGTTTCAGACAAACAATTAGAAACTTTATACCAAAACGCTTCTCTTTATGTTTTTCCCTCGCTTTATGAAGGTTTTGGGCTGCCGGCCTTAGAAGCCATGGCTTTTGGTTTGCCAATAGTTTCTTCAAAAGCCGCCAGTTTGCCGGAGATTCTGGGCCGAGCCGCTTTTTATTTTGACCCCGATGACATTGACGGAATGGCTCAAGCGATTAAGCGCGGCTTAAGAGACAAAGATTTGCGAGAAAAATTAAGAGAAGCGGGCTTTGAACAGATAAAAAAATACAGCTGGTCAAAAATGGCCCAAGAAACTTTGGAAATCTATCAAAAATCTTTTTAGATATGGTATAATCTAAAGTGTAAACAACGTTTAAGTTTCTTACATCTAACGAGATACAAAAAATGAAGGAGGGTAATCAAAAAAATATTAAAAGGAACAGCCGCGTTTTATCAGCTATGTTTGATGTTCGGCCGGTTAATGAAAGAGGCGAACTGGATAAGGAAAAAATCAATCAAATAGCGGCGATTTTGGATTTGAGAAAATTAGACGTAAAAAAAATAGAGATTGGGATAGGATTTGGGAAAGAAAGGCCCCGAATAGAAAAAATCCCGGAAACAATAGAAGAAATTTTCCCGGAAGAAGACATTGAGTCAATCAGCGAACCCTTGCCGACCAGAGAAGAAATTTTAGCCGAGCTGATCCTGATAGACGAAGAAGAAGAAAATTTAAAATTAATTCCTGATTTAGCCGAGTCTTTAGCCGAGCCGGAATTTAAAAAAGAAGAAATAGCCGTTCGGCCAGACGCGGCAGACGAGAATTACTTCCAAGTGAGCAAAGGGAATAATTGGAGCAGTTCCAATAAAATTGGAGCGGCTCCAATTAGAGCCCGCCGGTTTTTTCGCAGAAAAGAAAAAAGAAATAATATTTTCGGTCTGGCGGTTTTTTTGCTGGCCGGATTTTTAATCTCTTTTTCTGTTCCTGTTTTAGGCTGGTTTAGTTCCGGTTTGGAGATTAAAGAAAAAATTACGGCCAGCAGTTTAGACGCTTTTAAAAATCTTCTTTCGGCTCAAATATCCTTGAAAGAAACCGATTTTTCCGGGGCGGAAAAAAATTTCAGTTTGGCTTACCGGGATTTTCTGGAAGCCAATAGCGAGATTAGAAATTTGGGCCGTTTGACTTTGGGTATCTTGGAGCAATTACCCGGCGGTTCTTTGGTTGAGAGCGGCGTTCGTTTGGTAAAAGTCGGTGAAAATTTGGCCCTGGCCGGCGAAAATCTGTCAGCGGCGATTAATTCATTTTCTTATTTTGATTTTAATGGCTTTAATTCCGGCGCGCCATTGACGGATTCAATCGCCTTGAGTCTGGAAAAATCAGGCCAGGCCCTTGAAGCCGTTTCTTCGGCTTTAGAAGAATTAAATCAAGTTGAAATTCGTGGCTTGCCTGAAGAACTTCAAGAAAAGACCTTAGCCCTAAAAGAAAAACTGCCTTCTCTTGAAAAAATACTCGGGCAAAGCTTAGATTACTTCATAGCTCTTTTGGAGATTTTAGGTCAGGACAATCAGCGCCAATATCTGCTGCTTTTTCAAAATAACGGCGAAATGCGGGCCACCGGCGGTTTTATCGGCACTTACGGATTATTGACTTTAGACCAGGGTCAAATTAAGAAACTTTTTATTGACGGAATTTTTAATCCGGACGGCCAGCTCCAGGAAAAAATTATTCCTCCCAGGCCCATTCAAAAAATTTCAACCGGCTGGTCTATGCATGATGCTAATTGGTTTATTGACTTTCCGACTTCGGCCAAAAAAGTGGCTTGGTTTTATGAAAAATCCGGCGGGCCCACGGTTGACGGAGTAATAGCCATAACGCCGACAGTTATAGAAAGATTATTGGAATTAACCGGCCCGATTGAGATGCCGGAATACGGCCTGGCTCTAACCGCCGAGAATTTTGTGGAATTGGTTCAAAACGAGGTAGAAAGCGATTATGATAAAAAACTCAACCAACCCAAAAAGATTTTAGCTGATTTCGCTCCAAAATTCATTGAAAAATTAACTCAATCGGTTTTACAGGGGGAAATCCTAAAAGCGGTCTTGGCCGGCTTTAAAGAAAAACATATCCTGCTTTATTTTATTGACGAAGAGCTGGAAAAATTTGCCCAGGCGCAAGGGTGGGCCGGTCAGATTTTAGAGACAGACAAAGATTATTTGAGCGTGGTTTCCTCTAATATTAACGGTTATAAGACCGACCGCGTAGTTGAAGAGGATATTGAGCACGAAACAAATATCCAGGCCGACGGCTCAATTATTGACACGGTGGCTATCACCCGCGAACATCAGGGCGGTAATTTAGAGTATGATTGGTGGAATCGGGTCAATAGCAATTATTTAAGAGTTTATCTTCCCCGGGGCAGCGAGCTTTTAGACGCTTCGGGCCAGACGCTTGAAACATATATCCCGCCGCTTGATTATGAAAAGCACGGATTTAAGCCGGATCCCTTGGTTAAATCCATTGAAGAGTCAATGATTATTGATTCAAAAACCGGCACTCAAATTTTTGAAGAAAACAACCGAACCGTTTTTGGTAATTGGGTTTATGTCAGTCCGGGCGAAACCGTTAAAATCACTTATCAATATAAACTGCCGTTTAAGATTGATCTGATCAAATCAAGCGACAGTTATAGCTTGTTAGTCCAGAAGCAAGCCGGCAGTCCGGGGAGTCAGTTTAATCACATTTTAAAGTTTCCGGATAGCTGGCAAAAAATTTGGCAATATCCGGAAAACGGGGAAGGGGAGAGTGATTTAAAAATAGATAGATTTTTCGGAGCAATGTTTGAGTTTTAAATTGAGGAGCCTCGCTCCTAAGGTTTTAGGAGCGAGGCTCCTCAAAAAAGGCTCCTCAAAAAAGGCTCCTCAAAAATTAAATATGCTTAATCGTATTTTTAATCACCAATCCAAAACAATTTTTTCCGCCGCTGTCATTTTAGGGGCGGCTTCTTTAATGAGCCGGATTTTGGGCTTGGTCAGGGAAAGTATTTTTGCGGCTAAATTCGGCGCCGGCGATACAATGGACATTTATAACGCGGCTTTTCGGATTCCTGATTTAGTTTACAGCTTATTGGTCCTCGGCGCTTTATCAGCCGGCTTTGTCCCGATTTTTACCGCTTATTATCGGGGGCAGCCCCCGCCGGGTCGGGGGCTGCCCCCGGGCAGCGGCCCTCAAACTGAAGCCTGGTATATAGCTAACGGCATCCTCAATATCATTGTTATCAGCGCTATCATCATCTGCGGTTTTTTAATTTTATTATCTCCTTGGCTGGTGCCTCTGATTGCTCCGGGTTTTGGTCCGGAAAAATCCGTCTTAGCCGTTAATTTAACGCGGCTGATGTTTTTAAGCCCGATATTTTTAGCCGTGAGCGCGGTTTTGGGCGGGATTCTTCAATCCTTAAGAAAATTTTTTATTTATTCTTTGGCGCCGATTTTCTATAATCTGGGCATTATTTTCGGCGCCTTGTTTTTAGTTAAATCTTGGGGCATTTATGGTTTGGGCGTTGGCGTGGTTTTAGGCGCTTTTTGTCATATGCTGATTCAAGCGCCGCCGGTTGTTTTATCCGGTTTTAGATACCGGTTGATTTTTGGTTTAACTCACCCGGGCATCCGCCGGCTTGGCCGTTTGATGATTCCGAGAACCCTAAGTTTGGCCGTTAGTCAGTTTGATTTAATTGTGATGACGATTATCGGTTCCACTTTGGCTTCCGGCAGTATTGCCATTTTTATTTTTGCCTATAATTTAGCCAGCTTGCCTTGGGGCGTGGTCGCTGTTTCATTCGCTTTAGCGGTTTTTCCCGTTCTTTCTCAATTTGCCGCTCAAAAAAACTGGCCGCAATTTTTAAAAAATTTTTCCGGCGCCCTGCGCCAGATTTTGTTTTTTATTATTCCGATGAGCGCCTTACTTTTAGTTTTAAGAACTCAAATTGTTCAAGTTGTTTTCGGCCACGGCCTTTTTGGCGCCAATCAGTTTAGCCAGTCAGCGGCTGATTTAGTCAGCCGGACTCTTTTTTATTTTGCTCTCGGCCTTTTTGCCTTTAGTTTGGACCAGTTTTTAGCCCGCGCTTTTTTTTCTTTGGAAAACACTAAAACCCCGTTTTTTATCGGGGTGGCCGCCACCTTGGTCAACATTTCCGGCAGTTTGGTTTTTATCCGTTATTTCTCCGTGGCCGGCTTGGCTTTGGGTCTTGTCTTGGCCGCTTTAATCAGGGTGAGCCTGGCTTGGGTTTTTTTAAAAAAAGAAGTCAAAAAATTTTTTGCTTTGCCGGAAAGAACGGACGCCTTGGGCGAGAAGCAAATTTTTATTTCCCTAATTAAAATTGTTTTTGCTTCCTTGGCCGCCGCCTCCGCCGCTTATTTAATTTTATCTTTAACCGCTCCCTTAATAAATTTAAAAACCACTCTGGGAATTTTTGTTCAGGGACTGATGGCCGGTTTGGCCGGTCTTTTAACTTATTGTTTTTTAACTTTTCTTTTGCGCTTGCCGGAAATGGTTGGTTTATGGCAGAAGATAAGAAAAAATGAATAAAAATATCTTTATCATAATTAGTTTGATTCTTTTAACAGCGGTTGGATCGGGGATTTAAATGACAAATCTAAAAATTTCTGCTATATTAAAATCGCCTTTGAGGCGATTTTTTAGGTATGTCTGATTATCAAAAAAACATTCGCAATTTCACCCTTCTTAGCCACATCGATCACGGAAAATCAACTTTGGCTGACCGGCTTTTGGAATTGACCGGGACAATTGAGAAAAGAAAAATGCGGGAGCAGTTTTTGGATATGATGGAGCTGGAAAGAGAAAAGGGGATTACGATTAAGCTGCAGCCGGTGAGGATGGAGTATGATGTTGGAAGGGTTAAAAATGTTAGAGATGTTGGAAATGTTGGAAATGAACAACTTCAACAAGCGGAGCGATATAACAACTTCAACAAGCGGAGCGATCAAACATTCATTCTAAATTTAATTGACACTCCCGGCCACATTGATTTTTCTTACGAAGTTTCCCGTTCTTTAGCCGCGGTTGAAGGAGCGGTTTTGTTGGTTGACGCGAGCCAGGGCATTCAAGCCCAGACTTTGGCCAATTTGAACTTGGCCCGGCAGCAGGAGCTGGTGATTATTCCGGTGATAAATAAAATTGATTTGGCTATTGCCCGGATAGAAGAAACAGAAAAGGAAATAAGAAATATTTTGGGAGATTTTCTCGGGGGCAGCCCCCGCAAAGCGGGGGCTGCCCCCGACATTCTAAAAATCTCTGCTAAGAATGGCGCTCATGTTGAGCAAGTTTTAGAAGCGATTATTGAAAAAGTGCCGCCTCCCAAAGGCAGAGCCGAAGCTCCTTTAAGGGCTTTGATTTTTGATTCTCAATACGATTCTTATAAAGGCATTATCGCTTATGTCCGGCTTGTTGACGGCCAAATTAAAAAAGGAGAAAAAATTTTAATGCTCGGTTCAGAAGCCCAAAGCGAAGTGATTGAAGTGGGGTTTTTAAAGCCGGATTTAAGAGCCGCGGCTGTTTTAAGAGCCGGAGAGATTGGTTATGTAGCCACTGGTCTAAAAGAGATTGAGAAGTGTCGGGTGGGGGATACGATTACATTATTAAGGCCTGACCTTTTTAGGAGCCTCCTTTTTAGGAGCCTCGCTCCTAAATCTTTCAGGAGCGAGGCTCCTAAAAAGGAGGATCCTAAACGCAGCCGAAGTATGAAGACCGAAATTAAGCCCTTGCCCGGCTATGAAGAGCCCAGGCCGATGGTTCTTGCCGGATTCTATCCAATTGAAGGTGATGATTTTGATTTGCTTAAAAATGCTTTGAATAAACTTAAACTAAACGACGCTTCTTTGCTGTTTAGCGTTGAATCGTCCGCGGCTTTGGGCCGGGGATTTCAATGCGGTTTTTTAGGTCTTCTTCATTTAGAGATAGTCAGCCAGCGCCTTAAAAGAGAATATGGGCTGGATTTGATTATTACCGCTCCTTCTGTTTCTTATGCGGGAAGCTTAGCTTCCCGCCTGGAGGAGCCGTGGGTTAAATTGGAGATTATTACTCCTGACCAATATCTGGGCCAGGTTATGAAATTAGTTTCCGGTCTTTCAGCCGTCCGATACAAAGACACTCAATATCTGGGCCCGGAAAAAGTTTTATTGATTTATGAAGCGCCTTTGCGGGAAATAATTATGGATTTTTACGATCAGCTCAAAAGCGTTACGGCCGGCTATGCTTCCATGGCTTACGAACCCATTGGTTATTTTCCGGCCGATTTGGTGAAATTGGATATATTGGTGGCCGGCGAAAAAGTTGAACCATTTTCAAGAATGGTTCCGAAGGAAATGGCCTATCAGGAAGGAAGAGCCCTGGTTGAAAAACTAAAAAAAGCGATTCCCCGCCATCAGTTCAGCATTCCTGTTCAGGCCGTTTTAGGCAGCCGGGTCATCGCCAGAGAAACTATTCAGTCGTTAAGGAAAGATGTGATTGCCGGTTTATACGGCGGCGATTATACCCGCAAAAGAAAACTTTTAGAAAAACAAAAGAAAGGCAAAAAAAGAATGAAGCAGTTTGGCCGCGTCAGCATCCCCCAAGAAGTATTTTTAGAGGTCTTAAAAAGATAAGCTTTTTGCCGAGATTTTTGGGAAGTTTGAGGAACTTTTGAGGAGCCTCGCTCCTAATTTTCTATTTTCTCCTAATTTTATTAGGAGCGATTTATTAGGAGCGAGGCTCCTCAAAAGTCTTCCCAAAAATCTCTCAAGATCTCATTGCTTTTTTGAATAATTTTTGTTAATATTTAGAGCAGGGGAATTAAAAGAAAGGCAATCATACTTAAAACCACCAGACCGGCTAAGACAATCCAGACCAGACGAAAAATCTTTTGGCGGGTGATTTTTTTCATGCCAATTTTCTTCAAATTTTAATTTGATTAGAAAATTGAGCGCCGAGCACTCAACGTTTTGAGCGCTTGGTTGCTCCTTATATTGGAATATATCAAAAATTATTAAAAAAAGCAAATGACCCAACAGGCCCATCACAAAAATTTTATTAGAAAACTTCTCGGCTCAAAAATTTTTCTTTTTTTGGTCGCTTTGGCTTTAATCTGGCTGACTTTGGGAGTTGGCCGGGAAAGTTATAGAAAATATCAGATAACTAAAGAAATCAACGCTTTAAGGACAGAAATTTCCAAACTGGAGGGAGATAATCAAAGACTGGATAATTTAATAAAATATTTCCAGGACCCTTCTTATTTGGAAAAAGAAGCGCGGATAAAACTGAATTTAAAGAAGCCCGGAGAGAAAGTAGTGGTGGCGCCGGAAGGAAGCTTGGCTCAAGCGGAGCAGTCTGTTTCTGAAAAAACAGAAGAAATCCAGAGTTTTTTAAGCAGCCAGCCAAGAGTCGAGACGGCTAATTGGTGGAAATGGTGGGAGTATTTTTTCCAATCCTCTCCAAATCTTTGATTTGGTTAAAGGATTGAGAACCCCCTCCTTTTCGCGCTTGCGCAAAAGGAGGGGGTCGTCGGCGGGATTAGTTGAGTGGTTCAATGCAACCTTCCCAAGGTTGAGACGCGGGTTCAATTCCCGTATCCCGCTTTGCCGTCTTAGCTCAATTGGTAGAGCAATCGCTTCGTAAGCGATAGGTTCTCGGTTCGATTCCGAGAGACGGCTTAAAAGGCGCGTGGTGAAGTTCAATCCCTTTCGCCGGCTTGGTTTATTTTTAAAATTATGGTAGAGTGGCAATATGGATAAGCCGGAAAAATCAGAAGATAGATATGACAGCAAAAACGCTATTTTATCAATTTACGCCGGAGCCGGCGGCGCTGACGCGCAGGACTGGGCGGAAATGCTTTTGCGGATGTATTTAAGATACGCTAAAAAAAAAGGCTGGCCGGCTCAAGTTCTCCAGATTAAAGCGGGCAAGGAAGCGGGCATTAAAAATGCCACTTTGGAAATAAGAACGGCTTCGGCTTACGGGATTTTAAAAAACGAAGCCGGCGTTCATCGGCTGGTGCGGCTTTCTCCTTTTAAAGCGGCTAAAATACGCCATACTTCTTTTGCTTTAGTTGAGATTCTGCCGGAAATTGAAGAGACGGAAACAACTATCAAGCCGGAAGATTTAAGAATTGACACTTACCGGGCTTCCGGCCCGGGCGGCCAATATGTCAATGTGACAGAATCAGCAGTTCGCTTGACCCATCTGCCGACCGGCCTAGTCGCGGCTTGCCAGTCAGAACGTTCTCAAGGCGAGAATAAAAAAAGAGCTCTCAAGCTTCTTTACACCAAGCTTTATCAATATCTTTCCGTTAAAAAAGAGGAAGAAAGGATTAAGCTGCGCGGGGAGCGGCCTTCAGCCGAATGGGGGAGCCAGATTCGGTCTTATGTCCTGCATCCGTATAAAATGGTCAAAGACCACCGGACTGGCGTAAAAAGTTCAGAGCCGGAAAGAGTGCTGGACGGGGAGTTGGATAAGTTTATTAAATAAGCTCTATGATAACCTTTAAAGATGTTTCTAAAATTTATTTGCCCGACCACATCGCTCTCAATAATATTAATCTGACAATTCAGCCGAAAGAATTTGTTTCTTTGGCCGGTCCTTCGGGCGCCGGCAAATCCACCTTATTAAGATTGGCCATCAGGGAGGAACAGCCGAGTAAAGGCCAGATTTTTTTGGAGGAGCAGGAAATCAACCATTTGGCGGCAAAGGACCTGCCTCAATTGCGGCGTAAAATCGGGATTGTTTTTCAGGATTTTAAATTACTGTCCAATAAAACTGCTTACGAAAATATTGCTTTTGCCATGGAAGTGGGCGGCCGGACCAATCAGGAGATTGAGGAAGACGTGCCCAGAGTTCTCCGTTTGGTCGGCCTTCACGACCGGGACGAACATTTTCCTGACCAGCTTTCCGGCGGGGAAAAACAGCGGGTGGCCATTGGCCGGGCCTTGGCTCACCGGCCGACAATTTTAATCGCTGACGAGCCGACCGGCAACCTTGATTTGATAAACACTTGGGATATTATCCGGCTTCTGTTAAAGATTAACGAATTGGGCACGACGGTTATTTTGGCCACTCACGACCGGGAAATTGTTAATACCTTGGACAGGCGGGTGATTACTTTGGAAAAAGGGAGAGTTATCAGGGATGAGGAAAAGGGGAGATATATATTATAGAATCCTGAATTTAGAATTTGGAATTTGGAATGAGAATATTGAATAAAGAATTTAGAATTTATTTTTGATTTCCTAAATTCATTATTCTTAATTCTTATTCTAAATTCTAAATTCCAGATTCTAAATTCTAAAATTATGCTTACCACATTATCTCGTATCGTTAAATCCGGCTGGTTGAATTTTTGGCGCAATCGCTGGCTTTCTTCTTCGGCCATCAGCATTATGGGCCTGACTATTTTTGTTACGACCAGTTTATTGTTGATTAATGTTCTGACGAATTCTTTGGTTCAGATTTTGAGGGATAAAATTGACATCAGCGTTTATTTTAATTTAGAAACGACGGAAGAACAGATTCTTGAAACCAGAAAAAGTTTAATTGATTTAGAAGAAGTTGAAAGCGTGGAGTATGTTTCGCAGGAAGAAGCGCTTGAGAAATTTGAAGAAAAACATCAGGATAACCAGCTTTTAATGCAGAGCATTCAAGAATTAGACGATAATCCTTTGGAAGCGAGTTTGAATATCAAAGCCGGAACCGCTTCCCAATACGAACAGATTGTTGATTTTCTGAACGGCTCCCAATACAAAGAAATCATTGATAAAATCAATTACAGGCAAAATCAGGCGGTTATCGCCAGATTATCTTCCATTACCGCCGTGCTTCAGCGAAGCGGCGTGGTTGTTTCAATTATTCTGGCTTTAATGGCGGTTCTTATCACTTTTAACACAATTCGTCTGGCCATCTATAGTTCTCGGGAAGAAATAAACGTGATGAAGCTGGTTGGCGCCGGCCACTGGCACATCCGCGGTCCTTTTATTGTTGAAGGGGCGTTTTACGGTTTGGTCGCGGCTGTTATTGTTTTAATTATTTTTTATCCCGTGCTTTGGCTGCTTTCTCCAAAAATGACCGCTTTTTTACCCGGTTCTGACCTCTTCTATTTTTTCCGGATAAATTTCTGGCAGATTCTTCTGCTTCAGATAGCGGTCGGCGTCAGCTTGGGAGTAGCCAGTAGTTTAGTGGCCATCAGGCGGTATCTGCGGGACTAAGAAATTTACGATTTACGATGCCGTGAGACTAATTTTGCCGGGTGGTGTAATTTTGGTAACACGTCGCGCTCTGGACGCGAAGATTCCAGGTTCGATTCCTGGCCCGGCAGCCAAAGGACTTTTTTATCGAGGGACCGAGGTGTTTTGTTTATGTCGAATGATCTTGTAAAAATAAATCGGAAGCTTTTAGAATTACTTTGCCCAGAAAGGGGCTATTTTGGACGTGTGTTTACGTGGGGCAAAGACCAACAGAATATGAATTTATCGGTTATGAATTATCAGAAAATTTTCTTCCAACATTGCAAAATATGTCAGAGGTATAAAGAGGAGAAATAAGAACTAATATTCGTTAGCTGATTATGAAGTTTTGTATATTTAGAAATAAGTTACTTTCATTATTAGAAAGTGAAATTGAAGAAATAACATTTGGAGAAATTTTAAGATTTTCTAAGACTGGATTTGTATTAGAAGAGATGATGAAACAACAAATTAATGACTCAGGTCCATTTAGTGAGGCACTTACAACTGCTATTGAAAAATTTGCCAATAAAACGGAAAATGTGGAAATACACCTAGCTCTTAGTCTTTCGGCTATTTATGACCTTGGTCCAAAAAACGAAATCGCAATCTGCTTTGAGATGAAAAATGGATTTAATGGAAAAATATCTACTTTTTCTGATATTGTAGCAAATATAGAAAACGCGACTCATGTAGATTATTCGCTAATATGTAGAAAAACAGAATGGTGTTTTCAGATAAAACGATACCCATCGGCATATTTAAAATTCAGTGAGAATGGAATTTTGGCTTATCTAAAAAAGCTTTTTAATGAGAAGTACGGAGAAATGTCTGATATAAATTTGATTATACTGCTTCAGCCAGAGCAAGAGGCGGCAACAACTCCTATTAATTTTGAAAATATTTATCAATCAGTAAAGCCTATGCCCAGAAAGATTTCTTATGGTGAGGTTAGTTTTATATTTAATGCTAACATGAAAGATATGATGTTGATCCGGGTTTTTCCAGGGTTTGTAAAGACAAAAATGCCATTGGAGTTTAAAAGTCCAAAATACCAAGAATTACAGAATAGATGGGCAGAAGAAATACACAAACATAAAAGTCAAAAGATCTCTTAATATTTTCTATGTTAGTTTAACTGCGGGGAATGCTAGTCCTAGGGATTCAGAGCTACCCTTTTATTAGCCAGAACCAGTTGGCTTTTGATGTATGTTAGTAATTCTTTTTTCTCAAGGATATTTTCTTTTAGCAGGATATACTTGGCGTAATTCTTGATATCAGCTTCTTTGGAAGTTGATTTTTTTATGCTATAATATCACTAATGAGTCTGTATTATCAAAAACCAAAATTTACTCTTTTTTTAGGGGATAGTTTAGAATTATTAAAAAAGTTTAAAGATAATTCAATTGATATGATTTTTGCTGATCCTCCTTATTTTCTTTCAAGCGGCACTTTTACCTGTCAGAATGGTAGAATGGTTAGTGTTAAAAAAGGAAATTGGGATATAAGTAATGGAATAAAAAAAGATTTTGATTTTCATTTAAATTGGATTAAAGAATGCAAAAGAATATTAAAGCCAACAGGCGCTATTTGGATCAGCGGCACCTATCATTCAATTTACCAATGTGGATTTATATTACAAAGCACTGGCTATCACATCTTGAATGATATTTCTTGGTTTAAACCAAACGCTTCACCAAATTTAAGCTGTCGCTTTTTTACCGCCAGCCACGAAACCCTACTTTGGGCCAGAAAAGACAAAAAAGCTAAACACACTTTTAATTATGAAAAAATGAGAAATAGCGAATGGCCAGAGGATTTTATTAAGAAACCAAATTCCCAAATGCGTTCTGTTTGGGCGATTAATACTCCAAAGGCAATTGAGAAAAGATTTAACAAGCATCCAACACAAAAACCAATAGATTTATTAAAAAGAATAGTTTTATCCAGCACTAATAAAGACGATTTAGTTTTAGATCCCTTTACCGGCAGCTCAACTACTGGCTTAGCGGCCTATCTTTACGGCAGAAGATTTATCGGTATCGATAATGAGAAAAAATATTTAGATTTATCTATTAAAAGGTTTGAAGAATTAGATAAGAATTTGAAGAATAAATTTAAGAAATAATTTTATGAAAAAAGGCGGAGTAGGCGGAGCCAATACGAAAACAGGTTTATACTTTGAAGGAAAAGTAGATTTTTTAACTTTTATTAAAAATCAAAAAGATTACTCAACGAAAGGTAATGAGATATTCTATAATGGTAAAAAAGTTGGTTTAACTTTTAAGAAATATGGACTTTACAAATTTTTGGAAAAGAACGGCGTGGATTATACAAAAATTATATCTAAGAGAATTTTACCGGATGACGCTATATTTATCGTTGCCAGAAATACCTTGTTTATTATTGAAGTTAAATTTCAAGAAGTTGCTGGTTCTACCGATGAAAAATTGCAAACCTGCGATTTTAAGATAAAACAATATAGAAAACTTTTATCTCAAATTAATATTAATGTTGAATATATCTATATATTGAACGATTGGTTTAAAAAGCCGGAATATAAAGATGTTTTGGATTATATTATTTCTGTTAATGGTTGTTCATATTATTTCAACTATCTGCCCTTAAAAAAGATAGGATTACCGGTACCGAAAAACTTTTAACAGCTTTACATTTTAAAATTAAAAAAATGATTCTAAAATGATTCTAATATGAATATTAGAGAATCAGTCATTAATTTCCGCGGTTGCTTAGCCGCAATTAAGTTCTAAATAAATTTTACGACTATTTTTTTGAAAAAATTTGGCGCAACCTTAAATGGACAAAAAATTAAAACAACAACTTACTGTTATAATTGCGGTTAGTTTTTTGGTTTCGGCGGCGGTCGGGTTTGTGGCCGGCGGTTTGGCCGGTCAATTGTTTGGGCCAGGGGATTTAGGAGCCTCGCTCCTATTTAGGAGCGAGGCTCCTAAATTGAAGGCTCCTAAATTGATAAAAACCCAGGAGGAATTGGTGGTTCAAGCGGTCAAAGAAGCGGCGCCGGCTGTGGTTAGTGTTATTGTGGCCAAAGACCTGCCGGTTTTGGAAGAATATTTTGAAGAAGATAATCCTTTTGAAGGCGATGATTTTTTCAGGCAATTTTTTGGCGATGATTTTTTTGCGCCTTTTAAGTTTCAAACGCCCAAATATCGGGAAAAGGGGACAGAGAAACGAGAAATTGGCGGCGGCACCGGTTTTATTGTTTCCTCTGACGGTTTGATTTTAACCAACAAGCATGTGGTGGAAGATAATGAAGCGGACTATACAGTTTTAACCAATGAAGGAGAAAAAATCTCGGCTCAAGTTTTGGCCCGCGACCCAATTGAAGATATCGCTATTTTAAAAGTGAACAAAAATAATTTGCCCGTTGATTACGGCGCTTTGATTATTCGAGGCGAAAGTCCGGCGGACTTGGCCGTTATCCCGGCCAGCCCGGCTGATAAAGCCGGCTTAGCGGAAAACGATATTATTTTGGAGGTTGACAATGAAAAAATCAGTCGGGAAAATCCTTTAGCCGGAATTATTCAAAAGCGCCAGCCGGGCGATTTGGTCAGTTTGAAAGTTCTGCGTCAAAGGAAAGAAAAAATGCTTCAGGTTATATTAGGCGAGCAGACATAAAAAATCCTATCTCTCACTTCTCACTTCTTAGTTCTCAATTCTTAACTTGTGGATAAGTTGATTGTTATATTTATCTTCTTTTGATAAAATAAAAGATATTTATCGCGCTATGATAAAAATTAAAATTAAAATCATTTTCATTTTAACCGCGGTCTTTCTTTTTGGTTTTGGTTTGTATCTGGCTCAAGCCGCCGAAAACAGCTTAGAGGGCTATGCCTGGTCGGAAAATATCGGCTGGATTAGTTTTAATTGTTCCAATAACAATTCCTGCGCCGTAGTTGATTACAGCGTCAAGATTAATGAAGCCAATGGCAAATTTTCCGGCTATGCCTGGTCCGAGAATCTCGGCTGGATTGATTTTTCGCCCAATCCTTCTTATCCGGCTCAACCTAATAAATCAGCGGAACTTGATTTTTCAACCGGCCAAACAAGCGGCTGGGCCAGAATTGTTTCTTTAAAAGATTACTCCGACTCCGGCTGGATTAAAATGAGCGGCAGTAATTACGGAGTTGTTTTGAACAGCGGTATTTTTGACGGTTTTGCCTGGTCTGACGAAATCGGCTGGATTGATTTTTCGCCTCAATACGGCGGAATTAGATACAGTTGTTTTTGCAATAATTGGGCCAATACCGGCTGCGGCGTTTCTCCCTGCGCTTTGTCTGAAATGAAACAGACGAGGGATTGTACGCCGGCTGGCTGTCAGGCGCAAGAGCAGTGCGCGGTGAGCGCCTCGTGCCTGCATACCGAGTGCAGCGCAGACCGGCTGTGCGTATCCATGCCCGGCGCCGGGACAGACGAATGCTCAACCGACAGCGATTGTATTCCTCAAAAGTGGCTTTGGTGGGAAATAGGGCCGTAAATTTAAAATCTATAATCTGGAATTTAGAATTGAATAGCTGTTTGGGAAAATATTTTTAATGATGTCTTTTCTCAAATCTCAAATCTCAAATCTCAAATCTATTAAAGGTTTTACTTTAATTGAGCTGGTGGTGGTCATAGCCATTATGGCTCTTTTGTCAGGGTTTGTTTTGGCTAATTATCGCCAAGGGCAAAGCCGATATGATTTAGAGACCGCGGCGCAAATTTTTATCGCCAACCTTCGGCGGGCCCAGAATTTAGCCATGGTCGGACTGGAACAGAACGGAGCTTCGCCTTTTGGCTACGGAATTTATACTCCTGACAGTAATTCGTATCTGATTTTTTATAATCAAACCGGCGACAATGATTATCAGCCAGCCAGTATTGATTTAGAAGTTATTTCCTTGCCCAGCCGGGTTTTTATCAGCCCGATTGGCCGAAGTATTTTTTTTACGCCGCCTGACCCGACTACCTATATCAATGGAGAAAATTCAGGCAGCCAGAGTTTTACCTTGACCAAAGACGGAGAAATTAGAAGTGTCACTATTTATAGTTCAGGGAGAATAGAATAAGATTTAGGAGTCTTAAGATTTAGGAGATTTAGGAGCCTAGATTTAGGAGCCTCGCTCCTAAATTTTTAGGAGCGAGGCTCCTAAAGTTTATTATGCGTCAAAAAGCATTTACTTTATTAGAAGTTATTGTTTCTTTGGGAATAATTGTGGTTGGTTTGGTCGGGTCTTTGACTTTAGTTAGTTTTACTATTTCCGGCAGCGCCACGAGTTCATTAAAGTTGATCGCGGCCGGTCTGGCCCAGGAGGGGATAGAAACGGTGAGGAACAGTCGGGACAGCAGCGGCAACTGGGGCAGTTGGTACAGCGGCATTTCAGACGGTTCTTACCGGGCAGAAATTAATACCAGTAATTTTAAATGGACCATTGTCGGGGATTCAACTCCCTTTGAAGAAAAACTAAGATTTAATTCAGCCACCGGTCTTTATTTTTACAGCCCTCCTTCGCAGGGCTCGTTGACTTTATTTTCCCGGGGGCTGACTGTTATCAGCGGCCCGGACGGGGAAAAACAAATCTTTTCGGAAGTCAGGTGGCAGGAACGGGGCCGAAACCGCAGTTTGAAAGCAGTCGGTTATTTATATAATTGGAAGTAAATCAGCGAACAATGAACAATGAACAGCGAACAGTAAATAAAAAAAGCAAGGGTTTTACTCTAATAGAATTATTGATAGCCATAGCTGTTTTTGCTATGACCATGACAGGAGTAGTGATGGTTTTTATCAGAGCGATTGAGGGTCAGCGCAAAACAGCCAGCCTTCAGGAAGTTCAAGAAAACGGAAGATTTATTATGGAAATGATGGCCAAAGAAATCAGAATGAGCACTATCAATAGTTCAGGCGGCGAAAATCAGACCTTGGACATTACGGCTCATAAGGCAACCGGCGACGAATCAGTGGTTTATGCGTTAAGCGGAGGACAGATTTTAAGAAACGGGCAAGCAATTACTTCCGGCAAAATTCAGGTTAATCAATTAAAATTCTATATCAATAAAGGGTCTGGCGCTCAAGATATGGCTACGGTTGTTTTGACTCTTGAAGATAAAGAGCAGAAGATAGAGGAGCAGGCAAAAATAAATTTGGAGACAACCATATCTTCCAGGGCTTATTAGTTGAGGAGCCTCGCTCCTAAAGTTTTAGGAGCGAGGCTCCTCAAATTAAAATGAACAAACAAAACGGGGCTGTTTCATTGCTTTTGACTATTCTGGTTTTAGCCGGCATTTTGGTTATTGCCTTGGGCATTTCTAAAATTATACTTCAGGAAATCAGAATGACCGGTCAGGTCGGCGAATCGACCAAAGCTTATCAGGCGGCTGATACCGGAATTGAGTGGGCTCTTTATCAAGTGATAAAAGTGAAACAGCCGATTCCGGACAGCAAACTATGCGCCAATAATGGTTGGACTAATTTAGACAGCCAGACCGCTTATTGCTTGGAGATTACTCAAGGCACTCCGCAAACGCCGGAAAAAATTAAAGCCATCGGCCGGGTCAACAGAGTGAGAAGGGCTGTAGAAATAAAGGCCGTTGAGATATAAATTTCATTAGGGTTCGACCCTTGTAAGGGTCTGACCCTCTTATTTGCTCTTGTTTTATTAATTTTTATCTGCTACTATAAACAGAGAACAGAGAACAGAGAACAGAGAACAGTAAAATCATAAATCATACTGTTCATTGTTCATTGTTTGCCGATGCCGGTTCCCAAACAGCGTCATACTAAATCGCGAAGAAACAGGAGACGTTCTCACCACGCTTTAAAAAAGCAGTCATTTTCACTTTGTCAAAAATGCAAAACCCCGGTTATCCCTCATACTCTTTGTTTGAACTGCGGCGCCTATAATAATCGGGAAGTGATTGATGTTTTGGCGAAGCTGACTAAGAGGGAAAAAAAGAAAAAAGAAAAAGAGATGGCGACTCAGGAAAAAGAGCAAGCTGAAGAGGGGAAGGGGTTGACTATGGAAGAATTATCGCGGAAGGATTAGAGGTGTTGGATCGCTCGCTTCGCTCGTTTGTTGAAATTGTTAGAAATGTTAGAATTGTTTATTCAATTCTAACAAGGCCCAAGGCCGATCTAACAAGCGAAGCGATCAAACATTTCTAACATAAAATGGCTAACCGTCATTTGTCTCGTTCTATCGCCATGCAGGCCCTTTATGAATGGGATTTTTGGAGAAAAGATCCGGCCAAACTGGAGGAAATTGTAAATCGCAATATTCAGGAATTCGGTCCGGGGCTGGAAGGCAGCCGGTTTGTTTGGCAGTTGATTGACGGCGTGATTAAGCATCTGGCCAAATTAGATAAAATTATTGAGAAATCGGCGCCTGAATGGCCTATTGAGCAAATTACCATTATTGACCGAAATATTTTAAGAATCGGGCTTTACGAACTTTTATTTGGAAAGCGCGAGGAAGCGCCGCCAAAAGTGGCCATTAACGAAGCTATTGAATTAGCTAAAACTTTTGGCGGCGAATCATCGGGCCGATTTATCAACGGCGTTTTAGGCACGGTCTATAGAGAGATAGGGGAGCCGGGGAAGGAAGAATAGTATCTTGTATCTTGTATCTTGTATCTAGTATAAATTTAATAAAATACTAAATACAAGATACCAGATACAAGATACTAAATAAGTGGATTTGTCATCTTTAGAACAAAAACTAAAAATCAAATTTAATAACCCGGACCTGCTTCAGCAGGCCCTTGTCCACCGTTCTTACATCAACGAAAACCCTGATTTTCATTTAGACCAAAACGAGCGGCTTGAATTTTTAGGCGACGCTGTGTTAGAGTTGGTTGTCACTGAAAATCTTTACAGAAATTACCCTAACCCGGAAGGAGAATTGACTAATTGGCGGGCGGCCTTGGTTAATGCTAAGATGCTGGCCGAGATTGCCAATCGTTTGGAAATAGATAATTATTTATTGCTTTCCAAAGGCGAGGCAAAAGATACGGGCCGGGCCCGCCAATATATTTTGGCCAACGCTTTAGAAGCGATGATTGGAGCGATGTATTTGGATCAGGGTTATGAAATTACCAGTCAGTTTATTGAGCGCGAAATCTTAAAAGAATTGCCGAGAATTTTAGAAAATCAGCTTTACCGCGATCCCAAGAGCCGTTTTCAGGAGATGGCTCAAGACCGGGTCGGCATCACTCCCATCTATAAGGTTTTGAAAGAACAGGGGCCCGACCATGCCAAACATTTTACGGTCGGTGTTTTTTTAGATAAAGAATTGGTGGCTTCCGGAGAAGGAGTGTCTAAGCAGGAAGCCCAGGAAAAAGCGGCCCAAGCAGGGTTGAAGGAGAGGGAATGGGGGTAATCATCAGAGAACAGAGAACAGCGAACAGCGAACAGTAAAAATTTTAAAATAATACTGTTCAATGTTCTTTGTTCGCTGTTCACTATTTTTATGTTGCGTATTCGTTTTCTTCGCATCGGTAAAAAAAACGCCCCCAGTTTCAGAATAGTTTTGACGGAAAAGACAGCCCCTCCTCAAGGGAGGTTTTTGGAAATTCTGGGCTTTTATAATCCGCGTTCAAAAGAAACCAATCTTAAAAAAGAACGGATTATGCATTGGCTTTCCAAGGGCGCCAAGCCATCGGCGACGGTTCATAATTTATTAGTCAGACAAGGTGTCATTAAGGGCCCAAAAATAAAGAAAAAAATTGAAATAAAAACTAAAGAGGAGCCAAAAGAAGCAAAAAAAGAAAAGCCGAAAGAAGAAAAGCAAAGCAAAGAAGCAGTTGAAAAAGACGGACAGATTAACTATGGAGGTTGAACCTCCATAGTTAGGTTATTACTTGACAAAACTTCGGAAGAGAGTAAGCTAAAAGAAGCGTAGTAGTAATACTGAAAAGGTCGAACTACTATAGATTGGTTAGTGATTATAGAATTATGGCTAAACTACCAGTAGATCAAGAATTTTTAGAGTTCGCTGTTAAGTCCATCGTTGACCATCCTGATGAGGTAAAAGTGACCCGAACGGTTGATGAAATGGGAGTCCTTTTGACTCTTAAAGTCAATCCGGAAGATATGGGTCAGATCATCGGACGGCTGGGCTCTACGGCCAAAGCCATTCGGACTATGCTTCGGGTTATCGGCGTTAAACATAATGCCCGAATTAACCTAAAGATTGAAGAGCCGGCTGGCGGCAGAGTTATTAGAACTCGAGAAACATCGCCTACTTTCCAAAAAGCCGCCAGAGGCGTTGACGAAGTAGTTGATGAACTGAAACTGTAAGAAGTGGTTTTACCGCATTTTACAGAAATTCAAAGACCGTGCTATTATGATGATGGTGCGGTTTTTGTTACCCCTACGAAGTACGAAAATTTACGAAATTACGAATTTCTATTTATTTTTTCGTAATTTCGTATAAATTCGTAATTCGTAGAGCTATGACTTTTGATATCATTACTATCTTCCCAAATATCTTCCGGTCCTACTTTAACGAGAGCATCATCAAGCGGGCCCAAGAAAAAAAATTGGTTAAAATTAATATCCATAATTTAAGGGATTATACTATTGATAAACATAAGAAAGTTGACGATCGGCCCTACGGCGGCGGTCCGGGAATGATTTTAATGGTAGAGCCGATTTTTAAAGCGGTTACCGCTTTAAAAAAGCGAACAGCGAAAAGCGAACAGCGAACAGTAAATAAAAGACAAAAAGTTATTTTATTTTCTCCTAAGGGCAAAAAATTTAATCAGCAGATGGCTCAAAAATTTTCTAAATTAGACCAGCTTATTATTATTTGCGGCCGCTACGAAGGAGTAGATGAACGAGTGGCTAAACATATTGCCGATGAGGAAATTTCTATCGGCGACTATGTTTTGACCGGCGGAGAGTTGCCGGCGATGGTTGTTGTTGATGCGGTGGCTCGTTTAATACCGGAGGTGATTAAAAAAGACTCGTTGAAAGAAGAAAGTTTTGGGCTGATAGCTGACAGCCGAAAGCAGAAAGCCGCGATAGCCGAGTATCCGCAATACACCCGCCCGGAGAATTTCCGGGGATGGCGGGTTCCAAAAACGCTTTTGTCCGGCCACCATAGAAAGATTAAAGAATGGCGAGAGAGTAAAAGAAGTTGACAAAGATTTTTGTTTTGCTAAGATGAGATTGAGAGTACTTTGAAAATTGAATATAGCACCAAGCACCGAGCACTCAAAGCGTTGAGTGCTTCGGTGCTCGGTGCTCGATTTTGTATCAAAATTAAAGATTTTGACAAAATCGGCAATTGCAGTTTTGTGCAGTTGCCCCGCCCATTTTATCCAAAAATTCGCAGAATTTTTGGCAACAAAATGGAGCGCCCCCTCTTTTTGCGCAAGCGCGAAAAAGAGGGGGCTCAATTCGTGTAACAAAAATTTCCTTGAAATTTTTGACACTCATTGAGAGTTTGATCCTGGCTCAGGATGAACGCTGGCGGCGTGGATAAGGCATGCAAGTCGAGCGGGCTGTTATCTTCGGATAATAGTCAGCGGCGAACGGGTTAGTAACGCGTAGGTATTTACCTCTGTCTCGGGCATAACCCGCCGAAAGGCGGGCTAATTCCCGATAGTCTCTTTGGAGTAAAGATTAAGAGCAATCTTTTTTGGACAGAGAGAAGCCTGCGTCCTATCAGCTTGTTGGTAGGGTAACGGCCTACCAAGGCGATGACGGGTAGGGGGTGTGAGAGCATGGCCCCCAACAATGGGACTGCGAACGGCCCATACACCTACGGGTGGCAGCAGTCGAGAATCTTTGGCAATGGGCGAAAGCCTGACCAAGCGACGCCGCGTGAACGAAGAAGCCCTTCGGGGTGTAAAGTTCTTTTATTAGGGAAAAATAGGATTTTTCCTATGATGGTACCTAATGAATAAGGGGCTGCTAAACTCGTGAACATTCCCGGGCTCGTCCGGGAAGGCGCGACTCCCAAGAGTAATCTTGGGATGCATAACTTGGCTTATATGCTGGAACATCCAATTAACTAAGAGCTACTCTTTTAGAGTGACAATGCTCTTAAAGCTCTTTTTGAGCGTTGGACAATCAGCAGGGAAGTAAGTTATAATTGGAGTAAAGGAAGAGAAAAATTTCTTCACTTGGTAAAACCTTATATTCTTAATTGTTTTAAACATAAATTACCTCCAATATAACTTACCCTTCAGAGACTGAAGTCGTTTTTTAACGACTGAGATAGTAGATACTAGATAATCTAGATAAAAACTACTATCATACGCCGAGAATCCTAAACTATTAGGATTATGAGATAGTCCATTGACTACAACACATTTATATCTATGTGTCAATAGCCAGCAGCAGCGGTAAGACGAGTGCCCCAAGCGTTATCCGGAATTATTGGGCGTAAAGCGTGAGTAGGCGGTTTTGATAGTGGGTGGTTAAATTTCGGGGCTCAACCCCGAAGCCGCCATCCAAACGTCAAAACTAGAGCAGGTGAGAGGCTGATGGAACCTACCAAGTAGGGGTGAAATCCGTTGATATGGTAGGGAACACCAAAGGCGAAGGCATTCAGCTGGCGCCTGGCTGACGCTGAATCACGAAAGCGTGGGGAGAAAAAAGGATTAGATACCCTTGTATTCCACGCCCTAAACGATGCCAACTAGCCGTCGGGAGTATCGACCCTCTCGGTGGCGAAGCTAACGCGTTAAGTTGGCCGCCTGGGAATTACGGCCGCAAGGCTAAAACTCAAAGGAATAGACGGGGATTCGCACAAGCGGTGGACCATGTGGTTCAATTCGATTCTAAGCGAGGAACCTTACCGGGGTTAGACTCCCTGATGAAAAACTTGAGAAATCAGGTTTGTCTTACAAGGACATCAGGGTCAGGTGATGCACGGTTATTTTACCCCGCGCCTTTCAAGTTGAAATTTTCTTTTCAAGAAAATTTATTTTCTTGAACAACTTGAAAGGCGCGGGGTTTACGATGACCCTTTTAGCAGTAATGCTAATTGAAAAATCGGCTGGTAACGGTGGAACCCATTTACTTTTTATGTTAAAATGAAGGTAAATGGACAATACCGTGGGAAGTATAGATATTAATAAATTACTTTTGGATTCACAAGGAGCCTATATTTTAGGTTTATGGTGTTCTGATGGTTATCATAGGACAAGTAGTATTGGATTAAGCAATACAGATGAAGAACTTTTAGAAAGATTTGCTTTATTCCTATTAGATATTTTTCCTAAAAATCGGTTAAGAATAAGAGCTTATCATCCTATCAAGACAAAAATACCGAGAATTTCAAATAGGCTTTCTGTTATTACAGAAAATATTGTTTATTATCCATCATTCAAAGCAAGGCAGATGGTTTGTCATTTATATGTCAATAGCCGTCCTTTATTGCGGATATTTAAGTTAGCAAGAGATAAAATAGAGCAAATAGATTCAAAAGTAATCACGTCTTATGTGGCAGGACGATTTGATGGAGATGGCTCTGTGAATAAGAAAAAAGACAGAGATTTTAGAATACTTTATGGAAATTATAAAGAAGCCGAAATAGACCAATACTTATTAAGAAAAGTAGGCATTGATAAAACGAGGATTTATCACTATAAACAGGCAAAAACTTTCTGTTTATATGTATTACGACAAGAAACGGCAAATATCATAGAATTGCTTTCGCCATTTTCCAATTATTTACAGAAATTAATATTTATTACCCCGTAGAGACTTTTAAGCTATAAAAAGCTTAATAATAATAGATTTAAACTATTATTATACGCCGACCCCCATTTTTGCGCAAACGCGAAAAAAAAGGGGGATGATATAGTCCGTACTATAAGTAATTATGGAATAATACAGTCGTCAGTCTGAGATGTGAATTGCTCCCTTAAGTGGGGTATCAGACGCAACCCTTATGCTGTGTTATATGTGTCACAGCAGACTGCCTCCGGATAGGAGGAGGAAGGCGAGGATGACGTCAAATCAGCGTGTCCCTTATGCCCCGGGCCACACACGTGGTACAATGGCCGCTACAAAGGGTTTGCCAAGCCGCAAGGCGGAGCTAATCCCATCAAAAGCGGTCTCAGTTCGGATTGAGGGCTGCAACTCGCCCTCATGAAGCCGGAATCGCTAGTAATCGTGAATCAGCCATGTCACGGTGAATACGTTCCCGAATCTTGTACTCACTGCCCATCAATCTAGAAAAGTGGGGAATACCCGAAATCTTCATTTATTGGGGACTAAGGTAAGCTCCATAATTAGAGATAAGTTGTAACAAGGCACCGGTAGCGGAAGCTGTCGGTGGATCACCTCCTTTCTAGATATTTTTAGAAATATCTGGGGTGTCGATTAGAGTTGAAAATTGAGAATTCTATTTTCAATTCTAGGGTGTTGGCCGAAAAGCCCTAAATATCGGCCGCGCCCGCCAAAATTTTTCTTTGAAAAACTTAGGCGGGCAAGGGGCAACTGCACAAAACTGTAATTATAAGCGTTTGAGAAAATCGCAACCTGTTAACGTAAAGTATTTCCTTGACTTTTGGCAAATAACCAATTAAAGTTATCCACAGGATAGTTGATGGCATGAATTTATAGATATAGTATGATAAAGACAGAAAGGGATAAGAAATATGGTAGCCATCTTTAATTCAATTAGAAGTATTTAATTGTTTGAAGGTGGTTTTTAATTTGCAAAGAAATTACCTTTTAATATGAGCAGATTAGAATATACAATTTTGTATTTGTTATCTAAGGCAAAAGAAAAAGACATAAGCAATCTGTCAAAGTTTCAGATAATGAAGCTCATTTATCTACTTGAGGTAGAGGCATATAAATTTACTGGCAGGAGTTTTTTTGATTCAGTTTATTTTAAAAGAGGCGAAAATGGACCGATCTCCGTAGATATTTATACAGCATTAGAAAATTTAATGGGGAAATATATTGAAGGAAAAATAGTTAAGAAACCAGATTATCCTTATCCTAGACATTGTATCTCATTAAAAAAGAACATTAAGAAATTTGAATTAAAAGATACAGAAAAAATATTCTTAAATAGTGTTTTTGGATCATATCTTGATTCGTCTCAAAAGAAATTAAAAGCGGTTGCTTATTCTACTGAACCAATGAAAGAGATTATAAAGAAAGAAAAGAAAATGCATAGAGTTTTAAAAGGGCGTCATCTTAATTTAAATTTAGTTCCTTTAGACGAAGAGATGATTGATTTGTTTAAATATGAGTAGTAATTATCATATAGCTGATGTTTTGTATTTTTAAAAATACTGTTTTACTGATACCGGGGAAATAGCTTCTCGTTTTGCATTAGTAATCCTTCCTCCATATTTATTACGATTTCCTGACTCTCCAAAACGATTATACAATAATTTAGGGCATTAGACATTCCACGAACTATGATACAATAGAATTGTCTAATGTTTAAGCGATTTACGAAGCATTTCACCGTGTCTCAAATCAATAAGG
>Ga0155442_118_pt1 | contig 25687 bp, 26 predicted proteins | sample RifCSPhighO2_02_FD_111890 | JGI IMG/M metagenome (GOLD analysis project Ga0155442, IMG submission 111890) | Candidatus Portnoybacteria bacterium RIFCSPHIGHO2_12_FULL_38_9 | reverse complement strand
CTATCATAATAGACAACACCATCTGAATCAATCGTTTTTGGCATATTTCTTGATTCTATGGGTGTCACCTATGTATCTCATCATGTGCAGCATAAGTTTGCCATAATGAAAAATATCAATTATAATTTAGTTTAAGATGCTTCACTCTTGCGTTTTATGAATCATTTATTAAAAGACACGATTCTTTGTTTGGAAAAAGCGGCTGAAATTATCGGTTTGGATAAGAAAAAAATGCGGACTCTTGAAAAGCCAAAGAGAATTTTAAAAGCGTCCTTGAAAATAAAAACAGACAAAGGAATGATAAAAAGTTTTCCCGCTTATCGCGTTCAGTTCAACAATAAATTAGGGCCTTTTAAGGGAGGAATTCGTTTCCATCCCTTGGTTGATTTAAATGAAATGGAGGCTTTGGCTTTGATGATGACTTTAAAAAACGCTTTAATTGATATTCCGTTTGGCGGAGCCAAAGGGGGAGTCAGGGTTGATCCGTTAAAACTTTCCAAAAAAGAATTAGAAGCTCTTTCCAGGGCCTATGTGGCTGCTTTTTATAAACATCTGGGGCCTCAAAAAGACATTCCGGCGCCGGACATCAACACCAACCCTCAAATAATGGCCTGGATGATTGACGAATACAGCCGGCTATTGGGAAAAATTGAATTAGCTTCTTTTACCGGCAAACCCAAGGAATTAGGCGGCTCGGAAATCCGCGAACAAGCGACGGCTCAAGGCGGAGTTTATGTTTTAGAATCATTTTTAAAGAAAATTAAATTTAAAAGAAAAAATTTAGAAGCGGCTATTCAGGGATTCGGCAATGTCGGGGCCAATACGGCTAAAATTTTATATGACCAGGGTTATAAAATCATCGCCCTTTCCGATATTAAAGGCGGCATAGTTATTAAATCAAAAAAAAGAAAAGGGGACATAGGATTAAATCCGCATAAAGTGGAGGAATGCGTTAAAGAAAAAGGAACATTGGCCGGCTGCTACTGCCGCGGCTCTGTCTGCGAGGTTCCTAATGACCATCAAAAAATCAGCAACCAAAAACTCTTGGAATTGGAAACGGATATTTTGATTCCGGCGGCCATTGAAAACCAAATCACGGTTAAAAACGCCAAAAGAATTAAAGCGAAAATTATTTTGGAAATGGCCAACGGGCCGACTGCTTTTAAAGCGGATAAAATTTTAAATCAAAGAGGCATTTTGGTGATTCCGGACCTTTTGGCCAATGCCGGCGGCGTGGCCGTGAGCTATTTTGAGTGGCTTTCAAATATAAAAAATGAAGTGTGGGACAAGGCCGAATCCATCAACTGCCTTAAAGCGATGATGGAGAGCGGCTTGGATAAAGTTTATGAATTAAGCCGGCAGTATAAAACAGATTTGAGAACAGCCGGTTATGCTTTGGCTCTTCAGAGGTTATATGTACGAAGTCATAAAAAATTTTCATCAACAATTTGAATATCAGCCCAAAATTGAAAATCAGGAGCGGCTCTTAAAGCGCGAGAAATTTATTGTGGTCGGCATGGGCGGCTCGCATCTGGCCGCCGGCCTTTTAAAGGCCTGGCAGCCGCAATCAGAAATAATCATTCATCGGGACTACGGCCTGCCCGCTTTGTCCGATAAAATCTTAAAAGAGAGTTTAATTGTCATTAGTTCATATTCGGGCAATACCGAAGAAGTTATTGACGCTTTTTATAAAGCGCGAGAAAAAAAATTATCATTGGCCGCCATCTCTTGTAACGGCCGCCTAATTGATTTAGCCAAAGAAACAAAAACTCCTTATGTCCAGCTGCCTAAAACCGATTTGGCGCCGCGGCTGGCCTTGGGCCATAGCTTAATGGCTCTTCTTAAAATAACAGGCAAAGACAAGGAATTAAAAGAAGCAGGGGCTCTTTCTAATTTATTAAATCCGGCTGAAGCTGAAGGGGCCGGCCGTTCTCTGGGTAAAAAACTAAAAGGCTTTATTCCAATTATTTATTCTTCATTGAAAAATAAAGGTTTGGGCTATGTTTGGAAGGCGATATTTAATGAAACTGATAAAATTCCCTCTTTTATAAATGTTTTTCCGGAATTAAACCATAGTGAGATGGCCGGGTTTAATCCCGATTCCTTAAAAAAACTCTGTCAGAATTTTTATTTTATCGCGCTAAAAGATTCTTCTGACGAACCGCGGATTATCAAACGGATGGAAGCCTTCAAAAATTTATTTGGGAAAAACGGGTTAATAGTTGAAACGATAGAACTTCAAGGCCTTAACCAATTTCATAAGATATTCTCATCGGTTATTTTAGCTGAATGGACCGGCTATTATCTGGCCAAAGAATATGGATTCGGAACCGAAGCGCCTATTATTGAGGAGTTTAAAAAATTAATCGCTACAAGAGGCTAAGCCTCCCACATAGAGTTTTATCAGAGGGCCTCTTTAGTTAAATAAACCGACCGAAGCGGTCTTTTTTATTTGACAAATTATCCGAAAAAAGACATAATAAATGGCTATTTAAAGATTTATTATGAAAAAGACAATAGTCATTTTTTCTATCTTAGCCATTATTGGCGGCGTTATTCTTGGCGCTTATGGTTATTTTGGCGGGAATAAATTCCCTGATTATGATTTTATTACGGCTGAAAAAAAAGACTTGATTCAGGAAGTAAGCGTTACCGGGCGAGTTAAGCCGGCCCAAGTAGTTGAGCTGGCATTTGAAAAAGGCGGTAAAATCGCGGCTGTTTTTGCGGCAATGGGCGATAAAGCAGGAGAAGGCGATATTTTAGTTTCCATTGATAATAAAGAAATTTTAGCTCAATTAAAACAAGCCGAAGCCGGCGTAGAAAACGCCAAAGCCGCGCTTGAACAATCTTTTGCCAACCTTGAAATCCAGAAAGAAAAACTGGCCGAGCTTGAGCGGGGCGCCAGAACCGAAGAAATTGAAGCTCTAAAAACAAAAGTTGGCAACGCGGAAAATTCTTTAAAAGACGCCCAAGCAAATCTTGAGAATGTAAAAAATAAGGCGGAGGCAGACCTTAATGATAATTATAACAGCGCTTTGACAACCAGCCAAAAATCAGTCAGCGCGGCGAAAAACTCTTTATTGACTTTGTCTGATATTCAATCAAATTATTTTACCGGTTATGACGAAGATAGCGTTCGTTTGGCCGAAGCCAAGGCCGCGGCTGTAGAAACTCTTTTGGGCGCCTCTAACGCCGGCCGTTGGAAAACGGAATTTATCAGCGTCTTAAACGGCGGAGCGTTCGGAACGGTTCAGGACGCTTTTAATAATCCTACTTACGAGAATATTGACCGGGTAATTCAGGAAACAATCGCGGCTCTGCAAAAAACAAAAAGCGCTCTTGATAGCGTTTCAGTTAAAACCGCGCTAAGTTCCGCCGAAAAAACAAATCTATCAACTGAACAGAGCAATATCAACGCAGAGATAACCGCTCTTTTTTCAAAAAAAGAAGCGATTGAAACGCAAAAAGCCCTTAATAGCAATAATATTACTTTAAGCCAGATTAGTTTGACTAACGCTCAAAATACTTTTAAAAATACCCGCGATGATTTAAGAATCAAAGAAGCCGGCGCCGCTCCGGAACAAATCGCCGGACAAAAAGCCCAGATAAGGCAGGCCCAAGCCGGTATTTCTTCCCAAAAAGCGCAAGTCAAACAAGCCGAGGCCAATGTTTTAAACATTCAGGCGCAAATTGCAAAAACCGTTATCCGCGCTCCTTTTAACGGCTTAATAACCAAGCAAGAAGCCAAAGTCGGAGAAATTGTTCCGGCCAACGCGCTTGTTGTTTCCCTTATTTCAGAGAAAAAATTTGAGATTGAAGCTAACGCGCCTGAAGCTGATGTGGCAAAAATTAAAATTAACGATGAAGCCAAGATTACCCTTGACGCTTTTGGCAATGAAGTTATTTTTAAGGCGAAAATAGTTTCCATAGAGCCGGCCGAAACCATCATTGACGGTGTGGCGGCTTATAAAACGACTTTACAATTTATAGAAGAAGACAAACGGATTAAATCCGGTATGACGGCTAATATTGATATTCTGACCGACCAGCGCGAAAATATCATCGCTGTTCCGCAAAGAGCGGTTATTTCAAAAAATGGAGAACAAATAGTTCGGCTTTTGGCCAACGAAAAAATCCGGGAAGTAAAAGTGAAAACCGGCTTGGCCGGCTCAAACGGCAATATTGAAATTATTGAAGGGGTTAAAGAAGGGGATAAGGTTATTATTTTTCTTGAAGAAAGATAAATAATGTCAATAGAATTTAGAATCCGGAATATTGAATTTTGAATAAGAATTTTAATTCTTGATTCTTAATTCTCATTCCAAATTCCAGATTCCAGATTCTAATATCATGTTTCTTATTGAAGTCAAAGACTTAGAAAAAACTTACTACGACGGCCAAACCGCCACACCCGCTCTGCGTGATATTTCTTTTACCATTAACCAAGGCGAATTCGCGGCTATTATGGGCCCTTCCGGCTCCGGTAAATCAACCTTGCTTCATATTCTTGGATTTTTGGATAAACAGACAGCCGGGGATTATTTTTTTAACGGAAAAACGATGAATGATTATTCAAAAAAAGAAATCGCCCAGGTGAGAAATAAAAAAATGGGCTTTGTTTTTCAGGCCTTTAATTTATTAGCCAGAACAAGCGTTTTAGAAAATGTCAGACTGCCGCTTATTTATTCTGAAATTAAGGAATCTTTCTGGGATAATCTAACTTTAAAAGCCATTGAAGCGGTCGGGCTTTCTCATCGCCTCAACCATCTTTCTTCCCAGCTTTCCGGCGGCGAAAAACAGCGCGTGGCCATTGCTCGCGCTTTGGTTAATAATCCCCAAGTTATTTTCGCCGACGAACCAACTGGCAATCTGGATTCTAAGTCCGGAAAAGCAATAATGGAGACTTTAAGACAGCTCAACTTGAAAGGCCAGACCATTATTTTAATCACCCACGAGAAAGAAATAGCCGATTATACCCAAAGGATTATTTTTTTTCGCGACGGCAGGATAGAAAGAGATAGTGGAGCTGCTTAGCTACAAGAATTCCGAGCGTTATTTACACTTTTATGTCTTTTATTTCGTCGGCCATTCGTTAAGAAAACCGTGCGGAGGCCGAGCGGGCATGGTTCCGAGCGAAGCGAGGAGAGCGAGGCCGAGCACGAGCGCAATTTCCTCGCCCGCCCAAATTTTGTTTACAAAACTTGCGGCGGGCGAGCTGGGGAAATTGATAGCGTGTTTTCGTGCGAATGGCCGACGAAAATGTAAACAACGCTGGTAAATCTTACAAATGACCTTAAAACACACTTTCAAAACCGCTTTTAATGGGGTCAAAACGAATAAGTCCCGTTCCGGCTTGACTATCCTCGGCATTATTATCGGCATCACCGCTATTATTTTAGTCATGTCTCTTGGAAAAGGAGCAGAAGAATTGATTTTAAACCAGATACGGGGTCTTGGCTCGCAGACCATTATTATTGAGCCGGGCCAAGAACCCCGCGGCCCGTCAAATTTTGCCGAACTTTTTACCAACTCTTTAAAACAAAAAGATGTTGAGGCGCTTAAAAATCCGGCTAATGTCCAGGGGCTCAAAGAATTAACGCCGAATGTTATGCAAGTGGCGCCGATTAGTTTTGAAAACGAAAGCGTCAGGAAAAATATTATCGGGTCCTCGGAATTGATTACGGAAATTTTAGAGATTTATCCGAATGAAGGAAGTTTTTTTACCGATGACGACATCAGGCAGAAAAACAGCGTGGCCGTCATCGGCTCAAAAGTCAAAAAAGAACTTTTTGGCGATTCCGACGCTCTGGGAAAAAAGATAAAAATAAAAGGCCGTTCTTTTAAGGTGGTCGGTATTTTGCCGGCCAAGGGACAGGTGGCTCTTTTTAACATTGATGAATTAGTCATTGTTCCCTATACCACGGCCCAGCTTTATCTCTTGGGCATTAATTATTTTAATTCCATTATCGCCCGGGCCGAAAACGAAAAAATTGTGCCGCAGGTGGTCAAAAGCATTGAACTTACTCTAAGAGAAACGCATAATATCACTGACCCGGAAAAAGACGATTTCCATATTGCCACCCAGGCCTTGGCTGTTGAACGCGTGGGTATGGTTACCGGTATTTTGACCGCGCTTTTAGTTTCGGTGGCCGCCATTTCTTTGGTGGTCGGCGGAGTGGGGATTATGAATATAATGCTTGTTTCCATTACCGAAAGAACGAAAGAAATCGGTCTGCGCAAAGCGCTCGGCGCCACTAATAAAGACATTATGCTTCAGTTTCTTTTAGAGGCGATGATTTTGACGGGGCTGGGCGGAATAGCCGGCATTATTTTCGGCGGCCTCTTGTCTTTTATCGCTTCTTTTATTTTAAGCAGAATCGTTTCCCTTGACTGGACCTTCGCTTTTCCAGTTTCAGCCGCTTTGCTCGGTTTGGCCGTGGCCGCTTTAGTCGGCCTTATTTTCGGCCTTTATCCGGCTCGCCAGGCCTCCCTTAAAAGCCCGATGGAGGCCTTAAGGTATGAGTAGGTAGATACTGAAGCAACTCTATTGGCACAGTTTTTCTGCGTCAATAGAGTTGCTTCAATCCTTGATAAATACAGAAGGGGTGATAGAATAAATAGAATAAAAAGATGAACCAAGAAACTTTGTTAAAGATTGTTAAAACTTGGAATCTAAATCCAAAAACAGAATATAGGGAATTCAGATGCGCGAATTGTCAAAGATATACGCATAAAGCCTGGCATCATTGGCTTTTTAAAAGAAGGTATAAAACTCCGGTTCATTTTTGTAATAAGTGTGAAAAAGATTTTAGGTTAAATAAAATTAAAACAAATAAACCCGGAACGCCGGTTGATAAATCAAAGTTTAATTTAAATAAGTTTTCAGAAAATATCAAAGTGAAATTAATAAAAATTACTAATAACTGGAATACTAAAGCTAAACCGATTTATAAAATATTTACTTGTGACGATTGCGGTATAAATATGTATAAAGCTTATCATATCTGGTTTACCTTAAAAGGAATTTTAATTGAAGCCCATCTTTGTAAAAAATGCGGTAAAGGGGTAAATCTATGAAAAAAATTAAGGGCTTGATTTACGATCTTGACGGGACTCTTATTTCTACCCAAAAACTACACGAGACCGGCTGGCTTTATGCCGGCAAAAAATTTAATATCCCTATTTCCAAAGAAATGCTGCTTAACCAAAGCGGAATATCCAACGAAGAAGCATCTTTGATGATGCTTCCGGGCAATAAAAAAAACTTAGCTAAAAAATTTATCAAGGCAAAAGTTGAATACGTAAATAAGAATCTTAAAAGAATAACTCTTTTTCCGTCTGCGCTGAAAACTATTCAGCAATTAGATAAAAAAGGATACGCTGTCTGGATTTGCACTTCTGCTCATAAAAATTTTGTAAAAGCAATAAAGGCGCTAAAAATAATAAAAAAAATTGGAAATAAAATTATCTGGCGCGAGATGTATAAAAAAGGAAAGCCATCGCCGGAAGCCCTGAATTTAACAATGAGTAAAATGGGATTGGCAAATTCCCAAATTTATTATATCGGAGACGCCTTAAACGACTACAAAACAAGCGTTAAGGCGGGAGTTAAATTTATTTACTTTTGTCCCAGTGTTAATAGAAAAGATTTAAGAATCCCCAAATCAGTTAAGGTTATTTCTTCACATAAAGAGATATTGGAATTGTTGAAATAAAATTAAAATCAGAGTAAAATTGAAATTAAAGGAGAAAAATATTATGCCATTTGTTCAAAGACACGAAGAAATTATTAAAAAATTAAAACCGTATTCTTACGGCCGGCTCTGGCTAAACGCCTTTGTTTTCAGTATTTTTATTTTCATTATCAACAGTCTTTATCTTTTTTTAAGAAGAGGGGATTATGATTTATTTATCGCCAATAAGGCCTTAGCCACCAGCTCTTTGATGCTTATTGGCTTTTCCTTGGCTTTGAGCGGGCTTTGCTATTTTTGGGATTTTGTGGACACTAAAATTATTTACCGGAAACATTTGGGCTTAATCGGATTTTTTCTGGCCGGCGCTCATGTGATTGTTTCCGGCTTTTTTCTTTCCAATAAATTCACCGCCGCCTGGTTTGAAAGCAAAAAAATTTCAATGCTTTTCGGCGGTCTGGCCTTGCTGGTCTTCTTGGCGATGGCCGCGATTTCCAATCGCTATCTGATTCACGAATTAGGCGGCAAATATTGGCGGGCTTTTATGCGTTTCGGCGGCTATCTTGCTTTTATTTTTATTATTCTTCATTTTTCTCTCTTAAAATATCCGGAGTGGCTCAAATGGCTTTCAACCGGAAAACCTTTTCTGCCGCCGTTGAGTCTTATAGGAGTGATATTTGGTCTGGCTGTTATTGTTTTACGCTTGGCGCTTTGGCTCGCGGTGAAAAGAACGGATAGAAAATAAATTATTAATATAAATTAAGTTGAGATGGTTACAAAATATCTTAATGCCCCCTATGAGCTCTAAAGAGGGGATTTTGGCGTTTAAATTATGTCCATCTTTAAACTCAAATCTCAATACCAGCCGGCTGGCGACCAGCCAGAAGCGATTAAAAAGTTGTCAAAGGTCTTGATGTGATTAAAGATACGCCAATTCTTGACATTAAACCCTATACCCCACAATACGACGATGTTAAAAACGCGAAAGTCCCTGATTGGATTTATAAATTGGATTATTGATAATCTTATTTGTCTCTTTAGATTATGCCATCTTCATATCAAAATCGAAAAGCAGTTAAATTCTATATTGAAGAAAGACAAAGAACTGGATGGAGAAATAGAGGAGAAAGAGTGGTAAAATTTGCTAAGATTAAACCGGGAAGCTATATACTTGATCTATGCTGTGGACCCGGTTTTGTAGTAAAAGTAATAAGAGAAAGAGTTGGTAATAAGGGAAGAATAATTGGGATTGACTCTTCGTTAAATCTAATTAAATACGCGGACAGAATATGTCACTTCAAAAATGTTTTATTTAAGTGTGGAAATATTGAAAATCTTGATAAATATATTGATAACCAAAAATTTGATTTTGTGATTATTCTTGCTTCTTGGAATTGGGTAAAAAATAAAAATAAAATATTTTTAAAAGTCAGGAAAGTATTGAAGCCGGATGGTAAATTTGTTTTTAGCTTAACTGGCGATAATTTATATCATCCTCTAACAAAAAAATTTTCTGGCGATATAGAAAAAATTTAAAAAATATTATTGTTAAAAAATTCCCTCATATAAATCCGTCTTATCTTGATAAAGGTTTTATCTGTAATAAAAAATCATTAAAGGCTTGTATTTCACAAGTTATTGAAGCTGGCTTTAAACTTATTTCAATTAACGAGGTTAAACGCCAATGGACTGTAAAAGATAAATTATTCGGTTACCGAAATCCAGCCCGAACAAATTGGGTTGGAAAGTTTAAATCTCGAGAGAGATTTCAAATTATTGAAGAAGCTCTTAGAAAAATATTTAAAGAAATAGATGATGAGAAAACCATTGAACGTCATACATACTATGTTGTTCTGCGACTTGATAAATTATCTGGAAAAAGGTAAAATAGAAAAGTAAGGAAATATTTATTCACTACCCCTATAAGATACTAAAAGAGGGGATTTTGGCGTTTAAATTATGCCCACCTTTAAACTTAAATCTCAATACCAGCCGGCTGGCGACCAGCCCAAGGCGATTAAAAAATTGGCAAATGGTTTAGAAAAAGGCCGTCCATATCAAACGCTTTTGGGAGTGACTGGCTCGGGAAAAACTTTTGTCATGGCTTCAGTCATTAGGCATTTTGGGAAGCCGGTTTTGGTGATTGCGCCCAACAAGACCTTGGCCGCCCAGCTTTATCGCGAGTATAAAAATTTTTTCCCGGCCAACTCGGTTAATTACTTTGTTTCTTATTATGATTATTATCAACCCGAGGCCTATCTGCCGATTACCGACACTTATATTGAAAAAGAAGCGATGATAAACGAAGAAATTGACCGGTTAAGACACCGGGCTACAAGCGCCTTATTAACCCGGCGTGATGTGATTATTGTCGCTTCTGTTTCCTGTATTTATAATTTAGGCCTGCCTTTAAATTATTTGGCCTCATCGCTTCATTTAGAAATTGGCCAGCCCATTACCCGGGGCGATTTAATCAGGCAAATGGTTAAAATTCAATTTGTCCGCGCTGATAGAGATTTGAAAAGGGGATTTTTCCGGGTGCGCGGCGATGTTTTTGAAATTATGCCTGCCTCGGAAAATGTTGTTTATCGAGTGGAGTTAATAGAGCAAAAAGTGAAAAAAATCACTTTATTGCCTAAGCCGCAGGCTTTGGCAGGCGGGCAAGCTCAAGGAGTAAATTTTGGCAAACTCAAAGAAATTATTATTTTCCCGCCTAAACATTTTATTTCTCATCAGCCGCAAATCACCCGGGCTGTTAAAGAAATTACCAAAGAATTAAAAGAAAGATTAAAGTATTTTAGGGATAAAGGGTTTGATTTAGAAATAGAGAGATTGAGCCGCCGGACAAATTATGATATGGAGATGCTTCAAAGTATTGGTTATTGCCACGGCGTAGAAAACTATTCCCGGCATTTAACCGGTAAATTAGCCGGCCAGCCGCCAGATACTCTTTTGGCTTATTTCCCGCGCCATAAAAATAACCGGCCTGATTTTTTAACTATTATTGACGAATCGCATGTTGCTCTGCCCCAACTAAAAGGTATGTATCAGGGCGATAAAAGCCGCAAAGAAACTCTGATTAAATACGGCTGGCGTCTGCCTTCGGCCTTAGACAATCGGCCGCTTAAATTTTCTGAATTTAAGGAACGGCTCGGTCCGGTCATTTTTACTTCAGCCACTCCTGGCTCTTTTGAATTAAAAAATTCCAGCCAAGTGTCGGAATTGATTATCAGACCAACCGGCCTGGTTGACCCGCCGATTGAGGTTAGACCGGTTTTTGATAAAAAAAAGAAACAGAGTCAGATTGATGATGTTATTGCTGAATTAAAAAAAATCAGCCGGCTTGGCGAGCGGGCAATTGTCAATACCCTGACCAAAAGAATGGCTGAAGATTTATATAGTTTTTTGGGACAAAAAGGCCTAAAAGTAAATTACCTTCATTCGGATGTGCCGACTTTAAAAAGAGCTGAAATTTTAACTGATTTTCGGGCCGGGAAATTTGATATTTTAATTGGAGTGAATTTACTGCGGGAGGGTCTGGATTTGCCGGAAGTAACTTTAGTGGCTATTTTAGATGCGGACCGCGAGGGATTTTTAAGAAATGAAACTTCTCTTATCCAGACCATGGGCCGGGCCGCCAGAAATGTTAAAGGCAAAGTGATTCTTTACGCGGATAACATCACCGGCTCAATAAAAAGAGCTATCAGCGAAGTAGGGCGCCGGCGAAAAAAGCAGTTAGCTTATAACAAAAAATATGGCATTACTCCGCAGAGCATTCAAAAGAAAGTGGAAAGATTGATTGATGTAGAAAATTAATGTCATTAGTTCACAACAACGCTGAATAAAGTGAATCACCCCGCTCTAATTTTGCGAGGTACGCCACGGCGGCTTGCTTCGCCCAATAAGGGATGGTCTATTCGACCACGCAAGCCGCAAAGATTAATATCTTTTTTATTATTAGTCACTTTATTTCTTCTTATCAACGCAAAATTAGAGCGGGGTACTCAATTCTGATAACCAAAATTTCTACGCCTGACGGCTTGAAATTTTGGACATAATTGGTATGGAAAATAAAATCATCATTAAAGGCGCTCGGGTTCATAATTTAAAAAATATCAACCTGGAGCTGCCGAAAAATAAAATAATTGTTTTTACCGGCGTCTCGGGGAGCGGCAAATCTTCCTTGGCTTTTGATACAATTTTTGCCGAAGGCCAAAGACGTTATATTGAATCGCTTTCTCCTTATGCTCGCCAATTTTTGGGCCAACTGGACCGAGCTGATGTTGATGAAATAATCGGGCTTTCGCCGGCTATTGCCATTGGTCAAAAAGCCCTAAGCCATAATCCGCGCTCTACGGTGGGGACCCTGACAGAAATTTACGACCATTTGCGGGTTTTGTTTGCCCGCTTGGGCGAAGTTTATTGCCCGATCTGTCAAGGAAAAATTGAAAAACTTTCCTTGGAGGAAATGGTTGATATTATTCTTGAAAAAGCCAAAAAAAATAAAGAAAAAAAAGTGAGTATTTTATCGCCGATAGTCCGCGGCCGAAAAGGGGAGTATTATCAGTTGTTTTATGATTATCTTTCTTTGGGATTTTCCGAAGCGCGGGTTGACGGCCGATTCCTGTCGCTTCACGAAAAACTGATTCTTTCCCGCTATAAGCCGCATACAATTGAGATTGTGATTGACCGGCTGATGATAAATGAAGAAAGCCGTTTGTTCGAGGCCGTGGAAAACGCCCTAAATTTCAGCCAAGGATTGGTGAATGTAGTTTTTGAAAAGAATGAATTTCTGCTTTCGTCTAAATGGACTTGCCCGAATGATAGTTTTGCTTTTCCTGAATTAGAGCCGCGTCTTTTTTCCTTTAACAGCCCTTACGGCGCCTGTCAAAGTTGTTATGGTTTGGGAAAGGCCGATTTATTTTTAAAAACGATTTGTCCTGACTGTCAGGGGAAAAGATTGAAGCCCGAGGCCTTATCGGTAAAAATCAACGGCCGAAACATCGGCGAGCTTGCTACTCTCCCCATTGATAAGCTAACTGAATTTTTTAATGATTATGAAAAGAGTTTGGGCCCGCGGCAAAAAATAATCGGGCAAAACGTGCTTAAAGAAATTAAGGACCGTTTGGACTTTTTATTAATGATTGGGCTGAATTATTTGTCGCTTGAGCGCGAAGCAGAAACGCTTTCCGGCGGCGAAGCCCAAAGGATTCGCCTGTCTTCTCAAATCGGCTCTCATTTATCCAACACTCTCTATGTCCTTGATGAACCAACCATCGGACTCCACGAAAGAGACACCGAACGGCTTATCAAAACTCTTAAATCATTGAAAAATAGAGACAACACGGTGATTATAGTCGAACACGACGAACGGACTATTTTAGAATCCGATTATTTAGTTGATTTGGGCCCAATGGCCGGTAAAAGCGGCGGGGAAGTGGTGGCAGCCGGCGAGGTTAAAGAATTACTGAAAAGCGATTCTAAAAACAAAATCCTTGATTCTTTAACTTTAAAATATCTAACCGGCCAAAAAAATATTCCCTTGCCTAAAATCCGCCGCCGTAAGATTCACGAAAAACTGACCATTATCGGCGGCCGGGCCAATAATTTAAAAAATATCAATGTAGAAATTCCGCTTCGCCGCCTGGTTTGTTTAACCGGCGTCTCGGGCAGCGGTAAATCATCTCTTCTCTACGATGTTTTGTATAAAAATCTTCAGCGAATAAAATCGCGGCTGAATCAGCCATTAGGAAATGTCAGTCGGATTTTAGGCGCCGAATATATTGATAAGGCGATTATGGTTGACCAGTCGCCGATCGGCCGGACCCCGCGCTCTAACCCGGCCACCTATACCGGTATTTTCACTCCAATCCGTCAGTTTTTCGCCCAATTGCCGCAAGCCCGGGAAAGAGGCTATGCGGCCTCTCGTTTTTCTTTTAATGTCTCTGCAACTAACGGAGGCGGCCGTTGCGAAGCCTGCCAAGGCGCTGGTCATAATCTGATTGAGATGCATTTTCTACCGCCGGTTTTAGTCCAGTGCGAGGTCTGCCACGGCAAAAGATTTAACCGGGAAACTCTACAGGTTAAATATAAAAAGAAAAACATCAGTGAGATTTTGGAAATGACCATTGATGAAGCGGCTGATTTTTTCAAAAATATTTATCAAATTCATGATAAAATGAAGGTCTTGCAGAATGTTGGCTTGGGCTATCTTTGTTTAGGTCAAAGCGCCACCACTCTTTCCGGCGGCGAAGCCCAAAGAATCAAACTCTCCAGAGAATTAACCCACACTTTAGGCAAAAAGAATATATATCTTTTAGACGAGCCGACAGTCGGCCTGCATTACCATGATATAGAAATGCTTTTGATGGTTTTAAATAAATTAGTGGAAAGAGGAAACACCGTGGCCATGATTGAACACAATATGCATATCATTAAATCGGCCGATTATATTATTGATTTGGGTCCGGAAGGCGGCGAATTTGGCGGCCGACTAATTGCTAAGGGCCTGCCCGAGGAAGTTATTAAAAATGAGCAGAGCTTTACCGGAAAATATCTAAAAAAGTTTTTATAAATTCACGAGGTGAGACATCTTGAGATTGGTGAGATTTATGAAACAAAGAGTTTTGGAACAAGTAAAAAAATTGCCCCTAAGTTCAGGGGTTTATATGTTTCTTGATAAAAAAGGACGGGTTTTGTATGTGGGCCGGGCTGTTTCTCTGAAAAAAAGAGCAATTAATTATTTTAGCAAAAATTTAGAGCCGCGGCTGAAAGAGATGGTTGGTTTGGCTAAAAAAATCAAATACCGAAAAACCGAGACGATTTTAGAGGCGATTATTTTAGAAGCAAATTTAATTAAAAAACACTGGCCTAAGTATAATGTCCGAGAAAAGGACAACCGCTCTTTTGTTTATCTGATTATTCCCAAAACTGATTATCCGCGGCCCATAATTGTCCGTCAAAGAGAGCTCCAAAAAATTTTTCCCGCCAAGAGCCGCATTTTTGGCCCTTATCAAAGTTTTTCACTCTTAAAAAGCGCGCTGCGGATTATCCGCCGAATTTTTCCGTATAGCACGTGCCGGCCTTTTTCAGGAAAACCATGTTTTGATGAGCAGATTGGTTTATGCCCCGGGCTTTGTTTAGGCCGGATTTCTAAAAAAGATTATCAAAGAAATATTAAAAATATACGGCTGCTTTTAAGCGGCCAGAAAAAAAGATTATTAAAAAAATTAGAAAAAGAAAATCCGGAAAAAGCAAAAAGTTTAAAATATTTACAAGATGTCTCATTGATTTTTAAAGAAGATATTGGCTCAATGTCTAAAATCAATCGTCTTGAGGGCTATGATATTTCTCATTTAACCGGCCAAGAACCGATTGGCGCCATGGCCGTATTTATCAATGGCCAGGCGGATAAAAGCCAGTATCGTTTATTTAAAATAAAAGAGGCGCCGAAAAACGATGATTTAAGAGCTTTGGCAGAAGTGATTGAAAGAAGGTTTAAACATTTAGAATGGCCAAAGCCGGATTTAATTCTTATTGACGGCGGCCGGCCTCAAATAAATTATATTTTCCAGATTCTTAAAAATCTCCGTCTTAATATTCCCTTAATCGGCATTTCCAAATTCAAAAAAGACCAATTGGTTTTTCCTTCAAAAACCAAAAAATCTTTAAAAGAATTAGCCCAAAACATTAAAGGAACTCTCCTAAGAGCCAGAAACGAAGCCCATCGTTTTAGTTTAAAAGCCAGCCGCTCTCAAAGAAAAATTAAGTATTAGGAACTCAAGCGAATGGTCAGTTATCCACAGCTAACTCCTTGACGCGTTATGTTATCAGGAATAATATCTAAATAGGAATTATTATTATGGAGAGCGAAAAAAGGGTTACCTGCCAAAAAAAGATTATTTTAGATTATTTAAAGAGCGTCCAAACTCATCCTTCAGCTGAAATCATTTTTAAAAAGGTCAGGAAAAAACTGCCCCGGATTAGTTTGGGCACGGTTTACCGGAATTTAAAAGTAATGAAGGAAAGAGGGGATATTTTAGAGATTTCAAGCCAGATTGCCCGTTATGACGGAGATGTTTCGCCCCACTCGCATTTCGTCTGCGAAAAATGCGGCAAAATCTTTGATGTTTTTCAGAAAATCAAAATGCCGAAATTAAACAAAATAAAGGTCGAACCGGTTAAACATATTAAAAATTATCAAATTTATTTCTATGGAGCTTGTAAAAAATGCTAAACAATGTTGCCATGATTGCCAAAAAGAAATAGAAATACAAGGCCAGGCAATCAAAAACGGCGTCTTGGCTGTTTATAAAGAAGGAGAGGAAAATTGGCAAGTTTTTAAATGCCAAAGCTGTTTTAAGAAAAGTCCTGAATTGAGAAATTATCAAAATTGCGAGGTTTATTCAAGAATAGTCGGTTATCTAAGGCCGGTCGGGCAGTGGAATAGAGGTAAAAGGCAGGAATTCGGAGAAAGAAAAGAGTATAAAGTTTAGAGGTCAACTTTATCGTCTTGCGATGACGATAGATTATCTATACGTCATCGCAAGACGATAGATTACTTTAATGAACAACTCTCAACCAAAAATTCTTATTCTTTTTTATTCTGCGTACGGCCATATTTTTACTATGGCTAAAGCAGTGGCGGAAGGCGTTCGGGAAGCGGGCGGCGAGCCGGTTTTAAAACAAACAGCCGAGCTTGTGCCAAAAGAAAACTGGGATGAAAATATGAAAAAAGCCAAAGAAATGATGAAAAATATTCCAATGGCTGACCCCAAAAAAGACCTTTCTGGAATTGATGGACTGATTGTCGGCGCGCCGACTCGCTACGGCAATATGTCGGCTCAAATGAGAAATTTCTGGGACCAGACCGGCGGCGATTGGCTCAAAGGAACGCTTATCGGCAAGCCGGCGGCTGTTTTTGTCGGCAGCGCCACCCAGCACGGCGGTCAGGAAACTACGATTATTTCAACAATGATTACGCTTTTGCATCACGGTTTTGTTTTAGTCGGCCTGCCTTATTCTTTTAAAGAACAAATGACGATGGAAGAAATCAGCGGCGGCTCGCCCTACGGCGCTTCAACCATTACCGGCGGAATGGGAGAAAGAATGCCTTCGGCCAATGAATTAAAAATGGCCAAGGGCTTGGGGAAACACTTAACAGAGATCGCCAAAAAATTATCTTCATAAAATTATGTACGAGCCAAAAAATTTTGAAAATCTGATCGGCCTTGAGGGGCTAAGCGAAGGGCTGGTTAAAAACCATTTTACTCTTTATCAGGGTTATGTTAATAACACCAATAAGCTCGACGAAACTCTTATTAAAATGGAAAAAGAAGGAAAATTTGGAACGGCTGAATACGCGGAATTAAACAGGCGGCTTGGCTGGGAATTCAATGGCATGCGGCTTCACGAATATTACTTTGAAAACTTAACTAAAGACTTCAAAGAGATTGATAAAAATTCAAAATTATTCCGGGCGATTGAGCAAGAATTCGGCTCTTTTGAATTCTTTGAAAAAGACTTTAAGTCAATGGGGGCGATGCGGGGAATCGGCTGGGTTGTTTTGTATTATGATAAAATTGCCGAGCGCTTATTCAATGTCTGGATAAACGAACATGATGTCGGGCATTTGGCCGGCGCCGCGCCTCTCTTGGTGATAGATGTTTTTGAACACGCCTATATGATTGATTACGGCCTCAAGCGGACCGATTATATTGAGGCGTTTTTTAAAATAATAGATTGGGAAGCGGCGATTAAAAGATTTTAATAAGCTTATCCAGCCCGGCGCCAATGGAACTGCTCTATATGGGAAAAAGACTTTAAAGCCGGGATTGGATTTAGTGGGAAAAATTTAACATTAACGTAATTCAATTACGTTGGTTGATTACGTTGGTTGACAAAAAATTATTAATCTGGTATGCTTTTAGAACTTAGTAAAGCTCTTTTTAGTTATTTTTAATAATTTTTGATTGGGGAGGAAAAGAAAATGGTAAGAAGAATGGGAGATTTGGATAATATAGAGAAAGAGATAAAAGAACATCTTCGGGAGAACTACATCTCCCGGAAGACACTGGAAAGTTGGTTAGTTGTTGCACTTTTCGTTTTTGCTTTTGAGCTATTTTTTGTTTTGTGGTGGGTCTTGCCACAAAACAATGAAATAAAAGAAATCCGAATGATGGCTGCTGAGGAAAAACGAAAAAACCCTAAGAGTGTTGCCAACGGGCTTGATAGTATCGAGAGGGGTCTCTTGGGGCTGGGAAGGGAGATTGAGAAGATTTCTTTCCGGCTAAACCAAGAAATTATCAATCGGGGGGAAATCACCGGGTATAAGAGTGAGGTGGAAGCTCTCCGGGGAAAAATCTCCTCATTAGAGCGCGATATCTCTATAATCGCGCGCCAAAATAATGTATCATTGTCTCCTCCCCCAATAAGACAAAGAAGAGGGAGAGAGAGATAGAAAAATTAAACGACAACAGAGAAAGAGGGCGAATCAATTTTGCCCTCTTCTTAATATCCACAAGCAAAATTTGACGGGTGATTTGTGGGAGTTATAATATAGTTATGGCAGAAAAAAGGAAGGTGAATATTTTTTTAAACTTTTTAAAAGCTTAGGCAATTTGCGGCCTAAAGCGTTTTTATTTTTAGAACTTTTTAGTTTTTTAAAAATTATTTTTAAAGGGGGGTGACAGACATGAACGAATGTCATTATGATAAAAGATGCGAATTTAGTTTTTGGGCGTTCGTAGATCCCTGTGAGGTTTGTGTGTATGCCCAAGGAAAGGAGATGGAGTTAAGTATAGAAAGAGAGAAAAAAAAGGAAATAATAAAACAGGAGGTGAAAAATGAAGAATAATCATAAGGGCGATATTGTTGAAAAGCAAAAAAAGCTAAAAATTCAACAATATCGCCCTATTTTTATTATCAAAATTAAATTTGACGAAGTGGCTTAATTTTGTTATAGTTAAAAAATGAGAAAAATTTACCCCGCACCTTTTTCAAAAAAAAGGCGGGGGATTAAAAAAAATAAGAACAAGAAAAGGCGCGGGGTGTATTTAGATTACGCCGCGACCACGCCGGTTGACCCCCGGGTGATTAAAGTAATGATTCCATATTTTAAGGAGAAATTTGGCAATACCGTGTCTTTACATAGTTTTGGCCGGGAAGCTAAAGAGGCCTTAGAAAAAAGCAGGGAAGTAGCGGCTGATTTAATCAAGGCCAAGCCAAAAGAAATAATTTTTACCTCAAGCGCCACCGAAAGCAATAATCTGGCTATCAAAGGCGCGGCCTTAGCCAATCAAAAAAAAGGCCGGCATATTATTATTTCTCCCATAGAGCACCTCTGCGTTTTAGAAAGCGCTCAATGGTTGGCTAAGCAGGGCTTTAAGATAACAAAATTAGCGGTTGATAAATATGGTTTGATTAACTTAAACGAGCTCAAAAAAGCCATTAGCCAAGAAACAATTTTAGTTTCAATTATTTCTGCCAGTAATGAAATCGGTACGCTCCAGCCGCTTCAAGAAATCGGCCAAATCTGCCGCCAAAAAGGCGTTTATTTCCATACTGACGCGGCCCAAAGTTTTGGTAAAATTCCCATTGATGTCAATCAAATGAAGATAGATTTACTAACCGGCTGTTCTCATAAGATTTACGGACCAAAAGGCGCGGCTTGTTTGTTTGTCAGAGACGGCATTAAAATTGAGCCGATTCTTTCCGGCGGAGAGCATGAATTTGGCTTAAGAGCCGGCACAATCAATGTGCCGGCGATTGTCGGTTTTGCCGAAGCGATAAAACTCTGCCAAAAAGAAATGGCCGTTGAAATTAAACGGCTAACTAAATTAAGAGATAAATTGATCAGTGGCGTCTTGAAAATAAAAGGCGCCCATTTAAACGGACATCCGACCAAACGCCTACCCAATAATGCTAATTTCTGGTTTGATTTTATTGAAGGCGAGTCTATCGTTATTCAACTTGATTCTTTTGGCCTTGCCGCTTCCACCGGCTCGGCCTGCTCTTCGTTGAAATTAGAGCCGAGTCATGTTCTTTTGGCTGTCGGCCTTAAACCCCAAGAAGCCCACGGCTCTTTGCGGCTCACTTTAGGCCGCTGGACCACAGAAAAAGATATTGATTATTTATTGAAGGTTTTGCCAAAGGTAGTTGAAAAATTAAGAAAGATTTCGCCGTTTAAATAAATGTTTCTCTGCGAGGACGAAGTCCGAGTAGTAAGAAATATTTATCCTGAGCGTAAGCGAAGGAACCCGTAGAATACCACATGGGCTGTTATCTACGGGATTCTTCGCCTTCGGCTCAGAATGACAACCTATTATGAACCAAACTGGCTACACAAAAGAAGTAATGAAACATTTTCAAAAGCCCCACCATTATGGCCGGCTAAAAAAATATAACGGCTTGGGCAAAGTGGGTAACGTGATTTGTGGCGACGTTCTTTGGCTTTATATTAATGTCAGTAAAAATAAAAAGGGGGGGGAAATAATCAAGAATATTTCTTATGAAACTTATGGTTGCGTGGCCGCAATAAGCACTAGCAGCGTGATTACTGACTTAGCTAAGGGTAAAACCATCAATGAAGCGCTTAATATTGATAAAGATAAAGTGGCTAAAGCCTTAGGCGGCTTGCCGCCTCTTAAAATGCACTGTTCTTTATTGGCAATTGACGCGCTTTCGGAAGCGATTTATGATTATCTTATCAAACATAAAAAACCCGTGCCGGAAAAACTGAAAGAAAGGCACCGAAGAATAGAAAGGTCCAAAAAAATCATAGAAGAAAGATATAAAAAATGGACGAAAAAAGGCGCTTCAACAAAAAAAGAGTAGTGGTGGGGATGTCGGGCGGAGTTGATTCTTCGGCGGCTTTGCTGCTTTTAAAAAAACAGGGCTTTGAGCCGATTGGCGTTTCTTTGAAATACGCGGTCTGGCAACACAAAAAAAATCTGCTTAAGGAAAATGTCTGCTGCAGCCAAAAGTCGTTGGCCATCGCCGAAAAAATTTGCCGAAAATTCAACGCGCCGCATTATGTCCTTGACTGCTCCTCTGAATTTGAAAAAAAGATTATGGGAAATTTTTTAAACGCGCTTAAAGTTAAAAAGACCCCCAATCCCTGTTTAATCTGCAACCGGAATTTAAAATTCAAAAAATTATTTGAGTTTGCGGAAAAACAAGGCGCAAAATACATAGCCACCGGCCACTACGCCAGAAAAAGAAAGAATCAAAAAACCGGCCAATACGAACTTTTAAGGGCTAAAGACAAAAATAAAGACCAAAGCTATTTTCTTTGTCTTTTGCCCCAAGAGCAATTGAAGCGTCTGATTTTTCCGGTTGGAAATTACATAAAAGACGAGATTTATAAAATAACAGAGAATCATGGTTTTGATTTTTTTTCAAAGATAAAACAAAGTCAGGACCTTTGTTTTGTGAGCGGCCAGTCAATCCCGTCTTATCTAAAAGAAGAGATTGGTTTTAAGCCCGGCCTTATCTATGACCAAAACGGCTATGTCTTGGGAGAACATCAGGGGCTTCATTTCTATACCATTGGCCAGAGAAAGAGGGTTGGTTTAGCCAACGGCCCTTGGTGGGTGATTGGCTTTGATAAAAAGAATAACGGTTTGATTGTGAGCCATAATCCGGACGACCCGATTCTTTACAAAAAAACGGCTGTTCTTTCCGATGTCCATTTTATTTCTGAAAGGCCTCTTAAGTCGATTAGAGTTAAAGCTAAAATCCGCTATGCCCAAGATTTAGCTTCGGCTGTTTTACGTTTTAAAAAAGCAGCCGGGAAAAACCGGGCTTATTCCGCCAGATTAATTTTTGACATTCCTCAAAGAGCCGTTACCCCGGGCCAGTGGGCCGTGTTTTATAAAAACAACGCCTGCCTTGGCGGCGGCTTGATTAAAGCCGCCAAATCTTAATTATATGGAGGTTTATATGGAGAACTATGGAGGTTGAACCTCCATATATGGAGGTTGAACCTCCATAGTTAATAGGACAACTCCACAGCTTCACAAACCCTCCGCAGACCGCTTTATGCAAGAATTAGAAAATCAAAAAAAATCGCGAACGCTTTTCGGCCATATTTTAATTTCTCTAAGAGTGGTTTTTAGTAACCCTTTGTTTTTATTTTTAGCTGTCAGTTTAAGCGGCAATCTTCTGCTTCTTTATTATTTTATTTTCCTCCAGACCACCACTTTTTCCGTTTTCTGGCAGTCAAACAGCCCTTTTTATAATTTCGCCTCAATCGGTTTAACGATTTTAATCGCCGTTTTATTCGGAATAGCCGCGAGTTTTTTTATCTGGCAATGGAAAGAAAATAAAGAAAAAAATATCATTAACTCCGGCAACGGCCTCATCGGCGCTTTTTTGGGCGCTGTTTCAATGGGTTGTCCGGTCTGCGGCGCTTGGCTGATTTCTTTTTTGGGTATCGGCGGCGGTTTGGCTGTTTTTCCTTTTCAGGGACTGGAAATCAAAACTCTGTCCGCGCTTGTTTTGGGATTCTCAATAGTCGTAAGTTCCAAACCCATTGCGAATGACAATTGCCTTGCTTGCCAGCCCCAAAAAGATAATGTCTTTAGTCCGGAAAAAGAAGCCCTTAAGCTTTTAAAGCATCTGGCGCTGGGAATCGGCGCTTTGCTTTTAATAATCTATCTGCCCTTTATAGGCAGCCGGCTGAATCTCGGAATTTCTTTTCAGTCAAGCAAGGGGAACGCCCTTTTAAAAAATACAGCCGGCTCAATAAATAATTCAGAGGCGGATTCTCCAATAAATGAAAAGGGTTTAAAAATAAATTCTTCAGCTCTTTTAGAAGAGATAAATCCTTCGGCCGGCTATACGATAGACGCGGTTTACGGAAATATCGGCCCCAAGTTGCTTGAATCCGGAGCGATTAACTTTAATAAATTAAAGACGCTTTACGAAAAAACCGGTTATCCCTTAACCAAAGAACAAATAAAAATTCTGACCGAGGGCTCTAATGAAAAAATCACCATCAATCAGGACAATGCCTATTTTCTGATTAATTTTCTATGGGCCCTGGGCTTGGTTAATAAAAACCCGATTTTAGATGAAGGGCCTTTGATAAAATACGGCGGATTGGGAAAAATCGGTTCTTTTGCTTCAACCGGCGGCTGGACTCTGGGGACAAAAACCGCGGCTGAACTTTACTCAAAATCAGAAATTATTTCTCTTGATAAAAGAAAACAGGATATTCTGGATGATTTTGCCAATAATTCCTATCGCCCCTGCTGTAATAATTCCACTGCTTTTGCCGACTGCAATCACGGCATGGCCGCTTTGGGACTGGGAGAAATTATGGCCGAAAACAACGCTTCGGCCGAAGAAATGTTTGAGGCGCTCAAATATTTCAACGCTTTCTGGTTTCCCCAGCAGTATCTTGATTTGGCTAAATATTTTAAAATTCGCGAAGGAAAAGATTGGGACAAAGTGGACGCCAGAATGGTCATGGGTAAAGATTATTCCACGGCCAGCGGCTGGCAGAGGGTCAAAAACTGGCTCGCTTCAAACAACGCCGTAGAAAAAGCGCCGTCCAAAGGCGGCGGTTGCGGAGTTTAATTTTAAAGAGAGGATTTCCAAACAAAATGAAAAGGGGATTAAATTCAGCCATAATAATTATTTTAATAGGAGGGGCGATTTTGGCCGCCGGCTGGTTTTTAATCAAAAAGACGGCTCCAAAAGAATCGGAAATCATCAGCCAAAAGGGAATTCACTGGCACGCTCAATTAATTATTAAAATTTTTGGACAAAGGCAGGAAATCCCGGCTCTGGTCGGCTTAGCTAAGGGAGAAAAACCAATCCATACCCATGAAGCGGACGGAGTGATTCATCTGGAATTCAACGGTCTGGTGAAAAAAGAAGACATAAAGCTCGGCAGATTTTTTGAAATCTGGGACAAAAAATTCAGCCGCGATTGTATTTTTGATAAATGCAGCGGAGCGGCCGGCCAACTAAAAATGTTGGTCAATGGCCAGCCGAATTCTGAATTTGAAAATTACCCGATGAGAGACGGGGACAAGATTGAAATAACCTTTGAATAGACGGCTAAATAGTTATTAAGAAATCGTAGCGTTGTTTGCGCTTTTGAGACTATGCGGAAGCGCCGCCAGCTTGGTCCTCGCCCAGAGGGCGAGGTGGCCGGCGCTGAGCATTAAGCGAGCCCTCCACTGGAGAGGGCGAGCGTGTCGAAAAAGCGTAAACAACGCTACGATTTCTTACAGATAATTTATAAAATTTGCCAGCTCTGTTTAGGCAATAATAACCAAACAACACGATGAAATCTTACGCTTTAACCAAAACTATGTACGACCTGATTATTATTGGCGGCGCCACGGCCGGCCTAAGCGCGGCTGTCTACGCGGCCAGAAAAAAACTTAAAACCCTTATTTTAACCGAAAAAGTCGGCGGCCAGTCTTTATTGACCGACAATATTGAAAATTATCCCGGGTTTAAAATAATTACCGGCCAAGAGTTAATCCAAAAAATGAGAGAACAGGCCGAGCAAGCCGGGACTGAAATTCAAGAAGAAAAAAGAGCCGTGGAAATTAAAAAACAAAACAACGGCTTTAAGATTATAACCAAAAATAAAGAAGAATTTGAAACAAAAGCCGTTATCATTGCCACTGGCCAAAATCCCCGCTATCTAAACATCCCGGGCGAAAAAGAATTTAGCGGCAAAGGAATAAGTTTTTGTTCAATTTGCGACGCTCCTTTGTTTAATAAAAAAGACGTGGCCGTGGTGGGCGGCGGCAACGCCGGACTGGAAGCCGCTTTGGACCTGACAAAATACGCCGATAAAATTTATGTTTTGGAATTTAATCACGAGATCGCCGGCGACAAAAGCACCCAAGAAAAATTAAAAGAAACAAAAAAAGTTGAATTTATCACCGGCGCGGCGGCTAAAGAAATTAAAGGCGCCAAATTTGCAGAGTCCCTTATTTACGAAGATAGAAAAACCGGCCGAGAGAAAGAATTGAAGGTGAGCGGCATTTTTGTCAATATCGGCCAAACGCCCAACAGCGATTTTGTCAAAGATTTTCTTGACCTTAATGCTGAAAAAGAAATTATTGTTGACCCTAAAACCAACCAGACCTCGGCTGAAGGGATTTTTGCGGCCGGCGACGTGACAAACATTCCCTTTAAACAGTGTATTATAGCGGCCGGCGAAGGCGCCAAAGCGGCTCTAAGCGTTTACAATTATCTAAATAAAAATGTTTAGATATTTCTGGTTTTCAGGAAAAAAGCCATTTCTAAATAATTTTCTTAATTTATTTTTTTGGTTTTTTATTTTACTCGGCATTTTTTATTTTTTCCGTTTCGGACAGGCCGTTCATCCTGTTTTTTCCGGAATTATGGCCTGGCTTTCGGCTTTGGTCTTAACCCTGCCCCATATCATCTACCAAAAAAGCCGGCTTAAAGAAATATATTCTTTAAAATTTCCTCTCTGTTTGGAGTTATTGGCTTTTTTGAGCTTGATTCTTCCCTGGCTGGGAACTTTTATCTTTTATCGCTTTGGTTTCGGCTATGATTCGTTTGTCCATTTCAATGTTTCTTTTATCGGCGGTTTAATCGCTTTTTTAACAATCAGGGGACTTTTTGAAAAACAAAAAAAGAAAAAGTTGTTTGTTTTAATTTTTTTGATAGTGATTTTTGGTGGCGTCTTCAATGAATTTTTTCAGATTTACGGCGATAAATGGTGGGGGACGGAGATGAGCGGCGAAAAAGAAGAGCCCGACGACACCCGGCGCGACCTTGTTTATGACGTCTTCGGAGCTTTAACGGGGATGCTAATTGTTTCAATTAAAGGAGAAAAATGGATTCAAAATATTAAAAAAACAGAAAGATTGACAAATATGTCATAAATATAGATGGGGCAGTTTCTTAAAAACTAAGGGCATTAGACATTCCACGAACTATGATACAATAGAATTGTCTAATGTTTAAGCGATTTACGAAGCATTTCACCGTGTCTC
>Ga0155442_119_pt1 | contig 34901 bp, 30 predicted proteins | sample RifCSPhighO2_02_FD_111890 | JGI IMG/M metagenome (GOLD analysis project Ga0155442, IMG submission 111890) | Candidatus Portnoybacteria bacterium RIFCSPHIGHO2_12_FULL_38_9 | reverse complement strand
GGTTATTAAGAGATATCGGGAACAAAAAAAGCGCCGAGGCGCAAGAAAGAATTAAAAATCAGGGTGTTCGGATTGAGCCCTGACGGCGGGTTATCAGCTTAGTGGTTATTATACTCATAATTAAAACCTTGTCAAGCCCCCTGTCTAAAAACCTAGTTTTGTAAAATAAAAAAGGAACTGCAAAAATTTTATTAAGCGAATAGATGCCATTATCGACATCTAGACCTTTTCTTTACAGTTCCTGTAATTTAGCGCGAAACCGCAGAGGAGGCCGCTGGACACCAGCCCGGCGGAGTAGTGGAGGCCGGGGGCGGAGGGATCCACAGGTCCACACGACCACTCTGCGATTTCTTTTTTTCGGGGACTGCTTTTTAAAATCCCAGATTTAATGCGCTTTTCAGAATTTTTTTACTTACATTCAGCGCAGGCCGCAGTCCCCTTCTCAAAGAGCTAAGGAGGTGCCTAATTATTGCCATTATATCCATTCAAAAAACTATGTCAAGACCCCCCATAAAAAAACCGCCTCTAATTGTAATTTTAGGACCAACCGCTTCCGGTAAATCAGCTCTGGCCATTAAATTAGCCAAGCAATTTAATGGTGAAATTATCTCGGCTGATTCAAGGCAGGTTTATAAAGAAATGGATATCGGCACGGCTAAGGAGGAACAAACAGGGGCAGCCCCCAGCTGGGGGCTGCCCCTGTTTGTCTCCGCTAAATCATTAGGGTCTGACCCTCGCGAGGGTCAGACCCTAAACTTAATTGATATAGTCAGGCCTGATCAAGAATTTACTCTGGCTCAATATAAAAAATTAGCTATTAAAACTATCAATGATATTCACAAGCGAAATAAACTGCCGTTTTTAGTCGGCGGCGCCGGACTTTATATTTGGGCCGTGGTTAATAATTTACAAATTCCCCAAATTAAACCACAACCAGAGTTGCGGCTTAAGCTCGAAAAAGAGATAAAAAGAAAAGGAATAGAAAAAGCATATCAAAAACTCTTAAAATTAGACCCAAAAGCGAAATATTTTGTAGAGCCGAATAATCCGAGAAGAATTATTCGGGCTTTGGAAGTTTGTCTCTCTACCGGCCAGCCATTTTCAAAACAAAGAAAAAAGGGCCGACCTCTTTTCAGCGTCTGCCAAATCGGCCTTAATCCGCCTAAAAATGTCCTTAATAAAAAAATAGACCGGCGTACAGAAAAAATGATCCAAGCCGGTCTGATAGATGAAGTGAAAAATTTAGCTCAAAAATATAGTTTTAATTTACCCTCAATGAGCGGCATCGGCTATCAGGAAATCGGCCAGTATTTAAGAAACGAGATTGACTTAGAAAAAGCCAAAGAACTTATTAAACTCCATACCCGCCAATACAGCCGACGCCAAATAAGCTGGTTTAAGCGCGACAAAAGAATCCATTGGATTAAAAACTATCAAGAGGCGGAGAAGTTAGTTAAAGATTTTTTGGGAAAATAAAAAGGAGGAAACGGGATTCGTTTCCTCCTTGTGGAACTATGTGGAACTATTCGTCAATTTCAATATGAACAATCTTTCTATCCCCATCAGCGACGATAGCGAATCCATCTTCGTGAAGTTCTTCCGCCCCCCCTAAAGTTAAAATCTTAAAATCTATCGGCATCCTCTCACCTCCTTTCTTTATAAAATAAAGAACTTGAATAACAAGGTACTAAGAGATCATTTCAAAAAGCCAAAATTTTATTTCCTGAGCTTGTCGAAGGATAATAGTTCAATAAATTCACTATAAAAATTTTGGCTAACCATGAAGAGTTGCCTTCGACAAGCTCAGGCAATAATGAATTTTGAAATGACCTCTAACGCCAAAACAACAATATTGAACATCATTAAATATTTTAATAATGCCCAATATTGTTATTTTAATAAAAAATCTTTTAAAATTTTACTGACCATTTGCGGATTGGCTTTGCCTTTGCTCTCCCGCATTACTTGGCCGACCAAAAATTGTAAAGCATTTTCCTTGCCGGCCTGATAGTCTTTGACCGGCCCGGAATTTTCTTTTGTAACCCGCTCAACTATTTTTATCAATTCCTCTTCATCGCTCACCTGCTTTAATCCCCTGCTTTCAATAATATGAGTCGGGTCAGCGCCGGTTTTAAACATTTCAGCCAAAACAGCTTGACCGCCGGAACTGGAGATTTCTCCTTTTTCAACTAAAATAATAAATTCAGCAAAATTTTCCGCTTTAATTTTTTCGTCTAACGCGTAACGGGAAACGCCTAATATCTCGGCAATCCGCGGAATTTCAGTTAAAAGATAATTAACGGTTAATTTGTATAATTTTGGCAAGGGCAATTCTTTTTGGGTTTCTTCGGTTTGGCTAAATTCTGAAGCAACATCCTCAAAATAATCAGCCGAGCTTTTATTATTGACTAAAACTTGAATATCTTTCTCCGGCAATTGATACTCTTTAAGAAATCTTTCTCGGCGCGCTTGGGGAAGTTCTGAAATAAGATTTGAGATTTGAGTTTTGAGATTTGAGATTTTTAATGGAGGCAGGTCGGGTTCGGGAAAATAACGGTAATCTTCGGCTTCTTCCTTGCTCCGTTGAGAAAAGGTTTTTTGTTTATTTTCGTCCCAGCCGCGGGTTTCCTGAATTATTTTCTCGCCGGATTCCAATAAATCCGCCTGTCTTTTAATTTCGTATTCTATCGCCCGCTCCACTGACCTAAATGAATTAAGATTTTTAATTTCAACTTTAGTGCCTAACTTCATACTGTCATTGCGAGGGACCAAGCCCCGTGGCAATCCCGTGGCAGAATTTTGTTTTCCTCGGGATTGCTTCGCTTCACTCGCAATGACGGCTGAGGATAGCGAAACATTCGCTTCCACTCTCATCTGCCCTTTTTCCATATCCGCGTCAGAAACCCCTAAATATCGTAAAATCAACTGAAGCTCTTGGCTAAATTGCCGCGCTTCTTGGGCGGTTGTGATATCCGGCTCGGTCACCAATTCCATCAAAGGCACGCCAGCCCGATTAAAATCAACCAAACTATAATCAGCGCCGGCCGGATGAATCAGCTTGCCCGTGTCTTCCTCTAAATGAATCCGTTGAATTCTTATCTGGCGCCCTTCAATTTCTAAAAAACCATTCACTGACAATGGCTGGTCATATTGGGAAATCTGATAACCCTTGGGCAAGTCAGGATAAAAATAATTCTTGCGGTCAAACTTGGAAAATTCAGGAATCTGGCAATTCAGAGCCAAAGCTGTTTTCAAAGTGTACTCAACCGCTTTTTGATTGATAACCGGCAAACTGCCTGGCTGGCCAGTACAAACCGGACAAATATAGATATTTGGCTCTTGAGCCGTTGGGTCATTCGGGCAATCGCAAAACATCTTGCTCCGGGTTTTTAATTCTATATGTACTTCCAGGCCGATAGTGGGGTGATATTTCATATTTAGATTTTTATACAAAAAAGGCTTTCTAAGTTCAAGTTTATTTTAAACCAGAAAGCCCTTTGGGTCAATCTAAATTTTGGAATTTTTTGAGAAAATAATTTACTTTTTGTTTTAACCTTGCTTGCTTTGTCACTAAAACGTCTATCCTCCTTTCTAATTCGCTTATTTTATACTGACAAATAAAACAATTGAATTCATCATTGGATTCTGAAATTTGCCCATTTAATATTATCCTAAGTATCCATCTTCTTAATATCTTTTTCATCAATCTCACTCCCTCCCTTTTAAAAGAACATAAAAATTACTGTTGACTGGCTAAAAAAACATTCCTTAAAAGCATAGCTACGGTTAAAGGCCCCACTCCGCCGGGCACTGGAGAAAACCAACTAACTTTCTCCTTAACGCTTTCTTTGTCAGTATTGCCCATAGTTTTCCCGCCCTTTTTGATAATCCCGGCGTCAATTAAGACGACTCCTTTTTTAATCATTGAACCCTTAATAAAATTAGGCCTGTTAAAAACCGTAATCAAAACATCGGCTTTTTTGATAATATCTTTTATGTTCTTTTGGTCAGCTAAATTATATTGAATCTTCAACCCCTTTATCTTAAAAAAATCTCTCAAAACCCGGCCAAAAATATCCGAATTTACCAAGGCCAAAATTTTTTTGTTTTTTAAGCCCGGGCCGGCTTTTTTAAGAGCCGATAAAATAGCCATGGGCAGGACCGGAAAAAAATAAGGGGTTCCCCTTTTTAATAATTTTCTGTTTAATTTATGAAATCCATCCACGTCTTTTTTGGGGCTAATTGACTGAGTAATTTTTTCTGTTTTAAAACCGGTCGGCAGAGGCAATTGAACAATAATGCCATTAACTGATTTATCCTGATTAAAATCCTCTATTTTCCGGATAATTTCTTTTTCTGAAATGTTTTTTTGAAACTTTTCTTCAATAACCTCAAGGCCGATTTTTTCAGCTGCTTCTTTTTTTAGCTTAACATACAAATCGGAGGCCGGATTTTTACCCACCATAATAATCGCCAATTTAGGCCTCTTTTTCTCTTTTTTAATTTTCTTTTTTAAGTCCAGTAAAATTTTCTCCGCTTCTTTTTTACCATTGAAAATCTTCATATATTGGGAATCTTTTAACTATTTTTTTAACCTCCGGCTTAATCTGTTTTTTGATTCTTCGGCTGCTTATATTTTTTATCAGTTCGGCCATAAGACAAGCAACCTGTCTGGCCTCTTTTTCTTTAAGCCCCCGCGTGGTTATAGCCGGCGTCCCAATCCTAATGCCTGAAGGATTATAGGGCTGTTTAGTATCAAAGGGAATGGCGTTGCGATTAACATAAAGACCAGCCATGGCTAATTCATCCTGAATTGTTTTTGACTCGCCAAAAGGAGAAACATCAATAACGAGCAAATGATTATCCGTGCCATTGCTGATTACTTTTAAGCCATGTTTTAGAAATTCATCAGCCATAATCTTGGCGTTTAAAATAACTTGTTTTTGATATTTTTTAAAGGAGGGCTTCATCGCTTCTTTTAAGCAAACCGCTTTGGCGGCAATCACATGCTCCAAGGGCCCGCCTTGAATGCCGGGAAATACGCCCGAGTCAATTTTTTGCGCCAAAGTAAATTTTCCTTTGGGGTCTAATCTGTCTTTTGTTTTTGATAAAATCAAGCCGCCGCGCGGACCGCGCAAAGTTTTATGAGTGGTTGTCGTCACTACATCGCAAAAAGGAAAAGGATGCGGATGAAAGCCGGCCACAACCAAACCGGCGATATGAGCGATATCAGCCATTAAATACGCTTTGACTTCGTCGGCAATCTCACGGAATTTTTTAAAATCAAGGGTTCTGGAATAAGAAGTGGTGCTGGCCAAGATCAGTTTTGGTTGAAATTTTAAGGCCGCCTCTCTCGCTTCTTTAAAATCAATCAGTTCTGTTTTCGGGTCTACGCCGTAATATGAAAAATCATAGAGCTTTCCGGAAAAATTGACTTTTGAGCCATGGGTCAAATGCCCGCCGCAAGATAAATCAAAGCCCAAAATTTTATCTCCGGGCTTAACCAAAGCCAGATAAACAGCCGCGTTCGCTTGAGCGCCGGAATGAGGCTGTAAATTGGCGTGCTCGGCTTTAAAAAGTTTTTTCGCCCGCTCAATGGCGATCGTCTCAATTTTATCAATAAATTCATTGCCGCTGTAATATCTTTTTGACGGATACCCTTCAGAATACTTATTGCTCAAAGGAGTGGCCATAGCAGAAAGAACCGCTTGGCTGGCGTAATTTTCCGAAGCAATCAAAACCAAGCCGTCTTTCTGACGCCTGATTTCTTTTTTGATTAAGTTATAAATTTCAGGGTCGGTTTTTTTAAGATTTTTCATTAAAATTCAATTTGTAAGATTTGCCAGCCCTGTTTAAGAGAGATAAAAGTGTAAATAACGCGAGCGATTCTTACATTCAATTAAAAGTCATATCCTGCTCAAAGGGCTGATGATCTTTTAAAGCCAATTCCGCCGCGGCTAATTCCGTTCCCAAGTAAATTGCGTGGCCGGTGTCTAAAGAAGCAGACGAAGCAATCTTATCTTTTAATTGATAAGCTGTTTTGCCAGTATATTTTTCCAGTTCTTTTCCGTTTTCGGGATGAAGAACAACAACAACAATTTCATCATTTTCAATTCTAATCTGATAATTTCCCCTTTTATCATGACAATCTTTCCTTAAACCGGCGTATTTTTTCAGCATTTCCTTAATCTGCTGATAATAATTATTGTAAATCTGGGCGCTGCCGGAAATTATAATCAACAAACCGGGCTCTATGCCGATTGCTCCGGCGATTTCATTCTGAATAGCGGCGCATCCGTAAGCGTTCTCCGGCCAGCCCTGAACCATATCATGACTCCTGAAAAAGACCGTTAAATTCAGTTTTTCTTCTTGAATAAGCGCTTGTAAAAAAACCAAGCAGGGAGAAGATTTGTGTTTTCTCATTAATTCATCAGCCGGATGCCAGGTGATGGCCACACAGGCCTTAGAATAAAGGTCTTTCTTTAAAACGTCAATAATATCTTCAATCTGGTTAATCTCGCAGTAATTTTCTTTATAAGAAATATTTTTATCAAGCCATGGTCCTTGTCCAAACTCAAAATCCCTATATCCTTCAGAATTAACCAGTTTTTTGATTTCTTGAGAAGTGGGATAATAATAGGCCCTTAATTTATTTCCGTAAGTATAGGCCTTTCCCTCGGGTAACAATGAAGACAGAATTTCGTCCTGATAGGCCTTTATTTTTTCTTTGGTTAAAGGAACCAAAAAGGGGTTAATTGATAAATCCATATTTTGGGGATTATGAATAACAACGGTCATGTCGTTAATTTCTTTAACCCACCGGTCGGTATTGGCGTTCATTAAATTATTTTTTCCATAACGATAAATATTATAAATCATTTTTATCCAGGTGTCGGGAATATTTGTGCCGTGAACAATAATCGGTCCCCCTTCGTAAGGAAAAGTTTCTTCGCTTTTTTCATAATCAAAAACTTGAGGCAATGTAAAAGAATCTTTTTTTTCAAGACCCCCGATTAGTTTATTTGCTTCTTTAATTTGTTCTCCCAAAGAGGCGCTGGGCATCTCTTTATTCAAATCAATAAGTTCAACATTGGCTCTTATTTTTTCAATCAGTTCAAGCGGGATATTTTTATCAAAATAAACAGCATTTTCAAAGCCGTCTATTTTTCTGTTTTCATTCACGCCTTTTTTAAAAAACGCTCTAATGGCGTTGGCGCTGGTTAATTCCGATAATTTATCTCCTGAAGATTTTGAGGAATGTTCTTCGCCGAATAAAATAACGTATCTGATAAACGAATTGGCCAAAATATTTCTGGCCAAAGGATCTAGGCCGGCTGGCGTATAAAAATTAGCGACCAGAGCCGTATTTTCTTTATTTATTTTTGGAACAACCGCGTCTCTCATCGTCCACAAGATAACGACGCCGACATTTGCGTCAGTTACCCTTAGCTGGGAAAAATGAGGGAAAGCGATGCGGTCTCTGGCCGCCACCGGCCAGCCTTTTTGATTATTAGAGCCAATTTGATTTTTAATCAGCTCTATTATTTCTTCTTTTTTTTGCATTCTTGGGCAACTTTGCTGCTATGAACAGCGCTTAGGAGGATTTTGAATTATTTTTTAAATTCTTGGGTTATTTGACTCGCCTTAGGAAAAGTTTGTTTGCCATACTTTTGCCCTTTCTTTTTTAAATATGAGGTCTCACAGGGGCTGGAAAGTGTCTCAAAAGTCAAAGCGCAAACTCTCATTCCCACATAAAGAATAACCGGCATAATCCCTAAATTACTAAGCTCCATGGTCGCCTTTCCCTGCCAGCCAGGGTCAAACCTGGCCGCCGTAGAATGAACCACTAATCCCAATCTGCCCAAAGAACTTCTCCCGTCAAGCCGGGCCATTAAATCATCAGCCAGGGTAAATTCTTCTTTGGTAATAGCTAAAATAAATTCCTTTGGCTGTAAAATAAAAGGAGCATCATCTTTTATCTTTACTTCCTCCATTAAATCTTCAAATTTAATACTTCTTTTAAGATCTAAATAGGGATATTGAGAAGGTTTAAAAGTTTTAAAAATATTGCCTAAATGCAAATCCAAAGAACAGGGTCCTAACTGCTCTTTAAAGTTAGGGACGGGTTTTATTCTGATTTTCCCTTCTTTAATATATTTTTTAATGTCTTTGTCCGAGAGAATCATAATTTTACATTTTACTCCACCACAATCCCCATACTCCTCGCTGTTCCTTCTATTATTCTTATTGCTTCTTCAATGGAGTGAGCGTTTAGGTCTTCCATCTTTTTTTCGGCAATTTGCTTAACTTGCTCTTTGGTCACTTTACCCACTTTATCTTTATGCGGTTCTTTAGAGCCCTTGTCAAGCCCGGCTGCTTTTTTCAATAAAAAAGAAGCGGGTGGGGTCTTTAATTTAAAGTTATAAGTCCGGTCTTCGTAAACCGTGATTTCTATTGGAATAATATCGCCGGCCTTGTCTTTGGTCGCCTCATTAAAACGGCTGCAAAATTCCTGAATATTTAAACCATGCTGGCCCAAAGCCGGACCAATTGGCGGCGCCGGATTTGCCTGTCCGGCCGGAATTTGAAGCTTAATGATAGTTTTGATTGGTTTTGCCATAATTATAAGGGTCAGACCTTGAGGAGACGACCTTAAGGTCGTCTCCTCAAGGTCTGACCCTTAACCTTACAGTTTTTTTACCTGTAAAAAATCCAATTCCACCGGCGTTTCGCGGCCAAACATGGAAACCAAAACCTTAATTTTTCCCCGCGCTTCGTCAATCTCTGAAATCTTGCCGTCAAAATCTTTAAACGGCCCGTCAGTAATTTTAACCGCGTCGCCCACGGCCACATCAATTTTATACTTTGGCTCTGAAACGCCCATCCTTTTCTGAAGAATTTTTATTTCCTCTAAAGAAATCGGGGTCGGCACAGTGCCGGCGCCGATAAAGCCGGTTACCCGAGGCGTATTTCTAACTACATACCAGGAATCGTCAGTCACCACCATTTCAACCAAAACATAACCGGGATAAATCTTTTCTTCTACCACCTGCCGTTTGCCTGCTTTAATCTTAATCTTTTTCTCGGTCGGCACCAAGACATTAAAAATCTTGTCTTCCATGCCCATGCTTTCCACCCGCTGTTTTAAATTCCTGGCCACCGCCTCTTCATAACCGGAATAGGTATGAAGCGCGTACCAATTTTTTCCTTGTTGTACTTGTTTCGGCATGCCAATTTTATCCCCGTTAGATAAATTATCTTAGGTTATCCAAACAGGGACTTATTATAAATAATAGTTAAGTTATTTAAGTTAAAAAAACAATTATCTAACGGGGCTGCAAAATTGAGCACCCAGCCCCCTAAGCTGTTGCTTGATAAGATAAATTTATAAAATCATTTATATTTATCCATTACCTTTGAATTTTCTAAGCAACAGCTTAGGGGGCTGGGTTAAGGTTTTCTAACAAAATTTTCTGCGCCTATTGGCTTGAAAATTTTGAGAAAGCCCTTTAAATCACAAATCTATTCAATAACCAGCTAAACAAAAAATCCAAGCCGCCCAAAAAAGCGGCCACGGCCAAACTAAAACCGATAACAATCAAAGTGTATTTAATCGTATCCTGTTGCGTTGGCCAAGTCACCCGCTTTAATTCAATTCGGACTTCTTTTAGAAAACTAATTGCTTTAGACGGCAAGCTTGTAATATTCATTGGATTTAAAAACCCCGTCAGGGGTTATTTAATTCTATCTTAAGCTTGAATAAAAACTCTGTCAACTCCCTGAATCGGTTAAACGTCGGGTGTTAGTTGTCAGAGGACTAAATATCCAAATTTTTCACTTTTTTCGCGTGGGTCTGGAAATCTTGTCAAGACCTTAAATCAATGCATTAGCAACCCAATTATGTACATTTTTCTGCAAAATATTTTTTATTTGCCCATCACTATAGCCAAACTTTCGAGACAATGTATCGCCAAGTTTAGCTATATCTTCCGGTTTACTGATGCCAATTTCCCAAACCGGCGCCACCCCGCCAAAATCCGTTCCCAAGCCCAACGACTTTGGCCCGTTTTCTATCTGACATATCTGGTCAATTCTTTCAGCAATTTTATCTATACTTTGGAAAAACGGCTTTGAGACTCCAAGCCCAATTATGCCTCCTAATTTAACTATTCTCTCTACTTCTTCTTTTGATAAGCCTCTTTTTTCTGCCGCTGCGCTAAACTGAATATCTTGAGCTATATCTTCTGATGTGGCGCCATGCGTATAAGCCACTAATTGACCCTTATTTAAGTCTTCGGTTAAATCTAAAATACTTTTTCTTACATTGGAATTAGCATGAGCTATATCAATAATAATTCCGAGATCAAACATTTTCGTTATTGCCTGCCTACCTAAAGGGGTAAGCCCCACATCATTGGCCAAAGCATTTTCTTTGCCGTACTGGATAGTCACGCTTCTAATTCCTTGGTCATAAATTTTATCAATATCGCCCAGGTTTCTGACAAAATCAGCTCCCTCCAAAGCAATAACTAAATTAGGCTCTCTTTCAGAAATTTGTTCGCCTTTTTTAATTAAATTCATGCCCCAGTTTCTATACATCCGAGAAACTCTTTTAATCAGGGTTAATTGTTTTTGCGGTTTTTCTATCTCCGACCAATGCCCAAAAACAGAAGCAAAAAGAGTGTCGTATTGTTTTTCAACAGCTTCCTTAATCAATCTGCTATATTGCTTTTCCGTTATCTCTGTTGGATTGATAATGCCTAAATTCCTTAAATCTTCTTCTTTAATGCCAAATTGATAAATTCGGTTAATAACGGATTTTTCTCCTTTTTCTCCTATGTCTTTATGTCTTTGGGGATACCCTTTTTCAATATCATACTCTGGAATCCCTTTATCGGCTAAGGGCATCTCAAAATCATCGTGTAAAGAAGAAATTTTTTCTCTTTCTGACATATTTTTGAATTATTTTTATCTTTCAGGTTTCTCAAATAACTTCTCGTAAAAGAGGTTCATAATCTTCTGATATGGCAACTATATCTGCTTTCTTGCCTTGCCCATACAAATTAAAAGCATAATCATATATGGCATTAAGATTAGGGGCCATAAAATACTTCAATGGGACAGAGTTTATTTTCCCAAAATATCCTTTGGGAAGCCCTCCATCAAACATAATATCAAACGCGAAATAATTTTTAATTTTTCCATCACTCCCCCTCTGTAATAATACCGGAACCGAGGTTATATTATTCACTGTAATGCTTTTAATGCTGTCAACTTCCTGCGGATAAATATCTTGTAAAAATTCTATCATGTCTTTTTGTAAAACGGCAAGATAATTACCGGAGCCGTAACCCGCAAAAGGCTTAAGTCCCATATAAAATAACAGGAGCGAGAATTTTAGAAACATGCCGGGTAAAATCCGTCTATTACGTAGCGCTTTAGATAAACCGTCTATACTCCATTCAATTGCAAAGCTATTATCATTACTTCGTAGTTTCCCATTTTCTAACTTCATACGCAGATGCTCGTGATTGGCGCTAATCCCCCAAAAGAAATGAGTGCCAAGATCCTTTTCGCTATTCCATGCTCCGGTTTTTCTATTAAAATAGTCTAATGTCTTTTCTTGAAAATCATTATCAAAAAGCATTTGATAAATAAAGCTCTTCGGGTCGTTATTTAATACATAGAGCAAATATTCAATTACAATATCATCATACTCAATAGAGATGAGTTTTGAGACTCCATCTCTCGCTTCTGTATTAAATAACAATGGCCAGAGATGAAAGTTAATTTTAGTAATCTGATCTCCCAGAGTTTCGCAAGTTGAAAAATCAATTTCAGAAATTAGCTTTTGAACCTTCTCGAGAAATTTTTGCACTTCGGAAGAATGAAATTTCCATTGATGGGTGCGCTGTAGAGACTCTATGAATTTAAAGTCATATTTACTAAGACCGAAAACAATTTTGTTTTTATCATTTTTAGGAAACAAGTTGACTTTACGATCTCTAACCATAAACCCTCGCCGATGAAAAGGATCGTTTAAGGGTACGTTTCCCGTAGCAAATGTTAAGATGTCGCCATGAATACTTCTGTTAAACATCCGAAAGAAATGCGGTACAATATTGACGCCGATTAAAACAGGGTGATTTAAAATTCCGTGATGGTCAACGACCCCGCCTGCAAGACCGCTTTTTTCTTCTCTAAAAAGCGCTATCGTTTTGCGCTCTCCTTCTGAAAATAGTCTTTTTATTTTTTGCTGTAATAAAGAAATAAAATATTTCTGTCTTCTTTTATATATCTCTACAGGGTCGTATGCGTATAGTTTTTTTGAAACCTCCTTAATATTGTCATTGGTTAAGAAAAAAGACTCGAGTGGCGGCATTAGCTCCACGATATTTGAAGTTAATTCATCTAATTTCTTAACAGGATAGTATTTCATTGACAACTATAATAAATTAGTAGCCCGGGATGGTATTGAGCCATCATCTCTCTACTGAAAGTAAAGTGTCCTTCATTAGACGACCGGGCCATAATGTTTTTTCTTATAATAATCTCCAAAATCAAATATCCAAATTCTTCACTTTCTTGGCGTGGGTTTGGATGAATCTTTTTCTCGGCGCCACTTCATCGCCCATTAAAATATCAAAAATCTTGTCAGCTTCTTTGGCGTCTTCAACGACCAATTTAGCTTATCCACAATTTGCTATTGACAAATTGCCTCTTAAGATTATAATTATAATATAATCACGAGGAAAGAGCACGGCTAAAGGTTTTGTCCTTGAGCGGTGCTTTTTCATTTCCGGGCAAGTTTTTTCTGTTGGTAATCAAGAAAATCTATTTTTTCTCTTGCCGCCTTTTTCAAAAGAGCGGAGCATTTTCTAAAATTCGGGCTGATTACCCTTTCTAATTTATCCTTCTCGTAGAGATAATTCACTAAACAATAAAAATCTCCATCATTAGAAATAATAACAGCTTTTTCGTATTTGCCGTAATCAATCATTGTTTGTAAAACTAATTCTGCGTCAACATTGCCTTTTACTTCACCATCGCTATTTCTCATTATTGGCTTAAAAATCAGCACATAGCCAAACTCCTGAAGCGAACGATAGAGGTTTTGATTTTCAGGCAAATAGCCGATAAAAAGATATGCTTTCTTGATAGCGTATTTTTCTTTAAGGTATATTCTAAACTTTCTAAAATCCAATTTCCAACCGAGTTCTTGAATGCCAAGATTTACATTCTGACTATCTATAAACGCGTAATTATTTTCTGGTTTTTGCATGTAATCAAATATCCAAATTTTTCACTTTCTTGGCGTGGGTTTGGATGAATCTTTTTCTCGGCGCCACTTCATCGCCCATTAAAATATCAAAAATCTTGTCAGCTTCCTTGGCGTCTTCAACAGTCACCTGCTTCATCACTCTATTTGCCGGATCCATAGTTGTTTCCCAAAGCTGAATCGGATTCATCTCTCCCAATCCTTTGTAGCGCTGAATGCCAACTCCTTCTTTTCCCATTGAACTTAAAATCTCTTCTTTATCCGCGTCAGTGTAAGCATATTGTATTTGCTTGGCTTTTGAAAGACGGTAAAGAGGCGGCTGGGCAATGTAAAGATAGCCGTTCTCAATAATTTGAGGAAAATAACGGAAAAATAAAGTTAAAAGCAAAGTTCTGATGTGAGAGCCGTCAACATCAGCATCGGTCATAATAATAACCCGATGATATCTTAATTTATTTATATCAAATTCATCGCCAATAGCCGCGCCCAAGGCAATAACCAAAGCTCTAATTTCTTTAAAAGCCAAGGCCTTGTCCAAACGAGCTTTTTCCACATTAAGAATTTTTCCTTTCAAAGGCAAAATCGCCTGAAAATTGCGGTCGCGTCCCTGTTTCGCGCTACCCCCGGCGCTGTCGCCTTCCACAATATAAAGTTCGCTTTCTTCTGGCTTCCTTGAAGAACAGTCAGCCAACTTGCCGGGCAGAGTCATACCTTCTAAAACGCCTTTACGAATGACAGTATCTCGGGCCGCTTTGGCCGCCTGCCGGGCTTTGGCCGCTAAAAGACATTTTTCCATAATGGCCCGGGCGTCCCCGGGATTCTTTTCCAAAAACTCTTCCAAAGCGTCAGAAACCACTGTTTCTACCGCGGTCCTCGCTTCGGGATTCCCTAATTTGGCTTTGGTCTGGCCTTCAAATTGCGGCTCTCTTAATTTAACGCTGATAACCGCGGTGAGGCCTTCACGAACATCGTCGCCGGTCAGATTTTCATCTGAATTTTTTAAATAAGTGTTTTTACGCGCGTAATCGTTAAAAGTTCTGGTCAGAGCGGTCCGAAAACCGGTTAAATGCATGCCGCCCTCGCCGGTAAAAATATTATTGGCAAAACCCTCCTCATAGCCGGAAATATCATCGGTGTATTGAAGGGCTGTTTCAACTAAAATTCCTTCGTGCTCACGGGAAACATAAAAAATATGTTCATGCTTCGGTTCCTCGTTGCGGTTTAAATAATCAACATAAGAAACAATACCGCCTTCAAAATAGAAGCTGTAAGTTTGGGGCAGTTTATTCCGTTCATCTCTGATATTGATTCTTACTCCTTTGGTCAAATAGGACTGCTGGCGCAAATGGTCTAAAATTTTATTCCACTTGAATTCAATCTCTTTGAAAATCTCCGGGTCTGGTTCAAAAATTACGGTGGTGCCGGTTTCTTTGCATTGGCCGATTTTTTTGACTTTTGTTTTTGGCTCACCCTTGGAATATTCTTGAGTATATTTCATCCCATTCCGACAAACTTCAGCTCTCATCCATTTAGAAAGCGCGTTCACCACAGAGACGCCGACGCCATGCAAGCCGCCGGCAATCTTATAGGATTCTCCGCCAAATTTGCCGCCGGCGTGAAGCGTGGTCATGACGGTTTCTAAGGCGGACTTTTTTGTCTGGGGATGTTTTTCAACGGGGATGCCCCGACCGTCGTCAACCACTTTTACTCGATTATCCTTCATCAGAGTTATTTCAATATTCTTGGCATAACCAGCCAAGGCCTCGTCAAGTGAATTATCAACAGTTTCATGAATTAAATGGTGTAAACCATCTGAACCAGTAGAACCAATATACATACCCGGCCGGCGCCGCACCGGCTCAAGACCTTCTAAAACATAAATATCTTTTGCCTCGTATGATGAATTGTTGTTGCTGAAATTTTTTACTTTTACCATGTCATTCTGAGCGATAATGTCATTCTGAGCGAAGCGAAGAATCTCGTGGCATAAGCGATATTCCACGGGATCCTTCGGTCGCTTCGCTCCCTCAGGATGACCATTTTCTTATCAAATCAAAGATTTGAAGAAAATGGTCATTTTCTGACCTCCCATCCCCCCTCATTCTCCAAGGTCCAGACAATTTTCGCATGCAAATCATTGACTTCTTTGTCAGTCAAAGTCCGGTCCTCGGCCTGATAAACAATATGAAAAGCTAAATTCTTTTTGCCGTCAGGAATATTTTCCCCCTCATACATATCAAATAAATCCACATCTTGAACCAAAGGCCCGCCGGCTGTTTCAATTAAATTTAAAACTTCTTCTACTCTGGCGCTCGGCTCAACAAGAACCGCGATATCTCTTACAACAGCCGGATATTTTGAAGGCGGCAGATACTCCCTTTCTTCTGTGGCTAAAGCAACTAATTTCTCAAAATCTATTTCAAATCCGACCACCCGCGGCTTAATATCTAATCTCTCTAAAATTTCCGGGCTGATTTCTCCCAACCAACCTACCAAATCGTCCCCAACCTTAATCTCTGCCCTTCTGGCCGAATGATAAAATTGTTTGTTGTTTGTTGTTTGTTGTTTGTTGTTTGCGTCATCATACCAAACATCGCTAATCCGCAGTTTATTCAAAAGCGAATCAACCACTCCCTTTAATTGATAAAATTCCCGAGTCCCTTCAGATTTAATTTTTAAGGCAAAGACTCCGGCCAATTTCTTTTCTTCGCTAACTTCTGTCTTTTGTCTTTTGTCTTCTGTCTTAAACACCTTCCCTATCTCAAATAAACCTACTTCATTAAAAAATCTCAAATTATCTTTAATGTTTTTTAATAAGTTCGGCATCAAGCTCGGCCGCAAATACTTTTGTTCCCGACTAACCGGATTTTCCAATTCTACGAGAACGGGTCTCGTAATAATATCTTTCTCGCTGATAAATGAATAGTTATAAACTTCGCTTAGACCGGCGCTAACCAAAATTTCTCTGATTTTATTCTCGTAAACCAAGGAGTCGTTTCGCTCTGGCGGAATTAAAGCGGCACTCGGCAATTGGGCTGGAATTTTTTCATAGCCAAAAAGCCGGCCGATTTCTTCAATTAAATCTTCGGGCAAAGTTATATCTAATCGCCAGGTCGGAATAATAGTATTTAGTATCTTGTATTTAGTATCTTGTATTTTGAACGATAAAGATTCTAAAATTTTTATAATATCTTTTTTGGGAATTTCTACGCCTAACAATCTTTTAACTTTTTCTACTTCTAATTTTATCTTTTTAGGTCTGATTTTTTTTGGATAAACATCAATCAGCCCCGGGACAATCTCGCCGCCGGCTATCTTTTGGATTAAATCAGCTGCTCGGTCAATGGCTTCGGAAGCCAAATTAGCATCAAGGCCGGCCTCAAAGCGAAGCGAAGATTCAGTACGCAGTCCCAATTTTTTTGAAACTTGGCGGATATTCTGCGGATTAAAATTCGCCGCCTCTAAAATAATATCTTTTGTTCCTTGGTCAATCTCCGCTTTCTTGCCACCTTTAATGCCGGCGATAGCTAAGGGTTCTTTTGTGTCAGCAATGACTAAAATATCTGAATTGAGTTCGTATTTTTCATTTTCTAAAGTGATAATTTTTTCGCCTTTTTTGGCCCGGCGAATAATAATCCGCGGGGGCAGCCCCCGACGGGGGCTGCCCCCGACTTTATCCATATCAAAAGCGTGGAGCGGCTGACCCGTTTCAAACATCACATAATTAGCCGCGTCAACTATGTTATTAATGGACTTTTGGCCAATAACTTCAAGCCGCTCCTTGAGCCATTTAGGCGAAGGACCGACTTTAATATCAGTTATTACTCGCGCGCAATAACGCGGACATAAATCCTTGTTTTTGACTTCTACTTTAATTGGAGCAGCTCCATTGGAGCAGTTCTTTTTAAGAACTGCTCCAATGGAGCTGCTCCAATTACCAGTTATCGCCGCTACTTCCCTCGCCACTCCCCAATGGCTCAAACAGTCATGCGCTCGATTAGGCAAAACATCTATATCTAAAACCCGATCACGGCCGACCTTTTTTATCTCCCCCACCTCAAAAACGCTCATAGTCAAAATTTCCGCCAGTTTCTCTGGGGCGGGAAGTTTATTTTTTAAAAAAGATTGCAGCCAGTTATAGGAAACTTTCATTGTTTCTATTTCTCTTTGTATCTGTTCTTTTTTTCGGCTTGCTCTTTTTTCCACTGACTTACTTCTTTCTGAAAAATTTCAAGGGGAGAGTTAATTTTTTCCGCTTTTTGTTCTGTCATAGCTTAAAATTGTTTAAGAAACCTTAAATCCCCTGAATAAAATAATCTGATATCTTCAATCTTGTACTTAAGCATAGCCAACCTGTCTAAACCCATACCAAAGGCAAAGCCCTGCCAATCTCGCGGGTTATAGCCCACGGCCTTAAAAACATTCGGATGAACCATGCCCGCTCCCATCAATTCAAGCCACTCTCCTTCTTTTTGATTTTTGATTTTTGATTTTTGATTTTTTAAGATATCCACTTCAAACCCCGGCTCAACAAAAGGAAAATAACTTGGACGCAAACGCATTTTAATCTCCGGGCCAAAAAATCTTTTAAAAAATTCCTGTAAAATTCCCCTGAAATTAGCCACGGAAATATCTTTACCAACCATCAATCCCTCTACCTGATAAAACTGAACATCGTGGGAAGCGTCGGTGGCTTCATGTCTAAAACAACGGCCCGGCGCAATAATTCGCAAGGGGGGCTGATGGGTTTCCATATAGCGGATTTGAACCGGTGAAGTATGAGCGCGCAAAAGCAACTTCTTCCCGTCATTGCGAGAGGCGAACCCCCGTGGCAATCCCGTGGTAAGTTGTTTTCTGCTGGATTGCTTCCCCCGTATTAAATACGGGGTCGCAATGACATCACGTTTAAGCCAGAATGTATCCCATAAATCTCTGGCCGGATGTTCTTTGGGAATATTTAAAGCGTCAAAATTATAATACTCTGTTTCTATTTCCGGACCCTCAACCACAGAAAACCCCATTGATTGAAAAATTTCTTCTACTTTTTGACGAATTTGAGTAATCGGATGAAGATGGCTGACGGTCGGCTGAAGGCCGGGGGCGGTTATGTCAATCCACTCCTCTTGGAACTTGGAACTTGGAACTTGGAACTTTCCTCTTCCTATTTTCAACTTCTCTTCTATCTCCTGCTTGATTTGATTGGCTAATCGGCCTTTCTCGCGGCGTTCTTTTTCCGGTAAATCTTTTAGGGAACGCAAAACACCCGTCAGCTCCCCTTTTCGGCCAAGAAATCGACGATAAATATCTTCTAAACTTTTAAGGTCTTTTGCCTTTTCTATTTTTTTGAGGATGGTTTGTTTGAGTTGAGAAAGCATATTTTAGAATTTAGAATCTCGAATTTTGAATCTTGAATGAGAATATAGAATATGGAATTTAGAATAATAAAATTCTAATTCTATATTCTTAATTCATAATTCTTATTCTAAATTCCAAATTCTAAATTCTAAATTCTAAATTCTAAATTCACCGTTTCATCGCCCACCATTCCACTAACCCCACCCCGACCACCAAAGCCACCAAACTCCACCAAAAAAGCATTCGCTGGCTCTGTAAAATCAAGACGCCGACTAAAATTACAGATAAAAGAATCCCCTGCCTGAAAGAAACGGTGAATTGCCAAATGGCGACGCCGCGCCGATGGCTGATTCTTCTTAAAGAAAAACCGATGAAAAATAAAACGCCGCTCAAGCTGATAAACAGAGCTAAATAAAACAAAATTAAAATAGACAAACTGGCAATAAACGGGTCAAAATAAATTAAAAGGGCAATTAAACAGCCGAGAGCCAAAAGAGCGGCCGCGGCCATACCAACTAAATAAAGAATCATTGCTTTTATTTTACTCTATCTATCAAACTAAGACAAGCCCCATTTAAATCAAAATGGCCCAACGGAATTTATCCTGTCGAGCCATTATACTTTTAGTTCCAATTTTCGGCCTCCACTTCTATCCAATTCCAATTAATTCTAGCCACTGAGTTTTTGGATTGCAGCGCTTTGAACCAGCGGCGCACAAAAGGCATTCTTCAGAACGAACTTCCCAAATTTCTCTTTCAATCAAGCCTACAACTTTTTTTGCGGGCTCTTCTTCCAGTTTTTTGGGCCGATGAACCAATGCGCCAACCAGCGGCAAAAATTCAACTTCGTTCTGATTTTTCACATTTATCAGTTGGCGGATTTTTTGAACTTTCAACCCGGTAATAATCATATCCTCTATCTGAAGCACCTTCGCCCGACTAGGAATTGTCCGCCATAAAGCTTCTCTATCTTTGGTTTCAATTTCAACAATAGGAATATGAACGGCTTTCAGTATCGTGGCAACCGCAAAAGCGAATCGGATAGAATTAATTGAGGCAGAGCTGACTACCCAACCTATTTTTCTGATATTTCTGTCTTCCAGCTTCTGAACTAATTGTTGAGCTAAAATCTGGCTCAAATTAGGATAACAGAGAATCCGCTGGCAGTCAAAATATCCGTTACTGCACAACCCGAACAACTCTGCGTGCGGCTTTTTGATGTCGCCATCGTGCACCCAGCCGGCCCGACTGACATTAAACCAAAGAAATATTTCCTCTTTGTCCAACTCCTTTCCTTTAATCGCCAATAAATCTCTTTCAGTCATTCCTTCTATTTTTTTCATCGTTCTCACCTCCTTTATTCTTTTATTAAAAAACTACCCTACCCCCCTTTTATCTTCACTTTATCTTATTGAAAAAAATTGTCAAACTCTTGCTTTGTTTATAAATTTCTTTTATAATTCCATAGCGGGGTGGAGCAATTGGAAGCTCGCAAGGCCCATAACCTTGAGGTTACAGGTTCGAGTCCTGTCCCCGCAAATGTATGGCGGTGTAGCTCAGTGGTTAGAGCAGTTGGATCATAACCAACGTGTCGGGGGTTCGAATCCCTCCACCGCTACCTCAAAAATATGATTAGAAAAATCAAAGGTAAATATGTGGTGATAAGCGAAACCACGGGCCGGCGCTTTGGCGCCTATAAAACACTCAAGGCGGCCAAAAAGCGGTTAAGGCAAGTAGAATTTTTCAAAAGATTAAACCCCGTACCTTTTAAGGACCGATGCCAGAGGCATCAAAAAATTAAAAAGTCCTTGAAAGGTGCGGGGTAAAAACCAGCCCGTCATTGGCCAAAAAATTAAAAAAGAAGTCTTTATTGAAGAAATAATGGAGCCGTAGCATAGCCCGGTTTAATGCGTCAGCTTGTCACGCTGAAGATCGTGGGTTCAAATCCCATCGGCTCCGCTTTTTATCAGTCCCTTAAAAATAAATTTAAGGGTATAATATGACAACTTCAACCTATAATTTAATAATACAACAAACAACAATAGATAATATTATCTCAGAAGTTCAAAAACTCATTACTCAATATCAAATAGAAAAATGGTATAGAGAGGATTGGTTTATTGCGACATTTGCTACCATAAACGGTGTAATTATAGCCACAATCATTGGCTTATTAATAAAACGTTCTGAAAATAAGAAAAAAATTAATACTTTAACAAAAAACATATATAATGAGATTGTCATTGCTAAAATTTTAACAGATAAAATAATACCGGGAACAGAGAAAGTACTGGAAGATTTTACAAATTATTATAATAATAACAGCTTTGTTAATCATCCAAATCTTCAACATATAAGAAGCTATTCTATGAATTGCTATCAAACCATTTCTAATTCTGATATATTTTATTTACTTGATAACAACACAATAAGAAAAATATTGGTCTATTATGAACATTTAATTTCGTTAAGTAGGAGATCAAAATCATTAGATCGAAAATTCTCAATTTTTTATAAAAATCTATACTCCACAGAGAACAGAAACCCTACCGTTTCAGGCGAAGACATAATCAATATTTTAGCAGAACATATTCGAGAAGCAAAAATTTTAGTAAAAGCCGGCCACGAACTAACAGCAAAGTTAATTGTAAAATACAGAACAGATGAAATGGATTCAGAAAATAGAAAAAAACTCAAAATCACAACTAAAAGATTTAAAGAAAAAATTAAAAAAATGGATAAAAATCAGATAATAGATACAGAAGATTTAGCAAAAGAATTAAACTGCGGTATCATTGATGTCTATGTTTTGATAATAAAATCCAAAAAATTTAAATGGAAAGATTATGGGAAATATGAATTATACTGAAATCAAAATACTAAGTCTATTTAAGTCAAATTTGTTATATATATTTATCCAATCCATAGTTCTGAAATCATCCCGTAGTCCTCACCAGATTTCTATGTTAGAACCCTTGAAGGATCGACTGAATTAAGTAATCCACTTAAAAAAATATGGATAGTTTAGTCATTAATGAAAAGGTATCTTATTTTTTGAATATTGCAGTTTTTGCCTTGGTATTTTCTATTTTTACTCTATGGAAAACCGATTATCTTATTTATGGCCTAATAACCTTTGTTTATGGATTAACTGGACACGTAATAGATAATGCCTTTGATCTTCTTGCTAATAATAATTTATCACCCAAGGCAAAAAAGGGATTAGCGGTAGTGCATATTTTATTGTTTATAATTTGGCTAATAATAATATTAACGATAGCATTTTGTAGTTAATCTTGATTGCCAATACAAAAATCAGCATCTTAAAATGCTGGTTTTTTAGTCTTTAAAATGGTAAAATAAAAGAGATTATGACCAAAGCTCAACTCGGACAATTTTTTACCACTAATTCTGACTATATCCTTCAGGGATTGGAAGGATTTGTTAAAAATAAAGAAATAATTGACCCTTTTGCTGGTAATAGGGATCTAATGCGTTGGGCAAAAAAACATAATATAAAAGAAATAAAAGGCTATGATTGTGATAAAAATTATGTTGACAATATAGAAGTCGTTAATAGAGATTCTATCAATAATCCAGAAAGATATAAATTCGTCCTGACCAATCCCCCATATCTACATAAAAATAAAGCAGATAAAGAAACTAAGAATAAATTCTTTTCTGGCGTTCACTCCCCTTTTGAAGATTTGTATCAGGTTTCTATATTTTCAATTTTAGATTCTGAAGAAGGAATTTTAATTGTTCCTCTCAATTTTCTTTGCGCGGAAAATTCAAAAAAAATCAGAAATTTATTCTTTGAAAAATTAAAAATTATTAAATTAAATGTCTTTTCGCAACAGGTTTTTAAAGATACAACTTATAATGTGGTTTCTTTTTATTACAGAAAAAAGAAAGATTTTAATGATAAAAATAAAATATCGGCTATTATATTCCCGGAAAAAGAAAAAATTAGTTTCATTATAGAAAGAAAATTTGACTGGCAATTAGGCGGTAATTTTATAAATCAAGTTAAAAATGCTAAAAATTATTTAGAAATTTTTCGCCTAACTGAAGATTTCCTAAAATCTGGAAACTACGAAGCCAAAATGGCGCTTCAGAATATAAAAGAAATAAAGAATTTTAATATTGACGAAAATGTAAAAAATGTTTTAGAAAGAAATATTTTATTATTAAGAGCCATTGACAGTAAGAACGGAAAAAAGATACAACTTGAAGATATAAGGGAATATGATATTTTAGGACTTGTCGGCAAAAACACTTCCCGCAATATGGCTCATATAATTTTTGGCCAGGAAGTCTCCATAGACGAACAAGAAAAATTGATGCGGGAATTTAATCAAGAATTGAACCGAAACAGGAAAAAATATTTTTCATTCTTTCTTACTAATTTTCGCGACAATGGCCGTAAAAGAATTTCCTTTGACTTTACTTATAAATTCTTAAATTATCTTTATGAACAAAAGCATTCAAAACAATCAACATTACTTTAAAATATCTCAAGAAAATATAGAACCCTCTTTGGATAATTTTTATATCTTTGACAAAAAGAGTCCAAACCTAGAAAAATATATCAAAAACACAAAAGAGATTAAAGAAATTCTGACCACGATTAAAACGCTACAAAAGAAAAAAGAAAATCCAAAAACAATCAATAGATATTTTGAAGAATTACAAAAATCCTTATCTAAATTCTCTAATTGTTCTGAATTTATCTGTTTTGTTAATGCCTGCGATAATACTTTAGACGCAGTTAAAAAAGATTTAGATTTGATAAAGAAAATTACTCAGAAATATTTTTCTAAAAGATTATTGAGCGAGCTTGTCCCTGAAGAATGGATTCAGGCAATATTAGATTCAAACTCATCTCGGAAGAAAGGAAAATGTGGTGAATTAAAACTCATCTCAATATTAAAAAATTTAGGAGTTAAGGAAGTTAAAAATTGGGAGGATTTTAACAAGTCAAATAAATGCGTTGCTCAATTTTCTAAAGTTTTCAGCGTTAAGAAAGTTCAAGAAAGTCTAAATGTTAAAATTAAGGCCAAAAAACAAGGCAAAAAATTAGATTTGGTTGCTAAATACAAAAATAGAATATTTCTGATTGAAGCAAAACATCTTAATACCTCCGGCGGCGGGCAGGATAAGCAAATTTCAGAGCTAATTGAGATATTAAATCTTAAAGAGAAAACTCCGAATATTTCTTATATTTCTTTTCTGGACGGCAGTTATTCAAATATAGTTTTGTTAAACACTAAAGCTGGCGAAAAATTAAAAACCCAAAGGAAAGAAATTAAAAAATATTTAAAGAAAAATCCAAATAATTATTGGCTAAATACGGCTGGATTTAAGGCTCTGTTTACTGACTTAATAAAATATCAATAAATCTTTAAATTAAATTATGGAAATTCCCATTAGCCCATTTTTTGCAAAATTGATTTTACGATTCAATCCTTTTCGCCGTGTGTTTGTAATATGTAAAGGATATAGCGAGGATTACAAAAATTTCACAGAATTAGTATGGAAAGATGATAAAGATTTAGATTTTTATGATTCCGAAACTTATCCGCAATTCCAACTTTGGATTCTATAAAAAGCCCCGACGGGGCTTTTTAGGTTTCAAGTTATGAGTTTTAAGTTTCAAAGCGCCATTAAATCTTCCAAGGCCCTTTGAAAAATTTTAACAGCGTTTTCGGCGTCGGCGCGGGTCAGACGAAAATCCGGGTCATGGACAATATTATTGCGAATCTTATGAGCTTGCCAGACTGCTTCAATGTTGGCGATTTGGGCCGGAGTGACATGCTTGAGCCGCTCACCCATATTGTCGCCCGGGTAGTTAATTTTTTTAAGAATATTGTCAAGAATTTTATCAGCCTCAATCACCGCTAATTTTAAATTACTCTCATCGCCGGCTTCCAGCTTCTTTAAAACCGCTTTCCATTCTTTAGACATTTTTCTTTTAGGCAGGCCGGCTAAGCCCGCGCTTTTAACCGCTATGCCCAACGAATTTCCGATATTCCTTCTTAATTGAAAAATCAAAAAAGATATAGCCGCTAAAAGCAAAAAAGAAACAACAACAGAAAGACTCTTTAGGATTAAAAAAGTTCTGTCTAAATCAGAAGAAGTAAAAAAATTAAAGAGATAGTCGTAGAGATTAAGTAAAAAAGTCCGCATTTGAAATTATCCCAGAGAAAGAAGGGAAACGGGGGCAGCCCCCAAAAGATGGGGGCTGCCCCCGTTTCCCTTCTGCTTATTGAGCTAAATCTAAAATCCTCTCTTCGTCAAAATGTTTACCAATAATTTGGAGTCCAATCGGCAAATTACCAACTTGGCCGCAGGGAACAGAAATTGCCGGCAGGCCGGCTAAATTTATCGGCACGGTATAAATGTCAGAAAGATACATTTTCAAAGGGTCGTCAATTTTTTCGCCAATCTTAAAAGCCGGCGTGGGTGAAACCGGCGTTATGAGAACATCAACTTTTTTAAACGCTTCTTCAAAATCTTTTTTAATTAAAGTCCGCGCTTTCTGGGCTTTCAAATAATAGGCCTCGTAATAACCGGCTGACAAAGTGTAAGCGCCGAGTATTATTCTTCGCCGCGGCTCCTGACCAAAGCCACGCTGACGCGTCTTTAAATAGACATCCAAAAGGTTATCCCCTTTTTCTGAAAGCCCGTATTTAATTCCATCATAACGGGCTAAATTAGCCGAGACCTCGGCCGGCATAATAATATAGTAGGCGGCTAAAGCGTATTCAGTATGAGGCAGGCTAATTTCTATAATCTCGGCTCCCATTTGTTCAAATTTAGAAATTGCTTTTTTAATCACTTTTTCTACTGCCGGGTCCAAACCTTTAATAAAATATTCTTTGGGCAGACCAATTTTTATATCTTGCTTACTACGAGGACTGTCCTCGTAGCGATTCGCTACGAGGACAGTCCTCGTAGTAATGTCTACACTTGTTGAATCCAACCCATCTTTTCCGCTAATCGCCTCTAAAACAATTTTAGCATCTTCTACGGTTTTAGTCAGGGGCCCAATCTGGTCCAAAGAAGAAGCCATAGCCATCAGGCCATAGCGCGAAACCCGGCCATAAGTCGGCTTTAAACCAACCACCCCGCAAAAACAAGCGGGCTGGCGAATAGAGCCGCCGGTGTCTGAACCGAGCGCGTAAATACATTCATCAGCCGCTACGGCCGCGGCCGAGCCGCCGGAGCTTCCGCCCGGCACCCTTTCTAAATCATGAGGATTTCTAGTAATTCCAAAAGCGGAATTTTCCGTGGAAGAACCCATGGCAAATTCATCCAAATTTGTTTTCCCAACTATGACTGCTCCGACTTTTTTTAATTTTTTAATTACCGTGGCGTCATAAGGCGCGATATAATTTTCTAATATTTTTGAAGCGGCTGTGCATTTAATATCTTTTACTAAAATATTGTCTTTAATGGCCACCGGCACGCCTTCTAAAATTCCAATTTCTTCTCCCTTTTTAATTTTTTCATCCACTTTTTTGGCTTGAGATAAAGCTGAATCCCCAGCCACAGTCAGATAGGCACCGATCTCTTTGTCTCGCTTTTTAATCTGCTCTAAAATAGCCGATGTCAGTTCGGTTGCGGAGAATTCTTTGCTTTTAAGGCCTTGGTGAACTTTGGTGATGGTTAATTTATTAAAAAGCATAAATGAATTTTGAATCTGGAATTTAGAACTTAGAATAAGAATCATGAATTAAGAATATAGAATTAGAATTTTATTATTCTAAATTCTATATTCTCATTCAAAATTCAAGATTCCAGATTCTAAATTCTATAGAATTGCTTTCACCTTCACATACCCATTTTTTCTCTTCGGCGCTAATTTCATTATCTTTTCCCTTGATTCTTGATTCGTCATTCCCGATTCGTCTTCTCTCGTCACATTTTGAAGTCCGGTAATATGAGCCGTCGGTTCAACTCCCTCTGTCTTCGCTTCATTCAATTTTTCCACAAAACCCAAAATAGCCGAAAGTTCTTTTCTGAATTTCTCCTTTTCTTTTTCCGTTATTCCCAGCCGCGCCAACTTCGCCACATGTTCAACTTGCTGTTTAGAAAGTTTCATTTTGACCAACTTAATATTAACAATTTTAAATCAAAGAAACAACCTAACTAAATCAGGCAGCGCAATGCTGCCTGATTTTTTATGTTTCAAGTTTCAGATTTCATGATTTAATCATTTTCAAAAACTCTTTTTCGTCAATAATCTTTACGCCTAATTTTTTGGTCCCGCACCAGAATAAATTCGGTGCGGGACTTCGCTTACTCTATTATAAACTAAAGTTATCTAAACATAGAAAGAAATTCCTTTTCATTTATTATTTTTACGCCAAGCCGCTTCGCTTTTTCGTATTTTGAACCCGGCTCTTTGCCCACAACAACGAAATCAGTTTCTTTAGAAACGGAGCTCGTAATATCGCCGCCCAGGCCCCTAATTTTTTCTTTGGCTTCGTCGCGAGTCAGGCTTTTTAATTCGCCGGTTAAAACAAAAGTTTTGTTTTGAAACTTAAAACTTGAAACTTGAAATTTAGGTAATTGAATTTGGATATTAGCTTTGTCTAATTTTTCTAAAAGCTTAAGGTTGTGTTTATTATGAAAATAATCGTAAATGCTTTTACCGACTACCGGACCAACATCTTGGATGTTTTGTAACGCTTCTAATGAAAATTTTTGCATTATTGATGTCATTCTGAACGGAGCGAAACGAAGTGAAGAATCCCGAGCGGTTAGCGGACGGGATCCTTCGCGGAGCCTGCCCTCGAGCAAAGCAAAGGGCTCAAGATGACGGGGTATCTGCCCGGCGATAAAATTTGCTAAATCAAGAGCTGTTTCTTCGCCCACATGACGAATACCCAAAGCGTAAATAAATTTAGCTAAAGGGATTTTTTTGCTTTGTTCAATGGCCTCAATTAGATTCTTAGCTGATTTTTCCGCGAAACGCTCCAGGGGCGCTAAATCGCCTTCGGTCAAAATAAAAATATCAGCCGGGTCGCTGACCAATCCTTCATCCATCAATTGCTCAATAATTTTAGGGCCTAAACCAACAATATCAAATCCTTTTTTAGAGACAAAATGCTCAATCTGCTCTTTTTGCCGAGCCCCGCACTGGCTGTTAGAACAGCGATGGACCGCTTCGCTAATTGGCCGAATAACTTTTGAGCCGCAAACCGGACATTGGTCAGGCATCTGAAATTTTTTCTCCTGACCGGTCCGCATTTTCTTTAAAACCTTAACTATATCCGGAATCACATCGCCAGCCCGCTGGATGATCACAGTGTCGCCAAGCCGAACATCCAGCCGCTTAATCTCGTCTTCATTATGAAGCGTGGCCCGGGTAATAGTTGTGCCGCCCAAGTTAACTGGCCGCAAAACAGCCACCGGAGTCAAAGCGCCGGTCCGGCCAATTTGGACAATAATATTTTCCACTATTGTTGTCGCTTCTTTGCCCGGAAACTTAAAGGCAATAGAACCGCGCGGCGCCTTGCCAACCACGCCTAATTTTTCAAAAACTTTATTATCATTAACACTGACCACTATCCCGTCAATCTGATAAGGCAATTTTTCTCTTTGCTTGCCAATTCTTTTCCAAAAAACAATCACTTCTTTTAAGTTAGAGCAACGCTCTCCTTTGTCGGTCTTAAAACCAAGGGCTTCAGCGATTTGATGTTCTTCTTGATGGGTTTTTTGGCCTAAATCCGTCATCATATCATAAGCCAAAAAACTCATTGGCCGGGAAGCGGCTATTTCAGGATTTAATTGCCTGATACTGCCGGCCGCGGTGTTTCTTGGGTTGGCGTAAAGCGATTCTCCTTTTTTCTGCCGCTCTTGATTGACTTTTTCAAAATCTTTTACGGTCATATAGACCTCGCCGCGCGCTTCAATTTCTCCTTTTTGGAGTAATTCTTTGAACCGCTTTTCAATTTCTGGAGAAGGCAATTTTTTATGAATTTCCAACCTCAAAGGAATTGAGGGAATAGTTTTTAAGTTTTGAGTCACATCTTCGCCAACCCGGCCGTCACCCCTTGTTGAACCCTGAACAAAAACTCCGTTTTTATAAACTAAACTAATAGCAAAACCGTCAACTTTTTGCTCGGCGAAATAGCTAATTATGTTTTTGGGAGTCCATCTCCCAATGGGAGATGGACTCCCAAATGGTATTAATTTTTTAATTCTTTCTTCCCAGGATTGAAGTTCTTCAAAAGAAAAAGCATCTTCTAAGGAAAGCATCGGTATTCTGTGTTTCGCTTTTTCAAACTTGGCCAATGGCTTGCCGCCCACCCGCTGGGTCGGCGAATCCAAGGTAATCAAATCCGGAAACCGCTGTTCCAGTTTAAACAATTCATGTTTTAAGGAATCCAAAGCCGCGTCGCTAATTTCCGGCTTGTCCAAAACATGATAAAGATAGCGATGATGATTGATTTCCTTTCTTAACTTTTCAATGCGTTTTTTAGCTTCAACTTTGGTCATTTCTTGCAATTATACTCCGGTTGCTATAAAAAATAAAGATGATATAATAAAAACGCAAAACTCAAAACTCAAAGTCACAACTTAAAGCTCAAAACTTTTAATAGTATTTTTAGTTTTGAGTTTTAAACTGTGGTTTTGAGCTTTGAGTTTTAAACTTTGAGTTTTTATGAAATTTACCCATCTCCATGTCCACTCCCACTACTCTCTCTTAGATGGCCTTTCTAAAATAGACCAGCTTTTGGATTACTGCCATGAATTAAAAATGAGTTCCATTGCCCTAACCGACCACGGCTCAATGTACGGCGCCGTGGAATTTTTCCAAAAAGCCAAAAAAAGAGGGCTCAAACCAATTATCGGAAGCGAGATGTATTTAGCTCCAAACGGCAGGCGTCTGCGCCGGCCCAACATTGACGATAAGCGCTATCATTTGATTCTTTTAGTTAAAAATAAAGAAGGTTATCGCAATCTGGTCCAATTAACCACCAAGGCCTACTTAGAGGGCTTTTATTACAAGCCGCGCATTGATAAAGAACTGCTCAAAAAGCATTCGGCCGGCTTAATCGGCCTAACGGCTTGCTTAAGCGGCGAAATCCCCAAGCTGATTATTAATAATCAAATAGAAGAAGCGGAAAAAACCGCTCTGGAATATCAGGAAATTTTCGGGCCGGCTAATTTTTATTTGGAATTGGAACATCATCCGAATTTAGAACTACAGGCCTTAGTCAATCAGACGCTGATTAAAATTGCCAAAAAATATAAAATTCCCTTGGTGGCGACCAACGATGTCCATTATCTCAAGCCGCAAGACGCCGAGGCCCAAGACGTTTTAATGGCGATTAATACCGACAAAAAAGCGACCGATGAAAATCGGCTAACCATGAAAAACAGCGATTTTTCGTTAAAGTCGCCGGAAGAAATGATGGAATGGTTTAAAGATGCGCCGGAAGCTATTTCAAATACTCAAAAAATAGTTGAACAATGTGACTTTGAATTTGAATTAGGAAAAATCCAATTTCCTCATTTTGAAGTGCCTAATGGCCAAACCCCTGATGAATTTCTTAAAAACTTATGTTTTCAGGGATTAAAAAAACGCTACCCAAATATCTCAAAAGAGATTTTAGACCGGTTGAATTATGAACTCTCGGTTATTAAAGAAACTAATTTAGCTTCTTACTTTTTGATTGTTCAGGATTTTGTCAACTGGGCCAAGTCCAAAAACATCGTGGTCGGACCGGGCCGGGGCAGCGCTTCCGGCTCTTTAGTCTCTTATCTTTTAAATATCACGGATGTTGACCCTCTAAAATACAATTTGCTTTTTGAGCGCTTCCTTAATCCCGACCGCATTGAAATGCCCGACATTGATTTGGATTTTGCCGATGACCGGCGCGACGAGGTGATTAATTATGTTAAAAACAAATATGGAGAAAATCATATGGCCCAAATTATTACTTTTGGAACCATGGCCGCCCGGGCCGCGGTTCGGGATGTGGGCCGGGCCCTGAATTATCCATACAGCTTCTGCGACCAAATTGCCAAAATGATTCCTTTTGGCCTGCCTTTGGAAAAAGCCATTTATGAATCCCAGGAATTGCATCAGGTTTATGAATCGGACGAAACAGCTAAAAAGTTAATTGATATGGCCAGAAAACTTGAAGGGGTGGCGCGCCACGCCTCTACTCACGCGGCCGGGGTAGTGATTACCAAAGACAATATTGATAATTTAGTGCCGCGCCAGCACCCGACTCAAGACGACCAGACAATTATCACTCAATACGAAATGAATTCAATCGGCGCTCTCGGTCTTTTGAAAATGGATTTCTTGGGGTTAAAAACCTTAACAGTCATTCAAAACTCTCTTAATCAAATCAAAGAAGGGCTCGGCCAGGGAATTGATTTGGGAAATATTCCTTTAAACGATAAAAAAACTTTTAAATTATTTCAGGAAGCGAACACCACAGGCGTTTTTCAATTGGAATCAGGGGGCATGAAAAGATATCTCAAGCAGTTAAAACCCACTCAATTTGAAGATATTATGGCTATGGTGGCTTTATACCGGCCCGGACCCATGGAGCTAATTCCAGAGTTTATCGCCAGAAAACATGGCCAGAAAAAAATTCAATATCTCCATCCAAAATTAAAACCAATTTTAGAAAATACTTACGGTATTTGTATTACAGGAGACTCCATTCTCCAAGAAACAAATCCAGGAGGTATTCTTCGCATCGATGAAGCAGTAAATTCATCTAAAAAGATTTATGTTCAATCTTGGAATGGGAAAAAATTCGTTAAGAGAAAAGTAATTAACAAATTCAATAATGGAACTAAAAATGTTTATAAAATAAAACTCCGCACAGGCAAAGAAATAAAAGCCACTGCCGATCACCAATTTTTAACAATACAAGGATGGAAAAAATTGAGTGATATAAAAAAGGGAGATTTTATAGCTACTCCTAAAAAAATAATCTCTGGCAAAAAAGAATTTAATAAAGAAAAATTGAAAGTTTTAGCCTATCTTATTGCCGATGGAGCCCTTTCTAATCATAATGCCTGTTATTTTGTAAACAAAGACGATGTACTTTTGAACGACTTCAAAAAATGCGCTGACTCATTCAATAATCTTAAAATTACTTTTAGCAAACACATAAGAAACGTAAAAAGAGCTAATCCTTCAAAAAAAATAAATACGGTTTATCATCAACCTAACAGCATCTTACATTGGTTAAGAAAACTTGGACTAAAAGATAAAAAAGGCGGCAAAAAATCAATAGATAAATTTGTACCTAGATTTATTTTTGAATTAAACGACCAATGCATATCTGTGTTTTTAGCCGCCCTTTGGGATTGTGATGGAGGGGTTTCCCCAAAAAGCGCTTATCTAACAACGATTTCTAAAAAACTTGCGTATGATATCCAAACGCTATTACTCAAACTAACAATAAATAGCTATATTTATCAAGGAGAAAAATATAAAACTCAAAATGGACAGATAACACAAGTTTACAGAATTATTATATATGACTTAAAAGATTTTTATAAAAAAATCGGTTGGCTAATGATAACTGATAAGCAAAAAATACTAAAGGGATATTTAAAAAAGATAAAGGGGACTTGTAAAGAATTTGTTCCTCGAGAGCCTTTTTTAAAAAGAATCATTAAATATCAAAAAATTAATAATGTTTCGCAACGGGCCTTAGAAAAATTACTTAAAATGGGAAGGAAAGGATTTTTTGGTAAAAAAGAAAGAAAGAAAAGACGGCTCAATTTAGAATTAGCTAAAAAAATAGCTGATTTTATTCAAAACAGCGCCCTCAAAAAAATATGTGATGAAAAATACATAAGATGGGAAGATGTTATTTCTATTAAACATGCTGGCATAGAACCTGTTTATGACATAGAGATTGAAAGAACTCATAATTTTGTAGCCAATAATATTATTACTCATAATTGCGTTTATCAGGAGCAATTGATGCGTATTGCCCGGGATTTGGCCGGTTTTACTTTAGCCGAAGCGGATGTTTTAAGAAAAGCGGTTGGCAAAAAAATTAAAAAACTTTTAGATGAACAAAAAGAGAAGATGATTAAGGGTATGGTTAAAAATGAAATTGAGCCGGAAACCGCGGAAAGAATCTGGCAATTTATTGAGCCATTTGCCCGTTATGGGTTTAATCGCGCCCACAGCTGCTGTTATGCTATGATCGGTTATTGGACCGCCTACTTAAAAGCCCTTTATCCGGCTGAATTTATGGCCAGTTTAATGACCTCTGAACAAAATGACATTGAAAGAATCGCCTTTTTGGTTAACGAGTGCCGGCAAATGCATCTTAAGGTTCTCCCGCCCGATATCAATGAAAGCGATGAAAATTTCACGGTGGTTTCAAATCAGCAAATCCGCTTCGGACTAAAAGCCATTAAAAATGTCGGCCATAATGTCGTTAAAACAATTGTTTCCGAGAGGAAAGATTTCGGCCCGTTTAAGTCTATGACGGATTTTATTGAACGGATCGCCGCCAAAGACGCCGCGGCCGGCGGCCAGTCAATTCTTAATAAGAAATCAATGGAGAGCTTAATTAAATGCGGCGCCTTTGACAAATTCTCTGAACGAAATCAATTGCTGACCAGCTTGGAACAAATACTCTATCTGGTTAGAGAAATTCAAAAAACCAAAAAGAGCGGCCAGATTAGTTTATTTCAAAATCAACCCTCGATTGAAACGTCTTCTTTCAAACTTCAAGAAGCGACAGCCGCCGATAGAAAAGTCTGCTTGGCCTGGGAAAAAGAACTGCTCGGCCTCTACATCTCCCAACATCCGATGGAAGACTTTAAAGAAAGGTTGAAAAATATAACTATCCCCTGCCAAACGCTTTCTAATCAGACCAACAACCGGCTCATAACCATCGGCGGCATTATCAATAAAATTCAGAAAATCAACACCCGAACCGGCCAGCCCATGCTTTTTGTGGAAGTTGAGGACCTAAGCGGACGGATAGAAGTTCTGGTTTTCCCTCGCGTCCTTGAACAAACCGCCGCGGCCTGGCAGGAAGAAAAAGTCGTTTTGGTCAGGGGCCGCTTGAGCGACCGGGGCAATAAGTTGAATCTTTTATGCGATAGTGTTAAAGTGATAGAATGAAACAAATTACAAATTACAAGCACCAAATTCCAAATTGTTTAGAATTTTGAATTTGTGATTTGTGATTTGTTTGGAATTTGTTATTTGGGATTTGGAATTTTTATGTTTTCATCAAAACCGGAAACTCTCCGCCATTCTTTAGCCCATATTTTAGCCGTTGCGGTCCGGGAATTATATCCCGGCACTAAATTTGGCATTGGGCCGGCTGAAATAGCAAAAGAAATATCCCCAATCAGGGAACTTGACAATGTTTTCGGATCGGTTATACTTAAATCAGTTAATCCCACTGTCTTCTCGGCTTTCGAGTCGGGACGGCAGTTTTTTTTATGAGAAAAAAAGCTTTTGTTTTCATTGATGGCAATAATTTTTATTTCAAATTAAAAGAGTTAACATCTAAATTGAATGGTAAATTTAGTTTACTTAGTTTTAATTTTAGAAAATTTGCCGAATGGCTGGTTGAGCCAAATGAATTAATAAAGATTCATTATTATGTTGGAGCAATAAAAAGACAGTCAAATAATGAAAAAAGTGAAAAAATGTATGCTGATCAACAAAAATTGATAGGTAAGCTACAACAACAGAAAATTTTTATTACTCTGGGTCAGCTAATTAGACATCCAGATAAAACCTATCACGAGAAAGGCGTTGATGTGCGTCTGGCCGTAGAGATGATTAGATTCGCCAGAGAAGATAAATACGACCAAGCATATTTGGTCAGCTCTGATACCGATTTAGTGGCCGCTATAGAAGAAGTTCAAGCCCTTGGCAAAACTGTCCAATATGTAGGTATTCCTAAGGGGCAGTCATTTGGACTTTCCAAAGCGGCTGATGATGTAAGATTATTAAGACCAGAAGAAATTAAACAGTTTTTTCTCAATCATTGATATGAACATACCCAAAACAAAAGGATTTACTTTAATAGAACTGTTAGTCGTCATCGCCATCATCGGCCTTTTGGCCAGCATTGTTTTGGTGGCTTTGAATAGCGCCAGAGGTAAAGCCAGGGACGCGAAAAGAAGAACGGAGTTAAAACAATTGCAAATTGCTTTAGAAATGTATTACGATGATATGTAAGAATTAGCAGCGTTGTTTACAGTTCCTTGGGATAAAAATAACTGATTAGTTTTTCCAT
>Ga0155442_125_pt1 | contig 35453 bp, 42 predicted proteins | sample RifCSPhighO2_02_FD_111890 | JGI IMG/M metagenome (GOLD analysis project Ga0155442, IMG submission 111890) | Candidatus Portnoybacteria bacterium RIFCSPHIGHO2_12_FULL_38_9 | reverse complement strand
CTGACGAAATGGTTGAAAAAATTATCAAAATCTTAATGAATTTTAGTTCGTCAAACGACTAATGCCCTAAATTAAGAGCTATTTAGTTCTCGCGGCGCAGAGGGCGAATAGCCCCGACCGAGCACTCAAAATTAAAGTTTTGAGTGCTCGGGAGTGCGCCGCCATAGAATATCTCGCAAAATTAGGGCGGGGTTAATTTTTAGGCCAAGCCTTTTATTCTTCGCCCATCCCCACATAAATCACTTCCGGGTTCACCGGGTCAACGGCAATATCCTTAATGAGCTTTTTGCTTGGTATCTCGTAAACGGTCCAATTCTCTCCTTGATCCAAACTCCGGTATAAAACCGAACCGGCGCCATAGTATAAATGATCTGTGTTCTGGGGGTCGGTGGCTAAACTTGAAATAACTGTTGATTCAGGCGGAATAATGATATTGACCGGCTGCCAGCTTCCTCCGCTGTTATTGGAACGTAAAAGGCCGAATTTTGAACCGGCGTAAATAATATTCGGTCTTTGGGCGTCAATGACTAATTTTTCCACCTGTTCGGCTTGCCTAAATTCTTTAAGGACCGCTTCAAAAGATTCCCAGTTCAAGCCCTTATCGTTGGTTTTATAAATTCCTTTATTAAAAGTGCTTAAATAAACAACTCTCGTGTCCTGCGGATTAACCACGATGTCAGAAATCACATCGTCAAACCAGCGCATCAATTTCCATGATTTGCCAAAGTCAGCGCTTTTTAAAAATCCGCCCTGGGCCGTGCCAATATAGACTATGGCCGGGTCGTAATTGTCCACGGCCGCCGCAAAAACAGCGTATTGTTCTTTTGAGACCACATAAACTTCTTCCCAGGAATCGCCGGCGTCCTGACTTCTAAAAACCCGTCCTTTGTTGTCTTGATAAGCGCCGAGATAAAGCCGATTAGTATCTGAAGCGTCAATGGCAATGTCGTAGATATTGGCCCGTAAAGACAAAACCCCGTTTTTATCTTCTAATTTAAACCAGCTCTCGCCGGCATCGGCGCTTTTATAAAGCCCGTTAGACCGAGTGCCCAGATAAATGATTTTTGAGTCCTGGGGATTAATCTCAATGGTTAAAATGTCAACAGAAGCCAAAGAATGTTTTTTATCAATGAAAACCTGATGCTTAAAAATTTCCCCTTTGTTTTCTGATTTAAAAATTCCGGCGTCGCGGACCGCGCATTCAAAAGGGAAAAAAGCCAAAAGAGAAAAAAGAGGAATGATGGTGAAAAAATATTTTTTCATTATTAAAACTCCAGCATTAAAACTTCAAGCGCTAAACGCGCGTTGATGCTTGAATTGGCCAAAAGCAAATCTGTTTTTTTAATGGCTTTAATAATCCGGAGCAAGTGGGGCAGCCCCCCATTTATGAGGGGCTGCCCCACTTGCTCCTGACAGCCAATCGCCGACAAAAGTAAATCCCTAAAAAAAATCAGCCACTGATTAAGCGTTTGCCTGGCCCGGCTAATATCTTTAGATAAATTTTCCGCGTATTGGTATCGCTCGTTTAAATCCGACTGAATAATTTTTTGAAGCTCTTTAAAATTCTCTTCCTGTTTTTCTAATAATTTGGGGTTTTCTAAATATTGAATGGCTAAACCGGGCCGACCGGCGCAAAGACGGGTTATTTTAGATATTTGGGGACTAAGTCCCAAAAATTCTTTTTTAGGGACTAAGTCCCCAAATCTATTCCCAAGTTCATTCTCTATCTCCTCGGCCGGCACGGGTAAAAATTTAACTAAACGGCAGCGCGAAACAATGGTTGGCAAAAGCAGTTGAGAATTGGCGGTGATTAAAATTAAAACCGCGCGTCCCGACGGCTCCTCAAGGGTTTTTAACAAAGCGTTAGCCGCTTCTCTGGTCATTTTCTCGGCTGCGTCAATTAAAACTATTTTATAAGGGGCTTGATAAGGAAATAAACTTATTTGGCGCCGAATCTGCCGCGCTTGTTCTAAGCTGATTTCTTTCTCTTTTTTAATGCCTTCTTTTTCAATGGTCTCCGGCTCAATTATTAAAACATCAGGGTGGAAATCAATGTCTGCCTTCGACTCGCTTCGCTCGCTCAGGCAATAATTATTCCCTGAGCGGAGTCCCGACGAAAGTCGGGACGAAGTCGAAGGGTAATTCTCGCCTTGAAGTATTTTAATAAACTCCATAGCTATGGTTCTTTTGCCGACATTTTCCGGCCCGACAAATAAATAAGCGTGAGCAATCTTATTGCTCTCAATACTTTTCTTTAAAAAATCTAAAATGCGTTGATGGCCAATAATCATAAGCTATTTTCAGAATAGCATATTTTTTCAATGAATTCCACTATTTCTTTTTCAAATCTTTCCTCTGAAAATTTTTCCGCTCGTTTATGGATAAACGCGGAGCTATAATTATTAAAATTCATCAATAGCCGCCTGACGCCGTCAGCCAATGCTTCCGGAGCCGGCTCATCAAAAAATTCTCCGGTCATGCCTTCTAAAACTGTTTCTATGGCGCCGCCGGCGCGAAAGGCCAAAACCGGCTTGCCAAAGCTCATGGCTTCAACCGGCGCAATACCAAAATCATCTTCGCCGGGGAAAACAAAACCCAGACAATTTTGATAATATTGATTAACTGCCTCATCCGGCAAAAAGCCTAAAAACCGAATATTCTTTTTTGCCATTTCTTCTAATCTCTTTTTATCTTTTCCTTCCCCAATAATCACCAAAGGCAGTTCTAATTTATTAAACGCCTCAATGGCTAAATCAATTTGTTTGTAGGGAGTAAGTTGAGAAACGATGAGAAAATAATCACTAAGACCTAATTTTAAAGAACGGGGCAAGTGTTTTTCAGCGGCTTGCCCTATTCTTATACTCTGAACGGGCGGATAAATCACTCTTGACTCTTGACCATAATACTTTTTAATCCTTAAAGCCGTGGTCTTTGAGTTAGCGATAAAATAATCCACCCGATTGGCCGCGGCTCTATCCCAAAGCCGCAAATAATGAAAAAGAATTTTTCTCAAACGAGGAAAACGGCTTTGAAACTGATAAGTATAGTCCCAGAGAAAACGAGTTGGACTATGGCAGTAGCAAATATGAACGGTTTTAGGCCGTAAAACCAATCCCTTGGAAAAATCAGAGCAAGAAGAAATGACCAAATCAAATTCTCTTAAATCAAGGGATTCTATGGCCGAAGGCATTAAAGGAGCTAAAACCTGATAGCGCTTTTTTAAAAACTTGGGGAATTTTTGTAAAAACGAAGTTCTGATTTCCGCGCCTTTAAAAAACCCGCCCATTTTTTTCTCGTCATAAAGCAAAGTATAAATCGGCGCCTTAGGAAAAATTTTCCTCAAAGCCAAAACCACCCTCTCGGCCCCTCCAAATCTGATTAAATAATCATGGACTAAAGCGACCCTTGCCCTTCGAAGCTTTAGTGAAGGAGGGTTTAGTCCTTGACAAATTGTAAGCATTATGATAAGCTACTGGTAGTTGTTTTAGAAGTAAATAATATTAACTTTTTGAAAAAGGAGGATCAAAATGTCTACCAGAGAAGCTCTTTTAAAACAAGAAAAAGTTGCTGAAATGAAAAAGGGAAGTTTTTCCTTCGCCGGCACCTCCTATGAGGCGGAGGAGTGGTACAAGTGCGCAGAGCTTGCTGAAAAAGCAGGCTGCTTAAAAGAAGAAACAATAAAGTATCGCGATAGGGGAATAAAGGTATATGAGGAAGTCGGGGATGTACACAGGGCGAAAGATCACGCTAAAAGATTTGAGCTTGAAGAGTTAGTCAAATATTACGAGAATCTTATCGCCCTTAAAAAATGCCGTCCTCGCCTACTTTAGTAAATACTAAATTCCTTCCTTAAACGGACCCGAACCAAAACGGGTCCGTTTTTCTTTTTAATGAGGTAGCCACCATTTTGTCATTCCCGCCCCCATTTTCATGAGGGTAAACTCCAGCGGGAATCCAGCAATAATCGGTGCTTTCTGGATTCCGTCCCTGATTAAATCAGGGACAAGCATGCACCCATGAAAATGGGTGTGCGGAATGACAATTTTGGATAGTCTTGATAATCTCGCTACTCTACTAATATTTTTAAAGTCTCTTGAGCGCACTTTTGCCAGCTAAATCTTTTTATATTCTCATAACCCTTTTCAATTAAATCTCTTTTCAATTTTTCGTCGCTTATTATTTTATAAATCCCGCTGGCGATACTTTCAATATTTTTTGGGTCAATTAAAATCGCGCCTTCTCCGGCTACTTCGGGCATTGATGAAACATTAGAAGTGACAACCGGCGCGCCGGCTGCCTGCGCCTCTAAAATCGGCAGACCAAAGCCCTCGTAAAAGGAAGGGAAAACAAAAACATCGGCGTTTTTTAATAAAAACCATTTTTCTTGCTCGGAAATATAGCCAGCTTCTATAATATTATTCTTGAATTTGGAATTTGGAATTTGGAATTTGGAATTTTCGTATCCGTATCCCCTCGGCCCGACTAAAACTAATTTATGCGGGATTTTATATTTTTCTTTTAATAAGTTGAAGGCCTGAATTAAACCGTCTATATTTTTCTTTTTTTCCAAGCGGCTAATGAAAAGAATGTATGGGACTTTGGGGGCAGCCCCCGTTTTAACGGGGGCTGCCCCCAAAGTCCCCGTCCCATGATAAACAACTTCTATATTTCCCGGCTTGCCGCCATACAACTCCACCAAATCTTTTTTAGTATTCTCTGAAGCCGCGATAATTTTTCGGGCGTGTTTTAAAGCGTATCTTGTGCTCCAGCGCAGATATCTTAAATGTCGGACCGGATACATTTCCGGATAATATTCGTATTCCAGGCCGTGAATCGTCACCACTGAATTTTTCGGATGAATCAAAGGCAAAACATGAACCGGAATAAAAAACACATCAGGCGGCTGAAAAAACATCTCGGCCGCCAATCTAATTTGCGTCCACATTGGCCAAGACCACTTCAGGTATTTGATTTCAAAATTTGGAGGAAGTTTTTGGAGCAGCTCCAATGGAGCAGTTCTCTTTAAGAACTGCTCCATTGGAGCTGCTCCAAAATGACTATATAAAATAAACCGATGCTTTTGACTTTTTTCAAGTTCGATTAAATGTCTAATCAATTGATAGGTATACTCCTCTACGCCGGTTCGCGGCTGTTTAAAAGCGGCAATAGCATTAATTCCAATAGTCACAAAATTTTAGAAGGCGAGGAAATGTGCCTTTCGGCGGCGTTGAATTGCGAACGGGCATGGTTCCGAGTGAAGCCGCCTTTAAGCGGCCGAGCGAGGAGAGTGAGTAATTCACCGCAGCGAAAATCGCCGGCTGGGGGATTTTCGCGTAGCTGAAAGGCACTTTCCGAGTCTTCTGTAATTCCGCTTACTTCTTACTCATTATACTTCTTTTATAAACATCTAAATGCTCTAAAGCTAGGCCCGCGCCTCTGGCTACGCAAAGCAATGGATCCTTAGCCACCACGCAATTTACGCCGGTCAATTGAGTAATTAACTCATTTAAATGACGCAGCAAAGCGCCGCCGCCGCTCAAAGTCATTCCTTTATCAATAATATCAGCGGCTAATTCGGGCGGCGTCTCGTGAAGAACAGCTTTAATGGCCTGAACAATCTCCCGCAGTTGGTCAGAAATAGCTTCGTTTATCTCGTTGCTTTTCACTTCAACTGTTTTAGGCAATCCGCTTAATAAATCACGGCCGCGAATTTCTAAAGATTCTTGGCTCTCTTGAGGCAAAGCGCTGCCTATTTTAATTTTAATTTCTTCGGCTGTCCTCTCGCCAATGGCTAAATTGTGTTTTTTTCTGATGTATTCGGAAATAGCTTGGTCAATTTTATCGCCGCCGATTCTCACCGAAGCCCAAGCCACAATGCCGCCTAAAGAAATCACGGCCATTTCCGAAGTGCCGCCGCCCATATCAACAATCATATGGCCAGCCGGCTCATTGATGGACAGACCGGCTCCGATAGCCGCTAAAACCGGCTCTTTGACTACATAAGCCGCTTTAGCGCCGGCTTTTACCGTTGCCTCAATAACTGCCCTTCTTTCCGTGGAAGTAATACCGGCGGCCACGGCCACCATCACATCTGGCCTAAAAAAATGGAGTCGGCCTAAAGCTTTGTCAATAAAATAGCGGAGCATGGCTTCGGTCACCCGATAATCGGCAATCACGCCGTCTTTCATCGGCCGGGAAGCCACAATTGTTTCAGGAGTGCGGCCTAACATTTTTTTTGCTTCGTTTCCCACGGCCAAAATCCGGTTGTCTTCCAAAGAAACCGCCACCACGGTCGGTTCATTGATAATCACTCCTTTTTTCGGCACATAAACCAAAGTATTGGCCGTGCCGAGGTCTATGCCGATTTTTTTGATAAACATAAAATAGAATTTAGAATTCGGAATTTAGAATTTGGAATAGGAATATAGAATATTGAATTTAGAATAAAATTTGAATCCCTATATTCTTTATTCTTAATTCTTATTCTAAATTCTATATTCTATATTCCAGATTCTATGGGTCTCAAATAAAAATCTAATCACAGATACGGCTAATATTGGCTCCTAATTTCTGTAATCGTTCTTCGATGCGCTCATATCCCCTGTCAATCTGATAAATATTATCTATCTCTGTTTTGCCTTTGGCGATTAAAGCGGCGATGACCAAAGCAATACCCGCCCTGATATCGGGACTGATAATTTTTCGACCGTATAATTTCGTTGGTCCATTAACTAAAACCCGATGCGGGTCGGCCATAATAATATTTGCCCCCATCTGATTTAAGGTATCGGTATAAAATAATCGGCCTTCAAAAATAGTTTCATGGATTAAAGAAACGCCTTGGGCTTGGGTCATTAAAACAGTAAAGGGCGCCTGTAAATCAGTGGCAAATCCGGGATATTCGTGGGTCTTAATATTAACCGCTTTCAATTTTTTAGCCGGCTTAACTAAAATATAATCTTTACCTAATTCAAAATTAACGCCGGCTTTTTCCAAAAGCGCCCAAAGGACTTCCAAGTGTTCGGGCTGACAATTGGTTATTTTCATCTGGCCATTGGTCGCCGCGGCCAAAAGAGCGAATGTTCCCGCCTCAATTCTATCCGGAATAATTTTAACAGCGCCCTTTTTCAATAAACGGCTGTTACCTTCGATTTCTATGGTCTGGGTGCCGGCTCCTTTTATTCTGGCGCCGCATTTATTTAAAAAATCCGCCAAAGCCGGAATCTCCGGCTCGCAAGCCGCGTTTTTTAAAATAGTTTTGCCTTGAGCCAAAACAGCGGTGAGCATCAAGCTCTCTGTCGCGGTCACGCTGATTTTTGAAAAAATAAACCGGGCGCCTTTTAATTTTTTAACAACCAAATGATAACCTTTTCTATTTTCTCTCACTTCAGCGCCAAAGGACTTAAACCCGTCTAAGAACATATCGCGCGGTCGCTGACCGATAACACAACCGCCCGGGTAAGGAATAAATGCCTGGCCAGAGCGGGCCAATAAAGGCCCGGCCATAACGATTGAACCTTTCAATTTTTGGGCAATATCCGGCTCTAAATAAGAAGTTAAAATGTTTGTTGCTTTAAGCCGGTAAACATCGCCAGAGTCATTCTCCACCTGAACGCCAATCCCCTTGAGTAATTCCACCAAACGAAAAATATCTTCAATTTGAGGCACATTGGAAATTATCCATTCTTCATCACTTAAAAGAGAAGCGGCCAAAACCTTCAAAGCCGCGTTCTTTGCCCCTTTGACCTCAATTGTCCCCTTAAGCGGCCGGCCGCCCTTAATTACAAATTTCTCCATAGTTATGCATGATGTGAAATTCCTTAGCTTAGAAAAGCCACTCGGTCATTCTGAGCGAAGCGAAGAATCCCGTAGATTTACAATTTGCCTCGGGGATTCTTCGTCTTTGGCTCAGAATGACGGTAAAAAGGCAATTTTGAATTTCACATCACCCGTCTAGTTATATCTGGATTTTAACTTAGAAAACTCAAGATGTCAAAATTGACCCCGCACCAAATAAAGATTCTAAGTAGCTAAAAAATTTATTAAGGAGATAACTCTTTATTACAAAACTTGGTTGAAAAAGCACCAAAATTTGGTGCGGGGTTGACAAATTAAAAAGGGAAAGCTTTTTTTGCTTTCCCTTTATCACCCCCTTTTGTTTTTGAAAATTATTATCTGATTTTTTTACTTAACCGGTCTTTTGAAAAATAATTCATACCTGTTTATATTCGATAATTTTCTTTTTCAATCCCTCAAATGTCTCTATGATGAAAGAGATCTCGTTACTTGTCTCTCTCCAACTCCAACCTACGGGTAGTCTTTTTTTCCGAAGTATAGATATAATCTTATCGATGATTTCATCGATAAGATTAAACACAATTCTTTTATCAATCAAAAAATCTGGGTTATCAACTTTCGTCTCTTTTCCTCTTTCCATTTTTTTCACCTCCTCTTTTAAAATTTTAATATTGTTTACTGGTAAAATTTAAGGTACTAATCTAATTTTTATGACGATACTATACAACACCCATACCACAATCTTGTCAATAGTTGACAGCTGATTTAAGAGGAGTAGAATAAAATTGTATGGCTAATCATACAATGGCTATTAAAAAAGAAAAAATTCTCCAGCCCCTTTTAAGAGAATTAAGGGAAATTAAGTCTTATCTTAAAAAGTTCTTACTGATTCTTCCAGAAGAGAGTCTTAGAGGATATAAAAATTCTTCTGAAATTAAAAAATCCTATTTGAATGCTTTGAAAGCTTTTCCTCCATTTAAAAGATGATTATCAGAAAGACTAAAGATTTTAGCAAAGAATTTAAAAAATTGCCTCTTCATATAAAAAGACTCTTTCAAAAACAAGAAGTTATCTTTGTAAAAAATTGGCTTGATTCCCGCTTACACACCAAAAGAATAAAAGAACTACCTGGTTCTTATTCGTTTCGCATCACCCGTCGCTATCGGGTGCTTTTTTATTTTAGAAACAAAGAAGTAATATTTTTCTCTATTGGTCATAGAAAAGATATTTATAGATAATTAAACATGAATAAACAAACTCGCCGCTTGCTTCTTGCTTCGCTTATTATTATATTTTTACTCGCGGCTCCGGCGGTGCTTTTTTACGCATGGGGCTATAGTTTTGACTGGCAGAATAAAAAACCGGTGATAACCGGCGGGATTTATTTAGAATCAATTCCTAAAAAAGCTGAAATTTATCTTGATGGCCGCTTGAAAAATCATACGCCCCGCCTGCTTAAAAGATTAGTCCCTAAAGAATACCAAATTAAGCTCATTAAAGAAGGTTATTATTCCTGGCAGAAAAAATTAAAAGTGGAATCTCAATTAGTAACCGAAGCAAGAAATATTCTTCTTTTGCCTCAAGCTCCGGAAATTGAGCTAATTGACGACAATCTGACTGAAAATTTCTCTCTTCAATCTCTTTTTCCCAAAAAAGAAAAAGAAATTTTTGAACTTCAAGAACCAAGCTATATTCTTTATAAAAGCAATCCGGAAAGAACCGCTCAAACTCAAATCAGCGTTGCTCCTCTCCCCCTCAATCAAACTTATCAAATTATTGTCTCGCCAAATCAGAATTTAGCCGCCTTAAGCGAGCAGGGCAAGCTTTATCTTTTTAATCCGGAGAAAAAGATTTTTGAAGAGCTGGCTGAAAATATTAAAGGCGCGCAATTTTCCGATGATGATAAAAAAATTTTATATTTCAGCCAGAGCGAAATCTGGGTTGCTTATTTAAAAGATAATCTTATCCAGCCATATAAAAAAGCCGGCGAAAAAGAACTTATCACCCGCTTAAGCCAAGAAATAAAACAAGCGATTTGGTATCCGAAAACCAATGAGCATATTATTTTGGCGGTTGGTCAAGTCATTAAAATCATTGAACTGGACAACCGCGATATCAGAAATATCACAGATTTTATTGAAACTCAAGCCAGTCAAATCGCTTATGATGCAAAAACAGAAAAATTATATTTTGTTGAAGGAGAAAAGCTATACAATGTTTCCCTAAAAGAGTAAAACTTAAATGAACAAGAGCGCCCCTCTTTTTTACCTCTTCGCCCATTGCGGCGCGCGCCGCGCTTTTTTAAGTCCGGGTTTCTTCCGTTCTTTCATTCGCGGGTCGCGGCGCAAATAACCGGCCCGCTTTAGTTTTTTGCGGAAATCCGGGTTAAAAATAATCAAGGTCCGGGCTAAGCCGTGCCGGATAGCTTCAGCTTGGCCTTTTAAGCCGCCGCCTTTAACTTTAATGCTCGCTTCAAATCTGTTCAAAGATTTCATCTTTTCTAAAGCGGCTCTAACTATTCGCTGAAGTTCCAAAGTGGAAAAAATTTCAAAATAAGGTTTTCCATTAACCAAAATCTTCCCTTTTTCGTCTTCAAAGGGCCGGCAGGTAAAAAGCCGCACCCGGGCTATCGCGGTCTTTCGACGACCGACTGCTTCGTAGTACTTTTGGGGCTTTTTTTCCTTTTGAGGAAGTTTTTTAGTTTTAGAAATTTTTTTCTTTTTGATAATCATCTTATTAAAACTCCGAATCACAAGCGCCAAATTTCAATCCTTCGACTCGGCTCGCTTGCGCTCGCTTCGTTCAGGAACTAACTGTTATTAGTCCCTGAGCTTGCTCGCCTCGGCGAAGCGGGGGTAGAAGGGCTGGGATTTGTGATTTGGGATTTAAAAATGAATCTTATTTCATTTTTTCTCCCTTATACAGTTTTAGCCGTTTTATCATCCTGTCCCGCAATTTATTCTTCGGCAGCATTCCGTAAACTGCTTTTCTGACCACTTCTCTTGAATCTTTCTCTAACATCTCTTCCAAACGACGGGCTCTAATGCCGCCGGGATAGCCGGAGTGCCGATAATAAATTTTTTGTTTTAATTTCCGGCCGGTGACTCTGATTTTATCCGTATTTATCACTGTAATCTCATTGTCTGTATCTAAACGCGGGGTAAAATCCGGCTTATTTTTACCGCGCAATAAAACAGCCGCCTCTACGGCTAAACGGCCTAAAATCTTTCCTGACGCATCAATAGTATGTTTAGACATAAATCATTTCGAGACCCGTTCTCGTAATTTTAGACAAATTCAATAATCGCCATCTTGGCGCTATCTCTTTTTCTCGGGCCTAATTTAATAATTCTGGTATAACCGCCTTGTCTTTCCTGATAACGTTGTCCCAGCTCCATTATTTTTTTTCTGGCTTTGACCGGCAGATATTTCGCCAAATATCTGATTGAAACTAAATTCTGTTTTTTGCTTTTGGTAATCAACTTTTCAACAACCGGACGCACTTCTTTGGCTTTAGCTTCGGTGGTGGTGATTTTCCCCATTAAAATTAAATTAGCCGCCAAACCCTTTAAAAGGGCTTGGCGCTGGTCTCGCTTTCTCCCGAATTTTCTGCCTTTTTTCTTGTGTTTCATAAATATCCATTTGAAATTGTTTTAATCGAAAATTCACGGCTTAGCTTTTTAAAGTCAATCCTAATCTTCCCAAAACTTTCTTAATTTCTTTGACTCCTTTGGCTCCCAGGCCTTCAATGGCCGCCAAATCTTTTTCTCTTTTTTTAACCAAAATGCCGGCTGTCTTTAAATCGGCTTTACTTAAAGCGTTTAGGGTTCTATTGGAAAGTTTTAAATCTTCTATTTTTACTTTGCTCACATCCTCTTTTTTATCTTTTTCTTTAATTTTTTTCTTACTTTCTTTTTCAACCTTTATTTTTTCTTCTTCCTTAAAAACGGTGAAAATCTGGAAATGAGAAATCAAAATTTGAGCGGCTGTTTTAAAAGCGTCTTCCGGACTGATACTGCCGTCTGTTTCAATATTAATCCGAAGACGATTATAATCGGTTCTGTCGCCTACCCGCATTGGCTCTACATTATAAGTTACCTTGCGAACCGGCGTAAAAATAGCGTCAATGGCAATCTGGCCAACCTCTATTTTTTCTTTTTTTCGCTGTTCCACCGGCAAATAACCGAGGCCGGGTTCAATGGTCATCTCCATTTCCAACTCGGCTTTTTTATCAGTCAAACTGGCAATATGAATATCGGGGGTAATCACTTCTAATTCAGCCGTGGTTTTAATATCAATTGCTTTAACTTCCTTTTCGCCCTTGACCTTTAAAAAGGCCTTAGTGGGCTCATCGGTCTTATGCAGTTTAAACCTAATCTGCTTAAGATTGAGAATTATCTGAATAACATCTTCTATTACATGGGGGATAGAAAAAAATTCATGCTTAACGTCTTTAATCTTAACGCCGGTAATAGCGGCGCCGGCAATAGACGACAAAAGAACTCGCCGAAAACTGTTGCCCAGAGTTAATCCGTAGCCCGGATAACACCCCTCAATTTCAAAAGCCGCCTGATTTTTACCAAGCTTAGTTATTTTGGGCTTGGCCGGAAGTGTAATCATAAAAAGTAAATTAAGCGAGATAAGCGAGATAAGTAAATTAAGCAGGATAGGATTAATTTACTTGATTTACTTAACTTGCTTACCGGCTTATCTATCTACTATAAAATTCAATAATCATCTCTATTTTTCCTATTTTACCCACTTCTTCCATTTTAGGTTGAGCGACTACTTGTCCAATCAGATTTTCTTTGTCTAAATTTAACCAACTAAGAGTTTTATACTTTTTAAGGGTTGTCTTTAGTTCTTGAAAGGGGCCCAATTTCTTGCTTCCTTCTTTAATTTTAATTTGATCGCCTGTTTTAATTTGACATGAAGGGATGTCCACTTTCCGCTGATTAATCAAAATATGACCGTGATTAACTAATTGTCTGGCTGATTTTCGCGATTTGGCCCAACCTAAACGAAATACAATATTATCCAAACGGCCCTCCAGTTTGCCCAATAAAAAATCACCTTTATCTCCTTTTTGCCTGATAGCTGTTTTAACGTAATTTTTAAACTGTTTTTCAGAAATTCCGTACATCGCTCTGATTCTCTGTTTTTCAGCCAACTGCAAGCCGTACTCCGAAACTCTCCTTCTTCTGGTTTTCCCATGAAGGCCGGGACGATACGGCCTTTTAATCATCGCGCATTTCTGACTAAAACACCGCTCTCCTTTAAGAAAGAGTTTTTCGCCGGCTCTTCTGCATTTTTTGCAATTATTATTCATGGTCGTTCTAAGGTCAAACCTTTTTAGGAGCCTCTTTTTAGGAGCCTCGCTCCTAATTCTTGAGGAGCGAGGCTCCTAAATGCAGCGCCTATCGGCTTGAAAATTTTGAGAAAGCCCTTTACACTCTCCTTACCTTCGGCGGACGACAACCATTATGGGGAACAGGTGTAATGTCCTTAATAACATTTACTTCCAACCCTTGGCCAATAAAAGCCCTAATTGCCGCTTCCCGGCCGCTGCCCACCCCTTTAACAAAAATAGAAACCTGCCTTAAACCAATCTTCCTTAGTCGTTCCATTAAAACCCCCACTATTTTTGAAGCGGCGAAAGGTGTAGCTTTCTTCGGGCCCTTAAAACCAACCGAGCCCGAGCTGGCCCAAGTCAAAATATTGCCATAATCATCAGTAACGGTGATAACGGTGTTATTATAGCTGGACTGAATATAAACACGGCCAGATTCTATTCTTTTTGCTCTAGTTTGTTCTTTTGGTTTAGCTGTCTTTCGCTGCGTTGTCTCTCTTTCTTCAACTTCCTTCAAAAGCTCGTCTTTAGTTTTAGCGATGATACGTTTTTTACCCATGCCAATTTTGTCAAAATTTTAGAGCGAAAACTTTGTTTGAGCGAACAAAATTTCGCTATAAAATTGAGCACCGAGCACTCAGCATAGATTATCAAACTTTTGCTGTCAATCAACGAACCTTGATAAAAGGTGTAAGCTGGTATTTTACCCTGAGTGCTCGGTTAAGGTTTTCAAACAAAATTTTCTGCGCCTATCGGCTTGAAAATTTTGAGAAAGCCCTTTACGTCTTCTCCGCCGCTTTCTTCCTTCCGCTACCCATAGTCCGACGCACATTTCCCCGTACTGTCCGCGTATTGGTCTTGGTTCTTTGACCGCGCGCCGGCAAACCCTTGCTGTGCCGACCCCCCCGATAACAACCAATGTCCTTAAGTCGTTTAATATTCATCATCTTCCCTCTTCTTAATTCGCCTTCAATTTTATATTTTTTTTCAACAATATCCCTTAGGCGGTTTACTTCTTCCAAAGAAAGCTTGCCGGCTGAAACATTCGGCTCTATTTTAGCTTGAGATAAAATTTGATTGCTTAAAAATCGTCCTATGCCATAAATATAGGTCAGGGCTATTTCTATTCTTTTGTTATCCGGAATATTAACACCGGCAATACGAGGCATGTTAAGTAAAATAAGTAAAATAAGCTAATAAGTTAATAAGCTTAATTTACTTATTAGCTTATCTCGCTTATCTCGCTTATTTATCCCTGTCTCTGTTTATGTTTCGGATTCTTGCAAATCACATAAATCCGACGTTTGCGTCGGACAATCTTACACTGGCTGCACATTTTTTTAACCGAAGAGCGAACCTTCATGTAAGTAAAATAAGTAAAATAAGCTTATAAGCTTAATAGCTTATTTTACTTATCTCGCTTATTTGCTTATTTGCTTCTATACACAATCCTCCCCTTTTTCTGGTCATAGGGACTTAATTCCACTTTTACTCTATCGCCCAATAATATTCTAATAAAATTCAGGCGCATGCGGCCTGAAAGATGGGCCAAAATTTCCTGACCGTTGTCCAATTTGACTCTGAAAGTGGTATTGGGCAAATTTTCAACCACTACTCCTTCTTGAATGTTTTTTTCTTTATTTTGCGGCACTAATTGTCCGGCGCCCCTCATTTAATTAAAAGGCGCCGTGATTTTATACTAAATAATAAAAGCAAATTAGTCAAGTAATCGGATACATAGGTGACACTTTAATAGAATTATTGAACTTTATCGGCGTCTCGTAGTTGAGTGATTGGTGGGGTCTTCTAAAATTGTATTCAATCAGCCAATCAGTCAGATTTTGGTTAAATGATACAACATCAGTGGTAAAATTACCAAGATTGATAAATTCGTCTTTTAGGGTTTTGTTGAATCTTTCATTGACCGGATTATCCTTGGGCGTATGAGGCCGGTTAATTAGAAATTTATTTTAATTATTAATTCCCTCCTGTTAATACTTGCGCATTAGATGAAGTTCTACTACCAGACAATTGATTGCTTTGAATTATATTCAAAATAGCTGGATTTATTTCTTTGAGGATTTGTCTATAAAACTTATGGCAAGCTTTTTTAAAATCTTTAAAATAGTTTTCAACAAAAAAAAGATATCGTCCATCTGGTCCTATCGCGACCCCCGGACTACCTCCTCTCATATAGATTGTGAAATTTCCCTTAATAAAATACTCATGTGCCATTCCACATCTATAAATTTTATAGACATTATGGCTAGATCTAAAATTTTTATATTTGCTCCCAAGAAAATCAAAAAATGTATTAAAATTACTTGTCGCTCCACCCTGTGCAAACCCTCCATTCATTAAGCCGCCCATAAATTCAGTGTAACAAAGTAATCCTAGGGCAGTTAAAAAATTTGCCTTACCTTTTATTCCAGATTGAATGTCATTAAAAATAAACCCAAAAATGTATTCTTTAAAATATTTTTTTATTTTTTCTCTATCCTGTTTTTGCATAATTTTCTGTTCCTCTTAATTAAAATTCTATATCAAATATTATTCCGGATCAATGTATCCTTTGTATCCGTTACTATTATTAAAGCATTTCGTCAATTGATTCGTATTCCTTCCAATTTCTTAAATTTAAATCGTTAATCTTTGGCATAGTTTATGGTCGCATATATTTTTTATTTTAAAAATATTGTTTTCCATTTGCTCAAACCCCTTGCTGATTCTAATAATATCCCTTCTTCTTTAATAATAGATCTAAACTCCTCTACATCCCTACTTTGGATTTCAAAACTATCGTCATTATCCTTGTTAGTTGTTTTAAACGAAAATTTTTTAATAGCCCCCGGGAGCATCACTACAGCCGCAATAACTTTTTTAATCTCGCTCTTTTTAAAACAAATTGAACCTTTGATAAACCTACTTAATAAAGAAAGGGGCGGCAAATCTTCAGGTAAATCATCTTTAAAACTCTTTTTCCTTTTTGCTGTAATTTCAGAAAATAGTTCTGTTCCTAAATATCCAAGAAAGCCACTACCATACCATCCAATATTTCTAAAGTCACTTTTTATTTTAAAAGGTAAATAGAAAATAGATTCTGAAGTAAAATATAAATTACCAATACAGTATTTATCAAATGAGCCAACTTCACCGGCGACACCTATATGTCTTACTTTCTGAAAAATTTTTTTAATCTTTCCAGATTTTTCATACTCTTCTAATAAAAGTTTTTTTAAGTCATGACCTCTGTTCTCAAACTCTTTTTTTAAAATATCTAAGATTTCAGGCGGATATTGGTCAATTTTTATAACTAATTCTTCTAACAAGTGTTCATCACTATATTCCTTTGTCTTCTCTGTAATCCTCATTTTGTCTTTTTTGTTAATGTTTATGTTATGTAAGTCCTTTTTTATTAAATCTTGCATAATTACAGCTATTTCTAAGTCAGAAACACCCTTTTGCTTTAAATCAAAATATTTATCCAAAAAAATGCTATTACTAATTATTTTTTTTGCCACATCTTCTCCGGCTCCTGATGCCATCAATTTCCAATAAACTTCTTCTGTTGATTCTACGCCCCATTTTTTTAATATATCTTTATTTTTTGTTTGACTTAACATAAAAAAATTAATAATATTTATCAATATATCTCTTACCTTTCTTAATCCCCGATTTACATGCTTCATTTCTGGTCGCAAGGGCTTTATTATTGGCGTCTGATAGTCCAGAATATATTTTCTTATATTTCACTTCATATCCTTCATCGAATTTTATGTATACATCTGCCCTAAAGCCGTCGTCCGACTGAAAAACTGTTACTTGTATTCCTATCTCTTTATATTGCTCTTGACATAAATTTTTATTTACTAAATCCTTGTTATTGGAGTCCATATTTATATTGATTAATCCTTACTTTAATAATTCATAATTGAGATAAAGTCAAATGGTAAAAACTCCACCCTACTCAACCGTTATCTTTATTTTACTTTTTTCTTTCGGCACGCGCTTGACCCAAAATGGCCGAAAGGCCACTTTGGCTTCTTTTATTTCCGGCTGATTAGCTAAATATTTCCTGACCTCTATTTCACTTTTCCCGGCTAAATTCTCTATTAAATCATCTATATTTATTTGCCAAGCCGTTTGTTCCTGGATGTCTAAATTTAAATTAACTTCTGTCTTGTCCCAATCAATAATCGGCTTATCCCAGACAATCTGTTGAGTTTGAGAAAGCGGAATCTTGTCTTGAGAAATCTCGGCCGCTAAATTTAAATTGACTAAATCTTTCAAATGAGCTTCATTAAAAAGCAAAGCTTGACCCACAATGTTCACCTTGAAAACAAAACGTTCTGCCTTGGCCTCTAAACCGGGGCTTGAAGATTTTTCGGTTATTTTTTCCAATAAGGCCCCTTCAATCAATTTCAGGTCAGAAGGCATCTGTTCTTGAAGGGCCTGCTGGATACTTGTCTTTGCTTCCTCTGTTAAAAGTTCTTCGGCTTTTTCCAGGTCTTTGGCTGAAACCACTTTGACCAGCTCTTTTGAGCCGTTGGTCATCGGCGCTTTGGACCGGCCGTAAAAGCCGGCGTATTTGACCGTGCCCTGAAGCCCCGGGATGGTAAACTTAGCCGGCCCGATATTGTATTCTTCGCCCGGCTGGTCAGCCTCTACTTCAATATCAATGGCGCTGGCCGCAATTTTGCCTTCCTCAACTTTGGCTCCCGGCACGACCACGGTCTTATTGATTCTGAATAATTTTCCGTTCTCGGCCAAAAAACGAGTGGTGGCGACCAGAGTTTGGGGAGAAGAACTATATTCATTATAAACGGTAATAATGCCTCTGGCTTTTTCGTTTAATTGCTTTTCTCCGGTTGCTTTAAAATCCCTCTCAACGGTCTTTTCTATTCTGATTAATTGAACCGGAATTTTATTTAAAACCGGGTCAATTTTAGAAATATTTTTAGACCCCTTAACCGATAATTCAAAACTCACTGTTTCGGTTTTAGGTGAAATTAATATCTCGGCCCGGGGCAAAATCAGATAAACAACCAAACCGGCCATAAGCAAAGAAAGGCCGATAAAAACGAAAAGAAGATAAGGGCGTTTTAATAATGGTCTGGCGCGTTCCTGAACCGGCCCAAGATCAATTGTCGGCTCTTTTGAAATGGTTTCAGTTCCTGTTTTTAAAGGCGAACGGATAATTTTTTTTAATAATTTCCCGGCCCCGAATTCTTTGCTTTTTAAAAAAAGACGCGGAGAAAATCCAGACCGACGTTTAGCCGGGCCGATAATGTCAACCATTTTTTTTGCCGCTAATTCAGTTTTTGGTTCTTTAAATGACACTTCGCGAATATCCAGGTCTAATTCTTCAACTAAAGCGTCTAAAATGTCTTTCTCTTCGGGTTCTTCTTTAGGTAAAGTTTTAACGCCGCTTAAAACGATATTTGGAAAAATTTCAGGGCCGTTGTCAAATCCCGTCTCTTCTATGTTTTTTTTAGCTGTTAGATTGGCCCTAACCGCTAACTGCCTGCCCAGTTCGTCGGCCGTAACAATCACAATATTTTTTCCCAGATTATCCGCTTCCCGCTTAAGAAGTTTAAAATTAACCAAGCTGGAAAGCAGCTGCGCTCCGATTGGCGCAACTAAAATTACCTCATCGTCTTCAATTTGAGTTAATTTATCAATAACCGAAGTGATTTCTTCATCTAATTCAAGATAAAGTGTTTTCATAACTACGCCCAAGGCACGCCCTTAAGGGTGTGCCTTGAAAAATTTCATGGTCTTTGCATAATCCGCACTGTCCGCCGTAAAATAGACGGCAAAACTCCTTTTTCTTCAGTTAATTTTAAAGTTAGACTGGCTAAGGCCGCCGAGGCAATATCTTCCGGCTCCTTTAAAAGATTTGTTTTGTCAACGATATCAATAATATCTTTTAGGCGGATAAAATTCACTTTTGGCGCTTCATTAAAAGACAATCCGGAAAACCATTGATTTTTAGAAGAATTTCCCTTTAATTTTTTTTTGAGGCCTCCTAAAAGACTGCCGCCGCCGCAAAGTAAAATTTGACCGGGTAAAGGTTCTTTTTGGGAAAATTCTTCCAAAGCCAGTGCCACCCCGGAAAGCCAGACTTTAAGGTCGTTTTTAAAAATCTCTCCAATTCTTCGCCGGACAAATTGACTTAAATCCCTTTGGCTGTATTTAATTTTAATTTCTTCGGCCTGGTCTAATTCCAAACCCAATTGTTGAGACAATCTTTTAGTAAAAGCCCGACCGGCTAAAGTTAATGCCCTCGCGCCTTCCAGTCTGGAAGAACGAACCAAAGCCACATCTGTTGTGCCGCCGCCGATGTCAATAATAATCGCCCCTTTAGAATAATCCAAATTTAACGACTTGGCCACCGCGTATGGTTCTGCCGCAATCGCCAACAAGTCCAGATTTAATTTTGAAGCAATGCTTTCTATAGCTCCCAAATTAACCAAGGGCGCGTAAACATTAAAAATACTTAAATAAACTTCCCGGCCGCAAAAATCTAAAGGATTGGTTACCCGATAGCCGTCAATCCTAATATCGGTAATCAAAGCGTTGACTAATTTAATCTCAATCTCTTTTCGGCCGGTTTCTTCGGCTAATTGCCGGCGCGCTGTTTCAAAAGCCCTCCATTGAATCTTCTGAATAATATTTTTTAATTCAACCAAATCAATTTCTTCTTTTGGCTCTGGCCTTTTGTAAATAAAACTGGTAGTTGAACCCTTAACCAGCTCGCCGGCTATGCCGATAATCGCTTTCCTTGGTCTGGCTCCGGCCATTCTGCAGGCCTCTTCAATGGCCGCTCTTGAAGTTGCGACCACCCCTTCAATATCAGCGACAGCGCCGGCCTGCATATGATTCGGCGCCTGCCTTTGCCGGCCCTTACCAATGACTAAGCCGATTTTTTTATTATCCGAAGAGCGGTCTTTATCTGTCTTAAAAACCAATGTCTTGACAAATTCCGTGCCAATATCTAAAGCCAGGAAATAGTTTTTTTTAGGTTTGTTTTTTCTGAAAAAATTTAAAAATCTCATCACCCCCCTATTATACCAATTCCCAAAATTATTGACAAACCTATCTTAATTCCTTTTTAGAAATCTTAGCCTGCCGAAAAATCGAAGATAAAGTGCCTTTGGGTATTGGTTTTGAACGCAAGGCAATAGTAATTTTTCGACCATCAGCATGAGCTAATCTTAAATGGCTGCCTTTCTGACGTAATTGAAAAAAGCCAAGTCTCATTAAAACTTTAACTAAGTCTTTGGGTAAAATTTGAGAAACTTGGCTCATGCCGGAATAAGTTTGGCTAATTTTGGCAAAGGCACTTGCAGAGTGCCAATTATCCCTTTCTCTGGTTTTTCTATTGGGATTGGCTCGCCCTCCTTAGACAAGCTCTCCAAATGAAATTTAATCAACTCTGTCATATTCGCCATCGCTTCTTCAATAGTGTCACCGCTATCAGCCAACCCCAAAATAGGACAATAAACCGAAAAACAAGGTTCATCTGTCCCGGTTCGCTCATCTGGCTCAATAATAATTAGATAATTTAATATTTTTTTCTTATTCATCTTACTTTTATATTATTTCTAAAAAAAGTAAATGTCAAGCGCTCGCTTTTCTATTCCAAAACCGCTTTTATTCTCCTTATCTCGGCGCTGCTGGACTGTTCTTTTTTTATTTTAAATCCGCCTAATTCTTTAGTCCGCTCAACATGAGGCCCGGCGCAAATTTCTTTGCTATAACCCCCCACTGAATAAACTTTGATTCTTTCCCCGTATTTTTCTTTGAAAAAAGATAAGGCGCCGGATTTAAGAGCTTTACCCTTGTCCATCTCTTCCATTTTAACCGGTAAATTTTCTTTAATTTTTTGATTAACGAGCTCCTCTACTTTTTTGATTTGCTCCAGAGTCATTTTTTCCGGATAAGAAAAATCAAAACGCAGCCGCTCCGGATTGATGTCCGAACCCATTTGTTTGACCTGCTCGCCTAAAACATCCCTTAATGCCTGATGTAATAAATGGGTAGCGGTATGAAGTTTTTTTATCTTTTCTTCATCTTTTTTTGAAAAAACTCTGGTCTCGCCTAAGCCATGCCCGCCGAATTTTTTTTCTAAGCCGGCCCGGGAAATTTCCTGATGCTTTTTAAGCTCTTCTTGAAAACCTCTCTCGTCTACTTTCAATCCTTTTTCTTTGGCTAATTCTTTGGTTAGTTCCAGAGGAAAACCATAGGTGGAAAATAAATTAAAAGCTTCTTGGCCGGAGATAGTTTTGTGGCTGATTTTTCCAAATTCTCTTAATCCATTTTCTAACGCCCGGCCGAATTTTTCCTCCTCTTTTTGAATCACCGTCAAAATATCTACTTGCCTCTTTTTAAGCTCCGGATAAATATCGCCGTAAAGCCCAATAACCTTTTTAGCTAAATTTGGGAGAAGGACTCCCTTTGGGAGTCCTTCTCCCAAATTTAAAATCTTTCCCTGACCAATAATTCTTCTTAAAATCCGACGCAAAATATAGCCCTGTTCAATATTTGAGGGCAAAACCCCGTCAGCGATTAAAAAACAAGCGCCGCGGATATGGTCGGCAATGATTCGAAGCATTCGGGGGCTGCCCCCGGTCAAGTCGGGGGCAGCCCCCGAATGCTTAGCCCCCGAGATTTCCTCCATTATCGGCAGAAACAAATCCGTTTCATAACCAGATTTTTTATTTTGTAAAATAGCCGTTAATCTTTCAAAACCAATACCGGTGTCAATATTTTTCTGGGGTAAAGTTTCGTATTCCCCTTTCTCGTTTTTATGATATTCCATAAAAACCAAATTCCAGATTTCCACAAAACGGCCGCAATCGCAATTAGGGCCGCATTTTTTTCCTAAAGAGCAGGGTTTCTCGGTTCGCTCATAATGAATCTCTGAACACGGGCCGCAGGGGCCGGTTAAACCGGTCGGCCCCCAAAAATTATCCTTTAGACCAAACTCAAAAATTTTTTCTTTGGGAATGCCTTTTTTCATCCATAAATCAATCGCTTCTTCATCTTTGGGAATATTGTTTTCTCCTTTAAAAACCGTAAACCATAATTTCTCAATCGGTATTTTTAATTCAGAAATTAAAAAATCTAAAGCATAATCAATGGCTCCTTTTTTAAAATAATCGCCAAACGACCAATTACCGAGCATCTCAAAAAAAGTGTGATGTGTCTCATCGCCCACTTCGTCAATATCCACGGTCCTAAAACATTTCTGAATAGAACAGGCGCGCTTATAGGGCGGCTTGACTTGGCCGGACAAATAAGGCGCAAACTGTTGCATGCCGGCCGTGGTCAAAAGAACCGAAGGGTCGTCGGGAATCAAAGAAGAAGAAGGAACAATCGTATGCCCTTTATTTTCAAAAAATTTCAGAAATTTTTCGCGGATTTCTTGCGAAGTCATATTATTGTTTCTCCGCAAAATTATCTCGCCGCAAGCGGCGAGATAATTTTGCGGCTAAGAAACAATAACCCCTCACTAATTTTGCCGTTTTTAGTAAGAATGTTGTTTATAAAAGTATAAATTAGACTTAAATCATCGCGGCGCAGAGGGCGAATAGCCCCGACCCCGCCCTCTATGCTGTTGGATTTAATCTTCAGAGTAAATTTTATTCTAATAATATGACGGGTTCTCTGGACAATGTCGAAGGGCTTAGAGGGCGGGGGAGCGCGCCGCCGTGGAATATTTTGCAAAATTGGTGTGTGGGTTTTCCTTTCATATCATACTCCAATAAATCAAAAAAATCAAAAGCGTGTCCACCCTTAGGGCAAACACGCTTATTTTTGATATCCTCCTTTTAGCTTAGGCCAAGCTATTTTTCATCCTCCCTATTCTTATTTTACGATTCTATTCCTTTTTTGATCTCCCTTAATCTTTGATTAGGACAAACACGCCCCGTGTTTATAATTTTTTCCACTGCTCCCGGGCATCCTGCCGCGACCAGTAAAATTCTTCAAAGCTCCTCCCTCTTGGATGAAATTCTGGGTTTTCTAACCACCATTCGTCAAATTCATTTTCTTCTCTTCTTTCTTCATCGATCCGCGCCTTATTGGTACGGACAACGAAGATAAACAACATGACAATGATCCCTAAAAATATTAATAATTTAATTTCCAAACTGTCCATTTTTTATCACCTCCTTTCATTACTGAAATAATTCCAGCCACAATAAAAAAAGTAATCTTTGTCATCATTTTCATTCACTTCCCCCTTCTTTAATTCTTCCTTCTTTTTTCCTCCTTAAACTTTTTTCCTCCTTAAAATGCTTCTTAAGGGCAATAATCGTGCCCAAGAAGCAAACAACCAATAAAAGCATCAAAATAATGTTTTCCATAATCTACCCCCTCCCTATTATTTCAAATTTACCTTATTTTAAAATAACAAAAACAATAACCTCCCTTTAGGATCCAACCACCCCGCTAAAAGAATCAGAACAAATTTAGGGTGATTAGATCTTAAAGAAAGGCAATTTAAAATTTTTAAAAGAAACAGGAGGCCTCTTGGGTACTTGACCTTTATCCCCAATAGACCTCTTACCTAATAATTTTCGTAACGAAATTTTCAGATTTTAGGCGAGGCGAAGCAAAAATTTTGAAGCATATACGGCGTATATGTTGAGAAATTTTTGCAAAGCCGCAGCCAAAATCTGGAAATTGCAGTAGAAAGGTTATTAGGTAAGAGGTCTAATGATGGGGACTGGTTTTAGGAGGGATTCCAGCGGGCCCCCTATTCTTTTTTATTATATATCTTTTATAAACATTTGTCAAGCCCGCACAATAAAAACAAGCTTTTATTCCTCCCTCGCAAAAGCATTATAAAACCAGCCGAAAAGCCAGCCCCAGATAAAGCCATTAATAAACCCGTAAACTAAGCCGAGCACGGCTCCTAAAAAACTAATGGAATATCCAAAATAAAACTGCTGGAGTAGAACAAAATGCTCGCCCCCGCCCCAGGCGCTCACCCATAAAGTCGCCACAAAAACGGTCAGTCCCCAAACAATCCCCATAGCCAAACCCAAGGCCCTTTTACTTAACTTCATTTTTTTCACCCCCTTTCTTTATTTCTTCTTTTTCCGGATTCGCCAAGGACTCCTCCAAGGTTTTTCTTAATTCTTCCAAATTAACTTGTTTTCTTTTTCGCTCATGCTTAAAGGAAACCGGTTCTCTTTTACTGGCTTCTTCCAAAGAAATTCCTTTTTCTTTTGAATTGATTACTTTTGGCTCGCCTCGCCCGGCGGGCTCGGCCGCAATAATTTTATCAGATGAAATTTGAAAAGGCGCTTTATCAACAGGCATTCGCGGCCTTGAATTTCTTTGGCCCGTCGCCCCCGAACTTCTCGCTTTTTCCAGACACTCCGGACAATAAACAGGCCTCACGCCGTCCGGCTGAAAACTGACTTGGGTTTTTTTGCCGCAATCCGAACAAATCGCTTCAAAAAGTTTTTTAGGAGATTTCTTTGGTTTCTTCAATTCTCTTTCTACGGCAATCACCTCGCTCCATTTAGCGATTTTCTCTTCAACTTCTTGGCGCTGGCTGGCGTAACGTTCCCGGGAAATTTTAATGATTTTATCGCGGTGGCTTTCTTCCGATTTCGGCGTCGGCGGCAGAGTAGTGGCCGAAAACGGCCGCGAAGCCAATCCGTCTATCATCAATTTTAAATAGATATTGGCAAAATCCAGATTCACCAAATCCTGGGCCATGAATTCCGGCGCGAATTCTTTTTCCAGATATTCCGCGTCAGCGGCCCCGACCCGAAAACTGACCATCGTGCCTACATTGCCAAAAACCGCGTCTCTGACTTTTTCCTCCATCTGCGTAATATATTGATGGGCCAAGATTAAATCAAGGCGGTATTTTCTTGCCTCTGAAAGAATAGTGGCAAAGGCCTCGGTGGCAAAGTTTTGAAACTCGTCAACATAAAGATAAAAATCTTCTCTTTCTTCTTCCGGCACATCTACCCGCGACATGGCCGCCAATTGTATCCGCGTGATCAGCATGGCCCCTAAAAGCGCGGAATTATCTTCGCCGATGCGGCCCTTGGAAAGATTCATAATAAGAATTTTTTCCTTATCCATCACCTCCCTGATATTAATGGCTGATTTGGTCTGACCGACAATGTTTCGGATTAAAGGACTGGTTAAAAATTGTCCGACTTTGTTTTGAATCGGCGCAATGGCCTCTACTTCAAAATTGCCGCGATATTTGGAGAATTCATTAAGCCAAAAGCTTTTAATGACCGGGTCTTTTATCTTATCAAGCACCTTCTGGCGATAATCTTTATCAATCAAAATTCTCATAATGCCCAAAAGAGTGGAGCCCGGATATTCCAATAAAGCCAAGATAGCGTTTCTTAAAACATATTCCAATCGCGGCCCCCAGGTTTCAGCCCAAATTTTTTTAAAAACTCCGACCAGACCCGAGGCGACCAAATGCCGATATTCCGGGTCTACTTTTTCAATAACATTAAAAGCAATGGGATAATTCAAATCAGCCGGATTGAAATAGACGACATCATTAACGCGATTTGAGGGGACAAAATCCAGCATTTTTTCGGCAAACTCGCCGTGGGGGTCAACAATCCCGACTCCTTTGCCGTCCCTGATATCTTGAATAGCCGTATTTTCCAAAAGCGTGGTTTTGCCCATGCCGGTCTTGCCGATAATATATAAATGCTTTCGCCGGTCAAGCGTCTTAATGCCAAATTGGCGCTGTTGATTGCGGAAATTAGTTTGGGCAAAAAGAGTGATATCGTTCATAAATAAGTAAATTAAGCCAGATAAGTAAATTAAGCCAGATAAGCCAGATAAGCTTATTTTACTTATTTTACTTATTTAGCTTATTTAGCTTACCCCCTACCCGACCGGCAGTCCCATGGGCGGCTCGCTTTTCTTGGCTTCCACCCTCGGCAATGTCGGCGCTTTAACCATTTCTCCGGGGTAATGATAAACGCTGGCCAGCTCCTCAATATTAAAAACAAAGGGCTTGGTCTTTAAGAAAAAACGATTTAAAATAGGCAGACGCTCGTAGAGAAACGGCTGAAAATGCGCCATAATCGGGGAATAAATGGGAAAATATCTTTTCTTGTATTGAGCCAATATCTTCTTCTTGCGGTAAAATTCCCTGGATTCTTTCAACTGAATTTTATAGGCGATTCTGGTCATAGTCTTGGAATTGGGTTTTATTCCATTGATATCTTGAGTGCTGAATTGTTTATAATTTCCGACAATGGCCGAAGCGTAGTTCTTGTCAAAAACTTCCTTTCTGCCTAAATAAAGAAACCTGATGACGGTCTCATAATAAATCTTGGCTTTTTTCTGCTCAACGGCTGTAACCACGTCTTTCTCTGACTGACTTAACAGAGTAATAAAAGCGGGGGTAGGTTTCTTTTCGTCTTTTTTCTCTTCGGGATATTTGCCGGTAAAAAATTGTTCGGTCTTGTCTTTTGAGGCCTGGGCCAAACCAACTATTTCTTCTTCAATCAGGCTCGGTTTTCTTTCTATTTTCCGTCCGATTAATTTATTCTTAACCATCTCTGCCTTTTTTTCCCATTTTTCCTCAATAATCGGTTTACAGAGGGTCTGTACCCAAACCTGCTCGCCGCTCTGTAGTTTTGACAAAACTTCAGCCAGAGATGCAATCGGGTCAATCGCCTCTTCTAAAACCAAAGTATCTTTTCTAAAAACCGGATAGGTCCGAATCGGATAAGCGTCGTCTTTGGTTAAAATCATATCTGTTCCCCAAAGGTCGTAATCTTTATTGGGGATGTCTTGAGGGACAAATTGAGTGTAATCGTCCGCTTCAAAAATTTCTGCCTGCGGATGCTGGGCATAAATTTGGGCCTCAACCTGATTTCTGAATTTTTCCAAAGTTCTGACATAAAAATGGATTTCGCCGCCCAAACTCACTATCTCAAAACTAAACCATTCTTGAACATTGCCTAAAAAATTTCTCTCTTTGAAATTTATTGTATGGTGAAAGCCGTGCAATCCGGCAAAAACATACTCCATGGTGCGCGGGTCCCTTTTCATTTCTTTGGGCGGCCTGACCTCTAATAAAATCCATTTCATATTCTGGACAAATTTTTCTCGGCTATATTTAAGCCATAAATCCTGGAGCAAAACAAAAAGAAAAAATGGCAGCCAAAGCCACCATAGAGAAAATAAAAAACCTCCTAAAGACTTAATAATAATTTGTAAAAGCTCAAACATGCAATAAGAATTTTGAATTTGGAATTTAGAATTTAGAATAAGAATCAAGAATATAGAATTAGAATTTTATTATTCTAAATTCTATATTCTATATTCCCATTCCAAATTCAAGATTCCAGATTCTAAATTCTATTTTAAGCTATATCTCCCCTCCTCATCTCTCACAAACCACTTCCGGTTCTGTAAATTAATCAAAACCGTATTCTCTTTAACTAAACGATGCTTTAACACCCCTTTGAGAATCTCGTCTTTGGCCAGGGGGCCGTTTTCTTTTAAGGCGCCTTTAATCAATTCTAAAATAGTGCCCGGTTGATAGCCCCAGTCGGTCAAAGCGTAAATACCCCGACCAACCAAAACAAAGCGCGGGTCTTTAATCAATTCGTTATGAACGGTCTGGGGATGCGCTAAACGCGAACCAAAATTATATTGATTGATTAAATCAGCCGCTGCTCTGAAATGCAGGGGCCGGTTTTCTTTTTTAAAAACAAGAAAGGCCTTGTCTTTGACGCCGCGCGGGTTAATCTCCGGCCAAGCGCTCAAACCAAACTGGCCAAAACAATTTTGGCTGATTTCTTTTGTAATATCCAGATAAGAAAATAGGGCTTGTTCTGACAAGCCGGAAATCTTCTTTCTGCCTATATCTAAAAGATAGTCGCCGGAAACCACTTTTCCTTCCCGCTCTAAATCTTTAATTAGAGCTTTAATCATCTCTTGGGCCTTTGGCCAGACGTTTTTAGAATTAGTCCAGAAAGGGTAAAACCGGTCTGTTTCGGCAAAACGCTCATAAGGAGACAGAACAGTCAAGATGAAAAAAACCGCGCCTCGCCCCGGATGAGGATGTTTTGCGTTAGCCAAAAAAGAAAGTAATTTTTCTTCTATAACGGCTTGTCCGCTTTGGTCAAAAAAATCATTAATCGGCCGGAGAGCCGGTTGAAAAAAATCATATAAATTATTTTTTCTCAAAACAGAAAAAGCGGCTTCCTCCACCTGGCGAACCCGCTCCCTGGTAATGCCGTATTTCTGGCCAATCGCCTCTAAGGTTTTTCTTTGGCCGTCTTCCAAACCAAAGCGCTGTCTGATAATCTCGCGCGCCCTTTGATTAGAAATGCGCTCAACCGCCTTTGAGACCAATTGTTCATATTTAATTGTCGGTAAAATCTTATTCATAACGTTTTAAGCGCAGTTTCAATCTAACATACTTTCTTATTAGTCGTCAAGTGGATAAGGTAATGTCCACACACGTACGGCGCTTCCTCCCGGAACTTTATCTCTTTTTCCACCCTTCCCAAACTACAATCAGGGGGCTGGCGATAAAAATAGACGAATAGGTGCCGAAAATAATTCCGAAAATCAAAGTCAGGGCAAAATATTTTATGCTCTGGCCGCCAAAAATATAGACGGCTAAAAGCGTCAAAAGAACGGTCAAAGAAGTGTTAATTGAACGAGTGATGGTTTGATTAATGCTTAAATTAACCGTTTCTTTAAAATCCCGGCCAATTCTTCTTTTTAAGTTTTCGCGGATGCGGTCAAAAACCACAATGGTGTCATGAACCGAAAAGCCCAAAATAGTCAAAAGAGCGGTGATAAATAAAAGATTGACTTCTATTCCCTGCCAATAGCCGAGAAACGAAAAAATACCGGTTGGAATCAAAACATCATGAATTAAAGCCAGAATAGCCGCCAGCCCGTATTTAAAAGAAGCCACTGGCCAAGAAACATTTCTAAAGGCGTAGGCGATATAAAGAATAATCATCAGAATAACCAGTCCGATGGCCCAAATTGACTTGCGCTTCAGCTCTTCGCCGATTAAAGGGCCGATTGATTCAAATTTTTTCTCCTCTATATTCTCGGGATATTTATCATCTAAAGAATTGAGAATTTTTTGATGGGTCTCTTCGTCAATATCTTTAAATCTTAAAATGACGCCTTTTTCGCCTATCGGCGCCGTGTTAATCTCGCCTAAATCAAAAACTTTTAATTTCTCTTTGATTGCTTCGCTCGCCAATCGCTCATTTTTGAATTCAATTTGTAAAAGACTGCCGCCAATAAAATCAATGCCTAATTTCAAGCCGAAAAAAATCAAACTGAAAATACTGGCCAAGACCAAGAGGCCGGAAATAATAAAATAAATTTTATGGTATCTAATAATATTTATCTCCATAAACGCTCGTAATTTTCTAATTTTGTTCCCTGAAATAAATTAAGAAGCCGCCGGGTGATAAAAATCGCCGAAAACATACTGACCAAAATGCCGATGGCCAGAGTTAGGGCAAAACCCTTAACAATACTCGTGCCCAGCCAATACAAAATGGCGCAGGTAATCAAAGAAGAAACATTGGAATCTCTGATTGAGCTCCAAGCGCGGGAAAAACCTTCTTCAGCCGCGCGGCTAAAACTCTTGCCTTGCTTCAATTCTTCTTTGAGCCGTTCAAAAATTAAAATATTGGCGTCAACCGCCATGCCGATTGATAGAATAAAACCGGTGATTCCGGCCAAAGTCAAGGTAACGGGAATTAATTTGAAAATTGCCAAAACCAAAGCCGCGTAAATTAAAAGAGCTACGATGGCCAAAGCTCCGTTCAGCCGATAATACAAAAGCATAAATAAAATAACGGCTAAAATTCCGATGAGGCCGGCTTTTAAACTTTGAGCCAAAGAAACTTCGCCCAAAGAAGCGCCGACATTTTCCTGGCTGATCAGCTTAATCGGCACGGGCAAAGCGCCGGCATTAAGGCGACCAACCAGCAGTTTTGCTTCTTCAGCGGAAAACTGGCCGGTTATTTGGGCCCGGCCGCCGGAAATGGCTTCTTGGACCACCGGCGCGCTAATCGGAACTCCGTCTAAGTAAATTGCGACTTGTTTTCCTATATTTCGCCGGCTGATTTCCTCAAAAAGCTTACTCCCCTCGTCATTAAACTGAAGACCGATTTCCGGCTGATAAGTCTGCTGGCTAAAATCCAATTGAGCGCCTTTAAGATAACGGCCGGTTAAAAGAGTGGGTTTAAAATAAGGGTCTTGAGCCAAAAGATACATTTCTTCCTGGCTAATTGGCAAGCCCTGTTCTAATTTTTCCCGGGCTTCCTTTTGGTCGGCTAAAATATTTTCTGTTTCTGCTTCAGCTCTCTTTTCCCGAAAATCTAACGAAGGCGTCTCGCCAATCATTTTAATGGCTTGGCGAATATCTTTAATGCCGGCCAGCTCAACAATCAAACGATAATGACCGCCGGCTTTATTTATTTGAACCACCGGCTCGGCCACGCCGAACAAATTCACCCGTCTTTCAATGACATCTCTCACTCCTTCCATGGCCTCATTATAATTGGTCGTTTCAATTTGGTTCAAATCGGCCTCGTAGAGCAAGTGAGCGCCGCCCAAAAGATCAAGCCCTAACCTGAACGGCAAATTAAAAAAATGGGGCGCGTTTAAACCCGTCTTCTGATTCAGCCAATCCGCTCCTTTATTCCAAACAATCGGATAATCCAATAAGCCGGCTAAAACCGCCAATAAAAAAATACCAAAAATTATAAGGCTGTTTTTCGCTCTTTGTCTGTTTAAGTTTTTCTTTAAAATAGCCATAAATATTTTTAACCTATCTCAATTTTTTTTATTTGTCAAAATTGAGATTTTTCAATTCTTCTAAAATGTCTTCGGGCACCGGAATCGGCTCGCCGACCGGACTCTCGCCCGGATAGCGCCAAGCGGAAATTATTTTCTTTCTTCGGCCAACTTGCTGATACATCAGCCAGATTTCTCTTGGTTTTTTTCTTGGACCGTCCCTTTGCATTAAAGCAATAGTCTTTGGCGCAATGCCTTTTTCCCGGCGATGCGGCGCTCTTAAGATTCTTTTTAACCTGCTTTCCGAAAGCCGGTACTGCCGCATCTTTATTTTAGAATGCTCTGTCCAGAAAATATTTTTATCATTTCTCGGCCCTTTGAATAGCATAATTAAATAAATTTTTTAAAACCTTATCAAAGCCGGGTAAAAGATTAAAGTTTTTTGCTTCTTTTATTTTTATCCATTTATGACTTCGCGACTCCCAATCTAATTTAATTTTATCGGTCTTGACTTTAACCAATACGGGGTGAACAATCCAGGTTTTTTTATATTTTAGCTCGTCTTGATGAAAAATCTTTCCAAGACGAATTAAGATAATATCTTTTTTATCAATCCCCGCTTCTTCTTTTAATTCATCTCTTACTTTTTCTTTAAGAGTCCTTTTATCATCAAGAAAACCGGAAATTCCATTCCAATAATTAGGATAAAAATTCAGTTTGGCGCTCCGCTGAACAATTAAAATTTTATCCCTGTATTTCACCACACAATTAATCACCGGCGCCCACCGCATTTTACTATAATCAACCTGCCCGGGTTTTGGTTTAAATTTTATTTTTTTCATACTAATCCAATATAAGCAATCATTGCCTCCAGGGTTTTTGGTTTATCGCGGCGATAAGAAAAATACTTCTCTTTTAAACAATGAGTGCATTCCTCGCTTTTTTCAATGTGGTTTAATAACAGACCAGATTTTTTCAATTGCTGGAAAATAATTTCAGACAAGTCAATAAATATTCCCCCTTCTTTTTTAATAATTGAAAAAGGATATTTTTTAAAATTTTCCAAAACATCTTTTTGAATCTCAAAATGGCAGCTTTGGATTCCTGGCCCGATGCCAACTAAAATTTTATCAGCTTTTGCCCCGCAATTTTTAACCATTGTCCTTATAATATTTGAAATAATACCTTTTACAATGCTTTTCCATCCCGCGTGAGCCAAGCCAATAACCCTTGAAAATGGTTCATAAAAATATATTGGAAAACAATCAGCCACCGTAAGGGTTAAAAATAGATTTGTCGCGCTTGTAATAAGTCCGTCAGTATCTTGAATTTTCTGTCCGGCGTGATTTTCATTAACTATTTTCACTTTATTTTTATGAACCAAACCAGCGGAAACTATTCGCTCTTTTGAAATATTTTCTTTGGAAAAATAGGTCTCTCGGTTTTTAATAATTGCTTCATCTTTTTGAAGCTCGCCCGTTAATTTCATTGAACCGCCACTTTTCTCGGAAAGCCCGTAGCGAAGTTCGTGATAATTTTTAAAAATTTGAAATTCTAACGGCATAATATTTATTTCCTCTGACGCTTTCTATTATTTTCTTCTAACCGCTTCACCACCGATAAATTATGCTCAAGGATATTATCAGATTCATCAAAAAGAAACCGGCCGCGGAATTTTTTGCCGGCTAAAAATAAGGGGAGCCAATGTTTGTCATCAGGCCACATTTTATGAAATGGAATTTTTTTTATATGAAACCATTTTGGCTTCATCTCTTCGCTTTCTTTTGGCTGGCCATTAAAATTATCTGAACGGAAAATATGAACTTCAAGGATTTCCGGGTTGCCTTTAAATTCAAATTCAAGAATGCCGGATTTATTTATATTAGAAACATCAATCCCTGCTTCTTCATAAACTTCTCGCTTAACCGCTTCTTCGATTATTTCTTCCTTTTTTATTTTTCCGCCAAAGCCATTCCATCTTCCCTCGCCAAACCCGCGCTTTTTAAAACCAAGTAATATTCTCGGATGCTGATGAACCAAACAAAGGGTTAAAATTTTTCTTGCGTTTTTATCCCTCATAATATTTTTAAAAAAGCAACTTATAAAACTATTTCTGCTTCTTAAATAATTTAATAGCCGCGGCTACTTCTTCAGCCACCCCTTTAATACACTGGTAATTTTTTACTTCCTTTTCATTAACCCAAGCATAATCATTAAAAGCGCCCTGTTCCGGCTGAACCTCGCCGCTTTTATATTTGGCGGCAAATTTTACAAGAATTACCGGAATCTCATCAGGCCTTATAAAAGCCACGCTGTTGATGTATAAGAAATTATCATCAATTTCCACGCCCGCTTCTTCTTTTGCTTCCCTGACTAATAATTTTTCCACGGCCATTTCATAATCAAGCACATCGCCATTAAGACGAGTGGGGTTTTTAATATCTAAATCCTGCCACTCAAGCTTGCCTCCCGGCACTCCGTATTTTCCCGGATGAACTTTTTCCCCTTCGCTTCTTTTTAAAATTAAACAACGGCCGTCGCTTTCCCGATAAATCACCACATTGGCCACAAAATAAAACAACTTATTTTCTTTGGCGTTTTCTAAACTTATTTTTTGAGCCGGCATATTTGTTTTACTAAGTTTTTCTGGTTCTGTTGTTTGCATTGAGACGACTAAGTTTTAGACAAAACATTGTTAAATCCGAAGCAAGCTTAATTTTCCGATTAGCCGACATTTTCCGAAAAATCTCATCCTGAATTTCTTGAGCTGATTTTTCTCGTTGTGGTTTTTGTTTGGGTTTCATTATTTTTTATCTTATCACGAGAACGGGTCTCGTGATACAATTTTACATTTATGCTGCCTAAAATCATAAGAAAAAACTTTAACTGGAATGCCTTTTTGCTTTGCTTTTTGGATTGTGTCATTTACGCCCAAACCCTGACTGGATTCAGAAATAATATGAAAAGCAATGAGTTCATCGATAGCTTCTACAACTAATGAATTTCTTTGGTAATAAGTTTCTGTATTGACTATTTCTGCCGAACCTTCAATTAATGCCGAGGAATTTATGTTCTTTAATATGGTTAATTGACTGATTAAGCTTTCTGCTTGCTTACCGGTAATCACGCCTTCTTTGGCGCGCTTTCGATAGTGAGCCGCATAAATTTCAAAACTAGTTGGAAGAAAAATTTTTATTCTTTCGGCAGTAGAATTTTGTTTTAACGCTTCATCAAGGGCGACAAAATCAACGCCAAGAGCGCCGCCGGAAACTATCCCGTCGCCGCGCAAAATAATCTCACGGACAGTCTCCCGCGCCTTTTTCTCCACTTCTTGATTTATTTTTCTCCATCCCCCACTAATCCCAACCCATTTTATGTTTTTATTTTTCATAAAGCGATTTTTATATTCCTTTTTTCTCAAAAGAGTGTCTTATCATAAATTCTACATTCTCGCTTGTATTGCGATATTCTATTTTAATATCTGGGTGGCGTTTTTGCCAGACACGAAACACCTCGTCAGCAAATGCCTGGCCAACAGTATCAACGCCCTTAAAATCTAAAATAATATTCTTGAATTTATCTAAGCCGCTTATTACTCGTCTTGCTTGAGAACGAGAGATATAATTAACGCCTATTTTAAAAAGTTTAATAATTACTTTGGTTTTACTAAATTCAAAACTATCACCGGAATACATCTTAAAGACCGAGGATAGATTTCTCTTTGACTTGATATTTACAGTAAAAAAAATCCTTGTTCCCGCAATTCTCCTGCTGTTTTTCACAAAAATATCCTCTATTAAATTATCAAAAATTAACTTTTTATCAGAACCATGAATAACCAAAGTATCTCCCGCTTTTGAAGTGAAAAATATGCCTTCGCCGGTATGAGTTTTCGGCGCCGTAGTCTGTTTCCCTTTAATAAGGTCTTGGATAGCCTCTAACTCACTTCTTAATTTTTTCTTTTTTTTAATATTTTTAAAAATCCCAATGCCCCAATCAATAACTTTAAAATTAATATCGTCTTTGCCGCGCTTAAAATACACTTCTATTTTTTTTGATTTTGAGTGTTCAATAGCATTATTAAGCATTTCAGTAAAGGCGTAATCAAGAATCCCGGAAATATTTTTTGGTAAATTAAAAAAAATCCCCGTTTCGCTTTTTATGCTATCCAAAACTTTGTCTTCGGAAAGGGCTTTATTCCAAAGAATTTTGTGGGCGCTTAAAATTGGCGACCGACTGGCCGCTTTATTATTTTTTTTAGCCAAAATATAACGAGCTTGGTTTGCTTTGCCAATAAGGATAATTTTACCCTCGTCGCGCAACTCCTTAAAAAAATGATTGACATAAGCGCGCGAAAAACCGGTTTCTCCTATAATATCTGAAACTCTAATCTCATTGCTTGCCGCCAATTTTTTTAAAATAAGAGATTTAACATCCATATTTTTAGTTGACAACTTTAATGTATCAAATAAATTAAAAGTTGTAAACAAGTTGTAAACACAAC
>Ga0155442_107_pt2 | contig 37220 bp, 35 predicted proteins | sample RifCSPhighO2_02_FD_111890 | JGI IMG/M metagenome (GOLD analysis project Ga0155442, IMG submission 111890) | Candidatus Portnoybacteria bacterium RIFCSPHIGHO2_12_FULL_38_9 | reverse complement strand
AAAGTATTCCGGATATTTTTTATAGATTTCAGTCAATTCAATAGCCAAAGGACTATCAATAAAAACAGGAATTTGGGGAATGCGATGATTTTCAACCAGTAAATTCAATTCATAAAGCAATTCTTGGGTTCGTTCCAGAGCAAAGCTCGGAATCAAAAGAGTTCCGCCTCGGGCCGCCGCGTCTTCAACTGCGTCTTCCAATAAATCCCGACGCTCATGTTTGGTCTCGTGAATTTTTCCGCCGTAAGCCGACTCCACCAAAACATAATCAGCTTCATTGATAAATTCGGTTGGTTTTAAAAGGGGAACGGGCGGGTTGCCTAAATCCCCGGAAAAGACAATTTTTTTCCCTTCTGTAAAAATCTCTATAAAGGCGGAGCCCAAAATATGGCCGGCCTCCCTAAAACAAAAAGAGATTTCTTCGTTTAATTTAATTTTTTCTCCGTAGTCCGCGCCCTCAAAAAGCTCTAAGGTTTTAGAAACATCCTGCTCATTATAAAACGGCTGACTGCCTGCGGTTTTAGCTACCTCCTGCTGAATCTCTTCAGCGTCAAAAAGCATGGCCTTGGAAAAATTTCTGGTTGGCGGAGTGGCAAAAATTTTTCCTTTGAATCCTTCTTTGACCAAACGAGGCAAACGGCCAATATGGTCTATATGGGCATGAGTTATTAAAACCGCTTCAATTTCTTGAGGCGAGTAAGGAAATTTTTGTTGATTCATTTTTTGCGCGTCCCGGCCTCCTTGAAACAAGCCACAATCAACCAAAATCTTGGTTTCTTTGGTCTCTAACAAATAATTGGCGCCGGTGACCCACCGGGCTCCGCCGTAAAAATAGAGTTTCATATTCTCAGGGTCTGACCTTAAGGAGACGACCTTACAAGGTCGTCTCCTTAAGGTCAGACCCTGATTTATTCTAACATATCCCCCAAAAAGAAAAAGAGCTGAGAAAAATCTCTCAACCCAAAATTTACTCTCTACTCTCTACTCTAAATATACTTATCCGCCACCACCGAAGCGCCGTAGGACTCTGGCTTGATTTTTGCCTTAAAACCATTGCCGCGGACTATGCCGACTACTTCTTTTACCATTTCTTTAGTCGGACCATTCTGGCCCACGTCAATATGAATCTGAAAATCATAGTTAGAAAAATCTCTGCTTAAAGATTGACCAAATTGGCGAAGAACATCTTGAGCCACGGACAATGACAAGGCGACTTCTTGGTAAATGCGGTCCCGCAAAGTATGATAAATTTTGCCGCCGTTGGTTTTTTTCCAGAAATAGCGGCCGCCTTTTCCCACCCGGTAAGCAATAATCGCTGTAACAAAATCAGCTTTTTTATCGCCGTTTGAATCTGTGCCAACCACTAATTCGTATTTGCCTTCTTGGCTCATAAAATCAGAAATCTCCCTAATGACGTCTCTTAAGGTTATTTGCCCTTTCGTTGGACTATGAAAAGTATTTTTATCTTCCATTGTTTATATGATACTCTCTAATCTTCCTTTTGACAAGCTTTTTAATCAATCTATATCTAAAAACACTTGGCGTCCGAAAGGCCGTTCTAAATTTATGACATTGTTTGCTGGCGTACTTTTTCATTCTCCTTTAATCACGGCCAAAGGCATCAAACGGGCTACTTTTTTTGACAAGCCGGTCTGATGAACCACCTCCACCACTCTTTCAATATCTTTGTAAGCCAAAGGCGCTTCTTCGGCAATACCCCGCATTGACCGGCATTTAATAATAATGCCTTTTTGTTCTAATTTTCTCACTACTTCTTGGCCGGAAACCATTCTCATGGCCGCGTGCCGCGACATGGCCCGGCCGGCGCCATGAGCTGTGGAGTAAAAAGTCTCTTTGCCTTTTTCGGTCCCTATACAAACATAAGAAGCAGTCCCCATAGTCCCGGGGATTAAAACCGGCTGACCAACTTTTCTATATTTCTCTGGAATTTCTGGATGTCCGGCCGGAAAAGCCCTGGTCGCTCCTTTTCGATGAACTACTAATTTCATCTTTTCTCCGTCAATCTGGTGTTCTTCAACTTTAGCAATATTGTGAGCTACATCATAAAGTAATCTTAAATTTGTTCTTTCTCCTAAAACTTTTTTCCAGGCCTTTTTTACATAATAAGCTATCATATGTCTATTAGAATAAGCGTAGTTTGTCCCGCAAGACATTGCCTTAAAATATCTCTGTCCTTCTGAAGAACTAAAAGGAGCGCAAGCTAATTCTCGGTCAGGCAATCTTATACTATATTTGGGCATGGCCCGCATCATGATATGAATATAGTCAGTAGCAATTTGATGTCCTAAACCACGGGAACCAGTATGAATCATTACTACTACCTGACCTTCAAATAACCCAAAAACTTTAGCTGATTCTTCATCAAAAACCTTTTCTACTTTCTCTAAGCTGCAAAAATGGTTGCCGCTGCCCAAGGTTCCTACTTGATCTCGGCCTCTATTCTTAGCTCGTTCTGAAACACAAGAAGCGTCTGCCTGTTCCATTCTTCCTTTTTCTTCACAATTCTCAATATCTTCTTTCTCGCCATAACCCTGTTTAACTAATTTAGGCACCCCGCCTTCTAAAATCTTGTCAATTTGTTCAATTGAAAGCTTTATCGTTCTGCCTCTTCCTAATCCAGAAGGAACCTCTTTTTGAATTTCGGCGGCTAATTTATCCAAATAGGGACTAACTTCCTCTCGGGTTAAGTCCGACTTCAATAATCTGACAGCACATGAAATATCATACCCAACTCCTCCGGGCGAGATAACTCCATCAGGATATTTTGTGGCCGCTACTCCGCCGATAACAAAACCATAACCCGTATGAAGGTCCGGCATAGCTAAGGAGTAATTCATAATTCCCGGCAAAGAAGCAACATTGACCACTTGTTTTAAAGCGTCCTCCTCTACTGCCTCTAGTATTTTTTCAGAAACATAAATCCTGGCCGGCACGCGCATATCCGGCCGAAAACTCTTGGGAATCTCCCAAAGATAATCGTTAATTTTAATCAAATCCTTCTTGGTCATGCCTTAATTTTGCCATATTTTTGACAAAAAGAAAAGGGTGGTATTAAAATTTCTACCACCCTTAAGGGATTTCTTTTTGCCCTATTTCTTCTTTAATTACTCATATTCCTCTATTCCTCTCTTTCTTTTATTTCTTGTACTCTTTTATTTATCTTTTCTTCTCGCCTCCGAAAGGCTTCATTTGATCCACAGAAACCAATTTCACCCTCGTCGTACAATTGATTTTCGGCTTGTTTGCGATAACGCCTCTTTCTATCTTCTCTGGTTTCTCCTTCTTCAACACTATAATGTTCATGCGACATTATTTCTCACCTCCTATTCATCTGAATTATAATTCTATTTAATCAGCATAACGCCTCCCTACATTCCCTTTTGGGAATAAATTATATTGTTATTATTCAACCCCAAAAGGGCAAATGCCACCGAAAAAGCGGTTAAGCCGATAATTCCTCCCCCTAGGATAGGGTGAATTAATGGCCCGGCCAGTCGATGAAACGTAGCGTACACTCCTTCGCTAATAATTGCCAAAAAGACAAATATTAAACTTCTCATTTTCTTTTCCCTCCCTATTGTATTTACTTAAAAAAGTTGTCAAAAGAACTGTGTTAGTTCATACATCAAACAATACAACCGCTTGCCAGCGGTTGTCAACTTTTTAACCAAAAAGAAAAGGGTAGCGTTTTCTTTTCGCTGCCCCTTTTTTATTTCCTCCTTTCTAAATTTGATTGTATACTACGCAATTGACGCATCGGTTTACTTAGCCGACTGGACAATTTATACGGGTCAACCAACCGGACATAATCTATTTTTCCCCAAATGCTCGCAAGAGAAATTGAAGGGTCTTTTTGGGCTCGGTGAACCATAGCCCGGACTTTATCAACAAATTTTCTGTTAGAAAGTCCGAGGCCATAGCTTGCGTACCACTTTTGTCCACCGTATGGCTGTAAAAGAACCTTGGTCATTTCTAATACGCCCCATTTTGCTTCTTGATACCGCGCCTTTTCAGACACTACCTGAAAGCCAAATTGACGGCATAACCCAATTATTTCTGCGCGCTCGTTTTTCGGAATCGGCTTTGGGCTGGAAACCGCAATATTATCAACATAACGGGTATAAGTATAGCCACGCTCTTCAGCATAAACAGACAGCACCTCGTCTAAATCTAAAGCAACAAGGTTAAAAATCGTAGGCGAAGACGGAGCGCCCTGGGGCAGCCGGCCGCGATAGGTAATAAGTTTTGCCAGCAGTTTTATGGCCCCGGGACTTAAAGGACAAAGTAAATTGGGCTGTAATCTTTTATCTAAAGCCCGCTCTACTTTTTTAACCCCTACATTAGAAAATGCATCTTTGAAATCAATAAGCAAAAGCGCGACAGGCGGAGGAATTGAACGACTATGCTTTAGGGCGGCAGTCAGATGAGACCTGTTTTTTACAAATCCATGGACCGACGCCGGCCATTCAACCATTTCAAGAACGCGCCTATGAATCACGCTTTGAACATTTTTTAATTTTGGCGGCGGGACATGGATAACCCGTTTTCCTTTTTTCTTGCCGCCGCGCTTGCGGATAAATATCCGCTGATAAGAATTGCGCCCCTCAAAGGCCTTTTCTAAATCCATTATTCCGGGATTATACTCAAGAAAATTACAAATTTCATTTATTCCTTTTTTCAGTTTTTCGTTATTCATTCAATTCTACCCCTCTTTTAATTTGTTAAATAACAGAAGCGAAGAAGAGCCAGTTCGTAGACTACCATTACTCGACCAACTTTTCTAAAGCATCTCAAAGTAAGTCGAAGGGCCCAGACAAATCAGGAAACGCCAGGTGCGGCTGGAGTCCCTACTAAAACAATCCACCTGCTGGAAGCCAGCAGGAGAAAAGGTTAACAAACGAGCAGTCCCCTAAAAATAGGGGAGGCATCTTCTTTACTTAACTTATGAAGAAAAGAAACCACTCGCTGCCCTCCTTTTCTTCTTACAACTGACTCTTCTTCTAAAGAAATGAGCAAAGAACTCAAAGAACTCAACGAAACGGAACCCCTTATATATCAAATAATACAACCGCTTGCCAGCGGTTGTCAAGTTTTTTAATCTCTAAATCGTGATAGGTGACGCCCTTGATTTGCGTCTCTATTTTTTTGAGTTTTTTACCAATAAGCGCGGCTTTAATGTGTTTTTCGCCGCATTCTTGAAATTGAATCTTTTGGTAAACTTCCTGCTCGGTTTCAGTCAGATATAATACTTCGCTTAGAAAATCAACTAATAAAGCGGGCGTGTCCACGGAAGAAATCTCAATTTCTCTTTTTATTTTCCTTCCCTCGCCAAAATAACCAGCCCCTTTATACATCCCGAGCATAGCGTTTTCTAAAAGCTCTTTTGGGTCTTTGCCAAAGGCCTTAATTTTTAAATCCGCGGTGTGTTCTAAAACTTCAAATTTTTTCATAATTCCAAATAATCCTCGCTATACTTTCCTGATGCGACCATTGGATTTCCAAACTGCCCTTAAAAGCGCGCTTGATTTGCTTGCCAATACTCACTGCTAATTGATTTTCCGTTGTTAAAATTTCTATATCTCCTTTTTTGCTTTTTATACTAATAATTCTGTCCAAAGGGTCTCTTTGAAAAGCCCGCTCGCCTATATTTTTAACCAGTCCTAAAATTTCTTCTTTTTTCTCTGGCGGCGCATTTTTCAAAATTATCCGGCCTTCGTATTTTTTGTCTTTAATCATCTGGCAAGCCGGACAAAGAATAAATTTTATTCTTTTACCCCGCGCTTTTTCTGGATTATAAATTTTATGCGAAGCATATCCAGAAAAGGTGCGGGGTTTATCTTCAGAAAGCGATTGGTAATCCTCCAGCCGATGATGCCAACTTTTGTAATAATAAACCGCCTCGCACTTTTGACACATTAAAATATCAATTTCCCCGGGGCCGAATTCCTGCTCTTCTTTTTTTGGCCTGGGCGCTCTCAGCTGATATTTGCCCTTTATTTGTTTACTTAATGAAGTAGATGATTTCATAAATAATGCCTAAAATAAAAAAAAGGATTAAAAAGTAAATCAAAGGACGGGGCAAAGAAAGACTGTAAGCCGGCGTTAATTCGCCTTTGGTTTTTGCTTTCAGATAAACAAAAAGAATAAGAAGAACATCGATGCCCAGCATTACGCCGCCGGTCAAGCCGACTATAGTTATAAAGTTTTTAAATCCAAGAAAAAAGAGAGCCAAGGGCACAAAACAAGCCAAAAACCAAGACAGATTCTTATGAAATTTTAAGTCATACCAGAAAACTTTTTTAAGAGTCAAACCAAGAGTAATAAAAGAAGTAAAAGTGGTCAAAACCCCGAAAAAAAGAGCTAAAGACACCAGGCCGTCGCCTAAAAAAGTTTTTAAGCCGGCAATAGCTTCAATTGAAGTGTTTTGGCCGGTAATGCCCAAAATCAAATAAATAAAAAAAAGATAAGCGAGCGCGGAAACAAAAATGGCCAAAGGGACAACCGATTTAAGGCTTTTAGGATTGTCTTTAAGCATCTCTTTGATTTCCGGCATCAAGGCAATGCCGGTCAAAGAAAAAAGTATTGGCCCGTAAGGCAAAAAAAGATAATTTTTATCAAAAACAAATAAATTCTTTATTTCAATCAAAGCAGAGCCGCGCCAAAAAATCAGAAAAAGAACCGCGAAAAATAAAATTAAAGCGAAAAACTCTATCTGAGCAATGCTTTTGATGCCGAAATAAACTAAAAAAACGCCGAAAAAAAAGTAAATTAGAGTATAAACCAAATCAGAGCCGCCGAATATCGGGCTTAAAAGAGAAAAAGTAAATTGTCCGCCAACAATGAGATAAGCTAAAAGCGCTCCATACCCTCCTAAAATAGCCGCGGAAAGACTAAAAATTTTACCTCCGGAACCAAAATATTTATCCACATAACCCGGTAAACGATGAAGCCCTTTAGTTCTCAAGGCAATTTCGCCGTATAAAAGATGAACTAAGATAACCACCAGGCTCAAAACGATAAAGTAAAAAAGCATAACCCAAAAACCAACCTTAGAAGCGATATAGGGCAGACTAAAAAAACCAACGCCGATAATCGTGCCGGTCAAAGTTGAAAAAGCGTAAATGAATGATTTAGTCATTCTGATATACTTAACTTTAATGAAATGTCAAAGCTGAAAAGCTTAAAGCGATTAGGCGTAAATCCAAATTATTCCAAAGCTCAAATTGTTTCAAATCAAATCCAAAATCCAAAGGTCAAAAAAATAATTTGACATTTGAGCTTTGGGCTTGATTTGGAATAATTTGGAACAATTTGGATTTTGGATTTAGTGCTATATGTTCAAAATTCCCTGTCCGGCCAGCCAACGCGATAAATACATAACGGCTATGCCCCAAATTATGGCCAAAGCCAAAATAATTTTACCTTCTTTTTTAAGCTGGGGTTCGGTCAAAAAAGCGATGCCTAAAACCAATCCTGAAAAAATAGGGTTTAAAACAGCGATGGCCAGGCCCAGCCAAAACCATTTCTTTTTTGAACTTAAGGTAATTTTTTGTTCAATTGCCTCTTCGTTCATGGTCTCACCTCCCCTCCTATTAAATGAAGATGGATATGGTCAATCAGCTGGCCGCCGCCCCGCAAAACATTAAAAAGTAGTTTGTAACCGGTTTGGGAAACACCTTGTTCTTGAGCCATTTTTTTAGCTAAAAAAATCATCTGACTGACCAGTTCTTTATCTTCTTCTTTTAATGCCTCAATTGAATCAATGTGTTTTTTAGGCACAATTAAAAAATGGACCGCTGCTTTTGGCTTAATGTCTTTAAAGACAATCATCTGTTCGTCCTCAAAAACAATATCGGCCGGCTGCTGATGATTGGAAATTTCACAAAAAATACAGTAATTCATAAACCCCCAAATCTAAATTTCAAATTTCCAATAAAATCTCAATTTCCAAATCACAAATCTCTATTATTTTGGTCATTGGGATTTGGGATTTTATTTGACATTTGGATTTTGAAATTTGTCATTACTTCTTCAACCTCTTCTTCAATTCCTTAATCACTTTTTCCGTTGGCACAATTTCCTGAACCCCAGAGCTCATATCTCTGATAAGAATTGTTTTGTCTAACGCTTCTTTCTGGCCTAAAATTAAAGAAAATTTTACTCCTAATTTATCAGCGATTTTTAACTGGGCTTTGATGCTGTCGCGGCTAAAAGACGCGGCCGCGGCCAGCCCCGCCTTTCTTAACTCCTCAAACAGCTTCAAACTCTTTTTTCTGCCTAAATCGCCCAATTGAACCAAGAAAAGCCGAGGCAACGGCTTATTTAGCGTCTTTACGGCTTGAGCTTTCATCAAAGCAATAATTCTTTCTAGGCCGGCCGCGGCTCCGACAGCCGGAGTAGGCCGTCCGCCTAAAAGTTTGACTAAATCATCATAACGACCGCCGGCCGCCAAAGCGATCTGGGCTTTTCCTTCTGTTTCTTCCGGCCAAAACTCAAAAACGGTTTTGGTATAATAATCCAAACCGCGAACTAGATGGCTATTGAGAAAATATGGCAAATCCAGCTCGTCTAAAAATTCCAAAACATTTTTAAAGTGGCTGCGGCACTCGGAACATAAATCATCAATAATTTGAGGAGCGCCTTCGGTAATTTCCTGGCATTTTTCCCGGCGGCAATCCAATAATCTTAAAGGATTTTTTTTAAGCCGCTCCTGGCAATCAGCGCAAATTAGCTTGGTTTTATTCCGATAATAATCAACTAAAAGTTTACGAAAGACCGGCCGGCAAGAAGGACAGCCAATGCTGTTAATCTGGATATTGATTTTTTTAAGGCCCAGTTCTTTAAAAATAATAAAAAAAAGATGAATAATCTCACTGTCTAACACCGGATTTTTTTCGCCGATAATCTCAAAATTAATTTGGTGGAACTGACGATAACGGCCGGCCTGGGGATGTTCGTGTCTAAAAAGAGGCCCCAAACTATATAATTTCACTGGTTGGGGCCAGCTAAAAAGTCCATTTTCTAAATAAGCCCGGATAATTCCCGGGGTAAATTCCGGCCGCAAACTCAAATCATCTCCTCCTTTAGTTTTTAAACTATACATCTCTTTTTCCACAATATCAGTCGTTGAACCAGTGCCTTTGGCAAACAATGCTGTTTCTTCAAGAATGGGCGTATCTATTTTTTCAAAACCGTAAGCTGACGCTATGTTTTTAACTACCTGAATAATTTTCTGCCAATAAACTTGCTCTTCGGGCAAAATATCCCGCATGCCTTTTGGGGCTTGAAATAATTTAGATTTTTTAGGGGTTAGTTTTTTTGACATATTCAGATTCAGATGAGGGGGCAGCCCCTCCTGAAGAGGAGGGGCTGCCCCCTCCCATTCTTAAAATACTTCTGCCTTATCAAACGGCCAAGCCCTTACCCAAACCCGTCCGATAATATTTTTACTTGACAAAAGGCCCCACTGCCGCGAATCAGAACTGGCTCCCCGATTATCGCCCAAAACAAAATATTCGTTCTCGCCCAAAACCATCTTAACATCTCCCCAAATATACTGTCCATTGATTAAGTAAGCAGATTCGTCTAAAACCAATCCCTCCGGAAACTCCTGACTGTAAATAATTACCTGATTATTCTTAACTTCTACGGTCTCTTTGGGCAGGCCGATAATTCTTTTAATATAATATTGGGAAGGGTCTTTGGGGAACTTAAAAACTATGACTTCGCCCCGCTCCGGCTCTCTAAGACGATAACTTAATTCATCAACCACCAGATATTCCCCATTGTCAAAATTCGGCTCCATTGAAGCGCCGCGGACAAAAAACGGCTGAACCAGATAATAACGGATGGGAATAATAATAGCTAAAGAAATAACAACTATCTTGACAATTTCCCAGATAAAAATAAAAAACTTTTTCATAAAATGCTCGTCATTCTAAGCGAAACGAAGTGGAGCGAAGAATCTCATAGAATATCCACGGGCTCCTTCGCTTCGCTCAGGATGACAGCTTCGCTGTCAATTTTAATTTATTTTTCAAAAAAAAGCAAACTATGATATAATATCTCTTGAATTACAAAATGCGATCCAAAGGATACAGCTTATGGGAGAAGACAAAAAACCAAAAACCATTAGAATTGTTCTTGTCGCAGTTTTAATCTTATTTTTTTTAATTCTATTTTTAAAATACCTGCCGGCTAAAAGTTTTAATATTAAATCATCAGAAAAGCCGACAACTAAAACCCAAAAAATACCGCCCTTTAATCTTTCATTGGGAGCCGAAATTGAAGAAATAAATATCTTAGCTCTGGGCAAGCCCGGAGCCGGCTATCCCGGAGAAAATTTAACCGACACTATTATTCTGATGCATTTTAAGCCGGCGCAAGAAAAACTGGTTTTAATTTCTCTGCCGCGCGATTTATTGGTCAAAATTCCTATCCGGCCGGCCAACGAATCAGAGAGCCGGAATTTTACCCCGCGCCTTTCAATGGCTTCCCAAACCCGTGATGCCGAAGACATCGAGCCCTTGAAAGGCGCGGGGTTTACTAAAATTAACCATCTTTACAGTTTGGGCGGCTTGGAAATGATTAAACAGAAAACAGAAGAAATTACCGGCCTCCAAATCAATTCCTACATCTTAATAGACTTAGCCGCTGTCAAAGAAATTGTGGATTTGGTTGACGGATTAAACATCCTTGTTCCTCAAGATATCAATGATCCATTTTTCCCCGGACCGAATTATTCTTATCAGGCCTTCGCGCTTTCGGCCGGCTGGCGCTACTTAGACGGCGAAACAGCGCTTAAATATATCCGCACCCGCTATACTTCCCCAAACAGCGACTTTGACCGCATGGCCAGACAGCAGCAAATCCTAAAAGCGCTCAAGCAAAAAGTTCTTTCGCTCAATCTCTTATGGAATTTTCCCGCTTATTTAAAGATTTTTCAAAGTTTAAACGAACATATCCAGACTGATTTAGGTCTAATGGAAATGAAATCTCTTTGGCAGTCGGCTTCAAGAATAGGGGCTTCACAAATTATTAATCTGGTTATTGATAAAAAAGAAACTAATTTAATGACCAGCGGACCAATAATATTAAACGGACAAATATCTTCAATGGTTTGGCCAAAAAAAGGACAAGAAAATTATGATGAAATTAGAAATTTCATTAAGCGAACATTGAACGATGAAAAGTAAATTCTATGAAACTTATCATTGGCTTAGGCAATCCGGGAGATAAGTACAAAAAAACCAGACATAATCTGGGGTTTTTAACGATTGACGAATTGATTGAAGCTCACAACTTACATCAAGCAACTTACAACAAAAAATTTAACGCCTTGATTTCTAAAAATGTTTTAAATGGCAAAAAGATTATTCTGGCTAAGCCACAAATCTATATGAATAACTCCGGAAGAGTGGTTAGATTTTTAATTGAAAATTTAAAATTGAAAATTGAAAATTTAGTTGTTATTCATGACGACATTGATTTACCTTTGGGAAAAATCCGAATTCAAAAAGGCCGGGGTTCAGCCGGCCATAAAGGCGTGGAATCAATTATTAACGCTTTAAACACAAAGGATTTTACAAGAATAAGAATCGGCATAAAATCAGAGAACAAAGAACAGAGAACAGAGAACAGTAAAAAATTTGTTTTACAAAAATTTACTGCTTCCGAAGAAAAGGTTATTAGACCAGTAATAAAAAAAGCTGTCCAGATAATTTGGGCAACTCTCTAACCTCCACCATCCTGCCTAGGAGCGTCAGGAATGAATCTGTAATAACAGAGCATCCCTAATACTTTACCCCGCACCTATTAAGGACTCGATGCTTTAGACATCAAAAATTAAAAAGTCCTTAATAGGTGCGGGGCTTAGGTCTCGCCGAGGCATTAGGAGGGATTCGCCCCAGATTGACCACTCCGTAGGCAGAAAGGTAGAGATTAGAAAATCTAAATGTCAAAGCTCAAATTCTATCAAAATCATTATAAATAACTTTATGACAAATGTCAAGGACAATCAAAGAAAATACTACAATGCTTTTAATCTCGTTGATGGAATTGGCCCTTTGACTTTTAAAAAATTACTAAGTTATTTCAGCTCCTTAAAAGAAGCTTGGTTGGCCGATGCTAATCAATTTATCAAAGCCGGCTTAAATAATTCCTTAATTGAACAGATTAAAATTAAACGGCAGAAAATTGACCCGGATTCGGAAATGGGAAAATTAGAAAAAGAGGGAATTGATTTAATCACCATTGAAGATAAAAATTATCCCAAGCTGCTTAAAGAAATATACAATCCGCCGGCCTGTCTTTACTGCCGCGGAAAATTTGATAGAAGCGACGAATTCAGCTTAGGAATAGTGGGCGCCAGAAAGCTTTCGTCTTACGGCCGGCAAATAACGCCGGCGCTAACCGCTGATTTAACCAGGGCCGGCCTAACCATTGTCAGCGGCTTGGCTAAAGGCATTGATACTTTAGCCCACCGGGCCGCTCTTTTAGCCAACGGCCGAACCATTGCTGTCTTGGGCTCTGGTCCGGATAAAAAAAGCATCTATCCAAGAGAAAATCAATATCTAGCCGAAAAAATCAGCCAGCAGGGAATTGTTTTAAGCGAGTTCCCATTGGGCGTTTCTGCCCTGGCTCCGCATTTTCCCCAGCGCAACCGCATCATTTCCGGCTTGAGTTTAGGGGTCTTAATCGTTGAAGCGTCAAAAAAAAGCGGCGCTTTAATCACCGCTAAAGAAGCGCTGGAACAAAACAGAGAAGTTTTCGCCGTTCCCGGCCCGATATTTTCTCAAAATTCTTTTGGGCCGAACAATCTAATCAAAATGGGAGCCAAGCTGGTTACGGAAGCCAATGATATTCTAGAGGATTTGAATTTAAATCTTTTAACTGAAATAAAAAGAAAAGATATTTTGGCTGACAACCAAGAAGAAAGTTTGATTTTAAAACAACTCTCCTTTGAGCCGCTTCATATTGACAAAATTATTTTTCAAGCTAAACTGCCGGCAAATATCGTGAATTCCCTTTTGACGATGATGGAAATAAGGGGTAAAGTGAAAAATTTGGGAGGGAATAATTATGTATTAGCGCGATAAATAGAATTTAGAATCTGGAATTCAGAATTTAGAATAGGAATACAGAATATTGAATTTAGAATAAAATTTTAACCCTGTATTCTAAATTCTTAATTCCCATTCTAAGTTCTTAATTCTAAATTCAAGATTCTAATTATGTATCTCGTTATCGTTGAGTCGCCAACCAAATCCCGAATTATCAGTAAATTTCTAAGCCGTGATTATAAAGTTCTATCTTCCTACGGCCATATTCGCGATTTACCCAAAAGTGAATTAGGCGTTGATATAGAACGCAACTTTAAACCCAAATATGTTATTCCGGCCAAGGCCCGAAAGATAGTTAAGCAATTAAAAGAATCAACTCAAAAAGCAGACTTGATAATTTTAGCAGTGGATTCGGACAGAGAAGGCGAGGCAATTGCCTGGCATTTGGCTCAAATTCTGAATCTAAACGGAAAAAAGCCGTATCAGCGGATTGTCTTTCACGAAATTACCAAAAAAGCCATTGAAGAAGCGCTAAAGAATCCGAGAAAAATTGATTTAAAATTAGTCAATGCCCAGCAGGCCAGACGGATTTTAGACCGGCTGGTGGGTTATAAATTATCGCCTTTTTTATGGAAAAAAGTCGTCAGGGGCCTCTCGGCCGGCCGGGTTCAGTCGGTCGCGGTCCGTTTAATTGTTGACCGGGAAAGAGAAATTGAAAAATTTAAGCCGGAGGAATACTGGAGTATTGAAGCAAAGCTTCAACAGCGAACAGCGAATAGCGAACAGCGAACAGTAAAAAATGAATTCTTGGCTAAGTTGATTAAACAAAACGGCCAAACCATCCCTAAGCTGGGTATTAAAACAAAAGAAGCGGCCGATAAGATATTAAAGGATTTAGAAGAAGCGGAATATAAAGCAGTAGATATTTTAAAAAAAGAAATAAAAAAATACCCGCTGCCGCCTTTTATCACCAGCGCCCTGCAACAAGAAGCGGCCCAAAAATTAAGATTTTCAGCCAAGCAGACCATGCGTCTCGCCCAACAGCTTTATGAGGGGGTGGAATTAGGAAAAAAAGGTTCTGGCGGACTCATTACCTACCATCGGACCGACTCTCTTAATCTTTCAACCGAGGCCTTAAAAGCGACCCAAACATTTATTAAAAATCAATTTGGCAGAAGTTATGCTTTAGAAGCGCCGAGAGTTTATAAAACTAAATCAAAAACAGCCCAGGAAGCACACGAGGCCATTAGACCGACTCAAGTTAATTATCAGCCGGAAAACATAAAACAATATTTAGACAAACAGCAATATAAATTATACGATTTGATTTGGCGAAGATTTATTGCCTGCCAGATGCCGCCGGCTATTTTTGATTCCACTGTGATTAACATCCAAGCTAAAAATTACACCTTCCGAACCGCCGGACAAATTTTGAAATTTGACGGATTTCTTAAGGTTTATCCTATGAAATTTAGCGAAGCTATTTTACCGTCTTTAACCAAAGACGAAATCTTAGAACTAATCAAACTTATTAAAGAACAGCATTTTACCCAGCCGCCGGCCCGCTATTCAGAGGCGACTTTAATCAAAACCCTGGAAGAACACGGCATTGGCCGGCCATCCACTTACGCGCCGATTATTTCAACTATTTTAGACCGCGGCTATGTAGAGAAAAACGAACAAAGAAAATTCTTTCCCGCGGAAATTGGTTTTATCGTCAATGACCTTTTGGTTGAAAATTTCCCGGAAATTGTTGATGTTAATTTTACGGCCCAGATGGAAAATAACCTGGATAAGGTAGCAACCGGAGAAAAAGAGTGGGTTCCTGTTCTTCGCGATTTTTATAAGCCGTTTGAGGAAAACCTCTCTAAAAAATATCAAGAAGTGGAAAAGAAAAAATTAGAAGAGCCGACTGATAAAAAATGCCCCAAATGCGGCCTGCCTTTGGTCATTAAATTGGGCCGCTTTGGCAAATTCTACGCCTGCTCCGGTTTTCCTGAATGCAAACACACGGAACCGATAGTTATTTCCACCGGCGCTGTCTGCCCAAAATGCGTTGAGGGCGACATTATTGAAAGAAAAACCAAAAAAGGCAAAGTATTTTATTCCTGCTCCCGCTGGCCAAAATGCGACTTTGCTCTCTGGGACAAGCCGACCGGAGAAAAATGCCCGAAGTGCGAATCCTTGTTGGTTCAGGAAAAAAATAATAAAATTAAGTGCAGTAATAAAGAGTGCCGATATGCGCAAATTAAGGCACGCCCTTAAATGACGCCCTTGCCGAAAGGGCGTCATTTAAGGGCGCGCCTTAATGCCACTACGAGAACTGTTCTCCTGAAAGTAAAAAGAGCTATAGTTTGTTTTTTTATTCAAACTATAGCTCTTTAAGTGGGGAAAACGAAGATAGTTTAACTTGTGTCTTCTATAGCTACCGAACAAATACAATCCCAACGCGAAAGAATCGCCCCTGAAATGATATCAAGATTCCTCTCAAGGGCCTTGGTTCCAAAACGAGGAGTCCCGTCAATAACCAAAGAACCTTCCGGCAGTCTCTTTTTGAGCGCCTCATAAGCGTTAAAAAGCGCTTCAAGAGATTTCTCGTCTCTAATCGAGTCTATGGCAGCGCCAGGCAAACAACTTCTCTCTATGCTGATTTTAATAGGAATTTCTACTAATATCACCAAATCTATCCACTCAGTATAAGATTCGGCTAAAGAAATTCCTGGGCTAGCCTGTTCTTTAGAAATAAGCCCTCCATCAATAAGCCCCTGGAAAAAAGCTATGGCATCCCAAAGGCCTCGGTGGATAAATAAAAAATCAGCATTATGCGCATCTCTAACATGAATAACTGACCTTATTGTCTCTGTTAAAATAGACAATTCTCTGCCAAGGTAATTCTTCCTATCAATAAATTCACCAGGGATGATTCTATCCGCCTGGATAGAATGGGTTCTATACCCCTCTTCTGAAAATCTCTCTTTTAATCTGCCGATCAAATTAAACTTTCCAGCGTTGAAAATCCCACATAATTCAATTAGTTTCATTTCACTCACCTTCCTTTTTAATTTTCCATCCCCGTCTCTTCTCCCACTATTTTTGATTTTTAAATTTTTTAAAGTACAAAACACGCCCCTAAAAATCATTTATAAAATACGCCCTTTGCTAAAATAGATTTTCAAGGGCGTGGCTTGAACTTCATTGCTTTTATCATAGACCATACAAAACCCTTGTCAAGATAAAGGGATTATTTTATGATAGAAATATGGCCAATATCCAGCAAATCCTAAAAAATTTTAAAGAATATAATCCATCGGGCGATGCGGAACTGATTAAAAGGGCTTATGAATTCGCCTTAAGAGCCCATCAGGGGCAAAAACGGCTTTCTGGCGAAGACTACATTTCTCACTGCTTGGCCGCGGCTAAAACTTTGGTCAACTGGAGATTAGATTCAGAAACCATTGCCGCGGCTCTGCTTCACGATATAGATGATACAAAAATAACCTCCAAAGAATTAAAAGAAGATTTCGGGGAAAATATATCAAAATTAGTTGAGGGCTGTTTTAAATTGGATAAAATTAAATATCAGGGAGGTGAAAGAAGGGTTGAAAACTTCCGCAAGCTTATTTTAGCCACGGCCGAAGATATCCGAGTAATTTTAATCAAGCTGTCTGACCGGCTCCATAATATGAAAACTCTCTCGATTCTCCCTAAAGAAAAACAAAAAAGAATCGCCTTAGAAACCTTAGAAATTTACGCGCCTATTGCCAATCGGCTGGGTATGGGAGAATTAAAAGGACAGCTTGAAGACCTATCCTTTCCATATGTTTATCCCAGAAAATACCAACTGCTCATCAATACCATCAAAGAAAAATATAAAGAAAGAGCAAAATACTTAAAAAACATTAAGGAAATTTTAAAAAAAGAATTGGAGAAAAACAAAGTTATTATTGCTGATATCCACTCGCGGGCCAAACATCAATACAGCTTATATAAAAAACTTATTCGCTATGAAAAGGACTTAGATAAAATTTATGATTTGGTCGCCCTGCGCGTTATCGTGCCTGATAAAATTGAGGACTGCTACAAGGTCTTAGGCATTATTCATCAACTCTGGAAACCCTTGCCCGGCCGCATTAAAGATTATATTGCCCTGCCTAAGCCGAACGGTTATCAATCTCTCCACACCACCGTCTTTACGCTTGACGGCCGAATAGTGGAAATACAAATCAGGACCGAAAAAATGCATCGCGGAGCCGAATACGGCGTGGCGGCTCATTGGTATTATGAAGAAGAAAAAGGGCTGAAAAAATATTTCCAAAAATTTCTGCCATTTCCTCAAATTCTTTCGCCGATTCAGCAAATCCTTTCTCCGCCGCAAACAAATCAAAAAGAAAAGCTCTCTCCTCACCTTCGGATACCGTCAAAACGTTTGAACTGGGTTAGAAACCTCCAAAAATGGCAAACCGAAAAATTTGACTCGCCTGAAGAATTTTTTAAATCGCTAAAAATTGATTTCTTCAAGAACAGAATTTTTATCTTTACGCCAAAGGGCGAGGTGATTGATTTGCCCGAAGGAGCCACGCCAATTGACTTTGCTTACTCTGTCCATACTGAAATCGGCCATCACTGCGGCGGCGCCAAAATAGACGGTAAATTAAGCTCGCTGGCCCAGCCGCTCCAAAACGGACAAATAGTGGAAATCATTCCTCAAAAAAATAAAAAACCCAGCCGCGATTGGCTAAGGTTTGTCAAAACCGGTCTGGCTAAAAAAGAAATTAAATCCTGGCTTAAAAAGCAAAACAGGACTTTGAAAAATCCTAAAAACTAAATTCTTAGAAGATGACCGGCTAATTTATCCAATTCTTCTTGGCTGTAAAACTGAAGGACAAGACGGCCGGCCCGGCCCCTTTTGGTAATATTTACCCGATTACCCAGGACCTCTTGAAGGTCTTTTTCTATCTTTTTAAAAATCGGATTTTTCGCTTCTCGGCCGCCCAAAGGTATCCGCGCCGCCGCTTTTCTGGCTCTATCTTCCACTTCGCGAACGCTCAAATTATCTTTGATAATTTCTTGGGCCAAGGCAATTTGCCTGGCCGGTTTAGCGATTAAAATAGCTTTGCCGTGGCCGGCGGTGAGCCGGCCGCCAGTAATGGCTTTTTGGATTTTTATTGGCAGATTCAAAAGCCGCAAATAATTAGCCACCGCCACGCGGCTCCGACCGACTCTTTTGGCAACCTCTTCCTGCTTTAAGCCGAATTCATCGCGAAGCTGTTTGAAAGCCAGGGCCGCTTCAATTGGATTAAGGTCTTCCCGCTGAAGATTCTCCACTAAAGCTATTTCCAGTTTTTGCCGTTTGGAATCATCGCGGATAATCACCGGCACATAAGATAAACCGACTGCCTTGGCCGCCCGCCATCTTCTTTCTCCAGCTACCAGCTGATATTGAACCCTTTGGCCGCGTTTGGTCGGTTTTTCAATTTTCGCCACCAATAACGGCTGTAAAACTCCGTGCTCCCTGATAGATTCAGCCAGTTCTTTAAGATTTTCTTCATTAAATTCCTGACGCGGCTGCTGGGGATTGGGCTTAATTTTGCCAATCTCCACATTAAAAACACTCTCTTTTTTTAAGTCAAACCAGTTTCTTTTTTTTATCCGGCCCTCGATAAAAGAGCTTAGTTTGGACGATTTTTTAGGGATGAGAGATTGAAGGCCTTTCATAATGTTAAAATTGTTAGATTGCTCGCTTCGCTCGCTTGTTAGAATTGTTAGAGTTGTTAGAGTTGTTAAAGTTGAATAAACATTTCTAACAACTCTAACATCTACTTTTCAAGTTTTATAATTTCCTGCGCCAATCGCTGATAAGCCCTGGCTCCTTTTGAATGCGGATCGTATTGTAAAATTGTCTTGCCGAAACTGGGGGCCTCGGCTAATTTAACGCAGCGGGGGATAATGTTTTCAAAAACATAGCCGGGAAAATTTCTCTCCACTTCTTTTCTGACTTGGCGGGAAAGTTTTTGCCGCCGGTCATACATCGTCAGCAAAGCGCCCTTTATTTTTAAATGCCGGCCCAAGTTTTCATGAACCAATTCAATAGTTTTTAAAAGCTGACCCAATCCCTCTAAGGCGTAATATTCGCATTGAACCGGAATAATCACTTCATCAGCCGCCACCAAACCATTAACCGTCAAAAGTCCCAAACTGGGCGGACAATCAATTAAGATATAATCATAATTGGTCCTGACGCGGCGCAAAATTTCATAAAGTTGAAATTCGCGATTAGGCAAGGAAACCAATTCTATATGAGCGCCGGCTAAATCCGGCGAAGAGGGCATTAAATCATAGCCGAAAAGTTCGGTTTTTCTGATAATCTCTTCCGGTAAAATCCCGCCAATTAAAGAATGGTACAAACTTAAAGGAGTTTTTTCAGGATTAACGCCAACGCCGGAAGTGGCGTTAGCTTGAGGGTCCAAATCAACCAACAGCACATACTTGCCCATGGCGGCTAAGTAACTAAGCAAATTTATTGCTGACGTACTCTTGCCCACACCCCCTTTTTGACTGCAAATAGAAATAATTTGAGCCATATATTTCCATTATACTCTGATATTTTTCAATTGACAATTAACATATTCTGGGGATAAAATGATAGTATAGATTTCAGAGTGTGAGGTCTATCGGCCGACGTGGCGGAATTGGCTATACGCGTACGACTCAAAATCGTATGGGCGCAAGCCCGTGTGGGTTCAACTCCCACCGTCGGCACTCAAAAAAGAAGCCCTTGGAGGCTTCTTTTTTTGAAATGACGATAATTAGTTAATAAATCTTGAATAATCTCCCCATCAGCCACCCGCTAAAGATTCCGACAATTATCCCGGCAAGAATGTCCATTGGGTAATGGAGGCCGACAAAGATACGGGAAAAAACAATTAAAAAGCTGGCGCTAAAAAATATCAAGCCGGGCCCCCGCCAGAATCTTGGCGGGGGGTAAACTTTTTTGTTGTAAAAATAAATAATTGTACTCAAAGCGAAGAAAAATGCCGCGTGGCCGGAAGGGAAGGAGCCGGTAGGAGAGTGCTCTAATAATTGATAAACTTCGTGGCTCATAAAAGGCCGGGGCCGAAAATAGAAAAATCTAATCAGTTCAGTGATGATTAAACGGGAAAGAACAACTGAAAAAACAGCCCAAAGAAATAGTTGGGCTGTTTTTTTGCGTTGAGCGGCCTGAAAAACAAACTTCCATAAAAACCAAAATAAAAGCCCCCCAATTAAAACATATTCTAAATAGCCGGCTAAAAAGACAGCTAAAACATCAAGCCAAAGCCAATGACCGGCTAATTGATTTAAAAGATTAAAAAAATAAAAATCCATTTTTAATAATTACTTTACGGCCTTCTATCTTCAACTTACCCTCGGCAAATAACTTTATCCCCTGACAAAGTATCTCATTTTCTTCTTGATGAATTTTCTCTTGTAGGGTTTCTACGGTTTCGTTTGGTTCTATTGGCACGACCCGCTGTAAAATAATCGGGCCGGTATCAACTCCGTCGTCCGGGACAAAATGAAGAGTGGCTCCGGTATATTTAACTCCGTAATCCAGGGCCTGTTTTTCTGAATCAAGGCCCGGAAAAGCCGGGCACAAAGACGGATGAATGTTCATCACCGCTCCGGGAAATTCTTTTAAAAATTCGTTAGACATAATTAAGTCCCAGCCGGCCATCACCACTAAATTAATTTTTCTCTGTTTTAAAATTTTAGCTAATTCTAAATTATATGATTTTCTATCCTGGCCGGCCGCCTGCCAATCATTCAATCTAAAATAGATTGCCTCAAGACCTCGTTCTTTAGCCCAATCAATGCCCGGCGATTCTTTTTTATGAGAAACCACTAAAACTAAATCAACCAAAGGATTGTTTTTAGCGCGCTCATAAACAGCGGCTAAACGGCCGCCGCGGCCGATTAATAAAGCTAAACGAATTTTTTTGTTCTTCATAATGCTATTGAATCTAAGTTATCATTTGGATTTTTGTCATTTAGCGTCTATTTCAAAATTTCCAACAGCTGCTCTTTACTCACCGGACCGACTCTTAAAATCTTTGGCTTGGGGCCGGTTAAATCTAAAAGAGTTGAGGGTTGACTAGCCGATAAGCGCCCCGCGTCTAAAATTAAATCCGGCCGGGGATAAACTTTTTCAAAAATCCTGACTATATCTTCGGCGCAAAGAAACGGCGCTTGCCCGGAAAAATTGGCTGAAGTAGCGGTGAGGGGAGTATCTAATTGTTCCATTAAAGCTTGGGTAATCTGATAATCAGCGATTCTTAAACCAATTGTTCTTTTGCCTCCGGTTAAAATTTCGGGTACCGAGTTTCTTTTTTCTAAAACCACGGTTACGGCCCCTGGCCAAACTTCTGTCAAAATTTTTTCCGTTTTTCTGTCAATAAAAGCTAATTTCTTGGCCATTTCAATATCTTTAACTAAAACCGGCGCTGGCTTAGTCATTGGCCGCTTTTTTATTTTAAACAATCGTTCAACCGCGTATGGTTTTAAAGCGTCCACGCCCAAACCATAAACTGTGTCGGTCGGATAAACCACGGCCCCGCCTCGCCGAATCACATCAGCGGCTTTTTGAATAATCTCTAATTCCGGATTTTGAGGATTGATTTTTATGATTTCCATTTGACAAAATAGATTAGATATGGTAATTGTATTTTAGGGTGTTTTAGGTTAGTTTTTTATTAAGTTTTTTAACATTTAATTAAGAATTAAGGGAGGGAAAAAAGATGGAAAAGAATAAAATTTTGGTGGTGGATGATGATGAAAAAATGAGGGATTTAACAGGGGAAATCCTAGGAGAGATTTTTCCTGAGAAAGAAATTATTTCTACTGAAAACGGCTTAAAGGCCTGGGAAGTAATTCAGAAAAATTTTAATCATCTTTTTCTGGTAATCACTGACTGGGAAATACCTGACAAAAACGGGGTAGAGTTAACAAAAATGATAAAAGCTACTTTCCCAGAAATTCCTGTAGTGCTAATGAGCGGTAATCCGGCACCCGCCGAAAACCCGGCCGATGGTTTTCTGGGTAAACCTTTTTATATTGGCGACCTGGTGACTCTTGTATTTAATGTAAGCCAGGAAGCCCCGTAGACAATGGCCAGATAAATTTCTAACTTTTTAGAAATTTATCTGGCCTCTTTTTATACCACTAAATTCAGCAATCGGCCCGGAATATAAATTACTTTTTTGGGCTTTTGGCCAGCCAGCCATTTTTGAATTTTTGGCCGGGCTAAAGCCAATTCTTTTGCTTCTTTTTCAGAAATATTTTTAGGCGTTTCTATTTTGTCTCTGACCCGGCCGTTAATCTGAATAATCAAAGAAAAAGTTTCTTTGGTAATTATTTTTGAATCATATTTTGGCCACGGCTCAAGAAAAATGCTTTTTTTGTTTCCGAGCTTTTCCCATAATTCTTCGGACAGATGCGGCGCAAAAGGGGAGAGTAGAATAAGAAACAATTTATAATATCTATCCGGAATTTCTTTTGACTCTCCCAAAGCATTAGCCAAAATCATCAAAGCGCTCACCGCCGTATTAAACTTTAAACTGTCCAAATCTTCGCTTACTTTCTTTATGGTTTGATGAGTTAGTCTTTCTAAATCTTTCTGGCTGGTAGCCGGCGGCTGGCGGCTGGCGGCTGGCTTTAGTCCCCAAACACGCTTTAAAAACCTAAAACACCCTTGAAGTCCCTGACTGCTCCAGCTGATGGTCTGGTCAAAAGACCCCATAAACATTTCGTAAACTCGTAAAGCGTCAGCGCCATTAGTCCTAACAATCTCATCAGGATTTATCACATTGTCAAAACTCTTGCTCATTTTCCGACCGTCTTCGGCCAAGACCACGCCGTGAGAAACGCGGCGCTCGTATGGTTCGGCGGTCGGCACTACTTTTAAGTCATATAAAAACTTGTGCCAAAAACGGGAATAAAGCAGATGTAATGTTGTATGCTCCATGCCACCATTATATAAATCAACTGGCAGCCAGTATTTAAGTTTTTTAAAATCAGCTAAAACTTTTTTATTTTTCGGGTCAACATAACGCAGAAAATACCAAGAAGAACCGGCCCAATTGGGCATAGTGTCTGTTTCTCTTTTGGCTGACCCCTGACATTTTAGACATTTTGTTTTAACCCATTTCTCAATTTTTGCCAAAGGTGATTCGCCGGTTTCGGTCGGCTCGTATTTTTCCACATAAGGCAATTTAATTGGTAAATCTTTTTCCGACACTGCTACAATGCCACACTTCTCACAATGAACAAGCGGAATTGGTTCGCCCCAATAATGCTGGCGGGAAAATATCCAGTCTCTTAATTTATATTGAACAGTTTTTTGAGCCGCGTCTTTTTTAATCAGCCAATCAGTGATTTTTTCAATAGCTTCTTCTGAACTTAGCCCATTAAACTGACCAGAATTAATTAAAGTCCCGTAATCGACAAAAGCCCTGCCCTCTTTGTCGTCCTGAACGTTAGTGAAGAATCCTGTGGACTTGCTACGGGATTCTTCAGTCGGTCGCTTTTGGCGGCCTCCTTCAGAATGACCTGAAATAACTACCTCTTTTATTTTCAAATTATATTTTTCCGCAAACTGATAGTCCCTTTTATCATGAGCCGGCACGACCATCACCGCGCCGCCGCCGTAAGCAGCCACCACATAATCACCGACCCAAATTGGAACTTTCTCGTTATTGGCCGGATTAAGCGCGTAAGCGCCAATAAAAACTCCTGTTTTTTCTTTTTCTAATTGGGTTCTTTCAAATTCACTTTTCTTTTTAGAAGCCGCGACATATTTTTCCACTTCTTTTTTCTTTTCTGGAGTAGTAATTTTTTCAACTAAAGGATGTTCAGGAGCTAAAACTAAAGCAGTGACGCCAAAAATCGTATCAGTTCTTGTGGTAAAAACCTTGATATATTGCTTGAATTTGGGAGTCCGACTCCCTTTTTGGGAGATGGACTCCCAAATTTTAAATTTTATACTCGTTCCCTCTGAACGGCCAATCCAGTTTATTTGCTGGGTTTTTATTTTTTCCAAATAATTCACTTTTTCTAAATCGTTAATTAAGCGGTTAGCGTATTTGGTGATTTTCAAAAGCCATTGTTTTTTTAATCGTATTTCTGTTTGGGCACCGCAGCGCTCGCACTTGCCGCCAATTACTTCTTCGTTAGCCAAGCCGATTTTACATTTCGGACACCAGTTAATCGGCATCTCGGCCTGATAAGCTAAACCCCTCTTAAAAAACTGTAAAAAAATCCATTGAGTCCATTTATAATAATTCGGGTCAGTCGTATTGGTTTCTCGGGACCAATCAAAAGAAAGACCTAAAGATTTCATCTGTTTTTTAAAATTTATGATATTCTGCCGAGTGATTTTTATTGGATGAATGCCGGTCTTTAAGGCATAATTTTCCGTAGGCAAACCAAAAGCGTCCCAGCCCATGGGATATAAAACATTATAGCCTTCCATTCTTTTCTGCCGCGCCAAAATATCTAAGGCCGTGTAGCTCCTGATATGGCCGACATGTAAACCATCGCCTGAAGGATAAGGGAATTCCACCATCAGGTACTTTTTTGGCTTTTTAGAAAAATCCCTGGCTTGATAAAGATTTTCTTTCCCCCATTCTTTCTGCCACTTCTTTTCAATTTTTTGCGGATGGTACTTCATTAAAGTTTTGGGCGCAAGGGGATCGGACATAAGTTTGAGGAGCCTCGCTCCTAAACCTTAAACCTTAGGCTAAACCTAGGAGAACCTTAGGAGCGAGGCTCCTCAAACTTATGTCAAAAGCAACCCCCTTAGAAATTACTTCCTAACGCTTTAAATACCAAATAACTCCTTAGCATTTTTAGTAGTTTGTTCTGCCACCTCATCAAAACTAATCTTTTTAATTTCGGCAATTTTTTCAGCGACAAATTTAACATAAGACGGCTCGTTTCTTTTGCCGCGACGGGGGACTGGCGAAAGATAAGGACAATCGGTTTCCAATAAAATTTTCTCTAAGGGGGTTTCTTTAATAAGCTGGTCGTACTTTTCGGAAAAAGTAATTAAACCATTAAAACCAAGATAAATGTCCATCTCTAAAAATCGCTTAGCGGTTTTTAAGTCGCCGCAAAAACAATGAATCACGCCCCTTAAATTGCCTATTCCGGCACCCGGACAGCCAAAGTCGCAGTCAACGCAAGCGCTCTTAAAATTTTCTAAAATTTCAATTAAATCTTCGTAGGCCTCGCGGCAATGAAAAATTATCGGCAGATTTGACTGTTGAGCTAATTCCAATTGCTGCTTAAAAACCTCTTTCTGCTTTTCTCTGCTGTTCGCTGTTCGCTGTTCGCTGTTCGCTGATTTATAATCCAGCCCAATCTCTCCAATAGCGACCACCTTTGGCTCTTGGGCCAGCTCCCAGTATTTTTCAAAATCAAATTCTTCTTTTCTTGTTTTGTATTTAACGCCGACTTCTTTTTCATCTATTTCCATTTCCTCCAAATGATGCGGATGCAAACCAATTGCCGCATAAACGCCTTTCGGATATTTTCGGGCATAGTCAATTGCCCGACGGCTCGTATCATATTGCGAGCCGACATTAATAAGCCAGACGCCTTGATCAAGCGCCCGCTTTATCGCTTCGTCGCCATCATCTTTATAGGCATTAAAATTGATATGAGCGTGAGTGTCTATAAGCATATTTTACAACCGCGGGAATAAAACCTCGGTTTTTTTGTTAAGTTTGATTTGAGATAAAATCTTTTCTGAAGTGGCTGGCATAAATGGCCGAAGTAAAACAGCGATTTCTTTTAAAGATAGTAAAAGACTTAATAAAATTTCTTTTAATTTTTGTTCGCTGTTCGCTGTTCGCTGTTCGCTGATTAAAGTCCAGGGCTTATTTTTCTCTATAAATTCATCGCAGGCGCTAATCAATCGCCAAATCACTTCTAAGGCCTCATGAAATTTTATTTTTTCCAAAGCTTTTTTATATTTTTTTTGAGTGGATTTAACGCCCTTGATTAATTCGTTTTTTCTACGGGATTGCTTCGCTCGTTTTCGCTCGCTCGCAATGACAGGAAAATTTCCGGCTTTCTCTGAAAGAGTCAAAACCCGGCTGACTAAATTACCCAAGCCATTAGCCAAATCAGCGTTATAACGTTCCTCAAGGCGTTTAATAGAAAAATCTCCGTCCTGGCCAAAAGGAATTTCCCGTAAAAGAAAATATCTTAAAGCGTCAACGCCGTATTTATCGGCCAAATAAATCGGGTCAATAACATTACCCAAGGTTTTGCTCATTTTTTGTCCGTCAGCTGTTAAAAAACCATGAACAAAAATTTTCCGGGGCGGCTTTAATCCAACGGCTAAAAGCAAAGCCGGCCAATAAAGAGCGTGGAATTTTAAGATGTCTTTGCCGATTAAATGGAGGTCAGCCGGCCAAAGCTGGTTAAATTTTTTTTGATTGCTTCCATAGCCAATGGCCGTAATATAATTTACCAAAGCCTCCACCCAGACATACGAAATTTGCTTTTTATCAAAAGGCAGGGGGATGCCCCATTTTACTTTTTGCCGAGAAATTGAAAAATCTTCTAACCCCTGCTTTAGCAGAGCCAAAACCTCGTTTTTACGTTCTAATGGCTCAATTTTTATTTTATCATGACTAATCAGTTTTTTGACTCTATCTAAAAAATCAGATAACTTAAAAAAATAATTTGTCTCTGAAACTTTTTTCGGCGCTTTTTGATGGTCAGGACATTTACCGTCTGCCAATTCTTTTTTAGTAATAAACTTTTCACAACCAATACAATATAATCCCTCGTATTTGCCTTGATAAATTTTTCCGCTTTTTTTGAGAGCCGATAGAAATTTTTGGGCTCCTTTAATATGTCTCGGTTCGGTGGTTCTGATAAAATCATCATTAGAAATATCCAAAGCCCGCCATGTTTCTTTGAAAGATTTTGCTATCTCGTCAACAAACTCTTGCGGCGATTTATTGGCTTTTTTCGCGGCTTGAGCATTTTTTTCACCGTGCTCGTCAGTGCCAGTCAAAAAAAATACCTTTTTACCTTTTTGGCGATAATAGCGGGCTAAAACATCAACCGCAATAGTAGTATAAGCGCTCCCGACATGCGGCGGGTTATTAGTATAATAAATAGGAGTTGTAATATAGAATTTCTTTGGCATGTTATTTTCAAGCGAGCGAGCGAAAAGCAAACTTACCCGCCTGCAATGCCCTATAAAGCAATGCGGGCAGATTTGCTTTTCCGAGCGAACGCAGAAAATATAGGATAAAATCCTCTATTTTCTCCCGACAACGACTACAAATTCTCCCCTGATTTTATCTTTTTGAAGCTGACTGATTATTTCCTTGATATCTCCCCGATAAACTGTTTCAAATTTTTTGGTTAGTTCGCGGCAGAGGACTATTCGTCTATCGTCATTGCGAGCGAAGCGAAGCAATCCCGTAGAAAACTGTTTGCCTCGGGATTGCTTCGCTTCGCTCGCAATGACAGACAATTCTTGCAAAGTTTTCAAAATCCGGTGAGGCGATTCGTAAAAAATAACCGTATATTTTGAATGAACTGCTTCTTCAAAAAATTTATTCCTTTTCTTTTTAGAGGGCGGAAAACCGAGAAAAATAAATTTATCAACTGAAAAGCCGGAGATACTTAAAGCCGTTGTAAGAGCTGAAGGGCCGGGTAGGGGAATAATTTGAACCTGGCCGCCAAGTTTCTCAACTATCTGTTTAATTAATCTGCTGCCCGGATCGGAAATTCCCGGGGTGCCGGCGTCTGAAACTAAAATTAGATTTCTGCCTTGGTTCAACTGGTCTAAAATGTAATTAATTTTATTAAGCCGGCTGTGCTGATGGTAGCTTAAACACGGCTTAGAAATTTTATAGCGCTCTAACAATCTCTTGGTTGTCCGGGTATCCTCGCAAAGTATTAAATCCGCCTCTTTTAAGACCTCTAAAACCCTAAAACTAATATCTTTAAGATTGCCAATCGGCGTGGCCGCCACATAGAATTTGCTCATAAAAGTCATCATAACTCATCCAAAACAAAAAATCCAGCCTTTTTGGCTGAATTTCTTTAATCTTAAATCTTAAATCTTCTACGCCTCTTTCTTCCTTATATCTTTTAAAAATTCGGCAATAGCCGCGGCAATAGGCACGGATAAAATAAGGCCGATAATGCCGGCTAATTTAACTCCGACAAGCATAGCCACAATTATGACAACCGGATTTAATCCGACCGCTCTTCTCATGACTAAAGGGACAATCAAATAATTTTCAAGCTGTTGAATAACAACGTATAATAGAATAACCAAAAGAGCTAAAAACGGCATTTGGAAAAAAGCTAAAATAACCGCCGGCACAGCTGCTATAATCGGACCGACATAAGGAATAACTTCCAAAAGACCGGCCAACAGAGCTAAAACCAAAGCGTATTTTACGCCCAGAAAAAAAAGCCCGAAAAAGATCAAAAGGCCGACAATAATCATCAAAAGGAGCTGGCCGCGCAGCCAGCCACCCATTTTGATTTGAATCCGATAAACTAAATCGGAAATATAAGCCTGATGTTGGGCCGGCGTCAAAGACATTAAAAATTTCTTAATGCCTTTCTCCTGAACGGATAAATAAAGAGAAATAACTAAAATAATCAAAGCGGAAAATAAACCGCCGAAAATGCCGATGGTCGTGGTAAAAACACCGGAAGCGGCTTGAGCTAATCTCTCGTTTATTTGACCTAAAATATTATCCAACTTTTCTCCGCTCTCTTGATATCTCTGCCACCAATCTTTAAAATTGAAGCCGAGTTTTTCCATATATTCAGGGAAAACAACGGTTAATTGCTTAATCTGCTCGGCTAAGGGCGGTAAAATTAGATAAATAATTAAAGCTAAAACAAAAAAGATAAGAAGATAAATAAAAATAACGCCAAGAATTCTGGGCACGCCCCGCCGGCTTAGCCAACTGGCCGGCCCGTTGACCGCGGCCGCAATAATAACGGCGACAAAAACTATTATCAAGACATCGCGGATAAGATATAAAAAAACAAGGCCGAGTAAAATTAAAACAACCCGTAAGATAGTAGAGTTAGAGATATTGATGGTCTGAGAAGTATTGACCATAGAAATCCAAAATTCAAAGCTCAAATATCAATTCAACGTCAAATGACTAAATGTCAAATGTCAAATGTCAAAAAACTTTTTGACATTTGGATTTTGATATTTGGATTTATTTAAAGTCCCAAAATATTTTCAAATCGCCTCTTATCTTTAAACGGCCCGATCAAGGCCAGATTCAATTTCTCTGGCCTAAATATATCTTTCGCCACCCTTAAAATATCATCGCTGGTTACCTTATCAATTTTAGCAAACTTCTCTTCTAAGGTCAAAATTTCTTTGGTCAAAATTTCCTGACCGGCAAAAAAAGAGGCCTGGGCGTCAGAAGATTCCATTTCTAAAAGAGTGCCGCCTTTAATATTGTCTTTGGCTTTTTTTAGCTCCTGAAGACCGACTTTTTTTTCTCTGATTCTTTTATATTCATCTAAAATAAGTTTAATCGCTCTATCAACTCTTTGATTATCTATGCCGGCCCGGGTGGCCAAATAGCCGCTGTCCGTATCGGTTTCGGCTCCGGTTCTAATATAGTAGCCCAAGCCCTCTCTTTCCCGAACCCTAATCCAAAGCCGAGAACTCATATAGCCGCCTAAAATCGTGGCTAAAATGCCTAAAGCGTATTTATCCGGATGGAAAATATTATAGCCCCTGACCCCTAAATACAAATGAGTCTGGTCGGTCTTTTTATAATGAACCAAAACTTCTGGTCGGCTTTGTTTTTCTTTAACTTTCAATTTTGTTTTTGGCTGGCCGAGCTTAATTTTAGAAAAATATTTTTCAATTTTTTTAATTGTGTCATTTGAATCAATTTTACCGGCTACGGTAATTAATGTATTTTTAGCTAAATAATGCTCTTTTAAATAATTGACAAACCAGGGACGCTTGACTGATTTAATCGCTTCTTTAGTCCCGATCACCCGCCAGCCAGCCGGTTGGTCGCCGTATAAAAGGTCGGTCCATAAATCACCAACATACTTAATCGGCGTGTCTAAATACATATTCAATTCCTCTAAAATCACTCCTCTCTCTTTTTCTATTTCTTTTTCTTTTAGCTTGGAATTCAGAAAAATATCAGAAACCCAATCAAGGGCTAAATCCAAATGCCCGGCGTCAACCTTGGTCCAATAGCCGGTCATTTCCTGCGAAGTAAAAGCATTATACTCGCCGCCCACTCTATCTAAAGTTTCGGCCAGCGCTAAAGTGTTGGGCCTTTTCTTAGTCCCTTTAAAAAACATATGCTCTAAAAAATGAGAAAGGCCGTTTATTTCTTTGGTCTCGTATTTAGAGCCGGTGCCGACTAAAACTAAAACCGTTACGGTCTGTGTTCCTTCCATCGGCGCCGTAATAATCCGCAATCCGTTTTTGAGAAAAGTTTTTTTAAACATTGAATAAGGGACAGTCCCCGAATGTCGCTACCATTTATTATATCCCCTCAATAAAAAATAGCAACAGCTGTTATTCAGCTGCTGCTATTCAAATTCACCTCCTTTACCAAATAATTACTTGCTTGTTTGTCTTTACGCTAAAGGTTATTTCCTCAATCCTATTCCAAATCATGGGGTAATAAATCTTATCAAATCCATAATGGCTCGTTTCCTCCGGGTGAAAACTTCTTACCCAGATCCCCATATGAAAAACATAACTCGATGGACCTACCCCCAAACGCCTAAGATTCTTAGGCCGATCATACATATCTCTCTGGGCTATATTTCTCTCCTTATCATTAAACTCGATAAAAATATGTTCCGCGTCAACTAATTCAGCGACTCCGTGGCATAAAACCTCCGGTAGGTTTTCACAAACAATATAATATAGTCGCTCTTGATTCTCTTGATAAATTTTCGCCGCCGCATCTCGAGTGCCTGAAAAGAGAAAAGGACACAGATAACTTTGCTGGATAGTCTCTGTATTCGTATCTGTACGCAACCCCCATCCCTTACCTCGACCTTCAAAATAATCAATTGCCCTGATGATTTCTCCCCAATTTTTACAAAAAATGTATTCTATTGCAAAACCTGACCCAAAAACTTTTTCGATCCACTGAAGACGCTCAATCTTTTTCATTGAAGAAAATACCTCCTTTCTATTTCTTATTCTTTTCCTATCCTATTTTAGTAAAGAACAAAGATAATCAACTAATTTTTCAATTTTAACCCTCTCCTGTCTCATACTATCCCTATCGCGAATAGTCAAGTCGTCTTGTTTTATACTATCAAAATCAATCGTGATTGTCAAAGGCGTGCCTATTTCGTCCTGTCTCCGATAACGGCGTCCGATGGCGCCGGCTTCGTCATACTGGCTCATAAAATGCGGCTTAATTAAGTCATAAACCTGCCGGGCTTTTTTAACCAGTTCTTTTTTGTTTTTGACTAAGGGCAGAACCGCCACTTTAATCGGCGCTAAATCTTTATGAAGCTTTAAAACTACTTCCATTTCTTTAACGCTTTCCGTGGTTTTGGTCCGGCCGCCTTTAACTTCCTGATAAGCGTCAATTAAAAAAGCTAAAAGAGCTCTTTCAACGCCGCCCGAGGTTTCAATAATATGGGGAATAAATTTCTTTTTTATTGCTTCGTCAAAATAACTTAAATCCCGGCCGCTGTGTTTAGCGTGGTTAAATAAATCCCAATCGCCCCTGTCATGAATGCCTTCTATTTCGCCCCAACCCCAAGGAAACTTATATTCAATATCAACGGCTTTTTTAGCGTAATGAGCCAGCTCGTCTTTTTCGTGTTCTTTAAAACGCAGATTTTCTTTTTTAATTCCCAAGTTTAAATACCAGTTCATTCTTTCTTTTTTCCAAAATTCAAACCATTTATCTTTTTCTTTATCGTCCGGCGAGACAAAATACTGCATTTCCATTTGTTCAAATTCGCGGGTTTTAAAAATAAAATATCTGGGGGTGATTTCGTTTCTAAAGGCCTTGCCGATTTGGGCAATGCCAAAAGGAATTTTTAAGCGCATAGTATCTTTCATAAACTCATAATTCATGTAAATTCCTTGGCAGGTTTCAGCCCTAAGATAGGTGATAGCCGCCTCGTCCTCAACCGGCCCGAGAAAGGTTTTAAGCATTAAATTAAACTTTTTCTCCGGAGTTAATTCTCCGCCGCAATCAGGGCATTTGTTTTCTTTTAAATGGTCTTTTCTAAAGCGATGATGGCATTTTTTACACTCAACCAACGGGTCGGCAAAGCCGGCGGTTAAGTGGCCCGAGGCCTGCCAGATTTTCGGCGACATTAAAATAGCCGAATCCAAACCGACAATATTTTCCCGTATTTGAACCATACTCTTCCACCAGCTTTTTTTAATATTGTTTTTTAATTCCGCGCCTAAAAACCCGTAGTCATAGGAACTTTCAAAACCGCCGTACATTTCTGACGACGGCCCGATAAAGCCGCGGCGTTTGGCAAAAGAAACGATTTTTTCTAAAGTAATCATAGACATTTAGGAGCCTCGCTCCTAAATTCTTTAGGAGCGAGGCTCCTAAAAACTTGCCCGGGGGCAGCCCCCAATTCCTTGGGGGGCTGCCCCCGAATTACATTATTCCGCCACTATCCCATCTTGCTGATTAACGGTCAAATCATCGGGTAGGTCAGTATCAATCGGCTCGTCTGCGCTTGTTAATTCTAAGCCCGTAAAAGAATCTTTGCCAGTAGCGATTGATTGACCAATTAATTCCACTAAACCGCCCGCATGAGTCAAACTCGGCGTAATCGCCACCTGAAAAGCGATTTGTTTGACCGGCAAAAGAAGTCCGGTAGCCGCCGCCAGATCGCCGATTGACCAAATTAACTGACCGGTCCCTGAATTATATTTTAAATCTTCTTCGCTTGGTTTGACTTTGCCTAACCATTGGATATGGGGAGGCAGATAAGCCGCAACTTTGACATTTTTTAAATCATTGGAAGTATTTGACACTTGCCATTTTATCGTATAGGTCGTAGCTTGGCCAACCCGGGGCGGAATCGGGCCGGAATTGGGAATTAAATCATCCCTGAAATATCCCTTAGCTTCTAAGGTCAGTTGACTGGCTATTTTTGTGGTCAACTGGCTCTGGCCGCTCACTTGGATACTGGCCAAAGAAAGAGGAATTTGGGAAGAATTAATTTTAACCGTATTAGTAATAGAAAAATTCTTATCTGAATAATTTTTAATCGGCAGAGAATCTTTAATTTTTACCCTAAATTCTACTTTTCCTTCTTGTCTTGGCCCCAAAAATTCCAAAGCGGGCAAATTGCCGGCATTCCATGTAATGACCCGATTTAAACCGTCAAAAGAGCCCTTTTCCAATTCTAAGCTGGCTAAATCCAAAGCAGAGCCGTCCAATTGAGAGGTAATCACCACATCTTTAATTCCAACATCGGTCGTATTCTTATAATCAATCTGATAATTTAAAACCTCTCCGGCTTTGGCAACATAGTCGGTTTTCCCGTTGACGGTTTGAGAAACAAAAAGGGGAGAGACGGAAATTTGAACGGCCTCAACTGTTTCTGTATAAAGGATAAATTGATCGTTTCTTAAAACGCCTAATTGCGCTTTAAAAGATTTTCTTTCATTTTCCCGGCCTTCAATGGCGCCGTGGATAAAAATTTTATTCGCTCCGCCGGCCATTAAATCGCTCACCGGCCAAAGATTATTTCTTTCCAGAGGCTCTGGCTCGGCTGACTTAAAATTAAAACCAGCCGGATATTCCAGTTTCAGCTCTAAATTTTTAAAAGCAACCTCCCCTTGATTAAGATATTCCAGAGAAAAATCAAAGGACTGGCCGCTGACCAGCCGATTGGGCAAATCAAAATCAAGAATTAAAGGAACAGAAATAATTTTAGTTAAAAACTCGGCTTGATTTTCAAAACGGGAACCGAGATTGGCCGGCCGAAAACTTAATCGGGCCTGAACTTTTTTCTGGCTGTCTTTTTGGCCGATAATTCTCGCTTTTAACTCAATCCAACTTTCCTGGCCAGCCCCCAAATCACTTAGTTCTGAACTTTGAATCAAATCCTCATTTGCCGTTTCTATGAGCAAAGAATCCTCGGGAAAATAAAAAACCAATTTAATGTCTTTTAAGGTTATTTTACTTTTATTGCCGTATTTGACGGCGTAAACAGCTTCGTCTCCGCTCTCTATTCTTTCGGGTCCAGAAATTTCCAATTTGACTTTGCTTTTGTCAAAAGAAATAAAACTGCGCCAAATCATAAAGCCGGCCGCGATTAAAAATCCGATTATCAAAAAAATGCCGCTGCGGCGCAAATATTGTTTTTGTTTCGGCGTCAATTTACTTTTTTCTGTTCTAAGCCACTTACCCTGTCTGATTTTCTTTTCTCTTTGGCCCGGAGAAAAAATCTCCGGACTTCTTGGCCGTTCTCCGAATTCTTCTCCGGGCCGATAAATTTTCTTCTCTAATTCTTCTAATCTCATTTTACTGTTATTCTGAGTGATAACGAAAAATCCCATGGAAAACTGACTAAGATTGCTAACTACGGGATCCTTCGCTTCGCTCAGGATGACACCTGTTCTATCTTAGCTCAAAAATAGTCCTTTGTAAAAATTCCCTTGAATTTATCTTTTCTCCTAAAAGAGATTGAATAAAAGATAAGGGCTCTTGTTTGGCCGGCTGGCTGGCTAAATCATAGCCCAAAAATTCTAAAAGCTTATTCTCAAAATCAATGACTTGGAAAAATAGGGGGCTGCCCCCTTTCTTAATAGGGGGCTGCCCCCTATCTTTCCTATTATCCAGCCGCTGAAAACTTAATAAAACCAAATCCCAAATTCTTTGGTCCTTTTCCGGACCAGCAATGAGCTTATCAATAAGTTCGGCGAAATAATAAGCATTGGCTAAAGCCGGCAAGCTCTGATGAAGATTAGGAAAGCTCTCAATGGTCTCGGCGCTCGTTATAATATCCATATTTCTGCCTTGAGCCAGCATCAAATGACTATGAATAAATAACTCCAAATGACCCTTAAGTTTGGCCTGTGTTTTTTTAATGGCCTTGGCTTTAACCAAAATCTTACCCAAATTTTTAGTATAAATGGTCAAAAGCCGGTCTGCCTCGGCCAAATCGGTCTTTTTAATAATAATCCCCTGGGTTTTGTATATCATTAAATAATTTCCTCTATTTTCTTCTTAATCTTATGCCCCTGGCAATGCTTTAAAACTCCGAAGTAAGATTGTAAGCTCTGATTAAAAGATTTTTTAGAAATCAAATTAGCTTCTAAGTCTTGATGTTTCTTTTTAATTTTTTTAAACATTCTTCTTTTGGTTTTTATTCTTAATGCTCGGTAATGCGGCAAAACCACATAACCCAAAAAATCAATGCCCTGATGATATTTCTTCATAATTATCTTATCAGAATGAAGGGTTAATTTCAATTTTTGCTTGAGAAATTTATCAATTAAATAGACTAATTCTGACAAATACTCTTTAGTTTCTCCCAAAATAACGAAATCATCGCAATAACGCAGGTAATACCTGATTTTTAATTTGCGCTTAACAAATTGGTCAAGTTCATTTAAGTAGATATTGGCAAATAACTGGCTGGTCACATTGCCAAGCGGCAATCCTTTATTACGCTCTTTCTTAAAACTCTTAATAATTTTCTCAATAAGCCAAAGAGTATTGTTATCTTTAATTTTCTTTTTAATAAGCGCTAATAAAATTTCTTGATCAACCGAATCAAAAAACTTTTTAATATCGCATTTTAAAGCAAAGATGTTTTTGTGGTTATTTTTGCTTAATTTTCTGGCAAACTTCTCTAATCTATTAACTGCTCGATGCGTTCCTTTATTTAATCGGCAGGAATAAGAATCAAAAATAAAGGCATTGTCAAAAATTAGATATAAGACCCTAAAAATCGCCTGATGTAAGACGCGGTCATAAATATTGGCTTTATGAATACGTCTTAATTTTGGGTCTTGGATATAAAATGGAGTATAATGAGAGTGTTGGTAGGTTTTAGCTTTTAGTTCTTGGTGGAGCTGAAACAGATTATCTTCAAGATTGAATTCAAATTGCTGGACATCTATTCTTTTCTTTTTGCCCCGACAGAATTCCTGCCAGGCTGAAAAAAGATTATCAAGTAAGATTATCTCGCTAAAAACATTATGACAAATTCTTTTACTATTAACGCCCCCCCCGATGGGCTTAATATTCCTTTGGCGCATAAAGTTTGTGAGTTTTATAAAAAGATTTATTTAATATCCCCAAAAATACCCAAAAAAGACCGTTTTGGTATTTATCTAAAAATAGAAAATATTTGTCTTGAGATAATAAATTTAGTTATTACCGCTTCTTTAGAAACAAAAAACAATAAATTGCCAATTTTAAACTCAGCTCGAATAAAAATAGAAGTTCTGAAAAGATTAATCAGAATCGCCTATGAATTGAATATTATTGGGAAAAAATATATTATCTTAGAATCGGATTTACAGGAAATTTCCAAGATGGCTAATGGTTGGATAAAATATTTAAGATAATTTCAACTTTCTTCTAAAGAAGAAGCTCCGAAAATACGGAGCTTCTTTTTAGAGACTGCCTGACGAGGACGGAGATTATCGTTGGTATTGTCGGGATTGTACCAATTGACCTTCAACTTGTCGTTGTTCCAGTTGACGCTCGGCACATCGCCATCAGAATCACGCGAGCCCGTTTATTTGTCTGATTTCATCCATTTCACCAATAATCTTTTATTAAGATTATCTGAGTTAGCCGGCTCTTAGCCGGAATGATTTACGAAGCATTGTTTATACAAAACAAACCTTCTCTAAAACCAGACAAGCAGTTTCTTTTTAATCGGCAAATCGCTACCGAGCAGTATAACACATATACTCGGCCGATTGTATTAGCCTTAAAGTATTGTAAATCAAAAATTGTAAAAGATAAATCCCCGCCAGAACAAATTTCTAACGGGGAGAATAAGGTTAAAAGATAAAAGGAACAAGATTTAAGAAACTACCTGACGAGGACGGAGAAAATCGGAGGTAAGGTCGGGATCGTACCAACCGAC
>Ga0155442_128_pt2 | contig 52130 bp, 49 predicted proteins | sample RifCSPhighO2_02_FD_111890 | JGI IMG/M metagenome (GOLD analysis project Ga0155442, IMG submission 111890) | Candidatus Portnoybacteria bacterium RIFCSPHIGHO2_12_FULL_38_9 | reverse complement strand
AATCAATCGTTTTTGGCATATTTCTTGATTCTATGGGTGTCACCTATGTATCTCATCATGTGCAGCCCTATTGTGGATAAAATTCAAAACGGCTCCGTATGGAGCGGACGGGATTCGAACCCGCATTCTCTAGGTGATAAACTAGAAAGTTTGCCGATTAACTTACCGCCCCGCTCCGGAGCCGCAAGTTCATTATAGCATAAAAATAATAATTTAAGAAATGTCATTCTGAGCGAAGCGAAGAATCCCGAGGCAAACAGTACTGCCACAGGATCCTTCACTGACGTTCAGGATGACAACAAAAAAATGCGAAAATTGTCTAATTTCGTCATCAAGTATTCTATTTACGGCTTAGTTTTTTTAGTGCCGTTGTTTTGGCTGCCTTTTAGCGTGGAGCCGTACGAGTTTAACAAGCAGTATTTGCTGGTTTTTTTGGTTAGTTTGGCTTTTTCGGCCTGGCTTTTTAAGTTGGTGGCGGTTCGGAAAAAAATTGTTTGGCGCCGGACGCCGTTGGATATTCCGATTTTGGTTTTGGCCGTCGTGATGATTTTAGCCGCGGTTTTTTCAGTGGACAATATTTCTTCTTGGCTGGGATTTTACGGCCGGTTTACCGACTCAATGGTTGGACTTCTGGCGCTTCTTTTAATGTATTTTGTGGTGGTCAATAATGTGTCAGCGAATAGAGAACAAAGAACAGAGAACAGTAATATTGACCGGTGGCCTTCTGAGTTGATGCCGGAGGGTTATAAATCAAGGAAGGGCGAACAGAGCATAAGAGGTAAAAAGAAATCTGTTCACTGTTCACTGTTCACTGTTCACTCTTTATTAAACTGGTTTTTGGTTTCTGCCGCTTTAGCGGTTTTAGCCGCTTATTTTTCCATTTTCAATCTTTGGGCTAAATTGCCCTTTTTGGCCGGAAAATTGCCGACAGCGATGGGTTCAAAGACCTTTAATCCAACTGGCGGCAGTTTGGAAGGGCTGGCGATTTTTTTGGCCGCGGTGATTGGATTGGTGGTGGGAATGATATTGAACGGATTTAGGAGCGAGGCTCCTAATAGGAGCCTCGCTCCTAAACGTGCTCCTAAACGTCTTAGCTCGCTCGCAATGACAGTTTTATTAGCCGCTTCAGTTATTTTATTAGTCCTGATTGACTTCTGGCCCGCTTGGCTGGCTTTGGGAGGGACGATGCTGATTTTATTGGTGATGGCTTTTTGGACAAGAATGTTTAAGGAGCGGGTCAATATTCTGATTCTTCCGATTCTTCTGATTATTATTTCAGCGGCCGGCCTCTGGATAAATATGAGGGCTGATTTTCCGGAACTAACTCTGTTTCAGTTGCCTCAAGAAATTATTTTGGATTATCAGACAGCCAAGACCGTTACATGGCAAGCCGTAAAAGAGTCGCCGGTTTTAGGCGCTGGTCCAGGCGCTTTTTTCCATAATTTTACTAAATTTAAACCAGGAGAATTTAACGAAAATATATTTTGGAATATCCGGTTTGACAAAGGGCCGAGTCATTTGATGGAGCTTTTGGCCGCCACCGGCCTTTTGGGAATTTTAAGCTATCTGGGCGTGGCGGGAATATTTTTGCTGGTGATAGGGATATCATTTAGGAGCGAGGCTCCTATTAGGAGCCTCGCTCCTAAATCTCAAAAGCTGACCTTCTTATTGACCCTTCTTCCCTGGCTCTCGCTTTTCATTGCCCAGTTTGTTTATCTTTCAAACACCACCCTTGTTTTTTCCTTTTGGTTATTTACGGCTCTGGCGATAGTCAGTTGGCAACAGGCCTTGGGCAAGCGGAAAAAGATAAGTTTTTCATTCAAGGACCTGCCGGAAGTGGGGCTGGTGATGAGCACTGTCTTATTGATTTTAATTTTGGCTGTTTTAGGAATGTTTTATTTGGGCGGCCGGTTTTATTTAGCCGATGTTTTTTATCGGCAGGGATTAAACGAAGTGGATTTTGAAAAGAGGCTGCCTTATTTTGAAAAAGCGGTAAATCTGAATAAATATCGTTTTAATTATCGTACTGCTTTATCACAAGTTTATGTGAACGGCGTTTGGCGGGAAGCAATTAAGCCGGAGGAGGAGAGAAATGTTACGCTTCTTCAGAATTACGCGGCCGGGGCCATTGACCAGGCCAAACAGGGGACTCTGCTTAGTTCGAAATTAGTCAGCGCCTGGGAAAATGCGGCGGCGGTTTATCGTGATTTAAGGGGTTTGGTGGGCGGCACTTTGGTTTTTGCTTCGGATTCGTTTAAAGAGGCCCTGACTCTGGAGCCAACCAATCCATTTTTCTATCGGGAGCTGTGCTGGATTGGTTTAATGGATGAGAAATCAAATTGGGACGAGGTCTTGGGCCAGTGCCAAAAAGCGGTTGATCTAAAGCCCAATTATTTAGACGCTCATATCCAGCTGGCTTTGGTTTATGAAAGGAAAGGGGATTTAAACGGGGCGATTGAGCGATTGAGAGGGACTTTGGAAAAGCTGAAAGGCGTGAGCTTTCAGCGGGGCTCGGCTTTGGCCGGCGCCGCGACCGAGATTTATTTCCAGATGGGCCGGCTGTTCTTTAATGTGAATAATTTTGACGAAGCAATCAGAATGTTTGAGCAAGCGGTGATTATTACGCCCCAGCACGCCAATGCCCGTTACGCCCTGGCTTTGTCTTATCAGACAAGAGGCAGGAATCAGGAGGCCTTGATTCAGTTTCAGATTGTTAATCAGCTGGTCCCGGGGAATGCGAACGTAATGGCGAAGATTAAAGAGCTGAGCCAATAGTATCTAGTATTTTGTATCTAGTATCTTGTATGGAGAAGCAAAAAATTAAATCATTTACAGATTTATATGCTTGGCGAGAGGGACATAAGTTAGTTTTAGAGATTTACAAAATTACTAAAAATTTTCCCAAAGAAGAACAATTTGGATTAACTATACAATTACGACGAGCAGCTGTTTCTTTTACTTCTAATATAGCCGAAGGATTTACTCGAAAATCATCGAAAGAAAAGTATCGATTTTATAACAACGCTAAAGCTTCACTTACTGAAATCCAGAACCAACTTTTAATTGCTAGAGATGTTGGTTATTTATCCCGAGAATCCTTTAATAAAATTGCCCAACAATCTGTGATAACAAATAGATTAATAAGTGGATTATTAAAGAGCACTCGTCAAAAGAAATATGAATCCTAAATTCTTTATTCAGTATTCTTATTCTAAATTCTAAATTCCAGATTCTAAATTCAAAACATTTGACATTTATTTTGAATCCTTTATACTTAAAATAACAACTTGATATAAATAAAAACCCTAAACACAAAAAGGGAAGTTTAGGTTCTTTTTCTATGCCAAAAGGCGGTTCTTCGTTTCACGGGACGCCGGAAGCTGTTCTTAAGGGTTTGCCTAATTTAATTGAAATACAGCTAAACTCCTATCAGTGGTTTTTAGAAAAGGGCTTGCGGGAACTTTTTGATGAAATAAATCCGGTTAAGGATTGGAGCGGTTCTGGCCTTGAACTCTATTTTCTTGACTATCGTTTAGACGAGCCAAAATACAGCGAACTGGAAGTGAAGACTCATAATGTTTCCTATGAGGCGTCTTTGCGTTGCCGGTTAAAATTGGTCAATAAAAAAACAAATGAAGTGAAAGAGCAAGAGGTCTTTCTGGGCGATTTTCCTTTGATGACGCCGCGAGGCACTTTTATCGTCAACGGCGTTGAAAGGGTGGTGATTTCGCAGTTAATCAGGTCGCCCGGAGTTTTTTTTACTTCCCGGTTTATTCGCGGCCGCCAGTTTTTCGGCGCCAAGGTGATTCCGAACCGCGGGGCCTGGCTGGAATTTGAAACTGATTTTGACGGCGCTATTGGGGTAAAAATTGACCGGAAAAGAAAAGCGCCGGCCACCGCGCTTTTACGGGTTTTTGCCGCGATGGAAAAAGATGTTAAAGATGTTAGAGATGTTAAAAATGTTAAAGATGCTGGAAGCCGAGTTTTTGATATCTTTAACAATTCCGACAATTTTAACAATTCCATTAAAGAGTTCTTCAATGATGTCAACAGAGGCGAAGTTGACTATATTGAAGCCACTTTAGCCAAAGACGTTTCCAAGGACTCTGACAGCGGCTTTACTGAAGTTTACAAACGTATCAGGCCTGGCGATTTGGCCACTCCGGACAATGCCCGTTCTTTTATTAAAGCCATGTTTAGCTTTGAGAGATATGACTTGAAGGAAGTGGGGCGGTGGAAACTTAATCAGCGGTTGGAAAGATTTGGGAGCGAGGCTCCCATTGGGAGCCTCGCTCCCAAATCTTCGGAGCAAATCACCCAAGCCGGCCATGTTCTTCATTTAGAAGATATAATCGCCATTATTAAAGAAATAATCCGCCTAAACAATACGCCCAATGCCCGGCCCGACGATATTGACCATTTGGGCAACCGGCGCGTCAGGTCAGTGGGAGAATTGTTTCAGAATAAATTAAGAGTCGGTTTGGCCAGGACTGAAAGAATTATCCGGGACAAAATGTCCACTTCAGACATCTACACTCTGGTTCCGGGCCAACTAATTAACCCGCGTCCTTTTATAGCCGCGATTAAGGAATTTTTCACTTCTTCGCAGTTATCGCAGTTTATGGACCAGGGCAATCCCTTGGCCGAGTTGGAGCATAAGCGCCGGCTTTCAGCTATGGGTCCGGGCGGACTGACCAAAGAAAGAGCCGGCTTTGAGGTGCGGGATGTTCATTCCAGCCACTACGGCCGGATTTGCCCCATTGAAACGCCGGAAGGGCCCAATATCGGTCTGGTCGGACATTTAGCCAGTTATGCCCGGCTGAATCAATACGGCTTTATTGAAACGCCTTATCGCCGAATAGAAAATGGCCGGCTCACCGAAGATATTATTTATCTTGACGCTTGGGAAGAAGAGAAATATAACATTGCTCAAGCCGGAGTCAATATTGACGAAAAAGGCCGGCTTTTAGACAGTAAGGTGGAAGTTAGAAGCGCCGGCCGGCCGGCTTTGGTTGAACGGGAAAAAATTGATTTTATAGATATTTCGCCTCAGCAGTGCATCAGCATAGCCACTTCTTTAATTCCTTTTCTGGAACATGACGACGCTAACCGCGCCCTGATGGGCTCTAATATGCAGCGACAGGCCGTACCCTGCCTAAAGTCAGAAGCGCCTTTGGTCGGCACCGGACTGGAAAGCAAAGCGGCTAAAGATTCGGGACAATTGGTTATAGCCGAAGAAGACGGAGTAGTGGAGGAGGTAGATAGCGATAATATAAAAATAAGAATAAGTAAATCACAAAATGATTATTCCCTGAGCGAGGCCGCCAAAGGCGGCCGAGTCGAAGGGCTTAAGAATAAAATGCCTTCGACTCGCTTCGCTCGCTCAGGCGATAATTTAATTAAAACTTATCCTCTTTATTCTTTTTCCCGCACCAATCAGTACACTTCCATTTCTCAAAGGCCTTTGGTCAAAAAAGGAGAGCTGGTTAAAAAAGGCGATGTTTTGGCAGACGGCGCGGCCACGAGTTATGGAAAGCTGGCCTTGGGCCAGAATATTTTAGTCGCTTTTATGTCCTGGCTAGGCGGCAATTTTGAAGACGCTATTATTATTTCCGAAAAATTAGTCAAAGAAGACCGCTACACTTCCATTCATATTGAAAGTTTCACCTGCGATGTCAGAGAGACAAAATTGGGACCGGAAATAACTACGCCCGATATTCCCAACGTGGGCGAAGAGCGGCTTAAGGACTTGGACGAAGAGGGGATTGTGAGAATCGGCGCCGAAGTCAGGCCCAACGATATTTTAGTCGGCAAGATTTCGCCCAAAGGGGAAATTGATTTAACGGCTGAAGAAAGATTATTAAGAGCTATTTTCGGCGATAAAGCCCGCGATGTCAAAGACACTTCTTTGCGTCTGCCGCACGGCAAGCGCGGCCGAGTGGTCAATATCCAGATTTTTTCCCGCGACAAAGGCGACAAACTGCAGGCCGGGGTCATTAAAAGCATTCAGGTGGAAGTGGCGCAGCTGCGCAAAGTTTCGGTCGGCGATAAAATGGCCGGCCGGCACGGCAACAAAGGAGTGATTGCCAAAATTTTGCCCGAGGAAGAAATGCCTTATTTGGCTGACGGCCGGCCAGTGGAAATGGTGCTTAATCCTTTGGGCGTGGCCTCAAGGATGAATCTGGGACAAATTTTAGAAACCCATTTGGGCTGGGCCGCCAAAGAACTGGGCCAAGTATTTTTGAGCCCGGCTCTTAACGGCTTAAAAGAAAAAGAGATTAAAGAACAGCTTAAGCGGGCCGGGCTTCCGTCAGACGGCAAAGTTATTTTATACGACGGACGGAACGGCGAGCCGTTTGAACAGCCGGTCACAGTCGGTTATATCTACATAATGAAATTGCTTCACTTGGTTGAGGATAAAATTCATATGCGTTCAGTCGGCCCTTATTCTTTGATTACCCAGCAGCCCTTGGGCGGCAAAGCCCAGTTCGGCGGCCAAAGGTTTGGAGAAATGGAGGTCTGGGCCCTTGAGGCCTATGGCGCGGCTCATACTTTACAGGAAGTGCTCACCGTTAAATCAGACGATGTGGTCGGCCGAGCCAATGTTTATGATTCAATTATTCGGGGCAAACCCATTCAGGCGCCCAATATCCCGGCTTCGTTTAATGTTTTAGTCAGTGAATTGAAGAGTTTGGGGATCGGCGTAGAATTAGTCGAAAAATAAAATTTTGGATTTGAGAACCTGTCTTTAGGAGGTCTTTAGGAGCCTCGCTCCTAAAGACCTCCTAAAGAGTTTCTAAAACTTAATTTATGAGAAGAAAAATTCAATTTGCCCAACATCATTTTTATCATATATATAATCGGGGCGTAGATAAACGTAAGATTTTTTTAGACGACGTTGATTATTTAAGATTTTTACAAGGTCTTAAAGATTTTAACGATATTAAAATAATAGGTAGCATCTATTTGAAAAAGACAAGAGAAAAAATAAATTTTAGGAGCCTCGCTCCTAAAGTTTTTAGGAGCGAGGCTCCTAAAAACCCCAAAGAACCGTTAGTGAAAATTCTCTGTTATTGTCTAATGTCCAATCATTTCCATCTTTTATTAGAACCGTTGACAGAAAATGGAATCTCGGGATTTATGCAACGTCTCGGTACTGGTTATGCAAATTATTTTAATCTTAGATATGAGAGAACCGGGGGATTATTTGAGGGGCCGTTTCGGGCAGTTTTGGTTGAGCGCGATAGCCAGCTTATGCATCTTTTGCGATATATTCATTTGAATGTTTTGGATTTATTAGAGTTCAACTGGAGAGAAGAGGGAATTAAAGATTGGGAGAGGGCTGAAGAGTTTTTAAAAAATTATCGCTGGTCAAGCCATCCTGTTTATCTTAGCGAGTCAGATTCTCAAATTATAGATAAGGGAATTTTTAGTGAATTATTTAGCGACAGAAAAAGTTATCAAGATTTTTTAAAAGATTGGGCTGTAAAAGATTTACCATCTTTAAATGGTTTAAGTTTGGAATAGGTTTTCGGGAATTAAGTTTTAGAGCTTTTAGGAGCTTTAGGGGCCTAGCCCTTAGGAGCCTCGCTCCTAAAGATTTTAGGAGCGAGGCTCCTAAGGGCACTAAAAATAACATGAATACTAGGGTTGCTGATTTTAAGGCCATAAAATTAAAACTGGCTTCGCCGGAGGAGATTTTGAAGTGGTCTTTTGGCGAAGTGATCAAGCCGGAGACGATCAATTATCGGACTCAGAGGCCGGAAAAAGACGGTTTGTTTTGCGAGAAAATTTTTGGTCCGGAAAAGGACTGGGAGTGCTATTGCGGCAAATACCGCCGAATTCGTTATAAAGGAGTGATTTGCGACAAATGCGGGGTGGAAGTGACCAGAGCCATTGTCCGTCGGGAAAGGATGGGGCATATCGGTTTGGCCGCGCCGGTTTCCCATATCTGGTTTTTAAGAGGCGTGCCTTCTAAAATCGGCCTGATTTTGGACGCTCCTTTGGCGAGTTTGGAAAAGGTAATTTATTTTGCCGGCTATATCATAACTAAGGTAGACGAGGGGGCAAGGAAAAAAGCGATTGAGGAAGCGGGGAGGGAATATAAAACTAAACTTAAATCTCAAATCCCAAATTACAAATCCTTTACCCTCCCAAATTTTTCAAAGAAAAACTTGGGAGGGCAAGCAAATTCTAAAAATAAAGATATATTAAAACAGCAGCGGGATAAGGCGATACGGGAGCTGAGAGAACTGCGTTGTTTTAAGATTATCGGGGAATTGGAATATCGCGATTTGAGTTTGAGATTCGGCCATGTTTTTGAGGCCGGCACCGGAGCGGAAACTTTGCGAAAGATTTTTGAAGAAATCAATTTGGAAAAGCTGGCCGGACAGCTTGAGGGAGAATCTAAGGAGGCCAGCTCGGTTCTTCAAAGAAAGATTCAGAAAAGATTGCGGTTGATTAAGGGGATGATAGAGGCGGGTATCAGGCCGGAATGGATGCTTTTGACGAACTTGCCGGTTCTGCCGCCTGATTTAAGGCCCATGGTGCAGCTGGACGGCGGCCGCTACGCCACTTCCGATGTCAATGATTTGTACCGCCGGGTGATTAATAGAAATAACCGGCTCAAACGCCTCCTGGAATTAAAGGCGCCGGAAGTTATCTGCCGCAACGAAAAAAGAATGCTTCAGGAAGCGGTTGACGCTTTAATTGACAATACGGCCCGGCGGGGCCAGGCCGCTGTCTCGGCCACCACCGGGCAAAAAAGGATTCTTCGTTCTTTGGCCGATATGCTCAAAGGCAAGCAGGGAAGATTCAGACATAATCTTTTGGGCAAACGGGTGGATTATTCCGGCCGTTCGGTGATTGTGGTGGGCCCGGAATTGAAACTCCATCAATGCGGCTTGCCCAAGCATATGGCTTTGGAGCTTTTCAAGCCGTTTGTCATCAATAAGTTAGTGGAAAGGGGCTTAGCTCATAATGTGAGGGGCGCCGGCCACTTAATTGAGCAGGAAACCGACGATGTCTGGAGTATTTTAGAAGAAGTGATTAAAAATCGCTGCGTGCTTTTGAACCGGGCGCCGACCCTTCACCGTTTGGGCGTTCAGGCCTTTCATCCGGTATTGGTGGAAGGCAACGCCATTCAGATTCATCCGATTGTCTGCCGGGCTTTTAACGCTGATTTTGACGGCGACCAGATGGCCGTTCATTTGCCTTTGGGAGAAAAAGCCCAGGAAGAGGCCAGAGAAATTATGCTTTCTTCCAGAAATCTTTTAAAGCCGGCGACCGGCGAACCAGTGGCTATTCCGACCCAAGATATAGTTTTGGGCTGTTATTGGCTCACCGATATGGAAGAAAACGTTCAAGGCCAAGGAAAAATTTTTAGTTCGGTTGACGAGGCATTATTAGCCAAGCATTTTGGTTATGTGGATTTGAGGGCGAGGATAAGGATTTACCTAGCGAACAGCGAACAGCGAACAGCGAACAGTAGTAATTTAATTGAAACCTCGGTTGGCCGTCTTATCTTTAATGAACCATTGCCCAGGGATTTCGGATTTATTAATAAGACCATGAATCAGAGAGAACTGCGCAAATTGGTCGGCGAGCTGATTAGCCGATACGGTTTGAGCAAAACCGCTCTGATTTTAGACAGGATAAAAAGAATGGGCTTTAAATATGCCAGTGTTTCCGGCATTAGTTGGGGTATGGACGATCTGGAAATTCCGAAAGAAAAAGATGAAATGATTAAAGCGGCCAAAGAAGAAGTGGAAATTATTCAGAAACAATATTTAGACGGGCTTTTGACCGATGATGAAAGAAGGGGACGGGTCATTGAGGTTTGGTCAAGAGCCAGCGAAGAGATAAGCAAAGTCTTGCCGCGGTCTTTATCGGTTAAAAATCCTGTTTACACGATGATTAACTCTGGCTCGCGCGGCTCCTGGATTCAGATAGCCCAAATGATGGGCATGAAGGGTCTGGTGGTTAATCCGTCCGGCGAGACCATTGAATTGCCGGTTATAAGTTCGTACAAAGAAGGTTTTAATGTTTTGGAATATTTTATCGCCACTCACGGCGGCCGGAAAGGTTTGGCTGATACGGCTCTTCGGACAGCCACGGCCGGTTATCTAACGCGACGTTTAGTTGATGTTTGTCAGGATATTGTCATCAGGGAGGAAGATTGCGGAGATAAGGAAGGAATTAATATCTATCGCGAAGATGAAGAAGAGTTGGGCAACAATTTTTCAGAGCGGGTTATTGGAAGAGTGGCTTTGGAACAAATCCCAAATCCCAAATCCCAAATCCCAAATTCAAAATTCTTAATTAAACCCGGCCAACTAATTGACAAGGAAACCGCTCAAAAAATTGAGGCCGCTGGCCTTTCTAAAATCAGAGTTCGTTCCGTGATTACCTGTCAGGCCATCACCGGCGTCTGTCAGAAATGTTATGGTTATGATTTAGGACATAATCAATTAGTCAAATTGGGTGAGGCCGTGGGGATTGTGACCGCTCAAGCAATCGGCGAGCCGGGCACTCAATTAACTTTGAGAACTTTTCATACCGGCGGCGTGGCCGGTAGCGGCGATATTACCCAAGGTCTGCCTCGGGTTGAAGAGATTTTTGAGGCCAGATCGCCGAAAGGCAAAGCGCTGATTTCTGAAGTAAGCGGACAAGTGGCAGAGATTGAGGAAAAGGGAGGGCAGAAGGTGATAAGAATTAAATCACAAATCACAAATCACAAATCACAAACAAATTCAAAATTTAAAAAAATAAAAAATAAAAAAGAGGAAAAAGAGGAAATTAAAGAGTATTTTGCGCCGCTCGGCGCGGGGGTTTTAGTTGATAAGGGCGATTTGGCGGCTAAGGGCCAGCAATTAAGCGAGGGACATATTGATTTAAAAGAGCTGTATAAATTAGCCGGCCAAGAGGCGGTTCAAAGGTATATTATCAAAGAAGTTCAGACGATTTATACGATGGCTGGCGAAAATATCAGCGACAAGCATATTGAAATGATTATCCGCCAGATGTTTTCCCGTCTTTTGATTATCGAGCCGGGACAGACAAATTTTTTAATTGGCCAGATAGTTGGAAGGGTCAATTTTTATCGGGAAAACGAGCGGGCTAAAAATAAGGGCTTGAAGCCGGCTTTGGCCCAGCCGCTGCTTTTGGGCATTACCAAAATTTCTTTAAGCGCCGATAGTTTTCTTTCAGCCGCTTCTTTTCAGGAAACAGCCAGAGTTTTGATTGAGGCCGCGGTTTTGGGCAAAGTGGATAGATTGAAAGGACTGAAAGAGAATGTTATAATAGGAAAGTTAATACCGGCCGGGACGGGATTTAGAAAATAGAATAAGCGAGATAAGTAAAATAAGCGAGATAAGCCAGATAAGCTAATAAGTAAATTAAGCTTATTAACTTATTAGCTTATTTTACTTATTTTACTTACTATGGCTATGCCTAAAAAACTTTCTAAAAAAAATAAAATTAAGAAAAAACAACTAAAATCAGCTCTTCATCCGGAAACAAAAATGGGCATTGCGGCGGTGATTTGTTTTACTCTGGCCCTTTTGACGCTTTTTAGTTATTTTAAATTAGCCGGCGCTTTCGGCCGATATTTTTTGGAGTTCAGCCGGCTGTTTTTTGGCCGGGCGATTTTTCTTATCCCTCTTAGTTTTTTTCTGGCCGGTTTGGCTTTTTTAAAATCGTATAAGCGGCCGGTTTATTGGCCGACTGCCGTCGGCCTTATAATTTTCATCTTTAGTATTCTTGGAATCTTTCATATTTTTAACAACGGCGATTTAGCCAGCCCCAGAGGGGGCGGTTATCTCGGTTTATTGATCGGTTATCCATTGAACGGATTTCTGGGCCTTTGGGCGAGTTTGGTTGTTCTTTTATCGCTTCTTTTGGTTTCCATTTTGGCGACCTTTAATATGCCGCTTAGGAAAAAGAAAGAGGAAGTTCCCGAGGTCTCTCAAAAAGAGGGCCAGGAAAAGATTTCCGAGCCAATATCTTTCGGAGCAGCTGTTGAACAGGTAAAAGAAGCGCCTCTTTTATTTGAAGGAGAGAAAAAGCCCGGCTTTTTAGAAAGATGGAAGAAGAGGGTTGAAAGAGTTCAGCCAAAAGAAAAAGAGGAAGAGACCGAAATAAAGCGGGAAGCGGAAGACGAGACCAGAGATTCGGGAGATAAAATTTTAAAATCCGGTAAATTTATTTTTAGGCCGTCTGAAAAGGCCAGGGGCCGGGAAGATTTTAAATTGCCCAGCTTAGATTTTTTGGAAAGAGACAAAGGCCAGCCGACCAGCGGCGATATTAAAGCGAATCAGAACGTTATTCAGCGCACTTTGGCAAATTTCGGCATTGAAGTAGAAATGTCTGAAGTAAATATCGGACCCACGGTCACTCAATATACTTTAAGACCGGCTCAAGGAGTAAAGCTTTCAAAGATTACCGCTCTTCATAATGATTTGGCTTTGGCTTTGGCCGCGCATCCTTTGCGCATGGAAACGCCAATTCCCGGCCGGGCTTTGGTCGGTATTGAAATTCCCAACCGGACCGCGGTTTTAGTCAGAGTGAGAAATCTTTTGGAAAACCCCGCTTTTAAAGAGTTGCCGAGCCGGTTATCTTTTGCTCTTGGCCGGAGCGTGGCCGGCCGGCCGGTCTTTGCTAATTTGGCCCGGATGCCCCATCTTTTAATCGCCGGCGCCACTGGCGCGGGCAAAACTATCGCGATCAACAATTTACTTATCAATCTTCTTTATCAAAATTCTCCAAAGGATTTAAAATTTATTTTGATTGACCCAAAACGGGTGGAATTAACTCCTTACAATGAAATTCCTCATTTATTAACGCCGGTGATTGTCCAAAATGAAAAAGCGGTCAACGCCTTGCGCTGGGCCATCAACGAAATGGAACAGCGGTTTGAAATATTGCACGAAAAAGGAGCCCGCGATATCGCCGGTTATAATCAGAGAACAGAGAACAGAGAACAGAGAACAGAAAGTGGCAGGCAGATGCCTTATATTATTATTGTCATTGATGAGTTGGCTGATTTAATGGCTTCCCGCGGCCGGGAAGTGGAAGGAAGCGTTGTTCGTCTGGCCCAGATGGCCAGAGCGGTCGGGATTCATTTGGTTGTTTCTACCCAGCGGCCTTCGGTGGAAGTGATTACCGGTTTGATTAAAGCCAATATAACTTCCCGCATTGCTTTTCAAGTCGCTTCTCAAGTGGACTCGCGGACTATTTTAGATATGGCCGGCGCTGAAAAATTGTTGGGCCAGGGCGATATGCTTTATCTGGCCGGGGATGCGGCCAAACCCCGGCGGATTCAAGGCACTTATATTTCCGAAAAAGAGGTTAAAAAAGTGACTGATTATTTAGGAAAAATGAAGGCGCCGGAGCATAACGAAACTATCGTAGAAAGCGCGGCCAGCCGAGCTATTCATACTGGGCCGGCTGGCTCGGCTTTGCCAGTTTCTGAAACAGACGACGAGCTGTATGAAGAGGCCAAAAAAGCGATTAGTCAGGCCGGCCGGGCCTCGGCCTCGCTTCTTCAGAGGCGTCTGCGGATTGGTTATGCCCGAGCAGCCAGATTGCTTGATATGATGGAGGAAAACGGATTTATCGGGCCGGCTGACGGAGCCAGAGCTAGGGAAGTGCTTGTCAGAGAACAGCGAACAGAGAACAGCGAACAGTATGAATAAAAGTCCATTAATTGAGAAATCAGATAAATTATCTTTTTTGGTTTATAGAGTTTCTAGAAAATTCCCTAAAGAAGAATTATATGGATTAACTTCTCAATTAAGACGGGCAGTTCTTTCTATTGTTTTAAATATTATTGAAGGGTTTGCCAGAGGAGGCAGTAGGGAATATAGACAATTTTTATATGCTGCTTATGGTTCACTCAAAGAGACTAAATATTTATTATTTTTCGCTAACAGAGAAAATTATCTTAATGAAAAAGATTATCAGGAAGCTGTAAATTTAGCTGAAGAGGTAGGGAAGATGTTATGGAGGAGTTTAAAAACTATTGACCAAAAAATTAAAAAAGTAATATAATCAGTAAACAATGAACAGAGAACAGTAAGAATTTTAAACTGTTCATTGTTCTCTGTTCACTGTTCACTACTTTTATGGTTAAGCAGAAGTCTATGGAGGGAAGAGACGAAAGACAAAAAATTTTAGATGAGACCGTGGCCGAAATCAAAGACCGTTTTGGCGAGGGAGCGATTATGAAATTGGGCGAGGCCAAGCGGGTGGAAGTGGACGCTATTTCAAGCGGCTCTATTTCTTTGGACTTGGCTTTGGGCGTAGGCGGGATACCCAAGGGACGGATTATTGAGATTTTCGGGCCGGAGAGTTCGGGAAAAACCAGTTTGGCTCTACATGCCATTGCCGAGATTCAAAAGAGAGGGGGATTTGCCGCTTTTATTGACGCGGAACACGCCTTAGACCCTGATTACGCCAAAAAAATTGGAGTCAAAATTGATGATTTGTTGATTTCTCAACCGGATAACGGAGAACAGGCCTTAGATATTTTAGAGAGTTTGGTTCGTTCCGGCGCAGTTGATTTGGTTGTTATAGATTCGGTGGCCGCTTTGACGCCCCAAGCGGAAATTGAAGGCGAGATGGGCGACCAGCAAATTGGCCTTCAGGCGCGGCTGATGTCAAAGGCCTTGAGAAAAATTACCGCTATTTCAGCCAAGAGCGCCACCACGACCATTTTTACCAATCAAATGAGAACAAAAATCGGGATGATGTTCGGTAATCCGGAAACCACCCCGGGCGGCAAAGCGCTTAAATTTTATTCCTCGGTGCGGATAGAATTGCGCCGGGCGGCCCAAATAAAATTCGGCGAACAGATTATCGGCAACCGCGTTAAAGCGAAGATAGTCAAAAACAAAGTGGCGCCGCCTTTTAGAACCACTGAATTTGATATTTTTTATAACCAAGGCATTTCTTATTTGAGCGATTTAGTTAATACCGGCGTTAAATACGGCGTCTTGAGCAAAAGTGGCAGCTGGTTTAATTATGGAGAGCAAAAATTAGGCCAGGGTTTGGAGGCCTCAAAGACTTTTCTTAAAGAAAACCCGAAAATGTCGGCTGAAATTGCGGAGAAAATAAAAAAAGCCGCCGGGAATGGCAGCTAGTATTTAGTATTTAGTATTTAGTATTTTATATTTTTATACTAAATACTAAGAGGTCATTTCAAAATTCATTATTGCCTGAGCTTGTCGAAGGCAACCCTTCATGGTTAGCCAAAATTTTATCCTTCGACAAGCTCAGGAAGTAAAATTTTGGCTTTTTGAAATGACCTCTAAATACCAGATACTATCTTACGAATGGCAAAAAGCCCATAATACGGGCTATTTTTATTGCCTTGGCGAGTTTTCTTTGATGCTTGGCGCAGGTGTTGGTTCGTTTTGGCGAGATTATTTTTGCCTGACCGGAAACAAACCGCCGCAAAAGTTCAATATTTTGCTCATCAAGTTCCTGAATTTTTTGTTGGCAGAAATAGCAAGATCTGGTCATATCAGTGAACAGAGAACAGCGAACAGTAAGAATTTTAAAATAATACTGTTCTTTGTTCTTTGTTCGCTGTTCGCTTTTAAAACGGTATATCCTTCACTTCCACTCTTTCTCCGTCTTCATTTTCCGCCAGAGATTCTTCGTTTTGCCCGGAAAATTCATCGGAGGAATTTATCGGCTCTTCGTTTTCAATAGTCGGCTCGTCCGCTTCAATAACCGGAATTTCTTCTTTTGACTGGTCTTTAATTTGTCGGTTGTCTTGATTTTTGGCAAAGGAACCGGCCGCGGCTGTCCGGGGCCCCATCTGCATATTGCCCGCAATAATTTCCGTCCTTTGTCTTTTAACGCCGTCCTGACCTTGCCACGACCTTGTCTGGAGGCGGCCTTCGATTAAAACCAGCCGGCCCTTGTTTAGATAGCGGGAGCAAATATCGGCCAATTTGCCGAAGGCAACTATGTTATGGAATTCAACCGCTTCCTGTTTTTGACCGCTTCTATCAGTCCAGGCGCGATTGGTGGCCAGGCCAAAAGAAACCACGGTCTGTCCCGAAGGCAGGGTGCGCGTTTCCGGATCGCGGGTCAGATTGCCGGCAATAAAAGCTTTGTTGACATTCATATTTAATTGTTGGATCGCTCGCTTCGCTCGCTTGTTAGAATTGTTAGAAATGTTGAAATTGTTTAAACAATTCTAACAAGGCCGAAGGCCGATTTAACAAGCGAAGCGATCAAACATTTCCAACATTATTATTCATTAAGGATTTCTTCTAATTTTTTATCCAATTCCTCTAATTTAACTTTTTCTTTTTGAGGTCCGGTTTCCGGCTTTCGTGTTTTTGCCTGGGCTGTCGGAGCGCCAATCGGTTTTTTGAACAGCTCTTTGTCTCTGGCCGGGCTTTCTAAACCGGAAGTGAATATGTCCGATTCCAACTCTGTTTCTGGCAGCGCGAATAGCGGTTTTTCCCGGCGTTTTTTACTTGCGCTTACGGATTTTTTCTGAATCATATACCGGAGGATATGGTTTTCCAGCTTCAACTGTTTTTTAAGCTCTTCGATTGATTCCGGAAGCGATTGAAAAGACAGATTTAAAAAAACGGCCTGTCCTTGTTTTTTGATTGGATAAGCTAAATTGTTATTCATTATTTTTTCTTCCCCGGCCTGTCCTTCTTTTTTTTCAATCATTTCTTTTATTTTCTGCCTGATTTCAGCCGCTCCTTTTTCGTCTAAAAGCGAAGAGAGAAGATAGGTAAGTTGATAGTGGTTTAATCGGTCATTCATAAGGACAGGTTAACAGAAGAAAAAAAGGGAGTCAAGGTTTTAAATTTTGAACTCTATCACATCTCCGTCTTGAACCGCATATTCTTTCCTTTCTGTTTTAAGCAGTCCTTTTTCGCGGGCCTTAGCCCAGGCGCCGGCTTCAACTAATTTCTGCCAGTTGATAACCTCGGCTCTGATAAATTTTTTTTCAAAATCAGTGTGAACCTTTCCGCCGGCTTGGGGCGCTTTTAAACCCATTTTAAGAGTCCAGGCCCGCGTTTCGTTTCCGCCAGCCACCGTATAAAAAGTGATTAAGTTTAGGGCCTGATAACAGGCCTGAATTAATGTTTCAAGTTTAGAGGCCGGCAATTCCAATTCTTTTTGTTCTTCGGGGGTAAGTTCAGAAAGTTCAGCTTCGTGTTGGAGGTTCAATTTGAGGTTTAATTTGGAGCAGCTCCAATGGAGCAGTTCTTGATTTGAGAACTGCTCCATTGGAGCTGCTCCAAATCTATCAATATTAAAAACATAGACCATCGGCTTGGCCGTAAGCAGTGTCAGAGTCCCGGCCTCCAACGCTTCGTCAGGTATTTTTCCTTGTTCCAGTATTTTCTTGGTTTTATTCAGCGCGTCTAATTCTTGAATCGTCTCTTTATTATTTGATTTAGCTTCTTTTTGGACTTTTTCCAATCTTTTTTCAATCGTTTCCAAATCTTTGAGCATTAGTTCCGTATTGACTATTTCTATGTCTCTCTGGGGATTGGTTTTGCCCTCAAGATGAACTATTTTTTCGTCTTCAAAGGCCCTGACAAGATGGCAGATGGCGTCTGTTTCCCGAAGCCGGGCTAAAAATTGGTTGCCTAAACCTTCTCCTTGATGGGCGTTTTTGACTAAGCCGGCAATATCAATAAATTCTATGACCGTGGGAGTGATTTTTGTGGATTCAACAACCGCCGCTATTTTAAGAAGCCGTTTGTCCGGCACTCTGACAATGCCCACATTTGGTTCTATGGTTGTAAACGGGTAATTGGAAATATCAACCGGCTGTTTAGTCAGGGCTTTAAAAAGAGTTGATTTGCCGACATTGGGCAGACCGATGATACCGATGGAAAAAGACATAATTTTAGAATTTAGAATTTGGAATTTAGAATCTGGAATGGGAATATTGAATCAAGAATTTGGGATTTATTTTCCTAATTTCCTTATTCTTAATTCTTATTCTAAATTCTAAATTCCAGATTCTATATTCACTTTTTTATGGCCTCTTAAAAATTCCTCCCAACTCATTTGTTTTTTTCCTTCTAACTGAATAATCTCGGGCAGTAAATATCCCTGACCAGTCGGCAGGGCATTAGGGATTTTTTTATTGACAGCTTTGGCTTTCAAAATTTTTAATCTTCTTGATTCTTGATTCCCCGCCCGCAACGCCTGCATGACGGGTAGGTTGATTCTTAATTCTGTCCAAGCGCCGGGCCAAGGAAAAAAAGCCCTGACTTGCCGTTCCAATTCTTTGGCGCTTTTTTGCCAGTCAATTCGGCCGTCATCTCGGGTCAGTATTTTGGTATAAGTGGCTTTTTTTTCATCTTGCGGCTTTGGCCTGATTTTTCTTTCAAGATATTGGGGAATGGTTTTAATTAGTAAATCAGCGCCTAATTGAGATAATTTTTGATGGAGGGTTTGGCTTGTTTCGTCCGGCCTAAGGGCGATTTTTTCTTGGGCCAAAATCGGGCCGTGGTCCATTTTTTCATCCATCAGCATAATAGTCGCGCCCGTGATTTTTTCTCCGTTAAGGATGGCAAATTGGATAGGCGAGGGGCCGCGATATTTAGGCAAAAATGAGGGATGAATATTAAGAGAGCCGTATTTTGGAATTTCTAAAATTTCTTTGGGAATGATTTTTCCGTAGGCCGCGACGACGATTAAATCAGGATTGAGATTTGAGATTTGAGACCGGAGCACAAATTTTTTGTGCTCGGCCGAGCTCTCAAATAAATTTGAGAGCTTTGGTTTGAGATTTAAGATTTTTTCCGGCTGAAGCACGGGAATCTTATACCGGAGGGCCATTTTTTTAATCGGCGGGGGAGTAATCTTTTGTTTTCGGCCAATTGGTTTATCCGGGGCTGTTATCACGGCTAAAATTTTATAGCCGGCCTTAATCAGCCGCTCAAGCGCCGGCGCGGCAAATTCAGGGGTGCCCATAAATAGTATCTTGTATCTTGTATTTTGTGTTTGGTATCTTTTCATTTGTAAGATTTTGGGAGCAGCTCCATTGGAGCAGTTCTTAATTAAGAACTGCTCCAATGGAGCTGCTCCCAAACATCTTTATTTATCCACAATCAAAACCCCATCCAAGTGGTCAACTTCGTGCTGGATGATTCTGGCTAAAAGGCCTTCTGCTTTGATTTTGACTTTGGCGCCTTCCGGGTTAAGCCCTTCTACTTTTATTTTTACTGGCCGCTTTATTAGTAAATAAGATTGTTGAGGCAAACTTAAGCAGCCTTCTTCCGCGAGTGCTTTTTTCCAGGAGGATTTTTTGATTTTGGGGTTAATCAGAGATATTGTTTCGCTTTTTTCATCGCGGCTCGTTTTAGCCACTATCACTCGCAGCGATTGGCCAACTTGGGGCGCGGCTAAGCCCACGCCCGGCGCTTTTTCCATGGTCTCTATCATATCTAAAATCAGCTGTTTGATTTCAGCCGTGATTTCTTTGACTTCTCTGGCTTTTTGTCTTAGAATAGGATTATTAGGATTGGTTTGGATATAGAGAATCATTAGCTCTTTAATTTTTTTAAAAAAGCGAGGTGAAAAAATATGGAATGGTATTGGTGGATTGTTAGTATTTATTGTTTAATTGGTTTTGTTATAGCCATCGCCGTCGTTATTGAAGTTGAAATTAAAGCCTATCTATTTTTGTCTAATTATGATCGCGACTCTAAAATGCTTAAAATGCTTATTTTGCTTATTCTTAGATGCTTGAAATTTATGTTTCTGGGAATCTTTTGTTGGGGCTACTTCTTTATTGTTGCGCTTATTGGGCGAATTACCTCATCGCTTGACGCAAGGAGGTGAGATAAATGAAAGAGATGATTATGTGGGCAATAGGGATAATGTTGGTAATAGGGATAATATTGGTAAGAATCACTTTTTCTTTTTTAATAAAAAAAGGAAAGGAAGCCTTACCAGACTTTCAAGTAGAAACTAAAATCCACCTAAATTCTCCTTTGAGAAGATTTTTATTTTTTCTGTTTATCACAGTTTTTTGGTGGATTATTCTGCCAGTGGGGATGGTTATAATAATCTTCAAAAAGCGGCATCTCGCTTAGACGAGGCGAAAACCATCCAGTATTTATGTTCTTTAATTAGTTTTTTTAAAAAAGGGGGGTGATATTTTTGGAGGTTATTGGTATTTGTTGTCTGATTGGTTTTGTTATAGCCGCCGTCGTTTTTATTGATTTCTTGTTTTTGGCCGATTAATTTATCCGGGAAGGAGGAAAAATAACATGGAATGGTATTGGTGGTTTATTTTAGTTGTTATTATTGTTATTAGTGTCTATTCTACTATTGGCTTTGCTATTGCCTTTGCCAATATTAGAAGAGACCGGAGGAAAGGTTATAGCTTTTCTAAAAGAATGGTGGTCTATGAGATCCGTTATGGGATGTGTTGGGGAGGATTCTTCATCGGCACTACTATTGAACTCTTCTATTACCTCGACGGATTTTTTGGATTTAGATGATTTAGATAATGTAGGAAAAAGTTTCTATTTTGCCCCTGAGAATAAGAATTTCTTGGGGGCTTTTCACTTTATAATCCGCCATTCAATTTCTGATTCATCAGCGGCAAATTCCAGCCATTGGGTGTCGTCTTTTATCACATACCATTTCTTTTTAGTTTCTGACCAGACCATCGGCATATCCTGAAAAAACGGTTTTTTAACCACTTCTTTTGGTTTAAGCCGGTCCAGTTCCAGCCATTTTTTAAAAACGGTCTCAATCGCGTAATCTAAATTTCTGGATTTAGCCCACTTAGCCACTTTATTAATGGATTTTTTAGCCGCTCTGACCGAGCCGGCCAGCTCTAAAAGTTGTTTGGCCGGCCGGGTAAACCGGGAATAAATGATTTTTCTTTTTTTAGCGTTGTTTTTTATCTCTTTCAAACTTAAGCCCTTGGTCTGAAAATAATAATTAACAATCTGCTGAATGGCGGTTTCTTGTCGTTTAACCTCTTTTTTTCTGCGTTTCTGAATTCTTTTTTTATGTTTTTTAGCCATTGGAGTTTCTTGGAGCAGCTCCATTGGAGCAGTTCTAAAATTCAGAACTGCTCCAATGGAGCTGCTCCAAGGCTTTTCATTATAGCTTTGTTTGTGTTATAATTCAAGATGTCTATGAAAAGACGACGGATTTTTATCGCGGTTAATTTACCGGAATATGTTAAGGAAAAACTCTTAAGCTGGCAAAGAGAATGGGCTGAATTGCCGGTGCGCTGGACTAAAGAAAATAGCTTGCATATCACTTTAGTTTTTATTGGCTATGTGACAGACGAAGAAATGGTTAAGATATGTCAGACAATCCGTGAGGTAGGGAAAAGACATGAGCCCTTTGAGATTAAATTAGAGCGAATTTGTTTGGGCCCGCCGGGCCGCGCCCCGCGAATGATTTGGGCGCAAGGAGAAAAAAATTTAGCTTTGGCTAAATTAAAAGATGATTTAGAAAACGTTTTATTAGATTCGGCTCGGACTACTTATAATCGAAAAGAAACTCGGGCTTTCAGTCCGCATATTACTTTAGCCAGAATCAGGCAGAGAGAGTGGCGTTCGCTTTCTTTTAAACCCGATATAGAAAAAGATATTTCTTTGAGTTTTCCAGTTGAATCAATAGAGGTAATGGAAAGCCGATTATTGCGCGATGGAGCAGAATACATAGTCTTAGAGTCAGCCCCATTAGGTAATGTGGGAGGCTAAGCCTCCCACATAAAGATTTATGGGAGAAGTTAAGATTTTGGGTGTTAAAATTGATAATTTAATTATGGACGAGGCCTTAAAGAGGGTAGAGCAGATGATGAATGATAATAAACAGCATTATATTGTGACGGCTAACCCAGAATTTTTAGTTCAGGCGCAAAAAGACAAAGAGTTTAGGGGAATTCTTAATTCTGCTGATTTGGCCGTAGCCGATGGAATTGGCTTGATTTTCGCTTCTTGGTTTTTAGGCCGGTCATTAAAGCAAAGAATTACCGGCGTGGATTTAATGGAGAAAATTTGCCAATTAGCCAGCCAAAAAAGATGGCCAATTTTTTTGTTGGGAGGTAAGGAAGGAATAGCTGAAAGAGCGGCTGAAAATTTAAAACAAAAGTACCGGGGTTTGGAGCAGCTCCAATTGAGCAGTTCTTTAAAGAACTGCTCCATTGGAGCTGCTCCAAAATATCTATTGTTTGTGGCTTTGGGCGCGCCTAAGCAGGAAAAATGGCTCGTTAAAAATCTAAAGAAGATGCCTTCGGTTAAATTAGCCATGGGCGTGGGCGGCGCTTTTGATTTTTTGGCCGGCCGGGTCTGGCGAGCGCCAAAGATTTTAAGGGCCGGCGGCTTAGAATGGTTTTGGCGATTAGCGCTTCAGCCATGGCGAATTGGCCGTATTTTTAGAGCAGTGGTAATATTCCCTTGGCTGGTGATATTATTTAAGGTAAGGCACGCCCTTAAGGCACGCCCTTAAGGGCGTGCCTTAAGGGCGTGCCTTGGGTTCTATGAATCTGTCAAAAATTAAAAAAGCATATTTTATCGGCATTAAAGGCGCGGGTATGGCTGCTTTGGCGCAAGTTTTAAAAGGCCGGGGCATTGAAGTTTTGGGCTCTGATACCCATGAAAAGTTTTTTACTGATGAGGTTTTGAAGAAATTGAAAATAAAAGTTTTTGAAGGGTTTAGTTTTAAAAATATTCCAAAAGACGCGGACTTAATTGTCGCTTCCAGCGCTTATGATAAAACTCATTTAGAAATTAAATACATTCTTAAAAAAGGATGGCCGATTTATTCTTATTCGGATATTTTAGCCCATTTCTTTAAAGAAAAATATGGTTTTGGCGTGGCCGGCACTCATGGCAAGACAACGACCACCGCCATGCTGGGCAGAGTTTTGGAGGGTTTGGGGCTGGACCCGACTGTTATTGTCGGCGGCAAGGTTTTAGAGTGGGGGAGTAATGCCCGAGTTGGCCGGTCTAAATATTTTGTTGCTGAATTAGACGAATATCAGGAAAAATTTCTTAAATATCGGCCCAAAGTTTTGATTTTAACCAATATTGAATATGACCACCCGGATTTTTTTAAAAGCTTTAAAGAGTATAAAAACGCTTTTTTAAAGCTGGTCAGTCGTTTGCCCAAAGACGGTCTTTTGGTCGGCTGCGGCGAAGATAAAATAATAAGAGAAACAGTGAAAAAAGCGCCTTGCCGAACCGCCTTATATTACCGAAAAGATCTAAAAAAAATCAGAGGGTTTTCTTTAAAGATTCCGGGTCGGCATAATCAGCTAAACGCTTTGGCGGTTTTGACTTTGATTAAGGCGTGGCAGGACTGGGGGCAGCCCCCGAAAAACTCGGGGGCTGCCCCCAAGAAGATTTTGGAAGAATTTCAAGGCACAGCCAGGCGGTTTGAAATTAAGGGAAAACTTAAAAACGGAGTTTTATTGATTGATGATTATGCTCATCATCCGACCGAAGTCAGAGCTACCTTAAAAGCGGCAAAAGAGCTTTATCCTAAAAGGAGAATTTGGTGCGTTTTTCATCCTCATACTTTTACGAGAACTAAAGCGCTTTTGAAAGATTTTGCCCGATCGTTTAATTCAGCCGATAAAATAATAATTTTAGACATTTACGGTTCAGCCAGAGAAAAAAAAGGAAGCGTGCATTCCAGAGATTTAGTCAGATTAGTCCAAAGCCGTCAGTCAGAAGTAAAATATATTCCCGATATTTTAAAAGCGGCTGATTATTTAAAAAAGCAGATGAAGCCGGGAGATATAATTATTACGATGGGAGCGGGCGATGTTTGGAAATTAAGCGCTTATCTGCGAGGGTGAAGCCCGAGCGGTTAATAAGCGCTTAACCCCCTCCTTTTCGCGCTTGCGCAAAAGGAGGGGGTTCTCATTAGTTGTTGTAAAATTTTCAGCATCGCTAAAGCGATTTGAAAATTTTGACAACAATGGAAGTTATCCACAACATTATTTTTGAAGTTTGGTTTAAAAAATGATATTATAGATAAAGTCGCCAAGAAGCGACAGAAAGGAGAAAAAACATGACCTGGATTTATGTAATTATTGCGGCGGTCATCGTGGTTGCTCTGATCTGGCGGGCTAAGTCGCGCAAAAAAGGAGGAGAAGTCAGCGGCTCTGAAATGCCCGGGGAAGAAAATCCGTCAGAAGAAGAAGCTTTGTCCGAAGAAGCCCCGGAAGAAAGCCCAATGGAAGAAAACCCTTCCGCAGAAGAAAATCCTTCTGAAGAAGAAAAGTTTTAAAGGATAATAAAAGAAAGATTAAACCTATTATTTTTAAACCCGGAACCTAACAATTGTTGGCGTTGTTGGGTTTTTGTATTTTAGAGATGCTCGTGGTAGGCTATATAAAATACGAGTGATGTGAAATTCAATTAGTTTATTCCCTGAGCGGAGCGAGTAAAGCGAGCGAAGCGGAAAGATTAAACTATGGAGGTTCAACCTCCATAGTAGTCAAAAGGGTCTTTGGCCTTTGATGCGGCGCCTTTGGCGCCTTACTCAGGCAATAATAGTCATTTTAAGCTGAGGAATTTCACATCACTCGTATAAAAAATGAAAAAACTAATCAGAAAACCAGCTGTTTTAACTCTGTTTATAATCATCGGATTGATTTTTTTAAATAATTACGGGCTATTGGAGAAACCGAAAGAGATTTTTTTCCGGCTGGCCAGTTCCTTTCAAAAAACAGCTTATCGGTCCGGCCTTTGGCTGAACGATTTTATCGGTTTATTAAAACATCAGGAGCGGCTTAATGAAGAGAATATTTATTTTCTCGAAGAAAATCAGAAATTGGAAGGAATTATCGTTGAATTAAAAGAAGCGGAGCGGGAAAATAAATTCCTTCGCCAGCAGCTGAATTTAGAGGAAAAAGAGCCAAGCCGATTAATTTTAGCCGAAGTCATCGGTCAAAACTCGGTTAATTTCGGTCAGGGACTTTTAATCAATAAAGGAAGAAAAGACGGTTTAGAGGAAGGAATGGCAGTTATAGCCGTCGGCAATCGTCTGGTCGGAAGAATCACCCGGGTTTTTGATTCGTCAGCCCAAGTTTTTTTAATCACTCATCCCAATAGCCGGATAAATATCCTGATTCAGGAAACGGAAGTCAAAGGCATTGTCAAAGGAGAATCAGACAGCGGCCTGATAATAGACTGGCTTGACCAAAAAGAAGAAATTAAAACCGGCCAGACCGTTGTTACCTCCGGCTTAGACGGTTTTTTTCAAAAAGGTCTTTTAATCGGCTGGGTTGAGGAAGTTATTGTCAATCAATCCCAAGTTTTTAAAAAAGCGAAGGTCAAATCGGCCGCGGATTTTAAAAGAATTGAAAGGGTCTTTGTGATAGATAGCCGTCTTTAGAGCCACATGAAATTATTTTTTGTTATTTTTGTTTTACTCTTGACCGCCATTCTTCAGGCCGGTTTGGCGCCATTCTTAAAAATCTTTGGAAATAGCCCGAATCTGATTTTTATTTTGATTTTAAGCTTGGCGGTTTTAACTTTTTATCAGCCGGCCGATAAAATTTTAATCACCGAAAAACAGCTTTGGATAAGCGTAATTCTGGCCGGCTTATCGGCTGATTTATTTTCCATTCTGCCGATGGGATTCTTAAGTTTGAGTTTTTTAGGAGCAATATATTCGGTTAGCTGGTTTAGCGGAAATGTTTTCGGCCGGCTTAATTTTTGGACGCTTCTTATCCTGGTCTTAATCGCCACCTTATTTTATAATCTGATTTTAATCGGTCTGATCAGATTGATTATCGGCGAGTTGACATTGGGCCGGCCTTTATTTTATTCGGTTTTTTTAGAGATAGTTTATAACATTATTTTGGTCTGGTTAATTTTTTATGGGATTAAAAAAATATTTGGTCAAAACCGCTATACCTCAAGACATTGAGGCAGAAGAGATTTTTTTGGACGCCGAAGCCATCCGCTCCTTAGAAGATAAAGGCAAGCTGGAAAAGCCGATTAAGAAGCGGAATTTCATTATTTTTTACGGCCTGATTCTGGCGTTGTTTGCGGCTTTGCTTTTGCGGGCCGGCTATCTCCAATTGATTAAAGGCGGATATTATAAGGGTTTAGCCGAGGGCAACCGGCTTAAGATTTATCCTTTGGCCGCGCCGCGGGGAATTATTTACGATTCTTTGGGGGAGCCGTTGGTTTATAACGCTCCCAGTTTTGATTTAACCGTTAATTTAGCCGATTTTTTGGCTAATCCGGTTCCGGTTCAGGAAAGGATTTTGGAAAAAATAGCCGAGGCGATTATTAAAAAAGACGAGGTTGAAAAAAATTCTTTTTCCCGCGATAATTTAGTTGAAGTTTTTAGCCGGAAAATAAATGAAGCAAAAGGAAAAACAGCTCAAATAAATTTAATTGAAGATCTAGAGCGTGAAAGCGCCTTGATTCTTGAAAGCTTGGTCAATAATTGGCCGGGCCCTTCAGGCGAGCAAAGCTCTTATGAGGCCGGTGTCAGGCTGGTTTTAAATATCAGGCGCCAATATGTTCTTGACCAGGCAGGAGAGCCGGCCTTTTCTCATATTTTAGGCTATACGGGCGAGCCAGGCCCGGCTGACTTAGATGAAAATAAAGCCAATGGTTTTCAATTTGATAAAAATATCGGTAAAAGCGGCTTAGAGCTTTTTTATGAAAATCCGTTAAGAGGCGAGCCGGGCCAGGAGCAGGTAGAAGTTGACGCTTTGGGCCGAAGCAAAAAGAGTCTTTCTTTAAAACCGGCTCAAGTAGGAAACGGCTTGGTTCTTTTTATCAACCGCGGCTTTCAGGAAAAACTTTACCAGAGTTTAAAAAAGATGACCAGCCAGTTAAAGGTCAAAAAGGCGGCTGGCTTGGCCTTAGACCCGAGAAACGGCGGCATTTTAGCGATGGTCAGTTTGCCGAGTTTTGACAATAATCTTTTTAGCCGGAAAATGAAAGAAGAAGAGTACGGGACTTTGCTCGCTAATCCGGACAAACCCCTTTTTAATCGGGCCGCGGCCGGTCAATATCCGCCCGGCTCAACTATTAAGCCGTTTATAGCCGCGGCGGCCCTGGAAGAAAAAATTATTGAGCCCTGGGAAAAAATCAATGACCAAAACGGCGAACTGGTGATTGTCAACGAATATAATCCTCAAATAGTTTACCGCTTTGGGGACTGGAAAATTCATGGCTTAACCGATATGGTGAAAGCCATTGCCGAATCCTGCAATGTTTATTTTTATACTATCGGCGGCGGTTATGGCCAGAAAGAGGGGCTGGGCATTGATCGGATAAAAGAATATCTTCGGCTTTTCGGGCTGGGAGAATTAACCGGAATAGATCTGCCTTACGAGGAAAAAGGATTAATTCCCGATAAAGAATGGAAAGAAAAAACAAAAGGAGAAAAATGGTATATCGGAGATACTTATCACGCTTCTATCGGCCAGGGCGATATTTCGGTTACGCCCTTGCAGCTGGCCATGGCCGCGGCCGCCCTTTCAAATAACGGCGTTTTATATCAGCCGCAATTAGTTGACAAAATAATTGATTCAGAGAAAAATGTTATTACGGATATTCAACCGGAAATCGTTAGAGAGAATTTTATCAGTCAAAAGAATTTGTCAGTTGTCCTTCAAGGTATGCGCGAGGCCGTAGCCGCTGGTTCGGCCAGGGCTTTGGAATCGTTGCCCGTAGAGGCGGCCGGCAAGACCGGCACGGCTCAATTCAATGAGACAGCCGAGACACACGCCTGGTTTGCCGGATTTGCCCCTGCTAAAAATCCGGAAATTGTTTTGGTTGTTTTAATAGAAGAAGGAGGCGAAGGGCATAGCGCGGCCGTGCCGGTGGCCAAGGAAGTATTAGAGTGGTATTTTAAGCAAGATAAGTAAAATAAGTTAATAAGCCAATAAGCTTAATTTACTTATCTTGCTTAATTTACTTATTTTACTTATAAAAATGAAATATCTTACCCCGGAAGGGCTTTCTAAATTAAAAGACGAATTAAAAGAGCGAAAGACGATTAAGCGCCAGGAAATAGCCAGACGGCTTAAAGAGGCGATTGCTCTGGGCGATTTAAGCGAGAACACGGAATACGCTTCAACTAAAGAAGCCCAGTCCTTTAATGAAGGAAGAATTTTAGAATTGGAAGCGACGATTAAAGACGCCATAATTATTAAGCCGTCTCAAAACAACGGCGGAAAAAAGAAAGTGGAATTAGGTTCAGTCATTGAGGCTAAAACCGGTTTTTTAAAGCAGGTTTTCAATATTGTCGGCTCTCAAGAAGCGCAGCCGAGCCAGGGAAAAATTTCAAATGAATCGCCTTTGGGCAAGGCCTTTTTGGGACACGAGATAGGTGATATAATTGAAGCGGAAACGCCCAAAGGGAAAGTTAAATATAAGATTATTAGCATAAAATAGTATCTTGTATTTAGTATTTTGTATTTAGTATAATTTTTTATACCAGATACAAGATACTAAATACCAAATACTAACTTTATGTCTTCTCTCCAATCAATCAAAAAAATTCGTTTAAAAAAACTGGGAAATATCCGGCGAGCCGGAATTAATCCTTACCCGGCTAAAACAAGACGGACTCATACTTGCCAGAAAGCCCTTGATGATTTTGAAGGACTCTTGAAACAAAAAAGCCGGCTTATTTTAGTTGGCCGAATTAAAAGTATCCGCGAGCATGGCGGTTCTGCTTTTGCCCATATAGAAGACGGCGCTTCTCAATGCCAAATTTATTTTAAACAAGACCAGTTGGGCCAGAAGAAGTATAAATTTTTTCTAAATAATCTTGAGGTGGGTGATTTTATTGAGGCAGAAGGAGAGTTTTTTTTGACTAAGAAAGGCGAGAAGACATTATTGGTTAAAGATTTTCGTATTTTAGCCAAGGCAATTTTGCCTTTGCCGGAAAAATGGCATGGTTTAAAAGATGTGGAAGAAAGATTTCGGAAAAGATATTTGGACTTGCTTATGAACAGGGAAGTGAGAGAGCGGTTTGTTGAGCGAAGCGGAATTATCCGAATAATCAGGGAATTTTTAGACGCCAATGGTTTTATTGAAGTGGAAACGCCGATTTTGCAAATTATTCCGGGCGGGGCCTCGGCCCGGCCATTTAAAACTCATCTTAATGCCTTGGATTTGGACTTATATCTGCGGGTCGCTCCAGAACTTTTCTTAAAAAGATTATTGGTTGGCGGCTTTGAAAAAGTTTATGAAATCGGCCGCTGTTTTAGAAATGAAGGTATTGACTTTTCTCATAACCCCGATTTTACTATGTTAGAATTTTATTGGGCCTATGCTGATTACGAGGATTTAATGGAGATGACCGAGAGAATGTTTGGATATATTATTCAGCGAACAGCGAACAGCGAACAGCGAACAATAATAAATTATCAGGGTCATCAGATAAATTTTAAAACTCCTTGGCCGAAAAAAACTATGAAAGAGCTTTTACTGAAAGAAAGCAAAATTGATATTGATAAGATAAAGAAAGAAGAATTATTTGAAAGATTGAAAAAAATCGGCGTTAAAGCGGAAAAAACAATGCCGAAATGCAAGTTGATTGATGAATTGTATAAAAAAACAGTCAGGCCAAAATTAATTCAGCCGTGTTTTGTGATTAACCATCCGATTGAAATGACTCCTTTGGCTAAATCAATTGAAGGTGATTTGACTAAGGCGGCTCGATTTCAGTTAGTCATCGGCGGCCTTGAGTTAGTTAACGCTTTTTCAGAATTAAACGACCCTTTAGAGCAAGACAGGAGATTTAAGGAACAGGAAGGGCACAGAAAGGCCGGGGAAGACGAGGCGCAGAGGCAGGATAAGGATTTTGTCGAGGCCTTGGAATACGGCCTGCCGCCAGCGGCCGGTTTTGGCCTGGGGCTTGACCGTTTAGCGGCTTTTTTGACAGATTCGCACAGCCTGCGGGAGATAATTTTGTTTCCGTTAATGAGGCCGAAATAACTATGCTGGATATAAAGTTCATCCGTCAAAATCCGGAAAAAGTGAAAGATGGCTGTTGGAAAAAAGGAGTCAAAGTTGACATTGACCGGCTTTTGGAATTGGATAAGAAAAAGCGGGGATTACTTCAGGAAATAGAAGGGTTGCGAGCAGAGCAAAATAGAATTAGTAAAGAGTTAGCTTTGAGGAGCCTCGCTCCTAAATCTTTAGGAGCGAGGCTCCTCAAAAGAAAAATTAAATTATTAGAGCCGGAATTAGAAAACACAGAAAAAGAACTGGAAAATTTACTCCAGCAAATACCGAATTTGCCATTAGACGAGGTGCCTGAAGGAAAAGATGAAAAAGACAATAAAATTTTGCGGGAAGTCGGCAAAAAGCCAAAGTTTAATTTTAAGCCAAAAGATTATTTGACCATAGCGGAAAACTTAGATTTAATTGATATGGAGCGGGCGGCCAAAGTTTCCGGCACCCGTTTCGGCTATTTAAAAAATGAGGCGGTTTTACTGGAGTTTGCTTTGGTTCAGTTGGCTTTTGATGTTTTGATAAAACAAGGATTTATCCCGATTGCGCCGCCGGTAATGATCAAGCCCGAGCCGTATAAGGGCACTGGCCGTCTTTTGGCCGGCCAAGAGCAAGAACGTTATTATCTTTCCAAGGATGAACTATATTTGGTCGGCAGCGCCGAACATACACTCGCTCCAATGCATTTAAATGAAGTCTTTGAAGAAAAAGATTTGCCGCGGCGTTATGTTGGTTTTTCCACTTGTTTTCGGCGCGAAGCCGGCTCTTACGGCAAAGACACCAAGGGTATTTTACGGGTTCATCAGTTTGACAAGGTAGAAATGTTTTCTTTTGTTAAGCCGGAGGATTCTTTGAAAGAGCATGAGTTTTTATTGGCCCAAGAAGAAAAATTGATGCAATTATTAGAAATTCCTTATCGGGTGGCGCTTCTTTGCGCTGGCGATATGGACTGGATTGATGTAAAACAGTATGATATTGAGGCCTGGCTGGCCGGTCAAAATCAGTATCGGGAAACGCATTCCTGTTCTAATACGGCTGATTTTCAGGCCCGCGGCCTTAACATTCGCTATCGGGAGAAAAAAACAAGCCGGACCGCTTTTGTCCATATGCTTAATGCCACGGCTTTGGCCATCGGCCGGATGATTATCGCAATTTTAGAAAATTATCAACAAAAAGACGGCAGCGTTGTTGTGCCAAAAGTTTTAAGAAAATATGTGGGGAAAAATAAAATGACCATTTTGTCAAAATCTATGATTTTGAAACAAAATGGTCATCCCGAGCGAAGCGAGGGATCCCGTAGCTAACAGTCATGACAATAATAAAGTTATTAATTCACAATAATATTTGGCTATTCTTTCGGCGCAAAAAACTTCTCATTTCTTCATTAGGACTTTTGAGTTTTATTTCGTTTTTAACCGCGGCCGGCGGATTACTTGGCTATCTTTTGGCTAAATGGAGCGGGGGGAGAAAAGCGGGCATAGCCGGTCGGATTAGGTCTGTTATTTTTAAAATAGGCAAATATCGTTTTCATTTTCATCATTGGTTAATCGGGCTTCCTTTGCTTTTTTTAGGCATTTTTGATATTTTACCATTTTTAAAGGAGGCGATGGTTCAGGGAATGATTATCGGCGTGATTTTTCAGGGTATTTTTGATTATCCTGATTGGTATAGAATTATTAAAAAAGATTTATGATTATTGTAAGAACCCCGAGCGTTGTTTGCACGCTATCAATTTCCCCGGCGTTGGGAATTAGGGTCAGACCCTTAAGGGTTAAGGGTCTGACCCTAATTCCCAACGCCCGCTCGGCCTCCGCGTGGTTTTCTTAGCGAATGGCCGACGAAATTATAAACAATGTTGCTAATTCTTACAATTAAGTTACAATTAAGATGAGAAAAAAACGAGGGTTTTATCAATCTGAACGAGCTTCTAGAATAAAAAAATCCCGCCTGAAAATAAAAATCTATGGCGGGCTGTTTTTTTGTCTTTTAGCCGGCTTAATTTATTTTTTTGTTTTTTCTCCTGTTTTATGGATAGAAAAAATTGAAGTCTATGGTTTATCCGAGAATGACGGCGCATCGGAGTCAATCGGAAAACAGGACATAGAAGACATAGCGCAGAAAATTTTAACCGAAAAATTTTTAGGTTTTATTCCTTTAAGAAGCGTTATTCTGATTCCGGCTGATAAAATCAGGGCAAATATCTTTGCCGGCTGGCCGGAGATTGCCTCGGTTGAAATAAGAAAAAATTTTATTTTTTGGCAGCCCCAGAACAAGATTTTAAAAGTGGAAGTGAAAATACGGGAACCAATGGGAGTTTGGTGCAGCGGTCCGGCCGAGTTGCCGGAACAATGTTTTTATATTGATAAAGAAGGGGTGATTTATAAAGAGTCGCCGGCCATGGACGGCAGTCTGATTTTAACTATTAACGATTTGAGAGGAGAGACGATTCGGGTCAAAGAGCCAATCGTTTCAAAAAAATTGATGGATTTTGTTTTAGAAATTAATAAAGAATTGCCGGCTGTCTTAGATTTAAGAGCGGCAAATTTCATTATCAGTTCAGAAGAGGATTTAAGAGTATTGACTTCGGAGGGCTGGCAGATTTATTTTAATTCAGAGGAGTCCTTTGACAGTCAATTGGATATTTTAAAAAGAGTTTTAGAAGATGAGATTAAAGAAGAACGGAGTAATTTAGAGTATGTGGATTTAAGAGTAGGCAGGAGGGTGTATTATAAATAGAATTGGATAGAATTGGAGCAGCTCCATTGGAGCAGTTCTGAATTCAGAACTGCTCCAATGGAGCTGCTCCAATAAAATAAACAAAAATAGAATACCCAATAATCTCTATCGGCTCATATTGTTTAAGCCAGTTGTAAAAACCAGTCAGGGACTCAAAGCCCGGGGCGGGCCGGCCTTGGCCGCCGGAAAGGAAGGTGGCTGAAATAGCCAGCCAACTATTGGCTGGCAGTTCGCCGGGTTGATAATCTCCGTGCCAGGGCTGATATTTTTCTTTAAGATAATACTCAACTGAACCGCCGCCAAAATAATCAACATAAATTTTGTTGATTTTATTTTTCTCCACAAATTGAGCGAGCCGTTTTAGGTCCTGGCCCCAGTCTAAATTTGAATCAACCACATATTGCCTGCCGTTTTTCGGACCGCCGATAAGTTCATTGAAGTAGGCAAGATAATGAGGATAGATTTTGAGCGCGCCGAAGGCGTACCAAAACATAAGAGCGAACAGTATGAATTTTGGGAGTCCTTCTCCCAAAACCTTTGGGAGATGGACTCCCAAAATTTTCAGTTGGCCGCTGACTAAAATATAAAGAAAAGGAAAGGTCGGCAGAATATGCCTTAAGCCGATATTGAGATTGCTTTTAAGAGTAGTTAGCCAGTAGAGGACTAAAAAAGAAAGGAAAGCGAATTCAATGAAATGATTTTTTATCCACTGGAAAACTCTTGAAACCGGCTTTGACCAAACGGGCTTTTTGACAAAACAGGCAGTTGAACCTAAAGCGATTAAAATTAAAATAAGAAAAGATAGAGGAACTTTAATTGAGAAAACAATAGGGAAATAGTTTCGCCAGCCAGCGGCCGAAACCTCGCCTAAAAAATAAGTGGTGTTGCCGCCGACCGCTCTTTGCATAACCATAAAAAGCCCTAAAAGATATTGAGCGTAAGGCCGAAGAATCGGTTTATCAGCCATAAAAACAGCTAAATCAGCCAAGGTCCGGTTGCCAAATGATTGTAAAATAAATTCAGTGTCAGTTTTTTGTTTTTGCGCCGGATAATTCCAGGTGTGATATTGGTAGATGGGCCAGATAAGGATTAAACCGATAAGTCCGATGAGGATAAGGTAAAATAATGTCATTGCGAGCGACCGAAGGGAGCGTGGCAATCCCGAGGCATACCACGGGATTGCTTCGTCGGTCGCCTTCGGCGACCTCCTCACAATGACAACATTGTTTCGGGCTTCGCCCCTTAAAATGACAAAAACCGCCGCCAAAAAAATAAAGTAAGGGATTAAAAGAACTAAGGAAAATTTAGTCAGCATGGCCAGGCCGAAAACCAAGCCGACGATAGATAGATTTTTTCCGCTTGGTTTTTTCAGCCATTTGAGAAAATAATAAGTGGCGATAAAAAAAGCCGTCGCGGCGCCGACATCAGTGGTGACCAAACGGCCGTGAGCTAAAAAATTAGGGGAAAACGAGTATAAAAATAAAGCTAAAAGGCCGGCTTTTGCGCCGTAAAGCTCTTTGGCCCACTTAAAAACATAAAAGCCCAAAATTAGCATTATTAAAAGCATGGGCAGCCGGGCCCAAAAAATTATTTTATCCGCGTCATTGCCGCTTTCGTAGAGAAATTTTCCGCCAAAGTCCCATTGGCCGTTAATGTCTTTTTGCCAGGCCCTGATTTGAGAAGGAAAATTGATTGGCGTTTTGGTAATTTTTTCTCCGAGCCGGACAGAGAGACCGGCCAAATCCTTTAAAAGCGGCGGATGCTCGGGGTTAAGCCGCATATCTTTTTGAGTTATATAACTATAGCCGGCCGGAATGTGGGCCAACTCGTCCATGGTGGCAGAATCGCCCCGCAAACTAAAAAAAGCCAAAAGAAACATCAAAAGCAATAAGCAGCCGGCAATAATATTTACGCTTTTATTGGTTAATTTTATATTCATAGAAATAGTTTATTTTTTCTATTTTTCCTTGCGGCCATTTTTGGGATAATTGATTAAAAATATTTTGGTCAGGTTGGGTTGGGATAATTACGGCGGGCTGATGATTGACTATTTTAATTTGATTAATATCTGACGGCGTTAAATAGACTGTTCGCTGTTCGCTGTTCGCTGTTCGCTGAATAAATATAATTGTCTGGGCCGGCATTGGAAGGCCATGGGGATAGGGGACAGCCACGCCTGGTTCATTGACAATAACATATTTTTTGACGCTGGCCGGCAAGTTATTGAGATATTGGCTTAAATCAACCAAATCCAGTCTCATGGCGCCGGCTACCTCTGGATTTTTCGCCCACTTAAAAAAGTATTGGTTGAAATCAGAAAAAGCAACGGCCATTAGAATAAATATCAAAAGAACCGTTCCTAAAAAAGCCGCTGGTTTTTTGGGTTTTAATTTTTTAACCCGATTAGCCAGCCAGAATAGGCCTAAAGCGGCAAAAATATAGACTACGGGAATTACGCCGATAGCGCGGAGAGCGTGAGGGAGCCCTTCATTGGTTAAAAGAGCCGGCGAGAGCATTGAGAGAAACCAAGTGAGAAGAAAAATAGAGTTGGCGCCATTTTCAAAATTAGGGGCAGCCCCCCTCTTTGAGGGGGGGCTGCCCCCAATTTTGACCCCATTTTTCAGGAAAATGTTTTTAATAGTCAAAACAAATCCCAAGACAAAGAAAAGACCGACTGGCCAGACAAGCATTGGCGAGCCGGAAAAATTGTGGCGCCAATTGAGGTCGCCTTTAAAATTAAACATTCCCAAAGTCAAAAGAACGCTTTTGCCTAATTCCAGCCAAGGCCGCGGAGCGTTAAAAACAGAGACGCCGGCGCTTCGGCCGATGAAATCTTGGGGATGCTGGTAAAAATATCCAGCCAGAGGAAGAATAACTAAAACAATCGTTAAAAACATTATATCCCATTTCCACCAGCCGTCTTTTAGATAAACTTTTTGCCAAAGATTGGACAGGCGCCAGCTGAACGGTTTATTCTTTCGCCAATAGGTCAGGACTTCTAAAAGAAAAACCGCGCCTAAAATTAAAACCGCGGCCCGAAAAGCGATGTAAGTATAAAAGCCGAGCCCGAAAAAGAGACCGGCTAAGATAAAAGGTATAATGTGGGACATGTGGGAAACTCGGTGTCCCACATTTAAATGTGGGACACCGAGTTTCCCACATGTCCTAATTTCGGCAATCCCTCTGAACAAAAAATAAAAACTCCAAACCAGAAAAAATGGGACTAAAATAGCCCGGAAGCCGAGCCGGCTGAAATTAATGTGCCAGAAAGAAACCGCTAAGAAAAAACTTGAAAGAAGAGCGATATTTTTATTGAATAACCGCCTGGTTAACAGATATAGTCCCCAGACCGTAAAAATTCCAAAAACAGCGCTCACCAATCTTAAGCTCCAGACAGCCGGGCCAAAAATCTTAAAACTTAAAGCGATCAGCCAGATAAAAAGTCCTTCCCGGCCGTTGTTTTCCGGATAAAAAACTTTAAATTGGCCGGTGGCTAAAGTGTCTAACGCGTCATTGCCGTTTATCGCTATGTCCGGATAAAGCCCGGGCGGAACAGAATCAATTTGCCAAAGACGTAAAAAAATTGCTAAAATTAAGATAGCGAGCAAAGGGATAAAATTTCGGAGTTTTTGGAATGGCATTATATTATTGACATCCGACATCGCGATGTGGGAGGATAAGCTTCCCACATTGGCAAATCTTACAATTAAGTTTACCATAAATCATGGATAAAACAAAGATTATTTTTATTTTACCATTACTATTTTTAGCAATGTTATTGAATTACGTTAATTTAACGGCATCTTCAAAAGACGCCGGATTGGTTGAGGGCAGTTTGGTTAAAACAGCTAAAAGTCCCAAAGTTTATGTGATTATTCAGGGCAAAAAGCATTGGCTGCCGACAACCGCTGTCTTAAATTCTTACCCGGGCTATAAAGGAAAAAAGATAGAAGCGGTTGAGCCGGCTGTTTTAGACAAGTATCCGAGGATTAAACTTATTAAATTAGCCAATAACCCAAAAGTTTATTATTTGACCGAAAGCGGACTTAAAAGGCATTTGCAAAATCCGGAAGTTTTTCTTTCTTACAATAATAAATGGCCGGATATTATTGAAGTTAATCAGATAGAAATAAACAGCTATGAAAATAATGAGCTGATTCGCCTGACAGGCGATGAGAAAGTTTATAAAATAGAAAACAGCCAGAAGCGCTGGATTAAAACCGCCGAAGTTTTTAAGGGGCTTGGCTATGACTGGTCAAAAATCGCGCCAATTAACCAAATAGAATTTTACGCTTATTTTACCGGCGGTCCGATTACGAGCGCCGAACCGGAACAAAGCAAGTATCCAAATACTTTAATTCTTAAGGGTCCGGGCGAGGCCACGGTTTTAGAAAATACTGAAATTACTTTTAAGTATTCGGGCGTTAATCCTTTGGGAGAAGTAAAGGATTTGACTTTTGAAACTTACTTAAAAGGTTATGACGAGAGTTGGCAGGAGCAAGATACCAACGACAGCCGAACTTTTAGTTTATCTCAAGAGCCGAGGGGCTACACTTTTTATGTCCGGGCCAGAAATCAACAGGGCTGGACTGACCCGACCCCGGCTTCAATGAGTTTTTCTGTCGGCGTTTCGCCTTATTACGGCCAGGTAAAAATAAGCAATGTTAATCCAAACGAAGAAAATTTTAAAAACGACTATCTTATTTTAGAGAATGATTCTGATGAGTTGATTAATATCAGCGGCTGGACTATCAGGGGCAGAAAAGAGGAGATGACTATTCCCAGAGCGATTAATAAATTGAGCGCTTCTTTTTCCACGGCTGATTACACTGACATTAAACTTTCTGCTTCTGGCCGGATTTTTGTTTCAATGGGGACCAGTCCTTCGGGTATTAATTTTCGTTTGAATAAATGTACCGGCTATTTGGACCCTAAAGACGAGTTTTTTCCGTCTCTTGATAAGGGCTGTCCTTCAATAGCCAAATCAGAATACAGCGATTTGAAATCAACCTGCCGCAGCTATATTGACCAGTTGAGCCAGTGCGAGATTCCGGATTATGTTGGCAATTGGGATATCAGCGCGGACAGCGACTGCACCGCTTTTCTTAATGAGAGATTTAATTACAGCTATTGTTTCAGCCAGCGCGGGAAAGAAACGGATTTCTTCAAAGACGAATGGCGAGTTTTTTTGGGCCGGACAAAAGATTTTTTGGATAATGACAGCGATAAGATTATTCTGCGGGATAAAAACGGGCTGAAGGTGGGGGAGTATGAATATTAAGTATTTGTCCAAATTTTCAAGCCGAGAGGCGCCGAAAATTTAGCAACAAATATTTAACCCCGCCCTCTATGCTTTATGTATTACGTTTATATTTTGAAGAATAAAAAATTGTATATTGGATATACAAATGATTTAATTGGAAGAAATCGGAATTATCCACAGCCAATTTGTTGTTAAGCCCTTTTTGTGGTAAAATTGAAAAAGAGTAGCGAAGCGAAGCTCCGCGATTATCGCGAAGCTTCGCTTCGCTACTCCAATAATCAAATCTATGAAAAAATTTATTCTTCAGGTTGTTTCCATTATTGTTATTTCTATCGGCTTGGTTTTGATGGTTAAGGCCTGGACCGAGCCCTCGCAGGCGCCGCCTGGCGGCAATGCGCCGGCGCCTATAAATGTGGGCGGGACCAGCCAGATAAAAACAGGGGAATTAACTTTTCCTCGGCTGGTGGATTATAATGACACAAGTTATTACCTTGATCCTAATGGAAGTTCAAGATTAAAAAACTTAGATATGGCTGGCAATAGAATTAACAGTGTTGCTGATCCGTCTGTTTCTAGCGATGCGGCGACTAGGGGGTGGGTAGAGGCGCAAATAGCAGCGGCTGGCGGAGGAGGCGAGGGAATTTCTACGCAAAGAACAGGGAATAAAGGAAGTGGCAATTTTTGGACTGCTGGCGTTACTTGTAGAGATGCCTCCGATAACGGGAAAACCGACTGGAGATTGCCAACCGTTGATGAAGCATTAAGTTGGGCAAGCGACAGCGGCTTAGGAAGCAATTGGTATTGGACGACTACCCCTTGTGAGGCTTGTACTGAAGACTATCCCTATTTACATCTAGTAAGAGCTGGCTGGCCGATTGGTTTAGGAAGTAAATATGATTGGCAGGGAGGCTACAATATTTTCTGCGTCCGTCCTTAAATAAAATTTTGAAACCTAAGACTTGAAACTTGTCTCCCTGCGGGAGATGTCCCGAAGGGACAAAACTTAAATTTCCGATTTAAAGATATATGGACAAAAAAGTATTTACAATTTCTTTGGTAATTATTTTTATTCTCGGTTTGGGCATCGGCTATTTTTTTGGCGTTTTTAAAACAGCTCCGGTTTCTGAAAAAGAACCAAAATCAGAAACTTTTGAGCCGCAGAAAATAAAAAGCGTTTACGGAGAAATTGTTGAATTAGGCGATAATAATTTTAAGGTTAAAATCGCTCCTCTGCCCATTCCCGATTTTCAGGAAAAATTTCCGGAAAGAATTGTTAAAATTATCGCCGGGACTAAAATTATCAAACAAGTTTCTAAATCCCAGGAAGAACTGCGAAAGGAGATAGACGCTTTGGCGGAGAAAGGCATCAGAAATCAACCGGTGCCGTCGTCAACGGAAAAAGAAGTCATCTTTAACGAGCTGAAAGCGGGGGATAATGTTTTTATTGAAGCGGCCGAAGAAATCAGAGACAAAGAGGAATTTGAAGCGGAGAAAGTTGTTGTTTTATTTATCAGCCAGCCGTCCGGCCAAGCTCCGGTTTCACAATAAAATATCATGAACAAGAGATTAGTTTTAATAATAATCGCCATAGTTTTAATTGTTATCTCTGTGGCTGTTTTTTTAATAAGACAGAAAAAAGAAGAAATAAGAAGAACAGAACAAGCGAAAGAAAAAGAGGCAAAAACCATAACCGAAGTTTTAAAAAATTTAACGGCGCCCGTTTCTTTAAAAGAATCAGTTGTTTCTCAAGAAATAATTCAAAAATTAACCGCGCCCCAAACCAAAAAGAGCCAAGTAAAAAAAGAGGTTTTAGAAAGTTTAACCGCGCCTTAATCCGGGGGGCAATCCGGGGGCAGCCCCCTGCCCTTTTAGGAGCCCCTTTTAGGAGCCTCGCTCCTAAATTCTTTAGGAGCGAGGCTCCTAAAGCTCCTAAAAAATATGAAAAAATTTATTCTTCAGGTTGTTTCCATTATTGTTATTTCTATCGGCTTGGTTTTGATGGTTAAGGCCTGGACCGAGCCAACAGACGCGCCGCCCAGCGGCAATACGCCGGCGCCCCTGACTTCCAGCCCCGACGGCGAAGCAAAGGAGGGCGGCTTAATTCTTAATACCGGCGGAGCAGAGATTGGATTGATTGTTGACCGGGGCAAGGTGGGGATCGGGACCACGGACCCGCAAACGACTTTGCATATAGCCGGCGATTTGACCGTGGATGGAAATTTAAACGCGACTAACATTTCGGCTGACAGCAGTGAGCGTCTTCGTTTTGTGGAACCGGGCGGCTTGAGCACTAATGCCTGGCTTGGAAATCCGGTTCATTTTGATTTGACTAATTTAGACGACAATACCAAGCGGGGCATAACGATGGACATAAGGACAACCAATTCTTCGGGCATGATAAACACCGGCGGCCTGGCTATTAATATTTATACGCCGCCTGATAATGGCGGCGATGTTTCGGCTATTTGGCTTCAGCAGACCGGCGGCGGGAACGGTTTGAGCGTCTATAATTTAAGCGCTAACAGGCCAGCCGGCTATAATGAATATAGTAATGATGGCTATGCTATAGAAGCGGCTGTTGACGGAAGCAAGCATTCTATTGTTTCCCAATCATATAACGGCATTGCTTATTTAGGATATGTCGCTGGTTCAAACGGCGCTGGCCTTTCCATTTTTCCAACAACCGATACGGATTCCGGCCGTCGCGCCCTTCGGGTGGCTAATGCCGGCAATACTCAAGAAAAGTTTTTTGTCCAAATGGACGGCTTTACTTATGTTGGTAATAATTTGAGAGCCACTGGCCAGGTGAGAGCGGATTCAGGACTTTGTATCGGAGAGGATTGCCGTTTGAGCTGGCCGAGCCAAGAGAAACAGCTTCTTTATTCTACTTTAACCGCTTACAACGACGGCGCCAATACTATTGGTTGGGAGCCAAATAAATTAATCGGTGAGAGTGATGACCTAAATTTTGTCAATGTCGCCGCGGTTTGGGTTTATGTTCCTTCTGGCCTTTCAAAGATTGAAGGCGGGGTCTTTGGACTTTCTTCTAATTCGGGGCAAGCGGCTGTTTTTAAGATTTGCAGTTCAGCCGGCTGCAGCTCTGAATGGCAAACAACTTCTAATAGAGCCGGCTGGTCAAGCTTGCTTGATATTCCTTATTCGGGAGACGGCTTTCAGTTGATAGAAATTAAAGCCGCGCCCAAAACCAGCGGCTATCGGGCCGGCCTTTACGGATTTATCATCTGGGGCGAGTGAGGGAAAATATGATAAAAAGAGCAAGTTTAAAAATTTACGGCCGGGTTCACGGAGTTTTTTATCGCGATTCAGCCAGAAGAAAAGCGAAAAAATTGGGCTTGGTCGGCTGGGTCAGAAACGAGCCGGATAAGACAGTTAAAATTATCGCCGAAGGAGAAGAAAAAAACTTGAAAAAGTTTATTGAGTGGTGTTATAATGGAACTATCTTGGCTCGGGTAGAAAAAGCGGAGGTTGAATGGGAAGAAGCGGAAGGGGAGTTTGAGAGGTTTAAAATTATTTATTAGAATTTAGAATCTGGAATATAGAATTTAGAATGGGAATTAAGAATTTAGAATACAGGGTTAAAATTTTATTCTAAATTCAATATTCTGTATTCTTATTCTAAATTCCAAATTCTAAATTCAAAATTCTTTTATAAACCCACAATCATGAAAATAATTCTTCTCCAAGACATAGATAATATAGGCAAAAAACACGATGTTAAGAAGGTGGCTGACGGCTATGCCAGGAATTTTTTATTCCCTAAAAAAATGGCTGTTTTAGCCAGCTCGGCTAATTTAAAAGACTTGGAAGAAAAAAAGAAAGTCGCCGTCCAAAAAGCCGAAGAAGAATTAAAAATATTTCAAGACCAGGCCGGCCAATTAGATGGTTTAGAGCTTGAAATCTTGGCCAAGGTCCAAGAGGATGGAAAACTTTTCGGCTCTATTGCCGCGGCTAATATTATTAATAAATTAAAAGAAAGGGGCATAGAAATCAAAAAAGAGCAGATTAAATTAAAAGAACCGATTAAAGAACTCGGCGAATACGAAGTGCCTGTTGAATTCCCGCATAATTTGGAGGCCAAGCTCAAAGTGATTGTGGTTGAAGAGAAATAAAGGGCTTTCTCAAAATTTTCAAGCCGAAAGACGCAGAAAATTTTGTTAGAAAACCCTTACCCAGCCCCCTAAGCTGTCACTTAATAAGATAAATTTATAAAATCATTTATATTTATCCATTACCTTTGAATTTTCTAAGCAACAGCTTAGGGGCTGGGTGCTCAATGTTGCAGCTAAATTGGTTGCTTTAGCAACCACCCAGCACTCAAAATTTTGAGTGCTGGGTGCAAGCGGAGCTTGCATTTCGCTCGGCATTGAGCCTCGCTTATAAATTTAGACAACATTGGCATGTCCAAGTATATCTTTATCACCGGCGGGGTTATGTCCGGTATTGGCAAGGGGATAGCCACCGCTTCTCTCGGCAAAATTTTACAAAGCAAGGGCTTTGAAGTCACGGCCATTAAAATTGATCCGTATATCAACATTGATGCCGGCACCATGAATCCCATAGAGCACGGGGAGGTTTTTGTTACTGATGACGGTCTAGAGACCGACCAAGACATCGGCCACTACGAAAGATTTTTAGACAGAAATATGACGGCTGATAATTATATGACCACCGGCCAGGTTTACGAGACGGTGATTCATAAAGAGAGAAATCTGGAATACGGCGGCAAATGCGTGGAGGTGGTGCCTCATATTCCCGAAGAAGTGATGAGGCGGATTTATCGGGTCAGCCACCAGAGCAAAGCTGAATTTGTTTTAATTGAAATCGGCGGCACGGTCGGCGAATATCAAAATATGCTTTTTTTGGAAGCGGCCCGAATGCTCAAATTAAGACATCCAAAAGATGTCCTTTTTATTTTAGTCAGTTATCTGCCGGTGCCGCAAATAATCGGCGAGATGAAGACCAAGCCGACCCAATACGCCACCCGAACCCTCAATTCAGCCGGCATCCAGCCGGATATTATCATTGCCCGTTCTGAATTTTCTTTGGACGAACCGCGCAAAAGAAAAATTTCTGTTTTTTGCAATGTGGCTCCCGAAGACGTGATTTCAGCGCCTGATATTGAGAGCATTTATGAAGTGCCTTTGAATTTTGAAAAAGATAATTTAAGCCAGCGGATTTTGTCTAAATTTAATTTAAGGGCCAAGAAAAAAGATTTTAGAGAGTGGCGGAATTTGGTTAAAGTGATTAAAAACAACAGCCAAAAAATCAATATCGGCATTGTGGGAAAATATTTCGCGACCGGTAATTTCACTTTATCCGACTCGTATATTTCCATAATTGAAGCAGTCAAGCACGCTGGCTGGCATTTTCATAGAAAACCGAATATCAAGTGGTTAAATTCTGAAGAATATGAAAAAAATTCTCAAAAAATAAAAGAATTAAGGGAGCTGGACGGCTTGATTGTGCCGGGCGGCTACGGCGAGAGGGGAGTGGAGGGAAAAATTAAAGCCATTGAGTTTGCGAGAAAAAATAAAATCCCGTATTTGGGATTGTGCTATGGGATGCAGCTGGCGGTGATAGAATTTGCCAGAAATGTTTGTAAAATGAACATGGCTCATACCACAGAAATCAATCCAAACACAAAACATCCGGTCATTGATTTAATGTCAGAGCAAAAGGCAAAAATTCAAAAAAAAGATTATGGCGGCAGTATGCGTTTGGGCGCTTATCTTTGTCAAATAGCCAAAGGAACTCGCGTCCAAAAGGCTTATGGCCAGACCAATATCTCTGAAAGGCATCGCCACCGCTACGAAGTCAATAATGATTTTCGTCTGGACTTAGAGAAAAGGGGATTGGTCATCGCCGGCTTAAACCCCCAGCGTAATTTAGTGGAAATTATTGAGCTTAAGAATCACCCATTTTTTATCGCCACCCAATTTCACCCTGAATTCAAATCGCGGCCTCTTCGGCCCCATCCTTTGTTTAGGGAATTTGTGAAAGCCGGGTTGAAATGAAAAGGGGCGCGGTTATTTGACGCGTCCATTAGAGAGGTTTTGGTTAAGGTTCTTGAAAAGCATTTTCTGCATCTTCCCGTTCAAACTGCCAAAGCTTGAATTGGTTGCTCATTTCTAACATTCTCTTGATTGATTCTTCGATCAATCTGTTATTACCTTTTTCTAATACTTTTATCGTAACTATTTTATCATTACGATAATACCCGTTAATATCCCCTGGATCCTCCTGCCAAAGTTTATTGTATTCAACCCGTCTATTCACGTCCATTTGGACCATTATGAGTGCATAAACTTTGAGAGCAGATAAAATATCAGAAGAAAGGGGGTCATCCTTTTCGAGGTCGCCAAGAAATTTTCCCATTATAGGGTCTTTTTCTATAATGTATTTTCTTACCCTACAATAGTTTGACCATCCGGTTAAATCACCGGGAGGGGTAATATCCTTAAACTCAAGCTCGAACTTTTTAATACCTTGTTCTGTTATTTTAAACATTATTCGTCCCTCCTCTAATTTTAAAGGTTCTTGAAAAGTTTTCCACCGGACCGCCCGGGGGCAGCCCCCAAGTAGCAGACCTAAGGGCTGCTACTTGGGGGCAGCCCCCGATACAACATTAACCACCTTGGCGATTCTCCGCGAGCCGTCAAAGCGTTTGATTTTTTTAGTGGTGAATTTAACTAACCCTTTAGCAACAGAATAAAGAGTATAGTCTCTGCCTTGGCGGACATTTTTGCCGGCCACAAATTTACTGCCGCGCTGGCGGATTATAACACTGCCGGGTTGGGCCGGCTGTCCGGCGTATAATTTAACGCCTAAATATTTTGGCCGGGAATCCCGGCCCAGGGCCGTTGAGCCTGCTGATTTAGTTTTTGCCATGCCAATTTTGTCGAAATTTTGGAGTGAAACTTTGTTGAATGAACAAAATTTCGCTACAAAATTGAGCGCCCCGCCCTAATTTTGCGTTATTAGTAAATAATAAATGAAATGAGTAAGGCGCCAAAGGCGCCGCATAGGAGGCCAAAGACCCTTTGACGGCGGCCATCCCTACGAGGACAGTCCTCGTAGGGATTGACTACTATGGAGGTTGAACCTCCATAGTTTAATCTTTCCGCTTCGCTCGTGTAGAGTTTCTATTTATTATGTTATCCTATCTTAAAAATTTCGTCAAGAAAAATGAAGCAGATATTGTTTTAGTTATCGGCGTAATTTTGGTGGCTTTGATTAGTTTTGGCGCCGGCCGACTGACCTCGTTTCAAGCAGACGAAGAGCCAATCTTGATTCAAGAGCCATTGACCGCCTCAATTCAGCAGTCTTTAGAGCCGGAGAAAGCAGGGGAAAGCGGCCAGCCAGAGCCGGCTGAAAAAGGAAAATTTGTCGGCAGTATCAAAAGCGATAAATACCACTGGCCTTGGTCTTCTTCGGCCAAAAGAATTAAACCGGAAAACCAGATTTGGTTTGATTCTGAAGCAGAAGCCAAAGCGGCCGGGTATCAGCCGGCCGTTGATTTTAATAAATGGGCGCCGGCGGATTATAGTCCATAGGAATATTTGGGAGTCCATCTCCCAAATTTCAATTTGGGAGATGGACTCCCAAATATTCCTAAATTTTATTTTTACTCGCGGTAATCACTTTAAACTCTCTTTCTAATTTTTTGAACTGGTCAATTTGTTTTCTTAAGTCATATGGCAGTTGCTCTATGACTTTTTTAAATTTAGCTTTATCCACCATTAAAATTTCATTCCATTTTCCCAGCGGCTCTAAAATTTCTTTTAATTTTATCGCGTCATAGCCGAATCGTTTTTGAGCAAGACGGGTGATATAGCCCGTTTCGCCAAAGACCCGGTCAATGGCCTGCTCATCGCAATATAGATTAATGGCCTCTTTTAATTCAGTCATTCGCTTTGTTTCGCTCTCTTGCCGGCTTTTAATTTCAAAATATTCCCGGATAATATTTTTTACCTGTTCTTCATTAACGGTTTTTTTCTCTATAAACTTATACTTGAATAGGGGACACCAGCGCTGATAAGGGCACCAGGGACATAAAGCGTTTGGCCGCGGCTCAAAGCCGCTTGTTTTAATTTTCTGAACAATGCTTAAGATTTTTTCTTTGGTTTCATTAAGTTCCTGATTGGCGCGAATAGTAGATAGTTTTTCGCCATGCTTTAAGAAGTAAAGAGATAATTTGACCGGTTTATCCTGAAAAGAGGGCCAGCGATTCGTTAAGCCCAGATGATAGACAGAAAGCTGTAAACTGCCGTCAATTTCTTTTTGACCCGGCATTTTTTTAGCTGTTTTATAATCTATCACTTCAAAAGCGCCATCCTCTGATTTATCAATTCTGTCAATTCGGCCGGTAATCTGATGAAGTTCTTCTCCGTCTAAAATCGGCGCTTCAAACGAAGTTTCTAAATTGACGATGTTAAACTTCAGGGGGCTATTTTCCTGATAATAATTTTTAAGCATCTCAATGCCTTGATGAAAAGCAAAGGCCTCTTCTTGCTGGTCGTTATAAACGCCGGGGTCCCATTTATCGGTGAAACATTTTAAGAGTTCTTCTTCTGATAAGGGAGTCGGCCGAGATGGTTCATGAAACATTTTTAACATTTCATGAATCAAACTGCCAAAAACCGCCTCTTTTGATTTAGGCGCCGGAATCCGCTCAAGATATTGAAATTTATATTTGGCCGGGCAGGTGGTAAATGTTTCTAAGGCCGAATAAGAGATGCGCATAGTGGCTATTATACACTTTTTGTTATTTTTTTAAAGGGTGATATCGGCGGTGGGTTTTTTCGGCATAACGGTCAGAAGTATGAACATATCGAGTAGTGGTATCTAAAGATTCATGACCTAAAAGAATCTGAATAGCGGCCGGATTAGCTCCTTGTTCGGCCATAAAAGTTGCAAAGCCATGTCGTAACGAGTGAGCTGAAATAGGAATATTTATGCTTAATAGCTCACGATATTTTTTAATTTTTTCCTGTAAATAATTAGAAGAGATTTTTTTATTTTTATTTTTAATATTTTTCCCCCGATAGGGGATAAACAAATAAGGCGAATCATCAGTCCTTGTTGACAGATAATTTCCTAAATGTTTTTTGGCTCTTTCAGTAAGGTAAACAAACCGTTCTTTTTTACCTTTTCCCATAATAAAAATACGACCAGTTTTATCAATTTGATTTCGTTTCAAATTAAGTAATTCAGAAATTCTCATTCCGGTAGAAAATAAAACTTCTAGCATAGTTCGATTTCTTGAGGCAATAATTTTATTTTTTTCAAATTGACTAGGGGATTCAATGAGTTTTACTATTTCTTCAAACTCTGAAACTCGGTAATGTTTTTTTTTAGTTTTAAGAAGCTCAATACTTTCGGGAGCGATAGGGGAGTCATAATCCATTTTAATAAGATATTTAAGATACCCACGAAGACTTGAAAGAGTGCGATTTATTGAGCCGGAAGTTAGATTTTGTTTAGATTTTTCACCTAAAGCAGTTTTTCTATCACGGGAAACTAAATATGCTTTATATTGTTCAATTGTTTTTTTATTTATTTTCTCAAAAGGAATTTTTATTTCATTCTTTAGAAAATTTTCAAATGTCTTTAAATCTCGTTCATAATTATAGAGCGTTTCAGGGGAATAATTATTTGTTTGTATACGAAGAAGAAAGTCTTCAAGATAATCAAGCATATTATGTAGTTAGAGTGAGTGTTTGAGTTATTATACTCATTACTAAATATCATTATATTACGGCCTTTTCAGGCCGTCAAGACACTCCCCTGCGGATAAGATAATAAGTAAAATAAGTAAAATAAGCTAATAAGTTAATAAGCTTAATTTACTTATTAGCTTGTCTTGCTTATCTCGCTTGATTTACTTATCTCGCTATTATTGGCGGACATCGGATGTTTTGAAATTGGAAATTAGGAAAACCACTCCCCTACTATTATAGATAATCAAAAGGATTGAGCGAGCCGCCCAAAGGCAATAAGCCAAACCATCTTTCTTCTATTCTGAAAGTATTGGTGGCGTAAACCGTAAAATGCAGATGAGGCCCGGTGGCAAACCCGGTCGCCCCTTCATAGCCGATAATCTGGCCTTGTCTGACCTCTTGGCCATTGGAAACCGCGTAAGCCGAAAGATGAGCGTAAAGAGTGGTCAGGCCGTTACCATGTTCAATCGCCAGCCATTTGCCGTAAGCGTATTTGCCATTGTCGCCTAGGCCCTTAATTCTGCCGTCTTGGGCCGCTCTGACAGGCGTACCCAAACCAGAAGCGATATCAAGGCCGTTGTGAAAACTATAGACATTGTTTATAAAACCGGTTTGAGAAGTGGGGCCGTAGTTTTGGGTTATCCGGCCAGAGGTCGGCCAAGCCAAGATGCCGGGCCGCGGAGTCGGGATAGAGTTCGGGTCAATAGCCAATTGAAGTTTAATTTCTAATTCGTAAATTTCTTTTTGAATTTCTTGTCTTTTTTTCTCAACCTCTTTTAACAGATTCTGATAACGCCATTCTTGGTTTTTTGTCGTCTTGAGCAGGTCTTCTTTGTCGTCTTTTTGATTACCCAAAACCTGATTTTGCCCTTTGAGCTGGCTCCGCAGTTCTTCCAGTTCATTTTGTTTTTCTTCCTGGCTTGTTTTTTCGTCTTCCAATTGGACTTTCAAAAGCTGGATATCTTCCAATTTTGTCTGGATTTGATTCTGCAAAAGCCCTACATATTCCATCTGATTTAAGAAATCGGAAAAATTATCATTTTTTAAAACTAATTCAAAGGGCGTTTCTTGGTCATATTCGGCAATAATTTGAATAATTTCTCCCAAGGCCTGCTTTTGTTTGGTTATTTCCTGAATTTGCTCTTCAATAGATAAATTTAATCCGCTGATTTTTAAAGAAACGCCGCTGATTCTTGATTGGGTAATCCGGATATCCGTTTCTAATTTTTTAATCTGGGCGTTAAGAATAGCAATCTGATTTTTTAAATTATTCCCTTCTTTTTGTTTGGCCGTGATGGTTTCTTTATAGGCGCCGGCCTGCTTTTCCAGTTCCTCTATTTCTTTCTGCTTTTTTTCAATTTCCAGCTTAAGGTCTTCAATTAGACCGGCTCGGCCAATCGGGATTCTGACAAAAGTCAGAATTAAAAAAACCAAAACCAGCCATTTCAAAACCCGCGGCCATTCTTGACAGATTTGATTAAATTTATTATTATTGCGATAGTAGTTCCTAATATCAGCCATCTTATTTTTCCGATGACCCCAAAAATGCTTTTGCTTCCCTTATTCGTTTAAGGGTTTTTTCTTTGCCCAAGACCTCGGCTACTTCAAAAGGGCCCGGCGAGGCCCGGCGGCCGGTTAAGGCAACGCGCAGGGGCCAAAAAATCTCACCACTCCCCCGCTCCTCGGCCAAAGGCATTAGAGCGGTTTTTATTTTTTCCCGCTCAAAATCTTTTTCTTTAATTTCAGATAATTTTTTTTCAATCAGCTCAAGATTTTTTTTAACATCTTTAAAACTCATTTTTTTCCAGATTAAAAGTTCCGGCTGATATTCCAATTTGTCCTTAAAGAAAAATTCGGTCAACTCCCCTATTTCGGAAAGTTTTTTGAGCCGTTCTTGTTCTAAGCCCACGATTTTTTTAAGTTGTTTTGGAGCAGCTCCAATCGAGCAAATACGGAATGCACTTTTTTGTTAATTCATCCAAATCCATTTTTCTAATATAATATCCATTGAGCCAATCAAGCCGCGAAAGATTAAAAACCGCTCCGCCTTTTTGGACCCGTTCCAAAGAGAATTCTTTAATCAGCTCGTCAAGCGAAAAAATCTCTTTTTTTGTGCCCGGATTCCAGCCGAGTAAGGCCATAAAATTTAAGAGCGTCTCCGGCAAATAACCTTGTTTTTTATATTGGCTGATTGAAACCGCGCCGTGCCGCTTGCTTAATTTTGTCCGGTCAGGCCCTAAAATCAGAGGTAAATGGCCGTATTTTGGCAAGCGGCTAAAGCCGAGCGCTTTCTGAAGAAGGATTTGCTTTGGGGTATTTGAAATATGGTCTTCGCCGCGGATTACATGAGAAATTTTCATTTCATAATCGTCAATAACAGAGCTTAAATTATAAAGGGGCGTTTTTTCATCTCGGGCAATGCTGATATCGCCCAGAAGCCCGGTATCAAACTCTAATTTGCCGCGAATTAAATCAGTAAAAGTCAATTTTTTCTCCGGACATCTGAATCTGATGATGCCGCTGGAACGGGGGCTGCCCCCGGAAATCGGGGGCAGCCCCCGTTCCTGACGGCATTTATGTATTGGCGCCTTTCCCCGGCTCATTCTTTCATTTTTTTCCGCTTCTAATTCTTCTTTGCTATGAAAGCACCAAAAGGCCTGTTTAGAATCTAAAAGTTTTTTAATGTATTTTTGATAAATTTCAGTCCGCTCGCTTTGCCGATATTTAGAGACCTCGCCGCTAAAAGCTTTTACTTTTAGCGGCGAGGTCTCTAAATCGGGTCCCTCGTCCCAATTCAGCCCCAACCACTTCAAGCTCTCTATAATATCTTTCTCGTATTTTTTTTCCGACCTTTTAATATCAGTATCTTCAATCCGCAGAATAAATTTCCCGTTATTTTTTTTGGCGAATAGATAATTAAAAAGCGCGGTCCGAGCCAAGCCAAAATGCAGCCAGCCGGTCGGGCTGGGCGCGATTCTTACCCGTACTCCTTTACCCGCCATAATTTTTGCCTTGCCCGCCAAAGTTTCTTTCAAAAATTTAGGCGGGCAAGGCAAAATTTGGGCGGGCTTGATTCCTTTATATCCTTGACAAGACTTTGATTTTATGATAGATTTATGATAGGTCTTTGTCATTAACAATATTTTAACAAAAAAACAGCTCTTGAGGAAGAGCTAATAAAGGAAGGAAGAGGAAAATGGAAAAAGAGCAATTAGTAAAAATGTTAAAAGAATCTCTAGAAATACTAGAACTAACTTGTTCTAGCATAAGATTGACTCGCCCTATTATTATTAGTGCTCTTAGAGGAGATGTGCTTACGGCAACTAATAATTTACTTACTCTGGTATCTAATAACTTACTTGCCGTTTCCATGCTTTTGAAAGAATCGGTAAAAGAGATCAGCGGCGAGTAAAGAATTTTATTTTCGTCAGGCCTCAATTCACCAAAGGAGGTGAAAAATTTGAGGCCTGGCGTTTTTTATTTGTTTCTCCAAAAATAATTTTTAATAAAATTATTTTTGGTTAAGAAACAAATAACCCCGCCCTAATTTTGCGTTTTTAGCAAGTAATGAAAGAGTAATAAAGAGAGATATTTATTCTTGCGGCGCAGAGGGCGAATAGCCCCGACCCCGCCCTCTAGGCTGTTGGATTTAATCTTCAGAGTAAATTTTATTCTAATAATATGACAGGTTCTCTGGATAATGTCGAAGGGCTTAGAGGGCGGGGGAGCGCGCCGCCATATAATACCTCGCAAAATTAGGGCGGGGTAATCTACTTAATTTTCTTCATGGCCTACCTCGTAAAATTAGTGGGGATAACTCACTTTTCCAACAAATCTAAAAATTCCTCCTTTGAAATTTTAGCGTCACGCAATAATTTTCTCAAGAGGCCTTTGCCTAAGGTTTTATGCTTAGGAATGGTTAATGGAAATCTATTATGGTTTGAAGGATGATGGAGTCGGATATGACTCCCCTTTTGTCTGACTACTTTATAGCCTAAATTTTGAAAGCATTTTACTGCTTGTTTTCCAGAAATCAGCAATAGTTTAGGCATAGAGTTTATCAGGAAGATTTATGGTATGAAAGCTCAATTCTTGAGGATGATATTCTTTAAGCTCTTTTTGATTTTCTCTTTCTTTCAAACATATTTCAATTACTTCGTGGATATTCTTGAGCGCTTCATCCAAGGTTTTGCCTTGAGTGTAGCAGCCAGAAAATAGCGGACATTCTACCACATAAAAACCATCCTCGTCTTTTTCAATCAGAACAGGTAGTTGTCTGTTTTTGTAAGAAATTTTTTTCTTTCTCATATTTTTGTTTCTTTTCTATAATGATACCAAATTGCAAAGATAAGTCAACTTTCAGGGGACAGTCCGTTCAATGTTATGACATCCGATGTCCGCCAACGAGCCGCTTTGATG
>Ga0155442_107_pt1 | contig 55685 bp, 51 predicted proteins | sample RifCSPhighO2_02_FD_111890 | JGI IMG/M metagenome (GOLD analysis project Ga0155442, IMG submission 111890) | Candidatus Portnoybacteria bacterium RIFCSPHIGHO2_12_FULL_38_9 | reverse complement strand
CGCCCGGCACATCGCCATCAGAACCACGCGAGCCCGCGCACAAAGTGATATTTCTTAAGTCTAAATGCGCCCTGGTCTCTCTAAAATATTTTAATTCATGTATGAAGCGTTCTTCTAAAGTCTCAGTGTTTATGTTTTTTGCTTTTATTTCGTCTGCCGAGAGCTTTTTAAATTCTTCGTCTGCCTCCACGCGGTCGCGAACCCAAACAGCATAAGCGCCATTTTTGCTGGTTCTCTCTGAATAAGCGACAACGTTGTCGAGGGAATCACCGGTCCATTTCCAGCAAGCAAAGAACTCTCCGCATTTATCATAAAGCCGTTGAGGTGTCATTCCTTCGGCCATAATGATAAGCCGGTTAAAACCGGGTTGTTTTTCCGGAATTCGCAGATTTGAAAAATCTGCTTTAATCCCGAAAGTATCCTGGTAAAAACCTTCCCATTCAGTGACTAACCCTTGAAAACTTTCCGCCGCAAAAGGATCTCTGCGCTCCAACAAAGCCTGAATGTGCCCCAGGCCAATACTTCCATCATCAATCTGACGGAAGAGATCTTTGAGCACGCCAGACCATTCTGACATGCTACCGACTACCTCTCTTTTCATAGCCAGTCCCTCCTATCCTCCTATAAATTTTAAAAAACAATTCCCCCTAAGATGCTTTAAGGAGGGCCAAAAAACCTATTTTTTTTGGCATCTGAATAATAACGCCACTATTGAGATTTGTCAATACCGAGCCAAATTTTTTCGTTTTGTATTTGAAGTTCTTTATTTTCTTGCGTTTCTCTTTTCTCTCTTTTAATCTGCGTGGCAATTACCGCCTTTTTTAGTTCTTTTTCAAAATTCTTTATCGCGGATAAAATAAGATTAGAATCTGTTTCAAAATAAAGCAAGATATTGTCTTTAATGGTTAGTCCGGCTTTTTTTCGCAAATCATTTATCTGACGAACCAATTCGCGATAAATACCTTCTTTTTTAAGTTTTTCTGTTATTTTGGTATCCAGCTCTACTCTAAGCTCTTTTTTTTGCTTCTTAAATTCTACTTTTTTGATATTTACTTCGTCTTTGATAAGAACGACAAAATCATCGGATAGTTTTTGCCCGTAAATGATTAATAAGTTTAAGGGCTGTCTGACCGGAATGCCGGCCGCGGCTCTTTTTTCCAAAGCCAAACTAACAATACCTCTTGCGGTTTTCATATTCTCCAGAACAGGGGAGTCAATATAATTTTTATCGTATTTTGGCCAATTTTCTAAATGAACGCTCTCTTTTTTTCCGCCTGTATTTTTGTATAAATGCTCGGCTATAAATGGAGTAATTGGCGCCATTATTTTTGAAAGTTCTAAAAGCGAATAGCGGAGGGCAGCCAGCGCTTGTTCTTTATCTTTTTTATCTTCGCTCTTTATTCTTTCCCGGCTTCTTCTTAAATACCAAACAGATAAATCCTGAATAAATTCGCCAATCGGCCGAGCGCCGGAAACCACATTATATTTATCCATACTCTCTGTTGTTTTTTTAATTAGCTCGTGAAGCCGCGCTAAAATCCATTTGTCAAGAATATTTTTTTGAGACAAGGTATGCCTTCGACTTCGCTCAGGCAATAACCTCTTTCCTGTCCCTTCTTCAAACATTTTATAAAAAGACAAAACATTGGAAATAATAAGTATCACTTTTTTATAAACCTCGTCAACTTCTGATTCCTTAAAAAATAAATCGTCCGCTTTCATCAACGCAGAACTCATCAGATAATAACGCAAAGCGTCCACTCCGTATTTTTCTATGAGCCCCCAAGGGTCGGGAAAATTCCTTTTTGATTTGGAAAGTTTTTCGCCTTTTTCGTTTAAGATATTGCCGGTGGCGACCACATTTTCAAAAGGGGCTTTATCAAAAATAATCGTTGAAACCGCATGCATAACATAAAACCAGGCCCTGGTTTGAGAAGTATATTCAGCCACAAATTGGGCCGGAAAACGTTTTTTGAACAACTCTTTATTTTCAAAAGGATAATGAAGTTCGGCAAAAGGCATTGAGCCGGACTCAACCCAGCAATCTATGACTTCCTGAATCCTTGACATCGCCTTGCCGCACTTTGCGCATTTTAATTTAATCGCGTCAATATAGGGCTTATGCAAATCAACTTCTTCTAATCTTTCCGATTGATAGACCTGTTTATAATTTATAGCTTTTTCTTTTAGTTCCTTAAAACTACCTAAACAAATTTTATGCTCGCATTTCCTGTTTTCACACTGCCAAATCGGAAGAGCCGTGGCCCAGTAGCGATTGCGGGAAATATTCCAGTCCGGCGCGCTCTCAATGCCTTTTTTAAACCGACCTTGTTTTAGGTGCGCCGGGTACCAGTTGATTTTTTCATTTAATTCTAAAAGCCGGCGCTTGATTTTTTGGATATTTATAAACCAAGCCGGAATGGCGTTGTAAAAAAGTTTGGTTTCGCAGCGCCAGCACAAAGGATACGAATGAGCCATCTCTTCTTTTTTGTAAAGCAGGCCTCTTTTTTCTAAGTCATTTTTAATCGGCTCTTCAGCTTCTTCAAAGTATTTTCCCTGAATAAATTTGGGCGCTTTTTTATTAAACACGCCTTGTTCGTTAAGCAGAGGAACGACCGTCAAGCCCAATTTAAGGCCCAAATTATAATCATCTTCGCCATAGACCGGCGCAATATGAACAAGGCCGGTTCCTTCTTCGGTTGAAACAAAGTCAGCTGCGGCTACATAGTGGGATTTCGCGTCGGTCTTTTTTATGCTTTCAATTTCAAAAAGCGGCTCATATTCAAGGCCGGCTAAATCCTTGCCTTTTATCTTTTTAATAAGATGATAATTCCCTTTAAGCGCGCCTTGGCGCGCCTCGGCTAAAATATAATTTTCCTTGCCTTGCTTAACTAAAATATAGTCAATATCTCCGCCAATGGCCAAAGCTACGTTGCCCGGCAAGGTCCAGGGGGTAGTTGTCCAAGCCAGAAAATAAGTGTTTTTTGGCAAATTATATTTCTCTGGATTTTTAGCTTTAAATTTAACCGTAATTGTTTCTTCTTTTAAGTCGCGATAACTTTGGTCCATGGCCACTTCAAAATTAGAAATCGGCGTTTCACAACGGGGGCAGTAAAGCAAAACTCTTCTTCCTTGATAAATCAATCCTTTATCCCAGATTTGCTTAACTGCCCACCAGACCGACTCCATATACTTGTTTTCCATTGTTTTATAGGAATTTTCAAATTCCACCCAGCGACCAATGCGGCGAACCATTTTACCCCATTCATCAGCGTATTCTAAGACCGCTTCCTTGCAGGCGGAATTAAATTTTTCTATGCCGATTTTTTCTATCTGCTTTTTGCCGGAGATTTTTAGTTTTTGTTCAATAATATTTTCAATGGGCAGACCGTGGCAGTCCCAGCCCCAGCGCCGAGGCGCGTAAAAGCCCCTCATCGTAAAATACCTGGGAATCACATCTTTAATAGTTGAAGCCAGAATATGGCCGTAATGAGGCAGACCAGTGGCAAAAGGCGGACCGTCGTAAAAAACGTAGGATTTGTTTTTCTCCCTGTTTTTAAGCGTTTTCTCAAAGATTTTTTCTTGCTCCCAAAATTCCAGTATTTTTTCTTCTGTTTTAGAAATTTCCTGCATGCCAATTTTATCGAAATTTTGGAGCGAAAACTTTGTTTGAGCGAACAAAATTTCGCTGCAAAATTGAGCACCGAGCACTCAGTGTGAACTACCAGCTTATATTCTTTAAACCAAAGTTTATTGATTTATAACAAAAGTTTAGATAATTCACGCTGAGTGCTCGGTAAAGGTTTTCTAACAAAATTTTCTGCGTCTATCGGCTTGAAAATTTTGAGAAAATCCATTACATCTTACTCGGCGCCCTAATGCCCATTATCTCTAAAGTATTTTTTAAAACAATTTGAGTTGCCTTAACTAAAGCCAATCGCGCTTGGGTCAATAATTTGTCTTCAGAAAGCACCCGACAATCTTTGTAGAATTTATGAAAAGCTGCGGCTAAATCCAGAGCATAATAGGGCAAACGCTGAACTTGATAATCTTTAATTATGTCTTCAATAATCTCCGGAAATCGGATTAGCTGACGAATTAAATTCAGTTCAAAATGATTAGTTAAATTTTTGAATTTGGAATTTGGAATTTGGAATTTATTTGGGATTTGGGATTTTTGATTTGGGATTTTCCGAAGGATACTACAAATCCTCGCGTGCGCGTACTGAACATAATAAACCGGATTTTTTTCTGACTGCTCTTTGGCCAAAGATAAATCAAAATTCAGATGAGTGTCAGGCGACTTCTGCAGGAAAAAAAACCTAACCGCGTCAATCCCTACTTTATCCAATAATTCATCCATGGTTACATAAACGCCGGCTCTTTTTGACATCTTTATTCCCTCGCCCTTCTCTAATAAACTGACAAACTGTAAAAAAATTATTTTTAATTTATCTTTATGTCCAAAGGACTCCATAGCCCCTTTAAGCCGTTTCATATCCCCATAATGATCAGCGCCCCAAATATTAATAACTTTATCAAACTTTTTCTTCTCAAATTTATAAAGATGATGAGCGATATCGCCGGCTAAATAAGTTTTAAAGTCGTTGGCCTTAACAACCACTCTGTCTTTTTCATCGCCGAATTTTGACGATTTAAACCATAAAGCGCCTTCTTTTTCATAAATTAAATTTTTCTTTTTTAGGGTTATTAGGGCTTTCTCAACCTGACCTGAATCGTAAAGCGTTTGCTCGCTAAACCACTCGTCAAATTTAATACCTAAACGAACAGTGGTTTTCTGAATCATTTCTTTTAGGATAATCTTGGCTGCTTTTTGCCCGGCTTTTTCCGGGTCTTTTTCTTTAATTCTTTTACTCAATTCGTCAATGTATGCTCCTTTGTATTTCGCCTCCTTGTCTTTTAAAACCGAATGCCCTAAAGTCAAAATTTGCATGCCGTAATCATTCACATAATAGGCCTTTTCTACTCTAAAACCGGCCATTTTCAAAACATTAGCCAAAACATCGCCAAAAGGCCCGCCCCGGGCATTGCCTACGGTTAAGGGCCCGGTGGGATTGGCTGAAATAAACTCTACCTGAACTTTTTTATTCTTGCCTATTTTTAATTGACCAAATTTATCGCCTTGCTTTAGAATTTCTTTAATCTGCTTCTGTAAATAATCCTTAGAAAGAGTAAAATTGATAAAACCGGGCCTGGCAATTTCAATTTTTTTAAATTTTGATTTGGGACTAGATTTGGGAGTCCTTCTCCTAATTGGGAGAAGGACTCCCAAATCTAAATACTTTATCAGTAATTTCGCTATCTCCATTGGGTTTTTCTTAATCAATCCAGCCAAAATCATTGATATGTTAGTAGAGTAATCCCCAAAACCCGCGTTTTCCGGATGCTCTATTTGAATTTCCGGTATCTTAAAACCCGGCCATTTTTCTTCTTGTTGCACCCGCCTAACTGCCTCTTGAATTATTTCCCTTATTTCTTCCCTAATCATAATTCTCATCATATCTTATTCTTCGCATTTACTCAATACTTTCTTTAGTGCTAAACTTAAAATATGCCTACCTTAGCGGTTAATCCCCGGGCCAAATACGATTATGAAATTTTAGAAACCTATGAAGCGGGCATAGTTTTGGCCGGCTATGAGGTTAAAGCGGTCAAAACCGGACATCTTAGCCTTAAAGGGACTTATGTCGCCATTAAAAATAATGAAGCGTTTTTAATCAATGCCCATATCTCTCCTTATCAGCCAAAAAACACGCCGGCTGATTATGAGCCAAATCGCTTGAGAAAACTGCTCCTTAATAAACAAGAAATAAAAACTCTGATTGGCCGAATCAAACAAAAAGGGTTGACTTTAGCGCCCCTGCGGGTTTATACTAAGCGAGGAATGGTCAAGCTGGAGTTTGCCGTTGGCAAAGGGAAAAGAAAAATAGATAAACGGGAAAAGATTAAAAAAAGAGAAGCAGAGCGAAAGATGGAAAGGGCTTTGAAAGTAAAATAAGTAAATTAAGCTTAATCTACTTATTTTACTTAATTTACTTATTTTACTTATTCATAATGGGGATGCCGGGTTTCGATAGAAGCGTTTTTAAAATAAGCAAGCCGAGCTCAAAATCTCGCTAAACTTTTGGCAAAATATAAGTGCAAACTTATTTTCCAAAGCTAAGAGCGCTATTGCTTCAATCTTTAACGTTCCAAGCTTAATTCCTGCCTACGTTTAAATCCGTAGGCCATCCGGCTAACTGACTCTCGATAAGTTAGTTTGGGTGTCAAATTATCGAGATAGATAATTTAGCCGTCTTGAATAAATTATTGAAAAAATACAAGACAAGAATTAAGAATATTTTGCTTGATTTTAAATTTTTAATTCTCATCATAAATCAAGCTAAGCTTGTAGAATTATTTTAGAAGGGTTTTCTACACGCGAGTTCAACTCTCGCCATCTCCACCATTTAGGAAATTGCAAACAATAGGTAGTCGCCTCGCTTCGCTCGGCGGCCAATTCGTATTGAATTTTGGGCGAAAAAATCAGTTGGCGATTCTGCTTTTGGGGGAAAAAAATTTTTTAATCAATTTTATTTTTTATGATTACTCAAATCTATGAAGCACAAAATTTTGATGAGGCTAAAAATCTTGTCGAAGTTGGTGTAGACCACATTGGTGTGCTAGTTGGTAAAGGCGAGTATCCCCGGGAATTTAGTCCAGAACAAGCAAAAGAAATTTTGCAAGGCGTAGCAACTCCGGCAAAGAAGGTAGTGTTGTCGCTTTCAAAAAATTTAGAAGACATAATTGAAACTGTGAATAAAACTAATCCCGACATTTTGCATTTGGGTACGGCCCCCGAATTTCTCTTGCCAGCTGATGTACGAACTTTGAAAAAACAATTTCCTAAACTCAAGGTTATGCGAAGCATTCCAGTAAGAGATGAAAGAAGTGTAGAGTTGGCGAAGCAATATGATGGAGTTGCTGATTACTTGCTTCTCGATACTCAAAAGAAGGGCGATACCCAAGTGGGAGCAACTGGAGAAACGCATAATTGGAGTGTAAGCAAGAAAATCGTTGAATCCGTTTCTATTCCCGTTATTCTTGCCGGTGGGCTTGGACCGAACAATATAGCGAAAGCTATCTTGAAAGTCAGACCATTTGGTGTGGACTCTAAAACTAAAACTGATAAAGCTGGAAGTCATGAAAAAGATATAGACAAAGTCAGAGAATTTGTGCGAGTTGCTAAGGTAACGAAATAAGTTTTTTGTCATAAGATTTTTTAATAATTTGTCGTCAAAGAAAAACTTGTCATCCCTTCGGGAGATCACCCATAGGGTGAAAATTGTCATCGGCGCGGCGGAGCCGCGATTTCGGAATTTCGCGGGGGGCATACCTTGCCGCCTGCGGCGGCGAAGTGCGTCCGAACTATTTTGAGTATAGACCACTCTAAAATAGCCATTATAAAACAACCACGAGTCAACAATCAAATAAGGATAAGTCCCATACGGCTAATAGACGAAAAAGGCCTGAATTTAGGTATTGTGGAAACCTATCAGGCCCTTGAAATAGCCAAAGAACGAGGTTTGGACTTAGTTGAAATAGCTCCTTTAGCCCAACCGCCTGTTTGCCGAATTATTGATTTTGGGAAATATCAATATCAAAAATCCAGACAGGGAAAAGGGCAAAAAACCAAACAGAAAATAACAGAAGTTAAGGGAATAAGAATCAGTCTTCGCATTAGCCGGCATGATTTGGAAACCAAAGCCAAACAAACGGAAAAATTTCTTCAGAAAGGAAATAAAATCAGAATAGAAATCGTTTTAAAGGGACGGGAAAAAAGCTTCCAATTCCAAAATTTAGCCAAAGAAAAACTACAAGAATTCATTCAATTGATTCCTGTTGAGGTCTTTATTGAGCGAGAAATAAAAAGAGAAGGCCGGGGATTTAATGTTATCATAGCAAAACAATGAAACTCAAAACCAGAAAATCTGTCTTAAAAAGAATTAAAATTACCGGCAGACAAAAATTTTTACGGCGCCCTGTCCATCAGAACCATTTTAACGCCAAGGAATCGGGTCAAAAAACCCGACGCAAGCGCAAAACAAAAAAACTTCAGCGGATAAGCGGGAAAAAAATCCGGCGAATGTTGCCGTATAGTTAGAATTTAGAATTTGGAATTTAGAATGGGAATCAAGAATTTAGAATGGGAATCAAGAATTTAGAATATAGAATTTATTTTTTATTCTAAATTCAGTATTCTATATTCCCATTCTTTATTCTTAATTCATAATTCTAATTTCTTTGAGGTCATTTCAAAACTCCTTCGTCGCGAAATTTTAGATTTTCGAGCGAGACAAGGAAGGCGAGCAAAAATACTTGAATCATAATATAATTATGATGAAAGTATTTTTGCGAAGCCTGACGCAGTCGCAGCCGAAAATCTAAAATTGCAGCAGATTGAGTTTTGAAATGACCTCTTAGTGCTATGCCTCGAATTAAACGCCACAAAATAGCCCATAAACGCCGGAAGCACTTGCTTAAATATGCCAAGGGTTTTAAATGGGGCCGGAAATCAAAATACCGCCTGGCCAAAGACGCTTTAGTGCACGCTTGGTCCCACGCCTATAAAGACCGCAAAAGAAAAAAGCGGGAATTTCGCCGTCTTTTTCAAATAAGAATTAACGCGGCCTGCCGCGCCAATGGCTTAACTTACAGCCAATTTATCAATAAATTAAAAAAAGCCCAAATTGAACTGGACCGAAAAATATTAGCTGATTTAGCCGCTAATCAGCCGGAGGTTTTTAAAAAAATTGTTGAGGCAGTAAAATAATCTAGAGCTCTCCCACTAACAAATCCAAGGCCGCCTTTGGCTCCAAGCGGCCTTTTTTGATGCCTACTTCTATTTCTAATAATTTTTGGTAAATCTTTTTGAGCTCGTTTAAGCTGAAGTTTTTCAATTGGGCTGAAGTTTTTTTGACGACGAAAGGATGGAGCTTGGCTTTTTTGGCCAAATTATAATAAGGCGTATTTTGCTCAATTAAACTTTTTAATTTGATTAAATTGCGAAACTGATAGGCGAGCATGGTCAATAAATAGATTTCATTGTCGCCTTTTTCCAGATGCTGATATAAAAGCTTGAGAGCTGTTTTTTTATTCTTTTCCCCCAAGGCGTCAATGGCTTGAAAAATATTTGGCTCAATCTTGGGCTTAACCAATAAATCAATACTCTCTGAAGTAATCTTTGGCTGATAATGAATTAACTTGGTTATTTCCCGGTTCATTTGCCAAAGGTCATTGCCGAGATAAAAAGCCAATTTTTGAGCCGTTGATTTATCAATCTGTCCTGACTGGTTTTTAATTTCTTTTTCAATCCAATTGACTAAATTAAAACCTGCTAAGGGTTTAAATTCCTGAAACATAGATGTCAGTATTTTATATTTTGTCTCTGGCATCCGGTATTTTTCATATAAGACCGCGATAATATCTTTATTCTCTTTTAATTTGCTTTTTTTGGCATATTCAAAAAATTTCTCCTGAAAATCATTGTTCTGGAAAATATCTTCCAAGATTATTAATTTTTTTTCGTTGAACATTGAAACCGACTCAATTGCTTCTCTAATTTTTTCAAAATTTAAGTTTTCTTTTTGCCAAATCAAATTCAATCCGCTTTGATGGATTTTTTTATACTGCTCAATAATCTCATTTAATTTTTGCCGAGATCGGTAAGTGTCTTGGCCGTAAAGAAGAATAAGCATAGTAATCTTACTTCCAACTTACATCTTGCCCCGGCTCAACAATCTCAATCCAAATTTGGCCCGGGACAAATTTAATTTCTTGGCTGTTTTCGTCTAAAAAATAGAGTTTGCTTTTAGAGTTGTTTTTATTTTTCCGCCAAGTACAGGGAATAACCTCCCCATTCTGATAAACCTGACATTGACCCGAACCCTCTATATCCAAATCATTGTAGTCGGGACCCTCAATCTGGCGCGAAAAAGCCCGCATCACCACAATATTTTTTACCTCAATCTGTTGGCTGTTGTTTTTATCTATTTCCGGCTTATTAGTTCGCCAGCGCAAATAAGAATTAGTTTCCGGGTTATATTGATATTTAATATTATAAGGGTAAGAATAACCAATTTCTAAAACTTTTACTGTTCGTTGTTCGCTGTTCTCTGTTCGCTGAATATGCGGATAACCTTCAAACTCTCCTTCCATCCTATAACCCAATTTTTCGGCGCTGTTGAGCAATCGCTCCATAGAAGTAAATCCATTATGGGGCTGGGGGATTTCTCTTTTTTGGTAAAAGGTATTATAGGGATTGATTAAGGCGTCAATATTATCCATTACTCCGGCGTTTAATTTATCCAAAGCAAAATGCGAGCCGCCCCAATGAGCTAAAACAGCGTCCAGACCCATAGCCAAGGGGATAAAATCATGTCGGGCGCTCCTTAAAGAGCCGATTTCTTTAGGCGCGCCGCAGACATAGACAGCGAGCATTCTGGTAATACTTCCGGTAATGACCGGCATCTCAAAAACCAAATCCGCTTCTGATAAGCCGGCCAAGGGCCGGGTAGCCGGATCTTCAGCCAAAACAACGGCTATGGGCCGACGGGAATAATTTTGACAAGACAGTCCGTTAATCAGACTCGTCTTATAGTCTATGTCTTGTTTTTCGTCTTGAGTATTATTAACCACTTCAATAGTTCGGCTGCCAAATTGCCAGATAAAAATCACTCCTAAAGCACTGGCTAAAATAATAATAAAAACTAATTTTTTAGACATTCGATATCCGTCAATGATTTAGCAAGATAAGCTTAATTTACTTATCCTACTTAATTTACTTATCCTGCTTACTCGGGCAGCCGTTTTATTAAGCTCTTGAAATCTAAGTCCTCAAATAATTCAATGATTGTCTTTTTATCAAACTTTTTCCATTGGCATTTTACCAAATCAAAATCAATCGGCGCGTCTTTTTTAATGGTGGCTAAGTATTGACTAAAAAAAGCCTGCTCTTTGTATTCTAATAATCTGGCTTTGAGCTTCGGGTCTATTTCCTCCTGGTCAATTTTTTTATAAAGATTTTCCAAGCTCTTGAATCTCTTGAGCAGTTCAATAGCTGTTTTCTCGCCAATCCCAGGCACGCCCGGGATATTATCGGAAGGATCGCCCTTTAACCCCTTGAAATCAATAATTTGTTTTGGTTCTAACCCATAACGTTCAACTATTGCTTTTTTATCATAAATAGCAGTATCCTTAATCCCCTTTCTAAGAATATAAATTTTTGTCTTATCATTAACTAACTGAAGGGCGTCTAAATCACCTGTCACCACAATTATTTCGGTCTTCGGTCTTCGGTCTTGGGTCTTCTGAATAATCGTGCCAATAATATCATCTGCTTCAAAGCCCTGCTTTTCATAAATAGGGATATTAAAGGCCTTAACTATTTCTTTGATGCGGGGAATTTGGTCATATAGCTCTTGAGGCGGCTTCTTTCGCTTAGCCTTATATTCTTTATACTCTAAATCCCGAAAAGTCGGCCCAGCCACATCAAAAGCAACGGCTGAATAATCCGGCTTTAATTCTTTTAAAAACTTCAAAAGCACGCTGAAAAATCCATAAACCGCATTGACTAATTCGCCTTTTTTTGTTTTTAAGGGCGGTAAAGCATGGTAAGCCCGATGAAGCAGGGCATTGCCGTCAATTAGGACTAATGTTTTCATAAGGACGCAGTCCCAGGGTCAGATCTTTTTACTGCGTTTAGGAGCCTCGCTCCTAAATTCTTTAGGAGCGAGGCTCCTAAAAGGTCTGGTCTTGGAATTATCAACCTCCTTTTTTCCTCCGTTAAATGTTCAAATTTTATCCATAAACTATTTTCAGGCAGAATTTTTCTTACTCGCTCCGCCCACTCAATCGCCACAATATTTTGAGAATTATTAATAATTTCTTTAAAATCTAAATCTAATAAATCTTTTGGTTCAGTTATTCTATAACAATCTAAATGGTAGAAAAAAACAGGAGACCTGCCTTTAGGCAGAGACTTTTTGTCTTGTCCTAAAAAATGGACTCCGTATCTTTTCATAATAACAAAAGTCGGGCTGGTGATTCTTTGTTTAATGCCAAAGCCCTTAGCCATTCCCTGAACAAAAGCGGTCTTGCCGCTGCCTAATTCGCCTTCCAATCCAATCACCACTGCTTTTTTTCTTTTGGAATTTCCCTTTAGTAATTCTTTGGCTAAAATTCTCCCTAATTTTTTTGTTTCCTCCGCCCTTTCTGTGATAATCTCTAAATTGTTCGCTGTTCGCTGTTCGCTGTTCACTGAAAAACAGAATATCACATTTGACTTTAATTTTCAAATCGGTTAAAGTGGAACAGAAATGACCCTCGCTTCTTCTAAATCAAAAACTCTTCAGCAAAAATTAAAAGAGCTGCGCCGACAAGAAGAAGAAAAAAGAACCAAGGACTTAGCCGCTAAATTAAATTTGCCCTATTTAGACCTTTCCTTTGTTCCAATTCCAACCGAAACCCTATCTCTTCTTTCAGAAGAAAAAGCCAAAAAAGCCAAAGCGGTCATTGTCCATAAAAAAGCGAAAGAAATTCACTTAGCCGTCCAAAATCCGGATTATCCTCCGGCTAAAGAAATTATAGATGAATTAAAAAAAGCCGGCTATCAAATCAAGCTTATTTTAGTTTCTCTGCCCGGCTTAGAAAAATCCTGGTCGGCTTACGAAATAGTCAGGCCGTCGGCCAAAGAAATTACCGGTAAAGTAGAGATATTAATGGATACCCTGCAAAAAATTCAGGCAGGAATAAAAAATTTAGAGGATATTAAAAAACAAATTGAGGTTCTGCCGACCGGCCAAGCTTCAAATATAGTAGAAGTTCTTTTGGCCGGCAGCCTCAAAACCAATGCTTCAGACATCCATTTGGAAACTAAGGAAAATAAAGTTAATCTTCGCTTCCGCCTTGACGGCATTTTACAAGATGTCGTTTTTTTATCTTTAAAAACTTATCAATTAGTGCTAAATAGAATAAAGCTCTTGGCCGGTTTGAAATTAAATATTCATGACATTGCCCAAGACGGCCGTTTCACCATCTCCGTTGACCTACTCCCCACTTTTTCGGAACAAAAAAAATTAGACGCGAAGCGCAGTTCCGAAAAAGTGGGGGGTAAAACCGACACTGAAGTCCGGGTTTCGGTTCTCCCCAGCGCTTACGGAGAAAACATTGCGCTGCGAGTTTTAAATCCTAAAATGATTGGCCTGGATTTAAAAGATTTGGGTTTTCCCGAAGAACTTTTAAAAATTGTTGAAAAAGAAATAAAAAAACCCAATGGTCTGATTATTACCACCGGACCGACCGGCTCGGGCAAAACTACGGCTCTTTATGCTTTTCTAAAAGCGGTTAATAAACCGGAAATTAAAATTATTACCTTAGAAGACCCGATTGAGTATCATTTGGAAGGCATCACCCAAACTCAAGTAGAAACAGAAAAAGGATATACTTTTACTAATGGTCTGCGCGCCATTTTAAGACAAGACCCGGATGTAATTTTAGTCGGCGAAATTCGCGATAAAGACACGGCTGAAATCGCCCTGCAGGCATCTTTAACCGGCCACTTGGTTTTTTCCACGCTTCATACCAATGACGCGGCCGGCGCTGTGTCGCGTTTTATAGAATTGGGCGCTAAAGCGCCAATTTTAGCTTCGGGTTTAAACTTAGTTATAGCCCAAAGATTAGTTAGAAAACTCTGCTTAAAATGTCGGCAAACTGCCAAACTTTCAGCCGAACAAATCCAGCAAATAAAAAAAGGCCTTAATGGACTAAAAATTGAGATTAAAAAACTATATCAGCCAAAAGGGTGTCAAGAATGCAATCAAACCGGCTACCAAGGCCGAATCGGGATTTTTGAAATGATTTCAGTTGACGATGAGATGGAAAAACTTATCAGCTCTTCTCCTTTCCACGCCCAAGTTTTGACTTTTATGCAAAAGAAAGGAACATTAACTATGAAACAAGACGCTCTCTTAAAGGTGATTGGGGGAATTACGAGTTTAGAAGAAGTAGAAAGAGTGATTAGCGAATAAATTAGGAAGCTAATTCCTAACTCTCTGACCAATTAAAACACCCGCTAAACTGCAGGCAATGACTCTCTATTCAGGGATAGAGAGAAAAGGCCATTCCGAGGAACAACCCAGCCTCGCCCGCCAAAATTTTCACCACAAGTGAAAACTTGGGCGGGCAAGCCAGATTGCCCGAAACTAAGATAAAGCCCCTATCGAACCCGAATTATAAAAAAGGGCCCTTATTGCCTACAGTTTAGCGGGTGTTTTGATTGAAAACTTCTCCCAGCTGAATCTCCGAGAGCTGTTCTCCCAAAATCAGAAACTCAAATGAAAGAAATTTGACAGGTTAGGGTTGGTTTTGGTATCTTGTAAATATGAGCCATATAACCCTAGAAAAACTCAATACTAATGTTTCTCATCTTCAAAAGGAGATTGAATTTTTACGTTCTTTGATTATCGGTTTAATTGGCAAAGAAAAAGAAGGGGAGTATAAGCCGGAATTTGTTGAAAAAGTTTTGAAAGCAAGCCGAGAAAAAGCAACTTACTCTTTTAAAGATAAAAAAGCCTTTCTTTCTCAATTAGAGAATTTATGATCCAAATTGTTTATGGTAATCATTTTCTTAAATCAGCCAAGAAACTACCGAAGAAACAACAGATAAAATTAGCTAAATTGCTAGAAATTTTTAAAGAAAATCCTTTTCATCGTCTTCTACAAACCAAATCATTAACCGGCCCTTTAGCCGGTTTTTATTCTTTTAGAATTACTCGCGACTGGCGAGTAATTTTTGAATTCATCAATCCGCAAACAATTAAACTTATTGAAGCCGCTCATAGAAAAGATATTTACCGCTAAATTTTCAAAAAACTTCTTACCCGTTAAATTTACAAAGTAATCTTTTTGGATTCTCCATCATCCAGCCCTTCAAAAATCTTGAAGAGCTAAAGAATGGAGAGGAGCTTGAGTTTGAGTTGCGAAGCTCAAGCTCCTCATTTATTGTGCGTCTTTCACTCCCCTGATATGGCCGGAGCCCATAGTCCCCAGATGGTTCAATCATACGCTAAAAGCGAAGAACCTTCCTGGGTACGATAAGGGTTTTGCATGACACTTCCTAAATCGTTTTCCCCAAAAATTAAGGTATCCCACAACTCTGCCAAGCAATCCCGGCAGAGAAAAGGATTTGATGTGCCATATTTCGCATATAGCACATCGTATTGGGGGGATTTTTCAATTCCATGATGTCCTCCCAACAGCTTATGAGGGTACACTGTTTTGTCAAATAAACTCATGGTATCGGAGCCGTATCCCCATACCGGCTCTCCTATAATTTCTTTCCTGCATTCATAACATCTTTCGCTTCTTCTCATCTCTCTGCCTCCTTCCCCCATAGAGACTTTCCCCCATAGGGACAAAAAATTATTCATCAAAGAACTCTTGGGAGCCGCCGCAGAACTCCAAGTCCCGTGGCAAAAACCTCTCCCATCTAAATTTCCAAAACGATTCAGAAACTCAAATGGAAAAAATTTGACAGGTTAGGGTTAGTTTTGGTAGACTAAAATTAATATGCCTCAAATAATTACTCTTCCAAAAACAGAATATCTGCGGCTTCGTCGAATTGCTGACCTGTTTGAAGTGGTTCGTAAGCTTTTTGAAGTTGATTTTTTTGCCGAACCGCCTACTAAAGACTCAAAAAAAATCATTAAAGAATTTCAAAAAACTGGTCTTTATAATGAGGCTTTTTTAAAGAGCTTGGAAAAGGGGCTAAAAGAATCGTCTTACTTTCGTTCTCGGTAAAGTAGTATGAAAATTCTATTACTCAAGAAACGTCTTTCTGTTTATCTCAAAAAACATAGAATTCAAAAAAGATTTGAAAAGCAGAAGCGCCTCTTTGAGAATAATCCTTTTTATCCAAGCTTACGCGCAGAAATTCTTGAGCCAAAACATTTAAAAATCTATAGCTTTCGCATCACCCGAAAATATCGGGCGATTTTTATTTATCGCGGCAACTCAACTATTGAAATCATTGATATCAACGACCACTATCAATGATTAAATCTGCTTTTGATTTTATTGACGTTTTTTGTTATCCTTAATTAAAAGAACCACTTGGCCCGCCTTGCAACGCTTTGCCAGTCCGCATGACTCGCGTCAGCGTGTCTGGCGAACGAAGCAATACGGACAAGCGGACTTTCGCCATTATTCTATCAAACTATGAATAATTTGTCAAGCCCTATCACTTCGCCAAAGGAACTTCAAGAAGACCGCAATTTAGATATTACTTTAAGGCCCCGCTCGTTTGAAGAGTACGCCGGCCAGGAAAAAATCAAAGATAATTTAAAAATCCTGATTGAAGCGGCTAAAAAAAGAGGCGAGGCCGTTGAACACCTGCTTTTATACGGCAGTTCCGGACTCGGTAAAACGAGCTTAGCGCATATTATCGCCAAAGAAATAGGCGCTAATCTTAAAGTTACCTCTGGCCCGGCCATTGAAAAAACCGGGGACTTGGCTTCTATTTTAACTTCGCTTCAAGACGGAGATATTCTTTTTGTGGACGAATGTCACCGGCTCAATAAAAATATTGAGGAAATATTGTATCCGGCCATGGAAGATTATAAGCTGGATATTATCATCGGCAAAGGGCCGTCAGCCAAAATCCTGCGGCTTGATTTGCCCCGTTTTGCTTTAATCGGCGCCACCACCCGCATCGGGCTTTTATCTTCGCCTTTAAGGAGCCGGTTTGGCGCCACTTATCGCCTGAATTTTTACGAACAAAAAGATATTGAAAAAATCATCAGCCGTTCAGCCCGTATTTTAAATGTTTCTATTGACCCGGCCGGCTTAAAAATTATTGCCCAGACCAGCCGGGCCACCCCGCGAGTGGCTAACCGGCTCTTAAAAAGAGTCAGGGACTTTTGCCAGGTCAAAGGCGATGGTATTATTGACCAAGGGACAACCCAACAAGCCCTTAAAATGTTAGAAATTGATGAATTGGGACTGGAGCCGACTGACCGCCGGCTTTTGAAAGTAATGATTGAAAAATTCAATGGCGGCCCGGTCGGCCTTCAAGCCCTTTCAGCCGCCACTGACGAAGAAACAGAAACCATTGAAGAAATTTACGAACCCTTTCTCCTCCAGCTCGGCTTTCTGGCCCGCACCCCGCGCGGCCGCGTCGCCACTAAATTGGCTTATGAGCATTTAGGAATTAAGTATAACAGAGAAGAACAGGATAGGTTGCTGTAAAAAAGTTGACTATGATTATCTGATTCTGTCGAACAACCCGCTTTTTAATTTTTTGAGCGGCCAGCCGAGTGAAGTCGGCTTATTTTTATTGACACCTCAATTCTCTCAATGATACCATTGGGCTATGAGCGGGCATTCCAAATGGTCAAAAGTAAAACACATTAAAGCTGTTGTTGATGTAAAAAAGGGGAAAGTTTTTTCAAAGATTTCCCGGATGATTATTGTAGCGGTCAAAGAAAGGGGTAAAGACCCGGAAACAAATATTCAACTGCGAGCGGCTATTGAAAAAGCGCGTCAACTTAATATGCCTAAAGACAATATTGAACGGGCGATTAAACGGGGAGCAGGAGAAACAGGAGGAGAAAAATTAGAAGAATTCAGCTATGAAGCTTATGACTCTCAAGGTATTGCCTTGATTATTGAGGGAATTTCGGATAATAAAAATCGGACTTTGTCGGAAATAAAAAATATCTTGGGAAAGCATGAAGGAAAATTAGCTCAAGTCGGCAGTGTTAAATATCTGTTTGAGAAAAAGAACGGCGACTGGGTAGCTAAATATCCTGTTCAAACTGACGGAAAAACCAAAGAGCGATTAGATAAACTTTTTGAGGTCTTAGATGAAAACGATGATGTTAATGAGATTTATAGTAATTTAAAATAAATGTTAGAAGTGTTAGATCGTTCGCTTTGCTCACTTGTTGGAATTGTTTAATAACAAAACGAAGTGATCCAACAATTCTAACATCTCCAATATTCTAACATGATAATTTTAGGTATTGACCCCGGCACCGCCGCAACAGGGTTTGCCATTATTAAAAAACAAAGTGAATTAAGAGCCATTGATTATGGATGTATTAGAACAAGTCCGCAATTTTCTACAGCAGAACGGCTTAAAGAAACGCATCAACAAATCGCTAAACTTATTAAAAAACATAGGCCGGATATAATTGCCGTAGAAGATATTTTCTTTTTTAAAAATCTAAAAACAGCCATTAAAGTCAGCCAGGCGCGGGGCGTGGCTCTTTTATCAGCCAGCCAGGCAAAAATTCCAATAGCTGAATACACGCCTCTCCAAATCAAACAGGCAGTGACAAGTTATGGCCGGGCTGATAAAAGCCAAGTTCAAAAAATGGTTAAAGTGCTGCTTAATTTAAAAGAAATCCCCAAGCCGGATGACGCGGCTGACGCTTTAGCCGTGGCCATTTGCTGTGCGAATAGTATTCATTAATGCGTTTAGGAGCCTATGCGTTTAGGAGCCTCGCTCCTAAAAGAATTTAGGAGCGAGGCTCCTAAACGTAGAGGCTCCTAAACGTAGAGCTAATCTATGTCATTTATCACTCAATACATGGTCAATCAGGGAGTGCCGCAAGAAACGGTGATTTTAATTTTAATGCTGCCGATTGTCGCGACAATTATCGCTTTTGGCCGGCAGATAATCGGAGTAAGGGGATTTGGCGTCTACGCGCCTTTGATTATTACTTTTGCTTTTTTAGCCACCGGACTTAAATACGGCTTGGCTATTTTTATTGTCATTCTTTTGGTCGGCACTTTAATGAGATTTTTAGTCAGATATATCCGATTGCTCTATCTCCCCCGCATGGCTATTGTTTTAACGGCCGTGGCCTTAGCTATTTTGGCCATTTTTTTAGAAGGCGCTTATTCCGGCCGAAAGGGACTGATTTCCGCTTCTATTTTTGCCATCCTAATTATGATTACCTTGGTGGAAAAATTTGTGGCTGTTCAGACCGAAAGGGGGGCCAGAGAAGCGATTATTTTAACTATTGAAACATTATTTCTTTCAGTGGTCTGTTATTGGGTAGTGACCTCTATTTGGCTAAGGAATTTGGTTTTTATTTATCCTTTTTGGATTATCTTTGGCGCGGTCATTATTAATATTCTTTTGGGAAAATGGACCGGTCTGCGGCTTTCTGAATACTGGCGTTTTAGAGAAGTGATTAAAAAGATAGAACTGCCGCAACAGAAATAAATCCAAATGACAGCTATGCTTTCCTTCTTAAAAAAATCTCAACATATTTTAGGAATAAACGCCCGAAACCTAAATTATCTCCGGCCCTCAAACTCCTTGAGGGCTATTCGTATTGCCGATAATAAGCTCTTGACTAAAAAAATCTTAAGAAAAGCCAGCCTGCCAATTCTTCAAAACTACGGCCTTATCCGGCAAATTAAAGAATTAAAAGGATTTGACTGGACGGTTCTGCCTCCCACTTTTACTCTAAAGCCCAACCGCGGCTTGGGCGGCCAAGGCATTGTGGTTGTTTACGGCCGCAAGAAAAAATTCCCTTATCCCTGGATAAAAGCCGACGGCCGTCTGGTTGATATTAAAGATTTAGAAAATCATATTTTAAACATACTGGAAGGCACTTTTTCTTTAACCAGCTTGCCCGACATCGCCTTTTTTGAGGAACGAATTAAACTGCTTAAACTTTTAAAATCCTATGTTTATCGCGGCATTCCTGATATTAGAATCATTGTCTATAATTCAGTGCCGGTTATGGCTCAATTGCGTCTGCCCACCAGGGAATCTTCCGGTCAAGCTAATCTGCACCAAGGAGGCATTGGCGTGGGCATTGATTTAGGCACCGGCATCACCACGACGGCTATCCATCGCGGCCGTCTTATTGAATACGCGCCGGACACCAGATTATTGCTAAAAGGCCTTCAAATCCCGGAATGGAAAGAAATTCTCAAGTTGGCTATTCAGGCCCAAATAGTTTCCCGGCTTAATTTTTTAGGCGTTGATATTGCCATTGACCGGGAAAAAGGGCCGATTATTTCAGAGCTTAATGCTCGTCCCGGCCTCTCCATCCAAATCGCCAATTTATCTCCTTTGGCTGACCGGCTTAAAAGAATCAAGGGGCTTAAAGTTAAAAGCCCGCTTAAAGGAGTAAAAATCAGCCAAGACCTTTTCGGCGGCGAAGTGGAAGAGATACTAGAAGAGGTCTCGGGTAAAAAAGTTATCGGCATCAATGAACCGATTGAAATTATTGACCAACAGGGCAATAAATATCAAACCATGGCTAAAATTGACACCGGCGCTTATCGGACGGCGATTTGCGCCAGCTTGACCCATCAATTGGGACTGAATGAGACGATGAAGTATAAAAAAGTCAGAGGGGCGTTGGGATTGGAAGAACGGCCGATTATTGAATTTTCTTTTATTTTAGACAAAAAATTAGTCTCAACCGAGGCCTTTGTCGCTGACCGCAGCCAGATGAAATACGACATTATTGTCGGCCGCAAGGATTTAAAACAATTTTTGGTTGACCCGAGCAAAAATGTTTTAATGAGCTCGCGGGCTCTGGCTAAACTGAAAAAATCATGAAAATTCTTCTTATCGGCTCTAAAAAATCTCCTGAATCGCAACAGCTTAAAAAAGAAGCGGAAAAAAGAAGCCATTATTTAAAAATAATACCCTTAAATCAATTAATTTTGAGTTTTCGGCAAAATCTTTTCGTTTTCACCAAAGAAGGTCGGGATATTTCTGAATTTGACGCAATTCTTTTTCGGGCCATCAACCGGCATATTGTTGAGGCAAAAATTATCGCCGAATACATGAAAAATAGAAACAAAATAGTTATTGACGATATTTTAGCCGGAAGTAATTATGACCATCATAAATTTTTAATGCATACTAAATTAAAAGAAGAAAACATACCCCAACCGATTACTTATCTTCCCTTGGGCTTAAATGCTCTTAAAAAAACTTTAGAAAAAATAGAGCCGCCTTTGGTAGTTAAACACTTAAAAGAAATGCGAGGCCGCTATGTTTTCCGGTTTGACGCCCAAAAAGAAGTTTTGGATTTTTTTAGCCGAAATAAAAAAGAGTGGCTGGGCCTGCCTCGCGGCAAGGCGGGCCGCTATTTAATTCAAGAATGGTATCCGGCTAAAAAATATTATCGGGTTTTAATTTTAGGAGAAGAAGCGTTAGGCGCAATGGAGCGGCTGTCTCTTTTGTGTAAAAATAGACCAAAGATTCCTTTGGCCGAGCGCTCAAAAAAAATTAAATTAACTAAAAAATTAAAAGAATTGGCATTAACGGCCGCAAGAACCGCTGGAATAGAATTCGCCGGCGTTGATATTATGCCGGATAAAAACGGTCAATTGCGGGTTTTAGAAATCAACCGCTCGCCTCAATTTAAAAGATTCAGTCAGATAACCGGCCTTAATGTGGCTAAAAAAGTGATTAAGTATATTGAATCCAAGCCGCAAGCCAAGGTCTGACCTTGATTAGGATCTCTTCAATCTAACAAACTTCCTTTTTCCAACCTGCGCAACCAAGCCGTCTTTGATTTGAATTTCAACTTTCCAGTCTTTAACAACCCGGCCGTCTATTTTCACCCCGCCTTGCTCTATTAATCTCTTAGCCTCGCTTTTGCTTGGGGCTAATTTTAATTTAAAAAGCAAGTCTAAAACATTCCATTTGCCGGCTTTAATTTTTTGAACTGGCATTTGGGTTGGCTTTTTCTTTTCTCGAAAAACCTGAATAAATTCTTTTTCAGCTTTTTCTGCCGCAGTTTTTCCATGATAAAGCGAAACAATCTCTCTGGCCAAACGCGCTTTAGCGTCGCGGGGATTAAGCCGACCTGAATCCGTTTCCTTCTTAATCTCTTTAATCTCTTCTTGGGATAATCGAGCGCAGAGTTCAAAATAATGAAAAATCAAATCATCAGAAATAGACATTATTTTGCCGTATTGTTCATTGGCTGATTCGGTCAGGCCGATATAATTGCCTAAGCTTTTTGACATTTTCTTTTTCCCGTCAGCGCCGACCAAAAGAGGAAAAAGCATTAAATCCTGCTCTGGCTGGCCCATTTTTTTCTGAAGCTCCCGGCCGGCCAAAAGATTAAATTTCTGGTCGCGGCCGCCGACCTCAACATCGGCCTTAACCATAATTGAATCGTAGGCCTGCAGTAGGGGATAAATAGTTTCATGAAAGCCAATGTCTATTCCCTTTTTTAAGCGCTGGCTAAAATCATCTCTTTCTATAATTCTCGCCAAAGTAAATTGGCCGGCTAATTTTAAAAAATCCGCTAAATCCATTTTAGAAAACCACTGGCTGTTCTTCTTAATTTCTATTTTTTTAATGTCTAAAATTTTCCCCGCTTGCTCAAAATAGGTTTTGGCGTTTTTTTCTATCTCTTCTTTGGATAAGGCCGGCCGAGTCTTGTCCCTGCCTGAAGGGTCGCCGATAAGGCCGGTAAAGTCGCCAATAATAAAAATAACTTGGTGCCCCAAGTCCTGAAATTCTTTTAATTTCCACAAGCAAACGCTGTGTCCCAAGTGCAAATCCGGCGCGCTCGGGTCTGCCCCGTATTTTATCCTTAATTTCTTCCCCGCTCTCAATTTCTTTTCCAAACTATCTCTTTTAATAACTTCTTCCACTCCCTTGCTTAATAAAGTTTTAATTTTATCTTCTGCCATATCCTTACTATACCTAAATAAAACCAAAAAGAAAAGAGCCCGCTATTGCCCTATTCCAACGGGTCTTACGCGTGATGTGAAATTCCTTAGCTTAAAATGACTATTATTACTTGAGTAAGGCGTCGAAGGCGCCGCATTGAAGGCTAAAGACCCTTCGACTTCGCTCGCTTCGCTCGCTCCGCTCAGGGAATAAACTAATTGAATTTCACATCACTCGTAACGGGTCTTTTCTTTTTTATAATCTCTCTTTTTAATTATTGTCAATAAATAACGGAATGATGGTTATTCCAGAATTGACCAGCGATAATTTAAGGATTAAACTTAATTTTAGAGATTATGGGAAAACACGAAAGACAATTGATTGAAGAGGCGGAGAAAATTATTGAGAAAATTTTAAACTCTAACCCTCTGACATCCAACGATAAGAAAAATCGTTGGTTTTTTCATGCTCTTCAGGTAGCCAAGCAAATTAAAAAAGATTTTACGAATATTTCGTCAGCTAAACACTTGGGTAATCGTTATGATAATACAGGCGATATGCTGATTATCTCTAATGGCGAGAAAATTTTTATTGAGATTAAAATGAGTGATACAAAATCAGGGATCGGAACCAGGGCAAATATTAACCAGGACGCTCTTACAGAAAACTATCTTTTTGTCGGCGAGGTAAAAAGTTGGAGCGGTTTTCGCAAAGAAAAAAATCATGATAAATGGGTTGATGATTATTTAGATAAATTCAGCCGTTCCCCTCAAAAAATTTTAAAAATTAGCAATTTAATAACGCAAAGAGAAGAAAAGGCAAGATATCTACGGAATTTAAAAAGAAATAAAAAATCTAAGGATATTCTTAAAAATATTCAGAAAAGGGACCGAGAGGAAAAATTAGAATATCTTAATTATTTAAGCGTTCAAAAACAAGATGCCGAGATGATTAAAGGATTTTTTATCCTTATCACCTTGGGCATTCACACAAAAGAGCCGTTAGTCGATTTAATAAAAGAAAAAAACTTCTTTAAAGAAGTTCAAAATCTTTTTATCTATTATGCCAATTACCACAAAGGCAAGGTTATTGTCAGAAGAGAGGATACTGGCGAACGGGTAAATAAAATAATTAGCAAATATTCTGACTTTAAGATTGTTTTTCCTAAAGGATTAACTCATTGTAAAATAGCGGGAATAAGGGGTAGTAAATCCGAACCATTGTTGCAGATAGTTTTACACTGGAAAAATATAGCTCAAGGGATTAAAACGCCCTGCCTGAATATTTTTGACTTGACCCCTAACAATTAAGAGAAATTGGGAATAACTTCTCCAATTCATTTTTTGAGATTTGTGTGTTTCCAGTGATGTTTTTTATAACTTTTAATCCTCTTATTGAAGATATCTGCTTAACAATGTTTTTAATAGGCAGATTTTTTTTAGGTTGATTGCTCCCAAAATCCATTTTTATCTGCTCCTGTTTAGATGGCGGGAAAATTACATTAACATGATTTTCCGCGATAAATTTCATACCCGGCGGGATAAAGCCCGCTTTTAATTTTGATTCTTTAACTGTGCCGGTGATTCTATTTACCACAATCGCCGGGCCGACATCAAAATCTTTCCTTTTTACATATTGCGGCTTGCCATTAACCGCTGGGAAATCCAAACCCTCTTTCGTTATATTGTGTGCCCATATCAAAGGAATGCCTTCTTTGGGATTATCTGTGAGCAGATTTTTATTCTCGTTCCAAACCAGCCGACCTGTTTTTACTTGATAGTTTAAATCATGTAGCGTTGCTTTGTCTTTAAATATCCTCTGTAAATATTTAGCGCCTTCGCTAAATATCAAAACACCATTTTTTTTGAATAAATAATCGCCTTTATTTTTGCCTTTCTTAAGAACAAGCAGCATTATTGACTGCAAGGCGCCGTGAAAAATTTTCGGGTCTCTAAGGATATGTAGATATTCAATGTTTGCGTTGTGGATAATGTAATTTCTTAATTTATAGAAATAGGCGCCGTTATTCATAGAAGGGGGAATAACATAAGCAAGATAGCCGCCGTCTTTTAGCCAATTGAGTCCCTGATAGACAAATAAGCTAAATATATTTGTTCGGCCATTCATTATACTGCCAAATTTTCTTCTAATTTTTTCCGGCGCTTTAAATTCATAATAGGGAGGATTGCCAATAACAAAATCATATTTATCATAATCTTCATTCAGGAGAGAGTCTGTCTTATCAAGTCTTGCTTCAGGAACTAGACTTCTGGAAGTATCAACTAATTTTTTATCTATGTCCCAGCCATATAATTCAGGATTTTTAAAGTACTCTTTCGCCGTGACCAAGAATTCGCCAGTGCCGCAAGACGGGTCTAAAATTTTAGGATTTTCCATTTTGGGCAGTTTTTCAAGCAGCATTTCTCTGATGGACTTAGGCGTAAAATATTGCCCTAGGGATTTTCTGTAATTGATATCTGTTTGGTTGATGTAGTTTGTGGTCGCGGCGGCGAATTCACTATCATTGTTTTTTGTTCTTGTTTCTTTTGGTTTTTCGTAATTTCTAATTACGCTAATAACTTTTCCTTGAATGACTAATTCTTTGGCATAGATAGGTTTTAAATTGGGATTGGCCGGCTGGAGCCAAAACCGACTTTTTTCTTTGTAGATTTTTTTTAGAGTAACCTCGTCATTATTTATTAAAGCAACAACTGTCTCGCCGTTTTCCGCGTCCGGCTGTTTTCTGATAACCACGACATCTCTATCAAAAATTCCCTCATCAATCATGCTATCGCCCTGAACGCGTAAAGCAAAATGTTCCCCTGATTTAGATAATTGAGATTTCGGGACACTAATTGTTTCTGGAAATTCAATTGCTTCAATCGGCGCCCCAGCGGCGATAGCCCCGAGCAGGGGAATTTTTATTAAGTCTGATTTTTTATTTTTAGAGATTTCTATTGCCCGCGCCTGATAATCCAGTTTATTCAGATATCCTTTATTTTTCAGTGTTTTTATGTGCTGATGGATGGTAGATTTAGAAGCTAATCTAAAATGCCTTCTTGATTCTTCAAGAGAAGGGGCGTAATCATTTTCTTTGATGAACTTCTTAATATAATCTAAGATTTGTTTTTGTTTTTTGGTTAGCATATTTAACGTTGTTTTTAGATTTGCCATAATTATATTATACCGAACATTTTCAGAACTTTGAATATGTTGGTTGTGGATAACTTTAAAAAGGGGGTTTAAGATACCTCCTTTTTAAATACCCTATACTGATTTTCTGCTCCTTGCCAAAATGGGTTAAATTTGCCACAATAAAAAGGTGGTTGGAAGAATTTATTATCGAAAACCCCGCACCTTTCGCAGACAAAGTATTTTTGCGCGAAAGGTGCGGGGTAAATTTAAAAAGCCCCGGAGAAAAAAGAGAGTATTTAAGGGACTTTTAAGAATAATTATTTTGACTCCTTTGCTTTTGCTTTTTTTAGGCTTGGGCGTTTTTGCCTATTTTGCCAAAGACCTGCCTGACCCGGAAAAAATCAGCCAGCGAGAGGTAGTAGAGTCAACTAAAATCTATGACCGGACCGGCGAAGTGGTGCTTTATGATATTCACGGAGAGGAAAAAAGAACCATTATTCCGATTGAAGAAATCCCTCAATATGTCAAAGAAACAACCATTATTGCCGAAGATGACAATTTTTACCATCATTTTGGCCTGGACTTAAAAGGAATAATCCGGGCCGCTGTCGCTAACTTGCGAGGCCAAAAAATAACCCAGGGTGGCTCAACCATCACCCAGCAATTCATTAAAAACGCTTTTTTAACGCCGGAAAAAACCTTTATCAGAAAAATCAGAGAAGCCATTCTTGCTTTGGAATTAGAAATAAAATATGACAAAGATGAAATTTTGGGCTTTTATCTCAATCAGGTGCCTTACGGCTCTAACGCCTATGGCATTGAGGCCGCGGCCCGAACTTTTTTTGATAAACCGGCCAAAGAGCTGACTTTGGCCGAAGCCGCTCTTTTAGCCGGTCTGCCCAAGGCGCCGACTTATTATTCGCCTTACGGTTCTCATACTGACGAACTTAAGGCCCGCCAAGAATACATATTAGACCGAATGGCGAAATTCGGCTATTTGACCGAAGAGAAAATTGAAGAAACAAAAAAAGAAAAATTGAAATACGCTCCTCAAAGATACGGCTTTAAAGCGCCTCATTTTGTTATGTATATCCAAGAATATTTGGAAGAAAAATACGGCCGGGATTACGTGGAAAAGGGCGGCTTAAAAGTCTATACTACTCTTGATTGGAATTTACAAAAAGTCGCTGAAGAAGCGATTGCCCAAAGGGCTGATTATAATAAAAAGAACTATCTGGCCACTAACGCCGCTTTGGTCTCCGTTGACCCAAAAACCGGCCAGATTTTGGCTATGGTCGGCTCACGCGACTATTTTGATATTAAAAACCAAGGCAATTTCAATGTGACTATAAGCCCCAATCGTCAGCCCGGCTCTTCTTTCAAGCCGTTTGCTTACGCCGCGGCTCTTAAAAAGGGATTTACCCCTGAAACTGTTTTATTTGATTTAGAAACCAGTTTTGGTTTGTTTGGTCCGCCGGGCCAAGAAAAAGAATATAAGCCGCAAAATTACGATGGGAGATTTCGGGGGCCAATAACTATGCGCCAAGCCCTGGCCCAATCAATCAACCTGGTTTCGGTCAAGGTTCTTTATTTGGCCGGCTTAAATGAAACTATTAATTTGGCCCAAGATATGGGTATCACCACCTTAAAAGACCGAAAACGTTATAGCTTGTCTTTGGTTTTAGGGGGCGGCGAAGTGAAACTTTTAGACGAAACAGCGGCTTATGGGGTCTTTGCCGCTGAAGGCATAAAACATCCGGTTGCCTCTATTTTAAAAATAAAAGATGCTAAAGGAAATATTTTAGAAGAATATCAAAATAAGTCTAGCCGGGTTTTAGACCAGCAAACTGCCAGGCAAATCAATGATATTCTTTCCGACGAAGAAGCTCGGGCCCCGATGTTTGGTTCCCATTCAAATCTTTATTTAGCTGGCCGGCCAGCCGCGGTTAAAACCGGCACCACTCAAGAATACCGCGACGGCTGGACAGTCGGGTACACGCCGTCTTTAGTCGCCGGGGTCTGGGCCGGCAATAATGATAGCTCTTCAATGCGGCAAGGCGATGGCAGTTATGTGGCGGCCCCAATTTGGAATGAGTTTATGAAACGGGCTTATGAACTACGAGGGGCTGCCCCTCAGGAGTCTGAAGGACAGCCCCTCGCTTTGTTCACGCTGCCTAATAAAATAGAAGAATTTACTTCGCCAGAGCCGATAACAACAGGCAAACCAATCCTTAACGGCCAATTTGCTTTTGAGAGAAAAATAAAAATTGATAAAATTTCCGGCAAATTAGCAACAGATTTAACCCCGCCGGACTTAATTGAAGAAAAAATTTATCAGGAAGTCCATTCAATTCTTTATTATGTTGATAAAAATAATCCGACCGGACCGATTCCCGAAAATCAAGAAAACGACCCCCAATTCCTTAATTGGGAGACCCCGATCTTGGCTTGGGCCAAAAATCCGCCCTGCTCAAATTCTCCTTGCCCGGTTTATAATCAATTATTGCCGACCGAATACGATGATGTTCATATTAAAAAAGAACAGCTAAAAGTAAAAATTATTTCCCCAAAAAACAACGAAGCGATTACCCAATCCGTCCTAACTATTCAGGCCGAGGCCTCGGCGTCTTTGGGCGTTAAGCAACTTGATTTCTTTATTAACGACCGATTAGTCGGCGCTGACACTATTCAGCCCTACTCAATTACTTTTAATCTCACTCCTTATCTAACTGCTTCCGCCCAACAAACCATCAAAGTCCGCGCTTATGATGAGGCCTTAAACAGAGAAGAAGACGAAATAACTATTATAAAAGAATAAAAAAAGCCGGCTTTCTTGTAAAATAGAGCCGGCCTTTAAAAGATGGTTTAAGTTTTTACGCTTTAATAGGCATAACCAGATAGGTATAACTTGCGTCGCCGACCGGCTTGATAATAACCGGACTGGAATTATTATTCAGACCTAAAATAACTTTATCGCTCATTATATTATTTAAGCCGTCTAAAATATAGCGGCAATTAAAGACAATCTCTATTTCTTTGCCTTCAATTTTAGCTTCAATCTGGGACTTATTTTCCCCGACATCTATGTCTTTGGCAAAAATTTCTATTAAAGCCGGCTTTGACCGAATAAAAAACTGAACATTATTAACCTTGCCGCTAAAAAGACTGGCCACTCTGATATTATTAATTAATTCAGTCCGAATAAGAGTGGCGTGAGTTGTAAAGTTCTTGGGGATAATCTGTTGATAATCAGGGTATTGCCCCTCTATTAGCCGGGAAATAATCTGGACATCCCCTAAATTAAATAAAACCTGATTATTGCCTAAAATTATTTCTACTTCCTGCCCTTGGTTATCGTTGGCCGCCTCTTTTTCGCCTAAAATTCTGATTAGTTCTTGAATAGTCTTTTGAGGAATAATCATAGCTTGATTAATAGATTCTTTTTGGTTGTGGGATATTATTTTTTCAGCCAAACGAAAACTGTCAGTCGCCGCCAGTTTGATTGTGTTTTTTTCAAAATTCATTAAAACGCCGGAGATTTCAGGCCTGGAATCAGAAAGAGAAGTCATCTCTACCACTTGAGATAAATTCGCCTTTAAAACACCGCCCTTAATTCTAATTAAGGGCTTGTCTTTAATTTTGGGAATAATAGGGAATTCTTTTGCTTCTAAGCCGTTTAAAACGGCTTTAAAATTTTCACATTTTAAATGTAATTGACTACCTTTGACCCTCATCTCAATTTTTTTATTTGGCAAATTACCAATAAAATTACTTAATAATTTAGCCGGTATTGTGATTTCTCCGGGTTTTTCAATTTTGCCGTTAATCCAAGAGATAATACCTATTTCTAAATTAGTTGAAGAGATTTTTAAACGATTATTTTCGGTGGTTAAAAGGAGGTTATTTAAAATAGGTAGAGTTAAATTACGTCCGATAATTCTTTCTGTGATATTAAGAGCTTGTTTTAAATTTTCTTGAAGACAAATTATTTGCATAATAATTTTAATAATATAATATAAATTATAAATTTAATATTATTATTAGATTTTAAAAAATTGGGGAAAAACCGATTTTTTGTATTTTATATCTGGTATTTTATATTTTATATATTGTTAATTATTAGGTGAATAAATTATGGATTATTTTTAGATAAACACTTAATAAATATTTTTTAAAGTTTTTTATTAAGTATTATTAACAATATATCCTTATTTTATAAAGAATATAAAATACTATCCATAAAGCCGGTCTTTTATTAGATTAATTTCTTGTTTGAATAATTCATTGTTTTGCACCTCTTGTTTGATTTTTCCATAAGAGTACATAGCGGTAGTGTGGTCTCGACCGCCTATTTTTTCTCCGATAGAAGGAAAGGAACTGTTTAATTCTTCTCTAATAAGATACATGGCGATTTGTCTGGGGCGGACCACTTCTTTTCGCCGGCACCTATCAATTAAATCATTGATATTCACATCATAAAATTCAGCCACGGTTTTAATCACGTCTTTAAAATTAGTCATTTTTTTAGGCTTAGCGATGAGATTGGAAAGTATTTTACCGACCCCTTCTAAATTTGGAGGAGTATTGTTGATTTGGCAGACGGCCATAATCTTATTTAAGGCGCCTTCAAGCTCCCGGATATTTTTTTGAACATGATTGGCGATATGATTAAGAATATCGTCCGAAATTTCAAAATTTTTTTCCCGCGCCTTATTTTTTAAGATGGCGGTTCTCGTTTCTAAATCGGGCTGACTAATATCGGCAATCATCCCCCCTTCAAATCTGGAACGCAAGCGATCTTCTATGGTAGAAATCGCCTTAGGCGGCCTGTCCGAGCTGATAATAATTTGTTTATTTTTTTGATAGAGCGTATTAAAGGTATGGAAGAATTCTTCCTGTGTTTTTTCTTTGCCGGCGATAAAATGAATGTCGTCAATAATTAAAACATCCACTTTTCTGTATTTCGGCTTAAAACTTTCCATTCCTTTTTTAGAAATAGCGTCAACTAATTCGCTGGTGTATTTTTCGGAACTTAAATACTGAATTTTTTTTGAAGGGTTTTTTTGCGTCAATTCATTGCCGATTGCCTGAAGAAGATGAGTTTTGCCCAGGCCCGTTCCTCCGTAGATAAACAGAGGATTATAAAGCGTGCCCAAATGTTTAGTTACCGCCAAGGCCGCGGCTTGAGCCAACTCATTAAAAGATCCGATGATAAAATTATCAAAAGTATACTTGGGATTTAAATTAGTTTCTTTATTTATGTTAAATTCCTCAAAATCAAGCTGTTTTTCCGGAGTTATTTCCTGAATCTCTTTTTTGTATTTAGCCGTTGGTTTTAACGGGGGGTATTTGCCGATGGTAAATTGTATTTCTTTAATATCCGGGCAAGCGCCCCTAAGCGCTTTAAAGATAATTTTATTGTATTTATTTTCCAGCCATTCCTTGGTAAAGCCGTTAGGAACATTAATAATAACTACCCCGTCTTTTTTAGAGTGAATTTCAGTATTTTTAAACCAAGTGATAAAATTAGCCTTGGAGATATTTAATTCGACTTCACCCAAAGCGCCTTGCCAGAGATTCTTTAAGTTCATAAATCATAAATATTATCACGAATTACTCCGCGAATAATCGCAAATATTTTAATATTGTATTCGTGATAATTAGTGAATGAGATGCGTAGACCTATTTGTGAAGTTATTATACCATACTCAAGATTAAAGAAAACACCTATCAAAGCGCACTTTTGTGAATAAGGTGTGAATGAGATGGGGATAGAATTAAGAAGTAAGAATCAAGAATTAAGTTTGACTCTATAACTAGAAAATGCTACATTATACTCAAATCTCAAGTCTATGTCCATCACCTATCAACCAAAAAAGAGGCGAAGAAAAAAAGTGCACGGATTTCTGGCGCGGATGGCTACCCGTTACGGCCGCCGGGTTTTATCCAGACGGCGAAGAAAAAAGAGAAAAAAACTGACGGTTTAGCTATCGTTTATGCTGTCTAAAAAATACCATCTTTCTAAAAAGAATGACTTTAAAAGGGTGTTTAAAGAAGGGAAATATTATCGCCAAAGTTTTCTTGATTTGAAAATAACGGAAAATAATTTTGAGATAAGCCGATTTGGATTTATTGTTAGTTTAAAAATTTCAAAGAAAGCGGTTGTCAGAAACAAAATCAGGCGGCGATTAAGCGAGATTATCCGTTTAAAATTGCCGCAAATAAAAACAGGTTTTGATATGGTTATTTTAACGCAGCCGGGGATAAATGGGAAGAGTTATAAAGAGACAGAAGACGCTTTAACTATTTTATTAAAGAGAGCAAATCTTTTAAAATAATTTTCAATGAATTTACTAATACAAATTTTTAACGAAGTTCTTTACCGCCCTCTTTTCAACGTTTTGATTTGGCTGTATGATGTTTTACCGGGTCATGATTTGGGAATTGCCATCATTATTTTAACGGCGGCCATAAGATTGCTTCTTTATCCGCTTTCAAAAAAAGCCATTAAGTCCCAAAAGGCCTTAACCGGCTTACAGCCCAAAATTAAAGAAATTCAAAAGAAATATAAAGACAAAGCAGATCAGGCCAAGGCCACGATGGAGCTATATCGCCAATATAGAATAAATCCAATGTCCGGCTGTCTACCTATTCTTATTCAATTGCCAATTTTAATCGCTTTGTATAGAGTATTTTTTACCGGCCTTGATCCCGAAAAATTAAACGGTCTTTACGGCTTTATCAGCCGCCCGGAATTGCTCAATCCGATGTTTTTAGGGATAATTAATCTTTCCCAAAGAAGTATTTTTTTGTCTGTTTTAGCCGGATTTTTAATGTTTGTTCAGTCCAAAATGATGATGTCTAAGGGGCCGGCTTCTTTGGGGGGCGGCTTAAAAATTAAGGGTCTGGATTTTTCTTCAATAATGGGACAGCAGATGACCTATTTAATGCCCTTGCTGACTGTTTTTATCGCCTTTGGTTTGCCGGCTGGCCTGCCTCTTTATTGGGCGGTTATTACTCTTTTTGGCATTATTCAGCAGTATTTTACGAAACTCCCGAATCAAGAATCATGAATCAAGAGTTAAGGATTAAGAAAAAATTAAATCCATGATTCTTATTGTTAATTCTTGATTCTTGATTCTTGATTCATTTTATATGGACAATTCAGAAATCATTCAGCAGACAATTAAAGAATTATTAGAGAAGATTCGGCTCGAGGCCGATATTAGTATTGATGCTTCTGATGACGAAAATATTATGGTCAATATCAAGACCGATGAGGCCAGCTTTTTAATCGGCCGGGCCGGCGAAACACTGCAGGCCCTTCAGCATTTGGCCAGAGTTTTGGTTAATAAGAAATTAGGCGCTCCGCTTCAGTTTATTTTAGATATTAATCATTATCAAAGCCACCGGATTGAGTTTTTAAAAGAACTGGCTAATGATATGGCTAATCGGGCGCTCAATGATAAAACTTCTCTTTTTCTTCAGCCTATGTCGGCTCACGAGAGAAGGATTATTCATTTGGTTTTAGCCAATCATTCTCAAATTGAAACGGAAAGCACCGGTGAAGAGCCGAATAGGAGAGTGGTGATTAAGCCTAAGGCATGAAATTATAAGATTTGGGAGTCCTTCTCCCAAAATTTTGGGAGAAGGACTCCCAATATATGTGTTAGTCAAAAGGATAGTCTACAATATCGTTATTTCAACAGGGGCTCGGCTTATTAACGCAGCCCTTGCTTTTATAATTATCGGTTTTTTGACGCGCTATCTGGGTCAGACCGGCTTTGGCCAATACACTACGATTTTGGCTTTTTTATATATTTTCACGGTTTTAGCCGACTTGGGGCTTTATTCCATTTGCATCAGAGATATTTCTAAGCCCGGAGCCGATGAAGAAAAAATAATCAGCAACGCTTTTACTTTAAGATTTTTCGCCGGCCTGGTTGCGTTTGGCCTGGCTCCTCTCGCTGCTTGGTTTTTTCCTTATGCTTTTGAAGTTAGGATGGGTATTCTTGTCGGCGCGATTGGCTTTTGGCTGTTATCTAATAATCAGGTTTTGATGGGCGTTTTTCAGAAATATCTGCAGATGGATAAAGTGGCTTTGGCCGAGGTGGTTAGCCGGCTGGTTCAGTTAGGTCTGGTCGTCTTTTTTATCTACGAGAAGCTCGGTTTTTTGTTTATTGTCAGCGCCTTAGTCGGCGGCGCCATAGTGAATTTTATTTTAGTCCTTATTTTTATCCGAAAATATATCATTCTCAAGTTTAGTTTTGACTTTTCTTTTTGGGGGCAGCTGATAAAAGAGGCGCTCCCTTTGGGTATCGCCGCTATTCTGGTTATGATTTACTTTAAACTAGACACGGTTATGCTTTCTTTTATGAAAGATCAGATTGACGTGGGAATTTACGGTCTGGCTTATAAGATTTTAGAGAACTTAATTTTTTTCCCGGCCATGTTTGTCGGCCTGATTATGCCCCTACTTTCAAAACACGCTTTTTCAAACAGAAGAAAATTTCAGGAAATCAGCCAAAAAACTTTGGATATTTTATTGATAATAACTATACCTTTGATTGTCGGCGTTTTTTTCCTCTCGTCTCAAATAATAAATCTAATTGGCGGCCAAGATTTTATTCTTTCAGCCGGAGTTTTAAACATCTTGATTGTCGCGGTCGGCATTATTTTTATAGCCGCTCTTTTTTCCAATATGATTATCGCTTTAAAGAAACAAAAAGCCCTGACTTATATTTACGGCTTGGGAGCGGTCATCAATGTTTTGACCAATCTTATATTTATCCCGAGGTATTCTTATTACGGAGCGGCCTCAACTACGGTTTTAACCGAATTTATTGTCACTGTTTTGATGCTGATAATTATTTATCGGGCCAATAAAACATTGCCCTCTTTCAGCTTTATTTTTAAATGCTCTTTTGCCGTTTTAATCATGGCTCTCCCGCTTTATTTTTTTAGAGACCGGGGCCTTTTTCTTTCAATAACTTCAGCCGCTTTGACTTATTTCGGAGTTCTGTATTTAATCGGCGGGTTAAAAGTTAACGAATTGACGCAAATTTATCAGGAATCAGCTGATATTTAATAATAAAATGTATTCTTGGCTTCTTCTCCTTATTGCTTATCTTCCTTTTCAGGTTGCTTTAAATCTTTGGCCCGGCTTTGATTTAGCTTCCGGCCGGGTTTTTATTTTATTGTTATTTTTTATTTGGTTGACGAAAGCTACGTGGGAGGCTGAACTTCCCATATCAAAATGTGGGAAACCAAGCCCCCCACATCTGGTCAATTTAAGAACTATTTGCTTATTATTTTTTTTATTTATCAGCGGCCTTTCTATTTTGGCGGCTGAAAATTATTGGTGGGGACTGCGAAAATTTTTATTTTTTCTTTCTGTTTTCCCTCTTTATTTTTTAGTCAGCGGCTTAATTGATAATTGGCAAAAATTTAAAAAAGCAGTTTGGGTCTTGGCGGCGGGCGCCGGATTAATGGCTTTAATTGGTTTAATCCAATTTTTGGCTCAATTTGTCTTTGGTCTGGAAAAAGTTTATGGTTTCTGGGCTTTAAGCATTGTGCCTGTTTTTTCCGGTTTTAATTTCGGCGCTTTGATTTTAGCTTACCCAAGCTGGCTGGTTAATATCTCCGGCCAAACCATAATGCGCGGCTTTTCTCTTTTTTCCGACCCGCATATATTTAGTTTATATCTCGGACTTATTTTACCTTTAGCGATTACCCTATATTTAATTTCTGTAAATTATAAAAAATTGCTGTTTGCTGTTTGCTGTTTGCTGTTTGCCGGCCTTGCCTTAAGTTTTGTCCGCGGGGCCTACCTGGCTCTGATAGCCGCCTTTCTTGTTTTGGCTTGGCTTTTGTGGAAAGAACTTAATTCAAAAAAAATAGCCATTTTACTTTTGTTGAGTTTATTGATTTTTTTTATTCCGGGCACGCCCATTTCGGCCCGTTTTTATTCTACTTTTAATTTGACAGAGGGTTCCAATGTTGGTCGTTTAGAAATGTGGCAGTCAGCCGGCCAATTAAGCCGAGAGCATCTTTGGCTGGGCTTGGGTTTGGGCAATTATTCTTTGAGTATTGACCCGGATTTTGAATATCGCAATCCCGCAACCGCTCATAATTTTTATTTGGACCTTTTTTCTGAAATAGGCATTTTCGCTTTGATTATTTGGCTGATTTTGATTTTTGGGACAATTTGGCAGCTTTACCCCGCGCCTTTCGAGGATAAAGAAAATTTTGCGCGAAGCGCCATCCTCGAATTGCACAAGCATAGCCATCTTAATGTGGCTCTAATTAGCTCTTTAGTTTATTTTTCAGTTCATAGTATTTTTGAAACAGCAATTTATTCGCCGGTTATTTTGGCTATTTTAATGATTATTTTAGGTCTATGCTCAAAAAGATTATCCATTTTGGAATCTGCTTAATTATTTTGGTTTTACCTCTTTATCTGTTTAAGCTAAAAATCTGGTTAATTCCATTGACAATTTTAGAATTGCTCATTTATGGAGTATTTGTTTTGTGGTTGATAGAAAAGCGAGGGCGTTCCTTGTTTATTAAGTGGAGAGCGGCTTTTGTTTTTCCAATATTTTTAATTTTTCTCGGTCTGACTATTTCCACTTTATTCTCGGCCGACCTTTTGGTGAGCGCCGGCATTTGGAAGGGCTGGTTTATGGCGCCTTGGCTCTTTTTTATAGTGTTTTTAGATTCAGTTAAAAATCAAAAGCAGATTCGGGATATTTTAATTGCTTTAACTATCTCCGGCGGGGGGGTGGCGGTGATCGGTCTTTGGTATTGGTTTTTTGATGATTTGACTTATGATGGCCGGCTTAAGGCCTTTTATCTTTCGCCTAACCATTTAGCCATGTATTTGACGCCGATTTTGATTCTGGGCTTTGGTTTGTGGGGGTTTTTAAAAGATAGCTGGCAAAAACTATTGTTGTTAGTTGTTAGTTGTTTGTTGTTAGTTGTTATTTATTTGACTTATTCTCATGGCGCTTGGCTGGGACTGATTGTAGCTTTGGGTTTTTTTGTAGGCATTAGATGTCATCCTGAGCGAAGCGAAGGATCCCGTAGATTTATAGTCTTTGCCACGGGATCCTTCGCTTCGCTCAGGATGACGATAATTATTATCTCTTTTATTGCTTTGGCCATTACTCTTTTGATTTTTTCTCAACTCCAAACCGAAAAATTTCAAAATATCCTTAATTTTTCCCGTTCGTCTTTGGAATCCCGTTTAATAATTTGGCGGACAGCCATAGAGATAATAAAAACCACCCCCCACAATTTTTTGTGGGGGGTTGGCCCGGGTTTGTTTCAGAGGTATTATTTGGCCTATCAGCCGAAATTTAAGCCATATTTAGAATGGGCCGCGTCCCAGCCCCATAATCTTTTTCTTGCTTTTTGGCTCCAGACCGGCTTGATTGGGTTGATTGGTTTTATTTTGTTGTTGATTTGGTTTTTTAGCAGATTTAAATTGGAGCAGCTCCATTGGAGCAGTTCTGAATTTCAGAACTGCTCCAATGGAGCTGCTCCAATTTCTCGCTTTTTAAGCGCCGCCATGGTTTATATCTTAATCCACGGCTTAGTAGACACCACATATTGGAAAAATGACTTGGCGATTATTTTTTGGTTGATTATAGCTTTAGCGAGTATAACAGCCCGTCTTTCTTATTCACAAAAAACAAATAATCTTCTTGGGGCGAGAGAAGGAGCGAAGTAGCGTCATAGTCGCTTTCCATTTGCTCCGGTTCAATTAAAAGCGTTTTTTGATTGGTTTCTGTGTTTATTTTATAAAAGTCATCGGCCGTTGAGAAAGTTTCTTTATAATAATCATCCGGCAGAATAGCTTGAGGGGGGAGAGCCGAGGGGACAGCGCAGAACGCATATCTTTCGTCTTGGCTCCAAACGCATTTTTCAGGCAGAGTCAAAACATTTAATTCCTTGGGCGCCTCCCCGTTTTTATTGGTTATTTTTAATTTCAGATTGCGGCCGTCGCTATTTGTCTGGGAAAAAATAAATTTTTCTCCGGAAGGCGACCAAAGCGCGCTTAAGCCGTAAATGCCGCTTAAAACTTTTTGAAAGGCGCTGGTTTGGGGGTTGAGCGTATAAAGCTCGCTTTGGGCCAGGCCGCTCGGCCTGGTTCTTAAAGAAATCAGCTCTTTTTTCGGCCATTCTACGATTATGTCTTTGATTCTGGTCTTAAAGGCGTTTTGCCAGTTTGAACCGTCGGGATCGGCCAAACTGATGTAGTTTTCCTGGGTTTGGGGGTTGTAATATTGATAGGCGATTTGCCGGCTGTCAGGCGACCAGGTCAGCCATTGGATATTTTGGTTAAGCAGGGCTGATTTTTTTGTTTGATAGTCGTAAAAATATTTTTTAACTTCTCCGTCTTTTTCAAAGATACCGATGACTTTTGTCTTGTTCGGCGCCCAAATAATATATTTAAGACCTTGAAGCGCGTTAGAAGTAAGACGTTCTAAATCCGAGCCGTCAAAATTTGACTCAAAAACATTGCCGTTATTGGCTAAATAATATTTAATCTTTTGATTGTCTATGGTCGGCGCTAAAACCGGCTCTTGGGAAATTGGCTTAATTTTAGCAGTTGGAGAAGGAGTTATTTTTTCTTCAGGCAATTCTTCGGTGACGACCGGCGCCGCTTCTTTTTTAAAGAAGAAATTATAGACCACTAAAGTTCCCGCCACAAGGACAAGCAGGATAATTAAGATAATAAGAGTTTTTTTGAGCATGATTTTAATCAGGTAATAATATTTTCTTTAACGAACAAAAATATCCCAATGATCGCTTTCTTTGGCATAAAGATTGCCGGTTTGGGGATTTTCATATAGTGGCGCCTGATCGCTTGGCCGAGTGCCAACCCGTTTAAAATTTTCTGAAATGTAATTATTTAAGGGGTCATTCAGATGAATGTCAATTTTATGGCCAGTTTGATGACTTCTTGAGCCGGCGCGATGGCCGGATTCTCTTGCGCCCGAAACATATATATCGCATCCACAATCTCTTTTAAGGCCAATTACTTCATTGAGAGTATTTTCTCTTATACCGTCAAAAGTAACGCATCCTGTAGATTCGTTGGGCTGGCATTCTCTTTTTGTATTAATACCGGCTTGGCTTAATTGCGAACGGGCCGATTGTTCGCTGGCTGTTCTATAAGCCGCTTCTTCTTCTTTTCTTAAAGAAAAGGACTTCACCTCTGGTTTTTTTAACTTAAGCAAATCCGGATTAATGGTATTTAGAATTAAATAAGCGCCTAAACCCAAAAGCAGACCCCCAATTGCTCCCCAGATTATTTTTTTCGCTTCTTCGGCGCTGGTAATGCTTCCAGCGCCCATATACATTATACCCCCGATTACCAAAGCGCCCAAGGCAACAAGGCCGATAGTTGCTAAGCCGTAGATATAGATATATCTGATAAAAGAAGTTAATTCGCTTGTGGCCTTAACGCCCTCTATTTCGGGATAAGTAGTTTCTAACTGATAGGCGGCAGAAACAGAATAAGCAGATAGTAAGGCGAATATAATAATAACAAAAATTGAGAATTTTTTCATGGCGTTAAAGTAATTTTTAAGCGAGTTTCCGTTTTCTGTTGGGGGCTGTTTTTGTTTTCTGTTAAAAGCTTTAAGTTTTTAGTTATTGTCTTAGCGACTTGGCCGATTTTTAGAGTTAGAATATTTGGATTTTGAAGCTCTGCTTCCCGGGCTTCTTTTTCGTCTATACTCCAATTATACCTTAATTCATTGATATTTTTAATATTGAAAAAATAAGGCAGGGCAATAAATTGTTTTTCTTGTTCAGCCGTAATAAAAGCTGGACCCTTGATATAGACCTGGGGGGCGACTATTTTAATTTCAATGGTTTTTTCAAGGATTGAGCCGTTATCTTGGCTTTTAAGCCAAAGTTTTACTCGATGAGATTGACCCGCTTCTTCGGCCGCAAAAAATTCAAAAGTTAGTTTTCCCGGGCCGGATTTGTTTCTTTGTAAATTATCATCTAAATACCAGTAATAATACAGGGCTTCCGGATTGACGGTTTTTGATTCAATCGTCGTGGCCGCCTCTATTAAACTGCCTTTAGTCGGTAGAGCTTTGCCCGGATAATTAAAGGGAATATAGCTGTTTGTTGACCAGGTTAAGGTAATCTCCGGTTTTGAACTTTGGGCTTGGCTGGAAAAAATAACTAAAAAACATAAGACAAAAAGCAATAGATAGATTTTAATTTTTTGATTTTTTAACATATTTTAACTAAACTCCGCTGCGGCTTCTCGGTCAATCTTGCCGGCCCTATATTTTTTCAATCCTCTTTCAGCTATTTCCGCTTTTTTATTAACTTGATGATGAGCGTACCAGACAGAGAGAAGCCAAAACGGGATAAGTTCCGGCAGAATAGCCAGTCCCAAAATTATTTCTAAGCCAGCAGCTAACCAAATAGCAATTCTAATTTTCCACTTAATCGTCCACCCGATATCCCAAAGAAACATTGTTAAAATTATTCCGCAAAAAATATCAAGAAAATCTCCTAAAATAGGGATTGCTCCTAATCCTAATAAATCAACTCCATCATTAAAAAGAGCTAAGATAAATGCAAAAGGCCAGGCCCAGCTTTCTTTGTCGGCTACGGCCTTTTTCATTCTATGGGCGATTAAGGCCGGCAGTTTTATTCGTAGAGAAGCTTTTTTAACCCCTTCTTGTTGTCTGACTTGAGTTAATTGTCCGCTATAATCGGGCATAGTAAGTAAAATAAGTAAATTAAGTAAAATAAGTAAAATAAGCTTAATTTACTTATTAGCTTATCTCGCTTATCTTGCTAATTTATTGGCAGACATTAGAAATTTTTAAATTTGCTTATTTTCCTTCCTCTCTCGCCAGCTCTTCTTTAGCTTTTTCTATGGCCAATAATTGGGCCGGGTCAGTGGTAATAATCTGGTCTTCGGTATAAGAGGCGACCACTTTAATCGCCACATGCTTTAAGCCGGCAAAGAAAATGCCTTCGCCGACGCTGGATTCCAAAAGCATATATTTTTCCTGCTCGGTTAAATTAAAGGTCTCTTTGACCACTTCAATAGTGGCCGGCGATTGCTTCATCAAAAGCTGAAGCGACGAATTGGTCACAATCGGCTTGCCGTATTTTGACTTCATAAAGTCGGCTATGTCTTGAGTGATGGTTGTTAGCCCCAGGTAATATTTTCTGGCTCTTTTGGCGATGCCGAAAAGAAAAGAAGCGCCGTCTTCATATCGCATCATCCACCAGGCCTCGTCAACCACCAAAATTCTTTTTTTCAATTCAGAGCGGATGATATTCCAGACATAACGGAGGATGACAAACATCGCCAAAGGCCTTAATTCTTCTTCCAGATCGCGGATGCTAAAAACCACTAATTTCTTTTTTAATTGAACATTGGTCGGCTGGTTGAAAAATCCGGCGTAACTGCCGCTGACGTATTTTTCCAAGCGGATTGCTAATTTTTCGCCGCCAATAATGCTTTTTAAAACCGTGTAAAGGTCTGACATCAGAGGCGGCGTGATTTTGGAAAAATCCGATTCCGCTGTAATGTCTCTGGAAGCGTAAGTTTCAGCAATGGCTTTATCCATAATGGCGTCTTCTTCGGGCGTCAAACCGCCAAGCATTATTCTAAACAGCCCGACCAGATTGATAATATTACTTCTGAAAGCGTCAGCCGGATTTTCATCCTGGCCGACCAGAGGCAAATCAAAAGGATTGAGATGGTGGGGGGAGCTTAAAGAAATATCAATAAAACTGCCGCCGACTGTTTCGGCCAGATATTTATATTCTTTTTCCGGGTCAATGATGATGACTTCGGTTCCTTGCATTAAAGAACGAAGAACTTCCAGTTTGACAAAATAGCTTTTGCCTCCGCCGGAGACACCGAATAAACAAAAGTTCGGATTCTCCAAGCTAAATCGGTCAAATAAAATCAAAGAATTATTATGCCGGTTGATGCCGTAAAGCACGCCCTTATTATCAGATAAATCGGATGAGATAAAAGGGAAGGACAAAGAGAGGGGAGTAGTATTAAAGCTATTATGAATCAGGAGCTTGTCTTCTTCTAAGGGGAGGGTGGAAATAAAGCCCTGCTCTTGTTGGAAAACAGCCGGCTTGGCGTAAACCATTTTTGTTTCAAGAAGCGCTCTGATTTCATTTTCAATTTCATTTAGTTTTTCAGGCGAGTCAGCGAAAAAAGTAATATAAAGACCGAATTTAAAAAGCCGTTCCGTGCCCTGCTGAAGCCGGTCTCTTAATTCTTCAATGTCTTTGAGCGCGGTTTCCAAGACCGGGTCCCTGACTTTGCCTTTTTCCTGCTGAAGAGTTATTTGCGATGAGACCTGGGCTGTCTTTTTTTCTAAATTTTTTAAGACCAAGCCGGTTTCAGCCGGATGAATAAACATTGAGATATTCATTTCTCGGTCTAAAGTAATAATCGGCGAAAACCAGCCGGTGGCCAAGACCCGGGGATAGGTAAAAATAAAAATCGTCCGGCAGTATTTTTCTTCAATTTGCAGTTCATTGGAGCCGATTTTTAAACCGGCCGGGGAAATAAGGTCAATAACAGAAGTCTCTTTGGCTGGGATTTCTTCTTGAGTTATTTTTTGGGAGCGTTTTTTGAATAATTTCATCATTGTTAGAATTGTTAGAATCGTTAGAGATGTTAGAAGTGTTATATCGCTTCGCTTTGTTATTGTACAATTTTAACAATTTTAACAAATGAGCAAAGCGAATGATTTAACAATTCTAACATTTACTGCAACCGCATTTCCTTTGCTTTCTTCAATTCCAAATCTTCTTTAGCCGACGGATTATAGAGTTTATAAAATAATTCAATCATCTCTTCGGTATTTAAGGGGATTGCTCTTATGCCCATGCCCTTTAGGCCGCTTATCGCAAACTCCACCCTTTGCCAAAGCTGGGTTTTTAATTCTTGAAATGCTTGTTCTTTGGCTTCTGATTTTTCACGGCTGAATAATTTGTCAAAAAAGCCGATTTTAATCGGCGAAGGATTAAACGGCACCACCAGATAAAAAGATTCGGTCATAATATTGGCCATTTCGGTCAGCCCCTTAATAAAATCAATGTATTCGGCGGTCTGAACTCTTAATAGCTCGTTCTCCTGTTCTTTTTCTTTGAATTGAAGCATTTGAATATAGGGGTCAATATTAAATTTCCGCGAAGCGACCATAATTTGAACAGGGAAGTCCAGGCCGTTAAGAAATTCCTGATATTTGTAAATCAGGGCGTCCTGTTCTTCCGTTGATTTTAAGGCAAAGTTAACGCTTGAACACATTAAAATTGCCCTTAGCCCCCCGCTTTTTAGGACCAGAGCGTCGTCTTTGATTTCTTTAATTTCTAAATGTTTTTGAATTGAAGCGGCTGATAGTTTTTGCGGCATAGTTTTATTTCTTTCTCCAGATATACAATCTCGGCTTGGTTAGATAACCAATCAAAGAACCGATAAAAGCGATAAACGGCCGGCCATTGACCCTATAAAAAGCCAAGACAACGGCAATTAAACCGATCGGAATAGCCAGGACAAGAAAAGCCCAGAGCTTTAAGAAAAACCAGGCGATGAATAAAATCGCTCCGCCAGCCGCCAGAAAAAGAAACTGTTTTAAGGTGAGCGGGCCAATAATTTTATCTTCTACTTCAATGAATTGGGGGATATTGAATTGCATAGTAATGTTAACGACTTTTTAAATCTACCACATTCCCCTCTATTCTGGGCTCTGTTTGTTTCGGCCTCGACATTTCTTCAATTGGCTCCAGATAGCGGTCATCGCGCAAACGGATGGTTCTTCGCGATTCATAAGCAGAAGATAGGGGAGGGGGTGGTTGGGTTGATGGCGGCATTGGCGGCCGGACCGGAAGCGGAGGAAGGGGATGTGGCTGGGCGGTTAATGGAAGAGCCGGTTTTTCCGGTTTGGTTGGCATGGGTTTTTGAACAGGCGACCGAGCTGGCGAACCAATAATTTCCCGCATTTCTTCTTCGCTCATCACTGGCGTGACTAAAAGCAGATGGTCATAAACATGAAAAAGCGTATAGAGCTTGTTTTTATCTTCTTCGGAAAGTCCGCTAACCTGTCGGCTAGAAAGCAGATATTCTCTTGGCGAGATATTGGTTCTTTGGTCAGGGTGAGAAAAATTATTATAATCGCTAATCCATTGACTAATCGTTAGCGCACCGATTTTTTGCTGATTGTTTTGAACTGCGCTTTGAAGCCCTTGGCGAAGGTCATCTCGCGGCGTTAGGGGAATAGAAAACAACTTAGCGGTTAATCGGTTTTCTATGTCAATATTCACTTTAAAGCCATTAAAAATATTAACTTCTAAGCTCTCTAAGAAATGTTCTTTAATAACTCTAACTGTTTCTTCGTTATTAAGCATAGGCAAGGCGGTTAATTTTAGCTGAATAACCAGCCTTTCATATTCCTGAGCTAATTTAGGGAATGCAGTTTTTAAATTAACGGCAGCTAAAGATTTTTCTAAGTTCAAAAATAAATTATAGGCCTCTTTGGTCATCATATGCCGAATAATATCCCCCGCTAATTTCTTGATTTTTTCCGCGACCACAGGGTCTTTTAATTGTTCTTGAGTGAGTAGTTTAAAATTATTCATTAGCTTTTTTATTTATGTTACCCATCTTAACTCTCCATATTGACGTTCTTCTTGCGGCCCATACCAAGTGGGTTTTCGGCCTGTTCTTAATGCCTCTAATTGGGCAGCAAATTTTCTGATAAGCCCGGCTTGTTTCGTGTCGGCTGAAATGTGTCTGGTGACTGTTTCTCCATCCGGATCAAGATAAGTAATATCATAGCCATTTTCCACTCTATCGGAAAAGTTTCTCATTTGCTGAGCGATTCTATCGCTACCCGCCTTTTCTATAAAGTCGCGACGCAATCTATTTGATTGGCCTATTTCAGAATCCGTCATATATCTTAAATATTCTTCTCCTCCTCCGTGAAGATTACCGATTCCGTCTGGGTCAACAGAGACAGGCACTGCTTCTACAAGCGTATTCCAATGCAGCATATCAGCCTTAGTTTGAGCTTTAACGCCAGATGCCTTGCGGGCTGCGGCATCTCTTTGCTCTTGTGGGCTAGCGCGCTTAAAGCGTCGCTGCGTGCTATCATATTTACCCATGCCAAAATTCATATAATTGCCGCTCATATAAGCGAGATTACCTAAGTCCATAGCAATTTTTGCTTGCTGTTCGTCAGTAAAGCCAACTCGGTTTAAAGTATCATAAACTACATTAGTGCAGTTTTCGTCACTGTAAATATGGTCAACATGGTCGCCAAATGGAGTGTTTGTTATTAGATCATTCTGGTCGTTTTGTTCAAAGATTAAGCGGATAAGAGCAGAGGTATCGACCTGATGACCAGCCGCAACGGCTTTTCCTAATTCGCTTAAAAGATAAGGAGATGATCGGTTGGTTGCGGCTATTTCTTGTTTTCTTCGATTAACTTCCGTTTCTATTGCTTGGTCTTCAAAACTAGTTCTCGCTCTGCCTAAAGAGAAAATAAAATTTAATTGGTCGCGCAGAGCGCCAGTTGGCCGGGCATAAGCTATGGCTTCTATTTCTTTTCTGTAAGCGGGCCAAGCTCTTCGCCAAGCACCCGGACTAAATACACCTCGACCTCTAGTTTTTTGTAAAAGCTCTCCGCCGCCTCTTAATAATTGGGTAATTCTTCCTTCGTCGCCCCTTTGTGTTCTACCTTCTCCGCGTCTTGATATCCAGCCACCCATTCTTTGCGCCCAAGGCAGTGGTATATGAGTCGCTTGCCGGCTAGCCCAGCCCGCCGCGCCTTTGCCGATCCATTTGGCGACTTTCATTGTCCCATCAGCTCCGTAGAGACTTAATTTTTGGCCGGCGATTAAACCGCCAACCAAAAGCCCCAAGATAGCGATAAATTGAAGCAGGAGCCGCGGAGTGCTGGCTAAAGAATTAGCTATAGTAGCGCTCCAGCCCTCGGCATTGACAATATTTTCCATTTCTTGAGAAATAATATTACTAAACCCGCCGCCTTCAGCTGTCTGAAGCGCTAAATAAATAAAAAAAGCGTAAACAGGCGCGAAAAAAGTCCATTTGAGAAAAGAACGCCACCAATCAGTCCATAATTTTTGGGTGGCTGGCAAAATCCAGAAAAACCAAGCCAAAGGAGCTAAAATCAACAAAATCCAAAGAGCGATTAATCGCACTATTAAAAGAAAAGCGCCTAAGCCGATGATTACGGCCGCCGCTAAGATTAAAAAGATGCCCAAAAAAATAGAGACAATCAGCATTATTATTCCGCCCAATCCTTGAGCTATTTTTTCTCCGACATTGGCTTCCGGGTTTAATTCATAAACTTTTTGGATTTTTAGGATACTGGCAATGTGTTCACTTAGGGCCCCGTAGCTGCCAGAAATAAAGAAACGAGTCAAAACTTGAGAAAAATCAATAATAATTCCGGCGATAACTAAGCTGAAATTAATTAAAAGAACGGCAATAAGAAGTTTGGGCAGAGCTGTTTTAAGCCCATAGGATTCTATTCGCAAAATAGTGGCAAAAGCAATGACCATTAAAACTAAGATGAAAAGCAGATTAACTAAGTCCCTAGTTAAAATCCAGCCTACTTGAACCACGCCGGCTTTAGTAAACTCTTCAATACCAAAGACCATTTGTAAAAATAAAGCGGCAATCCAGAAAAATATTGAAACAAGAGTATGGATTATGGCGCCGATTTTGGCAATGAGCCACATTATTCCTTCTAAAGTAAAATCAGCCACCCAGTTGATTGCCTTGCCTACTGCTTCTTTTACCACAGCGTCTGCGTTTTGAATTCTCAAAACAAAAACTCCCAAAGAACTAACAATAAATATTAATAGAAAACTAAAAAGTATTTTTTTATTTTTAAGCCAAGAAAAAGACATAACCGATTTATTCTAAATTTTTTAAAAAGTTATATTTTGTTATTGTCATTCAGAAATGGTATTTTGCGTATCAACAATGATAGAATAATCTGTTTGGTTATTCGCAGAATCAATTGCCGTTGCTTTGATTGAATGTTGGCCATTTTCCATTGTATTAGTGTCAAAAGAAATTTGATAAGGGGGCGTCGTGACAACGCTTATTTGGATTCCGTCCAGATAAAATATTACTTCTTTAATTCCGGAATTATCTGAAGCGTCCGCGGAGATAGTAATTGTGCCAGAAACGGTTGCGTTGTCTTGCGGCGAAGTTATTGAAATGTTTGGCGGAGTTGTATCTGTCGGAGTTTCTTCTTCGTCTTCGTCGGGTTTGTAAGTAGAGGCAGTTATTGAAATTGATAGAGTGGCGGTTTGGCTGCCGGCTTGGAAAGAAATAATAGCAGAGCCTTCTTCAAGTCCCATTACTGAAAAAATAGCTCGGCCTTGGCTGTTAGTGGTTTGATAATCCGGCGCTACGGCCGCCGCGGCTGGATTATCATTAGCGGCGCTCACTGAAAAATTACTTAAAGGGACGAGCTGGCCAGTGGTTGACTCTCTTCCTTCTATTGTTATAGCAATCTCATCGGTTTCGGCTACTTCAAGAGTGATTAAGGATTCAGTTGAGCCATCCTCAAAGGTTATTGATTCAACCGAAGCGGATGAGATTGAGGTATCAGGCGTTCGGCCAGAAGGCAAATATCTAGGCGGATTGTTTTGTTCATTAGCCGAGAGAACTCCCTTGACCATAGATAAACCCTCTTTAACCACCCGATTAATTAAGGCATTGGTAATGGCGGCTAAATAAGCGCCCAATTCTGATTTAGAGGTAAGATTAACCAGCCAGTCAATGTCAGTGAAAGCCGCTTTAGCCGCGGCCTGACCCACTAGGTCTCCCGGCGTAAAAGTTTTTGTTTCCTCGCAGAAGAAGGTGTCAGGAGCTATTTCAAATAATTCTTCACATTCATCCGAATCATTGCCTTCCACAATTTCTCCGGCTTCTTCGTCAAGCGCCTCGCACTTGACGCATCTTTCATCGCCCAGCCAGCCGGCGCCGGCAATGCCTTTGGCTTGAGCCGCTTCTTTAGCTTGAGACATTAATTCTATTTGTCTGTCTTGAGCCATAAGAAAGGCGCCGTAAAAATTGTTCTGCGGTTCAGTTATTTTAATCCAACCCTCCCAGCCGCCATAGCGAAAATCCTCGTAAAAATTTTCAATATTTCCCACAATATCATCTAAGGTGCAAGCGGCTCTTTGGCCGAAAGTTTGCGGCTCCTCTAAGGCGATGAGGATTTGCGGCTTAAAAGGAGAACAGATGTCTGTTCCTGTTAATTCCCGAACGAATTTTTGGGCCGCTTCGCCGGTTGCTTCGCTTAAAAATCCCCACCAGTCAGTAATAAATTTCGGCTCGCCGCCGCCCTGAATCCAGACAATAATCTCGTTGACCAGCATATCTAAGATTTTTTTCTTGACTATGGCCAAAGCCGCGGCCAAGGCCTCTTGCCAAGCCCAATCAGCTACTTTTACCGCCCATCTGGAAGCATGGTCCTTGGCGTATTTCCAAGCTGTTTTAGCCAGGCTTTTTACGGCGTTGGCGATTTGAGTGGTAATGGATTTAGCATCCTTAACCGGCACTTCGGTTTGAGCTTGAATGTTTTTTGGATAAAAAAGACCGGTCAGGTTTAAGCTGATTAAAGCGATAAGCAGAAAAATTGAGACAAATTTTCGATTCATTGAGCTATTTCTTTGACAATTAACTCGTCTATTTTTTTGACCATTTCTTGAGCTAAGGAAATCGTAATTGGATGATTTTGAATAGCCAAAAGCGCCTTTAGCGGGTCTTGGTCAATGTTTTTAACTGCCTGAAAAGTATTTAAGCTAATTAAAAGAATCTGCAATTCTAATTTATGAATTTTTAGGGCTTGGGAAGGAACTAAAATATTTTTCATTTCTTGATAGGTATTTTTATAGGCGTTTATTCTTTTATCTAAGCCGGAAAAGTCCTTGGATTGAATAGCTAAAAATACCTCGGCCATCTCTGTTTTTTCAAACTCCGGCTTTTCTAATTCTTTTAAAATTATTTGGCTGTAAGTTGTCAGGTAATTTTTAAGAGCCTGGCGGCTGTTGTCGTTGGAAATTTTTAATTCGCTTTCTTTGATTTGGGGAAGAAAAATCTGGCTGGAGTCAGAAAGCGCCCGGCTGATAAATTGGTCTAAAATTTCTTGAGAAGCGGGATTTAAAAGAGCCGGGTTTTCTTCGCTTGAGCCGGGATTAAGCGTTTTGGTCATTAACCCAGCCACAATGTTTTTTAAAAGAAGCTGGGTAAAGTTTGAGTCGGCGGCGAGCGCGCCTTTAGCCGGTCTTGGTTCAATGGCTTTTTCACTTAATTTATCATTGGGCGCCGGCTTTGTCGGGTCGTAGCCGGTGGCAATCTCTTCGCCGTCTAAATAGCCGTCATTATCAGTATCCGGATTATTAGGGTCGGTTTGATAAATTTCTTCTTCCCAGTCCAAAAGGCCGTCTTGGTCAGAATCCTGATTAGCTGATTCGTTATTGACAATTATGTTTTTTTCTGATTGACTGGTTTTACTGCTTAAAACTAAAATTCCGCCGATAATAATGCCGAGAGACAAGATAGCGATGGTGAAGAACGTTTTGATTTTTTTGGGTTTTTTAAAAAGATTCATAGTCTTGAATTCATTTACATGCTTGAGCCGTGAAATAAAATAAGGGTGCCGGATTTCGGATTTCGCCATTTGCCGTGTTTTTCGGCTGTAAAACATTTAACATCTCCGGCCGCATAACCCAAAAGCCATTGTCCTAAACGGTTGGGGTTGGGCGGTCCGTATAAATAACTTTTTGAGGTGCCGCTGTTATAAATAAAATCACCGGCAGTTGGCCCGCTTAGCTTGATGTAAAAACCGGTGAAAGGGTGAAGGCAAGGTATTACTTCTTTTGTTTTTCCGCCGAAGAGATTGCCGGCCATGGTTAAAGAAGAGGTGTTTGTGATTTGAAAAAGCGTTTTTGGCCAGAAGAATAATATAAAAATCAAGGCCAATATCAAAATTGCCATTATCAATAATTTTTTAAGAGAGAATAACGATGGCATCTTGTATGATTATACCTCTTTTAAACTTATTTTCCAAATAATAAACTTATAGTTATCCACAGATTTTTCGCGAGCGCTCTGATGTGTCTTGACAGGACTTGATATGCGGGAGTCATTAAAGGAGCTTTAGAAGTCAGCTCTTGACAAATATGGGGGATAGGTGGTATAATGCGGGCGTACTTTGACAATGGAATATGGCTTGTCATTCTGGGCGAAGTAAAGGATCCGGCGCTTAATTCCACGGGATTCTTCACTTCGTTCAGAATGACAGTGATTTTATAAACAATTTTTTGCGGGCAGGAGTCCTGGCTTTAGTCAGAGATAAATCCCGTAAGGAGGTGTGTGATGAGAAGATTTTTTGCAGGGTTGTTTTGTTTGTTTTTTGTCGGTTGTGCCGCGGGCACAACCATAGTGATTCCTCCGTCTGGACCAAGTGGCGGTATAGAGGCACCGCCCTTGGAGCTTCGAATTGGACTCTTCAACGAGTCCTCTCGGTGGATTAAGATTGAGGGACTTGTTGGAATGTTGGGGACTGACACTTTGGTGTTAGGCCCACAACGTTCCATCGCTTTAGCGGTCCGGCGCTACGGCGAGTACGGTGGAATAGTCACGGCCTACCGGGAAGGCCAGCCAAAGAAAGAAGGAGGAGTAAACCTCGTTGGTTTTTTAGAACAGCGAGAATTTACTCTTCAAATTAACGGCGGCACTGTTGAGTCTCACGGCCGCCACTTCGGGGACTATGAAGTTTTCAGCGATGGAGACTTCAGATATGACCCCCATCGGCCCTTTCCTTCCATAGGAATAGGGCAAATAGTTCGGTTTAGAATAGAAAATTAGTCGGGAGCAATCTATCGAAGGGAGGTGAGAGAAGTGAAAAAGATTTCGATTTTTTTTCTGATTTTCTGTTTTGTTTTTACCCCAGTAGTGGCCTATAGTTGGAATGGAGAACCAGCTGCCCGCTACCCCGAAGACGCAGAAGCGGGAGTTGCCAAGACGTTAATACTTGTTGCAGGGGTTTTGATAGGGATTCCGTTGGTAACTTGGGCAGGCCGCAAATTGATGGGGCCATCTCCCCAAGAGGAAGTAGAGTTGGGATTTAAAAAACAGCTCTATTCTTCTTTAGGGGAAAGAGTTGGAGAAAGAGTAAAAACTCTTCCCGACTCTGTGATTGATCAAATCATCGTTGGGGCCTTGGGAGGACAGCCTGTATCTCAGTCCCGGGTTCTGCCTCAACCTCAATCTCGACCCGAAGCCAGTCCCGGCGTCTGGCAGTCAACCCCGCTGCCAAATTACAGCAATCAGGGAGGCGTTTATTTAATAAACGCCTCCCAAATTCAGGAGGTGAATTGATTTTCAAAAGGTCTTCCTTTATGACAGCAAATATGCTGTTGATACTTAATAAGAAGGAGGCCGCAGGCAGAGAGTAGTTTGGATGCGAAGCATCTAAACACTACTCCCTGCCTTTTTTTAATGTTTGTCTGCGAGTCGCCTTAGGCGACGAGTAGCTAACAAACATTAACCCCGCCTTAATTTTGCCAGACTTAGTAGCAATAATAGGGTAAAGTTATAGCCATCGTTTAGTCTCGCGGCGCAGGGGGCGAATAGCCCCGAGCGAGCCATCAGGCGAGCGAGTGCGCCGCCATAGAATATCTCGCAAAATAAGTGCGGGGTTGTTAAGATTCCGCAAAATTAGGGCGGGGTAATTCTCCTTGCCAATCCAATTTTTATTTGCTACTATTAAACCATGGGCAAAATAATGTTTTCTAAAAAAGAAATCAGAGAGTTTCAAAAAATAGGTCTTGAAATCGTCTATTTATTTGGTTCAGAAGCGCAAAAAAGAACTCAGCCAATGAGCGATATTGACATTGGTCTAGTTTTTACCCAGCCAGAGAAAATAAAAGACAAAACAAATGTTTTTAAGGATTTGTATAAATTATTTAGCCGCATTTTCCCCATAGACAAAGAGATAGATGTGGTTTTTTTGCAGTCTGTCCCTTTAAGCGTTCAGATTTCAGCCATTCAGACCGGAGAGGTCTTATATCAAAAAACACGGGCTAAGCGCTATGCCTATGAAGAATATACCTTAAAGCAGTATCTTGATTTTCAGCCGCATTTGGAAAGATTTAATCAGGCAATTTTATCAAGAGTATGAATAAAATAGATATTAATAAAAAACTAATTATTGACCGGATTGATATTATTCAGAAAAGCGTGGAACGCCTCAAGAAGATGCGAAAGATGAGTCAAGGCAAATTCGCCTTAGAAGACAATTTTGCTATTGCCGAACATAATTTGAGGAGGGCTTTAGAGGCGGTTTTTGATATTGGCAGTCATATTCTTTCTCGGATTCCTCATGTTCAAGTGAGCGCCTATAAAGAAATTGCTCAAAAACTGGGAGAATATAAAATAATTTCTAAAAAATTTGCCGAGAATAATTTAACGGAAATGGCCGGCTATCGCAACAGATTAACCCATTTTTATTTTGATGTCACTCCTTTGGAAATGTATAAAATAGTCAAAAAAGATTTAGGTGATTTTGATACATTTTTGAATTACATTAAAGTATTTTTAAGCCATCATTCTAAAAGAAAATAAGTCTTCTTATAAAGATGACAGTTTTTCATTAAGCTTCATCCAATCTTTTACTGACAAACTCTCGGCTCTTATTTCCGGCTCAAGCCCGCAATCAAGCAGGGCTTTTTTAATTTTGTCTTTGTCTATTTTAAGTTTTTTGGAGAGGTTATTGGCTAATTGTTTTCGGGGGGAAGAGAAGCCGGCTTTGGCTATTTTGAAGAATTTTTCCCGAAGGATGGCGCTTTTTGGAGCAGAAATTTTTGGAGCAGTCTTCAATTTTATTGGAGCTGTCTCCAAAAATTTCTGCTCCAAAAAGCGAATAGGCGCAATCTTAATTATCGCCGAATCAACTTTTGGCTGGGGCCAAAAAGATTTTCGTGAAACATAGCTGATTATTTTTGGTTCAGCGTAAAATTGGACTGAAACAGATAATAAACTCATCTTGGGCGGTTTAGCGCAAATCCTTTGGGCCACTTCTTTTTGAATCATTAAAACCATTTGTTTTGGCGGATTTTCAGTTTCTAAAAAAAGACGGATAACCGGCGAGGCGATGTAGTAGGGAAGGTTGGCTATGAGTTTAAATTGGGCTTGGAGCAGCTCCATTGGAGCAGTTCTGAATTTCAGAACTGCTCCAATGGAGCTGCTCCAAGCTAATTTGAGTATATCACTCTCTATAATTTCCACATTTTTATAATCTTTTAAAACTTCTTTTAGCGCTTCAGCCATTCTTTTATCTTTTTCCACGGCGATGACTTTTTTAGCTCTTTTGGCCAGTTCTTTGGTTAAAACGCCCAAGCCGGGCCCGATTTCTAAAACAGTATCTTCCGGCGATAAATCAGCTGTCTCAATAATTTTTTTAAGAACTTTTTTATCAATTAAAAAATTCTGGCCCAAACGCTTGGAGGGCCGAAAATGGTATTTTTTGAGGAGGGTTTTGTAGAAATTTTTATTGTTCATGCATTTTAATCAAGGTCAGACCCTTATTTTTAGAAACTCGGTTTCCAAAAATAAGGGTCTGACCTCGGGAACGCGTCCTTATGTTCCTGCGTAAAATTCTATCAAATGTTCCGGAATATCTAAAAGAAATCTGGAAGGAGGGTTAACCATTAGACTGCCGTAAATCCGCCTTTTTTGGGCAAAGGTTAGATAGAGTTTTTGTTTTGCCCGCGTCATCCCCACATAACAGAGCCGCCTTTCTTCTTCTATTTGAGCCGGGTCAAACAGACTTTTGCTATGAGGGAAAATACTTTCTTCTAAGCCGGCCATAAAAACCACCGGAAATTCCAAGCCCTTGGCGCAATGAAGAGTCATTAGGTTGACCAGGTCTTTTTCGGTTTTTATTTCATCAGCGTGGTTTAGAAGTGAAACTTCCTCCAGAAATCGGGAAAGCCCCAAAGGGGGTTTAATTTTATTGTATTTATTGGCTACAGTCAGAAGCTCTTGGATGTTTTCCCAACGCTTTTCGCCATCTTCGTTTTTGTTTTTAATATAATTTTCATAATCGGTTTTTTGAACAATAAGATTGATGAGTTTGCTTAGAGGCAGTGTTTGACTAGCTTGGTAAAGGGATTGGATAAGAGCTTGAAAACGGAGAGCCGCATTGGCCGCATTGGAGCAGCTCCATTGGAGCAGTTCTTTAGAAGAACTGCTCCAATGGAGCTGCTCCAATTTATATTTAGCCAGCCGCCGCGGCGGCACATTGATAACTCTTTGAAGGCTGACTGAATCATTCGGGTTAATCAATAGTTTTAAATAGGCCAAAATGTCTTTTATTTCTGTTCGTTCATAAAATCTGACCGCGCCGATGATTTTATAGGGAAAATTGGCTTTAAGAAAAGCCTCTTCAATGGCTCTGGATTGAGCGTTGGTTCGGTAAAGAACCGTAAAGTCCTTAAGATTAAGCGAGTGCGAATGTTGATTCAATAAATTTTTTATTTCACTGACAATAAAATCTCCTTCTTTTTGTTCGTTTGCTACTTCGGCAATCTGAATCAGCGGGCCGACCGTGTTTTCTGTCCATAGCTTTTTCTCTTTGCGCTCTTTGTTTTTAACAATGACATGATGGCTGGCTTCTAAGATATTTTGAGTGGAGCGATAGTTTTGCTCTAAGAGAATAACCTTGGCTTCCGGATAGTCCTTTTCAAAATTCAGGATATTTCTAAAATCAGCCCCGCGCCAAGAATAAATTGATTGGTCTGGATCAGCAATAAGGCAAAGATTTTTATGTTTTTGAGCTAAAAGATTAATCAGCCGGTATTGGGAAAAATTTGTGTCATGGGCTTCGTCAACCAGAATATATTGCCATTTATTTTGGTATTTTTCTAAAACCGCCGGCTCTTTTTGAAAAAGTCGGACTGTGAGCATAATCAAATCGTCAAAATCCAAGGCATTCGCTTTTTTAAGGGCGGTCTGATATTTTAGATAAATTTCCGCTATTTTTTTAGGCCAGTATTCATCGGCTCTTTTCTGGTAGGTTTGGGCGTCAACCAACTCGTCTTTGGCCCGTGAAATATTTTCTGAAAGAGTAGCCGGTTTAAACTGTTCGGGATTCATCAAAAGGTCTTTGATGATTTGTTTCATTAAGGAAAGCTGGTCTTTTGAGTCGTAAATGATAAAGTTTTTCCGATAGCCCAGTTTGTCTATTTCCCGGCGAAGAATCTGAACGCAGACTGAGTGAAAAGTGCCGATAGTTGGCAGGCATTTAATCAGGCGTTTTTGAAAGACGCTGTTATTTCCAATAAGTTTGCTCACTCTTTTTTTCATTTCTTCAGCCGCTTTATTGGTAAAAGTAACGGCCAGAATATTTTCCGGCCTGACGCCTTTTTGGATAATATAAGCAATGCGGCGGGTTAAGACACGGGTTTTCCCCGCACCCGGCCCGGCCATAACTAAAATCGGGCCTTGGATAGTTTTGACCGCTTCTTGTTGTTGTGGATTAAGGATAGATAGGGCGCTTTTCATGGTCATAGTATAGCATAAAACATTTTATGGACAATTTGCTTGCCCCGCACCTTTTAGGGATAAGGGGCAAAGCCCCAATTAAAATATAAATCCCTAAAAGGTGCGGCTGCACATGATGAGATACATAGGTGACACCCATAGAATCAAGAAATATGCCAAAAACGATTGATTCAGATGGTGTTGTCTATTATGATA
>Ga0155442_115_pt1 | contig 60502 bp, 47 predicted proteins | sample RifCSPhighO2_02_FD_111890 | JGI IMG/M metagenome (GOLD analysis project Ga0155442, IMG submission 111890) | Candidatus Portnoybacteria bacterium RIFCSPHIGHO2_12_FULL_38_9 | reverse complement strand
GCCCGACTCGCTTCGCGAAACATTGCGAACTGGTCCGCCTTTAAACTGATTAACCGCCTCATTAAGAAGAGCCAAAACAGGAGTCGGACGAATTGGCGGCCGGGTGGAAAAATCCCTGATAAAATATTCATTGAGCGCGTCAGGACAGCCGGCTATTCCGACTATTTCGGCAATTTTTTGATAATACGGCTCAAGGGATTCTTTAGAGATTGGCCATTTGGCCATTTCCCTATCAGTTAGAGGAAGCATAGTTGTCCCCCAATAATTAGTCAGCCCGCCGAATGATTCGCTTTTAAAAATATCTATATTTTGGCCGAGAAAATGTCTGGGAATCTGCTCGCCGAAATGTGTCTTGGGCGGCGGAAACTTAAACGGATAAAGCGACCGGATATCTTTATAAATTTTATCGTAAAATGAAATAATCCACTCTTCTGAAGGATTGTCAGGAGGGGAAATTTCAGCCACCTGTTTGCCGATATCGTAAACAACAATATCAAAGTCAGAGCGCTTGTCCAATAAAGCGGTTAAAACGCCAAAAGCCGCGGCGCCGGTGCCAATGACGGCTATCTTTGGACGTTTTTTCTTATTGTCATGACTCATAATTTAATTTCATTAGGGTCCGACCCTTAAGGGTCGGACCCTAATTTATCTCCGATGGCTCATCATATCAGCTAAAAGACCGATGACCCCTAATTGAACGCCCCATAAAAAAAGCGCCATTGTCCGGTCGGTTATGTTTTGCAAAACGAATATATCATAGCCAAAAGAGATGGCGCCAAAACCCAAAAGCGAAAGCGCAATGGGCATATAAACCCTCAAGGGATTAAAATAGAGCGAGGTTTTAGTGATTAAAGTAAAAAAATTGACGGTATCGCGGAACGGCCTGATTTTTGATTTGCCGCCTCTTTCAAAATAATCAATCGGTATGTATCTAACCTGATAATCATTGCTTAATAAGGCCAAAGTAAGGGTAGTGGTAAAAGAAAAACCGTTCGGCAGAATGCTTCTGAATTTTTCAAAGACATCTTTTTTAAAAACCCGCAGACCGGAATTAAGGTCTGGTATCTTTTCTTGAACAAGATAATTGGCGTATTTGTTTAAAAGCCACTTGGCCGGCCGCCTAAATAAAGGCATCTTGACGTTTTTGCCAACTCTCGCGCCGACCGCCATATCATATTCACCAATAAAACGAACCAGCTCGGGGACGCGCTCAACCGGATAAGTGCCGTCCGCGTCAGCGATGCCAATAATATTATAGCGGGCTTGCCGAATTCCGGTTTTAAGAGAGGCGCCGTATCCTTTATTCTGCTTATGTTGAACCAATTGAACGTCAAATCCCCCGGCGATTTGGGCGGTTTTATCCTTTGAACCGTCATCAACCACAATAATTTCACACTCTATATTCCACGACTTAATCATAGCTAACAAATCATTAAGCACGGCTCCGATTCTTGACTCCTCATTGTAGGCAGGAATCACAATGCTCACTGCCCGCCTATAAATTATTTCGTCTTTTAACATAACTTCAGCATAAAAGATTTAAAAGATTCGGTCAATTTTCCAAAAAATTACCGAACATCATTTACAAAATCTTTTTTCCAGCTCATCACAAAGTTTATGGCTGGCCTGATGAATTTCTTCTGGAAAAGAATTTAAGGCCTTCTTTCTTTGAGCGGTTTTTCCTTGTATCACCTCTTCTTTTAAACGTTGTTTAATATTTAAAAATATCCCAACCACAGTCTCAAATTTTTCTTTAGGCAATTTACTTAAAAGCACATTGATCCTTTCTATTAGCCTAGAGGCTGCGAAAATATAATCAAAAGTTATTTTCTTTTCAAGCGCCGCGCCTATTTCATGCGCAAAAGCGCATAGTTTTTGGTCATAAATCAAAACCATGCCTGCGTCTTGATTTCCAACGGCTATAATTTTTCTCCATTGTTCTTCTTCTTTTTGAATATGTTCTTTATCTATGCTCATATACTCCCTTAGTATGTTTTTATCTCCATTTAACTTTGTTAACTAAACTTAATTTTAAATATCATCTACCTAATATTATAAACAAAATCCCTAAAACCATAATAACTGCGCCAGTTAAACGTCCCTTTATATTTCTCTCCTTAAAAATAAAATAGCCGAATATAACGCTGATAATAATACTTAGCTTTTCAATGGCTGAAACATAGGACACATATGTCAAGGGAATAGCTAACATATGAAAAAGCAAAAAAAATCCGCTAGATAGGCCGACTGGCAACATTAATTTGATGTTCTTAAAAATAAAAGTTGATTTTATTTTGCCTTTCAGCCGATACAAAACAATCGGCAAAAACATCAAGACATACAATAGATGAATAAAAATCAGATAAAAAATTGGCGATGAATTCTCAATCGCTACTCTGTCAATAATGGTGGTTATAGCCATTAAAAAAGAAGCGAAAAACATTAGGCGCAAACCTTTATTAATTAACAATGCTTTTAAGGGAAATAACCAACCTTTATTTTTTTCCTTAATATTTAAAATATAGGCGCCAATAACCACTAAAACTATACCAATAATACCATAGATATTTGGCAGCTCGTGAATCCAAAAAGGAGAAATAATTAAAATAAATAAAGGCGTAAAAGCAAGTATCGGAATAACTAATGAAAGGTCAGAAATCTTAACGGCTTTCATAAAAATTACCATAATTATAATATCTATTATCGTGACAATGACTAACCACCACCAGAAAGCCGGCTTAACTTCCGGCATTTCAAAGCTAAATAACAACACTATAATTAATGGCAAGGCAAAAAACCTAAGAGCCCAAGCAGTCACGTATTCATCTAAGTTTTTTAAAGCTCTTTTGCTAAAGGCATCCCTAGCTGAATAAGAAAGCCCGGCAAAAAAAGCTAATAACATCCCTATCATTTTTTATATTTGTTTAACTTTATTAATCAAGCTTAATTCTCTAAGATAAAAAATCAAACCTAAAGAAATAACTAAAATATCAACGGTAAAAATCAATAAAGAAAATAAAACGGCTATTTCTTTATTAAGTCCAAATAAGCTGAAAAAATAGATGACCGCGGCTTCTCTAGTGCCCAAACCGGCAATAGAAATCGGCAGAGCGGTAATGATGGCCACTAAAATAGAAATAGCGGTAATAGTCATAAAAGACAAATCCAAACCCAAAGACAAAGCAACCAGATATCGGGATAAAAAATAAAAAAACCAGCCGATGATTAAATACGCAAAAAAATAAAATACTTCTTTCTTTTTTAGGTCTTTGAGGCCTTTAAAGAATTTAGAGAAAGAAAAGCGGGAATAATCGCTGAAATCAACCGGTAAAAATCTTTGAAACAGCTTGTTGAAAACTTTATGGAGAAAGGTTCTCTGATCTAAAATTAAAAAAATAAAAATGATAATAAATAAAAAGATAAGGCCGAGAGAAATCACATAGACGCCGATATTTTTTAAGAAAAATAAGAAAATCAAAAAACCAAAAATTAATAAAGTTAAAATATCAATTATCCGGTCTAAAATTAAGCTGAAAAAAGAATGGAAAACATTATGGCCCCTATTTTTAAGAAAATAAACTTTAATCAACTCGCCAAAATGACCCGGGGTGGCCAGGCCGGTTAAAGCGCCTGACCAGTATAAGTTTAAAGCGCTGATTTTTGAAATAGATACATTTAAAGACAATAAGATAATCCGCCAACGTAGGGCTTTAAAAGTAATCTTAAAAATCATCAAGCCAACAGCTAAGATTAAAAAATGCCATTTTAATAATTTAATTTCTTCAAAAAGAAATTGATAATCTATTTTGGATAGAATATAAAGAAAAACCAGCGGGCCCAAAATTTGGAAAAAGATTTTTATTTTTTTATGAGAAAGCATAATGAGAATTTATCGCTCTATTCTCAAAAATAATTTAGCGCCGTTGTATAAATTTTTTAAATCAACCCAGCTATTAACGCCGGCAATTTTCATTAAGACATATCGGGGCCTTAAATAATATTCGCGAAAAGCTCTTTTCTGCCAGTATAAAATTCGCTCGGCCGGCAGGCCCGGCAAATTAAGAGGCGGCAAGTTGTTAGAGACCAAAGTAAAATCCTTCCATTCAATGTCTTTTCTGAAATATCCTCTGGCCTTGGCCGTCTCATAAAATTCCGTGCCCGGATAAGGGCTGGCCACAAAAAAAGCCATGGTATCGCAATTTAATTTCTTGGCTAAATTTATGGTCTCTCTTATCGTTTCTTCGGTTTCGCCGATATTGCCCAGCATAAAATTACCGGCTGTTTTAATACCCGCTTTTTTAACCAATTTAACCGCTTCTTCGGCTTTATCCAAAGCCACTCTTTTTTTCATAATATCTAAAATCATCTGCGAGCCAGATTCAAAACCAAACATTATTTTCCGACAGCCGGCTGATTTCATTTCCCTTAAAGTTTCTTCATCAAGATAATCTACCCGGCACATGCAAACCCAGACAATATCCAAATCCCGTTTTTTGACTTCCTGGCAAAATTCTATGGTTCTTTTTTTATTGACCGTAAAAAGCTCGTCGTGAAAATTAAATTCGCCCAGCCCGTATTTATTAATGCATTCTTCAATTTCATCAACCACATTTTTAATGCTTCTAAACCTCACTTTTCTCTGCCACATGTAGCTGGCCATACAATAAGTGCATTGATAAGGACAGCCCCGCGAAGTAATCATATTGCCGGCTTTTTTATCGCTCATTCTTTTAGTGGGCGGCGGAAAATAAATGTCTAAGGGAAAAAGGTCGCGGGCCGGAAAAGGCAAAGCGTCTAAATCTTTAATAATTTCCCCGGGAGGATTCAGGCAAACATTCCCCTCTCGGTCCTTATAGGCAATCCCTTTCACTTCGCTTAGTCCTTTGTTATTTTCAATCGCTTCAATCAGGTTAAAAAAAGTGTATTCTCCTTCGTAGAGCACAGCCGCGTCAATATCTTTTTCAGCCACGGTCTCTTTGGGCAGAGCGGTCGGATGGGGCCCGCCGACTACAACCACAATATCTCTGGAGATATTTTTAATTATTCGGCAAACTTCTAAGACCTGGGCAAAAGCGGGCGTCGGAGCCGTCAAACCGACAATAGCCGGCCGAATGGTTTTTATTTCCTCTTCAATTTGAAAATACGACAAGCCCAAGCCCTCGCAATCTAAAACTTTAATTTCTATCTCCGGCCTTTTGACTCTTAAATAAGCGGCTAAATAAGCCAAATTCAAAGGCAGGGCCTTGCCGCCGTGGCCCTCTAAGCCGCCGTAATCAGTAAAAGGAGGATTTAACAACAGGACTTTCATACTAATCTAAATTAACGTAATTGAATTACGTTAATTTACGTTATTATTTTTGATTACCGAATTGAACTTAATAAAAACTTAAACAGCGATTTTAAAAAATATTTAAAATCATTAAAACTTTTGATTCTCTTAATAAATGAAATGATAACGCTTGGTTTAAAATAAAAAATAAGATTGGCGAATTTTTGCAAAAACATTAATTCAGCGGCGCTTCTGCCTTGGGGAATATAAGAAGCCCGGTATTTTGTATAGGCGGCCATCTGGGTAAACCGATTCCAATCCTCTCCCCGGTCTTTAACTTGGCCCTCGGCTAAAGCGATCTCCCATAATTTTGTTCCGGGATAAGGAGTGGCTAATCCAAACTTTACTTGGCTTAAAGGAAGTATCAAAGAGAAGAGAATGGTTTTTAAAGAATCCTTTAAGGTTTCGGTCGGCAAACCCAAAATAAAGCTCCCTCTGGTTTCTAAATCCGCTTTTCTTGTCATTTTAACCGCTTCTCTGATTTGTTTTAAGGTAATCCTTTTAGTTATTATGTCTAAAATTCTCTGAACGCCAGATTCAATGCCAAAAGAAACTATTTTACAGCCGGCTTTTCTCATTTGATTTAAAAGCTCTTGGTCAACTAAATCAACTCTGATCTGACACCACCATAATAGTTTCTGATGATAGCCCCGATCAATCATTCCCTGACAAAACCGGAAAGCTCTTTTTCTGTCCAAACCAAAACAATCATCCATAACAAAAAGCTCTGAAATCTGATAATGTTTAAGATAATATTCAATCTCTTCAAAAACATTTTCCAGCCGGCGGGGCCGATAAGTCCGGTTAAATGCCTCTTTATTGGCGCAAAAAATACAACTAAAGGGACAGCCGCGCGAAGTAGTGATTAAGCCGGCCCGTCCGCCTAAGTAATTATCTGGACTGACCCGATATTTCTCTAAGGGCAGTAAATCAATGGCCGGCAAAGGAAGAATGTCAAGATTTCTTATCAAGGCTCTGTTTGGATTATGAATTATTTGACTATCCTTTTTAAAGCTGATGCCGCAAATATCCGTTAAAGAACCGTTCTTCTGATGATAATAAGATAACAATTCCCGCATTGTTTCTTCGCCTTCGCCTCTGACCACCGCGTCAATAACCGGGTTTTCAAAAAAATCATCAGGCCGATAAGTGGGATGAGCGCCGCCGACTATTATAGGTATTTGGGGGAAAGCTTTTTTAATCTTTTCGGCTAGCTTAAGAGTATTAAAAAATAAAGCTGTTTGACAAGTGATGCCGACTAAATCCGGTTGAAAATCCTGAATAAAATAATTAAAATCTCTTTCCTCTACCTGAAAATCGTAAATAGCCATCTGATGTTCGTATTGCCGAAGATAACCGGCTAAATAAGTTAAACCAACCGGCGGAAAAATAAAAGCCAGCTCGCTTAAATTCCCATAATAATTTTCTATATCATATGGCGGGTTAATCAATAAAACTTTCATTTCTTAAGCCGGCCCGGCGCCGCGGACTAATATCTATCCATCCCGCCGGCCGGGGTAAAATTAACCGCTAGAGACCTTTGGCAAAAAATTTTTAACCAAACAGATAACGTTTGGTTGCCCAATATAATTTTTTTAAAGACAATTTATGGGGCATTATCTTAAAAAATAAACAATAAGGCCTCCAGACATTATAACCCAAAGAATAAATTAATGTTAATTTTCGCCGCTTAATTAAAAAATCCAAATATCTTCTTAAAAATGGAAAAGCCACGACAATGGCAAAAATTCTCTGAAGATTGATTCTTTCCGTTTTATTGGAAATTTTAAGCGGCGAAAACCTAAAAAAAGATTTGATATCGTCAATGTCTTCTTTATTAAACTGATTATTCTCCAAAGCAATATCAAATACCCTCGTTCGCGGATACGGCTGAAGTAAAGAAACATTGGCGTAGTCCGGCCGGCAAACCAAATTTAAATCTAAGGTTTCTATATCGTCCGACAAACTGGAAGTAGGGTTGGCCAATATATTTTCAGTAATAAATTTTATCTTATATTTTTTTAACAAATTCGCGCAATTAATAATTTGTTCCTTAGTCATATTTCTATGCAAAACTTGATTACGAATCATGTCGTTGCCGGCCTCGATGCCAAAGGTCACGCTCAAACAATTAGCTTCTTTTAACAACCAAATCGTCTCTTCATCGGCTAAATTAGCTCTCAAGTTGCACTTAAAGGGAATTTTGGGATATTTTAAGCTAAACTCCTTGAGCCACTGTTTGTCCATATTAAAAGTATCATCTTCAAAAAGAACTCTCTCTAAATTATAATTTTTAGCCACCCGGTTAATCTCTTCTATGACATTATCGACGCTTCTTCTCCTAAGGTATTTTTGCCCGCTGTGCATTGCCCTTAGCCGGTGATTAAAACAATAACTGCAGTTATAAAGACAACCCCTTGAAGTAAGAAAATTATGAATCGGGGAAAGTCTGATTTCTTTAAAATAATTAAGCAGGTCCCGATCGGGAAAAGGTATTTTATCTAAGTCCTGCTCCAACTCCCTTAAAGAATTTTTTAAAAATCCTTCTTTGGTTTTAAACCAAAAATTCTTGGTTTGAAGATAATCGCCGCCATTGGCTAAACGATTTGCCAAATCAACCAAAGCTTTCTCGCTTTCGCCTTGAGCGACGCAATCAATTCCTTCTTCTTTAATCATCTCCGGGAAAAATGTCGCGTGGGGACCGCCAAAGATTGAAAAAAAATTAAATTGCTTTTTTAGTTTTTTATTTAAGTCAATATAATAACGATGAAATCCGGTCCTTAAAGAATAAGCGATAATATCCGGCCTAATCTTTTTTATTTTATCAATAATATTCTCTCTTTGCGGCTCGCCGATAAAAACTTGATGGCCGGCCTGTTTAAGAGAGGCCGACAAATACAAAATGCCCAAGGGAACCCGGTAAATGGTATGTTTGTCTAAAAATTTATTAATAAATAACACTCGCATTTTGAGGGAAATATAAGGGTCCGACCCTCATGAGGGTCGGACCCTGATGTTTAATACCTTTAAACCAGCTCTTACTTTTCTTTTCAAATCGTCAAAAGAACGAACTTTTAATATCTGCCGGATAAGATAAGCCGGCCGGCCGTAAAACTCCTTATAAAATTTATTCAAAAAATAAAATAATTCCTCTCTGGTTAATTCTTTTTCCCAATATCGGGTCACCACGCCTTTTTCCGGCTGGCTGGCAAAGGCGCGCCAATAATCACTCTGAATTACCCCTTGGGCTAAGGCCTGATAATAGATAGCGGTGGCCGGATAAGGGGTTAAAATAGTGATATGAGCATAAGCCGGTTTTATTTTTTTGGCAAATTTAATCGTCTCTAAAATATCTTCTTTGGTCTCGGTCGGCGCCCCAATCATAAAATAAGCCAATGTCTCAAGGCCAGCTTTTTTAGCTGACCTAAAAGCGTTTTCTATCTGATTTAAATGAATCCCTTTATTTAAGACCTTTAAAATTTTCTCTGTGCCGGCCTCAACTCCAAAATGAATCCTTTGACAGCCGGCCCGCTTTAGTTTTTTTAAGACCTCTTCATCAACCGTGTCAACCCGGGCCCGGATATCCCAAATAAACTTTAATCCCCTTTTAAGAATTTCGTCGCAAATATCAATTGTTCTTTGCCGGTTAACGGTAAAAGTATCGTCATAAATTAAAATCTCTTCAATGCCTAATTTAAGACATTCTTCCATTTCATCAACCACATTTTTGGCGCTTCTGGCTCTAAATCTTTTGCCCAAATGAGGCCGGTCGCAAAAGGCGCATTTAAAAGGACAGCCCCGCGAAGTAAACATCGTTGTCACAATTCGGCCGTGGCCCAAAATTGAATTATATTTTTCAATTGGCAATAAATTTCTGTCCGGAAAAGGCAATTCGTCCAAATTTTCAATAAAATCGCCGACCGGATTATCAATAATTACGTCTTTTTCCCGATAAGCCAAGCCCTTAACATCGGCTAATTGACCGCGTCCTTCAAGGGCTTCCAGTAAATTAAAAAAAGGCCGCTCGCCTTCTCCTTTGGTTATAAAATCAACACCCTTTAATTGAATTGTCTCTTTGGGGAATAAATGAACATGAGGCCCCCCTAAAACAATAATAATTTTTTTATTAAGCCCTTCTTCCGCTTCTCTGATTAATTCAATCGTTTTTAAAGCGTCAATCAAAGTAAAAGTCATCACGGTCATGCCAACGACATCCGGGCTTATCGCTTCTATTCTTTTTTTAAACCCTTTATTGTAATTTAGACCTTCTACTTGAGCGTCTAAACAAAAAACCCGATGCCCGCTATATTTTTTTAAATAACCGGCTATGTAAAGCAAGCCCAAGGGCGGATTAAACCCCCGTTCTTCGTCAATAAAAGACGGGTTATCGGCCAAAACTTCGTTAAATCTGGGCGGATTAATTAAGAGGACGCGCATATTTTTCTTGAGGGTTCTTTAGGGTCAGACCCTCGCGAGGGTCTGACCCTAAAGAACCTCTTAGGAATTGTTCATAATATTTAAGAATCTTTTCCGCTTGTTCTTGAAGAGAAAAATATCTCTTGACCCGTTCATAGCCGGCTTGTCCGAATTGTTCGGCTTTTTGGGAATCGCTTAAAAGCGCTATGATTTTTTCCGCCATTTTTTCTATATTAAAAGGATTAACAATATAGCCGGTTATATTATCCAGAACAATTTCCGGCGTTCCCCCGAAACAAGTGCCGATAACCGGCTTCTGACAAGCCATGGCTTCCAAATTAGATGTCGGAAAAGAATCAAAACAAATAGAAGGAACAACCGCTAAATCACTGCTCCGGGTTGCCGCTTTTAATTCATCTCTTCGTAAATATCCGGTCAGAAGCAATTGGATATTTTTATTTTCAGCCAAGCTTAACATCTTTTGAGCATAACCTTGTTTATCGCCCGCGGCCATTAAAACCGCCTCTGGTATTTTTTGATTGACTATTTCCATCGCCCTGATAATTTTCTCCCCGCCTTTTAAATCGCTTAACCGGCCAATCATAAAAATCACTTTTTTATTAAAAAGCCGGTATTTCTTTTTGAAATCATCTATCAATTTATCATCAATCTGCCATTCGTCCGCGTTTATGCCATTATAAATTACTTCTGTGTTCTCTATCCCATTCTGTTTTAGGGCCTCTTTTAAAGCGGAACTAACCGGGAAAATCTTATTGGCCTTTTTTAAATAATGCCTGATAATAATATTTCTCAAAGGATTGTATCTTTTTTTAAATCTTTTGATTTGTTTTAAAGGAGTGATTCTATAATTAAAAGTTTTAGGAATTGATAAATTATTTGGATTGATGAATTCTATCAATTTACCGTAATGAAAAGACATTACGTCATGAGCCGTCAGAAAAACCGCCCGGCTGTATTTTTTAGCTATTTTTAAGGAAGCATAGGATAAATAATAATGAACGTTGTGAAAATGAGCGATATCCGGCCGGATTTGGCTGAATAATTTTTTTATCTGATTGATTATTTGGGGATTGTAAAGCCCTAAATAAGCGCGCCAGCGCTCGTGATAATTAGCGTAAAGCCGAAAAACCGCTAACCCTTCTTCAATCCGCTGGCCGGCCTTATCTTTATCTTTAACCGCGCAAATAACATAAACCTGATGGCCTTTCTTTCTAAATTCTTGGGCCAAATTAAAAGCAACCGTCCCGGCGCCGCCTAAACTTTCCGGCGGAAAATCGTCTTGTAAAAACAAAATCCTCATAGATTGTGAGGGTCCGACCCTAGCGAGGGTCGGACCCTAAAGAATTCTAAGGCCTGGCCATTAGTCAAATACAAAACATTCTCTCTCCGGCTTATATATCTAAATAAATCTTCTAATTCCAGCCACATGCCGTAACGCTCTACTTCCCAAGAATGGCCCCACAAATGGTAAATTCCGCCGTTTTTATAAACATAATCAAAAAGAGCTTTGGCTAAATTCGGCCAGTTTAAAAAAGAAGAAAATGGCAGGCCTAATTTTAAAATTTTAAAAAATTTTCTTCCTAACGGCTGAAATAAAAATCGGGATAAATGATAATGCTCTCTATCTCTTTTTCTCAAGGGAAAAGGATAAACATGAAGAGCCGCGCCAAATTCAAAAAAATCTTTTGGCTCTCTAAAAGAAAATTCCTTTGTCGTTCTGGCCCCTAAAAAATTTGCCTCCTGAACTATTTCTTTAATTTCTGAATTATATTTCCCCTTCGGATAGCAAAACATTTTTATTGGTTTATGTAAAATATCCTCTAAATTTTTTTTTGAACCGATTATCTGCTTTTTGGCCCGAACTAAGCTCAACTTAGTCAAGTCGTAATGATTTAGGGTGTGGGCCCCAATTTCCTGGGTTTTACTTAATTCCTTAATCTCTTCATCGGTTAAAGACCGGAATTCGCGCGCTTGAAGGACATAAAAAGTGCCCTTAAGATTAAAAGTATTTAAAAGCCGGCTCACCCTTAAATCTTCCCTGCTCCCGTCATCCCAGCTGGTTGTGATAATTGTTTTATTCATTTTTTAGCTATTATACACCAACCTAAAGCAAACTTCTTATTCGCTTGGCTTTGGTCTATTTTATCTAAAAAAAACATAAACTCGCTATAAGCTCTAAAAAACGGGCTTAATACTCTTCCATATTTATGAGAATAAAGATTAAATTTATCAATTAGATAGCGGGTATTAATTTGCGCTTTTATTGAAAAAAATCCCCCCCTCCGGCTAAGAATAATAATCTTAAATCCTGCCTTTTTAAAAAGGCGCTTCATTCCTAATCTGGTAAACCTCCAAGAATCTCTTTGTTTGTTATGTATTTCTTCTACCATTGATTCGGTTAGTAAAATCATTCCATTAGGTTTTAGAACCCTATAACATTCCTTAATGGCCTCAAATATATCCTCAACATCGCCTAAAACTTGGGTACAAATAATAGAATCGAAGGTATTATTTTCAAAAGGAATATTCTCCGCCTGGCCAACAATGTCTATATTATCGCTTTTTTCAATATCCATCTTGATATACTCCCGACAATCAAATAAATCCCTATAACGGCTGGTTTTACCCGCTCCCACGTCTAATACTTTTCCTTTAATATAATGACTGTATTTCTCAATTTGTCGTTTAAGTAAAACTCTATCCGGTTGATAAATATACATTAATCTTTGCCCTTGAATATACGATAAAAAATATTTTCTAGGCTTCTTTTAAAAACCGAGAAATAAAATTTAGGGTTTTTAATAAAAATTTTGATAAATTCAATATTAAATAAGTCTATTATCTTAAAATCATTAGCGGCCTGAGAATATCGCCAAGCAAGCGGTTTGACTTTTTTATTAAAAAATTCTAAAAATTTTTCTTTGGTTACATTTTCAGCTAACCAAAGTTGGTTTAAGTTGTCATCTCTCACTCTGACTCTTAGATTTTCGAAATCCATCATCGGATTGACTAGACCCTTTTTAAAAGCATAATCCCAAATACCAGTCCCGGGCAAAGGAGTTAATCTGGAAACCTCGCATAAGGCCATCGGATTTTTTTTCATAAATTGATAAGTTTTTTCCATATCATCCATTGTCTCTAAGGGAGAGCCAAAAATAAAAGCGCCGTAAACATAAATATCATGCTGACGACATAAGTCATAAGCTCGCTGGTTAATTTCCACGGAACAGGTTTTATCTTTCAGGTATTTTAATATTTTATCCGAACCGGATTCAAAACCAATAAAAACTAATCTGGTATTCATCTCTTTTAATAAACAGATAACTTCTTCATCAACTTGAGTGGCTCTAAGGTAGCAGTAGAAAGCCGCTTTTTTTTCTAAACCCTTACTTTTGACACCGCTGACAATATCTCTTAGTCTCTGTTTGTGGCATAAAAACTGGTCGTCTTGTATCTCTACATAATTACAATTATATTGCTCAATTAACTCTTCTATTTCTTCAACTACTCTACTGGCGGAATGGTAACGGAATCGAGGACCATACTTGCCTTCTTGGCAAAAAACACACCGGTAAGGACATCCTCGAGTAGTCATTAAACAAGAAGAACGATAAACTTTTGTTGGAAAAGCCCTTAACCGAACAGGATAATAGCTTTTAATGTCTAATAAATCCCGAGCTGGCTTAGGCAGACTATCTAAATCCATAATTAGCGGCCGATTATCTGTTTTTATTAAATGACCTTGTTCATAAAAAGCTATCCCCAATATCTTAGATAATTCATTAGTCGGTAAGCTTCCGTAAGATTGGAATAATCTAACCAATTGAACCAATGTTTCTTCTCCTTCGCCAATTATACCGACTTGAGCTTGAGGCGATAAACTCTCCGGTAAAGCAGTGATATGCGGTCCTCCCATAATCTGAATAGTTGATGGCCGCTTTTCGGCTACTTCTTCTATTAGCTGATGAGTATAATCCAAACCAACAGTTAGAGAAAAATAACCCACTAGATCAGGTTCTTCCCCAATAATCGCTTTGCCTAATAAAGGAAAAAGATTCCTTTTTAATATCTTAATATCTTTAATTTGAAGATATTTTCTTAAATAAGCGGCCAAATAAGCTAAACCCAAACCAGGAATGCTGCTGATATACGGATCAACTAAAATAATTTTAGGATTTTTAACGCTTGGCATAATTTACTTTCTAGCCTTGATAAAAATATGAGTATAAAAATCTCTTTTTCTCCTTATGTTCATGCTCGAATCTTTTAATAATGGATTTCTATTAAAATAAAGAACATAAAGATTAATAAGATACCTCAAAAGATACTGGCATTTTGGAAAGCGCGGCTCATAATTATAAAGACAAAACCAAAAAGCCGGTTGAAATTCTTTAATCTCAATATCTTTAAAGTAGGGCCTAACTAATTTCTTAAGTTCTTTAGGGTAAAACTCTCTGTAATGAAACGGGTCCATTGGCTTTTCAGTCAAACGATAGGGAGTGGTAATAATAATTGTTCCTCCTGTTTTTAAAACCCGCTGAGCTTCTCTAAGCAATTTATCCGGCTTTCTCACGTGTTCAATAATATCAGAAGCAACTACAAAATCAACCGAATTATCCTTTAGGGGAATTTGATAGACATCGGCTAAAATTAATTCCGCTTCTAATCCTTGACTCTTTAGAAATTCCTTAGCAAACTTCAACCCCAATTCCTGATTATCAAGGCCGATTACCTTGGCCCCCTTTTGACAAATAAAACTGGTCAAAGCTCCATCGCCGCAACCCAAATCCAAAACCGTCTTTCCCTGAATGCTGTCCAGATGTTTCAATATCAAATCAAAACGCGCCTGTTGAACAGCGTTAAAATGGAAAATAGACTTTTTGGTCTCTTTAATATGGCAAGCGCCCCGTTCTTGGTATTTCTTAAATTCAATTTCGTTATCCATATTAGTTATCTAATAAAAAAACGCAAAAATTTTAACGAATAACTGCCTATTTTACTAGGTAAAGTCCTTTGAGAAAAGAAAAAACCATAAGGGAAAACAGGACTTAAAAAGCCATTACTTTTTTTGACATCGGAAAGAAGTTCATTGATATAACGAGCATGTTTCTCAATTCCCTGATCCATTTTAACCTCGGTTTTAAATGAAAGCGCTTGGGATAAAAGATCAGCCAAACAGCCGGGAGCGCTAGAATAAGCATAAAGATAAAAAACCAAACTCCTTGGCAAGACTAAATAAAAATTAAAAATATCTCTTTGAGAAAATGGATTTTTGAGATGAATAGTTTTTTTAAAATCATTCAAGAAATTTTCTTTATGCCAATTTTTAATAAACTTAATATAATATCTTTCATTAGAAAAAGTAATTTTTGACGGCAGCTGACCAAGGGGGAATTTATTTTGAGTATACCAATCCAAAGCAGAAACTATTTCCAAGAGGATTCCCGGCGCTTCAGATAAGTATTTCAATAATAAACCAAGATTGGCTTGTTCTGATAAACTAAACCAATTATGTCTCAATTGCTCTATTTTTTGACAAAAATCCGGAGCGATGTCTTTATCGGTCAGTTGCTTAATTAAAGCTATTGTATGACCGATAGAATAAATCTCTCCCAAAACATTTCTTACATTAAAATTATCTATTTGTAAATACTTAGGAATAAGCAGTAGTTTATTAATCAGATAATCAAAAACAAAAAAAGCCTGTAAGGAGTTATAACTGTCTCTATCTAATTCTTTAAGTGGTTTTCTTATCTTTATTCTTCGACCGGCTAAAAATCGGTTTTTCTCCGGGAATAGCTTCAATAGATAAAATACTTTCTGAAAATTTTTTTTGTTTAATAAGCCGTATTTATGAATGAAGATAAATTTAGAATTATCTGAAAGTTGCCAGGGCATTTTAATTTTTAGAGGTTTGGCATCTCTTGTTACCACAATAATATCAATATCAGAGACCCCCGGCAACCATTGATTGCCGCATAGATAAAGTGAAAAAACATTAGGGTTGTCCTTCAAATCACTAACGACTAAATCACAAGCCCCTTGATAATCAGCTTCTTTTAAGGGCTGGGGGAGATTAAAAAAATGATATTTTTTAAAATTATTTTTGTTCATTTTTAATTAAATTAAATGTTTTTTTTAAAAAATAATAAGCTTCCCGGGTAAATATCTCAATTTCTTTTCTGGTTTTCGGAAGCGGCCGGCCGTTTAAATATCTCTTATATTGATTAATTATTATTTGATTAAAGCGAAAGGGCAAAAGAGTGAAAAGGGAATCCGGATAGTACCTTAAAAGATTAGAGCCCGACCACTGCTCTCTTATGGCGCCGGCCTCGTCAACAAGACTAAAATCAACTTGAGGAAATTCCTGTTTAGCTTTTTTAAAAGAATATTTTTTATAAATATAAATATCTTTCGTCTGAAGCATCAAAGAAGGCCAAAGCATCAAACGGGCTAAATCATTTTTAAACTGACCCTGATTTCGGCTGTATTTTTTATCTAAGACCTTGTCTTTAAAATAACCGACAAATTTAATCATTTGCTTTTTTATTTCGTCCTTATCCGGCCTCAAATTGATTTTTATCTCCGGTTGGCCGTTTAAAAGCAAAGCGTAATTATAAACCTCTTTGGGCAGAAAAAAGGCGGGGTAATAACTTAAATCAAAATTAGTTAAAAAAGAAAAACGATGGTGGGATAAAGGGTCAATTTTGTCGCATAAAAGAGAGAGTTTTCTAAACCATTTGGCGGCGTAATCTAAATGACGGGAGCTTTGGAAAACGAAATCGTTAAGGATTATTTTAGTGTCCAAATCGCTCCAGTCTTTCAAAAAATCCCCGGTGGCAAAACTGCCGTGGATAAGAAAAGAAGTGATAAACTGATTTAATCTTTTACTGCTTTCTTTCTGGAGAAAATGAATAACTTGGTATTGCCAGCCCGAACTTTTAAAATAGATGTAATTAAACCGCTTGATATTTAAAGTAAAAACTTTTAAATTGAGCTCGGCCAGAATCTGTATTTTAATTTCATTTAAATCATTATATAAATCTATTATCAACTGTGATTGATTTCTGGGATTAGCTTTAAAAACGGGTTTAGAGTAGAATGAAAATTCTCTGTTTCTAATGGATAAATATCTCGGCAATTCATCCTGAATAAAATTAAGATAATATTTATCTGAAGTTTGAAGATATCTTTCTAAGATTCTATGAAAGATATTTTGTAAATTATTAAGAGATTCTCTTTTTGGCTCTTTAGACATAAATTATTGCTAAATTGCTTTATTTATCTTAAAATTCATATATGCCTAAAATTCAAGAATTAACTGCGTCTTTTATCTATAAACTTCAAAATTATTTTAAAATTGACCTTCTTTATCTCGTTAAGGGCGGGTCCTATTTAATGTTGGGTAAAGCAGTTAATCTGACGTCTGCCTTTGTAGTGGCTCTGGCTTGGGCTAATTGGATTAATCCGGAAATCTACGGCAATTACCAATATATTCTTTCCTTAACGGCAATCATTTCTGTTTTTTCCCTGCCCGAATTAGAAACAGCCGTGGTCCAAGCCGTAGCCAGAAATTTAGAAGGCTCATTTATGCGCGGCTTTAAAACACAGCTCAAATGGGGGATTTTAGCCAGTCTGGCCTCTCTAACTGCCGCCGGATATTATTATTGGCTTAAAGATAATGTCCTTCTCGCTTTATGCTTTTTAGTAGTCGCCGCCTTTCTTCCGCTTTTCAACGCTTCTTTAATTTACGCCAGCTTCTTAAGCGGTAAAAAATTATTTAATTTTCAGGTAAAATACGATTCTCTTACCCAAGTTGCCGCGGCTTCAATAATGATTTTAACTCTTTTTTCCGTTAAACATTTTCTATCCAACGCCCCGAACTTTATTGTTCTTCTTTTAATAATTTTTATTTACTACCTTTCGAGGACTTTATTGCGGCTTTTCTTTCTTATTAAAACAAAAAGGAAATTTAATCCTAATAGCCAAGAGGAAGCTGAAACTGTTTCCTATGGCAAACATTTAACCCTGACTGGATTTATCGGAACCCTGTCCGAATATTTAGATAAAATTCTCCTTTTTCATTATTTGGGCGCCATCGAATTAGCCGTTTATTCTTTCGCTGTTTTGGTACCTAAACAAATCAGAGTGGTTATCGACCATATTGCCGTTCTGTCTTTGCCTAAATTATCAATTCGCTCTCGAGAAGAATTAAAAAAAACCTTTATTAAAAAAATCTACTATCTAACCGCCCTGATAAGCGTTTTAGTGATATTCTACATTATTATTGCTCCTTGGGTCTATAAAATTCTCTTTCCTAAATATCTAACAGCCATTCCTTATTCTCAATTATATGCCTTATCCGTAATTCCTGTATCCTTTTCTATGATTAGCGAAATTTTTAAAGCAAAAATGGTAATTAAAGAAATTTATCAAATAAGAATCATCGGTCCTTTAGTGAAAATCGGCTTGTCTGTTGTTTTAATCCCTTTATATGGAATCTGGGGGGCTATTTTAAGCGCGCTTTTCGCCAGGACATTTAATGTTTTTTTATATCTTTTTCTTTTCAGAAAAGTATAATCGCTTGACTGCCTCAAAAACATCGTCAACTGTAATATCTTCAATGCATTGACGAGTTCCTTTTCTGCAGAATCGGGCCGGCGGCACAATAAAAGAACAGGGTAGACAAGCTAACTTTTTCTGAACAATCTCGCACTTATCTCCCAAGGGCGGCTGCTCATAAATATCAATCGGCCCTGAAATGTCAACTATCGGCGCGCCCATCGCATTGGCCATATACAAAGAACCGGTATCCACGCTAATAAACATTTTCAAATATTGAAACAGGGCCGGCGCTTCCGATAAACTAAAAAACTGGCTTGAATCAATGCTTTTTCCTTTCATCAGGATTTGGGCTTGAGAAATAAACGCTTTTTCCTGAGCCGCGCCCATGAAAATTATTTTAGCGTCAAATTCCTGAATCAATCTATCGGCTAAGCGGGCGAATTTTTCCAAAGACCATTCCTTAAATTTATTGCCGGCCGTTACTGAAATACCAACTAAAAAATCTTCTTTTTTCAAATTATGTTCTTCTAAAAAATGAAGAGCTTTTTTTTCTTCTTTTAAGCCGACAAAAAGCTCTTTTTTCTCGCTAAATTTTGTAATATTAATAAATCTTAATAAATTTAAATAATGCCTTAAAGCCAAGGTATGCCTCTTATACTCTAAGCGATAATTATTGAAAATAGAAAAAACCTTAGCTCCCTTGGTAGTATATTTAGAAGTAGTCGCCGCCCGATGAGGAACAGCCGCCCAAAAAGGAATCAGATTATTCAAAAGACCGGGCAGTAAACTAAAACTCCAATCAAAATGTCTGTCTCTTATCTCTTTAATTAATTTAAAAATCCCCCTGATACCCTGGTATTTTTCCCGGTCAAGCAGAATAATTTCATCTAGATGCGGATTGTTTATTAAAATACCCTCAACTCTTGGGATAACTAAAACGCTTAAAAAACTTGAGGGATAATGTTTTTTAATTTCTCTAAAAACCGGCGTGCTGCAAACTAAATCGCCTATTTTAGCGAATTGAATAACTAAAAATTTTAATGGTCTTTTTAATTCATTTTTTTTAGAGCGGTTAATCAAAATTAACCCGTAAAAAAACGGGGCTAAAAGAAAGGTGAAAATTAAGAAAAAAATATTTTCTTGGTAATTTTTAATTTTCATAAACTTGCCAAACAAAATATTGCCCTTCTTTTTGGGCTAAAAGTTGGAAAATATCGCTATTGGCAATCTTTTGAAAAAACTTTTCATATTCTTGAGAATAATAATCAAAACTAACTTCATTTTTAATAATATATTTAACCCGATTGTCTTTAAGCAGACGCCGAAGTTCTTCGTCTGATAAATTATTTCTATAATTTCCGATTTTATGCCAGAAATTACGGCTAAAAAGAGTGAGGGATTGATAGTCTGTCCACCAGGCAAAATAACCAGTTTGAGCTGATATTAAAACATAAAAATCTTTCCGCTGGCCGGAGATTGTCTGACTATTTAAAACAGAACGAGCCCACTTGCTTTCTTTAAAAAGATATTCAACCGGAAAGCTGATTTTTCCTTGACGCAAATAATAAACCGAAGCCATAGCCCAAGAATTAACAAAAACAGCTAAAACAACTGAAATAATGATTATTTCTTTTAGATATTTGATTCTTTCCTTAAAAATAAAGAGTAATAAAAATAATAGGGCTAAAACAATAAAAGGCCAGGTATTCAGCCAGCTCTTGTTGGCCACAAATCGCAAATGAAAAATGAAAAAAGAATAAAGAAAAATTAAAAATATTTTCAATTCCTCTTTTTGACTGGCCCGATAAATAAACGGCGTTAAAACAACGATAAACAAATACCAGTAATTATGAAGATAATTAAAAATTTGTCTCAATAAAAATAATCTATTCTCAAATAAATAGATAAAGGCGCTGGAAGAATTAGCTATTGGCGTCAAAAGCAAGCCGGCCAAAGCCAAGCCAGTCAATAAAGTAATAAACCATCTTGATTTCAACCGGGCCAAACCCAACAAAGCGTAAACCAAAAATAATCCTAAAAACATATAAAAATATCTGATTGAAGAATCATTGGGCGTAAAAAGAAAATATTCTTTAATTAAAAAATACAAACCGACTAAAAATAAATAATCATAACGCCGTTCTTTAATAAATCCGTAAAGCGATAAAATAATAAAAGGAAAAGCGATAAACAAATAATTTTTAATCACCCATAAATATCTGCCCCAAAAACTAATCAAAGAAGCGGGCAAAACATGATAAGCTCCAAAAAGCCGGTTTACCTCGTAATATCTTCCCTTAAAAAACCCGTTAAAAACAGGGAAAACCGGATTATCAAAAACTAAATAATTTCTGATTAACCAAATAATTATCGGCAGGGAAAAGAAAAATAAATAAGATAAAAGCTGTGTTTTTCTTCGGCTCTTAAAAAATAAAAAGGGAACTATTATAAATAAAAACAAGCCGGAAATCTTTGAGGCGCTGGCCAGAGTTAAACTTAAAAATAAAAATATTAAATCCTTTGTCTCTTGATTGGCCGAATATTTTTCGTAATAATAAAAAAAAGCAGTGGCGAAAAACAAGACCAATGATTCCTGTAATAAATTCCAACTGCCGTAGAACTGAACTAGGGTATTAGTTAAAAAAAGAACCGGAATAAAAAATAAAAACTTTTTATCTAAATTCCTGTCTTTAGCCCATTGAATAATAACTATCAGAGAAGCGGCGGTGAAAAAAAATGGTATCCAAATATTTAAAATTTCATTAAGAGAATTAGATATCAAAAAAGTGCCGGCGAATAAAAAAGACATTAAGGGCATTCCGGAAAAATAATAATTGGTTTCAAAGCCGGGAAAACGGCCAGTCAAAATAATGTCTCTGGCGGCCGGCAGCCATTGCCCATAAGTATCGCCGGTAAAAAACCCTCTTAACAAACCAAAGCCGGAAGCAACTAAGGGAACTAACGCAAAAAACCATAAATAATTTTTAGGGAAATAAATGGAACGACGGAAGAAAAAAAGTATGACCAATAAAATCGCCAAAACCAGTCCGACTAAAAACCGATTGAAAAGTCCGGACAGCCCCAAAAATAAAAAACAGACAAAAAGATAATAAAAAACCAAAATAACAACATCTATAAAATCCAACTTAATTGTTTGAAATATTTTTCTCATTGAAAACCCATGAGGGTCCGACCCTCGCGAGAGTCGGACCCTTTAGCTTGGGCGACTAAAATCACTCCTTGTCTTAAGACAAGGAGTTTTTTAAAAAAATTATAATGGGGCTTATTGCCATAATAATATCTAAAAAAGATTACTTTAAATCCATATTTATTTAAAATATGAAAAAGCGTATATTTATCATGCCAAAGAGTATGAGTCGGATTGGGCCTAAGCAAAACATTGAACCACTTGGCATTAGGCGTGGTTAAAATAAAATACCCGTCTTTTTTAAGATGTTTTCTAATGTTGTCTAAAAAAAGGCCCTGATTGTCAATATGCTCTAAGACATCGCCGGCTAAAATAACATCAAATTGCTTATGAAAGTTATAAGTTTCCATATTGCCCTGAATAATATCTGGATTATCAGACGGCTCTGTGTCTAAGCCGACCAATTGCCCGGCCTCCTTTTTCAAAAAAACCCACAGATTATATTTATCGGTCTGACCGACACTGCCAATATCCAAAACATCTTTGCCCTTGATATATTTAATGATAATTTGTTCGCGAGTCATAATGAGGGCCGGCCCCTAATAAAATAATCGCCGATGACTAAAACATCCAAATGGCCGATTTGAAAAGCCCGCAGAGCGTCTTTTGGCGTACAAACAATCGGCTCTTCATGAATATTAAAACTGGTGTTAATCATAATGGGCAAGCCGGTTATTTTTTGATATTCTTTAATAATTTTATACATTGAAGGATTTACTTCCTCTTTAATTGCCTGGGGTCGCGCCGTGCCGTCAACATGAACAACAGCCGGCGCTTGTTTTTGACATTTTTCAGTGGTCCGGTAAGTGATGGTCATAAATTCAGAAGCAAAACTATGCGCCGGGTCAAAATTTTCAAAATAATTAGCGGCTTCCTCAAATAAAATAATCGGCGCAAAGGGCATAAAATCCGAGCGACGCAATCTTTTATTCAGCCAATCGTTAACCGTCGGGTCATTTGCTTGATAAAGAATAGAACGGTTGCCTAAAGCCCGGGGACCGTATTCCATCTTCCCGTTAAAGCGAGCCACTACTTTGCCAGAAGCCAATAATTCAGCTATGGCTAACTCAATGTTTTCTGAATAATGATAATCAAAAGCGCTATTTTTTAAAACTATTTCAATTTCCTCGTCAGTAAAAGAAGGGCCTAAATAAACATGAGAAAGTTTCTGTGGAAAAACCGGCTGGTTTTTCCTTTGGCAAGTTTCTGCCCAAAGAGCCAAAGCCGCCCCAACCGCTAATCCGCCATCTCCCATATGAGGATGAATATAAATATCCTCTACATTAGGCAATTCTAAAATCGCCTGATTTAAACGAACATTAGCAAATAAACCGCCGGCTAAACAAACTTTATTACATTGATATTTTTGAAGAGCGGCTTGAATCAAAGCGGCGCAAACTTCTTCTATTCTTTTTTGGAGACCGGCCGCAATGTCTTCTCTTTTCTGACCCTGACAAAGCAGATGAAGTTTTTTGGCCGCCGGCCGGCCAAAACAGCCGAGTTTTGAACGATATTCAAGCTTTTTTAAGTCTGCTTTTAAGTATTTTCTGAAAATATCCAAGGTTTTTTCCGGCTGGCCGTAAGCAGCCAAGCCAGTAATCTTGCTTTCCTGATTTAAGGGCTTAAAACCCAAATTATAGGTGATATTACTGTAAAAAGCGCCGGGTGAATGATAAAAAGAAGTTTCATTCCTTCGCTTTAGAAAGCCGTTTTGATTAATGGTAAAAATAGCGGCGCCAATTCCATCACCTGAACCGTCAGTAGTTACTACCAAAACCTTATCATCCAAATTAAAAGGAGAAGTATAATAAGCAGAGGCCGCATGCGCTAAATGATGTTCAAGATATCGGCAAGATGAATTAAAACCGTTTTCCCGAATCAATTTAAAAGTTTCTCTCTCGCTTCTCAATCCGCCTAAAAGAAAAAGATATATTTTTTTAATAATTTTTTTATCAAGGAGGCCAGTATAGGAAGATGCGTCAAACAGCCGCTTTTTAAAAGTGAGCCGGCCGCTTCTAAATTCCCGCTGGATGCCGGCGCCGTTAGTTAAATTAGCAAAAACCACCTCATCAATATCTTTCAAAGACAAATTAGCGATTCTTAAACATTCTGAAATAGATAAAAGCGGCGACCCCCAATATAACTTTTCCCGATTCAATCGTTCCTCATTAATAGCGGCCAAAACCTGATTATCTTCAATAATGGCCGCGCCAGCGTCATGTCCGCTGGAAATCCCTAAAATTTTCATAAAGTGTTTTGATAAAGCAATTTAAATTGCTCGACAATCACCGACCAATCATATTTTTCTCTGGCTGTTTTTTGGGCTTCTTTGGCTATGTTTTTTCTTAACTCACCATTTAATAAAATATTTATCACGGCCCGGCTTAATTCTTTTGGCGATTGAGGACTGACTAAAAAACCATTTTGGCCGTCTTTTATCATATCCGGGATACCGGCAATTCTGGTCGCCACTATTGGCAAACCGCAAGCCAAGGCCTCCATTAAAACCACCGGCAATCCCTCAACTAAAGAAGGTAAGACAAAAACATCGGCTTGATTATAATAATAAGGCAACTCTTGAGGCTCAATATTGCCTAAAAAAAATACATTCTTTTTTAAGTTTAGATTTAAAGACAGATTTTCTAATTCTTCTCTTTCGGGCCCGCTGCCGATAATAAGCAAAGCAGCTTTTGGGAAATTTTTAATGATCGCGGGCATTGATTTCACTAAATAAGAAACGCCCTTACGTTCAGCTAAAGCGCCGACAAAAAGTAAAATTGGCGGAGAGGGGTAAAATCCTAATTTTTCTCTCAAACGCGCTTCTCCATCTTCTTTTATTTTGGCCGAGGACTGAAATAAATTAGTATCTACTCCCATAGAAATACTATAAACCTTATTCAGTTTAATCGGCTGATTCTTGATAAACTGCCTGATAAAGATCGGACTGATAAATGTTATGGCTTCAGCCCGATTAAATACTATACTTCTAATCTTATCAAAAAAGACGCCTTTAAGAGAAAGAATGTCCGGACCATGGCTAGTCACGATTAAGGGTCGTTGATAGATTTTAGTTGCTAAACTAGCGGTTAAACCGGAAGGTAAAAACCAATGAGCGTGAACTAAATCTATGTTTTCTTTCTTGATTAAATAAATTATTTTTAAAGATTGACTGATAAATAAAAATGGCAAAATAAAAATGAGGAGTCTGTTTCTATTTAAATTTGATAAAATGCCTGGTCCATAACAAACCTCTTGTCGCTTAGTTGGAAGAAAATATCTAAACCGATAAATCGTTAAACCAAACCAAGTCTCTTTAAAGGCGCTTTTGGGAAAATGAGGCGCTAAAACAAAAATATTAAAACTGTCAGTCAATCTCTTCAGTAATTCTAAAATAAAAACACCGCTAAAATCACCCGGCCAGCGCGGAAAACTTGTGGTTACCACTAAAATATTTTTTTTATTCTTTTTGATTGTCTCTTTTATAATTTTTTTTCTGATAATCTTTTTTTCGTAATCGCAAAAGTATTTCTTCAATAATTTTCCTATTGGTATTTATTAAATCTGCCAATAGGCCCATCACAATAATAATGACTCCAATACTGATTAAAATAGAAGCTAAAATTAATGACTGGATATGACCGCCGGCGCCGCCAATGAAAAAAAAGTATAAATACCTCAAGCCGATCAAAATTCCCAATAAAAAATTGACTCCGCCTAAGATAAAAAACACTTTAAGCGGTTTATAAATTAAAACAACTTTAACTATAACCAATAACGATCTTTCTATATGCTTAAAAAATCCCCTAATTAGCCGCGATTGGCCTGTTTGTCTTTTTCTAAAGGTTACCGGTATTTGAGCAAGGCGCATTCTTTTATCAACGGCCTGAATAATTGTTTCGTGAGTATAAGTATGATCGGAAAAAATTGAAAATTGCATTGCTGATTTTTTAGAAAATGCCCGAAAACCGCTAGAAGCATCAATAATATTAGAACCGGTGATTAAGCGAAGAAAAAAACTGCCGATGATATTCCCGTATTTATTTTTTAAGCTCATATGGTCAATTTTCTTTATTTGCCTATCGCCAAAAACTAAATCGGCTTTATCTTGTAGTATCGGCTGAATAAGTTTTACTATTTCTGATTGGTCATATTGAAAATCAGCATCTGTGTTGACGATAATATCTGCTCCTAATTTCAGAGCTTCTTCTAATCCTCTCTTAAAAGAAAAAGAGAGTCCCCTGTTTGTCTTATTGGAGAAAACATAATCAGCTCCTGCCCCTTTAGCCAACTGAACTGTTTTATCAACAGAACCATCGTCTATGACTAAGACTTCCACTTTATTGACTCCCTCTATCTGCCTAGGAATTTCTTTAATAACCAATCCTATAGATTCTTCTTCGTTATAAGCGGGAATAATTACTAATAGTTTCATATTTTCTAAAAATCTCTTATCTTAATTTATGAAATCGCTTTATTTATAAGAAATTCTAGCATTGTTTACACTTTTTTGACCATGCGGAAGCGCGGCGGCTTGGTCCCCGCCTAAAAGGCGGGGCACCGCGCTGAGTATTGAGCGAGGCCGCCGCTGGAAGCGGCCGAGCGTTTCCATTAGGGTCCGACCATCATGAGGGTCGGACCCTTACGAATAATATCGTCTCTTTTTCTCATAATAAAGCAGTTTTTCCTGATTTATCCGAAGACGATAAAGCATATCGGCGATCAGAGCTAAAAATAAGACCCCTAAACCGATGACATTTAATGAAAGGCCGGTTAAACCAACTACTTTATAGGGCGTAAAGCCGCCGGTCTTTAAATAAAAAGCCATCATAAAAATATCTAAAATTAAACCGATAAAAAATATAATTAAACCAATCGAGCCGAAAAACCTGAAAGGCCGATAATCGCGCAGCGTCTTGAGAATTATTTTTAAAGTATTAAAGCCGTAATGAAAAATTCCTTGATAAACTCTTGACCGCCTTTGAGGGAAATATCTCACTTTAATCGGGATTTCTTTTATTCTTAATCCCTTAAAACTCAAGTCCAGAAAAACTTCTTGGGTATAAGTAAACTGCCCGAATAAATTAAGACTTAAAAGCGCTTCTTTATTATAAGCCCTAAAACCGCAAGAAACATCATAAAATTTCTCCCGGGTCAGCCAACTGATTAAGCTGGCCACTCTCCGGTTGCCCCATAATTTAATCCGCGGCATTTGAGGGATAAAGTCTTTTTTAATAAATCGCGAGGCCGTGACAAAATCCGCCTGATTATTTAAAATTGGCTGAACTAATTGAGGAATATCCAAAGGATTAAACTGGCCATCAGCGTCAATATTAACAACCAAGTCAGCTCTATTCTCCAAGGCATAACTAATACCAGTTCCAAAAGCGACGCCCACTCCCCTATTCCCCTGATGAGAAATAACTGTTGCCTTGGTTTCTGATTTAACCTTAAAAACAGTCTTATCAGTTGAGCCGTCATCAATCACCAAAATATTAATCTGGTCAATCCTCCTGATGTTTTGAGGAATATTTTTAATTACTTCAACAATAGAATCCGCTTCGTTATAAGCGGGAATAATTACTAATAGTTTCATATTTTCTAAAAATCTCTTATCTTAATTTATGAAATCGCTTTATTTTACCGCTTCTATGTAATAAGCGAATGGAAATTGTTTGAGGCCTGAATGTTTAATTTTTATTCTTTTAAATTTTTTTAATAATCTTTTAAGAGAGTGTTCGGTAAATCTCCAGTAATCATTAGATTCCCCGTGAAGAGGATAAAAACCGGGAACAAAAAAGACAGCGAGTCCATCGGGTCTGAGGGCCCGGTAGATATTTTCAATGGCCTGATGAATATCAAAAATATGTTCTAAAACACTCAAAGATAAAATAATATCAAATTCATTTTTGTAATTCATCTGAACGACATCTATAATTTTATGGCCGTATCCCTCAACAATATCAGACTGGATAAATTCATTGGAACTGTCAAAAAAATGTTTAGCCGAATAATAATCCCCCTGACCGCTCCCTATTTCTAATATTCTTTTATTTCTAATATCGCCAGCGAGATTTTTCAGGCATCTATTATTAAATTGGCGGATTCTAAAAATAAAGTGGGCCAAAACTCTAAAAAAATCTTTTTTATTCATAAAACTATAAAGGCCCATGAAAATAGTTATTTCGCCTAAAGTAGTCCAAACTCTGGCCAATAAAGCAATCAGGGTAGCAATACTTAAAGGAAAATAAAGCTGTAAAAATATCGCCAAAAAGGCCTCTCGGACGCCGAGCCCGCTCGGCGCAAAAACCGCCAGCGTGCCTAAAACAGACGCTAAAATATAAATACCGATTGCCCCTAATATATCATAAAACGGCAAATAAGCAAGGCTTCTGACTAAAAAGAAAAATCCCGCGCCGATTAAAATATAACTTATAAAATAATAAAGAATAATTTTAAGCACCGCCGAATAACTTAAAAAATCACCAGTCAATAGTTCTGTTTTTTTAATTCGCTTTAAGAAAAGGTTAAGAAAAAAATTAAAAATTTTCGGGTGGATAAAAACTAAACCGGCCCCCATCGCCAAGACAGGAAAAAGAATATAAAAATCAGGGACTAGCCCTAAAAACTTAGAACCAAAAACAAGGCCTAAAAGAAAAATTGACAATAAAAAAGCCGAGGCAATGGCTAAAGCCGCTTCATAAAAAACACTCAAAGTGAGAGTTTTTTTGGACAATCCCTCTTTAGCTCCTAAATAGATTCTGGCCAGATACATCCAGACCGCGCCGGGCAAATAACGATAAAGCCAACCGCAGACAAAAAACCAGAGTGCCTTTAGAAAAGGCAGTTTTTTATTCGGCTCTAAACTCCTTAAAATCGCATTCCAAATAAAACCCAGAAGGACTATCCCCGGAATCAAAAAAACAAAAGATGAAATTAGATAAAAATAATTAAAAGAAAAATTGTATTCTTTTAACTTCTGCCAATTTTCAATCAAACCTTTCCCTAAAAAGAAAAAAATGGTAAAAACTATCAAATAAGAAAATATCTTGCGAATGATTGTTTTATTTTTCATTCTGATTATCTAAAAAGAAAATGTTCAATTTTAGTGGCGCCCCGATATCTAAATTCTATAAAATGCTCTCCAGCCGGCGCCGCAATGGCCTGAAAAAGATAATCAGCCATATAGATATCGGTTATTTCTCCGTCTATCTTGGCTTGCCAGCCCGGTAAATTACTCTCGCCGAAAATCAGCCACTCTGGCTGGCTGGTTTCGGTTTTTAATCTTAGCAGGCCATTTCTATATTCCTCTATATTAATTTTTGAAAAATTATTTTCTTCTTTCCGCTGAACATAACATTTCAAACATTCAATAAGAGTTGTTTTACGAAAGTCCAGCTCGGGATTAAGCAGTAAATCAAAATTTTTAATTTCGTCAAGCCCGATAAATTGAATCTCTTTGGCGAAATAAATCCGGGGCAAAACCTGCGGATTTTCATAAATATAAATTGGAATCTTAAAACGGGTAATTCCTTTCTCCCAAACCAAATTCAATTTATCAGTCGGCAATTGATAAGCACTGATAATATATTTAACATTCTGCGCGCTTAAAAGATTAATTCTTAATAAAAACTCTTTTATTTTTTCTTCTAAGCTATTTTTTTTATCGGTTAATTTATTGCCTAAGGTAGCCCGGTCGCTGCCTAATTCCGCTAAAACTCTGGCCTGACGGCGCGGCATTAAATTATCATAACCATCAATACTGGAAAGTCCGTAAAGTATATTCAAATTAGGCGCGGCCATTTCTGACTGAAAAATAAATAAATCTTCTAAAGTGGGAGTATGAGGAACGGCTAATCGCTCGTATTCAGAAAATCCCGGCATAAAACTGAACATTCTAAAACTATTAAAGTTGTTTTCGCGGCTTTTGATAAATTCGGCCGTCTCTGATGTTCTTAAATATAACTGACGCGGAATATATTGGTCTTTTAGTTTATAAACCAATAAAAGATTGGTGATGATAGTCAAAACGACAAAGAACTTGAACTTGTCCAAGCTAATTCTTTTTTGATAATAAATCCCGATTAAATAAAACCCAAAAAGGATAAAACCGAAAGGAATCAGAAACTTATAATTCTTCAAATCAATATTATTAAACATTTCCAAAACATATTTTTCTATCAAACTCTCATAATGGACTAACGGCAATTGAGTGGTTTTCTGATAGAGATTTTTTTCAAAATAACTTTTCAAAAAATCAATTATTTTATCTCCGGCCAAATAAAACAAAAGATTGCCTGTGACGGCAAAAAGAACAATCAGATAGATAAGGTATTTAAAAACGCTGATTATTTTTTTTATTTTTTGGGAATTATTCAGAAAATACTGATAACCGTAACCGGCTAAAAGAGCCGAAGCAAAAGTTCCGATAAACATCCAGCGAAAAGGCGCTCTAAAATATTTAAAGGCGGGCAAAAAATGCATCAAATAGAAAAAAGGCGAAAAAGGAATAGCGCTTAGAAAACTAAAAATAAATAAAAGAACAAAAAAGAAAATATTTTTGTTTTCCCGGCGATAAAACCAGGCAGCCAAAAAAAAGAAAAAAGGCAAAAAACCGAGATAAAATATGCCTGGAGTGCCCCAATTAAAATACGGTATTTCAAAATAAGGAAATAGATAACTAATTAAAGAAACCGGACCCAGGGCGCCAGCGGACGCTTCTTGATAGCTCAAGCCCAAAGCCCGGCCGCTTAAACCGCTAAATTTATTGGAGGGCCATATTTGAAAGGAACCGATCAAAAGACTCAAAATTCCGATAACCGCCAATGATTTCAAAACGGAAAAATTTCTTAAAAACGATTTTTCTCTGTTATAGTTTTGCCAATCCAGAAAAAAAGCGTAAAAAATGCCGGCTGAAACAATAAAGAGAAAAAGTTGAAGATGTGAAGAAAGCCAGCCCAAACCTAAAGCAATTCCGCCTAAGAGAATATATTTATAATTTCTTTGACTGATTTTTAAAAGAGATAAAAATAAAAACGGCAGGATAAAATAAAGATTAGTTGTGGTCGCCGCAGTCTGATAATTAAGCAAAAAACCGCTTAAAGTATAAGTAATTGAAGCAATCAAAGAAGCGGTTTTGTCTAATTGAAGATTTCTGGCCAGAAAATAAGCGAAGCAACCGCCAAGAAAGAAATTTATGAAAGTAACCCAATGATAAGCAGAAATAAAATCCAAGAAGCTATAAAAAAATATATTTAAAAAATAGAAAAAGCCGCCGACTAAACTTAGATAGACAGGAAAGCCGGATAAAATATCAGAAAGCCAGAAAGTAAAACCATTAAGATTGTCTTTAAAAAATGAAAAAAAAGGGTAAAATTGAAGAGCAGCGTCTCCGCCGAAAAATACTTTATGGCCGAATAAAATTGGCCAAAAAAGAACCAATAAAATAATACCGATAAAGGAAAAATTAGCCACCTCTCTAATAAAAGCGTTGAATTTATTCTTTTGGTTCATATTTCTCCATAAAATTATCTGCTTTTCTCTTTTATTAACTTATCCCAAATTATCAATACCCCCAGGGCCAAAAAAATAATATAAAATGGATAAATTGGAAGAGAATAGCGGGCGATGGCGTGAAGGTTGCTGAAAATTAAATTAAAATAAACAATAATCAGAACAGGCCAGCCTATTTTCGGCCAATTTTTAATGTTTCTAACTATCGCATAAATAATCAAAATAGCAAATATCAGATAGATAAACCTGATAGATAAAATAATGGCTATTTTGGTGAAATCGGAAAACTCCGGATGAGAGCCCGGTTCGGCAAACATATGCTGCATTCTTACATCCGGCACCATCGGCGTATTATACTTTAAAAAATCTATTGAGCTCATTTTTAAAAACTGAACCGGATGTTTAAATATCTCTCTGATTGATTTTTCGGTCAGCTCCCTGTCTACCTCTTTAACATCTCTTCCTTCTTGATATATCATTTTTTTCCATTCTTCCCGATTTTGCCAGCCGAGCCGCGCTTCGTTTGGGTCATAATCATCAAATAGTTTCTGGGCAATAAAATCGCCGGTCGCATTGCCGATAAAATGCGAAAGATACTTTCCTTCAATCGCTTTCATCTTTTCAACCCGCATATAGATGACCAGACCTTCTCTGGCCCCAAAAGGGAAAGGGGATACCTTAAAGTTTAAATAATTACTGATAATAAATGGAGATATTATTGAAAGAACCGCCATAAAAAATAAAGCGAGCTGGGGAATTACCTTTTTAATTCCGCCTCTGTTTAAAAACAAAAAATTGGCGATAATTATAAAAAGAAAAAACTGAATAATGCTGTTGGTTAAAACAGCCAGGCCGAAAACAAGGCCGGCCAGAACAAACCAAATATTTTTTTCCCTCCTTTGGGCTTGATAAAGAAGATAGACCAACAAGAAAACCAAAGTGGTAAAAATAATTTCCCGGTAAAGCCAGCCGGTAAAACTGGCTAAAGTATAGCTGACGGCCGCGATAAAACCGGCTAACTTGGCTGTTCGTTCGCCAAAAAAATCCTGACAAAACTTGTAAATCAATAAGACCAAACCGGCGTAGATAAAGACCTGAATTATTCTGATAATCATCAGATTCTGCCCAAAAACCTTAAAAACTCCGGCCATAAAAATTGGATAGGATATCCGATCCATCATAAATTCCATTAAATAATGGTTGCTAAAAAGGCCATTTTCCAGAATCGCTTTGGCCGTATCCAAACTGGTGTCGCCGGGCCGGCTGAACGGCCAGGCCCAGACAACGGCGCTGGCTATGGACAAAAAAAACAAGAATAAAACGAATTTTTTATTTTTTATTCTCTTCATATTTTGTATATTTTCAAGCCTTCGGCCTGATAGATTTGTTTAAGAAATGAATACTCTTCAATCTGCCATTCGGGATGTTTCAGAGTGTCCCAAATTAAATAATCAGTATGATATTTCCTTAACATTTCCTCTAAGGGCGCGGATAAAAATTCTTTATACCGATCAACTAAAAAATAGAGCTTGGCATCCGGAATTAAACCATATTCGCCTAATTGTTTGCGATAATATTGGCCGTAAATGCCGCCGGAAATTCTGCTCCTGTTTTCAAAAAAGAATTTATTCGCTTCTTCCGCTTTTAAGCCGTTAAGGCGAAACAATAAAAAAGCTCTTTCTGTAATTTGTTCTTCGCTGGCTATCAGCGCGTAGTGGCCGTCTTGGGCGCTCACCGCGTTAAGGGTTGTATAAATAGGCGTTAGATAAGAAATTGTTTCATCTCCCATGACCACCTCGTCTTTTTTGGCGTGGTCATTGAGCCATTTTAAAACCGGCCCGTAACGCTGGCTTTCTACGGCATTAGAAACTCTGAATTTATAAGAGAAACTTTGAACCAGCCAAGCGTTGTAAAAATTAACAAATAAAATAAGGCCGGTCAATCCCCAAAGACCGTATCTTTTCAGCCGCGGCTGATTGATGATTTTTTCAAGTTTTTCAAAAATAATAATAATAAAAATAATAATAGCCAAGGGCCGATGATAATACCAATGATAATGGTCTGGAATCAGAAGCCGGCCGGTGACGAGCTGCTGGTTTAAAACAATTAAAGGAGCTAAAACAAGCGCCAAACAATACGAATATCTCTCCTTCCGCTCTTTGGAAAATAATAACAAAAAAATAATCAAAAGAGCCAAGACCAAAAGGCCGATTTGGGGCTGATGCGTTTTGACTAAGCCGTGGCGAAGCGCCACTTCCGAATAAAGCGGCTGTTTGATGGCCTGCCATAAATTCCAAAAATAAGGCAGGGCCGCTAATAAAGCGATGCTTGAGATTAAAAATATGCTTCTTATTTGAGACCATCGTTTCTGACAGACAAAAATCACCAAGAGCGCGCCTAAAAAAGCGAAAATAAATGTCCAGGTGTAGGGATAAGTATAAAAAGACAGGCCCAAAACAAGACCGCTAAAAATGCCGTAAACCCCGCGCCTTTCAAAGACCTTTATTTTTTTTACCACCGGAGACATCAAGCCTTTGAAAGGCGCGGGGTAAACCCATTTTTTATTCTGAAGAAAAAACCAAAAAAGAAGCAAAAAACCAAAAAGAAAAAGCGAATGGACCGGCGGGGCGATTAACCGGCTAAAGGGCAAAAAATCATTATCGGTTTTTTGCTCAATTAATAAATCCCAAAGGGCTCTTGGCTCAACTAAATTAGTTGACAATAAAACGGTCAAAGAGGCGGCTAAGGCAATCTTTTTCTGACGGGTTAGCTGATAAACCAAAGCGTAAATAAGCAAAAAAACAAAAGCCGGGAAAACAAATCTGGCCAAGACAGCCGTGTCAATCAAATTAAGGCCGAAAATCCTGCCTAAAAAACTGGTTATAATCTCTGAAAGAGGCGGCAGTAAATAGGGTAAATCTTTGCCTTCCAGCCAAACATAGTTGGCCGTGGCGTAGTGACCGTCTCTTATTTCCTGAAGCCGGGTTAAATAGGCCTCTTCATCAGCCCCGCTAAAACCAATCCCTTGATAAATGTCTCTGTATTCAAAACGAAAATAAAGATGAGGGAAAGCAATTATTAAACCAACCAAAACAGCCAAAATAACAGCCCATTTATGTTGAATAATAATTTTCATTTTACTTTATGGACACGGGGGCAGCCCCCATCAGGCCTGCTGCCTTGGGGGCTGCCCCCGTGTCACTTCAACTTTCTTTCTGCCAAGATAATAAAAACCCAAGGCGATATTTTCCGCGTTGGGCAGTTTAGATAAAAAATAATCCAAAACCTTAAAAGGGCTGGTTAAAATTGTCAAAAACATCAATAAAACCTGCTGTATTGTTTTAGAGCCAAAACTCAAAACAAGCGCCAGCCAGCCGTTTAAAATTGAAAGAAGGCTAGCTGTGGGCCCGGACCTGATGCCGATTTCATCTGCCTGAAACTCTTTCATTAATTCTTTTAAGCCGTTTTTTGACCAGCGGCAATAATCATCAGGCGAAGAATGAAAACTGACTAAAAAGGGCGCGGTCAAATAAATCAAACCGCCGGGCCTTAAAACTCGATAAATTTCAGCGATAACTTTCTCCGGCTCTTTAATATGCTCTAAAACAAATTCATTAATTACGGCTTCAATTGAATTGTCTTTAAAAGGCAAATGAGAAATATCAGCTATTAAATCAACATTATTAAACGGATAAAAATCAATATTAATCACATCTTCTCTGATTTTTCTGATACCGGAACCTAAATTGAGAATGAGCTTATGAGAACCGATTCCTTCAATCGCTTTTTTGGGACTTTTCCCAACTAAAGAAGCGCCGAAAACATAAAAGAATAAATTAAAAATCAAAGGATATTTCTTAAAAAAAATTTTCAATTTATTGATTAAAATATCGTTGCTTGATTCCTTAAAGCCCCGGCCCGACTCATCTAAGAGAAAGGGTCTTTTATCTATTAAGGGGTATTCCTTTGGGCAATGGCCGCAAATCAACTTATCAGAAAATAAGTTTAATTCTTTAAAGCAGTTGGGACAAACTAAATTTTTTAATATTTTTTTCTTTTTATCAATCATATTTTTGACCTAAAACAGTCCAGCTGTTGTTATTGACAGGGTAAATCTCTATCTCTTTAAGTTCATTAAAGTCGGCTAATAATTTTTTGGCCTCTTCTTTGGTAAAATAATTGGCAATTTCAGGAATCAGCTGGTCAAAAACAATGCTTCTGATATGCCAAAACTTAAAGCCGGATAACTGCCTAAGATATAGCCCCGGCCCTTTAAAAATTTTAACCCAAAACCATAAGGGCAAAGAAAGAAAATAACTAAAAAAATGAACCAGCGGCAAAGGCAGTTTAGAAGTGATATTTTTTCTAATGGGATTAACAAATTTAACTATCCAAACATTACCCTGATAGCCGTAAACCCAAATTAAAATCAGGCCGCCGGGCTTAATTGATTGAATCAGATTTTTTATCGCCAAATGGGGATTGGCCAGATGATGAATCACCCCGAGACAAAACACAATATCAAACTGATTTTTGTAATCTATCTCATAAATGCTTTTGAATTCAACTCGGGCATTTTTAAAAGAAGCTAAATTTTTTACGGCGGCCTTAACGCTCCGTTTATCATAATCAAAAGCGGTTAAATCTTTAGCGCCGTATTTTAAAGCCCAATAACTATTGCGGCCCATGCCGCAACCGGCGTCTAAAATTTTTTTGCCTTTAAAATCTTTTGGCTTAAGCGGATAAATCCATTTAAGAAATTGAATCTCGTAATTAGGGTCTATCTCTTGGTATTTATGCCACTCGTAACCAAAACGTTTTTCTGAACTCATTTTCTTTAGTTCGTTAGGGTCGGACCCTAAACTTTTAGATTCCTATCAAAGCCCGGCCGGCCAAAAAATATCTTTTAAGGTCGCTTAAAGAATTGATGCTTAAAAGATTATTGAAAATCACGCGGGGCGAAGTGTAATATTTTCTATAAGCCAAGCTCAAAAGTTTTTTCATGCCCTCTTTGCCTATCTTGGGATTAACATAAATTGGATTGGAAAAATCAAAAGCCGAATAATCAGCCCATTTGACATTTTCTCTCATTCCGCCGTCTGCCTGACAAATTTTTTCTAAATCAGTGCCCGGATAAGGAATTGGCAGAAAAAATAATCCGATCTGGCTGGCTAATTTTTTGGCGAATTGAATAGTGTTTAAACTATCCTTAAAAGTCTCGCCGGGCAGGCCTAAAATATAGCTGCTCAAAGAATTAATGCCGTATTGATGAGTTAATCTAATCGCTTTCTCTATTTGGGCTAAATTTATCCTTTTATCCAAAAGTTCCAAGGACTTCTGATTGCCGGACTCAATCCCATAAGCAATCAGCCAGCAGCCGGCTTTTTTCATCAGTTTTAATAATTCCCCATCAACGCAGTCAACTCTGGTATTGCAGGCCCAAGCTAAGTTTAATTTCTCTTTTATCATTTTTTCGCATAATTCTTTTATAAAATGTTTATTAATGGTAAAAGTGCTGTCTTGAAAATATATGCCCCGAGCCCCATATTTATTTTTTAATAATTTTAATTCCTCTATCGTTCTTTTAACCGACTTAGAGCGAATCCGCCGGCCGTGAACCAAGTGGGCGCTGCAAAAAGCGCAATTAAAAGGACAGCCCCTCTGGACAAGCACCGGAAAATTGGGCAGGAGTTTATATTGAGTCGGATGCGGCCGATAACGAGACATATCCAACAAATGATAAGACGGAAAGGGTAATTTATCTAAATCATTTATCGGCTGGCGTCTTTCATTGACCATAATTTGACCGGCTTTTCTATAGGCCAAACCCTTAATGTCTTTAAGCGGGGGATAACCGGACAAAAGATGACTAATAATATCTTCCATAATATATTCTCCTTCCCCAACCACTACTAAATCAACAAAAGGACAATCATTTAAAACCTCTTCGGGCATAATAGTCGCATGAACTCCGCCGAAAACAACGGCGGCTCCGGGCAGAACGCTTTTACAAATCTCGGCTGTTTTAAAGGAATAAGTTAAAGAATTGGTAAAAGCCGGAATGCCAATTAAATCATACTGACCAGCCGTCAAATAATCACCTAAATTTTTCTCGCTAAATCTATCTAACTGTGTGTCGCAAACCGCAATATCATAACCTTTTGAATGCAGATAACCGGCCACGCTGACCAAGCCAATCGGCGGCACAAAACCCTCTCCCTTATTAAATCTGCCCCACATTATTTCAGCCGGTATCAAAGGTTGTAATAATAAAATTTTCATTTTACCCTCCTAAATTTCTTTGAAATTTTGGCGGGTTTACCCTCCTAAATTTCTTTGAAATTTTGGCGGGTTAACGCCATTTCTCCAGCCAAATTTCAAAAATTAAAAGAGTCCATAAAACTTTTCTATTATCTTTCTGGCCGCTAAAATGCTCTTGGAGAAGATTTTTAATATAATTAAAATTAAAAATTCCTTCTCTTTTGATTTTTGATTCAGAAAAAGAATCTAAAACAAAGACCTTTAAATCATTTTTAAGCCATTTGGCTATTGGCAAGCCGAATCCTTTTTTAGGCCGATAAACAATGTTTTGAGGCAATTTATTTTTCATTAATTCTTTGAATAAATATTTAGTCTTAAAACCTCTTAATTTATATTCAGTCGGCAGAGAATTAATAAAATCAACCAAAGTATAATCTAAAAACGGCGCCCGAACTTCTAAACCCACGGCCATACTGGCCCGGTCAGTTTTGACTAAAATATCGTCCTGTAAATAATTTTTTAAATATAAATAAATAAGCCGGTTCTCTATTGACTTGCTTTTAACCCCCTCAAGATAATTTTCAATATCTTCAAAAATCTTGTTTAATTTAATTTGCTGATAAATTGAAGGAGCCAGCAAATCCCTTAGTTGGGCCGGCTCAAAAGAACCTAACCAAATCTGATTTTTTATTTCCGGCCTAAACGAAGAACCGGCGATAAATCTCTTTAATCTGAAATCAAAACTGATATTATTGAAAGAAGGAGGCAGATTTTTAATGAGCGGCTGAATAAAATAATTTCTTAGCCAGGACGGAATTTTTTGATAAATTCTATCCAAACGATAGGCCTGAAAAGTGGGGTAGCCCATAAAAAGTTCATCGCCGCCGTCCCCGCCTAAAGCCACCGTTACTTTTTCTCTGGTAAATTGAGAAAGAAGATAAGTGGGCACAAGAGAAGCGTCAGCCAGCGGCTCATCTAAAAAATCGGCAATTTGGGGGATAAGATTCAGACAATCTTTGGGCTCTAAAATTTTCTCATAATGTTCGGTTTTTAAAAATCGAGCCGCTTGTCTGGCATATTCTGATTCATCAAATGACCGGTCAACAAAGCCGATAGAGAAAGTTTTAATTCTTTTTGATGAATTTTTTTGGGCAAAATAAGCAAGAGAAGTTGAGTCCAGGCCGCCGCTTAAAAAAATGCCTAAAGGAACATCGGCCACTAATCTTTTTTTTACCGCTCCCTCTAATCTTTTTTCAAGCTCGCCCAAATACTCGTCTTTTGTCAGATTCTCCGGATTTTTGTCAAAACTAATTTCCCAGTATTTTTTAACTGACGCTTGATTATTTTTATAAACTAAATACTCGCCTGGACAGAGCTTATAAATATCTTTTAAAATACTGTGAGGCGCCGGCGCGTATTCATAAATTAAGTATTTAGCCAAACTTCCTAAATCCAGCTCTTTTTTAACTAAAGGGTGAGCCAAAAGAGCTTTAAGTTCAGAGCCAAAAACCAGATTTTGATTAAAAACAACATAATAAAGCGGTTTTTCACCGAGCCGGTCGCGGGCTAAAATCAACTTTTCCTTTTTCTCATCCCAGAGAGCAATAGCAAACATCCCGTTCAATTCTTCTAAAAATTCTTCTTCTTTTTCTTCATATAAATGAACTATTGCTTCCGTATCGCTTTTGGTTTTGAATTGATGTCCTTGTTTTTCTAATTTTTCCTTTAATTCTTGAAAATTATAAATCTCGCCGTTAAAAACAACCCAAATTGTTTTGTCTTCATTGGTCATCGGCTGGTGACCGCCTTCTAAATCAATAATACTCAAACGCCGATGACCCAGGCCAATCCTTTCTCCAATATAAAATCCCTCATCATCAGGCCCCCGATGCCTTAATGAATCGGTCATCTTTTTTAAAATTTCTCTGTTCCCCTCTCCAAAATAGCCGGTTATACCGCACATTTACCCGCCTAAATTTTTTCATTCATTTTATTAACCTCATTTCGGCTTTTGATGAATGAAATAATTATTCAAAATCTTCTTTAACCGGCTCCGACCCCAGCCAGTTTTTAGCCACTTTTCTCTATTAAATGCATCTTGTTGATTTATAAACGCTTCATAATAAATCAAATTTAATGGAGTTCTCTTTCGAGTTGATATGATTCGTTTAGAATTATGCATTAGTAAACGCCTTTTAAGGTCGTTCGTACATCCTGCATATAAATTACCATCCCGCTTGCTTTGTAAAATATATACATAATGCATGAAAAAATTTTGGCGGGTTAACCCTCCTAAATTTCTTTGAAATTTTGGCGGGTTAAAAATTGATTCTCTCCTTTACAGAATAAATAGGCCTGCTTGGAAATTCATAATAAATCCTGATTAAAATTTCGGCTAAAAGCCCCATTAAAATAAACTGAAGACCGACTAAAAATAAAAAGACGGTTAAGAGAGGCAGCGGCGTTGAAATAAAAGAAAGATTTATAAAAATTCTCAAAGAAACAGCCAAAAGACCTGAAAGAAAACTTAAAAACAATAAGCCGTAGCCAATATAACCAAAAAAATGCATTGGCCGCGTTGAGTATTTAGTCAAGAATTTTACCGTCAATAAATCCAAGATGACCCGAAAACTGCGGGAAAGTCCGTATTTTGTCTGACCGTAAATTCTCGGTCGGTGATTAACCGTTAATTCTCCGACTTTAGCGCCGTGCCAAAAAACATAGGCCGGCACAAAACGATGCATCTCTCCGTACAAACGCACATCTTTAATCACTTCGCTTTTATAGGCCTTAAGCATGCAGCCGTAATCGTGCAGCCGCAAACCGGTGATAAAAGAAATTAAATAATTAGCCAGCCAAGAAGGTATTTTTCTGGTTAATAATTTATCTTGCCGGTTTTTTCGCCAACCGGAAACAACATCAAAGCCCTCGTTCAGTTTTTCCAATAAACGGGGGATATCAGCCGGGTCGTTTTGAAGGTCAGCGTCCATCGGAATAATAATTTCGCCTTTTGAGAATTCAAGGCCGGCGGCTAAAGCGGCGGTCTGGCCAAAGTTTTTCCTAAAACTAACTGCCCTAAAAAAATTGTCCTTTTGGGCAATTTCTTTAATAACCTGATAACTCTTGTCGTAAGAACCGTCATTTATCGCGATAATTTCGTAACTGACCGCCAAATTGCCCAAAACCTCCTTAATCTCTTCATATAATTTCTTGATATTCTCTTCTTCGTTATAGATAGGAAGAATGATAGATAATCGCATAAAATGAATTTTAATAATTTAAATTTTTATAAACTCTAAAATACTTTGGGCTCGTTTTTCCCAAGTGTATTTTTTAACATCTTCAAAGGTCTGTCTAGCTATCTTAACAGAGAAATTAGGATTTTTCAAGACCTTTTCAATTCCCCGGGCCAAATCGGCCGGGCTGTCCGAACCGACTAAAACGGCGTTATTTTCATTCAGCACTTCTCTAATGGAAGGCAAATCCGAAGCGACAATCGGTCTTTGGCTGGCCATATACTCAAACATTTTCATGGGCGAAGTCCAATATTCTGAAATTTTTACCTTAGCCGAATTCGGCAAAACTAAAACATCGGCTGCTTTAAGATAATAAGGAATCTGGCTATGCGGCTGATGCCCTAAAACCGAAATATTCTTAAAACCCGAAACTTGAGACTTAAAATTCTCAACATCCCGCTCTAATCCCCCGACAAAAATTATTAAACAATTCTTATCCAGATATTGACCGGCTTCGGCCAAAACCGATACTCCTTTCCATTTAAAAAGATGTCCGGTATAAAGGATTATCTTTTTATCCATGGATAAATTTAAATTTTTACGGCATTGTTCTTGGGATTGACTTATATTAAATTCCCCTAAGTCTACTCCATCGGGGGCAACCAAGATTTTATCTCCGGAGATACCCCGCTCAATAAAAAAATTTTTCAGATTTTGAGTAATGACAATAATCGCTTTTACCTTTTTAAAAATATATTTATATAAAAAAAAATGTTTTGGAAAAGTATGGGCTTCATAAATAAGATTACTTTTAAACCAGCTCAAAAAAAACAAAGAAAAGAGATCGCGGGAATAAATAATATCCGTTTTTTGAAAAAGCAAATAAAAACCGGCTAAAATAGCGAAAGAAAGACTTTGCGTCCATAAACCCAACCGACCAATAATGTTTTGGAGCGGAATTAAATCAATAGAAAAAATTTTTTTGATTTTAAATCTTTCTTTAATATTGTAATAGATAAAAGGATTAGCATGACTTAATTGATGAAATCGCCGGCCAGTCACTAATTCAACGCTGACGCCTTTTTTAACAAAGACCTGACACATCTTCATAACCTGCAAACCATGCGCTTTGGCGGTCGGCAAAGTAAAATTTGTTAGATAAATAATTTTCATTTTCTTAAGAGTTTGACGCTTGTCGGAGTCAAACTCTCATGTATTTAAGGCCTGTTTTTAATAAGTCTTTAAATTCTTTGAAAGATTTAACTTTTTTAAATTTTTGCCAGCCCTTTCTAAAAATATCATTCTTGGTCATTAGATTTTTAACCATCAGGGCCTTAGTTTTTTCCAGTTCCATCCCCGGCCATTCCAGGTATGGAACACTCGGGTCCTCGCCGGTAATTCTCGATTTTTCGCCGTGATAATAGCTGTTCCAAGAAAAATCTTGAGACAAAAGACCATTTTCTTTGGCAAAAGATTCAACCTCGGTGCCCGGATAAATTAAAAGAAAACCGTAATTGGCTTGGACATTCGGCAACTGGTTAAACTCCTTAATTAAATCTGCGGTCATTTTTAAATCAATCGCCGTTTCCGTGGGTAAATTCACGATAAAATTCAAACTAACAATTAAACCGGCCTGAAAAGAAAGCTCAACCGCTTTTCTGGCCTGCTCTAAGGTAATATTTTTTTTAATTACTTTTAACATTCTCGGACTGCCTGATTCAATGCCAAAACTAATCCTCACGCAGCCGGCTTTTTTCATTGTTTCAATCATCTCTTTATCAACCGTATTAACTCGGGCCCGGGCGTACCATTTTATATCAAGGCCGCGGCTTAAAATTTCCTGACAAATATTCATCACATGACTTTTAACAACGGTCAAAGTGTCATCCCAGAAATTAAAGCCCTCAAAGCCATACTCTTTATTTAAAAATTCCAGCTCATTGACAAAATCCTTTGGTTGGCGCAAACGCAACATTGATTTACCGTAAGCCGCGTTAGCGCAAAAAGTGCAAAGATTGGGACAGCCGCGGGCGCTGATAACGCCAATAGTCCTGAAGTCGGTGCCGTGAATCTTCTTTTGGTATTTGCTCAAATCATAAAGATGCCAGGCCGGGAAGGGCAATTCTGACCAATTTCTGATAAAAGGCCGGTCGGGATTTTCAATAATCCGGCCGGAAAAATCCCGGTAAGTAATGCCTAAAACACTTTTCAGTTTTTTTTGGTCCGGCCAAACATCCAATAATTCTTTAGCCGTTATTTCTCCCTCGCGTCTGATAACGCAATCAATTTCCGGCACAACCTTCAAAGCGTCTTGAGCAGACAAAGAAAAATGCGGCCCGCCGACTATTATTAAAAGAGACGGCTTTTTTACTTTAAGTCGTTTAATCACCGCGATGGCTTGAAGCCGGTTATGAGTGGTCGCGGTTAAGCCGGCCGCCTCGGGATTAAAGGATAAAATTTTATTGACTGTCTCTTCCGCGGTTAAATTATCGCTATGCGCGTCAATAATTCCCATCTGATGCGGGCCAAATTTTTCTAAGTAAGAGGCGACATAACTAACGCTTAAAAACGGCAAACCAGCCATTTCTATTTCCCCCAAGGCCCTTGGCGCGGTGGCTAAAACTACTTTCATATATTTAAATGTAAGATTTAACTCTTTTTCGCTATCACAAAATATCCGACTGGGCAAGGATGAAGCCTTTTAATTTTATTAGGAATTAATTCGTCAAACAATAAAGCTAAACTAAAAACAACCAACCTAATAAAATTAAAAACAAAAAAGCTATGAAGCAAATGAGCCGAAGCGGAAAATCTCTCGCCAAAAGGAATAATTAAAAAATTTGAAAAACCGCTTTCAGTTAATAAATCGGATAAGCCCTGGGAAGTTAATCGCCGAAAATCATCCGGCTCATTAGCTTCGTTAAAGACAAAAGGCGAAACAATAAAAAATTTACCATTTTTTTTCAAGACCCGATAAATCTCTTTAACTAATTTATCCGGCTCTTTAACAATATAGATAGCGCCGAAAAGAAAAATATTATCCAATGAATCATCTGACAAGGGCAAAGGTTGGTTAAAATCAATTCTTAAATTCACTCCTTTTGTTTCATTATAATCTGTTTTAATCAGTCGCGCTCCTTGGCTAAAAGACCAATATTGAGTATAACTTGGCTTTTCTCCGGCGGCTAAATCAAGACAAAGACCGGATAAATTCCGGCAATGTTTTTGAATCTGCCAATTTGAGAGAATCCGATAGAAACTTTTGCCCTGAAAAACCTGTTTAATAAAATCAAACGTTTTCATAAGTTTGACGGTGAGGTAAGCTTATTGAATCATTGCCCTAAATTGAATAAAAGACATGGTTGAATTAACGGAAATTCTTTTTAATTTAAAAGGATTATCGCCTTTGTTGATTTTACCGGTCTCGGTTGTCCGAGCCGCCCTAAAACCCTGCTTCTTCAAAATCCCGATAATCTTCTCATTATACCAGCCCCGGGGATAAGCAAAAAAATGGCATTTTTTATTTAGTCTTTCTTCAATCATTTTTTTAGAAATAATAATCTCTTGTTCTATTTGATTTAAATTAAGCCGCTCAAACCTCTGATGGCTGACAGTGTGGGGCTCAAAATCAATCAAGCCAGACCAATGCATTTCTTCTATCTCTTGCCAATTCAGCGCTTTAAGGGGGATATTTGAAACATTATTAATCTTTCCCCCGGCCAAGCCAGCAGCTAAAAAAATTGTCGCCGGGAAATTATATTTTTTAAAAATTGGCCAGGCGTTGAAATAATTATCTTCATAACCATCGTCAAAAGTCAAGACAAACGCTTTTTTAGGAATTCTTGTTTTAGATTCTAAAAAATCAATCAGCTCGGATAATTTGAGCGCCTGATAATTACGTTTTTTTAGATAAGCCATCTGTTGAGCGAATATTTTTGGCTTAACCGTAAAAAAAACATCGTTATCGGCGACAGAATGATACATTAAAATAGCCGCTCCTTTCCGATGAGGAAGAATTATTTTAAATAAACTTAAACAATCTTTAAGATATCTTTTCAAAAACATAAAGCAATTTCTCAATTAAATTATCTAAATTATGATGCTTAAAAACCCGTTCTCTTAAAAATTTGCCGATGGCTTCTAATTGATTGCTTTTAATCAAATTATCTATCTTTTGGGCTAAATCATCAGGGTCTTTTTCTTTAAATAATAATTTTTCTCTATAAGGACCAAAATCATTGCTGAAGGTTTTATTACAAACTATGGTCGGGCAGCCGCAAGCCATGGCCTCTAAAACCGCTTTGTCGGGCGAACCGGTCGGACAAAGATTAACCGATAAATCTGAACCCTGATAATACTCCGGCAGTTTTTGATTTGGGATCAGGCCCTTAAATTCAACCACGCTTTCCAGTCCCTTCTTTTTTATTATTTGCTTTAGTTTATCAAAGTAGCTTTGATGGCTGGGCAAGCCAAGACCGCCAATAATTTGCGCCTTAAGAGGAAGGTTTCTTTTATCAAGAATATCAATTGCCTCAATCAACGTTTCGTAATTTTTAATCGGCGAGATCCGGCCCACCGAAATAATCTTTAGGGTCCGACCCTCATGAGGGTCGGACCCTGCCGGTTTAAACAAATCCGTATCAATGCCGTGGCCAACTATCACTTTCTTTTTTGATTTTAGGCCAAAACTTTCTTCAGTTGGCGTCGCGACCCGATGAGTCAAAAGAGTCATCAGCCTGACCCGCCAATTAACGGCCCGATGAGAATACCAGCTGATGATTTTTTTATTGAATAATTTAACGTAAGGCGAAATCAAAATCGTGTATTCCGGGTTCATATGGCAAAAAACCGCCTCAACTTTTCCAATAAACTTTAAAGCGCCTCTTTGAAAATTGATAAATTCCTTCAGCCGATTTTTTCCTTTTTCCTTACCTAAGGAAAACAACTCAACATTAAGAGGCAAGCCGTCAAGATTGCCTTTTTCCAGGCAAATCACTTTTAATCGGCCGACCCTTTGAGCAAATTTCTTAACCCAGCTATAAGCAAAACCAGCCTGGGCCTCGTCTTTATCTACCTTCCTGGTAATCATTAATAAATTTTTCATATTTTTAAAACAGCTTAATAATCAGTCGCTAATGTTTTCTCAGACAAAGGAATGGATAAGCTCTTATCTTGCTCTTCTTTAATGATAAGATAGTTGCCAGCCACCGCCGCGTCAATGTTTGTCCTTAAAAAAAATCTAACTAAATCCTTGGGAGAACAAACGATTGGTTCGCCGCGCACATTCATTGAGGTATTCAATAAAAGAGGCAAGCCGGTTTTTTCATAAAAATGCTCAATTAGTTTATAATACAAAAGATTAGATTCTTTTGAAACAGCCTGCGGTCTAATTGTTCCGTCAATGTGAACAACCGCCGGAATTTTTTTTTCAATTTCTTTATCTTTGGCGGCAAAAGACATAATCATATAGGGAGAAGAGATGTTTTTTTTAAAATATTGACGGGCAAATTCCTCTAAAATTGAAGGGCAAAAAGGCCGAAACCATTCCCTAAATTTAATTTTTTGATTGACTATCTTTTTCATTTCCTTTAAGCCGGGATGAGCTAAAATAGAACGATTGCCCAGCGCTCTCGGTCCAAATTCCATTCTTCCCTGAAACCAACCGACCACTTTGCCCCGGACCAATAAATCAACTGTCTTTTCAATCGGCGGCTCAAGAAAATGATATTTTAATTTATACTCATCAAGTGTTTCCTTTATTTCCTGATTATGATACTCCGGACCGAAATATAAATCTTTAAGAGGTTTGACTCTTTGGCCGGATATTTTTTCAAAAAGCAAAGCGGCGGCGCCCAAAACCAATCCATTATCGCCGGCGGCCGGCTGAATAAAGATATCATCAATCAGACCGGATTCCCAAATTTTTTTATTCATTTTAACATTCAAAGCAACGCCGCCGGCCAAACATAAATTTCTGCTTTTTGTTTTTTGAAGAGCGTACTTAACTAAAGACAAAGCGGAATCTTCTAAGGCTTTTTGAGCTGAAGCCGCCAGATTTTTGTAATGACTGGTCAATTCTCCTTCTTTTTTTCTAGACCGACCGAATCTTTTCTCCAGCGCCTTGATAGAAAACGGAGACATAATAAAGTTTGGGTTAATCTTATATCCATTTTTTGAATCGGGCTTCAAAATATCATCAAAAGAATAAGCCGGCCGGCCATAAGGAGCCAACCCCATCACTTTATACTCTCCGTCGTCGGGCTTAAACCCCAAATACTTAGTTATTGAAGCGTAAAAAAGCCCGAGAGAGAAAAAAATATCTCTTCTCTCTAAAATCTTTATCTGATTGCCTTTGGCTTCGGCTATTATCATAGAATCTGCTTCTCCTTTGCCGTCCATGGTAATAATTAAACTCTCGTCAAACTTTGAATAATAATAGGCGCTGGCCGCGTGAGATAAATGATGACCAAAGCTGTAGATTTTTTTAGGCAAGTTAGGAAAGAATTTATGTATTTTCTGATAATTGGCCTGGCCGGTTAATTCTTGGAAAGTGCCAACAATTTGAACTTTCAGATGGCTGATAAAATATCGCCATTTAATCGCTTGATTGGGGAAATGAGTCAGGTAATACCAAAGAACTTTTAAAAAAGCGCGAGCCGGTTTTAATCTGGCAAAAACCACATAATCAACATCTTCTTCTTTAAGGCCGGCAAAATCCAAGCAAAATTTTATGGATTGAGCCGGGAAAACAGCCGGCGCGTGTTTTTGACGGATAAAACGTTCCTCTTCAGCGGCCGCGATAATCTCTCCATCCTTCAGTAAACAAGCCGCCGGATCATACCCTTCTTTAAAAGCTAAAATGTACATAATATTTATTTATTCCGTATTAAATCCTGCCAAAAATTAAGTATTTTTTGAACAATCTTTTCTCTATTAAATTTTTCCTTAACCATTTTTTGGCCATTTTCCCCCATTTGCCTGGCGGTTTCCGGATTATTGAGCAGATATAAAACTTTTTTTGCCAAAGCGGCGCTATCGCCAATCGGCGTTAAAAATCCGTTTTTTCCGTCAACGACAATTTCTTTTGAGCCAATGGTGGCCGTCGCCACGACCGGCAAACCGCAGGCCATGGCCTCGACCAAAACCTTGCCAAAACTTTCGTGCTTTGAAGAAGAAATACAAACATCGGAAGCGTGGTAATAATTAGTTATTTCTTCCGGCTCAATCTTGCCCGTTAAAGTCAAAATTAAATTTTCATCAGCTTTTATCTTCTCTCGCAAATTCAAATTCTCAAGTCCGGCCTGCCAAAAAGCCATGTTTTTATATCCCCGATAAACTAATTCAATGGCCTTGAATAAAGTCGGGTAATCCTTAGCCAAAGGATCCCTCCAGCCGACATGAATTATTGTCTTTCTGTTTTGGTGATATTCTTCTCTGAAATTTTTTACTTTATCCCGGTCGTAATTTTCAAATTTTTCTATATTAACCGGCGTTGGAATAACCCTAATTTTGTCTTTATCCGCTCTGCCCCGGACTAACTTATCTCTGATTCCGGAACTGACCGCTCTAATTCCATCTACCCTTTTAACTAAAAATTTGCTTAAACGCAATAACAGCCGATTAGATCGCTTCTCCTTTAGCCAATAAAAATTCTCCCAAAAATCGCCGTGGAAATGAATCAGCAAGGGGATTTTAAACTTTTTTTTCAAGAACCAGCCAACTAAACCGGTCAAAAATGGGTCTTGGGCAACGATTAGCTGCGGGGGCTGCCCCCGCTTTGCGGGGGCAGCCCCCGCCCTATACGCATCCCAAACATAAAAAATTTTGGATAAAGAATTCGTCGGATAAATCCTTAAATTGCTCCCAAAATTCTTTTGGCTAAATCCTTTTTTGGAAAAAACAATTATATCTAAATGCCCGGCCCGCTTGGCGTATTCCCGATGACGCTCTAAAACATCGCCGCTGTAATCAGCGCCCAGTAAGGTCTTATCCAATGAAATCATTAAAACTCTCATGTTTTTATCATTACTCCTTTGGCTATTTTAAATTCAATCGGCCATTTAAAAAATTTTAATTTCCATCTTAATTTACATAATAAAATAAAAAGCGTTTTCAAGAATTTATTGGCCTTGACAGTTGAACCCAAAGCGCTCTTAAAAGAATGGGCTCCAAACCTGACATAGGCCTCTAATGACTCCACAAAATCCGGGTCCTTTAACCATGGAAAATTTTGAGGCGAAAGATAATTAAGCTCATTTTCCATGATTTTAGCCCACTGTTCTAAGGATTGGGGAGCGCGCCAGCCAGAAACCAAACATTCTTGATATAGGGCTGAACCGGGATAGGGCCGAAAGGCCTGTGGCCCTAAAATCTGAACTTCGGGGCTTAATTTTGTTAATTTATCAATTAAACTAATGGTTTCAAACATGTCTTTTTTGGTCTCGCCCGGCAAACCAACCATAAAAGAATACTGGGGGACAATACCGTATTTTAAACAACGTCTGGCCGAATTAAGAATCTGCTCTCTGGTAATATCTTTTTGGATTTTTTTAAGAACCAGAGGCGAGCCGGATTCAGCCCCAAATGATAAAAGATAACAGCCGGATTTTCTCAAATCAGCCATAAAATCATCATCTAAAAAATTTTTATCTAGATAATCGGCCCGGATGGTGGTTTCCCAAAACAGATTAAATTTTCTTTTAATCATTCCTTCTATTATCTCACGGGCTCTTCTTTTCTGGACAAAAAAATCCTCGTCCCAAAATCTAACCGGCTTATTGTAAAACTCCGGCCGGCTTTTGATGATTTCTAAATCCTCCAAAACTTTTTCCGGCTGGCGGCTGCGCCAGCGATTCTTTAAAATAGCGTTAACGCAAAAAGAACATCTATGAGGACAGCCTCGGCTGGTATGAGTGGGAATTAAAGCTAAATTATCTAAAATTTCCCGAGGCATTAAATCCCATTTCGGCAAAGGCAAATTCTCAAACCCCAAAAGCGGCCTTCCTTGATTAACTTGAACCTGAAAACCATTACTACGAGGACTGTCCTCATAGTGTCTTTTAAAAGCGATGCCTTTAATTTCTTTAAGGGCCCGGCCCTGAAAAATCTCTAATAAAGTTTCCTCTCCTTCGCCAATGACCGCCATATCAACTAAAGGATGGCTGGCGGTCTCTTCCGGGAAAAAAGTGGGGTGAAACCCGCCCCAGATTATTGGCAGGTCTTTTTTAAAATCCTTAACTAATTTTGAAATCTCCAAAGCCGAACCAACTTGAGTGGTCATAACTGAAATACCAACAAAATCAACTTGAGGCAGTTCCTCTCTAATCAAATCTAAATATCCCTTTTGCCTAGCCCCATCAATTATTTTTACCTTAATCCCTTGCCTGTCTAAATACGAAGCCAGACACAAAAGCCCAACAGAAATACTGCTGTCATAATTCTCCTTGGGAATATTAAAAATTGGATTGACCAGTAAAACTTTAGACATTATAAATTCTTAAAAATATTTACTGTCTCTTTGACTAAATTGTCCCAGTTAAATCTTTTTAAATCATCTTTGGCCTTGGCGGCTAATTCCTTTCTCTTTTCCGGATTGTCCAAAAGGTAATTAATCGCTTCAAGCCACTCTTTTTTATTATTATAATCAACCAGTAAGCCGGTCTCTTTGTCTTTAATGGTCTCCGGATTGCCGCCGGCAAAAGTGGTAATAATCGGCGCGCCTATTTTCATTGCTTCTAAGAGCAGATGGGACATTCCCTCGTAATTAGTATTTAAAACAAATAAATCAGCCGCCGCCAGATAATCATTAACTTCTTGGCGATTGGCCTGGCCGGCAAAATAAACATAATCTTTAAGCCCCAGATTTTGAGTTAGCTGCTTTAAATTTTCTAATTCAGGCCCCTGGCCGACGACGACTAAATTTATCTGTCCGTATTTTTTAATCAAATCAGGCATTATTTCAATCAACATATCTACGCCTTTCCAAGGAACTAAACGGGCAATAGTTACGAGGGTCCGACCCCCATGAGGGTCGGACCCTACTATGGAGGTTGAACCTCCATAGTTTGGTTCTAATGGTTTTATCTTTAAAAAATCAACTGAATTGTAAATCACTTTGATTTTTTCTTTTGGCAAGCCGATTTTTAAAGACAAATCTTTGAGAAAATAACTGGCTGCAATAACTTTATCGGAACCGATTAAAATTTTCTTTCTGATTTTTTTATAAAACTCTATCCGCCAAGAATACTTTTTTTCCTGAAAGGCCATAATATCGTCTTTAACTAATCTCTTTGACGAGGCCTTTTCCCAGGCCGAATCGCCCACAAATCTTATGACCAGCGGCTTTTTCAAAAGTTTTTTAATAATTAAACCGGTTAGGCCGGCCGTGTATAAATCTTGGCTGTATAAAATATCTGTCTTTAAGCCGTACCAAAAACCCCATTTTAAATAAATAAAACTCCTTAAAAAACCGGGCCAAGCCTTAGAGATTCTTTTAATCCGATAGGGATGCTTTTCTTTGTTTTTTTGGCCAAAGGTCAGGACACGGACTTGGTAGCCGTTTCTGACTAATTCTCTGGCCAATGGGTCTAAAAAAGCGGTCGGTCCGCCAATATCGGGCGGGAAAATGCCGGTTAAAATTAAAAGCCTTTTTTTTATCATTTTAGCGCCAGTTTAGCTTATAAACCTCTACGGTCGGGCCCAATTGTTTGACTGCCCAAAGGTCAATTAAGGCATTATCCAAACCCGAAGGAAAATTTAAGGTTCGGCTGGTCTGGCTTTTTTTAAAGGGAGCAAAACTTTTTATCAGCTGTCCCTGTTTTTGAGCAATTTGATATTCCGGATAATATTTTGTTTTGTCAATATTTAAGGAACGGGAGGAAAGAACCAAATAATCAGGCTGGAATCCCTTAAAATATTTATAAGTTTTTGAAACGCTGTCTTGGTTATATCCAACCAACAAATTAAAATCCACTATTGTTTTACTGTTTTTGGGGTAATCCTTTTCATTAAGGGTCAGCAAAAACTGGCTTTGCCGGCTTAAAGAGCTTTTGTCCGGATTATGGCTTAACTGATATTCAATACTTTCTTTGTTGGGAACCAAATTGGGAAAAATATTTTGAAAAACTATTATTTCTGAAGCCGGAATATTTTCTTCTATCCATAAAGCGGCCTCATCCCGGCTGTAAGGCCTTTTCATTAGTTGAACCAGACGAACTGCCTGAACCGCCTCAAATAACAATAAAACGACAATAAAAATAGCGATTAACCGACGATAGCCGCCCAGCCGCTGATAAACCTCAATAAAAAGCAAAGCCAGACCAAAAGCCATAAAAGGAATTAAAGGCGTGAGCATCCGATATCTGGTGCCGTTGTCAAGCAGGCCGAATAAAATAAAATAAAGACCGGAAAATGCCCACCAGCCAAAGAGAGCCGTTCGATAATATCCGCTTTTTTCAATCAATTTTTCCGGCTGGTTTTGGCGGCTAAAAAAATAAATTATCAAAAAAATAATCAGTAAAGAAACAAAAGAAAGCTCATTAAATAAAAATCCTTTTAAAATCACCTTAAACCCCAGGCCCCAGCCAAAAAGAGAAAGCAGCTCGCTTGTATTTTCAACGCCGAAATGTTTCCCGCCGCTTAAAGCAAAATCAAACTTCTCTCCTTCAAATAAGACCGTCCGCCAATTAAAAAAAAGATAAGGATAAAAAACTATGACGAAAAGCAAAAAAATAAACAGCCCGGCTAAAAATTTTGGCGAATAAAAAATTTTAATCAAATTCATCCCAAAAAAACGATTTCGGTCCTTATTTAAAAACCAGCCGGCTAAAAAAAGAAAAATAAAAGCGAAAAAACCGCTTAGAAAAGAGCCGGCGGCCAAGCCAATCCCCGCGCCCAAAAGTAAAAAAGATTTCAAGTTCTTTTTCTCCAAACAACATAAATACAGATAAAAACTCAAAAAAAAGAAAAAACTGACCACAATATGAGGACGAATCTGCTGGGAAAACTGGATATGAAGCAGACTAAAAGCGACCAGCCAAGCGGCTAATAAAGCGGCGAAAATAATTGTTTTCTCTTTTGTCTTATTGAATAATTTAATCACGGCCAGAGAGACCAAAGGAATAGTTAAAGCGCCAAATATTGCAACGATTAACCGGCTCTGCCAATAAAACTCATTGAGGTTTAAAAAAACATATTTGACGAATTCATCAACCGAAGAAAACAAGCCGGAAAAACTGCCGATTAAATAAAATATTCCGTAAGCCAAGAACAGAAAATAAGAGGTTAAATAAGGGTAAAGGACCGGCTTTTTTAAAAAAGAAAAATCTTTTTGGCCAATATCTTTTCCCAGGTCCAGGGCTTGCCTGACCACTTCGGTATCAAAATCCATCACCCATGATCTGGCGTCAAAAGGATAAATTCTTAAAAATAAGCCGATTAGAGTGATTGAAATTAAAATAAGTAAATATTTTTTTGTCATATTTTTTTAAATATTTTTTCCATTTGGCGGGCGATAATATCCCAAGAGTATTTTTCCTCCGCTAATTTCTGCCCGTTTTGAATAAGCTTTTCCCGCAACCGGTCATCAGACAATATTTCTTTAATTTTCTCGGCGATACTTTTGGGGTTTTTAATCCGGCAAAACAAACCGGTTTCTCCGTCTTTTAAAAAGTCTAAAATACCGCCAACCGGCGTGCCGATTATCGGCAGGCCGGCTGCCATGGCCTCTAAAAAAACATTACCTAACCCCTCGGATAAAGACGGCCTGACAAAAACATCGGCCAGAGCCAAATATTGAGGCAGGTCTTGATGAAGAATGCCCCCTAAAAATAAGATGCTGTTTTCAAGGTCTAATTTTTTAACAAGGTCTTTTAATTTCTTTTCATCTTGGCCGCTGCCAATGATTAACAGTTTAATCCTTAATTCCCCGCCCGCAACACTTCGCGTAGCGAGGCGGGCAGATTGATTCTTAATTCCCCGCCCGCAACACTTCGCGTAGCGAGGCGGGCAGGTTAATTCTTGAATCGCCTTAACCAAATCATCTATCCCGTTTTTTTTAACCAGCCGCGAAATAGTAATAATCACTTTTTCATTTTCTTTTATTCCTAATTTTAATTTTAACTTTTGACCTATAACTTTGAACTTTGAACTTTGAACTTTGAACTTTTCTATATCAACCCCGTTAGGGACTATTTCAATCGGCGCCCTGGCGCCGCTTAACAGGACTCTCCGCTTTAAGGCCAGGCTAAGCGCGGTAATATAATCGGCCTTCCTAAGCGATAAAAGATGCCAAGGACGAATAAGAACTTTGTATAAAAAATCTATATCTAAAACATATCTTTTAAGATAATCTTCAGGATCCCCTTCTTGAATATTAAGTAATAATCTCTTGCTTGGATAAAAAATTTTAAAAAAAACGGCTCCGATACTCGCCTGACTGGCCATCAGCGACCAAATAATGCTATATTTTCTTTTTTTATTTAATCTAACCGCTTTCAAGAAACCGCTAAGCGGCAGTAAAAATTTGTCCAGCCGACTGCCCCGGCCAAGCCGGTAAATATTAACATTATTAATTCTTTCTTCTTTTTTTAAGCCCGGCTTAATCTTGGCCGTAATTAAATCAAATTGCCAGTCGGGCAATTTTTTGGTAATCTCGTCAACGGCTATTTCTGCGCCGCCCACTAAAGGCAAATAGGCCGTCGCAAAAATAATAACGCTTTTGGCTTGATTATTAGCCATATTTGTCCTACTATACTATAAAATGGCTAAAAAATCAACTATCCCGCCTAAATTTTGCTCTGTAAAATTTAGGCGGGCGAGCTCGCCGAAGCTTCGGCCAAGACGGGTTCTCTACATCATTACCAAATCGGTCTGGGGCGGCGCGGCAAAATATGTCTACGACTTGGCTGTCCATCTGCCCAAAGATAAATTTACGGTCTTTGCGGCCGCTGGCGGAGACGGAAAATTTGCTCAAGCTATTAAAAAGGCGGGTTTGCCTTATTTTGAAATTAAAAATTTTCAAAAAAACGTTAATCCCCTTAAAGATATTTTCGCTTTTTTTGAAATATTAAACTTATTCTTCCAATTAAAGCCTGATATTATTCATGTCAACAGCTCCAAAGCCGGCGGCCTGGCCGGTTTAGCCGCTCTTATTTATAAAATTTCATCCAAATTACCAACCGCCAACCGCCAACCGCCAACCGCTATTTTCACCGCTCACGGCTGGGTCTTGGCCGAAGACAGACCGAAATGGCAGATTTTTTTAATTAAATTTTTCAGTAAAATTACCGCTTTGTTTTACAATAAAATAATCTGCGTTTCCGGCTTTGACCGGGAGATGGCCGTAAAAAATAAAATTGCGCCGGCTCATAAACTAATAACCATCCATAATGGGATAAACCTTAAAACCCTCAACTTTCTTTCCAAAAAAGAAGCCAGAGAAAAATTACTTACAACTTACAACTTACAACTTACAACTTCTAAAACAATCGGCACCATTGCCGAATGGGCTAAAAATAAGGGGTTGTTTTTTCTGCTTGAAGCGGCTATAAAAATCAAAGCTGATTTATCAAAACCCCTTGAAATAATTTTAATCGGCAGCGGCGAAAATCCCGATAAAGAAAAAATGTATGATTTTATCAAAAAACATAATTTAGAAAATGTCCGCCTGATTGAATTTATCCCTGACGCCGCCTCTTATCTCAAGGCCTTTGATATTTTCATTCTTCCTTCGCTTAAAGAAGGCCTGCCTTATGTAATTTTAGAAGCCATGGCCGCCAAAACGCCGATTATCGCCACTCGGGTCGGAGGCGTGCCGGAAATGATTGAGCCTAATATTGAGAGTATCTTGATTGAGCCAAAAAAACCTGACTTAATCAAGGAAAAAATTATTTATCTTCTTAAAAATCCAGTGGTTGGCCGCCAAATGGCTAAAAGGGCTGAAATAAAAGTGAAAAAAGAGTTCAGCTTGGAAAAAATGATTGAAGAAACAAAAAAAGTCTACGAGGCGGGGAGATAATGTTTAAGTATGAATTGACTGATGAACTTGGCCAGGGCTCGATGGCCGCAAGGCGTCAGATGGTCTTTAAATAAATCACCGCAGTATTCAATATTTGTTTCTTGGGCGTCATATCGCTTAATAAAATCAGTCAAATCAATATAGTCAATTTTATTCTTTTCCAAGATAGGCAAAAGCTGATTGACGGCCTTGGAAAAATCATAATCTTTTCGGGAGGCCTTGGGGTATATTTCAAAAAATTCATCTCCTAAATCGGGATACAAACGGCGAATCTCTGGAATTATCACCACCAGAAACTTTTCATTATTTTGTTCAACTAATTCCTTGAAATTTTTCAGCAATTCCTCTGTCACTAAATAAGCCCGCTCCTGAATCTCTTTCATTTCTGTCTTGATTGAATAATTGATTTTATCTTCAAGCGCGACCTCGTCTTCGTCAATGTTAATGTCCCCGGTATAAACCACTCTATTGGAAAGACCAAAACGTTGAAGAATAGAGATAAAAGTAAGATTGTCTTTTAAATACTCAAAAACAAAACTGACTAAAGCGCTCTTTTTAAGAAGATACTTAACCGTCCCCATTCTGTTTTGAGATAAAGAAGCGTATTTATTGACCGGCAGATAATTATTGCCGAAATCATTAGCCAGGGTAAACCAAAGGATATTTAAATCGGGCCGGGCTTTCTGGACAATGTATTTATAAGTCCAAAATTCCTCTACGGTGCCGCGGCCGCCAATGCCGAAATTAAGACTTCTGGCGTAAAGCGGCTCTTGAATTTCCGCGTTGAGATTCTCTTCCATCAAAGCCACAAAGGTTTTATCCCAATCAACCATCTGGATTCCCTCAACATAGGAATCGCCGAAATTGGCGATCCGGAATTCATTAGCCGGCTTGGCAATCGGAAATGACTGGCCGATATAACCGTACTCATTGGTAATGACATGAATGGGGCCGTTGCCGCTGTCAACCATCTGGTCATAATTCTTCTCTAACTGATAGCCGGCCTGCGGATGATAGACGTATTGATATATTTGCTGATGCCTGTAAGCACCCGGCAGAAAAATCCGGATAAAAATTTCTAATATGACCAAAACAAGAATAATTGACAGAAAAAAAAGGCTGATATTGATAATCAACGGCTTAATTTTTTTTATATCCATATATGAGGGGCAACATGAGCGTTGTTTACATCAAGCGGGCAAGTTTCTCGCTACGCGAAAATCCCCAGCGAGGATTTTCGCTGCGGCGAATTGCTCGCTCTCCTCGCTTCGCTCGGCACCATGCCCGCTCGCAATTCAACGCCGCTCAAAGCTCGCCCGCTTGATGTAACTCTCGTAAGTCTTTTCTGTAAACAACGCTCGGAATTCTTACAATCACTTAAATTTGCCGTCTAAAACATCCTGAACAAACAAATCAGCTTGTCTGGCGTATTCTCCGCCAAATTCTTTTATTTTTTGAGCCGCGGCTATGGCCTGGTCATTTTCTCCTAAAAAAGCGTGGGACAAAGCTAAATTAATCCAGGGCTCTGGTTTTTCAGGAATAAGCATGGTTAATTCCTGATAAAATTTCTTAGTCCATTGATATTCTTTGGCGCGAACAGCTGAATCAGCCAGCCGGGCCAATGACTCTTCAGTGTGATAATTCAGGCCCAGCTCGTCCATCTTGTCTAAATAAGATTGCGCCTTTTCGTCCTGGTTGACCGCCAAAAGAATCGTTATCATATTAAGATAGGATTCAATAACCTGGTCTTGTAAATCAATGGCTTTCTTCATCTCGGCTGATGACTGGCTAAACATTTGCTCTGCTTTTTCTTTCTGTCCCAAACTCTCAAAATACTTGCCCAAATAGAAATGGCTGTAAGCGATTTCGTAATAGAGTTGGGGCCTGGTCGGACTTAATTCTTTAATTTTTTCGCCTAACTTTAAGGCTTGATCAAGCCGTTCCACATTGAATTGATAGGTCTTATTTAAAAATCTCATAAACATCATATAATTGCGGCTGCTTTCCGGCCTCTCGGCAATCTGCTTGTCAAATTCCTGTTCGCCTCTTAAAGCGGCCTGGCGCAGGAAGCTTTCGTCGGCGGCCCGCTGGTCAATCAGAGTCATAACCAATTCGCCGAAATGCTGGCGGTATTCCTGATTGCCCAAAGTATTTTTTTCCAAAACAGAGATAAATTGATTATAGGATTCCTGAAATTTTCCTTCCTGAAATTTAATCATGGCTTTAATCATTTCCCGATTGGCCAAAGCCGGCTTGATATTAACGCTGAATAAAACCGGTAAAAACAAAATTGCGCCGATGGTCAGTGAAACTAAATAAGGTTTTTTTGACTGAAAGAACTTTTCTCCGAAGCATGGGCAAAATTGGGACAAAAAAGCTAAAATTAGAAATAAAGGGATATAAGTGACCATGGCCTCAAAGATAAAAAAATTCTGGAAAAAATAAGCTAAAATGATTAAAGTAAAGATAACCGGAATAAGATAGCTGTTTTTTTTACCGGCCGTGAAAAATCCAGCGTTCTCTTTTTGGCTGGCAATCCAATTTCTGAAACGTTTCCAAAAATAAATTAAGGGCAAAAAGAGCGCGGCTAAATACAAAAAGAGACCGACTAAGCCGCCGCTGATTAAACGGTCAAAAATAATATTATGGGCCCGGTCAAACCAAACCACGGAGCCGGCTCTGCGATAAATCTTTGGCTTAAAATATTTGTCAAAAACCTGATAATAATTTTCATAACCGTAGCCCAAAAGCGGTTTTTCCTTAAAACCGGCATAAGCGGACTGCCAAGCCAACAAGCGGTTTTGAGCGGTCGTCGCTTTAGGAGAAATACTGACAATTCTTTCTAAAACCTGATTTTCTTGAACCCAGTTAGCTTCTCTGTTTAAAAAAACAAAACCAATAAAAAGAATCCCTAAAAGCAAAAGGACTAAACTGCTGTTCCTGACCAATTTATAATTTTTTAAACGGAAAAAAACAAGATAACCAATAAAAACAAGAATGGAAAAAGCCAAAGACAAAATAGCGCCGCGGGTTAAAGTGTTTAAAACAATAAATATTTCCAAAAGAATGCCCGAAAGATAATACAAACGAAGATATTTATTTTTCCTGAACAAGAACAAAATCAAGCCAAAGAAAATATTGAAAATAAGGTAGCCAGCCACATAACCGGCATTGCCGACAGTGGCGGCCAAACGGTCGGCGTCGGATGAGGCGATAATCCATTTAAGATGTAAAAACTGGCCCAAACCGTATAAACTTAATAAGATACTGCCAAAAAAATAGGCTTCAAAAATAATCAGCCAGTCCTTTAGCCGGCTTAAAAAACCGCTTAAAATTATAAGGTAAATCAAAAGGTGGAGAAGCAAAATCAGGCCCTCGCTTCTTTCGTTGTTGGACCAAAAACTGAAATAAAAACTGCCGGCTAAAAGCGAAGAAATGGAAACCGAAATAATGTATAAAGAAAATAATATTAAAACTAAGTTGAATTTTGGCCGATATTCTTTTTTTAGGGCCGCCAAACCAAGATAAGCCAAAAAAATTACTTCAATAATAATTCTGAAAGTCAATGTTTTGGGAACAATAAAAGGAAAATAATATTTACCGTTGACAATTAGAGGAATAAAAGCAATCCCGATTAAGCCGGCCCAAATAATATATTTTAAGATTTTTTCCGGTTTCATAAATTGGGTAATTGGTCTTTTAAGTTTGGATTGAGTTCCAAGGTTTTTTGACTGTAATCTTTGGACTTTTCTATGTTGTCGCCTTCCTGGTAAAAATAATCAGCTAAATACATATAATAATTTTCCGCTTCGGCCGGGTTTTTCTCCGCGCCTTTAAGCATCAAGCCCTCTATTAAATTCGCTTTTTCCGTCAGATTGTAACGATATAAGGCGGCTAAACCAAAATAATCATTATAATTATTCTCCCTCATTTCTAAAACTTTAAGATAATATTCTTCGGCTTTCTGATTCTCCTTCAAATCAAATAAATAAAGCTCGGCCAAATTGCCAAAAGCCAATGCCTGGTCCGGATTATACTTAATAGCGCTTTGCCAGGCCTCCTCGGCTCCATAAAAATCATTGAGCCGTTTTTTTAAAATGCCGATATTAATCCATCTGATATAAACATGGTCGTTTTCTTTTAACTTCTGGTACTGAAGATTTAAGTCCTTTAAGCTTTTCTCTAAAATATCCTCGCTCATAATTTTTAAGGCCTCCGGAAAATCAGCCGCCGTATAAATTTTTTGTTCTTTTTCCTCAAAATAAAATTTGCTCAAATAAAAATAAGCCGCTAAAGAGGCAAAAATGACAATCAAGATAATAATAAAATAACGCGCCTTATTCTTCATATTTTACCTTGAATTACGAAATGCGATTATTGCCTGAGCTTGTCGAAGGCATAATTGCACTTCTACAGCAAATTTTTATCACTTCGACAAGCTCAGTGAATAAAAATTTACTTATTTCGCAACTCAAGGTACTTTAAAAACATTACTCTCTTTTTAATAAAAAATCAATTCTGCCCCGGTCTCGTAAGCGTCTCGGTCAGTGTTATTGATGGTATAGATTGAGTCAGCGTCATAGTTCTGGCTGATAAACTGAACAGCGGTCATATTGAGCCATTGTTTTTGGCCGGTGTCGCCAGCTGGGGTTAATTTATAGACCTTGGTGTCGTTTTGGGCCCTGACTAAATCCGAAACGGTGTATTCATCTATTTTTGACTGGCTGACATCTTTTATATTACTCCAGCTTAAATGACCGTAGCTGTTAAAGACATGGGGAGAGAGAATCAGACGTTTAAACTTTTTAGTTCCGACGAGCTTGACAATATAGACATCAAATTGAGCCAAACCAGAAGCGTTGGGATTTCTGATTAAATCGCCGTCAGCAATTGTTATTTCAGTTGTTGAGGGGGTGGTTTCTTCGGTGGTTGGCGTTTCA